>TARA_R110002012_G_scaffold312248_1_pt1 | contig 402991 bp, 349 predicted proteins | sample TARA_R110002012 | Tara Oceans TARA_R110002012 (sample SAMEA4396515) | marine metagenome | biome: Westerlies Biome; feature: [DCM] deep chlorophyll maximum layer (ENVO:01000326); material: water (ENVO:00002006), including particulate matter (ENVO:01000060) such as... | depth 40 m | reverse complement strand
AAACTTTTGTTTAACACAGAAGTTGCGTTTATTACATGAATCTAGCGTTTAAAAAGTCGTCTGAAACAAAATCTTTAACCGAATTGCCACTCATACGTTAAATAATAACTGCATACAACCAAACAAGCAATTCAAATATTGAAAATTTTAATTTCACACCATATGAATACAAAGAAGCTAATATTGATTTATTGATAGATATATTAGCTACTAATATGGATATTTTAGATAGATTAAATGCTACTCACGAATATGAATACCCTCCGAATTACGACCATGATAAAAACCGTGTTCAGATAATTGAATATTTATATATGAAATATGGCTCAATGAAAAAACCTTTATCGGATATTTTAAAAAACAAAGGAATAGATAAAAAGAAATAGTCTTATCTGTCTTTACTTTTAACAATTTCATAAAACCAAACATATAATCTTATTTAAAATAACTGCATACAACAATGTATATAAAAAATGCTTACTTTGTGTTGTTCCTATGCATAGTGCAACTTTAGTTTATTTGTTCCCTTACGAAACATCGGCTTAATATATTCGCACTTTTCATATACTAAACCGTTGTAAGTAATTATTATAAAAAATGAGAAATGAAATAATTTATATTATTATTGTCTAGGTGATTTTAATATATCTGTAAATAACCATTAAACATACTTATGAAAAAATTATTATTACTATCCTATTTAATCATTTTATTAACTTCTTGTGGGCAAAATCCAGAATCTATTTCACATTCTAAAGAAATGAATACTGGAAATTCAAAAACATCTAATAATACTATTATTAAAATAAATCAAGAGGCACCAAATATCATTCACATAGATTTGGATAAAGATGGTGTCTCACATGGTGATTTATTAGCTTTTGATGCAGATGTAATTACTAATAATAATGTTAAAGGTATATTAAGTGGATATCTTCTAACAATTTTTATCCCTGAAGAAAATCACGAAGCTTTTCAAGAAAAGATGGCGCAAATGGTATTTGATTTTGGTGAAGGAAATACAATAGTTGTAGGAGGCAAAGCCGTATATCCTCATAAAGATAAGTCTGAAATGATTAAAAATCAACCACAGTTAAGAGCTATAATTGGTGGTACTGGCACTTTTATAGGAGTTAGAGGTCAAATAGCTACTAACCGAAATAGTGATGGAACCTATGAACATTTAATTGAACTTATTGAATGACTTTAGTTTTGATATTGTAAAAAAACAAGAGAAGTAATTAAGTATTGCAAATCAAAAAAATAAAAAAGGCAACAGTTATTAGATTAACATATATTCGATTCTTATAACTAGTTTATCTAATGAAAACTACAGCCAACACTAGTAATCGTTGCACAACTGCCTAAAAATTTATGAACAAAACACATTTAAGCCCTTTTTAGGGCCTTTTTAATTTTCTTAAACTGCCATTTAATTAAATTTTGGTTGGTGGAAATTGAAGATTATTAGGTTTTGGAGTCCATTTATTTTAGAAAATATAAGACCAAGTGCTTTTGCCTTGGTTTTTGACTGTTTCCGAGTAAACTTCAAGTACTTTTTAAGGTTGTATGCCATGGCTGCTTAAATATCACAATTAATTGTCCACTTTTTTATTACAAGTCCAGATATCTACAAAAAGTTTAAGGGTAAATATGAGACCCAAAGAAGGGAATTACAATCAAAAATAAAAAATCCTACTATTGCTAGTTCGAACCTTAATAATGCGATTGAAAAGGCACTTCAACTATCCGCTTCACTCCAGGATATATGGGTAAATGGCGATTTAAAACAAAAACAGAAAATCCAACATTTGGTGTTTCCCAACGGTTTGGGTTATGACAAGCCAAATGATAGAGTTCTAACCACGAGGGAAAATACTATTTTTTCTGTAATTCCTTCATTATCAATAAAAATAGAGGGCATAAAAAAAGGAGAACCGATTCCTTTGAATCAATTCTCCGATTTAGTGACCGCGAAGGGATTCGAACCCCCAACCCTCAGAGCCGAAATCTGATATTCTATCCAGTTGAACTACGCAGCCATTAATTCTTTTAAGACAATTTAGCTTTTACAATATTAGATATGGTTTTACCATCTGCTTGACCTGCTAGTTCTTGACTAACAATACCCATAACTTTTCCCATATCCTTCATGCCTTCAGCTCCAATACTATCAATAGTTGCAACAACTATAGCTTCAATTTCTTCATCGGTTAAAGCTTCAGGTAAAAACTGACTAATAACTTCAGCTTCATCAATTTCTGGTAATGCTAAATCTTTTCGATCTTGCTCCAAATAAATGGCGGCACTATCCTTACGCTGCTTTACATGCTTTTGAAGAATTTTTAATTCCTGCTCTTCAGTTAATTCTGTTTGAGCTCCTGTTTCTGTTTGTGCTAAAAGGATGGCAGATTTTACTGCACGTAAAGCAGTTAATGCTGTTTGGTCTTTTGCTTTCATGGCCGTTTTCATAGCCGTCATAATATCTTGTTGTAAGCCCATAATAGTCTTTAATTATAAAAGCGAAGATACTAAGAAAAATAGTTTTTGAGCTTTTTGAGAATGATAAAAATTACAAAAAGAAAACCCAAAATAACAAAACTTGATATTTTGGGTCTTCATGAAGTTCAAACACTAAACTTAATCTTATTTTTAATCTACATTATCATGTAAAAACGAATTGTTATTTCGAAGTTGCATGTCGTCATTATCATCTAAACTGATACTAGTTCCAGAAATACTGGACTCTGATGAATGTCTAGAATCTTCTAAATTCACACCTTGACGCTTATAAGCAGGTATGCGCTCAATATCATCTATTTTTGCGTTGTTAAATTTATAATTAAAATCTTTCATTTTAAGTCTACGCTCTGCAGCACGCTCTTTTAACATTTCAGAAATTGGTGTGTGCATTGGATCAATCTCCTCTCCTGTTTCTGTTTCTTCCAATGGTTCAGCTTGTAAGGTTTTCTTTTCAAAAACAACCTCTGAATCTTCTATTTCCAGCTCCATTTTTGGCTTCGCTTCTACTTGCGTTTTTGTATTCATACTCGATTCTGTCTCAATATAATCATCCAAAGCATACCGAACCTCACCGTCTTTATTAGACTCTGTTACTGGAATTATTTCTACATGATCTGTTACATGTATTTTTCTGATATTCTCTTCCAACTCATGAACTACCATATCGTCAGATTTGTTTTCAATAGCTGAATTACTTATCGGCATATCAAAAGTTAATGTAATTTGCTGTTCTTCTTCAGGTTCTTCAAATATGGTTTGAGATGTTATCTCTGCAGCTGGTTGTACGTTTGTTATTACAAATTCATCTGAACTAACATCAGCCAAAATATCTTCATAAGTCACATCTATATTTCGGATAGCCTCTGTTGTTTTTATTAAACCTGTTCCTTCGTCTATTTTTGGCTCTGGAGACTTTAGGTCTTCCAAATCTTCTAAATCCAACGTGTGCTTTACAACAACTGGATCTACCTTTTCTTCAAAATCAATACTTGGAGAAATAATAGCAGGTTCACGTTCTTTACGCGTTAAATCTTGCTCCATAGACTGGTCGTCTTCTAAAGCATGAATTACTTTTTTTATTTCCGTATTAGAAATTTCATCTTGTTGCTCTATATCAAAACCGGTTGCTATAATAGTTACTGCTATTGACTCTCCTAACGTTTCATCTTCACCAACACCCATGATAATGTTTGCACCATGTCCAGCTTCATCTTGAATATGATCGTTAATTTCACCTATCTCATCAATAGTGATTTCTTGTGTTCCAGATACTATAAGCAGCAATACATTTTTAGCACCTGTTATTTTGTTATCGTTTAGTAATGGTGAATCTAAAGCTTTCCTAATAGCTTCTTTTGCGCGATCCTGACCAGCAGATTTTGAGGATCCCATAATAGCGGTTCCACTACTACTTAACACGGTTTTAGCATCACGTAAATCGATGTTTTGTGTGTAGTGATGCGTTATAACTTCAGCAATTCCTCTAGCAGCAGTTGATAAGACCTCGTCTGCTTTAGAGAAACCAGCTTTAAAGCCTAAATTCCCATAAACCTCACGTAGTTTATTATTATTAATTACCACTAACGAGTCTACCACGTCGCGTAATTTTTCAATACCAATTTGAGCCTGTTCATTTCTCATTTTACCTTCAAACTGAAACGGCATAGTTACAATTCCTACGGTTAAAATGTCTAAATCTTTGGCCATTTTAGCTATAATAGGTGCAGCTCCAGTTCCAGTTCCACCACCCATTCCGGCTGTAATAAAAATCATTTTTGTATTGGTATCCAACATACGATGAAGGTCTTCATAACTCTCAACGGCAGATTTTTCTCCAACATCTGGATTTGCGCCTGCTCCTAAACCTTCCGTTAGGTTTAACCCTAATTGGATTTTGTTTGGAACACCACTATTTTGAAGGGCTTGCGCATCGGTATTACAAATTACAAAATCAACACCCTTAATCCCTTGCTGAAACATGTGATTAATGGCATTACTACCGCCTCCTCCGACGCCTATTACTTTAATAACATTGGATTGATTTTTAGGTAAATCAAAAGAAATGTTTGTTTCGAATTCTTTGTTGCTGCTCATGAATTTCGTTTTATATACTTAATTATTATCTTACTTTGTTGTTATATCTTGAATTTGCCTTATTCGGCATTATCTAAAAAATCTTTAATACGTTCTGAAAACTTATCTAAAAAAGAACGCTTTGGCGGTTTTGGTTGTTCTTCAATAGTTTCTTGCTCTTCAACTTCGTTAATTTCTGGCTCACTAATAGACTCTTCATAAGCGACTTCCATTTTTTTACGTTCTTGACGCTTTAAGCCATCCATAACTAATCCAACAGCTGTGGCATAAAGCGGACTCGTAACCTCATCATCGCTATTGCCAGCTAAATGCTCGTTTGGAAAACCAATTCGCGTATCCATGCCAGTAATATATTCTACCAATTGCTTTAAATGCTTTAGTTGCGCGCCACCACCTGTTAAAACAATTCCTGCTATTAATTTTTTCTTTTGCTCCTCGTGACCGTAATTTTTAATCTCTACATACACTTGCTCAATAATTTCCACAACGCGTGCATGGATAATTTTTGATAAGTTTTTTAAGGTAATTTCTTTAGGCTCACGACCTCTTAATCCAGGAATGGACACAATTTCGTTTTCTTTATTTTCACCTGGCCACGCAGAACCAAATTTTATTTTCAATAATTCTGCTTGTTTTTCAATAATAGAACAACCTTCTTTAATATCTTCCGTAATAACATTACCTCCAAAAGGAATAACGGCTGTATGACGAATAATACCATCTCTGAAAATGGCTAAATCTGTTGTTCCGCCACCTATATCAATCAATGCAACGCCTGCTTCTTTTTCTTCTTGACTCAAAACCGCATTTGCCGAAGCTAAAGGTTCTAAAGTGATACCTTCCAAATTTAATCCTGCACTTTTTACACAACGTCCAATATTTCTAATAGAGGATACTTGACCTACAACAACATGGAAATTAGCTTCTAATCTGCCACCATACATACCTACTGGCTCCTTAATTTCTGCTTGCCCATCCACTTTATATTCCTGTGGTAACACATGTATAATTTCTTCACCAGGAAGCATAACTAACTTATGAACTTGATTAATGAGTTTATCTATATCTTCATCATCAATGACTAAATCTGAATTAGCACGCGTTATATAGTCACTATGCTGTAAACTACGAATATGCTGACCTGCAATACCTACTGTTACATTTTCAATTTTAACATCTGAAGCTGCTTCTGCTTCTTGCACTGCTAGTTGAATAGATTGAATAGTTTGCGTAATATTATTTACGACACCACGATGCACACCCAAACTCTTGGACTTACCAATACCTAAAATCTCTACTTTACCGTATTCATTTTTACGGCCAATCATAGCCACAATTTTTGTGGTTCCGATATCTAATCCTATTGCAATAGTTCCTTCCATGATTTAAGATTTAGTGCACACTACTTGGCTATCAAACTGCAGATTCACCTTACTGTAATTATTCAATATATTCTCTTTAAATGCTTTTTTATAAAAGACTTTTAAATTATTAATTTTCTTATCTAATTTTTCTAAACTACCAACATACACTTCAAAAACGCAGTGTCTTAACCGCAGTGAAACACTCTTGTCTTTATATTGGTGAATGCTTGTAACATGTTTACTTAAAAACGCATCATTTTTAACTTTCATAGCCATTTTATAAACGTTTTGAAGATCTGTTTTTGAAACATCTCCAGTAACAAGTGGCACTCTAGCTGTATAATTTGTTGATAACGGCATGTAATTACCATTATCATCAATATAGAAAGACACCGAATGTTCAACTCGGGCTATGGGTTTTTTTTGTTCTACTTCAGCAACCAAATGTCCGTTAACATGAACATACACTTGGGCTGACTTAATCATTGGGTTAGAATTCAGGGCAGATTCCAATAAATTCAAATCTATGGTTTCTTTAGGCACATTTTTAGCACCTCCTTGATTTACTATTAACAATTTACTAACAGTTTCATGTGTAATAAACAAGTTCTCCTCACCATTGAAATTAATTTCAGCAGTACTCACCATGCGTTCATCATTTTTAATGGATGAAAACGCAAACAAACCAACTACTAACACGAGTAGAAATAACATTTTTATAAAGTTCCAGTTAATTTTCATGACTCAAAGCTTGTTTAATCAGTTTTACTTGTTCGCCAATATCTCCAGCACCAATGGTTAAAATAACATCTGCCTGACTTGCTTTTACTTTATCAATTAATTCTTCTTTTAAAATGAGTTGTTTATTATCATTAGTCATTTTTTCTAATAACCAAGATGATGTAATACCTTCAATAGGTAATTCGCGTGCTGGATAAATATCCAATAACATCACGTTATCAAATTGCGATAGACTTTCTGCAAAATCATCTGCAAAATCCCGTGTTCTACTAAATAAATGTGGTTGAAAAATGGCCAAAACTTGTTTCTCCGGATACATTTCGCGAACCGCTTGATGCACCGCATGTATTTCTTGTGGATGATGTGCATAATCATCAATAAACACTAAATCATCACGTTTTATATGATACGAAAATCTACGTTTTACTCCTGAATAGGACGCTAAAGCTTTGGCGATCTGTTGGTGAGGGCAACCGTATTCTACAGCCATCGCCAAGGCAATTAGTGCATTAGACAAATTATGTCTACCAGGTAGGTTAAATTCTAAATTTTCAATGCGTGTTTTAGGTGTTTTTACATCAAAGATATAAGCACCATTTTCAATTTTTATATTCTGAACACTATAGTCTGAATCGTCTTCAATACCATAAGTAATTCCCGAAATTGGCAAGCCATTTTTAACGAATAACGTTCCTCCTTCTTTTAATTTATGAGCAAAATCCTGAAATGATTTTTCCAATTCCGAAGCATCGCCATAAATATCCAAATGATCAGCATCCATGGATGTAATACAAGCAATGTTTGGCGAAAGTGTTAAAAACGATCTATCAAATTCATCAGCTTCTACAACGTATACTTCAGTCCCATTTAAAATTAAATTCGAATTGTAATTTTCACTTATTCCACCTAAAAAAGCGGTTACAGGAACGTCACAAACTTTCATAATATGACCAAGAATACTTGTTGTTGTTGTTTTTCCGTGGGTGCCAGCAACTGCCAAACAAAATGTGTTTTCAGTAATTAAACCCAATATTTGAGACCGCTTTAAAACACGATAGTGACTATGATTAAAATAAACCAATTGTCTATGATCCTTTGGCACTGCAGGTGTATAAACCACTAATGTACTAGAACTATTCAATAAATAATCTTCTAAATTAGCAACCGTATCTTCAAAATGAACTGGAATACCTAACGAAATCAACGCTTCTGTTATATCAGAAGGTGTTTTATCATAGCCAGACACACGCTTGCCATTAGCATGAAAATATCTAGCGAGCGCACTCATTCCGATACCTCCAATACCAATAAAATACACATTATGTATGGACTCTAGATTCATTAATTAGTTCGGTTTAATAATTTTTCAACTTCATCTGCAATATGCTTGGTAGCATCTACCATAGCCAACTTTTTAATATTGTTACCCAATTGCGCTTGCTTTTCAGGTGAAATGATTAACTGGGTGAATTTATTTTGAAAATCCACTTCCAAATCATTTTCTGTAATCAATATTGCAGCGTCTTCATCAACAATAGCTTGCGCATTTTTTGCTTGATGGTCTTCAGCAACATTGGGCGAAGGAATAAAAATAACCGGTTTCCCTACAATGCATAACTCGGACACCGAAATAGCGCCTGCTCTAGATATAATAATATCGGCTGCAGCATATACGCAAGCCATATCGTTTATGAACGCATGCACTTGAATATTCTTCGTATTCCTGTAAATTTTATATTTCTCATAATACAATTTACCACATTGCCAAATAACTTGAAGGTTGTGAGTTAGCAGGAAATCGAGTTCTTTTTCAATCAATTCATTAATGCGTCTAGCACCTAAACTTCCACCTAAAACCAAAATGGTTTTTTTATCTTTTTCTAGTGAAAATTTCTCAAAAGCTTCATCACGTTTTTTTCCAATATGTAATAGATCTTCTCTAACAGGATTTCCTGTTTTTATGATTTTGTCTTTGGGAAAAAACCGTTCTAATCCATCATAAGCCACACAGATTTTATTGGCTTTTTTTGCCAATAGTTTATTGGTTATTCCTGGATAGGAATTTTGCTCTTGAATTAAACTCGGAATTCCTTTTGATGTAGCCACCTGCAATAAAGGACCACTAGCAAAACCACCCGTTCCGATTACAACATCTGGTTTAAAATTGGCTACGATTTTTCGCGATTTCCATAAGCTACTCATCAACTTAAATGGGAAGCTTAAATTTTTCAAAGTTAATTCTCGTTGAATCCCTGAAATCCATAATCCAATAATCTCATAACCAGCTTGTGGAACCTTATCCATTTCCATACGGTCTTTTGCACCTACGAATAAAAATTCAGCACTTGGAAAACGCGACTTTAATTCGTTAGCAATAGCAACAGCTGGATAAATATGACCACCTGTACCACCTCCAGAAAGTATTATTTTATATGTCTTTTTATTAGTTATCACTAAATATATAATTTCTTCTTATTAAATTGTTTCCGTTAAAATATCTAAAGGACTCTCTTCGTGTTGTTCATTATTCACTATTTCTTCGCGTTTAGCACTAACACTTAATATGATACCTAGCGCCAAACAGGTCATCCAAATAGATGTCCCTCCACTACTTATTAATGGCAATGTTTGTCCTGTAACTGGGAATAATTGAACAGCTACAGCCATGTTTATTAGAGCTTGAAAAACAATAGGCAAACCCACACCTAAAACCACTAATTTTCCAAATATGGTATCTGATTTTTGAGAAACAATGACGATTCGGAATAATAAAGCCAAATACAAGAACAACACGGAGAAACCTCCAATTAAACCATATTCCTCAACGATTATGGCGAAAATAAAATCGGATGATGACTGTGGTAAAAAGTTTTTTTGATAACTTTTCCCTGGACCAACACCTTTAAGACCTCCTGTAGCAATAGCTGTTTTGGCTTTTTCTATTTGATAATCTTCCTCCGTAAGTGTATTATCTGAAAAACTTTCCACGCGGCTCATCCATGTATCTACACGATTTGGCATTGCATCTGGAAAAGCCTTCGCTGTTAATACAAAAAGTGCTAATGCCACAATCCCCAAACCAATAATAACTCCCAAATACCGAACAGGATAACCACCCAAAAACACCAGAATAACTACCATACAAAACATAATTGCCGATGTAGAAAAATTGGCTGGCAAAATAAGTGCTAGCACAAAAAAAACAGGCACCCAAAGTGGTAGAATAGATTCTTTTAATGTGATTACTTTATCTTTAATTTTAGACATATAGTGCGCCACATAAACCATTAAGACTACAAATGCGAACGTAGATGTTTGAAACGAAACACCTACAACAGGAATTTGTATCCAACGACTTGTGTTGGTTCCTGAACTAGAAGACCCTTGCATAAGGGTTAAAACCAACAACATTAAAACTACTGGCAATAACAATATGGAAATAGCCCTGAAATACCGATAGGGCATTTTATGAACAATAAAGACTATTAAGAAACCTAACACCAAATGCATAATATGACCAAAAAATATAGAAAACGTCCCTCTACCCACTCCGTTATATGCTAAATTACTGGCAGCACTGTAAACGGGTAAAAACGAAAATATAGCCAATAACGCAACTATTGCCCAAATTAACCTATCGCCTTTTATGTTCTTAAATAATGGATGCACGAGTTATAACTGTTCTTTTTTTAATCACTTTAATTAACAAAAAAAATGATACTATTTATTTTATAAATTTCTTACTGAATCCTTGAATTGACGACCACGATCCTCATAGTTTTCGAATAAATCGAAACTTGCACAGGCTGGAGATAACAACACATTATCACCGGACTCTGCAATTTTATAGGCAATTTTAACAGCTTCATTCATATATTGTGTTTCCACCATAATATCTACCATAGATTCAAAGTTTTCAAACAACTTTTTATTATCAACACCTAAACAGATAATGGCTTTCACTTTTTCGTTAATAAAGGGGAATAATTCCTGATAATTATTTCCTTTATCTTGTCCGCCAACAATCCAAACAGTTGGTGCGTTCATGCTTTCCAAAGCATAATAGGTAGCATTGACATTGGTTGCTTTGGAATCGTTTATATAATTAACCTTATTAATTTTCAAAACCTGCTCTAATCGATGCTCAACACCATGAAAATTCTCCAAACTTTCACGAATGGTTTGTTTTCTTATTTTTAGTAAGTGCGCAACGGTAGACGCTGCCATAGCGTTCTTAATATTGTGTTTTCCTTGTAATGCTATATCCTTTGTTGGCATAATTATTTGATTGTTATCTATTGTTATTTTTAGTGTCTCTTTTTCTAAATACGCGCCATTTTCTATAATTTTCGTTAATGAAAACGGCAATAATGTTGATTGAACTGGGTGATTTTCTAACCAATTGGTAATAACCTCATCATCGGCATCATAAATCAGATAATCATCTGATGTTTGATTCATAGCAATTCTAAATTTTGAAGCTATATAATTATCAAATTCATAATTGTACCGATCCAAGTGGTCTGGAGTAATGTTTAACAAAACAGCAATGTGTGGTTTAAAATGAACACAGTTATCTAATTGAAAACTGCTAATTTCTAACACATAATTTGGAAAATCATTTTCCAAAACCTGCTTTGCAAAACTATCGCCAATATTTCCCGCCAAACCCACTTCTAATTCTTGCTTTAATACATGATGTGTTAATGAAGCTGTTGTGGTTTTACCATTACTTCCCGTAATACCTACAAGGGTTGCTTGAGTATAACATGATGCAAATTCAATTTCAGAAATCACTGAAACACCTTTCGCTTCAAGCTGTTTTACTATTGGTACCGTATCTGGAATTCCCGGACTTTTTACGACTAAATCAGCATTTAAAATTTGCGATTCCGTATGCTGTTCAGACTCCCATTCAATCTCATTATGTTTAAGAACGTTTATATATTTCTCTTTAATTTTTCCTCTATCTGAAACAAAAACCTCAAAGCCTTTTGCTTTTCCTAAAAGTGCTGCTCCAACACCACTTTCTCCACCTCCTAATACGACTAGTCGTTTCATTTTATCACAAATGGTTTTATCTAATTTTCAACGTTACAATTGTGAGAATCGCTAACAAAATTCCTACAATCCAGAATCTGGTAACTATTTTACTTTCGTGATATCCTGATTTTTGATAGTGATGATGTAAAGGCGACATTTTAAAAATTCGTCGACCTTCACCATATTTTTTTCTGGTGTATTTAAACCAACTAACCTGCATAACGACTGATAAATTTTCAGCAAGAAAAATTCCACATAACACAGGAATTAACCATTCTTTTCTAACTGCAATAGCTATTACTGCTATAATTCCACCTATAGTTAAACTCCCAGTGTCTCCCATAAAAACTTGAGCTGGATACGTATTGTACCAAAGAAATCCAATAAGTGCTCCTACAAACGCAGCAATGTAAATGGTAATTTCTTCAACACGCGGTATGTACATGATATTCAGGTAATCCGAAAAAACTATATTACCAGAAACCCAAGCAAAAATACCGAGCGTTAATACAATGATAGCAGAAGTTCCTGCCGCTAAACCATCTATTCCATCTGTGAGATTAGCACCATTGGAGACAGCGGTTATAATAAAAATAGCAGCCAGAATAAAAATAATCCAGGCATATTTTGCTAGATCTGGACTTATCCATGTGATTAAATCTGCGTAGTCGAATTCATTTTCTTTTACAAACGGAATAGTTGTTTTAGTAGATTTCTCTTCCATTTGAAACAACTTTGACGATTCCACATTTGGATTTGCCGCCAATATTTCTTGTTGCTGCGCTTGAGGCAACTTTTCTTTTAAAGTTACATCTGGATGAAAATATAAAGTAGCACCTACAATAATTCCTAATCCAACTTGCCCAAGCACTTTAAAACGTCCTTTTAAACCTTCTTTATCGTTTTTAAATTTCTTAATATAATCATCAATAAACCCAATGGTTCCCATCCAAAGCGTTGTAACAATTAATAGAATGATGTAGATGTTTTCTAATTTCGCAAACAACAAAACCGGAATTAATGTAGCTAGAATAATAATAATTCCACCCATGGTTGGCGTTCCAGCTTTTTCAACTTGGCCTTCTAAACCTAAATCGCGAATAGTTTCCCCTACTTGTTGCTTTTGAAGGAAACGAATAATACGTTTGCCAAAAATTGTAGATATTAGCAAAGATAATATGATAGTCACAGCAGCTCTAAAGGTTAAGAAACCGAATAAAGCAGATCCTGGAAAATCATAATATTTGTCTAAATATTCAAATAGGTAATACAGCATATTATTTTTCTAATTGTTTTAATAATTCTTGAACAATTTTAAAATCATCGAAATCAAAACGTTCGCCATTTATCTCTTGGTAATTTTCATGGCCTTTCCCAGCTATTAAAATAATATCATTGGGTTTTGCCATTTGACAAGCTGTTTTAATGGCTTGTTTTCTATTGGTAATTGAAACTGTTTTTTTGAAATTTTGAGGCTCTACACCTGCTTCTACTTCATTTAAAATCGTTTCTGGATTTTCGGTTCGCGGATTATCACTTGTAAAAACAACTTGCGTACTCAAAGCCGAAGCAATGTGTCCCATTTTTGGTCGCTTGGTTTTATCACGATCACCACCACAACCAACAACTGTTATAAGTTCTTCATTTTTTGTACGGATGCTATTAATAGTTTCCAATACATTTTTCAAAGCATCAGGCGTATGTGCATAATCTACAATAGCGGTTATTTTCGATTCGGAAATGAGATATTGAAAACGCCCTGATACACTTGTTAAATCGCTTACCAGACGTAAAATTTCTACTTTTTCTAAACCTAGTAATTCGGCTGTAGCATAAATTGCTAACACGTTATAGGCGTTAAAACTACCAATTAATCGTGTCCAAACTTCGCTATCGTTAATTTTAAGAAGCAAGCCCGTAAACTGATTTTCTAAAATTTGCGCTTTATAATCAGCGTAACTTTTTAAGGCGTAGGTGTATTTTTTTGCTGCTGAATTCTGCAACATCACCAAACCATTTTTATCATCCACATTTACTAATGCGAAGGCATCTTTGGATAACCCATCAAAGAACGCTTTCTTCACATCGCGATACTCTGCAAAACTGTTGTGATAATCTAAATGATCATGTGTTAAATTGGTAAAAATGCCACCTTTAAACTGTAAACCTTCAGTCCGTTTTTGATGAATTCCGTGAGAGCTGACTTCCATAAAGCAAAACTCGACTCCAGCATCATTCATCTGCTTTAAATAACTATTTATGGTTATAGAGCCTGGTGTTGTATGGGTTGCTTTAAACTCTGTATCATCCACCATAATTTTCACAGTAGATAATAAACCAACTTTATAACCAGCATTTTTAAATAACTGATATAATAAGGTTGCAATGGTTGTTTTCCCGTTGGTCCCTGTAACGCCAACTAATTTTAAGTTAGCCGAAGGCACACCATAAAAATTAGAAGCCATAATTGCCAAAGCATTGGAAGCGTTGCTTACCTCAACATAGACAATGGCATCCACCAATGAATCTGGCATTTGCTCACAAATTACCGCAACACACCCTTGATTTATTGCTGTTTGAATATAGTCGTGACCATCAGAAACAGTTCCTTTTATAGCAATAAACACATCGTTATTAGTCACCTTTCTAGAATCGAAAACTAGATTATTTATAGACACATTGGTACTTCCTGCAACAGCAAGTAAAGGTACTTTATAGAGTATGTCTTTTAAAATCATCATGATGCTTGAATAGTTACTACTTGATTTTTCTTAATTTTTTCTCCTTTAGAAATTGACTGAACTTTTACCTGACCAACACCTTCAGCTTTTACGTTTAAACCCATATTTTCCAACAGAGCAATGGCATCCATTGCTGGTAACCCAACCACATTTGGCATAATAGTTTTATAGGTTTGTGCTGTTTCAAAATACGCGTCATATTCCGCATTTACCGCTACATCATTAACTTCCAAAGTCTCAACAGAATCAATAATTGGTGTATCTGTAAATATTTTTTGAGCAATGCGTTTAAATACAGGGCCAGAAACATCAGCACCATAAAATCCTTTTTGCACGCTTGGTTTATGAATAACAACTATGCAGGAATATTTAGGGTTTTCAGCTGGAAAATAACCAGCAAATGAAGACACATAGCGTTTGTTTTCATTCCAGTCTTTTTTCCAATATTCGGTTTTAGCTGTTCCTGTTTTACCTGCCATTGAAAAATAAGGTGAATACAACGAACTCCCTGTTCCACGAACCACCACATTTTTCAAAATTTCTTGCATTTCTTTAATGGTTTTATCGGACGCTATTTTACTGTTTATAACATACTTATCAAACGTTTCTATATGTCTATCTAGTTCTTTCACCGATTTAATAAAACGCGGCTTCACCATAACGCCATTATTGGCAATAGCGTTATAAAACGTCAGTGTTTGTAAAGGTGTTAACTCCATATTATAACCGTAAGCAATGGATGGCAAAGCATTTTTACTCCAAATGTCATCACCTGGACTTGGGATAACAGGTTTGCCTTCTCCTAAAATTGGTAATCCTAAAGGCTCGTGTAAAGACCAACTTTTAATGCGGTTAATAAATTTTTCTGGGTTTTTAGAATAGTGCTCATCGATTATCGTGGCTAGCCCTATATTGGAGGAGACTTCCAAAGCACGTGCGGCGGAAATTTTTCCATAACCACCATGTTTAGAATCTGTAATAGCACGACCATAAAATATTTTACGCCCTTTTTTGGTGTCCACTATTGTTGATGTATCTATAACCTTATCCTCCAAAGCAGCCATTAAAGCCATGACTTTGAATGTAGAACCAGGCTCATGAGATTCGCCAACAGCATAATTCAGTTTTTCATAATAACCACCATTTGCCGTTTTTCCTAAATTTGAAATGGCACGAATTTCACCAGTAGCCACTTCCATAACCACGACACAACCATGCTCTGCTTGATAAAATTCCAACTGTTGCAATAAGGCATGATGCGCTATATCTTGAATATTAACGCTTAATGTGGTATACACATCATAACCATCTTGAGGCTCAATTTGGTTATAATCTGCAATGGGTTTCCATTGGCCTTTTCCTATTTTTTGCTTTAAACGTCTTCCATCTGTACCACGTAGATATTTAACTCCAAAAGCACCATCAATACCTGCTCGTGTTGCGTTTCCTTTTTCATCAACACGCTCATAACCAATAGAACGTTGTGCAATTCCACCCAGCGGATGTTCACGTTTAGTGGTTTGCTCCACAATTAAACCGCCTTTAAAAGCACCTAAACTTAACAATGGAAAATTGCGAATCCGCACATAGTCGGAATAACCAATATCGCGCGCTAACAAATAATATCTGTTTTTATTGGCTCGTGCTTTTCTAATATCTTTTTGAAAATAAGCAGAAGGTTTTCCAGAGTATTTTGATAACGAATCGCATAGCGGTTTTAATAAAGACTCAAATCTTGCCGAAGAAGGCGTCATAGCATCTAACCTAATATCATATTTTGGAACGGAAGTCGCTAATAAATTCCCATTAGCCGAATACACATTACCACGATTAGCAGGGATTACGACATCTTTAATAGTGAGTTCTTCAGCCATGCTTCGATATTTTTCACCATAAAGCATTTGGATACTTAAAAGTTTAAACACGACTGCCAGAGCGAAGATGAACATACATCCTGCTACAAAATATAATCGGTTTGATATGTTCTTCTCGTTTGTTGCCAAGCTGAACTACTTTTGAGATTTAACTTTAATTTTCGTTGGTGGAATTTCAGAAATTGCTAATCCTTTTATTTCCATTTTCAATTCTACAACGGTTTCTTTTTTTAATTCCATTAGGCGTGTTCTGCCATCCACAAAAGCCGACCGCAATTCTTTTGCCTCATTGTTTAGTCTTGCAATTTGGTGCACTTTTTTGTCTGCACTGTGCGAACTAGCTATCATTACAATAGCTAAAACGGAAACAAACAAAATCATCCGCCAGCTTTTTGGCGCATCCTCGTTTATTAAAAACGTTCCTTTTAGTATATTGTAGAATCCTTTTTTCACCTAGTTCATTTTTCCGTTAGGAATTACACTTTTTCAGCAATGCGAAGTTTAGCACTTCTTGCTCTATTATTTACTTTAATTTCTTCTCGCGATGGAACAATTAAACCACCTACTTTTTTCAATGGCACTTCAAAATTACCATACATATCGCGTTCTGGTTCGCCTTCAAAAAGACCATTACGTATGAAACGCTTAACCAATCTGTCTTCTAATGAGTGATAGGAAATAACACTCAATCTACCACCTTCAACCAAAATTTCTGGGGCTTGTAACAAAAACGATTTTAATACTTCAATCTCCTGATTCACTTCAATACGAATGGCTTGATATATTTGAGCCAGAACTTTATTTTCTTTTTTATGTTGCAAAAATGACTTTAAAGCTAATTTTAGCTGGTCACTAGTTTTTATAGGTGCTTCTTTTCGCTGATCCACAATAGCACGTGCCATAGCATTTGCTTGTCTTAATTCACCATATTGCCAAAGTACTGCGCTTATCTGTTCTTCATCATAATCATTCACCACATTGTATGCAGATAGCTCACTTTTTTGATTCATTCGCATATCTAAATCAGCTTCAAATCGCGTAGAGAAACCACGTTCCGCTACATCAAATTGATGTGATGACACACCAAAATCTGCCAAAATCCCATCCACTTCCTTAACTCCGTAGAATCTTAAAAAACGCTTCATAAACTGAAAATTCTCGTGAATAAGCGTAAAACGTTCGTCATCAATCGTGTTTTCAAGCGCATCTGGATCTTGATCAAAAGCAAAAAGCTTCCCATCTTTACCAAGTCTTTTTAGAATTTCCTTACTATGTCCACCACCTCCAAAGGTGACATCTACATAGACACCATCTTCTTTTATATTCAAACCGTCAACGGTTTCTTTCAGTAAAACTGGGTTATGATATTCCATAGTCGTCATCGTCTTGTCCCATTACTTCTTCAGCTAAATCTGCAAAATCTCCTGTAGCATCATCAATAGCTTGTTCGTATTTGTCTTTATCCCAAATTTCAACAATATTAATAGCGCTAGACATAACAATTTCTTTTGAAATATCTGCAAATGCGACTAAATCTTTAGGAATAAGTAAACGACCTGTAGCATCTACCTCAATAATTTTAACACCAGCTGTAAAGCGACGGATAAAGTCATTGTTTTTTTTCTTAAACCGATTCAACTTGTTTACTTTTTGCATTAACGCTTCCCATTCCGCCATTGGATACAATTCTAAACAAGGCTGAAAAACTGCGCGCTTTAAAACAAAACCATTCTGAAGAGCAGGCGCCAACTGTTTTTTCAATGCAGCAGGTAACATCAGTCGTCCTTTTGCATCTACTTTACATTCGTATGTTCCTATTAATGAGCTCAAAGCGGTTTAAATCGATTTTCGGGTTTAAGATTCAAATATATTGAAAATTTTACCACCTTTTACCACTTTCTACCACTTTGTTGATAATTTTTCGATTATTAACTACTAGACAACTCTTAAACAACTCAAAAACCACCCTTAATAGCTACCTATCAGCAAATTATGATAGTTGAAATTTTAACATAACACCATTGTTAATATCTTGAATAGAAGTAAGCCTTGGAGGATTATATAAATATGGATATATTATGAATGATTTACCTATATTTGTTTTCAAAGAAAAGACTAACCAATTAATGGCGCACAGATTAAAACAAGAAAAAAGCTACAGCTACATTGAAGTAGGTGAAGGCAGACCCATAATTGTTTTACACGGTTTAATGGGAGGATTAAGCAATTTTGATTCTGTTACTAACTATTTTAGCCAGAAAGGGTATCGTGTAATTATTCCGGAATTACCTATTTACTCCATGTCCCTTTTAAAAACCAATGTAAAAAGTTTCGCAAAATATCTACACGACTTTATTGAGTTTAAAGAACTGGATGATGTTATCTTATTGGGAAATTCTTTAGGTGGTCATATTGGCTTGTATCACACTAAATTATACCCTAAAAAAGTTACCGCTTTAATTATTACGGGAAGTTCGGGTCTTTATGAAAGCGCTATGGGAGGAAGTTACCCAAAACGAAGTGATTATGAGGTCATTAAAAAGAAAGCACAAGATGTTTTTTATGACCCAGAAGTAGCCACTAAAGAAATTGTAGACGAAGTTTACGAAACTGTAAACGACAGACATAAACTTATTAAAACATTGGCAATTGCTAAAAGCGCAATTCGTCATAATATGGCTAAAGATTTACCAAAAATGACGACTCCAACTTGTATTATTTGGGGAAAAAACGATACCGTTACGCCTCCAGAAGTGGCTGTAGAATTTGATGAATTATTACCAGATTCTGAATTATACTGGATTGACAAATGTGGTCATGCTGCCATGATGGAACATCCTGATGAATTTAACACCATACTCGATGGCTGGTTAACGAAACGCGGATTATAAATAGTAACTCTTAAATACCCAAAATTCTGGGAAAAAGCTATGGAAATTAAATCGGCAGAATTTGTAATGAGCAATTCTGATGTTGCAAAATGTCCCAAAAACTTGGTTCCTGAATATGCATTTATTGGACGAAGTAATGTTGGAAAATCATCGCTAATCAACATGCTAACTAGCAGAAAAAGTTTAGCCAAAACTTCAGGAAGACCAGGAAAAACGCAACTAATCAATCATTTTTTAATTAATAAGAATTGGTATTTAGTAGATTTACCAGGCTATGGTTATGCGCGTGTTTCTAAAAGTTCTAAAAAAACCTTTCAAAAATTTATTACGGATTATTTCACGCAACGCGAGCAATTGGTTTCGGCTTTCGTTTTGGTAGATATTAGACATAAACCACAGCCAATAGATTTGGAATTCATGGCTTGGATGGGAGAAAATGGCATACCTTTTTCTATTATTTTCACCAAAGCAGATAAATTAAAACCACAGGCCATACTTAATCATGTAGCCGATTATAGCGCTATTATGTTAGAAACTTGGGAGCAAATGCCAAATTATTTTATCACCTCTTCATCAAAAGATATTGGTAAGGACGACGTATTGAATTACATCCATGAGGTGAATGAAAATATGGAATCTTGAAAAACGTACTTTTCTTTGTCTTAATTCTATGTTGTTTTCATGTTTCCTTTGGACAGGAAAAACCCACTCAGACGATTAATTAAAATTATCTAATTATGAAATCACTATTAAACCTCCTGCTTATTCTATTTATTTTCCAAACTGTTAGTGCTCAAGAAAACAGCTATGCAGATGAAAATGGCAACGCTTTAAATAAAAAAGACTACTACGCAAAATGGCGCAACAAAGATTTATCATATAGTACGTGGCTGCATGTTAATGAAAAAGGCATCACGCATCACACCTTAAAGCAAGATCTATTTCTAAAGGGAGTTTTTAAATATGAGGAGATAAAAATACAAATGGAAACTTTATTAAATAGGAAGATTCCAGACAGCAACACCATTCTTATTGAATACAGATATAAAGATGATTTATGTACGTCACGTTGGGATAATACGTGGACACAAGTCGAAATAATAGACCGTAAAAATTTTTTAGATCCTTTACGCAGAGATATAGAACGGAAAAATATAACCTATATCGTTCTATTTGAAGCTGGCATGACCTTAAAAAATAATCCGCGTAAAAAAAATGAATATTTTTTTATAGACAACGAAAACTACTTTCGAAATAAACTTTTTAAATCACCAACCTTATGTGGATCGTTTGCTCTAATAAAGTCTAATGGTCAAGTTGTTATTAGAAATGGAGAACATCGTGCTGATATGATGGCTAAACTCTTGAATAATGAAATCTGGGCGCAATTTTTTAATGTAGACCATTAGTTTAGTTAAGATTTCACATCCAAAGCATCCCGAAGCGCATTTCCCATTAACATAAATGCCATAACCAAACTCATAATACACAAACCAGGAATTAAGGCCAAATACGGTTTACCGAGAATAATGTAATTGTAATGATCTTTAATCATAGCTCCCCAACTTGCCATAGGTGGTTGAGCGCCTATTCCCAAAAAACTTAATCCACTTTCAATAAGAATAGCAGCTGCAAAATTTGCCGCAGAAATCACAATAACTGGCGCCATAATATTAGGCAAAATATGCTTTGTGATAATCCGAAAATCATTAAACCCTAGAGCACGAGCTGCAGTGACATATTGCATTTCTTTAACTCCCATAACTTGACCACGAACCACACGTGCCACTTCTACCCACATGGTTAAACCCACAGCAATAAACACTTGCCAAAACCCTTTGCCTAGCGCCAAGGTAATAGCGATGACCAATAATAAGGTTGGTATAGACCAAGATACATTTATAAACCACATAATAACAGCATCTACACGACCACCAAAATAACCAGCCACACTTCCCATAAAAACACCAATAACAAGAGATATAAAAACAGCTATAAATCCAATAAAAAAAGATATTCTAGCACCAACGAGTGTCCTACTTAATAAATCGCGACCATATTTATCAGTTCCAAAAAGGAACGTTTTATTTGAAATTAATTCGGATTCCAACAATCCATTCATATCAATCGATTTGGTCATACCCTCCAAACCATCTGAAGCATATTCTGTATAAGTTAATGTATTTTCATTTATAGAATAGGCAGTAATTGGGATTTCAGTATCTTGAATTTTCTTTCCAAAAAATACATTTGAAAAAATTGATTCTTCAATTTCTGTTTTCTGCGGAATGGTTAGCATTTGAACCGAAAAACCTGGCTTTTTAGAATGAATAGACAGATGCATCTGATTGGCATATTCAGAACTATCTGGAGCAATAACATACGCAAATATGGAAATTATGCCTACAAAAACAATAAAGCCCAAACTAAAAACGCCCCAGAAATCTTTTTTAAATTTCTGGAGCGCTAATTGGCTTAATGAGTTGGATTGTTGACTCATAAATTTTTTAGTCCTTAACCGTAGCTACTTTTTTAATATTATAAGATGTTTTTAAATCCTGCAACACCATTAGGGCTTCTTCTACATAAACATCCTTGCTCAAGCTTTCATGCCAGCGCTGACGTTTATCTTTTAAAACTGTGTCCTGCACAAAAAGCTGCTGCTCGTAAGGCAATGACTCATAAGTTAAGTTAGTTTTATACTCACCAATTTTATCAAATGTTTTGGACTCTGTTTCATTTGCATCCAATTGTGCTTTGTACTCATCATAATTTAATGGGTATGTTTTTTCATCCATACGCGCTCGAACCCATTGCGCATTATCGGCAATTAATTTAAGCTGCTGGTTATCTTTCATACGATCATTACTCATTTTTATGGTTGTATCATAATCAAAATATCCTTCCCATAGTTTATAATCGGCTGCATCAATTTCATCCCAAGACAACGGGTTTTTTTGATCTTTTTCGCCTATGTCAATAAAACTGAAACGGTCTGGAACCACCACATCACTTTTTACACCTTCTAGTTGAACAGATCCGCCATTTATTCTGTAATACTTTTGTCTGGTAACTTTTAATGCACCTAAATCGCCTTCTTGATTATTTCTAACCATATCATTTAAGTCGTAAAAGGACTGAACAGTTCCTTTACCATATGTTTGCTTGCTACCAATAATAATGGCACGCTTATAATCTTGCATAGCTGCTGCCATAATCTCGGAAGCAGATGCTGAAAATTCATTTACTAAAATCACTAATGGACCATCCCAAACAATGGATTTATCCGTATCATTTAAAACTTCTTTAGGATTTTGTGTGGAACGCACTTGTACAATTGGACCATCTTCAATAAATAAACCAGCCATTTCCACAACAGTTTGTAATGAGCCACCTCCATTATTACGTAGATCTAAAACCAAACCTTCCATACCTTGTTCTTTAAGGCGGATAATTTCATTTTTAACATCTGTAGCTGCATTTAGTTTTTTATAATCGTCAAAATCGGCATAAAATTTAGGCAAATTAATGATTCCAAAATTCTTTCCATCTTTCTTAACAAAGGCAGATTTAGCGTGTGTTTCTTCTATTTCAACCACGTCACGAGTAATTTTTATGACTCTTGTAGTTCCATCAACTTTTTTAACCGTTAAATACACATTCGTACCTTTAGGCCCTTTTATTAATTTAATAGCATCATCAATACGCATACCTGTAATAGTAACAGGCTCTTTCTCGTCTTCCTGACGTACTTTAACAATAACATCACCAACTTCCAGTTCTTTTCCTCTCCAAGCTGGACCACCTGAAATTAATTCTACAATTTTTGTATTATCATTTCGCTTTTGTAATCGTGCACCAATACCTTCTAATTTTCCAGCCATATCTTGATTAAAGGCCTCCTTATCTTGCGGTGCAAAATAGGTTGTATGTGGATCAAATTCTTGCGCAATAGCATTAATATACATAACAAACCAGTCGTCACGATCCATATCGTCTATATAATCGTTGTAATAAACATCAATTGTTTTTAATGTCGATTCACGCGATTCTTTTTCAATTTCAGCAATCGTTTTTTTAGCAACTGGATCTAGTTTTAATGAGTCTGCGAGCGCATTCGTTTTCTCCAGATTTTTCTGCTCGTAGATTAATTCATCATAATTGGATAAATTACTATACTTTAAACGTTGTCTCCAACGATCTGTTAATTCTTTTTTATTTTTCACATAACCAATAGCCTCATAATCGGCATCATAGGTTTCTTTTTTTGAATAATCGAACGGTTTTTCTAAAATATCTTTGTAAATTATTTTAGCCTCTTCAATACGTTTCACTAAACGCTCATGTGTTAAATTGAAAAATGAAATATCATAGGCTTTCAACTGATCGTCCAATTCGGTTTTATACTTCGAAAATTCTTCAATATCCGATTTGTAGAAATATTGTTTTAATGGATCAATTTGTTCTAAATAATCCGTGTAAACCGCAGCAGAAAATGTATCATCCATGGTTTTAGGATCAAAATGACCACGTTCCAAAACGTATGTTATTACTTGAATAAGCAACTTGTCTTTATCGGGATCATCAAATGTTTTTGTAGTAAAACTACAGGATGCAAATGCTAATAAAAGCAATAGCACTAAAATGTTATAATTCCTTTTCATAAGTCTCAAAAAAAGCATAAATTATTTTTCACTAAATTAAGGAAAAAACCATGCCAAATTAGCCAATTGCTATTAATTTTTTGTTAAACCATATAAATTCAGGCATTACGTATGATTTTATGTATTTTAGCATCCGAAATAAACGGTATTGAAAATGACAAAAAGACCACTAATTTTAGTCACAAACGACGATGGGATAACAGCTCCTGGTGTACGCGCATTAATTGAGGCTGTTCAAGATTTAGGCGACGTTGTTGTGGTAGCTCCAGATAGTCCACAAAGCGCCATGGGACATGCTATTACCATTAATTCTACACTACATTTAGAACGTGTTCGTATTGATGAATCTGGACGCTTGGAATACAGCTGTTCTGGCACGCCAGCCGACTGTGTTAAACTAGCTGTAAATGAAATTTTAGACAGACGTCCTGACTTATGTGTTTCGGGTATAAATCACGGTTCAAATTCGTCCATAAATGTTATTTATTCAGGAACAATGAGTGCCGCTTTAGAAGCTGGTATTGAAGGTATTCCAGCAGTTGGTTTTTCACTTTTAGACTATAATTATAATGCCGATTTTACAGCAGCTAAAGTTATTGCAAAAAGAATAACCCAAGAAGTTTTAAAAAACGGTTTACCTAAAGATGTTGTTCTTAATGTAAACATACCAAATGTTAAAACAGAAGATATAAAAGGTATTAAAATTTGCCGACAAGCCAAGGCCAACTGGCAAGAAGAATTTGATAAACGACAAACACCACAAGGAAAAGATTACTATTGGTTAACAGGTAAATTTGTTAATTTAGACAAAGGTGAAGATACCGATGAATGGGCTTTGGAAAACAATTATGTATCGGTTGTTCCTGTCCAATTTGATTTAACAGCTCACCATTATGTTCAGCAATTAAACACATGGAATTTTAATGATTAAAAAAGAAGTTTTTATAGGTTTGTTAGTGGGCTTAATTGCTAATGCCATAGGTGTATATTTAGCTGCTATGCTTTTAGGAAACCACGACGATTTTATGCAAGTATTAAGAAGTGCCTCTGCAGAAGGTTTTCTAGGAAAATTAGTTAGTTTAGGCGCTATTTTAAATTTAGTAGCCTTTTTTATTTTTATTAAGAAGAAACAAGACTATCGTGCTCGTGGTGTACTTTTAGCAACCGTAATCATTGCTGTTTCAACATTTCTGTTTAAATTTATGTAGTATGAGATATTATATAATTGCTGGTGAAGCTTCAGGAGACTTACACGGATCCAACCTCATGAAAGCTCTGAAAGAAGAGGATTCAAAAGCGGAATTCCGTTTTTGGGGAGGCGATTTAATGCAAGACGTTGGTGGCGCTTTAGTAAAACACTATAAGGAACGCTCTTTTATGGGTTTTGCGGAAGTAATTATGAACCTCTCTGCTATATTTAAGGATTTCGATTTATGTAAATCAGATATTGCCGAATACCAACCAGATGCCATTATTTTTATTGATAATTCTGGGTTTAACCTTCGTATAGCTAAATGGGCGAAAAAAGAAGGCTTTAAAACCAATTATTATATTTCTCCACAAGTTTGGGCTTCAAGAGCAGGACGTGTTAAAGATATTAAGCGCGACATTGATGCCATGTACGTTATTTTACCCTTTGTTGAAACGTTTTATAAAACCCATAATTACCCAGTAACTTTTGTTGGGCATCCATTAATTGATGCTATTTCTGGTCGTGAACAAATTAGCGAAGTCGTATTTAGAGCGGAGAACGAATTAAGCGAAAAACCTATAATAGCCTTATTACCTGGCAGCAGAAAACAAGAGATTTCTAAAATGCTATCCGTTATGTTAAGCTTGGTTCAAGACTATCCAAACTATCAATTTGTAATAGCTGGTGCGCCAAGTCAGGATTATGATTTCTATAAACAGTTTATTAAAAACTCAAACGTTCACTTCATTTCTAACAAGACTTATGATTTATTAAGTGTTGCTTCTGCTGCATTAGTAACATCGGGAACAGCAACATTGGAAGCTGCTTTATTTAAAGTTCCAGAAGTGGTTTGTTATAAAGGCAGTTGGTTGTCCTACCAAATTGGCAAGCGTTTGGTAAAACATATTAAATACATTTCTTTAGTGAATTTAATCATGGACAGAGAAGTTGTTACAGAGTTAATACAAGATAATTTCACCCGAAAAAATCTTAAAACAGAATTAGATAAAATTCTTGATAAACCCACTAGGAACAAAATGTTTTTAGATTATTATGAGCTTGAAAAAAAATTAGGTGGTAAAGGAGCGAGTGAAAAAACAGCGAAACTTATTTACAAATCGCTTAATCCGTAATCGGTAAACTTTCGAATAATTTTTCGCTTGAATTTTCAATTCCACTCAATGTTTCCTGCAAAGCTTTCGCAATGGCATAACCTAATAATGGTGGAACGGCATTTCCTATTTGTTGATATTGGCTCAAACCCCTTTCCCAACTCATTTTGGTACGCATACCTTGAAAAATAAAATAATCAGGAAATGATTGCAATCGTGCACCTTCACGAGCTGTAAAATTCCGATGCAAAAACGGATGAATAAAATTACTTTGAAATGATGCTGCTATTGTTGGAGCCGGTTTATTGGCATGTAAGCGCTGATTATTTTGTGAAAATACGATTTTCGATTTCTCTTTAGGGTTTCCACGTTTTACAGCTGCATGTTCTTGAGATACATGTGCCAAAGATTCACCAGATTTTATTACTTGAAACCGATTAATTAATCGTTGGGTATGACGCATAGCTACATGGTTAAAAACCGATGTACTTTGCTGTCTTATGAATTCTTGATAATTATTACTGGCTTCGGTTTCATAAGTCATTTTTTCGGTTCCTTCGGAAGCATTAATTTGAGGCAAATCGGAAATAGCGTCCCAAACGGTAATCGGAATTTCATACGTTTTATTTGGAAATTGTGGTTGCTTATCCAAATCCTTTCGGATGCCAATCATAATAACACGATGTCTGTTTTGCGGCACACCATAATCTGATGCTAAAAGTACTTTATATTCTACATTGTAACCAACTCCTGCGTTTTCAAATTCTTCTTTCATGAGTTTAATAACTTGACCTTTTTGCATGGATAATAAGCCTCGCACATTTTCCATGACGAAAGCTTTGGGTTGTAAATCCGTTACCACCCGAACAAACTCATAAAACAATTCGTTTCTAGGGTCCGATTTGGTTTTGTTTCTATTTTTATTAGCCAATGAAAACCCCTGACAAGGTGGACCACCAACAACTACATCAACAGGTTTGGCAATTATTTTTTTTATTTCTGAAGATGAAATATCTCGTAAATCGTTTTTAATAAATGGTACGTTAGGAAAATTGTGCGTATACGTTTTTTCGCAATTTTCATCGACATCACTCGCTAAAAGTGTATTGAAACCAGCCCATTTAAAACCCAGTGCTAATCCACCACAACCTGAAAACAAATCGACTACATGCATATTGTAAAATTCCTTTGAAAGGTTAAAAGTAACCGTTTTATATGTGTTGACCAACCAAGTTTTTAAGTTGTTATTATTTTTTATAACAAAAAAGTGTATTTTTGGAAACATGCAAAAAAGTTTACTCATTTTATTATGCTTACTCTGTTTTTCGGCTTGTAAGTCGACTAAAAAAACGACTAAATCCTCCAAAAAAACTTACAAATCAGCTCCTGCCGCTAAAACTAGTACCAGCACGAGCACGTATGAAGCTAAAGCAGAATCTATAATAGATTATGCCAAAACCTTTGACGGTGTAAAATACAAGTATGGTGGTACATCAAAGAAAGGCATGGATTGCTCTGGTTTAGTGGTAACCTCCTTTAAAAAAGAAGCCATTCAGTTGCCGCGAACAACTTCTCAATTGGCTGTTACGGGTGATTGGGTGGATGTTAAAGAAGTAAAAAAAGGTGATTTGTTATTTTTTGCAACCAGTAAAAACAGCCGAAACGTTAATCATGTTGGGATTGTAACAGAATCACGCACTGGTTTTGTAGAATTTATTCATGCATCTACCAGTCGCGGTGTTATGACATCAGAGCTTTCTGAAAAGTACTGGTATTTCGCTTTTGTTCAAGCACGACGCATTTTATAAGTTATTTTCGTAACTTACTATTGTGAAACTTATTGATTTTCCGATAGTTAAACTAACATGTTGTTTTATGTTAGGCATTTTAGTGAGCTTGCAATTCGCATTTTCACTTAAAACGTCAGTGGTATTTACGGCTGGATTTCTTCTAATTCTTACCATTACTTTTTTTATAAATCGGAATCAATTTAAACAGTCTATTTGGTTTGGGCTTGCAACTTATTTAACGGTTATAAGTATTGGGAATTTAAGTGTAAAATTTCATAATCATTTAAATTATGCTAATCATTACACCAATCAATATAATACGTCTGTATCAGAATTTTCCCTATTCCAATTACACATTTTAGAAGTTTTAAAACCAAATACATACAACGAACGCTATATAGCAAAATTAGAACGTATTAATGATACACATGTTTTTGGAAACATCCTTTTAAATGTTAACAAAAACGACACCTTATCTAACTTTCAAGTAGATGAAAAAATTCAAATAATTGGTAATTTACAAGAACTATACAGACCCTTAAATCCGAATCAATTTGACTACAAAAAGTATCTAGAGAATCATCAGGTTTATGCTCAAATTTATAGTAAACCTGAAGCCATTTCAGTATTATCTACCGAAAAACAAAGTATACATGGTTATGCGGATTATATAAGACAGACCATAAATAAAGAACTCCAAAAGTATGCTTATAGCCCTTCTGAATTGGCAGTCATCAATGCGCTCCTTTTAGGGCAACGCCAAGATATTGGTAAAGAATTATATTCAGATTATGTAAACGCTGGAGCCATTCATATTCTAGCTATTTCTGGGTTACATATTGGAATTATTTTATTCATACTAAAATGGTTATTGGCGTTTTTGTTACGTGTTAAACATGGACGCTACATTACAGCCATTATAATACTTGTTATTTTATGGAGTTATGCTGTAGTTGCAGGATTATCGCCTTCCATTTTAAGGGCCGTAACTATGTTTAGTGTGATAACAGTTGGTATGTATTTAAAACGTCCATACAACATTTACAACACGTTGGCTATTTCGGCATTTATTTTGCTAATATGGAACCCAATGATTTTATTTGAAATCGGTTTTCAATTAAGTTATTTAGCCGTAATTGGCATTGTAGCCGTTCATCCTCTATTGTTTGAACGCTTAAAAACACCGTATTCATTTCCTAACAAAATCATTACATTGATAACTGTTTCATTGGCTGCTCAATTAGGAATTTTTCCTTTAAGTATATTCTATTTTCATCAATTTCCTGGATTATTCTTATTAGCTAATGTGGTTATAATTCCTTTTTTAGGATTCATTTTAGGCTATGGATTGTTAATTTTTGGCATGGCTTTATTAGGCATTCCTAAAAGCCTATTTACAGATATTTTTGGCGACATTATTAGTTTGATGAATCAATTTTTTAAATGGATTGCACAACAGGAAGTTTTCATTTTTAGAGATATACCTATAAACTGGTTTCAGGTTATTGGGATTTATTTGATTATTCTTCTGTTTACACAATATTTTATTTCAAAATCCTACAAACGTCTCGTTTTTGCTTTAGCTATAACATGCGCTTTTCAAATGGGTTTATTTGTTAACCAATATTGGTATAGCCATGGTCATGAACTGGTGGTGTTTCATAAAAGCAGATATAGTATTATTAGTGAAAAGTCGGGATTCAACTTAAAAGTAATTCACAATTTGGATAGCTTAAAGTTAAAAAGCGATTACAGTATTTCTAATTATCGTGTTGGTAGTTTTATAAAGAATATAAAGTATGAAGACATTCAGAATGTTTACAATTTCAACAAGAAACAGTTTTTAATAATTGACAGTTTGGGTGTGTACCAAAGCGTAACTTTTAAACCAGATTATGTAGTTTTGAGTCAATCGCCAAAAATCAATTTAAATCGACTGATAGATTCTTTAAATCCGCAGGTTATTATTGCTGATGGCAGCAATTACAAATCGTATATAAAAAGATGGGCTGAAACCTGTAAAAAGCGAAAACGCCTTTTTCACTATACTGGTGAAAAAGGCGCTTTTGTTTTAAAACAAAACTAAATTAGTTTGAAAACTCGGGTTTAAAAGCTTCCGCAAACGCTTGAAAATCCTGTTGCGTTTTAAAATTTGCATGATCGTTATTTTTAAATAATTTTAAATAGAGCTCTAATTGTTGTGGTGTTTTATAACCTACAACTGGCGCTAATAGACCTCCTTCTTCATCCAAATATACAATAGTTGGATACGAGCGAATGCTAAAATAACGTGCTAATTCATGACCAGAATTGCGTTTATTAGCTTTAGCTGGATCATACCCGGGATTGGTATATTTTTTCCCTTTAAAATTAACAACTTCATTACCTTCAGCATTGAATTTTACCGCATAATAATGTTTATTTACATAAGCTGCTACATCATTATTTTGAAAGGTATTTTTATCCAACATTTTACAAGGACCACACCAACTAGTGTACATATCCATCATAATTTTTTTAGGATTTTTCTGTTGAAGTGCCACAGCCTCTTCAAGCGTTACCCAATTAATTTCTTGCGCTACACCAACTGCCGAAAATCCGACAACTAGCAATAAAGTATAAAATAAATGTTTCATGTTGTATTTGTTGTAATATATGTTCCGAACTTACAAAAAACACGCCAAAAAGGCGTGTTTTGAGTGAAATTTTAACAATTTTTTCGATTAACGAACACCATGCATTAATTTTTTAAGCATTGGATTTAACACCATAGAAACCAACCCAATAGCAGCTGGCACAATTGTAAAGATTAAAAAGAATGTACTTAAGGAATATTCTGCTGTTATTTTATCAATCATTCCTCCCATAGTTCCTGCCGCTTTCTGGCCTATTGCAATAGCTAAATACCATATACCAAACATAAAACCAATCATTCTACCAGGTACTAATTTACTTAAATAAGATAGCCCTACGGGCGAAATACACAATTCACCCATAGTATGAAGTAAATATGCTAGTATTAAAAACACCATACTTACAGAGGCTGTTTGCGCACCTTGAGGAATACTTAAAGTTCCAAATACTAAAACACCAAATCCAAGACCTAAAAGCACTAAACCAATACCGTATTTCATGGCAGCACTTGGATTATATTTACTTTCCCACCATCGTGAGAATAAAGGTGCTAATGTAATAATGAAAAATGAGTTTAAAATTCCGAACCATGTGGCAGGAACTTCAGTTGCATCTTTGCTAAATTCGTTATTAACTTTATAGAAAACTATATACCAAAGGAAGGCAAATGAAATAGCTAAAATAACATTAGAATATGGGATTTTTGAATAAGTCTTTTTAAACAACAAGTATAATACCCAAGTAATGATAGCTAAAGGCCCAACGGTTAATATTAAATCTATTACTTTAAAAATCATAGCCGAACTACCTGTTAAAGCTCTTTCTGTATAATCTCTAGCAAACAGAGTCATAGAACCTAAAGATTGTTCAAAAGCTGCAAAGAAAAATACGGTAAACACACCAAATACAGAAACGGCAATTATTCGGTCTCTTATTATTCTTGAATAGCGTGAAATTCTAGTTATAATTAAATATAAAAACAGAACTAAAGCTGTTAATACTGTCACATTTGAACCGTCCATACCACCAACGCTAAAATCTAAAATATTGATGTCGCCTATTTTAGACATTGGATCATTAAATAGATAGAGCACACCTCCTAATGAAGATAACAAGATTAAAACTTTATCAATGGTAGTAAAAGGGTTCAGCTTCTCTATAGATTCGGATGCTTCATGTTCTTTAGGACTTTCCTCATTTATATTTTGAGGTAATTCTACTTCATGAACTTTTGAAGGACGCTCACCAATTTGACCAAAGAAATCTTTAGCTAACCAGAATTGAATTAAACCTAAAAGCATAAAAATACCAGCTAAACCAAATCCATAACTCCAACCTATATTTTCCGCTAAATAACCACAAAGCATCATTCCGAAGAAAGCACCTGCGTTTACTCCCATGTAATAAATGGTGTAAGCGCCATCTTTTTTAGACTCTTTACCTTTATACATTTCAGAAATCATAGATGTCATATTCGGCTTAAAAAAACCAGTACCAACAATTAAAAGTCCTAGACCTAAATACAATGAAAAAGGTGTTTCAAAAACCATAGAGGCATGACCTAACATCATCAGAAAACAACCTATAATTACAGCCCATTTATAACCTGTATATTTATCGGCAAGCCAACCACCAAGAATTGGTGTTAAGTATAGAAGAGACCCATAGGTGCCAATTAAAGATAAAGCATGTTCTCTTGGCCATTCCCATCCTGGATTATCACTGATAATTGGAGCCGTTAAAAATAACACTAAAAGAATCCGCATTCCATAAAATGAAAAACGCTCCCACATTTCGGTAAAGAAGATTACAAATAATCCCGCTGGATGCCCAATTACTTTGTCTTTAAATAAATTTTCAATATCAGTATTCATAGTATAATTAGTTAAAGTATATAATAATATTTAGTGAACGTTGCCCATTAATTTCTTCATAAGAGGAGAGAACAGTAAAACAATTAACCCTGCTCCTAAAGCATATTTAGAAATTAAGTCGAAACCGTTTGTATAAATCTCTAACGTTTGTAAACCACCAACATTAATATCTGTACTTTCTACAGCTAATTGTTTGGATATAAACCCAACAATTTGAAATGCATAAGCAGATGATAGAAACCAAATACCCATCATAAATGCGACAATACGTTTTGGAGATAAATCCGTGATTTTAGATAGACCAACCGGTGACATAAATAATTCACCAATTGAGATTACAAAATACATGATGAATAAATATGCAAATGGCACCATACCATTTTCATCAGCACTCCCTCCACTTAATGACAGGATATAAAAACTAGCTCCTGCGAGAATTAAACCTAATCCAAATTTATATGGCGTTCTAGGATTTAAATTGCGCTTAGATAAATATGCCCACAGCAATGACACAGGTATTGACAGTACAATAATAACTAAAGAGTTTAGAGAATTTGTTTGACTGGCATTCATAATACCATCTAAATCCACATTCCTATCAGCAAATAAAGTAATCACACTTCCTGATAGTTCATGAAAACCCCAAAACAAGGTCATGAAGAAGGTAATTAAAAGAGCCATTATTAATTTCTTACGCTCATCAGATGTGGCGTTATATAAAATAACAATCATGTACACCAAAATGGCAACACCAATAAACTTAAAAAGTAAATTCACATAGTTTTGATCGCCTAAAAAGGATTCTCCACCAGCAATAGCCTTATAAGAAGCCAATATGTAAGCAATTAAAGGCGCGCTTAAAAAAGAAACAATAGGAATAAACGTTTTTTGCGGAATGCCTAAAATTTTCTTTTCATAAATTTCTGGATTAGGTGGTAAACCACGATCTCCAAAAACATTTTTTTTAATTCCACTCCAAAAGAAAACCAAGCCTGTTAGCATACCAACTCCTGCCAATCCGAAACCATAATGCCAACCATATTTAGCAGCTAACCATCCACAAAGTAATGGAGCAACAAAACCACCAATATTAATTCCCATGTAAAAAATAGTAAAACCTGAATCTTTTCTGCGATCACCATCTTCATAAAGCGAACCAACAAAAGTTGAGATATTTGGTTTAAAAAAACCATTACCAACAACAATGAAAGCTAAAGCTAAAAAGAAAGCAATATCATTTTCAATAGCTAAAACAAAATGACCTAAAGACATTAAAATACCTCCTAAAAAAATGGAGCTACGCATTCCTAGTATTTTATCAGAAATTCTACCTCCAACTACAGTTGAGGCATAAACCAAAGAACCGTAAGATGCATAAACGGCTGCTGCCGCAACATCCTTTTCTATTAATGCTACAAATATTTCATTAACCATGTAAAGCATTAATAGCGCACGCATTCCATAGAAACTAAAACGCTCCCAGAGTTCAGCGAAAAATAAATAAAACAACCCTTTAGGGTGTCCAAACATTTGAGGCTCTCCTGATTCTGTTAAAATTGATTTTGACATATTAGTGGTTAGTTAGTTAATTAGTTATGATAGTATCTGTTGATAATTATAATTTATCACCTAAAGTTTGATCAATAAAATTGGTCATCTTTTTATACAAGTGTAAGCGTGTGTTTCCGCCATAAATACCATGATTTTTATCTGGGTAAATCATCCATTCAAATTGTTTGTCAGCTTGGATTAACGCTTCTACCATACGCATGGTATTTTGAACATGCACGTTATCATCACCTGTTCCGTGAATTAACAGGAAATCGCCTTTTAATTTATCTACGTGATTGATTGGTGAGTTTTCATCATAACCACTCGCATTTTCTTGAGGTGTTGTCATATAACGTTCTGTATAAATAGAATCGTAAAAACGCCAGCTTGTTACAGGTGCAACAGCAATAGCCATTTTAAAGACATCATTTCCTTTGAACAAGGCGTTACTACTCATAAATCCACCAAAGCTCCAACCCCAAATTCCAATACGAGCTGCATCAATATAAGGTTCAGTCCCTAATTTTTTAGCAGCATCTATCTGATCTTCTACTTCGTATTTTCCAAGTTCTTTTTGGGTTACTTTTTTAAATTCAGCACCTTTAAAACCCGTTCCACGTCCATCAACACATGCAACAATATAGCCTTTTTGCGCTAAATATTGATACCAGTAATCGTTGGCGCTATTCCAAGTATTGGAAACACTTTGCGAACCTGGTCCTGAATATTGGAACATGAATAATGGATAGGATTTAGATGCATCAAAATTAGCAGGTTTAATCATCCACATATTTAATTCGTTACCATTAATGGCTATAGTTGAAAATTCCTTTTGAGACATTTGGTAGCCTTTCAACTTATTTTGAAGTTCTGTATTATCTTTTATTAATTTGATTTGCTTGCCTGTTTTGGCATTATTTAGCGTGTAAACAGGTGCTGTTGTTGCACTTGAAAACGTATTGATGAAATATGAGAAATCCGCACTAAATGCAGCATTATTTGTTCCGTTGTTTGTTGTTAAACGGGTTTTATCGCGACCGTTTAATTTAATTGAATATACATCGCGATTAATAGAACCATTTTCTGTAGACTGGTAGAAAATAGTTTTGTTTTTGGCATCAAAACCATAGTAATTAGTTACTTCCCAATTTCCTTTGGTAATCTGGCTAATTAATTTTCCAGTTTCATCATAATGATAAATGTGGTTGTAACCATCTTTTTCACTGGTCCAAATAAAGCTATCATCTTCTAGAAACGTTAAATTATCTGTTACATCAACATAGGCTTTGTCACGATCTTCAAGTACCAAATTAGCTGTATTTGTTTGTGCATTTACAAACCACAAATCCAATTCGTTTTGATGCCTGTTCATGTAATGCGCACTTAAAATGTCTGGATTATTTGTCCATTTAATTCGCGGAATATAAAAATCTGAATACGCCTTACCAACCTTTACTTCAGTTGTCTTTGCCGCGTTTATATCATATACATGCAATGAAACAATAGCATTAGCCTCACCTGCTTTTGGATATTTAAAAACGTTTTGTGTTTGGTATAAGTCCTGACCATACATATCCATAGAGAATTCAGGAACATTGGTTTCATCAAATCGAATAAAGGCTATTTTATTACTTCCTGCATTCCATTCAAAGGCACGTACAAAGCCAAATTCTTCTTCGTAAACCCAATCTGTAATGCCATTTATAATTTTATTTTTTTCTCCATCAAACGTAATTTGTTGGGTATTTCCTGTTTGTAAATCTTTTACAAATAAATTGTTATTATAACCGTAAGCTAAATGGGTTCCATCAGGAGAAAAGGTTGGTTCTTGTATTTTTTCTGCTGCAACCAATTCCAATTGTTTGGTTTTTGTATCATAAACATAATACTTACCAAGTGTTGAACGTCTGAAAATAGATTCTACTTCAGTGGCTAAAAGCACCTGACTTTCATCATCACTAAACGTATAATCTGTAAAATATTTAACAGCCTCTAAATTAGCTGAATTGACTAATGTGCGTTCCTTTTTTAAGGTTTTATAATTGTAAACATCAATAGTTGTAGTTCCAGTAGCACGATCAAAATTTAATACAGAATATTGCTGACCATTATTCATAGAATGCAATGCGTCCATGCGTTCGGTTCTAAAAGCACCAGACCAGATGTCTTCAAGTGAAATTTTATTATTTTGAGCCGTAGTAAAAAGGCTTGTTATAAAGCAAACTAAAAGAAGTTGTTTTGTAAATTTCATTAAAAATAATATTAAGGATAAATTAATGTCAAGTTTACTAAAAAATAAGCAAAAAACCGTATTTATTAACAGTTAAATAGCCTTGACATGCAGAACTCACACAATAATAGTATCTTTGCATTTTCAATAAAACTAGAATGCATACAACTATATCAGGATTTTCAAAATTATCTAAATCCGAAAAAATCAATTGGATTGTTGACACCTATTTCACCAACCAAGAAGACGCTAAAAAAACACTAAAACAGTATTGGAATTCAGACCAAAAGCTCCAACAGCTTCACGATGAATTTATTGAGAATACTATTACCAACTACTATTTACCTTTAGGTGTGGCACCTAATTTTCTTATTAACGGAAAATTACACACCGTTCCAATGGCAATTGAAGAAAGCTCCGTAGTTGCCGCAGCCAGTAAAGCAGCTAAATTTTGGCTAGATAGAGGCGGTTTTAAAGCTACGGTTTTATCAACTACAAAAATTGGTCAAGTGCATTTTATGTTTCATGGCAATTCAGAAACATTGCAAGCGTTTTTTAACCAGGTTAAGTCGAAAATAATTGCAGACGCTAAATCCATAACACAGAATATGGAAAAACGTGGAGGAGGTATTTTAGATATTGAATTACGCAACAAAACGACAGACTTACCAGGTTACTATCAATTGCATGCTACGTTTGAGACTCTAGATGCCATGGGTGCCAATTTCATTAATTCGTGTTTGGAGCAGTTTGCCACAACTTTTAAACGTGAAGCTTTAACTTTTGAAAATTTTAACGACGCTGAAAAGCAGATTGAAATTGTGATGAGTATTCTATCAAATTATGTCCCAAATTGTTTGGTACGAGCTGAAGTATCTTGTCCAGTATCCGATTTATCGGAAAACAAAAATATAGATCCCGAAGCTTTTGCACAAAAATTTGTTCAAGCGGTTAATATTGCTGAAATAGAACCTTATCGGGCGGTTACACATAACAAAGGCATTATGAATGGTATTGATGCTGTTGTACTAGCAACTGGCAATGATTTCCGTGCAGTAGAAGCTGGTGTTCATGCGTATGCATCGCGAAATGGAAAATATAGTAGCTTAACACATGCTAAAATTGAAAATGGCATTTTCACCTTTTGGATGGAAATTCCTTTAGCCCTAGGAACTGTTGGAGGCCTTACAGGTTTGCATCCTCTAGTGAAATTTGCTATGGAATTATTACACAAACCATCAGCAAAAGAACTCATGCAAATTGTTGCAGTAGCTGGATTGGCACAGAATTTTGCGGCTTTGCGTTCGTTAACCACTACAGGCATTCAAGAAGGTCACATGAAAATGCATTTAATGAATATTTTGAATCAGTTTGATGCAACTTCAGAAGAAAAAACTCAAATCATTAATCATTTTAAAACCCACATTGTTACTCATAGAGCGGTTGTTGAAGCTATTGAAAACTTACGCAAATAAGCCAAACTAATTCATCATAAACAAGATTACACATAAAGCATGACACGTTTTTATAGCAATGGCAAATTATTACTCACAGGTGAATACGTGGTTTTAGATGGCGCTTTATCTTTAGCATTACCAACTAAACCTGGTCAATCTTTACATATAGAACCTCTGGAAACGGACACCATTATATGGACGAGTAAAGATGAAAAAGGAACTGTTTGGTTTAAAGATACTTTTACCATTTCAGGAGAAACTATAATTAGTAAAAATCTGAAAAATGCTATTTCAGAACGGTTAACTCAAATTCTTAATGTTGCCAGAACATTGAATCCTGAATTTTTAAAGTCTGGCTATTCTGTTGAAAGTCGGTTAACATTTCCGAGAAATTGGGGACTTGGCACCTCTTCTACTTTATTAAATAATATTGCAAATTGGGCTAATGTTAATCCGTATAAACTATTAGAAAAAACTTTTGGTGGCAGTGGTTATGACATTGCCTGTGCGCAACATGACACTGCTATAACCTATCAATTACAAAACAAAAATGTACAGGTAATACCTGTACATTTTAATCCACCGTTTAAGGAGCATTTATACTTTGTGTATTTAAACCAAAAACAGAATAGTCGTGATGGGATTGCTAACTACAGAAACAGTTCTAAAAGTAATACCAATGCTATTTCAGAAATAAATGCCATTACAAATCAAATGATTTCTTGTTGTTCAATTTCAGAATTTAATTTGTTAATGAATAGACATGAAGACATTGTTTCCAAATTAATTCAGCAACCAACCGTTAAAGCACGTTTATTTTCAGATTTTCCTGGTGAATTAAAAAGTTTAGGTGCTTGGGGTGGCGATTTTATTTTGGTGTCCTCAACTGAAAACCCGGAACGCTATTTTAAAGCGAAAGGGTATCAAACCATAATTCCGTATCAAGATTTGATTTTATAGATAGACGATTACTTTTGAAGTGCTTAAAACAGAATGCAATTTTCTCTAGGATTATGTAAAACTGAAACACGTTCAGTTTAACGTGTACCAAAAACATCATCCTTATTATACATCATAACTTAATTAGACAAAAACAAAAAAGGCTTTACAAATTGTAAAGCCTTTTTTGTTATGTAAAAAATACAACTAAATTATTGTACTGTATTTGCTCTGTTATCATCAATTTCTGCCGCGTTTTTAAGTGCAGTATATAATTTAGATGTTACTGAATTCACTTTAGTTGTTTGCACCTGATTAGCAAACCCTTGGTAATTATCTAATTCTGTAGCTGGCGTTAATTTTTCTACACGGATCATGTAAACACCTTTTTCTCCTACAATTAATTTTGATGTTTGACCTTCTTTCATTCCAAATGCATAACCAACAACTTTTGGCTCATTTCCTGCACCTGAAATAGTAGGTGTTTTCATATTAATAGCTAAAGCAGAACGTACTGAAGTATTTTCGGCAGTTGCCATTTCTTCTAATGTTGTAGCTGAAACTCTACTCTTAATTAATTCGGCCTTCTTTTCCTTACGAATAGCTGGAAGCGCAGTAACTGAAGCATCTTCAGATTTCATTAAACCTGCTTTATTTTTAGCTACTAACTGAACAATAGCATAACCACCTGGCACATTAAAACGTTTGTAATCTCCAATTTCCGTAGCTTCTTCAAAAGACCAACGTGTAATAGCTCGCTGATTTCCTAAACCTGGAATAGTTTCATCCAATACTTTAATTGTGTTTACAGGACGAACCACATAGTCTTGCTCTTTAGCTAAATCTGTAAAATCACCTTTTTCTAAACTGATTTCGAAGTTAGATGCTTCTCTAAATACATTATTTACTGTTTGTTCAGATGGCTCAGTTTTTCTAGCAATTGTTCCAATCTTAACAGCACGCTGTTCGTTTTTCTGACCTAATATTTCAATTACGTGGAAACCGAAATTCGATTTAACAACACCTATTGTTCCTGTTTCGTTTTCAAAAGCAAAATCTCTGAATTCAGGAACCATTGCGTTATATGTAAACCAATCTAAAACACCTTCGTTTTCATTACTTACGGTATCTACAGAAAAATCTAATAACGAAACAAACTTGCTGTTATCCGCTTTTATAATTGTCATTAAACTGTCTGCAGTATTTTTAGCTTCAACTTCTGTTTGTGTTGTTGTTTCAGATTGTGAACGTGAACCAACAAACGGAATTAAAATATGTCTAGCTTTTACTGAATCTGGTAATTGTGTTACAGCAACTATTTTTGTTAACTTAACAAATCCGTTATCTTTATAAGGTCCATAAACTTGACCAACATTCATATTAAAAACTGTGTCTGCTACGGCTTCTGGTAAGGCTGTTTTTTTAATAAAACGGTTATCAAACTTCACTTCCGAATTAGCAACAAAGTTGATATAGTTTTCATTGTTTTTTACTTCAGAAAAAGCTGGAATAGTATCTGTTCTACCATTTACATATTCAACTTGTTCCGATTTGTATTTTGCAATATCATTTTCTATGTCTTGAATATCTTCAACAGATGCTTCTTCTTTAAACTGAACGAACTGTAAATCTCTAGATTCTTCTACTTCGTAGTCTTTTCTATGATTTTTCATGTAAGCTTCAATTTCCGCTTTAGAAACTGTAATAGTACTATCTGCAATTGAAGAAAACGGTACTTGAACAAATTTAATATCCGCATTATCACCTTCTAATTTGTGTTCCAATTTACCTTCTGCAAGGGTTCCAACCATGCCTGCTTTAACCATGTTAAAATAGTTTTGTTGTAAAGCGTTAACAGCAATAGAGTTTTCATAGTCAATCCATTGTTGGTATGCTGCTGGAGACGTTGCCTTTAAATTAGCAATGTATTCGGTTAGTTTGTTAACATCAAAAAGACCTGCTTCATTTTGAAAATCTGGATTAGTTGCCAAATTAGTACGTAAAATATCACGCATCTGATCTCTTTCAACTGTAATTCCTAATTCTTCAAATTGGGTTTCCAAAACGGCATTACGCACTTCTTGATCCCAAACACGATTCATAACTTGTGTTGATGTTGCTTGACCACCCATTTGTCTGGTAGCATTTTCAACTTTTTGCATAAAATCCACACGCATAACGTCTTTACCGTTTACGGCTCCAACTACATCTTGAGATTTACTAGCAAAACTTGCACTTCCATCAAAAAGACCAGATAGTATAAAAGCAAATAATGCTAATGCAATAACTAATATTAATACTACTGTTTTTTGTCTAATTTTATTTAAAATTGCCATCTGTCGTTTAATTTTTTACAATATAGTGCGCGAAAATACCATTTTCTATCTGATAATAAAAGTAGAAAATGACATAAATTATTTTAATTATCGGGAAATTAGTCTTCTTGAAGAATTTTAAGTTTCACCAAGTCTATTTTTGTGGTAGAAACTTCCAAGATTGTAAACTGAAAATCCTCGGTCATAACCACTTCGTCTTTTTGCGGAATTCCTTCTGTTTGATCGACAATTAAACCACCTAAAGTCTCGTAATTCTCACTATCTGGCAGATTTAATTTATAGGTTTCATTCAGATAATCGACTTCTAATCTGGCTGAAAAAATATAATTCGTGTCGTCAATTTTTTCTTCAGTTAAAACTATGGTATCGTGTTCGTCTTCAATTTCGCCAAAAAGTTCTTCTACAATATCTTCAACAGTCATAATACCAGATGTGCCACCATATTCATCTAAAACCACAGCAATACTCTTACGTTTTTTTATTAAGGCACTTAATACATCTTTTACGAGCATGGTTTCTGGGACAAACTCTACTGGCATGATAATAGACTTTAATGTTTTTGGTTTTTTAAACAACTCGAAAGAGTGCGCGTAACCTAATATATCATCAATATTATCTTTATAAACCAGTATTTTTGAAATTCCGGTATCCGTAAATTTTCCATTTATAGATTTTAAAGATTCTGTAACATCAACCGCTATAATTTCGGTTCTTGGCACCATCACTTCACGTGCTTTTACTTCAGAAAATTCTAATGCATTTTGAAATATTTGAATTTCGGTATCCACATCATCGTGTGGTTCTGCAGATTCCATTTGCTCGCTAATATAATGACCAAGTTCTATTTTAGTGAAAGCCAGTTGCACTTGATCACCTTCAGTTTTGAAGAATTTTTTAAGAACAAAATCGGTTATCCAGATTATAAAATCGCTTATCCATGAAAATAACACATAAAACACATAGGCTGGTATTGCTAATATTTTTAATAGCGAATTAGCATAAATTTGAAAAAACACTTTTGGTAAAAATTCGGCAGTAATTAATATAATAAGTGTTGAAATTATGGTTTGAGTTAGCAGACTAAAGTCTATCAACATATAATTTAAAATAGCCGAATTTGAATTGGAAGACGCTAGCATATCTTGAAACCAACCCACCAGTAAATCACCCATAAAAAAACCATACACAACTAAAGCAATATTATTCCCAATTAGCATGGTAGCAATAAACTTGGAAGGTTTTACGGTTAGTTTAGATAATATTTTAGCCAATAAACCGCTTTGCTTTTTTTCAATTTCTATGTGAATTTTATTGGAAGACACATAGGCAATTTCCATACCTGAAAAGAAAGCAGAAAGGATTAAGGATGCAATTATAATAATGACATCTGGGTTCATAGGCTATTTTCTGTCTCTGTCTTCAAAACGCTTGTTGAATTTTTTTCTAAAGAAAAACATAAAAACAGCAGTAGCAGCCAATAGCAAAGAAATATAGTCTATGACCTCGTTTTCCATATATTTTTGAATGGCTACATAAATAAATAGCGCTGCAAAAACTAAATAGGCGTACTGAAAAAACTTAAAGATTTTCATCTTGATATTTTTGATTTATTATTAAAACAAAGGTAAATAAAAAAACCTCATGCCTTTAAAAATCATGAGGTTTCCATTATTTATTTATTACTAGGCTATTCGTCTACAGATACAGAACCATCTATTTCTAATACTTGAGCTTTAGTAAACTTGACATCCGAATCGAAACCTTTACCGTTTAAAATATCGGCTTTTCGTTTAAATGTTACGGATGTATTGGTAAATAACCATTGTCTATTTTGGTCATAATATAATTGCTCGGCAAACAAGGTGTCATTTTCTGGAGAAGCCAGTACCACATTTCCTTGCATATCAATTAGACCTGTTTTATCATATACAATGGCATAATCTGCTGTAATGGTACTTTTTTTATTGTCTTCATCAAATAAATCCATTTCAACCGTGTTTGGGAATTCTGAAAATGGAAAATCACGGTTAGAATAATCTAACATTTTCGGACTCCTTAAATTGGCCGTAACGCGTGCTGAATCCGTGTATTTTAAATTCATATTTTCAGCAATACCTATGGGTGCATTTTCTGAAATACCTATTTTTTTAACGTCTTCAAAATTATTTTTACATGAAAAAACCATAGTCAAAGCACTTGCAATGACTATGGTTTTGTTTATATGATTTTTTAAGGTAATCATTAAATTTTTGGAACCGTAACGGATCTTCCAATCCAACAACCAATACTAATTGTTTTACCTGACATTCCTGATTGGAAAATCTCTGTTTTCTGTGGTGCCTTCGCTCTATAACTAGTTGCTGTTTGCGCTGCAGCACTTCTTAATGTTGGATCTGCACTACCTGCTTTTTCAGCTTCGTCTGCTGCTAACCAGAATACCGCACGTTTGTTAAAGTTACTGTCTCCACAATCGTTAGCACTTGCGTTATACATAGCAGCAATACGTAAGTGTGGACGACCGTTTGATGGGTTTAAACGTAAAGACTTCATGTAGTATTCACGTGCACTTCCATAACGCCCTTTATTTTTAAGTTTGTCACCAATTTTTTCATTAAGTCGTGCTTTTTTGAAATTATCGGTTTCTAAACCTACAGCTTGCTCATAAAATGCTAACGCTTCATTTGCCTTACCTTCTTTATCTTTTAAGATTCCTAAATAGTAAGCTGAATTTGCCGATGGGCTTATTTCATGATACGCGTTTACTAATTTAAAGAACATTGGATCATCTGTACACTCTTTTTCAGACATTTTACCTGCTGCACGTTGTAACCAAACGGCATTGTTTTTGTTTTCTTCAAAACCTTTTTGGTATAATGGAATTAGGTTTTCACAATTTGCACGATCACCTAATTTTTTATCTACAGCACTTGATACTTGATCGTAGGCTTTTAAATAACTTTCATAAGAGTTTTGGTATAAACCTTCTTTTTTGGTTAAATCTGTACCAGACTCTTCTTTTTCAATAATAACATTTAATTTTTCTGAATAGTTACCAATCTCTGTTTGGATTTTTTCAGAAACGTCGTCATATTTATCGAATAACTCTCCAGCTGTTTTAATATTGGCATCATACAGGTCTACCATTAAAGAAAAGTAGGTGTATAATGATTTAGGATTGGTGAAATTCTCTTTATCAGCATTGAAAGCTGCATCAAAACAATTATACAATTCCAAATCTGAAAGACCTAAAACCTCTCTGTTATCGTACTGTAACTGACACGCTTTTGTTTGGAACTCACCAACTGGTGAATCGCTTGCAAAATTAGCTTGACGTTCTTTGTATAACTTGGCTAAATCATTAATATAATTTACTTTTTCAGCACCAGTTGATTTGTCAATTTTATATTCTAAAATATCTTCACCTTGACTATAGATAGCTTTATGTAATTTTGGACATGTTGTTCTAACATACATCCATGGTTCAAAAGCTGATTCATAATTTTTTGCTTTGGCATATTCAGAAAAAATAGACAACTTGGTCATACATTCCTCGTTCTGTTGCGCTTGTGCAACTTGAAAGCCTAAAAATAGCACTACTGCTAATAATGTGATTTTCGTTTTCATAATATTCATAATAAAGGTGTTAATCATATCTTCGTTTTTGGAACCATCTATCGTTTAAGGACAAACTTAAGCTGACATTAAAAAAATTCTCTTGTATTAAATTATTATTTGTTGTTCCACGTTTACCATATTCAAAAGCAATGTTAGCATTTGAAAAGAAATCGGCTCCTACTGGTAATCCTAAACCAAAAGACATGCCAAACTCATCAATTGACGTATTATTTACATTTAAACCAGAAGATTCAAAGCGTAATCCTGCTCTATACACTATACGACTTAAGTAACTTGTAAACGAATTATATTTCGGGATAATAAAACCTCCAAGTGCTAATGTTGAACTGTTTGAGTAGTCAACCCCTAAATCACCATACAATTCGTTTTGGAAATTTTTGGTATTTTGAAACGTATATTCCGCACCAACAAACCAGATTCTTGGTTGTCCAATACCTGCTCCAAATGATACTTTTGAAGGTAAAATAAACTCTGTTTCATCAAGACCTTGGGCAGCTAAATCTGCCTCTATAGTATCTATTTCTAATTCTAAATTAGAGTTAGGGTTAAAAGCAATGGTACTAAAAGTTCGTTCATTAATTGATTTTAAACGCGTTTCTGGAGTGTAAGTAAACCCAGATTGCAATTGTAAATCATCAGTAATCATAGCTTTATAAGTTAAACCAAAATTAAGACTAAGGCCACTTAAATCTGAACGATTTGCTTCTTGAGATTGATATTGTAGAATGGTGCCATCATCTGGATCATAATCAAATACAATCGTATTATTTTTAATGTTTCCGAAATTATAATTAACATCTACTCCAACACTGAAGTTCTTATTAATGTAGTAACCAGCGGATAAATATGTTCTATTAACGCCTCCTTCACCACGAAAACGTTCATTTAAAGACAAGTCGCTATTTCTTGTTTCCAATTTATAACCAACCGAAGTATATGGAATTAAACCAAAACCAATACCTAGTCTTCCTAAAGGAATCCCCATGGATAGATAGTCGAAAGTTGACGATTTCAAATTATCCTCACCAGAGTCACTTTTAAGTTTTAATCGCGTATGAGATCCACCAACCGAAAATTCAACAGGTCTGTTTTCATTACCATAAACGGCCAAATTTTCGTTACCATAGGCTGCTGGATTTCGTAAATTTAAGTGAATACTATCTGTGTAAATACTCAAGCCACCCATACTCCGATTCTCTACAGTACCTTTAAACTTTAAGCTACCTATTCCATAAAAAGAGTAGGGAGAAGCTGTACCTTCTTGTGCATAACTTTTAATTGCTATTACAGCAATAAAAACTAATACCAGTTTTTTAATCATTCGTTTGAATTATATTGTAAAATGTGGTTTAATCCTTCTAACAAGAAATTAGAATTGGCAAATATGCTACTTTTTAATTGTTTAGACAAAAAATTAGCGTCTCCACCTGTTAAAATAACTGTTAAATCTGAATATTTCTCTTTATAAGCCTGAATAATACCATCAATTTCATATAAAATTCCGTTAATAACACCTGAATGAATGGCTGTTTCTGTAGAGTCACCAATTAACAAATCTGGCGCCACTTTAGTTAATAATGGCAAGTTTGCTGTTAAATTATTTAAAGATGTATAGCGCAATCGGATTCCTGGAGAAATAGCGCCACCTAAATACTGATTGGAATCTGAAATAAAATCATACGTTATACACGTACCAGCATCTATTATTAACACATTTTTATTTGGGTAATTTTTCACAGCAGCACTTACTAATGCCATTCTATCTACACCTAATGTATTTGGCGTTTTGTAGAGATTAGTAAAAGGCAACAATATATTTGCACTTAAAAGTAAGACATCAAGTCGTTTTTTAATATTTTCCAACTGCATTTTGGATAACAATCCAACTGAAGAGACTATACATTTGGTTACTTTATGGTGTTTTTCTAGGAGCTGGTCAAAATTAATTTCGAAATCCTCTGGCGACACAGTTACTTTTTCAATAAGCTCATCCGCCTGAAATACAGCCATTTTCACAAACGAATTACCAACATCTATTATTAAATTCATAAGTTATTTTAAGATTGTAAAAATACAAAACGATTTTTTATAATTTTCTTTTGGTGGATAATAAAAACAACTTTATATTTGCAACCGCATTTAGCGCTGGTGCCTTAGCTCAGTTGGTAGAGCAAAGGACTGAAAATCCTTGTGTCCCTGGTTCGATTCCTGGAGGCACCACCACCAAAACCCAATCTGAAAAGATTGGGTTTTTTGGTTTAACAAGGTTTTTACTTTAACCTTCCTTCTACACGTTAACACTTTCATTATCTTAAATATAAGACAAGTTATTCGGACCCATATTATTTATTTTTTCACCAAAATACTAGGACTATTTTTTAAAACTCGAAGGAAAAGCAATAATCGGAAGCAGTAATTAGATAAAACTAAAAACAACCCTATCAATACAAGTCGCTCACCTTTAGGCTGTTAAAAAAAGCCCTATTATTTAATGGTATATATTAAAAAACAACGCTACGGTTGATTTGGATTTTTTGACTAGTTTTGCACCTTAAAGAACCCAAATAAAAATAAAATGATGAAAAATTACATTTTCACTAAAAGGTTTATCAAACAATTTGCATTTGCCTTTTTATTAATGATCACAATGGCTATAAAAGCTCAAAATCCTGTCAACATTTCAGTAGCAACAATCGATCAAGCTACAGCAAATACTATTCAAGGACATTTGAATAATGGAACTGATGTTATTGTTACTTCTAGTGGTGCTATCACCGTTTTAAATGGTGTTACTATTTTAAAATCTTTAGGTGGTGATGCTTCACTTACACTTAAAGCCAATTTCCGAGTAACAATGGATGTTAATACAAGCATTAAGTCTACAGTAGGTAAGCTACATTTAATTTTTTGGTCTAATGCTGTAAATAATGTGAATACAAAAGGTATGACAAGGTTTGGTGATCAAACAACCCCTTCAGCTAATGTTGTTATAGAATCTAATGGAGGTCACCTATGGATAGGAGGTGGAGATACAAGCACAACTTGGAATGGCTTAAGCGTAGGTAATGGTTATTCATGGGGTGGTGCAACTCCAGGAAATGGTTGGTTTGGTATTGAACTAAACGGCGATTGTCGCTTCTATACCAGCGGAGGAAATGTTGCTTTGTTTGGAAAAAGTTCAGACCAAACAGCTGGTCAAGGTGGTACAGTTGGTATTGCTATGGCACGCAGTATAATAAACGCTGGGTCTGGAGATATCTTTATCAATACGTTAACAGATGGTAATGCTCCTTCAAGTGTTGGAACAACTGGTTTGTATGTTTCAGGTGATGGAGGTTTTACCACAACAACTGGAAATATCACTATTAACAATACCCTTGCAGTTCAAGGCAATACTAGTGGTACCGCAACCGGTATTTTATTAGTGAGAAACACTACTGGTAACCCAATTATAACTTCAAATCAAGGAAATGTAAGCATCGTTAATGATTTTTCTAATACTGTTGCGTCAACAAAATGGTATATAGATGTTAATGAAACTAGTATTTCAAAAGAAAAATCGCTTACGGAATCTAGCTTTACAGATGTAGTTCCATCCGTTTTAACAAACGCAACTTCTACGTTTACAAGTAGTAACAATCCTGTGGCTACTGTTGATAATAATGGTTTAGTTACTCCTCTAACTTTGGGTAATACTGAGATTACCGGAATTTTTTCTCGCAATGATTGGAACCCTATTGATTCTAGATGGAGATATAATATTGACATTGTTAATAAAATCGACCCTAATTTATCATTTCCACAATCGGAGGTTTATAAAAATGTTAACGACCCTAGTTTTACCACAGCATCCACACAACTAAATGTATCAGGTGTCGTTGGTGTTATTTCATACACATCAAGCAATAGAAGTGTAGCTACAGTAGATAGCGTTACAGGCGAAGTAACGTTAGTTGGTGAAGGCTCAACAATTATTGAAGCAACATCTACTAGCACACTAACCTATTTAGAAGGCAAAACTGACTACAAATTATTTGTCGTGGATGGTCTTGTTGTTTTTACATCTTCTGCAGCACCAAACAATAGTTTCGTCACAGTTTCTGGAAATGCCATATCAGACGGAGGAAATACTGTAACCGAAAGAGGTTTTGTATACGCAACAACAACACAACCGTCCATATCAAACAATAAAGTAGTCTTAGGATCTGGTCTAGGTGTTTTCTCTGGCTCAACACCTTCTTTGGAAGATGGAACATACTATTTTAGAGCGTATGCTACTAATAGCACTAACACAGAATATGGTTCTGAATTTGCAATAAATATAGATGCAACACTATCCATATCAAACCCGGAAATTACTAACATTAGTGTTTACCCTAATCCTGTTAAAAATAGTATCACAATTAAAAATAATGCTACCATTGATTCCGTTGAAATATATAACACGTTTGGCAGTGTCTTAATAACTAAATCCGTTTCAAGCTCTTTAATCAATATGAATTTATCAAACCTAGCTTCTGGTGTTTATTTCATACGTATTCAATCAGAAGGTAACTTTTATACGGAACGTATAATTAAGGACTAAAAAACCGATTATTTAGTGATATTAAAGTGCTTATATCAATTAAGCTCTCACATAAAAATGACAAAAGCCCCAATTTTAAGGGGCTTTGTTTTTTTATGTGATCAATACTTATCTAAAGGTAACTAAAGTTAATTGTACGAGTTATTACCCTATTTGATTACTAAAATAAAGGAGTTTTTGATAATTTGCTTAAAGAAACACGACACCAATCAATGCGGTAAGTTATCTTTTAACAAACCATATACATACGTTCCTAAAAGTGCCGAAGCAATCACCACCAAAATCGGCCAGTATCCTGCTCCTACCAAAACATACATAGGTCCGGGACAAGCGCCAGCTAAAGCCCAACCGAAACCAAATAGTGTTCCACCAATAATATAACGCTTAAAGCCCGTTTCTTTTGCCTCAAACTGAAGGGTTTTTCCGTAAAACGACTTTATTTTGAAACGCTTAATAACAAACGTCATTAATAAACCAAGCCCTAATGCCACACCAATTATACCATACATATGAAAGGACTGAAACTGAAACATTTCATAAATACGAAACCATGAAGCTGCTTCCGATTTAAACATGGTAATTCCAAAAATAATGCCTATTACTAAATATATACCTGTTCTCATTACTTAAAAAATTAAAGGGAATATTAAATGAATCATGATTAGACCACCTAAAAAGAAGCCTATAACAGCAATTAATGATGGTAATTGTAAATTACTCAAGCCTGAAATAGCATGCCCAGACGTACAACCACCTGCGTAACGTGCTCCAAATCCAACAAGGAATCCACCTAAAACCAAAACCAATATACTTGTTACATCTGTAAAAACAGTGTTTCCAAACAATTCGGTTGGCATATAACTTGTTCCCGCACTTTCAAAACCCAACGTTTTTAAATCTAATATGGTTTCTTGACTGATTGCAACGGCTTCATTGGGTGTTAAATATTCGGAAGCGATAAATCCACCAATTACGGCTCCAATAACGACCACTAAATTCCAACGTTGAGATTTCCAATCGAAATTAAAAAAATCCGTCCGCTTTCCAGCACCTGCCATACTACAAAGCGTGCGTAAATTAGAGGACATACCAAAGCGCTTATCTTCCATAATAAGCAAAAACATAACCAATGCAATCATAAAGCCTGAAAAATACCAAGGCCAAGGTTCTATAATAAATGTCATTTTTTGTATTTATTTTCCCGCAAAGAAACAGATAAATGTTCAGGAAACTAAATCCTTTGTAACATTCGTTACCAACTTTAGTAGAAGTTAAAACTAACTTTGTAGTCATTTGCAATTTCTTCAGTAACTTTGCAAAACAACAATCTGCTATGTGGAACTATATTATCGCTTTTAAGGATGCAGTTTTAGGAACGTTACATTGGACCTGGAATTCCATTATTTTTGATGTGCCTTGGTACACCAATTATTTTTGGGGCTTAATTGTTATTTCACTAATTGTTTGGGGATTAGAAATCCTATTTCCCTGGCGAAAAAATCAAGCTATTTTTAGAAAAGACTTCTGGTTAGATGCATTTTATATGTTTTTCAACTTCTTTATTTTCGCCATAGTTATTAGTGGCATCTACAGTGTTTTGGAAGTCGCTTTTTCTAACTTTGGTATTTCTATAACAAGTCTGGCATTAATAGATATAAGCATTTGGCCTATATGGCTCCAGCTACTTGTGTTTTTTATTGTTTTGGATTTTGTACAATGGTTTACGCATGTTTTACTACATCGTTTTGAATTTCTTTGGCGCTTTCACCAAGTGCACCATAGTGTGAAAGAAATGGGGTTTGCGGCCCATTTACGCTACCATTGGATGGAAAACATTTTATACAAACCGCTAAAAGTTTTTGGTGTTATGATACTTGGAGGCTTTGAACCCGAACAAGCGTATATTGTACATTTTATTGCTATTACTATCGGTCATTTTAACCATTCCAATATTAAAATTACGTATGGTCCGTTAAAATATATTTTAAATAATCCAGTGATGCATTTATATCATCATGCTTATAATCTACCAAAAGGCAAACAATTTGGAATGAATTACGGCATCAGTTTAAGTCTTTGGGATTATCTTTTTAAAACCAACTATATTCCTGATGAAAGTGGTACCATTGAATTAGGTTATGAAGGCGATGACACCATGCCTAACACGTTTTTAGGACAGATGAAGTATGGTTTTTTTAAGAAGAAAAGTTAAGAACTTTTTACTTTTTTTGTAGTTTAATAAACAACTCGCTATCCTTACGACTGGGCATAGAGTTATAGCTAGCCTCAAAAATATCAAAATCAAAATACGGTTTAAAATAAGTAGCATATTCCTTTTTTGAACCTCCAAAAGGCGGTCTATCTTCATTTAAAGGTTTGTCAAACAATAAACCAACTAACTTCCCCTTTGAATTTAATAAGTTGTGTATTTTTTTAGCATACGCTTCACGAAGACTAGGATTTAAGGCACAAAAAAAGGTCTGTTCAATGATTACATCAAAAGCTTCAGAGATATTAAAAAAATTGATGTGCAGTAAATTTGTATCTGGAAAATTAGGAACGCGATTTTTAAAATTCTCTAATGCTGTTTTTGATAAATCGGCTATAAAAACATGTTTAAATCCATTCTTAAATAAATATTCAGCTTCATAGGAATTTCCCGCACCTGGAATGAGAATTTTAAGTGATGTATCTTCTAGCTGATCAACATAGGTTTTAATGGGCAAAGACACTTTGCCTAAATCCCAACCTGTATCTTGATTTTTATAGCGTGTATCCCAAAACGATTCAGATAAATCCATAATTTTTAAACGTGAGATTGAATTAAAGATACTAAATCGCGTTTAGATGCCAATCCGGATTGGCGCCATATTTGTTTTCCGCTTTTATAAAGAATTAGCGTTGGCACACCGCGAACTTTGAATTGGGCTGCTAATTGCTGATTTTTATCGACATCTATTTTTAAAATCACCACGTTTTCACCCAGTGTATCTTTCACCTCTTTTAAAATAGGACTCATGGTTTTACAAGGCCCACACCATTCTGCAAAAAAATCGACTAAAACAGGTTTGTCTTGATTTATTAATTTCGAAAAATTACTCATAGCGTCATGTTATTTATCAAACGAAATACTCCAAATACCTCGCACTTCATTTTCAATATACCCAATAGCTTTATCTTTAGGATACAAAGCCGTAATTTTTTTATAAACTTCTGGTTCTACATTTTTACCATGACATTGCAAACACATAGAATTCGTTACAATTGGATAATAAAATTGAACCGTTTCATCTGTTTCTTCAATAATAGGTTTAGGCTCTAAATGGGCAGCAACGTCCTTTTTAAATTTAGTAATATGTTCAAGTTCTGAACTATTAGCTTGATTATTCGGATTTCTCGGTTTATCGGAAACACGCTTAATCTTTGCTTGATTTACAACAGCCATACTATCGGTTAATGGATAGGCTTTAATATTGCAAAACTCCACTGCTGCTAAAGTTCCTTTTTTTTGAATAGTGCCCATTAAATTCTTACCCAATTCGGCTTTCGTATTCATAGCATATTTCAAACCCATTTCTTCGTAAGTCAGCGTTGAATCTGATACAGACGCCTGTTGTTTATTCCTGTTCTGCATACCACGACCGTTTTGTTTTCCGTGACCTTTTCCGCCTTGCTCCTTAAAATGATCGTCAAACCATTCAGGCTGTTCAATATCATAATCATAGATATAATCGGCTATCTGCTCGACTGTGTTTTCTGGATATTGCGCTTTTGGCATCACACCAAAACGTTTTACAGCTCCAGGCATTTTGGAATCGGCTTCATTTGGGTTTTCCACATAACTTTGGATGTTTTTAATAAATTCAGCTTTGCTAATTCCATCCGTTAAGTAATGCTTCTTAATGGCTATCATTGGAGGCGCAATTCTACTATCATGTCCTGCGGTTGGACTATGACATACATAGCAATTGACTTCCATGAGTTTTTTCCCAGGATGCTCTTGACCTGTTTCCAATGCTAAAACCTGTGTATAGTCTGATTGGTTTTGATTGTCATTCTTACAACTTGAAACAAGTCCAAGAATAACCATTACTAATACTAAATTACGAATCATGATTTGCTATTTTTCCGGTTGCACAACTAATAAAGGATTTTGCTTTTGATACCATTGAATTTTCAGTATCCACTTCTGGATACCCTAAAGATTTTAATTTTTGTTTGGCTGCTAATAAGTCTATTTCCAACTCATAGTTAAAACTTACTTCGCTTGTTTCTACAGAAACCAAAACATTGTCAATTCCTGAAACATCGGTCATTTTAGTTGAAATTGTATGTGCACAACCACCACATTTTAAATTTTGTATTTCGAGTGTTGTTTTCATCCTATTTCCAGTTTAAATAACCACCTTTTAAATCATAAATTTCCGTGAAACCCATAGCAACTAACTTATTAGACGCTTTCTTACTTCGCGCACCACTACGGCAATAAATATATACTGGTTTTTCTTTATTTAATTTTTGAAATTGGCTCTCAAAACTAGGTGCAAAAAAATCGATGTTTTTAGCATTTTTAATGTGTCCAGAAATGTATTCGTTAGGCGTTCTAACATCAATTAACTGGACTTTTCCGGATTCTATTTGTGCTTTGTATTCTGCTACTGAAAGCACTTTAACTGCGGAACTTTGATCCGTTCCAAAAAACATTGATAATAAGGACATAATAATTATAATTTGTTTCATGTTTTACTTCATTTCGACTATAAAATTACAAGAAAAGAACAACCCTATACGTAACATTTGTTACTAAAAAAGAGTGGCTTTCACCACTCTTTCCAATATATAAACTTTTTAAGAAATTACTTTAATGTAGATGGGCAAACATAATCTGTTACTGGAATACCTGCCGCTTTTATAGCTGCAAAACCACCGGCAACATCTACTAAATTATGAATACCTCGACTTTTTAATATGGATGCTGCAATTACACTACGGTAACCACCTGCGCAATGCACGTAAAACGTATCGGTATTTGGAAATTCGCTTAAATAATCATTCAAGAAATCCAATGGTGTTAAATGTGCTTCGTTTATGTGAGCCGAAGTAAATTCGCCTTCTTTTCTCACATCAAAAACAGGAATATCGTCTTTTTCTAATCTGGTTTTAAATTCAGTTGCAGATATAGACTCAATGGTATCAGTATCTTTTCCAGCATCTTTCCAAGCCTTAAAACCACCTTTTAAATACCCAATCGTATAATCAAAACCTACACGAGATAAACGGGTTATTGTTTCTTCTTCTCTTCCTTCTGGAGCAACTAAAAGAATGGGCTGTTTAACATCTGCAATTAATGCACCAACCCAAGGAGCAAATCCACCATCAATTCCTATAAAGATGGAGCGAGGAATATGTCCTTTTACAAAATCGTTTTGATGACGAACATCTAAAATAACAGCTTCAGTTTCGTTAGCTGCTGCTTCAAAAGCATCAGGAGATAACGCTTGTGTTCCGCGTTTTAAAACCACATCAATATCATCATATCCTTCTTTATTCATTTGAACATTTAGTGGAAAATATTGTGGTGGTGGCTGCAAACCATCAGTTACTTCTTTTACAAACTCTTCTTTAGTCATATTAGCACGTAAGGCGTAATTGGTTTTCTTTTGGTCGCCAATACTTCCTACAGTTTCTTTACTTAAGTTTTTACCACAAGCAGAACCTGCACCATGTGCTGGATAAACAATAACATCATCAGCCAAGGTCATGATTTTGGTTCGTAAACTATCAAATAAAATACCTGCTAATTCTTCTTGGGTCATACTAGCTGCTTTTTGCGCTAAATCTGGACGACCCACGTCTCCTAAAAACAAAGTGTCTCCACTAAAAATAGCGTAATCTTTCCCGTTTTTATCTTTTAATAAGTATGTGGTACTTTCCATGGTATGTCCTGGTGTATGTAAAGCAGTAATAGTAATATCACCTAATTGGAACACTTGACCATCTGTAGCAATTATAGAATCGAAACCTGTTGATGCCGTTGGACCAAATACTATTTTAGCACCACTTTCTTTGGCTAAAGTTACGTGACCACTCACAAAATCAGCATGAAAATGGGTTTCAAAAATATATTTAATTTTAGCGTTATCTTTTTCAGCACGCTCTAAATACGGTTTTACTTCTCGTAGTGGGTCAATTATAGCCACTTCGCCTTGACTTTCTATATAATATGCGCCTTGCGCTAAACATCCTGTATATATTTGTTCAATTTTCATAATTCTTACTTTTAAATACGATGCAAATTTACGAATTACTGTTGAAATTACCAGTAACTTTGGTTACACTAGGCTTTGACAAAAAATTCCATATAGAAAATAAATATAGCCATAACGAAAATAAAATAACCAAACCCTTTTTTAAGTTTTTTACCATCAATAAAGTTTCCTAAAAAACTTCCTATAAAAATACCGACTAGCGATATAGCAGTAAATGACAACAGAAATTGCCAATTAATAGTCATAGTTAAAGCATCACCCAAGAAAAATCCAGACAAGGCATTCATGGCAATAATAATTAATGAGGTTGCAACGGCAACTTTTATTTCCACACGCGCCAAAAGTACAAGAGCTGGAATAATTAAAAATCCGCCTCCTGCTCCTATCATTCCTGTTATTGCACCAATTAACAAACCTTCAATTATAATAAGTGGATAATTATAAGAGACCAATTGCGTGTTTTCTGTTTCCTTTCGTTCTTGTAACATGGAAAAAGCCGCAGGAATCATTAAAACCGAAAAAAGACCAAACATAACCATGCGTCTTGTAAATTCAAAATGGCCAACTGTAAAAAGTATTTCGGGAAGTGCAGGAATTACAAAATGCCTTATTAGTGTGATACCAATAATTGCTGGAACACCGAAAACAATGGCTGTACGCCAATCTACTAATCCTTTTTTATGTTGTTTTAAACCGCCAACTAGAGCACTAACACCAACTATAAACAGGGAATATGCGGTAGCTACTTTTTCGTTTACTTGAAATAAATACGCTAAAACGGGAACGGCTAAAATAGATCCACCTCCTCCAATTAATCCCAAAACCATACCAATTAGCAATGCGCTTAAATAACCTAAAATCTCTAATATATCCATATAATGGTTTTCAAAACATGACTGTAAAGGTATGTTTTAATTATAATTGGGATTGTAACTCTTGCTACATAACTGATTAGTCATTTTTTAAGATAATATGATTTCTATGTAATTCCACCTTACCCATATTTTCCAATTTCTTCAATAAACGTGAAATAACAACTCGCGATGTATGCAACTCATAAGCTATGTCTTGATGCGTACTGTAAATAATATGATCTTCAGACACACGTGCTTTTTCATTCAGATATTTTAACAAACGTGCATCCATTTTTAGAAATGCTATGCTATCTATAGTGTCTAACATTTCGTTTAAGCGACTATGGTAACTTTCAAACACAAAATTTCTCCAACTTTTATATTTGGCAGACCATTCTTCCATTTTCTCAATAGGAATCATAATCAATTTCGCATCGGTTTCTGCAATGGCACGAATTTCACTCTTGGTACGACCCAAACAACAGGTAAGTGTCATAGCACATGTATCTCCTTTTTCTAGAAAATAAAGCAACAATTCATCACCATCATCATCCTGTCTTAAAATTTTTATCGCTCCTGTGAGAAGTAATGGCATGGATTTAACATAAGATCCTATTTCAATAAGTACATCACCTTCTTGGACTTCTTTTAAAACGCCTACTTGGCTAATTTCGGCAAGCAATTCTTTTTCAAAAAAATGATCGTAATTATCTGCTAATTCTTGCATCATATAATAAAATTTACTTCACGCAATATAACCATTTTTACATTCTTTATGAACTTGAAAATTACACGTTCTTTTTATGTAAACTTTAATATATTTCTACGACTTAAACTTGTATATTTCAAAATTATGCAACCATTTATATAAAAAATATCATCATGCAAAAAACCTATTACGATCCAGCAGACTTGAAAAAATTTGGTAAAATTTCCGAATGGAATGAAGAATTAGGTGCCAAATTTTTCGATTATTACGGGAAAGTTTTTGAAGAAGGCGCTTTATCCGAACGCGAAAAATCGCTTATTGCACTCGCGGTATCGCACACTATTCAATGTCCATATTGCATTGACGCATATACAGGGGATGGGCTTCAACGTGGTATAACTAAAGAGGAAATGATGGAAGCTTTACATGTTGCAGCTGCTATTAGAGGTGGTGCTAGTTTGGTTCATGGCGTGCAAATGATGAATAAAGTGAATAAACTTGATATGTAATTTAAACTGTTCCTGTGTTAAAACAAGAACTTTAAACCTAATCCATGATTAAATCCTTAAAGCAACAAAAAAACGCATTAGCAGATAGTAAACGTCAATTGGAGATTCTTTCTAATGGGATTTTTAAATCTGGTGAGTTACCAACTTTTAAAGACAAGATAGCCCAAAGTAATCAGTTTCCTTTACAAGTAAAAAAACTAGAAATACTACAAATAAATGTTGGTTATATGTGTAACCAAGTTTGTACACATTGCCATGTAGATGCTGGTCCAGATCGTAAGGAAATTATGACCAAAGAAACCATGCTGCAATGTTTAGAAGTTATAAAAAATACGGAAGCGCATACGTTGGATTTAACAGGAGGCGCACCAGAAATGAACCCAAATTTCCGGTGGTTTGTTGAGGAAGCAGCCAAAGCTGGCGTTAAAGATTTTATTGTGCGATCCAATTTAACCATTATTAGAGCCAATAAAAAATACTACGATTTACCAGATTTTTTTAAAAAACACAACGTACACGTAGTAAGCTCCATGCCACATTGGACACAAGGAAAAACAGACAAGCAACGTGGTGATGGTGTTTTTGCTAAATCCATAAAAGCCTTACAAGAATTAAATGCTGTTGGCTATGGTATGCCAGGAAGTAATTTACGTTTGGATTTGGTTTACAATCCATCAGGCGCATTTTTACCTGGTAATCAAGCAGCCATGGAAAAAGATTTTAAAAAAGCACTTTTAGAAGATTTCAATATTCAATTTCATAATTTATTTGCCATTACCAATTTGCCTATTTCTAGGTTCTTGGATTATTTAATTGCTTCAGAAAATTACGAAGATTACATGTATAGTTTGGTAGAAGCTTACAATCCTTCAGCTGTTAAAAACGTTATGTGCACGAATACACTTTCCGTAAGTTGGGACGGTTTTTTATATGATTGCGATTTTAACCAAATGTTGAATTTACCTGTTAATAGCTCTGTTAAGCATATTTCAGATTATAATGAAGATTTATTGGAAGGTAGAAACATTGTTATTTCTCAACATTGTTATGGCTGTACAGCTGGAGCAGGTAGTAGTTGTCAAGGAAGTGTGGTAGATTAAAAAACTTTATATATGTTTAAAAGTTTAACTTTTTTATTGGTGTTTTTTTCGGTTATTCAAATCAGTTTGGCTCAAGATTCTTTGTCCCAATTATTAAAACGCTATAACAAAAACGATATCCCTTATATGTCTGTTCAAGAACTGGCCATGCCGAAAACAAATTATAAAATTTTAGATGCACGCGAACCTAATGAATATATAGTTAGTCATATTGAAAACGCCACATACGTAGGTTATAATCTGTTTCATTTAGAAACGGTTTTATATGAAATTCCACAGAAAACGGATACCATTGTAGTGTATTGTTCTTTAGGTATTCGCTCTGAAACTATTTCCAGAAGACTAAAAAACGAAGGCTATACTGCTGTTTATAATTTATATGGTGGGATTTTTGAATGGAAAAACAATAACTTTCCAGTTTACAATAAGAATAATAAAGAAACAGATAGTATTCATGCATTTTCTGAATTATGGGGAAAATGGTTGAAAAACGGTGAAAAAGTATACAATTTAGAATAAAATATTCATGGGAATTTTATCAAATAACAACACCAATAGCGACCAAGATCAGGTTGCTAATTTCTATTTCCCAACATCTAAAAACGCCTTAATTATTTTTACAAGAAATCCTGAATTAGGAACATGTAAAACCCGATTAGCAAAAACTATTGGTGACGATGCGACTTTAGAAATTTATAAACATCTTTTAAAACATACAGCCGAAACAGCTAAAAAAATATCAGCAGATCGGTTTGTGTTTTATTCTGAAGCCATTGAAAAAGAAGATCTTTGGAATCCAGATTTTTTTAAGAAAAAACTTCAAGAAGGCACTGATTTGGGTGATCGCATGGAAAATGCTTTTTCTGAGTTGTTTCAACTAGGTTATGAAAAAGTCGTCATAATTGGAAGCGATTTATTAGATTTAATGGCCGAAATTATTTCTGAAGGATTTCAAAAATTAAACCAATATAATTACGTTTTAGGTCCAGCTGAAGATGGTGGTTATTATCTTTTTGGCATGAAACAATTACATCCAAAAATATTTAAAAATAAAGATTGGGGAACGGAATCCGTTTTACACGACACGCTTAAAGACCTTGAAAAAAGTAATTTTTATTTATTAGAAACCTTAAATGATATTGATACCTTTGAAGATATTGAAGGTATTGAATCTCTCAAAAAATACTACATAAAATATGATTAAATATATCACAGAAACTACAGAATATTTACAAAGCAAAGGTTTTGAAAACCCTGAAATAGGTATTATTCTAGGAACAGGATTAGGAAAACTAATTGATGATATTGATATTATTGCCGAAGTCAGTTATAACCATATTCCTAATTTCCCAACGGCAACAGTTGAATTCCATAAAGGCAAACTGATTTACGGTATGCTTTCTGGAAAAAAAGTAGTGGTTATGCAAGGACGCTTTCATATTTATGAAGGCTATTCGCTACAAGATGTAACATATCCTGTTCGTATAATGAAACAATTAGGAATTAAAACCTTGTTGGTGTCTAATGCATCTGGCGCTATTAATCTAGACTTTAAAAAAGGGGAATTAATGCTCATTGACGATCATATTAATCTGCAAGGCGGTTCGCCTTTAGCATTTAGAGGTGTTGAACAATTGGGTGAACGCTTTACTGATATGAGTGCACCTTATAACGCTGATATTAATACTAAATTCGAACAAATTGCTAAAGACAAAGGCATTACGCTCCACAAAGGTGTTTATGCCAGTGTGGTTGGCCCACAATTGGAAACACGAGCAGAATACAGAATGCTTAAAATTATAGGCGCAGATGCTGTTGGCATGAGTACCGTTCCAGAAATTATAGTTGCCAATCATTTAAATTTAAAAGTGGCTGCTGTGTCAGTTTTAACAGATGAATGCGACCCAAGTAATCTAAAACCTGTTGATATTTCTGAAATTATAGACATGGCAGGAAAAGCGGAACCACAAATGATTACGCTATTTAAAGAATTAATAAAAAGTTTATAGTAAATAATATTTCAGAAATCTACAGTAACTGAACACTAATTACCCAATACAAATCACTATAATATGAGCAATTATTTAGATACCACACACGACGTTTATAAAGAAGCAGCACTAACACCAGATGTTGGCCTATGTTGCACTACTAATCCTATATGGGAATTACCTGGTTTAAAAATTCCTAAAATTATGCAGGAAATGAACTATGGCTGTGGCTCTACGGTTCATGCTAGGGACTTAACAAACAACCCAAAAATGCTTTATGTTGGTGTTGGAGGTGGTATGGAGTTGTTACAATTTTCGTATTTCAACCGCGAAAAAAATGGTGTTATTGGTATTGATGTAGTCGATGAAATGTTAGAAGCATCTCGGAAAAACTTCATAGAAGCTGAAGCGCAAAACCCGTGGTTTAAAAGTGAATTTGTAGATCTTAAAAAAGGAGATGCTTTAAATCTTCCTGTTCCGGATAATAGTATAGATGTGGCTGCTCAAAATTGTTTGTTCAACATTTTTAAAACAGACGATTTAAAAAAAGCCATTGCCGAAATGTATCGCGTGCTCAAACCACACGGAAAATTAGTCATGAGCGATCCAACCTGCGAGCAGCCTATGAATGATACCTTGCGTAACGATGACAGATTGCGTGCACTGTGTTTAAGCGGAAGTTTACCCATTGCTGAATATGTAAAAATGTTGACAGATGCTGGTTTTGGAACCATTGAAATTCGCGCTAGAAAACCGTATCGCATTTTAGATCCAAACCATTATCCAACAGATGAATTGATTTATATAGAATCCATTGAAGTGGCAGCCATAAAAGACCCAATGCCAACCGATGGTCCGTGTATTTTTACAGGAAAAGCAGCTATTTATTATGGCGACCAAGATTATTTTGATGATAAGGCTGGGCATGTTTTGGTGCAAAATCAACCATTAGCTATTTGTGATAAAACGGCTGGCGATTTAGCCAAATTAAACCGAAACGATATTTATATCAGTGAATCTACGTTTCATTATGATGGTGGTGGTTGCTGTTAGATAGTTTTAGTATAACTAGTCTAGAACCCTTTTTAAAATCAATTTTTATGAGAAATCGGATTGCTATTATTATAACATTATGTTTGAGTGTTTCTGCTTATGCGCAAAAAATAAATCATGCAGATTTTACCGATTTCTTACAAAAACAGGTCACCAAAGAAGGCGCTGTAAATTATAAAAGCATAAAAACCAACGATGCCGAATTACATGCGTACCTCAACCAATATTCTAAAATTTCGCCTAAAGAAAGTTGGTCAAAAAACGAAACATTATCCTATTGGATTAATGCTTACAATGCGTTTACTATTAAACTTATTATTGATAACTATCCTCTGGAAAGCATTAAAGACATTAAAAACCCTTGGGATCAAGAGTTTATTCCAATCAACAATAAATTGCTTTCTTTAAACTATATTGAGCACGACATTTTGCGAAAAATGAGTGAACCTCGTATTCATTTTGCCATTGTTTGCGCATCCGCTTCTTGCCCACAATTGTTAAATGAAGCCTACGTTCCTGAAAAATTAGAAAACCAATTAACAACCGCAACCAAACAGTTTTTAGCAGATTCATCTAAAAATAACCTTCAAAAAGATTCTGTAGAAATCTCTAAAATTTTCAAGTGGTTTTCTAAAGATTTCAAAGAAAAAGGCAATCTAATCGATTTTTTAAATACCTATTCAGATATAAAAATATCTTCGGAAGCCAATATAAATTACATGGATTATAGTTGGGAATTAAATGACTAACACCATCTCCATTATTATTCCTATGCTCAATGAAGCCGAAAATATCGCTTCGGTTTTAGAACATCTTATAAAAAATTCATCACCTAAAAATATAGCGGAAATAATCGTTGTTGATGGCGGAAGTGTTGATGATTCTCAAAAAATAGTAACTACTTTCGTCACTTCAGGTGATTTTAAACACAGTAAAAAACCGTATAAAGAAGCAAACATCTCACTCGTAGTCTCCAATAAAGGCAGAGCCAAACAAATGAATTTTGGCGCCAAACACGCTACAGGAAGTATTTTATATTTTCTACATGCCGATTCTTTTCCACCAAAGCAGTTTGATAAACTTATAATCCGTGAAGTCGAAAAAAATCATTTAGCTGGTTGTTTCCGTTTACAGTTTAATAGTAAGCATTGGTGGCTCCGTTTGGCAGGTTGGCTCACACAATTTTCTTGGCGTGCTAGTCGTGGAGGCGATCAAAGTCAATTTATTACCAAAGATTTATTTAACAATATTGGCGGTTTTGATGAACGTTTCACCATTTATGAAGACAATATTCTAATAAACGAGCTCTATTCTAGAAAGCAATTTGTGGTGATTCAAGAAAAAATTAAAACATCTGCAAGGCTTTATGAAAAGCATGGTGTTTGGACATTACAATATCATTTCTGGGCTATATATGTTAAAAAATGGTTTGGTGCTTCGGCAGATGAATTATACACGTACTACAAAAAGTATATTTCTTAAAAATCTGGTTTCAAAACGGTTAATCTGTTAAAATAAAGATAAATCTTACTTAATAAAGTGGTAAAGTTGAGCGTTACTACTTTTGAAAAATATACTTTTCGCATCTAAACCAATTATCATGAAATTAACCAAACTTATCTTGGCTATTTGCTGCTTAACCGTATTTTCAGCAAAAGCCCAACGTACTATTTCTGCTGTAATAGTGGATTCTACCAAACAAGAACCAATTCCTTTTGCTACTATTTTAATAGATGAAAAAACAGGTGTAATTAGCAATGACAAAGGCGAATTTAACATCACTATTAATCGAAAAATTTCTGAAACCGATTCGCTATTTATAAGCTGTTTGGGTTATGAGCAGAAACAATTTGCCATTCAGAGTTTTACGGATAGCATCATTTCGTTAAGCACAAAAAATATAGATTTAAGCGAAGTTTTTATCACCAATAAAAATTACACAATAGATGAAATTCTAGACAAAGTTAAAGAAGGACTTAAAACCAATTATGATTTTGGTTTTACCAAGCGTAAACTATTTTACAGAGAATCATACTATACGAACATGTTGAAAATGGATGTTAAAATTGAAGAAACCACCATTCCCGAATTTAATCAAGCATTTGTGGATAGTATTATTCGTTCTGTTCCAAGAAACACGGATCAACACACGGAAGTTTTAGGCGAGTTATATGGCAAAATAAAACCGTCAACACCACAAAAAATGGCTATTTTAAAAGCATCTCGTTTATACGATAAAGAAAGCGAAGTGACTTTTGAAAATTACGAAAAACGGTTTAATGAAATTATCCGTAAACACGTAAAGCGCGATTCATATTTCAAAATAAAATCGGGTTGGTTTGGCACAAAAGAAGAAGTAGATTCGTCTTTCTTTGTTGATAAAAAGGAAGAAAAAGAAACAGCAGAGTTTATAGAAAAGAAAAAAGAGCAGGAAGCTAAACGTAAAGCTAACTTTTTGAATTGGAAAAAGGGATCTATTCATTATTTTGAAAATGCTAATTTCCTAGATGAAGATTCTGATTTAAATTTCATTGAAAAATCTAATCGTTATGAGTTTGAAATGCAGAATTTTGCTTATTTCAATAATGAATTTGTTTATACTATTTCCTTCAAACCAAAACGCAGCGAAGATTTTGAAGGCACACTATATATTAATACACAGGATTTCGCCATTGTACGTGTAGATTACAAAAATGTAAAGCCATTGCGTAAATTTGGATTATTAGGTATTTCAATTAATGAATATTTAAAAGAAGGTACATTTATTTTTCAAAAAAATGCCAACGAAAAATACACGTTAAAATATGCTGACGAAAGCAATGGACAGCAAGTAGGTATAAAAAGACCTTTGAAAATTATTGAAAAAAACAAAAACGTAAAAGGAAGACGTAAGCAAAATGAATTGGCTGCTGATATTCATTTTATTGTCCGAAATATTGATAAAAAAGAATTAATTATTTTTGAAACCGATTCTATTACTGAAACCGATTTTACAAATTTTACGGAAGTTCCTAATGTTACGCCAACCTATCTTCCTGCTTACGATCCCGAGTTTTGGAAAGGCTATAATATTATAGAACCCAATCAAGCCATAAAAGATTTTAAGATTATTGAAAAAACGGAATAAAACTTTGATAATAACATATTAAAGAAAGTGAATCAAGATTATAGGATTACTATATTTTTGGTTCACTTTTTTATTTATAATAGGCTTTTATAACGGCTTCAACCGGTTTGTTTTGAGGTGTAAATTGGTTATCCGCTTCGCCTCCACTATCTTCATGATTATGAAACCATTTCCATACAAATCCACCTGCAAACCAAGGCTCTTGCCAAAAGGTTTCAAATAAAGCTTGCGTAGTATTGGTTTGAGCTTCAAAATTTAAGGTCGTAATTTTATAATCGCTGACCCAAGGCTCTTTACCTGTATAATCCGTACTTCTGTAGCCAAATTCGGTAAATAAAATAGGTTTATCAAACGTTTCAGAAATAGTTTTCATTTGAGTTTTATGTGCTAGCCAACCTGCTTTGGCATTCTCTACACTTGGTGTTTTTTCATCGCTTACAGGAAAATAAGCATCGACACCTATATAATCTAAATCACTCCAAAAAGGGGTTCGTTTGTATTCATCCCAATTAGCTGCATAGGTTAATTTCCCATGGTAAACTGCACGAATATCTTTAATTAATTCATGCCAAAATTCGGGTCTGTGCGCAATAAACTGTTCTAATTCTGTACCAATACAAAACATGTTAACCTGCTTGTCTTGTGCTAGTTTGGCATAATCTAAAATAAAACGAGAATAGGTTTGTTCCAATTCCAACCAAGCTTCTTCGGTAGGCATTTTAATATGACCTGTATATTCACCATGCCAAACCCAAATTTGTGGTTTCAACATACTGCGTAAATTGGCTTTTTGTAACACATCAATATATTGTGACACACCAGCATTCGTTTCGCCAAACCATTGCTTATCCGTATTATATATAATTTCTGGATATTCTAGACTTTTAATAAACCCGAATGGCATGATAGCTGTGTAATTAGCATTCACGTTTAAAACAGGCACTATATTTTCTTTAGAAATACTATCTCGCGAAGCCACAAAACTGACACCATTAATTTTGCTGTCTTTCTTTGTAGTCATACTACACGAGAAAAATATAAAAACTAAAAACCACATTAAATACCTTGTCATAACTCCTTAATTATGTTTAAATTTAAACAAATTGCACTAATAGCGTTAAGGTTCTGTAGAAACCTTCGACCAAGGAGTCAATAAAACCAATTTATGGAACACGTAGTTATTATTGGAAACGGAATTTCGGGCGTCACTGCTGCAAGACACATTCGAAAATTATCAAATAAAAAAATCACGATTGTATCCGCAGAAACTAAACACTTTTTTTCACGTACCGCCTTGATGTATATTTACATGGGACACATGAAATATGAGCACACCAAACCTTATGAAGACTGGTTTTGGGAGAAAAATAGGATAGAACTCAAATTGGGATTTGTAAATCAAATTGACACGACCTCCAAGACTCTTCATTTTGAGAAAGGTGATTCTTTAAATTACGATAAACTCATCATTGCCACAGGTAGCAAACCCAATAAATTTGGTTGGCCAGGACAAGATTTAAAAGGCGTACAGGGATTATATAGCAAACAAGATTTAGATAATTTAGAAATTTATGCACCAGACAATACTGTTTGCAAGCGTGCTGTGATTGTTGGTGGTGGATTAATTGGAATTGAATTGGCAGAAATGCTTCATTCAAGACATATTCCAGTGACATTTTTAGTACGCGAAAATAGTTTTTGGAATGGCGTTTTGCCTGAAGGCGAATCTGAAATGATTAACAGAGAAATTATAAGAAACGGTATCGATTTAAGGTTAGCTACTAATCTTAAGGAAATAATTTCTGATACTACTGGAGAAGTAAAATCTATTATCATTGAAGAAACTGGTGAAGAAATTCCTTGTGATGTAGTTGGTTTAACTGCTGGTGTTTCGCCTAATATCAATTTTATTAAAGATTCAGGAATAGACATGAATCGTGGTGTTTTGGTAAATCGGTTTTTAGAAACCAACATTCCTGATATTTATGCCATTGGCGATTGTGCAGAACAACATAAAGCCATAGGAAACCGAAGGACAATTGAAGCCGTATGGTACACTGGACGGATGATGGGGGAAACAGTGGCGCAAACCATTTGTGATAATCGACTTGAATACAACCCAGGTCATTGGTTTAATTCTGCCAAATTTTTTGATATTGAATATCAAACGTATGGTTGGGTTCATGGTAAAAAAGGACAACCAGACTATGAAACACATTTTCATTGGAAACATGAGGACGACAATAAGTGTACCACTATAGCATTCCATAAAGAATCAAGACAGTTTTTAGGCATAAACACATTTGGCATTCGTATGCGTCATGAGTTTTTTAATCGGGTTTTATCAGAAAATCGCTCCATAGAATATGTTCTAGAACATTTAGCGGATGCTAATTTTGATCCTGAATTTTATAAACTTTATGAAAACGCTATTATTCAGAAATTCAATACTGAATATGATTCTGCTATTCAATTAAAAAAGAAAAGTTGGAAACGTATTTTTCAAACCTCATAAATAAATCAAATGAAACAGTTACAATATATTGGCCTTGGTTTATTTACAACAGGACTTGCTATTTTTATTTCTCTCATAGTCCTAGGTGAATATGAATTTTCACAAGAGGCTTTTGATGAAATCATTTCTAATAAAGGCATAAAAAGCGAACTTTTTGTCAACGATCTTGAAACAAATGTGGTTGGAAAAGAATTTTCAAACCCGTTCTCCTTTTCTTCAAAAATAGTAACAGCATTAGAACATGCCAATGAAACTCATAAAACAAAGAGTGAATGGGACAAAGTTATTTGGAGTAAACCTCATAGTTTCTCGTATGAAATTGCAAAATTATCAGGAAGCGGTATTATAAAAAACCATAAAATACTATTCTGGGTATTAACATTTGGTTTGGGTATTCTTGGTGCTTTACTATATATTATCCCTCAAGTTATTACACTTGGTCGTCCTGGTATAAAAAACAACGGAATTTATCATAGTTCTGCAACCCATAGAGGCTGGATTGGTTGGCTTGTTTTTGTTTTTCTAGTTAGCTTTTATATTCTACTCTATTTCTTTCCAGATTATATAGTAAATTGGACTTATATCGTGGATCCGTTTAGTGAAGCTTTAAGCGGTAATTTAGCAAGCCAATGGTTTTTATATGGCTTTTTGTATTGTACAGTTATGACTGTTATGGCTGTGCGTATGTATATAAAATATCGTCATAATAAGTATCAAATTTTACGAACTACTTCGGTACTTTTCTTTCAAATCGTATTCGCTTTTTTAATTCCTGAAATTCTAGTTCGCTTTGAAAAGCCTTGGTACGACTTTAAAAATGCCTTTCCATTGGATTACGATTTCTTTTTTAGTTGGAATTTAGATCAACTAATTGCCAGTGGTGGTTTTGGGTTATTCATACTTGTTTGGGGCATTATTTTAACCCTAGTTGTAGTTCCTGTAATGGTTTACTTTTTTGGCAAACGCTGGTATTGTTCTTGGGTTTGTGGATGTGGAGGTTTAGCTGAAACCTTGGGTGATCCGTATCGTCAATTATCTGACAAATCTCTAAAAGCATGGAAATTGGAACGCTGGCTAGTTCATGCTGTTTTAGTATTTGCAATCGCTATGACTGGTTTAACGCTGTATTCCTATTTTTCAGGTGCAGAAGCTGTTTTGGGCATTAAAACACAAACCACACAAGATATTTATGGTTTTTTAATTGGCTCTATTTTCGCAGGTGTTATTGGAACTGGGTTCTATCCTATTTTTGGCAATCGTGTTTGGTGCAGGTTTGGCTGTCCATTAGCTGCATATTTAGGTATTGTTCAACGATTTAAATCGCGATTTAGAATTACAACTAATGGTGGACAATGTATTTCCTGTGGTAATTGCTCTACATATTGCGAACAAGGTATAGATGTAAGAGCTTATGCCCAAAAAGGTGAGAATATTATAAGATCCAGTTGTGTAGGTTGTGGCATTTGTTCTGCTGTATGCCCAAGAGGTGTTTTAAAATTGGAAAATGGCCCAGAAAAAGGACGCATTAACCCAACTGAAATTCTTTTGGGCAATGATGTCAACCTCATGGATTTATTAAATCAGAAATAATGCGTTTAATTCTATTATTTTTTCTTTTTACGGTTTCGGTTTGTGCCCAAAAATCCTATCAAAAAAACTATTTTGATACTGGTAAAATAAAATCTGAAGGCTGGATAATCAATGGAAAGAAAACAAATTACTGGAAATTTTATTACCAAAACGGTTTACTTGAAAAAGAAGGTCATTTCTCTAATAAAAATAAAATTAAGTATTGGTATTTTTACCGACTAAATGGCAAAAAGGAAGCAGAAGGTCATTATGCTAATGGCAAAAAATTAAAATGGTGGGTTTATTATAACGGAAATGAAAATGTAAGTTATAAATGTCAATTTAAAAACAATTTAAAAGACGGTTACTGCCTTCAATACGAAAACAATAAAGTGGTTTTAGCACAAAAACATAAAGATGATAGGCTCATTAAAGAATGGACAGACATGGAGAGTTTCAAAAAAGACAATAATTTAAGAGACCTTAAATGAATGTAATTAAAGTTATTATTCCAGCTTACAACGAAGCTAATTCCATTGCACATGTTATAAAAGATATTCCTAACATTGTTAATGAAATTATTGTAGTTAGTAATAATTCCACGGACGCAACTGAAAACAACGCCAAAAACGCTGGAGCAACTGTTTTAACAGAAAACAAAAAGGGTTATGGTTATGCGTGTTTAAAAGGCATGGACTATGTTGCAAATCAAGAATCCAAAACAGATATAATAGTCTTTTTGGATGGTGATTTTAGTGATTATCCCGAAGAATTAACCAAAATAGTCCAACCCATTCTAGATAATGAAGTTGATTTTGTTATTGGAGCACGCACCAAATCACTACGCGAAAGAGGGTCTATGACTATTCCTCAAATTTTTGGAAATTGGTTAGCAACTTCGCTTATGAAGCTTTTATTTAAATCCACTTTCACGGATTTAGGACCTTTTCGTGCCATAAAATATGAGAAACTCCTTGCATTAAATATGGAAGACAAAACCTACGGCTGGACTGTGGAAATGCAATTAAAAGTACTAAAAAAAAATATTACATACCTTGAAATTCCCGTTCATTACAGAAACAGGATAGGCATTTCTAAAGTTTCTGGAACCGTTAAAGGTGCTGTATTTGCAGGCATAAAAATATTAGGTTGGATTTTTAAATACGGTTTAAAGAAATGATTTTAGAAACCACTATAATAGTTATTTATACCATTGCGCTTTTGCTCATTTTTCTATATGCACTAGCACAGTTAAACTTAATGATTAACTATCTATCTGCAACGAAACGCAAAAAAAATGACCTGAAATTTAATTTTCAAAATCCGAATGAAATTCCTCAGGTAACCATTCAATTACCTGTTTTCAATGAGCTATATGTTATGGAACGCTTATTGGATAATATTGCAAAAATAGAGTATCCTAAAGATAAATTGGAGATTCAAGTTCTGGACGATTCAACAGATGAGTCTTTGCAAAAAACAGCAAAACAAATAGAATTACTTAAAAATTCAGGTCTGGACATCAGGCACATATGCAGAACAAACCGAACTGGCTTTAAAGCAGGAGCCTTAAAAGAAGGATTAAAAACTGCTAAAGGTGAATTTATTGCGATTTTTGATGCCGATTTTTTACCAAAACCCAATTGGCTTAAACAAACTGTTCCTTATTTTAAAAACAAAAAAATAGGTGTTGTACAAACACGTTGGGGACATATAAATCGGAACTATTCCATTCTCACAAAAATTCAGGCATTTGCGCTAGATGCGCATTTTACCCTGGAACAAACTGGACGTAATAGTAAAGGGCATTTTATAAATTTTAATGGAACAGCTGGAATTTGGAGAAAAGCCTGTATTCTGGATGCAGGAAATTGGGAAGGTGACACACTTACAGAAGATTTGGATTTAAGCTACCGTGCACAACTAAACAATTGGGAATTTAAATATTTAGAATATGTAGAAACGCCTGCCGAACTTCCCGTAGTTATAAGTGCAGCGCGATCGCAACAATTTAGATGGAACAAAGGTGGTGCCGAAAATTTTCAGAAAATGTTCCTCAAAATTTTAAAAAACAAAGATGTTTCAGCTAAAACAAAAGTTCATGGGTTTTTGCATTTACTGAACAGTACCATGTTTTTAAACATACTAATCGTAGCTATTTTAAGTATCCCAATGCTCTACATAAAAAACGAATATGGGCATTTAAAAGCTTACTTTTTTGTGATGAGTTTCTTTGTTATTAGCACGTTTATTTTCTTTATCTGCTACTGGGTTATGTACCGAAGAATATATGGATCTAAATTCAAAGATTTTGTTCAATACATCGTTATGTTTATCACCTTCTTTTCTATTGCCATGGGTTTTTCTCTACACAATTCTATTGCTGTTTTAGAAGGTCATTTAGGTAAGCGTAGTGATTTTGTGAGGACTCCAAAATTTAATATTAACTCCATAAAAGATTCCTGGAAAGACAACAAATATTTGAAGAAAAACATATCAGGACTTGTTATTTTTGAAGGGCTTTTAATGCTTTATTTTGGCTTTGGCATGTATAGCGCTTTTGTAGTCGGTGACCAAGGAGGCGATTTTGGCTTATTTCCGTTTCACCTCATGCTATTTTTAGGTTTTGGGTTTGTATTTTTTAAGTCGTTAAGAAATTAATATTTTTCATTAATATAATTGTTAATTATTATATTTAGCTCATGCCAATTTCCAATTTCATAAAGCTTTATAAATTTCAGTTACTACTCGTACTGTCTAGTTTGCTTTTTTATTGGGCTTTTGCTTATAATTTAGTCCGAACAGATTCTATCAAACTGCTTATGCTTTATACAGCATTGTTTGTCGTTTTTTATAAACTGATACAACTTACCAAACATAATTTCCAGCTATTAACATGGTTTGCCTTTGGGTTTCGCGCCATTTTTATTTTAGCTATTCCGAATCTTTCTCAAGATTTTTACCGCTTTATTTGGGATGGACGCATGATCTTAGAAGGTTTTAATCCCTATTTATTTACACCAGAATCGTTTATTTCATTAAATAAGTTTCCTGTATCTCAAGCACAGGAACTTTATAGTGGCATGGGTTTTCTAAATGCGAGTCACTTTACCAATTACCCACCACTAAACCAATTGTGTTTCGTTATTGCTGGTGTATTGGCTGGTAAAAGCATTTTGGGTTCGGTAGTTGTTTTACGACTTATTATTATTGCTGCAGATTTTGGGGTTCTTCATTATGGTAAAAAACTATTAAAACAATTTAAACTTCCTGAACAACTTATATTCTGGTATATTTTAAATCCATTTATAATAATTGAATTAACAGGGAATCTTCATTTTGAAGGCGTGATGTTATTCTTCCTTATTTGGAGTTTGTATTTATTAGAAAAAAATAAATGGCAATGGGCAGCTGTAGTTTTTGCTTGTTCGGTTTCGGTTAAATTAATTCCGTTAGTGTTTTTACCATTGTTGTTCAGATGGTTTAGAAAAAGAAATAGTGCAGATTCAAATATTCAGGAATCAGATAAAATTGATTTGTTTAAACTACTGTCATTTTATGGTATAGTTGGCATCACGACTATCTGCGTTTTTCTACCGTTTTATTCATCAGAATTTTTGACTAATTACACGAATACGGTTGCTTTATGGTTTCAGAATTTTGAATTTAATGCCAGTTTCTACTATATCTTTAGAGAAATAGGATTTTGGATTTCTGGTTACAATCAGATTGCTATTATTGGGAAACTGACAGCTATTTTTATTTTCCTTTTTGTAATTAGTTTGGCTATTTATAAAAAGCCAAAGAACACAAAACAACTTATTGCAGCAATGCTTATCGCCTTGACCGTGTATTATTTTTTGGCTACAACGGTTCATCCATGGTATGTGGCTACTTTAGTTTTATTGGGTTTATTTACCAATTACAAGTTTCCTTTAGTTTGGAGTTTTATGATTATTTTTAGCTATCTGGCGTATGCTAATTCTGTAAATTCCGAGAACCTCTGGATTATTGCATTTGAATATATAATAGTTTTTAGTGTATTTTTGCACGACATTTTTAAACCGAATTCACTTGAAACTTAATTTCCCCAAATTATTTAGACGTTTACTGCGTATTATTTCTGTTCTGTTTGGATTATATATTTTATCATTAATTTTTGTGTTTATCAAACAAGAACGTTTCTTTTTTAATCCGAAACATTTAGATAAAAATTATGCTTTCAACTTTCAAGAAACCTTTGAAGAACTGAATATTCCAGTTACAGAAACCGTTTCTTTAAACGCATTATTATTTAAAACAGAACAAGTAAAAAAAGGTGTAATAGTTTATTTTCATGGTAATGCTGGTGCTATTCACGATTGGGGAAAACGAGCACCATTATATCTTGACAATGGATATGATATTCTGTTTTTTGATTATCGTGGTTATGGGAAAAGCAATGGCGAATACACTGAAGCACTGGAATTATTTAATGATGGACAAAGGGTTTATAACTTTATAAAGGAAGAGTATTCAGAAGATGAAATTGTACTTTTAGGCTATTCATTAGGTTCTGGAATTGCTGCTTATGTAGCTTCAAAAAACAATCCAAAACAACTTATATTAAACGCGCCTTATTATTCTTGGAAAACGCTTATTTCTGAAGAAATTGCGCCACCTATTCCATCATTTTTAATTAAATATGATATGCCAACATATCAGTTTATTTCAGCAATAAAATGTCCGATTAAAATTTTCTATGGTACACGGGATATTCTCATTAATCCGAAAACAAATGCTGAAAAATTAAAAAAAATAAACCCTAATAATATTACATTATTTCCAATTATAGATGGTGGTCATAATGGATTGCATATTACAAAACAGTATTATGATGAGCTTAAAAAAGTTCTTTAAAAAAACAATTTCGCAATAAACATATCTACCACCTCAATCACGATAAGGATTATGATAATCCATTCCAATCGGCTACTTTCTTTATGATCCATGATACTTTTAAAAAGTTCTAAATTCTCTTTAATTATATCAATACGATCATGAATTAAATGATATCTATCTTTTAAATCGAAGGTTTGTTTTAGAGCTTGATTTAAGCGATTTAGCTGTTCGTCTTCCCAAGTACTTTCGGGTGAATCAAAAATATAAAGGTTTTCGGAAATTTTATTTTTTATGTTCAAAATTTTACCAATAACCCGTTTCAACTGATTACCAGAAATATCTAATTTCCCTTTTAACTCTAAATATTTTGTATGCTTATTGGTTTCAATTAAAAGTGATTCTGTGATGTTTGAATAGGCATCTAAAGCGACAGATTGGGATACATTAAGCATAACCAAACGAATCATTTCAGGATTTACTTCTGGAAGAACTACTTTTTCAAAATCTACTTTTAATGTGTTTTCTACAATGTGAACGCTTATGGCTTCAGACATATCTGCAGGAATCATTTCAACACAATAGGGTTCTATTTCCTTTATTAACTGGGCCGTTTCATCAGGATTCATATTAAAAAAACTTACAATACCATAATGAAAAAGGTACATAAATTTTTCTGGAGCTACTTGATAAAACAATTCGTCACTATCTTGAAACAGCAATTGGTGTGCCAATTGCTGTTTACTTAATTTTATGTTGATAGTGCTCGCTACTTGAAAAGCAACTGCTGTGTACATTACTGCTTGAAGGTTTCGGTTGGCTTTTTAAAGCACTTAAATTCTAACATATAACCATTTGGATCTTGAATAAAAAAAGACTTATGTTGCCCTATTTTACCTTCTAAAAATGTACTTTCTGTAACCAGTTCTAATCCTGAATCTTGTAGATTACTGTAGATTTTTTTCCAAACAATACTATCGACAATAACTCCAAAATGAAAAGCAGGTAATATTTTACCTTCAAATACATAATTGGGATTATTAAAATCGAATTTCGCAGCCTTAATAAAGGTTAATTGATGACCAAATAAATTGATATCAATCCAATTTTGGGTATGTCTACCCATATTTGCACCAATATTATTTACGTAAAAAGATTTTGTATCTCTTACGCTTAAACACGGTAATGACATGTGAAATGATGTTTCCATATAAACAGGATTAAAGCGGTTTTAAACTCTCTACTCTATAAATCACTAAATCTTCATCAGTTGGGTCAGGTGCTTCAACAAAAACTATTTTAAACTCCTGATCAATATAATTCTCGTCATTTTTTAAATCGTATTGTTTTAATACGCGTGGATGAACTTCCTCAAAGGCAAGTTCTTCTCCGTTATCGAACCAGAAGGTATAAAAACCATTCTCATAAGATTTAAAAACTGCTGTTCTCATTTTAAAAAAGGATTAATCAATCTCGTCTTCTGCGTCTTCGTCTGCTAACTCAATCTCTGGATCTTGAACAGCTTCTGGATCTGTATCATCAAAATCTTCATAATCATCCTCGTCATAGTTTTCCATGGTTACGGCTAACTTGGTACTTACTTTTACTAGATACTTCGTGTCGCTAGTTGTAACCTCAACAGCTTCAATGATTTCGTTTTTTGCATTTCTAAAGGAAACAACTTGATCTTCATCATAACCATCAGGATATTTTTCAACGAGTAGGGCTAAAATTTCTGGCGTAAGCTTTTTAAAGTCTACAATTACGCGTTTTAAATTATCATTTCTATTTTTCATTACTTGGGCAAATATTTAAACTTAAAAAAAAATAAAGTTACTATTTATTGTGATTAATTCGGATAACATCATAAAAATCTTTTCGTCTGTCTTTCAAATTCTTAACAGCGCCATGAGAATGAAGTTCTCGCAACAAACTCAAATCGACGTCAGCTACCAGAATCATTTCAGTATTTGGCGTGGCTTCAGCCTTAATCCCATTACTTGGAAATGAAAAATCGCATGGTGTAAATACGGCAGATTGTGCATATTGAATATCCATGTTATTTACATTTGGCAAATTACCTACACTACCTGAAATAGCGACATAGCATTCGTTTTCTACCGCTCTAGCTTGAGCACATAAACGCACACGAGAATAACCATTTTGCGTATCAGTTAAAAACGGAACAAAAAGAATATCCATGCCTTCGTCTGCTAATAAACGTGATAACTCTGGAAATTCCGAATCGTAACATATTAAGATACCTATTTTTCCGGAATCAGTTTCAAACGTTTGTAATTTATTTCCACGTTGCATACCCCAAACTTTGGCTTCATCTGGTGTTACATGAATTTTTTCATAACGCTCTACACTACCATCACGACGACACAAATATCCTACATTATATAAATTATCTCCAACCAATTCTGGCATACTGCCTGAAATAATATTAATATTATATGATATAGATAATTGCTTCAATTTATTAACAATGGTTTCAGTAAACTTGGCTAATTCGCGAATAGCATCTGGCTCATGCATGTGATTAAATTCTGCCATTAAAGGTGCATTGAAAAACTCTGGAAACACAGCAAAATCTGATCGATAGGCAGATACACTATCTATGAAATATTCCACTTGCTGCATGAGCTCATCCAGACCTGTATAAGTACGCATTTGCCATTGAATAAGCCCTAAACGAACAATTGTTTTTACTGTACTGGCCTTTTTATTGGGTTTGGTGTAATAAATATTATCCCATTCCATTAAAACAGCATATTCATTAGAAGCTGTATCACCTTCCAAGTATCCTTTTAAAATACGAACTGGATGAAAATCATTAGAAATTTGAAAGTTTAATACTGGATCATGAATTTCCTTACGTTTTACTTTTTCAAAGTATTCTTTTGGTGTTAAGTCTTTATGATGATGATAATTTGGCATACGACCACCAAAAACAATACCTTTTAAATTAAGATTTTCGCAAACTTCTTTACGGTAATCATATAGGCGTCTTCCTAAACGTAATCCACGGTATTTTGGTTTTATAAACACATCTATTCCGTACAAAACATCGCCATTTTCATCATGATTTTTGAAGGATTCGCCAGCTATAATATCTTCATACGTATGCTCATCATCAATGGTATCAAAATCTACAATAATGGACAAAGCACATCCTGCAATGTCTCCATCAATTTTAATAACAACTTGTCCTTCTGGGAATTTTCTTGTTAAATCTTCTATGTGGTGTTTTTTCCAATAGGAATTTAAGACGCCTCCATACGCCTCTAATGTTGCCGATTTTAATTCTTCATAATCGTCAACAGTTAGATACTTTAATTCAATATTTTCTATTTTTTGTGTTTTCATAATTACATACCTAGAAGGTAAGCAAAAATTAATGGTGCAACAATGGTTGCATCACTTTCAATTATAAATTTTGGTGTGTTAATATCTAATTTTCCCCAGGTAATTTTCTCATTTGGTACTGCTCCTGAATACGAACCGTAACTTGTTGTAGAATCACTTATCTGACAGAAATAACTCCAAAAAGGAGTTTCTGTACGTTCCATGTCCTGATAAAGCATAGGTACTACACATATTGGAAAATCGCCAGCAATACCGCCACCTATTTGGAAGAATCCGATACCGTTTTCAGAATTATTAGTATACCAATCTGCTAAAAAGGTCATGTATTCTATACCGGATTTCATGGTGCTTGCTTGTAATTCACCTTTTAATACGTAGCTTGCAAAAATATTACCCATGGTACTATCTTCCCATCCTGGACAGATAATAGGTAGGTTTTTTTCGGCTGCCGCATACATCCATGAATCTTTTAAATCAATTTCGTAATATTCTTCTAAAACACCAGAAAGCAGTAATTTATACATGTATTCATGTGGTAAATAACGTTCTCCTTTAGCTTCAGAATCTTTCCAGATTTTCACAATATGTTCTTGGATTCTTCTAAACGCTTCTTCTTCAGGAATACAGGTATCTGTTACTCGGTTTAAACCTTTTTCTAACAAATCCCATTCATCTTGAGGTGTTAAATCGCGATAATTAGGTACGCGTTTGTAGTGAGAATGTGCAACAAGATTCATAATATCTTCCTCCAAGTTTGCTCCTGTACAAGAGATTATTTGCACTTTATCTTGACGGATCATCTCTGCAAATATTTTACCAATTTCAGCAGTACTCATAGCTCCAGCTAGTGACACTAGCATTTTAGCACCATTATTTAACTGATCTTCATACCCTTTTGCTGCATCTACCAAAGCGGCAGCATTAAAGTGTAAATAATACTTTTCTATAAATTGTGATATGTGTCCTTTAGTTGTCATCGTCTTCATTAAATTTAGAAAATTTATTAGAATTTTCTTTTGATTGATTAAAATTGTTATCGTAACTATCTTCAGCTGCATCGTCTAGAAACTTATAAGATAGCATTTTGTAATATAGTTTGGCTGCTAAAAAATCTGAAGAGCCTTCTGTTTCATTTGGGCAAAGCTCTACAATATCAAAACCTACTACATTTTTTTCCGCAAAAACCTGACGCAAGAATTCCAAGGTTTCATACCATAATAATCCACCTGGTTCTGGCGTTCCTGTACTTGGCATAATAGATGGATCAAAGGCATCCAAATCTATAGTGATAAATACGTTATCTGTCATCTGATCTATTGCAGAATCCATCCATGTATCATCTACAGCCATATCATGTGCAAAATAGGTTTTATCAAAATCCATAACAGTCGTTTCTATTACGTCCATACTACGAATTCCAACTTGAATTAAATTAGTCGTTTGGCTTGCTTCATAAAGTGCGCAAGCATGATTGCATTTGCTGCCATGATACTCTTTACGCAAATCGGCATGTGCATCTAATTGTAAAACTGTAAGGTTGTCAAAACATTCATTAAAAGCTCTAATTGTTCCAATAGAAATAGAATGTTCTCCTCCAAAAGCGGTTACAAACTTATTCCTTTTTATGTACTTTTTAGTCGCCTCATGAACAGCTTCTACCATTTTTTCTGGCGATTCATTTTCTGTAACAGGTTTCGCTAAATAAACTCCTTGTTTATAAACTTCGGTACCTGTTTCAATATCATAAAGCTCCATGTTTTCTGAAGCATTTAAAAAGGCCTCTGGGCCTTTATCTGCTCCCTTTTGCCAAGTGCTCGTACCATCATAAGGCACTGGAATTAATACAATTTTTGAGCTGTCTAATTTGGAATATTGCTCTTCTATTCCTGCATACGTTTTATTGTCCATGATAACCTAAAATTTTAAGTAAGTCTTCACTTTTTTGTTGTTCGCTAAATAATTTTGTGGTGATGTTGCCATCCGCGTCTTTATCAATTAAAATATGTTTTGGTGAGGGGATTAAGCAGTGTTGCAATCCGCCAAAACCACCTATAGTTTCCTGATAAGCACCTGTGTTGAAAAACCCAATATAAAGCGGTTTTTCTTTGTTATATTTTGGTAAGTAAATAGCATTCATGTGCTGCTCACTGTTATAATAATCATCACTATCACAAGTTAATCCGCCTAAAAGAACACGTTCATAACTATCAAACCAACGATTTATTGGCAGCATAATAAAACGTTTATTAATTGCCCAAGTATCTGGCAAAGTAGTTATAAAAGATGAATTAATCATGTTCCACTTTTCGCGATCATTTTGCTGCTTTTGGTATAACACTTCATAAATTGCGCCTCCACTTTCACCTACTGTAAAGCTTCCAAACTCCGTAAAAATATTTGGAACTGCTACGTCTTCGTTTTCGCAAGCTAGTTTTATTTGATTCAGAATTTCATCAATCATATACTCGTAATCGAAATCGAAAGCCAGCGAGTTTTTTATAGGAAATCCACCACCAATATTTAAGCTATCCAACGTTGGACAAATCTTTTTTAAGCTGGTGTAAACTTTCAGACATTTTGCTAATTCATTCCAGTAATAGGCATTATCGCGAATTCCAGTATTGATAAAAAAGTGTAACATTTTAAGCTTAACTTTTTTATTATCTTGAATTTGATTCTTATAAAAAGGGACAATGTTTTTGTAGCCAATGCCTAAACGTGATGTATAAAATTCGAATTTAGGTTCTTCTTCTGATGCTATACGGATACCTATATTATATTTCCCTTTTATTTCTGCCGAAAGCAAATCTATCTCTTCGTAGTTATCAATAATTGGAATACAGTTTTTCTGTCCATTATTTATTAATCGTGCAATATTAGTAACATACTGTTCACGTTTAAAACCGTTGCTAATCACATAGGTTTTATCGGTTATTTTTCCTTCAGCTTTAAGGCTTTCTACAATATCAATATCAAATGCTGATGATGTTTCTATATGAATATCATTTTTTAAAGCTTCGTCCAAAACATGTTTAAAGTGTGAACTTTTTGTGCAGTAGCAATAATTATATTTGCCTTTATATTTGTTGTTTTTTATGGCTTTTGCAAACCAGCCTTTAGCACGTTGAATATTATTTGATATTTGAGGTAAATAGGTGAATTTTAATGGTGCTCCATAGTCTTCAACCAATTGCATAAGGTCTACGCCATGAAATTCTAGAGTTTTATCTTCCAGTTTAAATTCTTCTTGTGGAAAATCAAAGGTTTGACTGATTAAGTCAATATATTTAGTATTCATTAATTTTGATGTTTAAAATTTAAAGATATGGACTGATTTTTTATCAGTCATTAAGATAGCATTAAATTATATAAAAATCAAACTTGAATTTGAGAATGTGTCGTAGGAATAAAGCCAAACAAATGTTGGCTTGAAATAATATAAGAAACAGAAGTTAGCTCTAAAATTCGGGTACTTAATCGGTAAGCAGCTTTTGAAAATGACTTCCTAATTGTCAAAAGCCCGAACATAAAAACAGTTTTCATTTGTTCAGCTAAATGCAGTACAAATGAAATATATTTTTTTGAATTTCGAGCTTTTTTTTTATATTTTTTTAACCAATTTAAAACACTGTTTTACAGCATTCTAAGCGTGTTAATTTCTTGGATTGTAAGATGTTTCCAGTGACCTCTAGGAATATCTTTCTTGGTAAGATGTGCAATAGCTACACAATCAATTTTAATAAGATCATAATTTAGGTGATCAAAAATAGTACGGATTATAGTATTACCCGTATTTTTTATTTTTAAACCTATTAAATTTTTACTCTGACCTTCAATGTAACTAATTTCTTCAACAGCAACCAATTTACCATCTATTTTCAAACCTTCTTGAATGCTTTTTAAGTCTTCAAATTTCAGATTCTTATCAAGTTCTACTTGAAACAATCGTGATACACCATGTTTAGAATTAGTGAATTTTTTTACGATATCTTCATCATTAGTAAACAATAATAATCCAGTAGAATTTCGCCCTAAACGACCTATAGGTTTTACACGAGAATCTGTAGCATTTGCTACTAAATCCATTACAGTTCTACCTTTACCTTCACTGGTTGTGGTAGCAAAACCTTTTGGTTTATTTAATAAAACGTAAGCTTTTTTCTCTGGATTTATACGTCTGCCATCATAACGAACATCGTCTTCTAGTTTTACTTTATAACCCATTTCAACAACAGGTTTACCGTTAACGGTTACGAGTCCAATTGCAATATGCTCATCGGCTTCACGACGTGAACAAATTCCTGAATTTGCTATGTATTTATTTAATCGGATTTCTCCAGCATCACTTTTTTTATGGGTTGCTGGTTTGGGTTTTACAGGCGCATTTCCTCTAGCAAAACTTTTACTTTTGTTATGATTGGCTCCTCTACCAGAAACTTTATCTTTTCCGTCTTGCTGTCCTCTTCCTGCGGATTTTCCTTTTCCGCTACTTCCTTGCTGTCTGCTCATGATTACTAAATTTTAGGCAAAGGTAATACAATAGTTGAGATTTTAATGAATTAACCGTGAGATTCAATGCGCTAACTTTGAATATAAAAATTCCTATAATATTCTTGAAAGTACCAAATCTACATCTATAAGAAGAATACTAAAAACACCTGCTACAATTATAAATTTTAAAATATTGTGCAGAATTAAATAATGCGTTTTGGTTTTAGATATCCATAGTAATAATAGAAAAATTATAAGAAGCATAATACAGGTATAAAAAAACAAGTACATGTATCCTATTTCAAATTTATATAACACCAAATAACTTGGAATAAGCGCTAATAACGTTAATATCGTTAGCATAATTTTTGATGCTTTTTCACCATACACAACAGGAATGGTATGGTAATCAAGCACTAAATCACCTTTAATGTTTTCTAAATCTTTTGTCAATTCACGCATGGAAACAATTAAAAACAAAAAAGTAGCATGTACAAAAATAACGGATTCAAAATTCCGATAATAAATAAAAATGGCAAAAAATGGTGTAATAGTTAAAATAGCGGATGTTAGATTCCCTATAAATGGTAATTTCTTGAGTTTATGTGAGTAAAACCAGATTCCAAAAATATACAGCGAAAAGAACATCACCGCTCTGAACGACACATAACTCGCCATTATAACAGCTATGAAATTCAATAGAAAATAAAAGGAAAGCTTGGTGTTTTGACTTACCAATCGGTCGAGTTGCGATTTATAAGGCCTGTTTATTAAATCTTTTTCTGAATCGTAAAAACTATTAATAATATAGCCACCTGCAATAGTTGCTGAAGATGCTAGGACAAGCATAAACAAATTTAAGTCGAAAAATACTTCGCGCAAAGGTCTATCATGCGCTAAAATATAAATAGCCGTTAGATATTGTGCAATGATTATAATGAGAATATTATACCCACGAATAACCGAAAACAGACTAAAAAATTTTAGTAAAATGTGTTTTTGTCTGCGAGAAAACATGTTTGAAAAATTTAGAAGTTGTAAACGACCTCTAATTTATAATCTGAAAGGGATTTTTTGGCTTGTTCTATATCTTCAGTAAAACCTAAAATATAACCGCCTCCACCAGAACCACATAGTTTTAAATAATACTCATTGGTTTCAATACCTTTTTGCCAAAGCTCATGAAACTGTAATGGTATCATGGGTTTAAAATGATTCAATACAACTTTAGAAAGTTGCTTCGTGTTCTTGAAAAGTGATTTAACATCGCCTTTAAGAAAATCATCCACACACGCATCTGTATGTTTAATGAACTGATTTTTAAGCATATTTCTAAAACCTTCCTGTTTCATGTTTTCCATAAAAATACGAACCATTGGAGCTGTTTCTCCAACTACACCACTATCTAATAAAAATACAGCACCTTTTCCATCAGCTGTTTGCGACGGGATTCCAGTAGCTTCAATATTATCTTGGGAGTTGATAAGAATTGGAATACTTAAATAACTATTTAATGGATCTAGACCTGAAGATTTTCCATGGAAAAACGATTCCATTTCAGAAAAAATAGTTTTTAATTGAATTAATTTTTCACGCGTTAAATTTTCTAAAACGGTGATTTTATTTTGTGCATATTGATCATAAAGTGCAGCAACCAAAGCACCACTACTTCCTACACCATAACCTTGCGGAATGGAAGAATCAAAATACATACCTGCTTCCACATCTGCTTTTAAAGTTTCAATATCAAAAACAACCAATTCTGGATTTATAGTTTCTAAATAATCTGCAAAACGCTTTAAACTTAAATTAGAATTAATAGATGCTTCTGTAGGGTTTTCAGCCACCTTTAAAGCACCATTATAAAAATTATATGGTATGGATAAACCTTTGGAATCTTTAATAATTCCATACTCTCCGAAGAGTAATATTTTTGAGTAAAAAAGGGGTCCTTTCATAACTGGTTTTCAGTTAGCAACATTAGTTAAACAGCAACTGATTAACAAAGATACATAATAAAATTATAATTGATTAGCACCTTGACCAATTTGGTCGCAAATAAAATGTTCGTTTTGGCAATATGCAACAAGCTCTTTGTTAATAAATTCCAACACTGGAACGGCATCTCGTTTTGGATATAATACGTGCACATTTGCTCCTGCATCCAAAGTAAAACTAACTGGCACTCCTGTTTTTTTACGGAAATCCCAGATAGCATGAATCACTTTTAGGGTATTTGGTTTCATTAAAATAAAATATGGCATGCTCGTCATCATCATAGCATGAAGTGTTAAAGCTTCACTTTCAACCAATCCAATGAATGCGTCCAAATCACCTGATTCCAGAATCATTTTCATTTTTTCAAGATTGTCATGAGCTTGCTGAAAACGATTTTGAGCATACGGATGATTATGCATTAAATTATGCCCAACAGTACTACTCACTTGCTTTTCACCTTTATCAACTAGTAAAATGGTATCTTGATAATCCTTAAAAATGTCATGAACAGGATACGGATATTTTGTTCCAAATAAATTGCTACTACCGTCTACTATCTTATTTTCTCCCCAAACAATTAAATCGCCTTCAATACTTCTGCAAGCAGACCCAGAGCCTAATCGCGCTAAAAATGATGCTTTTTGATTGAAATATTTATGAGCCTCATCACTTTCGTTCTGAATAACATTTAATTCTATAATCTGTTTTTCAACACTCATTAAACACAAAGCCAAGGCACTCATACCTGAAGCAGACGATGCTATTCCTGAACTATGCGGAAAGGTGTTTTTGGTTTCAATAATAAAATGATAATCCTTTAAAAAGGGCAAATACACCTCAACACGTTCAAAAAACGTTTGAATTTTAGGTTTAAAATCGTCTATTTTTTCGCCATCTAAAAAGACATCAAAGGAAAAAGTATCATAGGTTTCTTTTGCTTTATATGAAAGCGTTGTGATGGTTTTGCAATGATTTAATGTAAAGCTAATAGACGGGTTCTCTGGAATTTGATTTTCTCGTTTTCCCCAATATTTAATTAAAGCAATATTACTAGGTGACTCCCAAACAATTTGACCATTTGGACGCGTTTCTGGAAGATTTTTCGGAATAAAGTGTTGTTCTGTCATCGACTCATTTTATGCTGACAAAGATAATAACTTTACCATTGTATTATAGTTTCTAGCCGTAGCAAAAGTTTTTAATTTTCGTTCGAAAAAATTTACATTGAATTTAGCCTGACCAAAACCGGTTTCACAATAAAAATAAATACAGTCGTTTATAATTTGGTATTCTTCACCTTTATAGATTTTTTCGGATGCTACATTTACCAATTGCGCGTCTGGAGTTTCGTGAAGCATGACAAAATAACTCGTTTTCTTTTTGTCTTCGGAAAATGGACAGTCATTAAAAATTCGCCCTACATCTTTTCTTTTTTTCACTAAAACAGATACCTCAAAACCAAATTGTTTTACAATAGCATCTTTAATTATTGATTCAATTTTACGACTGTTTTCTTCTGAAGATTCTATTATAACATTCCCACTCTGAATATACGTTTTTACGTTTTCAAACCCTGATTTCGTTAATAATTCACGCAAATCAGCCATAGGGACTTTTTTATGTCCGCCAACGTTGATGCCTTTTAAGAGTACGATGTATGTTGTCATTAGAAGTCTTGGGATTGATTTAAAAAGCGATAAACTAAAATACTATTTGGTTTTACCACATAATGAATTGAATAATTGAATTTTTCCAATGAAACAATTCGAACTTGATTGTAGCGAACTTGAAAAGCATTTGGAAATTCTTTAATCAACTCTATATGTTTGTCAACATCTGACCAAAACTCATTTTCGAATCCATTAAATTCCATAAAACATTTTGCTTTATGAAATTCAACCCTTGCTTCATCAGTAAAATCAAGATGATTAACGTCCATATTTCTTTTTAATGTCTTCCCAAGAATGTGTAATTAGCTCGCCGTTTTCATCACGTTCTATCATATCATCCATCATTTTTTTATATTCTTCCGATGGTTCGCTATAGCGCATAGCTGTATCTTCCAACATATATTCTATGTAGTTTTTTAGTGATCGCTTTTCCATTTTGGCTTGCTTTTCCAAAATAGCAATGGCTTTATCGTCTAGTTCTATTAATTTTTTTGTCTTTCCCATAATATGTAAATTGTATATACTAAATATACATAAAATATATTAATCTGCTATAGATTTGGCTGCAATAAAAGCGCCTGTCCAAGCATTTTGGAAGTTAAAACCTCCTGTAACGGCATCTATATTTAAAACTTCGCCAGCAAAATAGAGGTTTTTGTGAATGCGACTTTCAAAAGTTTTAAAATTGATTTCTTTTAAATCAATACCTCCTGCCTTGACAAATTCATCTTTAAACGTGCTTTTTCCTGTAACTTGAAAAACGGCTTTCGTGAGTTGATTACTGAAATTTTCTAACTGCAATTTATTTAAATCTGCCCAACGATCAGTTTCTGAAATATCTGATGCTAAAACCAATTTTCGCCATAAGCGTTTTGGCAAATCCATTTGTGCTGTTTTATAAACCGTTTTTTTAGCCAGCTGATGTTTTAATTCTTTTAACTGACTCAAACAATCATCAAAATCTTGCTTAATAAAATTGATTTCTATTTTAAATTTATAATCACGTTTAGCCAATTCCAAAGCACCAAAAGCAGACAACTTCAAAATAGCTGGTGCACTCATACCAACATGCGTAATTAAAAGTGGGCCTTCAGAATACAAATCCGCACCAAGAACCGAAACACCAACATCTTGAGCAACAACTCCAGGAATATCTTGAATACGTTCATCCTGAATATCAAACGTAAACAATGACGGAACTGGTTGCACAACTGAATGCCCAAGCTTTTCCAACAACTTCCAAAACTTCACACTGCTTCCTGTGGCAATGAGTAATTTATCAGCATGATAGGTTTCATCTTTTGTTGAAACTATAAAACCTTTAAAATTATCTTTCACCTCAATATTCAACACATTCTGGCTATACTGCACATTGATTTTTCGTGTTTTGGCTTCATTTAAAAAACAATCAATAATGGTTTGTGAGGTATTTGAAACGGGAAACATTCTTCCATCTTCTTCAATTTTCAATTCTACACCGCGTTTTTCAAACCACTCAATTGTATCGCCTGTCATAAATTGATGAAAGGGTCCTAATAATTCCTTTTCGCCACGTGGATAGTTCTGGGTTAATTCTGAAGGAATAAATTCAGCATGAGTAACATTACAACGTCCTCCTCCAGAAATCTTCACCTTCTGTAAACCTTCCTTGGCTTTTTCTAAAATGGTTATAGCTAAATCTGGATTTAGTTCCGCTATATTAATTGCTGCAAAAAAACCTGCAGCTCCACCTCCAATTATAAGTACATCTTGTTGTTTCATATTTTATCTGGAACATCTGAAATAATACCATTTACACCATATTGTTTCATTCTGGAAATAGTATCTGCGTCATTAACGGTCCATGTGTTGACTTCATAGCCTTGACTTTGAGCTAATTTCACATTATCAACTGTTAACAAAGCAAAATTAGGATGAATTATTTTAGCTTGAATCGTTTTCGCTACATCTATCGCTTCCGAAACACTCGCTTTTGTTAAAACTGCTAAAGGTATATTTTTATTGATTTGAAATGTATTTTCTAATTCGGTATGCTGAAAACTGGACACAATAAAATCAGCATAATTCCAACCATGTTTTTTGACATAATGGTCAAGTATTTCAGCTGTTTTAATAGCTGTATTTTTTCCTTTTAACTCAATATTTAAAATACATTTTTTATCAATAAAGTTTAAAACTTCTTCCAAAGTTGGAATTTGAAATCCACCGTTTACTATCAATTTCTTTAAGACCTCCAAAGTTTGCTTGCCAACTTCACCTGTTCCATTGGTCATTCTATCTAGGGTAAAATCATGAAAAACCACCAATTCGCCAGAAGCGCAAAGATGCACATCTATTTCAATACCATCTACTTGAAAACTTAAGGCTTTTTCTATGGATTCCAAGGTGTTTTCAGCTAGATACCCTTTAGCACCTCGATGTCCAAAAACACGGGTTGAATGGCTTATCATATTCTAGTTTTTTTTAATGTGACTTTATGTTTGTAAATTTATGGTAAAATATACAGGATTTGAAAATTAAAACCTCGCTTACGCTATTTACATCCATATTTATAACGTGTCAAAACGGGAATCCCAAAGTTATTGCTAATTTGCCTAGTAGTTTACCAGAAATTTCAGCGATTGAAAAAACCACAAAATCCAATTTATTCTGGGTTGTTCAAGACGCAGGGAATAACAATCATATTTTCGGATTAGACGAAAAAGGTGATATTAAAGCTGATATTACTATTGAAAATGCAAAAAACAGGGATTGGGAAGATTTAACTTCAGACAAAGAAGGAAATCTGTACATAGGTGATTTTGGAAACAACAATAAAGAAGAAACAAATTTTACCATTTTAAAAATTACAAATCCACAGGTTAAAATGAAACGTATAAAAGCCGAATTTATTCGGTTTAGCTTACCAAAAGATACCAAGCCCAAAGATTTTGAAGCCTTTTTTCTTTACAACGATTATTTTTATGTGTTTAGTAAAGAGACGAAAAAGTTTAGAACTTTAAAAATTCCTAATCGTGTTGGATATCATGAAGCCAAACTTTTTTCAGAATTCAATTTAGAAGGAAAAAACAACAAAATTACATCTGCGACTATCAGCAGAAATGGTAAGCGTATGTATTTACTGAATCATGATAAAGTCTGGGAGCTTTCGGAATATAAAAATGACACCTTTTTTGAAGGTAAAATAACAAGCTTTCCATTTAACCATAAAACGCAAAAAGAAGGTGTTTTTGAAATAGACAACACCCTTTACATAACCGATGAATACAAGAAAAACGAAGGCGGCAATCTGTATAAAATGTCTTTAAATTAAGACTTGGTAATAGGACGCATTAATCCTTCTTGTGCAACAGAAGCTACTAAAACACCATCTCGTGTAAAAATATTTCCTTTGGCAAATCCTCTGGCATTTCCTGTGCTTGGCGACTCTAATGAAAAAAGCATCCAATCGTTCAAATCAAATTCCCTAAAAAACCACATAGAATGATCCAAACTGGCGGTTAATAAATTTCCCCAATGTGCTTTGCTGGCATTCGGCTGAATAGCAACTGATAAAATATTATAATCAGAAATATAAGTAAGTATTTGTTGCTTAATTGCCAATTCTAAATCGCCAACTTCACCTTTTAACTTAAACCAAATATCTGTAAAAGGTGGTAAATCTTTTTGTTCTAAAGGGTTTGGAATATGTGTTGGTTTAAATTCCACAGGACGTGGAATTTCTAAAAATGTTTTGGTTCTAGTTGGTAACATACTGCCATATGTATTAAGAATATCTGTCCAACTCATTAATTCTTCCGGCTGTTTAATTCCAGATTTCATGGCTATTTGATGTGAATAGCCTTCTTCTACTTTATGAAACGAAGCCGACAAAATAAAAATAGTTTGATTATTCTGACTAGCCGTTACACGACGAACCGAAAAACTACCACCATCACGCATAATACTCACGTCATAATGAATAGGATAATCTAAATGTCCTGCCTCTAAAAAATACGCATGTAAAGAGTGTAAAATGCGATTGTTATTAATGGTTCTGTATGCCGCATTTAAGGCTTGTGCTAGTACTTGCCCACCAAAAACATTAGGACTACCAACAGTTTTACTCACGCCTTCAAATTGATTTTCATTAAGATGTTTTAATTGAAGTATTTGTAATAAGCTATCTGTTGAATTCATAAATATTATTTTTTTTACAAGGTATTATTATTACTAGTTTTGTTGAAGATAAAGTGCGTTAAATTTAAATTAGTTCTTAAAAATTTAAGCCCAAGCCAAATGCAAAACGTAAGCCATCATCGCTATGAAACAAGGAAAAATTTCCAGTAAACACTTCCGCTGCCATTAACAAGAATCCACCACCATAAGAGTTATGCCATTTTTTGGAAGGATCATCCTTTAGCCAAACACGTCCATAATCTACACCTGAATAAACGCCTAAATTAATAGGCAGAATTCCTGTTTTTAATTTACTAAACATGTAGCGTAAGTCCGTTAATTGATAATAGGAGTTTTTACCTGTAAAGCGTTGATTTCTATATCCACGAAGACCATCGCTGGCACCAATTGAAGCAGCTTGATAAAATTCAAAATCATCACCTAAAGTTAGGTGACCTTTTAATTTGGTTGCCAAAACTAGTTTACCTGTTGGCTCTAATTGATAATCAAAACTGATATCGGGAATAATGTATCCCATACTCTTGGAGTTATCTATATTAGTGCGAAAGCCTATTTTTAAATTGGTTTCAAAACCAACAGACGGATAGGCTTTATTATTTCTGTTTTGAAAATGATAAGACGTAAATGCACCAATAAAGGAATTACTGTTTTCAATTAAGTTAGATAAATAATAATTGTTTATAAAACGTCCTTGAGTTTCCTCCACCTCTATAGTTTCATAAGCCAAACCTAATTTAAATTCTCCATCTAGAAAACCTTTATAAATTAATGATGGCGCAAAACGCAAAGTCCGTAATTTAACTCGGTTGTAGTCTCTGTTGAATATATCCTCATTTTCGGCATTTGGATTTACCGTTTCATTACCATAACCAAAGAAATTAATACTGTAATTTGGGCTTGTAAAAATTAGGTCAAGTCCTAAATTAATATCACCAAGTACATTTGCAAATTCACCATTATAAGATAAGTCGAAACCATTTGTTGCAAAATAATAAGCTGCAGACATATTATGCTGTGAGGTAAAAGGGTTTCGATTAAAACCGTAAACCGTATTGGTGTTTTTTGCACCTAATTTAACACCATCATCTGGGTTATAACCAACAATAGGAATAAGCTGATTTGCATTGTTTTTTACCTTTAAATAATTATACGAATTAATATCATAATTATTGGTCAGATGCGGTTTTCCTTCAGAAGTTTGGAAGGTGTTTTTTTTTGCCTTATAATCATATAAATGTGTTTTCTTTCCATTTTCAATGTTATAAACATCATTATTTTGCCCACCAACTAAACGCAATTTTATATAATTATTCCCTTCACCATGAACATAAAAAACATCGTCATCATCTAATGCGTAAATCCATATTTCATTAGTTACTTTTTTATCATAAATACGCTGATGAAATACATCGCTTTTTTCACCACCTTTAATCCGGTATGCAATGACTTTTGTTTTGCCGTTTGGTAAGCGTTCAATGTCAAAATAATCATCTTTATCGGTTCCTTTTATAACCGCAAACTTATTTACATGCGCAAAATATACATTAGAAATTTCTTGTAAGTTTCCGCGTCTAGCACGCAACTTGGCTTTAATATCTTCAATGTTTTTTCCTTGTAACTCTTTAGGTATATTTTGAAATGCTTCCTCAATAACCGCATCAGATAATTGACTGGTTATTATGTTTACTTGCGCATCCCAAACAGATTTATCAGATTCACTAATTAATGTTACATCCAATGGATAGGGTTCTAGATTAAACCATTTAGGACTGCGTAAATCATTTTCATAACCTTGTAATAATCTTGCAGCAGGAATAATTCGGGATCCAATTCCTAACAAAAACCCATCATTCATATTAGAAAAAGCTTGGTCGCGATCTCTTGGAACAGGCACATAAACTGTTTGACTACCTTTTTTAGTTTTAGCCCAACACCATTGGTCTTGATGCCTGTCCCAATCTCCAATAAGCATGTCAAAGATTCGGGCACGAACATAAGCTGTTTCATCAATTATAATATTTTCATCCGAGCGAATTTCAGCCAGCATATCATCCGTTCCAATCAACTCATTTGAAAAGGCAAAACTTTTTTGATAACCATGATCATCACCAGCATGTTCCTCTATCATATATAATTCATTACCAAAGGTGTCATTATATGGGGCAATTGCTTTTTGATGTGGTACATAATACAACACAGGGTTGGTATGCAAAACGCCTACAGCATCAGACAAAGTTGCTGTTACAAATGGTGCATACGGATGAGAACCTGTAAAAACATGAAAAATTAATTCCTCGGCAACGGTATCATCAAACTGACCTTCTACAAATTGATCTTTAAATGCGAATGCTTGAATATAATTTAAGGCATTTTTTCGCAAACCACGCATTACGTATTCACGACCTGTAGAATCTGCCAACCGCAAGGAATTTGACTGTGTACCACCACCTTTTCTAATAGGTTTTAATCCACCATAAAGCGTGTCTAACATTACGGTTTTCGCCTCAATTTCCATGCTAAAATCTTGTGCATATCGGTTTCCCCAAAGAAAATTATAAAAATTACTTTTCTGTGTTTCTTTATCTGTATAAATAGAAGCTAGAACCGTTTGCGGAACATTTTCAGGATAATTTCGGGATGCTTGTTTTTGTTTTGGAAAGACTTCTTTGGAAAACAAAATAGTTTCTTTTTTTGCTGCTATGAAACGAACTTGAGACGACCCGTCTTTAAACACATCCAGACGCGTAAATCCTGGCTCACTAGAGGAAAACAAACCACTACCCACATTTCTTGTAGCAGTGGATTTTGAGCCTGAACCACTAATTATTTGCACCAAATTATCTTGAACTAAATACTGTAAATTATGATCGTGACCAGACACAAAAATAACATGCTCATTTTCCTGTGCAAGTGTTATTATGCGTTTTCTAAAATCATTATACCGTTTATTCTGGATATCCTCTGGACTTACGCCTGTGGTTTTCCTTAAAATGTTTTTAAGGGTTCCTAAAACAGGGAACGGTTTCATGTGGTCCATAAATGAATATTGTCCACCATGTGGCCCATTTGTAAAAATAGGATGATGCATAGCAACAATTGTTGTTTTTCCTCGTGCTTTTTTTATGCGACTTTCAAACTCATCTAAAAAGGCATCACGTGTTTTTATATCACATTTATCATTTATAGTTGGATGCTTATCCCAATTAGCCATATACCATTTAGCATCCACATAAATCAACTCAATATTATCTGTTATAGTTTCATTTTCTATTGGACAACCGTTTTCTGGCAAGAATGAGTTTTTACCTAAAACATCATCAATATAATCCTCTTGACGCTCCAAACCTTTTAAACCATCTGAATACCAATCATGATTTCCGGGTATAAAAATGGTTTTGCCCTTAAAATTTTTAACGGCATCTATTTGAACATCCAACTGGTGTTTTGCAAAGGCATAACCTTTTTCTCCTTTTTCTGGTAATCCTTTTGGATAAATATTATCTCCTAAAAAAAATGCAGAACTATTAGCATCTGCTTTATTTAAAGCAGACTCGAATGCTTTTAGCGCATTGGTTTTTGTGCCAATTGGCGAATTTCCAGCATCACCTATTAAATAAAAAGTATGCGCAATAGGGTTTTCTGATTCTGTTATTGGAACATACGGTTCTTTATACTGCGTTTTAAACGTGGCACATCCAAAAAAAGCTATCAAAATAAGACAGCAAAAAACCAATTTATTTAGTGTATTCATTAAATTATTCGTGTCTGTATTATTTTTCCCAAAGACTGTCCGTAAAATAGTGTTTACAATCTAAAAAATGCTGTTTAGATTGAAATCCAGAAACAGCAGCTAATTTATCAATTTCAGAAAGACTGTACTTTTTAGATAATTCGGTCCAAATCAATTCATTCTGATTAAATTGAATTGTTTTATTAAGCTTTTTAAGCAAAACCGTTTGTTTTTTTAAACTAACAATGTAGCTTTTTACACGTCCAGTTTCAGGATTATAATAACAATAAAAATCAAAATCATCCAGTTTAAAATCGGCTTCTAATTCCCTATTCATTCTAATTAATAAGTTCATATTAAACCGTTTGGTAATCCCTTCTTTATCATCATACGCGTTTCTGATAGTGATAGGATTTTTCTTTAAATCCATTCCAATTAAAAGCTTATCACCAGAATTCATAACTTTATGAAATAGTTTTAATAAAGCAATGGCATCATCCTTTAGATAATTACCAATATTACTTCCTAAAAAGAGTAATAGATTTGATGTGTTTCCCTGGAATTTTTTATTTAAAATTTCAAAATAATCGCCTACTTGAGGCTTTATACTTAATTTGGGTAAGCGTTCATGTAATTTTTCTGAAAGTATATCTATAGCTTCTTGTGAAATATCTATAGGTACATAATTAAAATTAACGCCTTCTTTAACTAAATACTCCAACAATTTGAAGGTTTTAAAACCATCACCTGCGCCTAATTCAATAATATTGAAGGGTTCATTAAATGCCAAAGCTTCCACAATTTGCTTGGCTTGTAGCGATAAAATTTCAAATTCAGAATCGGTCAAATAGTAATCTGGCATATTCATAATTTCTTGAAATATGCGACTTCCATTAGTATCGTAAAAATATTTAGAAGACAGGTATTTATCTTTTGCTGTTAAACCATCTACCACATCTTTTGCAAACGTTTTATTCATATTATTTTACTAGTCTTATTCCCGAAAATTGCCATCTCAAGTCTGGATGAAAAAAGTTCCGATACGTATTTCTACTATGGTTTTTAACGGTTGCAACAGAAGCGCCACGCAGCACCATTTGATTTATCATAAATTTGCCATTATACTCGCCCAAAGCACCTGGAGCTTTACTAAAGTTTGGGTATGGCAAATAGGCACTGTTAGTCCATTCCCATAATTGACCGAAATTAATTTTTTCAGAGGCAACTTCCCATTCAAACTCGGTTGGCAAGCGCATTCCTTTCCATTCAGCATAGGCAAAAGCTTCATAAAAACTAATATGTGCTACGGGTTTATTTTCATCTATAGGCACAAATCCATTTAAGGTGTAATGATGCCAAACACATTCCACTTCATACCAATACAAAGGTGCTTTTATATTATTTTCTTGAATAAAATCCCAACCTTCAGCATGCCATAAATTAAAATTTTGATAACCTCCAGCGTCTATAAATTCTAGGTATTCACCATTACTGACTAATTGATTACTAATTTCAAAATTTTGAAGAAATACCTTATGATTACCAAGTTCATTATCGTAACAAAACTGGTCACCTTTGTAACCAATATCATATAATCCTTCTGGAATTTTAATGAATTCTGGTGCTTCTAAAATAGCATCTAATTCAATTTTATTTGCGATAGTTGGAAATGTTGGCTGGTTGCCTAAAATATAGGTAATATCATAGTAAAATAATTCTTGATGTTGCTGTTCATGGTTGATACCCAATTCAACACTATCAAGCGCCTCTTCTGATGGATTATCATTTAAAAAAGCCAACATTTTCAAATCAACATAATCCCGATATTTATAAACATCTTTCACAGATGGACGTGTCATTAAACCTCGATTTGGACGCAAAACACGCTTTCCTGCATTGTTGTAGTAACTGTTGAAAAGGTATGCGAAATCTTCATCAAAAACCTGATAGTTCTTTACAAATTTGCACAAAACAAACTGTTCAAAAAACCAGGTTGAATGTGCCAAATGCCATTTGGGTGGTGACACAAAAACGGCTGGTTGCACCGAATAATCTTCAGTTTTAAGCGGTTTGCAAATTTCTACAAATCGGTTTCTAGTGTAATGGAATTGTTCTTTTATTGTCATTTATACACGTTCGGTTTCTATAATTACTTCGGTTTGCAAGGTTTTATGAACTGGGCATTTTGAAGCAATTTCTTGCAAACGATTTTTCTGGTCTTCGTTTAAATTACCTACAAATTTTAAGCGTTTTTTCAGATGATCCATGCGTTTTGGTTTATCCATATTTAGCATTAAATCGTCGCTGTGTTTTTTTGAATACGTAATATAAGCATATACTTCCTGTAAATCCCACTTTTTACGTTCGGCATATAATTTCAGTGTCATAACGGTACAAGCTGCCAATCCAGCACTTAAATAATCGTAAGGAGATGGCCCAAAATCATCACCACCTACAGAATCTGGTTCGTCTGCAATGAATGCATGCTTTTTGGTTTGAATAGACGTTGTAAAGTTATCTTCTCTTAAATTTAAATGAGCAACTAATTGTTCACCTTCTGTATCTAACATGGTGTTTTCTTGTGAATCAAAAAAACGCTCAACCCAATTCCAAATCATATTTCCTACATACATACTATCTCTTGAGTTAGACAGCAAATGGTCTGCGCCATCCAAACTGATAAAACTTTTAGGATGGCGCGCATTTTGATATAATTTTTCGGCATTTTCTACACCTACAATAGCATCAAAAGGCGCATGCATGATGAGTAAGGGCTTCCGTAAATTTTTGGTGATTTCTGGGAGATTAGTTTTACTAAAATCGTCCACAAACTCCTGATTAATTTTAAAAGGTCGTCCACCAATATTCACGGTCACATCGCCTTTTTCTTGAATATCATCTAACCCATGGGAAAATAATTTCGTAACATGATTAACGGTAGCAGGCGCTCCAATTGTGGCTACCGCTTTTATATTTTCTAGTTTAGAAGCTGCCGTTATTACTGCTGCACCACCTAAAGAATGCCCAACTAATAAACTAGGTGCTTTATAATTTTCTTGTAAATATGTGTTAACAGCTAGCAAATCGGATACATTGGCAGAAAAGTGACTATCGGCAAATTCGCCTTCGCTTTTTCCTAAACCTGTAAAATCAAATCGTACCACAGCAAAACCATGATTTGTTAGCGCACGGCTTATATTTTTCACAGCATTTAAGGTACTTGTACACGTAAAACAATGCGCAAAAATGGCGTAATAACTCGGTTTTTGGTTCGCAGGCAATTCCAAATATGCTTACAATTTATAGCCTTTATTATTCTGAATTTCAAGTTTAGTACTTTTCATATTATTTTAAATGATTTAAGGCATCGTGGTTAGCATAATTTGAAAACTGCTCTAACAACATCTTTAATTTTGGGTTGATAAAGGTTTCACAAAAAGGTTTTTCAGGATTCTTTTTATAGTAATTCTGAATCGCCTCTCGAGAGGCTTTAAATTCTGAAAACGGCAAAACTTGTGTTATCAAATTTTGGTCGAATTCTATTTGAAACCTTTCAATAAGTCTTTCTATTTTCCGATGTTGCACATCTGAAAACGTATAAATAGCCGAACGATATTTATCACGCATACTATGATTGGACGTACTCCTGTGTGTTAACAAATGTATTTCAATTAATACATTTAGTTTAACCCGATTAGAATTAAAATGAACTATAACAGCTTCGGAAAAAGAATTGTTTTCGCCTAATGAGGCCACATAGCCTTGCTCTACTTTTTCAACACCAATTACCGATTGAAATACAGCTTCCGTACACCAGTGACAGCCACCTCCAAATGCTATTTTTGAATCGGAATTCATGAATTAATCCTTTACCACTTCCACACCTTTCCAGAAAGCCACATGGTTTTTAATCCCTTTTGCTAATAATGATACTTCTGGATAAAACCAAGCAGCATCTACATTTTCTTTTCCATCCACTACTAAAGTGTAATAAGATGCTTCACCTTTCCACGGACAGTTAGTATGCGTATTACTTGATTTAAAAAAATCCTTATTTATACTATCATGTGGGAAATAATGGTTGTTTTCAATAACAACCGTATTATCACTTTCTGCTACTATTTGATTATTCCATATAGCTTTCATAGGCTTGGTATTAATTTATAATGTTACTAAATAAAACTATCACTAAAACGTTCAAAATGACAGGTGTAACCATCCGGTTTTCTCACTAAATAATCCTGATGCTCTGGTTCTGCAGCCCAAAATGTTGAATAAGGCTCTAACGTAGTTGCTACTTTCCCTTCCCACTTATTGGAATCGTTTACAATATTGATCATTTTTTCTGCTTCGGTTTTTTCGTCTTCATTTTGAAAAAATATAGCCGAACGGTAACTGGATCCTATATCATTTCCTTGTCTATCCACTGTGGTTGGGTTGTGAATTCGAAAGAAATAATCTAAAATATGTTTAAATGACGTTTCGTTTTGGTCGTAGGTAATTTCAATACCTTCGGCATGACCTGGATGATTTTTATAGGTTGGATTATCATTTTGACCACCAATGTATCCTACTTCGGTATCTTTAATTCCTTTTTGTGTGCGGAATAAATCTTCCATGCCCCAAAAACAGCCACCTGCTATGTACGCTTTTTTATAATTGCTCATTACTTTATGTGTTTATATTAATTTATAATTGTTTAAAAAATCGATCACCTTATTTGCTTCCATTTCACAGGGTTTCAGGCGCTCTTTAGTTTTTGTAATATAATAGTTTAAACTGATAATATCTTTACCTCCTAACGCTTCAGCATAAACTTTAAAACTTTTTCCATTGTTAAAATCGCTTCTTGTTACGCCATACTTTTTGCCATTATATAATACTTCAGAATAACCAATTGGTAATTGTTTTATTAGCTCTAATAGCATTTCTGACCTTTCTGAAATTTTAATTATGAACTGCAAGACAACATGGAACATCCCACTTTATGTCTGGCCCAATTTGGACGTTTAACAAACCATTTTTCGTTATGAGGTTGTTCATTATACGGGTTTTTTAAAAGTTGAAATAATTCGTCAATTAAGCTATAATCACCCTTATCCGCAGCATCAATAGCTAATTGTGCCATATAATTTCGTAATACGTATTTTGGGTTTACCGTATTCATTTGTTCTTTTCTTGCCTCATCTATAGTTGTTTCCTTTTGCAATCTAGATGCATAACGTACAAACCAGTTATTCCAATTTTGTCTGATAGCATCTGAAATTTCTGTTGGATGATAAAATGCGTTAGCTACTATTTTTATGCCATCTGTTGGATTTTCTTTTTTGAAATCCCCTAAACTTCGAAAGAAAATAGTCATATCCGTTTCGGATAGTTGCAAATTATCTTCTAAATTCTGAATGAGTTGCGTATCTAAATCATCAACCAATTCTAAACCTAATTTGTTGCGCATCATCTTTAAAGATTGCGTTTCAAAATCTACTTTGTATTTATTAAGTATGGCTTCTAATTTTTCAGCATCTTCAATTAATGGAAAAAGTGCATTGGCTAATTGGTATAAATTCCACAGTCCAATGTTAGGCTGATTGCCGTAACGATAACGTTTATGTTGACTATCCGTTGTGTTAGGAGTCCAACCAAAATTAAAATCTTCCAACCAGCCATAAGGCCCATAATCTATGGTTAATCCTAAAATGGACATATTATCCGTATTCATTACACCATGAACAAAACCAACACGTTGCCAATGAATAATCATTTGTAAAGTACGTTCTGTAACTTCAGCAAAAAACTGGACATAGCTTTCTTTTGAGGGCTTCCCTAAATGCGAAAAATGATGCTTTATGGTATAATCTACCAGTGTTTTTAGAGTTTCTATATCTTGCCTTGCAGCTAAAATTTCAAAACTTCCAAAACGCAAAAAACTAGGTGCTACTCGTGAAACAATAGCGCCTTTTTCATAAGCTGGATTCCCATTATACAACACATCACGCAACACTTCATCGCCAGATAATGCTAAAGATAATGCTCTAGTTGTTGGAACCCCTAAATGATGCATGGCTTCACTACACAAATACTCGCGAATAGATGAACGCAATACAGCTAATCCGTCAGCAGTTCTGGAATACGGTGTTTCGCCTGCTCCTTTTAATTGCAATGCCCAACTTGTATTGTCGTGTTCTACTTCAAACAAATTAATAGCGCGACCATCACCTAATTGCCCAGCCCAACTGCCAAACTGATGACCACCATAACACATAGCGTAGGGTTTGGTATTTTCTAACACCTCATTACCCGTAAAAATATTTAAAAATGCTTCCGATTGACCATCAGCTTCCGTTAAACCTAAATTATCCAACATATCTTGAGACACATGAAGCATTTCTGGATTTGCCGTTTGTTTCGGCTTAACAAACGAAAAACACGCTTTTGTAACCTGCCTTCTCGTATTTTCTAAAATGGGATCTGCAGGCAGTTCTTTATTAAAGCTATCGTTGATATTAATTTTTATTTGTTTAACCATTTTAAAAGTTCCTTATCATTTGGGTTTCGCAACCGTTTATCATCTATTAAAATTGTAGGAAAATGCAAATCATTATTTGGGTATAAGTTACGTAATTCTAGAGCAAAATTTTCGTACTTTAACACATCTCGAAAGGTAAATTGGAGATTTCGAGATTCAAAAAAAGTTTTATAATAATTTGTTTTATGGCAGTTTGAGCTACCATACAATGTAATATTTTTCAATGTAATACCTTTCTCTAATTTAGTTTTTCGATTCTAGCACCATAGATTCTGAATTAACGCAATACCGCAAACCACTTGGTTCCGGACCATCAGGAAACACATGCCCTAAATGCGCATCACAGGTGTTACACATTACTTCAACGCGCACCATACCGAAGGTAGAATCTTTTTCATATTTAATAGCATTTTCTTTAATTGGCTGCGTAAAACTTGGCCAACCTGAACTGGAATCAAATTTTATTGTCGAATCGAATAATGGTGTATTACAACACACACAGTTATATTTTCCTGCATCATAAACACTGCATAACGCTCCAGTTCCAGCCATTTCAGTTCCTTTTTTTCTGGTAATCCTGAATTGCTCATCCGTTAAGATTTCACGCCATTCCGTTTCCGTTTTTTCAACACGACGATCTGGAGTTGGATTTCCATTTACACTGAAACTAATAACTTCTTTCCACGTTAACATACTTTGTCCTTTCTTTAAATTATAAAATAATACGTTTTGTTTGTTTAAAATATACCAAATAAAAACTCCGATAAAGCATCGAAGTTAGTTGTATATAAATACATGTAATTTTAGTCGGTATGTTTTCCAATTCCTTACAAAAAACACGAATTAAACTAAATCAGATTTTGACGTAATTTTTTGTAATTTGTACGTCTAAAGCATCTTGATATCAAATTTATGACAAATATTGTAGATAAGGCAGAATCCTATGTATTCGATTTATTTAAAAAGGAACTAGACACGACTTTTTTGTACCATAATATAACCCATACAAAACGCGTTTTAAAAAGTATTCGTGAAATTATATCTGGATCCAATATTTCTGACAAAGATTCTGAAATGCTTCAGTTAGCAGCACTATTTCATGACACAGGTTACACAAAAACAATTGATGACCATGAACAAGAAAGCGCTCAAATTGCCGAGAATTTTTTAATAAATAATCAGGTTGATTCACAAACTATAAAAGCGGTTAAATCTTGTATTATGGCGACTCAATTTGATAGTGAACCTAAAACAGATTTTGAAAAAATAGTTCGAGATGCGGATTGCTCTCATTTTGGCAAAGACTACTTTAATGAAACAAGCGAATTTTTAAGAAAAGAATTGGAAATACAGGGTATTGTAAAATTTTCGGCTAGTGAATGGCTAGATGAAAACATAAAAATGTTATCAGAAAAACATGAATTTTACTCAAATTATGCCTTAAAAAACTGGCAAAGACAAAAAGAAGAAAATCTTTTGGATTTGATAAACTCAAAAAACAAGTTTAATAAGAAATTAAAAAAGGAAAAACTTAAAGCAAAGTATAAAGCACAATTTAAAAATGAAAGTCCAGAACGAGGCATCCAAACATTTTATCGTGTTGCTTTACGAAATCATATTAAATTGAGTGACATTGCAGACACCAAAGCTAATATTCTATTATCTGTAAATGCTATCATTTTATCGTTAGTAATTTCTAATCTGTTTTCTAAATTAGATAATCCTTCCAATGCCTACCTCATTATACCAACTATTATTTTTGTTCTATTTAGCGTAACTTCAATAATTTTATCGGTTGTAGCTACCAGACCAAACGTTACTCGTGGTGAATTTACCAAAGAAGATGTTGCTGAAAAACGGGTGAATTTAACCTTTTTTGGAAATTTTCATAAAATGAAACTTGAAGAATTTGAGTGGGCCATAACCGAACTTTTAAAGGATAAAAATTATGTGTATAGCTCCTTAACAAAGGATTTATATTTTTTAGGTAAAGTTTTAGACAGAAAATACCGCATTTTAAGAATTACATATTCTATTTTTATGATTGGAATTGTTGTTTCTGTTTTAGCTTTTGCTATCTCATTTAAAATGCAAAATTTTAATTTCCTATAACATCCATTAAATCGTTGTAGGTATAGTAGTTTTTAAGTCCTTTATTGTTTTTATACAAAATACTCACACGAATAGCTTTTAATCCGGTTACACCTTGTAAATCCTCAAGCTCAACAACTTCTAAATCTGATCCCAACATATTTTTAGATTGAAAAAAGTGAATATACTGCAGGTATTCCTTTTCATCCTCTAACTGCGAATATACAATACTTAACTTCCCTTTTTCGGTTACTCGTTGTGTGGTACCTTTAATAAACGCTTTATCAACACGTTTTTTAACAACCTCATAACGTGCATTGTACGTGCCGTCTACATCAAATTGCTTTTCATCCATTCTAAAACGAATAGATAGCGGCTGGTTAAAAACCAAAATCATAGAAGCTACATCCAACTTTACAGGATAGCGATGTTGGTTATTATAAAACTCATTCTCCATGTCGCACATAACTTGAATTTGCCATAGGCGTAAATTATAGAGATATATTAGGCTGAAACTATCCTCTCGGGTAATGGATTCGCCAATGTACATATTGTGTTCCACACCGTCTGTTTTATAACGTTCAAAAAAGTGAGGGTACATTTTTTGGGCTTCTGCCTGTCTAGAATCCAACATGGTGGACATGTTTTTATTAATTAACCCAATTGTCTTGTCATAATCCTTTCGGTGGTGGTAAAGAATCTTTAAATCGCTATCAATTTTCGAAAAATAGTTATCAATATCTACTTTTAAATGAGTGTTTGTTTTTGCAACAAGCTCTAACAAGGGTGAAACTTCACTTTGTAAAAATTGAGAAATTAGGTGTTCACTATCTACTTTAAACGTTGTTTCTATTTGATTTAAATAGTCGTTAATTTGAAAAGACACCTGCTCATAAACTGGCATGTTAATGTTCTCAATGGCTTTATCTATAATGTTTTTGGCACATTTTAACTGTTCAGATAAGTCTTGTTGTGTTGCTGAATTTCTAGCTTCCGAAGAGCCTTTTACATCTATTTGCCCGAAAAGTGGATAAACGTTTCCAAAGGTGATTTTCCTAAAAGGAATATTCTTTTTTTGAAGTATATTTTCCTTAATAAATGCCTGAGCAGCTTGCTTAAAACGCCAATGAACACTTGGATGTATAGAAGTACATTCCTGCTGAATTACCGCTTCAATTAAGTTTTCCTGATCGGCTTTACTACGCTCCACAGTGGCTACAATGTAAGGCATAACATCTTCCAACTTGTTAGCATTAACACTATTTAGTGCCTTTGGTTGATGGGATACCAATTCTAAAATCCCCATTAAACCATCTTTATTAGCAATTGGTGCAAAAATAGCACTTTTAAATCCTTGATCATGAAGCACTTTTATATGAGGTGCTTTACCATCTGTTATCCTGTAAGCCTTTTCTACATCTGAAACTGAAATATGCTTATTCTCCTTTAATAACCTGTTGTAAGACCACTTACACAGCGAGTCTGCACAATTTTGCATATCCTGATCATTTAATAAGAAACTATGCATGCCTTCACCATAAACACGTTCAAAAACGGCTTCTTCTTTATTGAATACAGAAAATCCTACTCTAATATCGTTAACTCTCAAAAAGGATTGAAAAATAGATTGAAAGTCAGTTATAAAATTGGCATCTTGTTTTTTGTTTTCGGCTATTAAATTAGATTTGATTTCGGAAATAGCAAAATCGTCAGTAACATCAAAAATATTAGAAATCACAAACCCTTTGAGTATGTAGGAGTTCTCTGGAAATTTCGCTTTCCAAAGTGAAATATTATCAAAATTATCTAGAAGTGAATCAATATCTTCTTGAGAAATATCTGGTGCTTTATCGGTTTTAATGACCTCTGTATAATCTGCATTATAAAGAATTTTATAAAAACGGTTGATGCCTTTTTTATCTGGAATTTCGTAATGAAATGGTCTTTTAAAATTCAACTCATAACCATAAAAAGCATTCAGAATTATAGTACATGCCATGATGTATAAATCATCATCTGGCATATTTTTAATTTTAAGCTCGAACCCTTCTCCCGCATCCTTAATTATTTTTTTAAAGCGTTCAGAGAGGTTAAAAATAGTATTATTAAAAGGTGCCGATGCCGCTTTAATTTCGTTATGCGTAAGCAATTCACTAAAAGAATCTTGAAGAATTTGTGTAATTTCTGCCTGTCGTGACTCAAGTATTGAAACATCTGAAAAACCATTAGTTAATTCCGGATAGCTTTTAGCAATCTTTAAAATAGACTTTGCTTTCTCTTCCTCTAATGTGTTTTCACTCTTTGTTAACTGCTCATAATGCTCAAGTAGTTTATGAAAACTAATAAGCAACTGCATTGGAGAACTAGATTCGTTGATAAGTGACATAGTCTGATTTTTAAACAAAAATACAAATTATTACCCTTGGTCGTAAATTAGACGCGTTAATAACATAAAAACAGGCACTAAAAGTCTCTCTTCTCTAAAAAAACAAGCAAATGAGTTATAATAAAATGCTGGGTATTACTTTTTTTCTAGTAAAACCATATCATATTCAGATAACACCAACACCTGTCCATTATTAACTTTTACAAATTGATTGGAATATGCCTCATGAAGCATGTCACCATCCTGGAATACGTTGGAAACAGGAATCTCTTTTTCACCTTTACTTAAATCCAAGCCAACTATAACGAAATCATCAATAGTGTCTTTACTGTATGTGCGACTAAACACATAAGGCGTTTCAGAAATCATTTGGTGCACACCTGCTCCAACTGCTAGATGTTTGGCTCTAAATTGCCCTACTTTCTGCCAATGACTCAAGATATTTTGGGTTGTGTCATCATTATCAATAGCACTCCAATTCATTTTGGAACGTAAAGTGGCATCACCATTTGTTCCTTCTATTTGTAATGCTCTTGCGGATTCATCACCATAATAAACTTGAGATGTTCCAGGTGTTAACAGTAACATAGTGGCTGTTTTAAACGGTTTTTCTCGTGAAGCATCAAATGGCTGACCATCATCATGAGAACTTAAATAGTTTAGAATACCATACGCTTTTAAATCACCATTTAGAATATCTGAATATTTACTAAAAACGGCTTCTTTAGATAGTTGCGCGACATTCCATTTTAACTCAAAGTTGATTAAACTATTGAAAGCTTTATCAAAATAATTGACTTTCTTATCACCAAAATCGAAGGCTTTGCCAGCAGAAATTCCATAATTATAAACCTCACCAACCATATAAAAATCGTTCTCATCTAAAATAGCTGCTGCATTGTTTTTCTTCCATTCTGAAAACGCAAAGTCACATTCTGTTTTAAATTCTTGCCAAACAGATTCCTCTACATGTTTTACGGTATCCACGCGATAACCATCTATCCCAAATTCGGTGATATAATCTGTGAGCCATTTCATGATATAAAAACGTGGTGCACGCGGATAACCTGTTCGGGTAAAAAAAGCGTCTAACTCTGCTAGTTCCTCTTCATATCTACCTTCTGATTTCCATTTTTCAACCAGGTGATTTGGTAACTCCACATGCTCATTACTTTCCGTTTTAATATCTGGCAAGTTTTTCACCAAGGTACATGCAACCGTAGTTTCATAGTCTTGATATGTACATTGTGGCTCTGTTCTTACCCAACTTTCTGGCCAAACGGGATCTTGATCTGTTACAGGTCCTGTATGATTTATTACTGCATCTAGAACAATACGAATGCCTTTTTTATGAGCAGCTTCAACCAATTCTTTTAAATCGGATTTGGTTCCTAAATTAGGTTCTATATCTGTCCAATCGCTTGTCCAATACCCATGAAAACCATAAGTAATTCCAGTACCTTCATCCGTTCCGCCATGAATTTGTTCAACAATTGGTGTCATCCAAATGGCATTTACACCTAAATTGGTGAAATAGCCTTCGTTAATTTTTTTGGTTACTCCTTTCAAATCGCCACCTTCAAAGCCACGAAGTTTACCAGCGTTGGCAGTTCTTTCAAAATTTACATCGTTTGTTGTATCACCATTATTAAATCTATCGGTTAACATAAAGTACAAATTGGCACCTTCCCAAACAAATGGCAATTTTGGCGCTTCAGAAACTGGTTCAGGAGTTTCATTTTTACAACTTATAACCGTTAATACACACAATAGAATTAATAACTGCTTCATAGTTTACTTTATTAAAATTTTATATTCCCAAGGTTGTAAGGTGATTGGCTCGTTGGCTTTAAATTCCATCGTTTTATTAGATATATAGTCCATATAATTTCCAACAACAGCATTATTTTCTGTTTGAACCTCATCAGACATGTTCGCTATAAATAGAATTTGCTTACCATTTTTTTCGCGTTCAACTTTAAGTATGTTTACGTTAGTCGTTTTTACAATTTTGAAAGATGCTGAATTTTTTCCACCATTTAGAGCATCATTAGTTTGTTTCAATTGCCCTAACGTTTCTAATAATTTCCAAGTATTTGCTTTGTTTTTTGGAAATGAATCTTTTTCGAAAAATTTCAACCTGTGATCTAAATCATATTCTTGACCAGAATAAATTAATGGCATTCCAGGAAGGACATAAGATAAAGCCGTCATAACTTCAGATGCATTACCCATACGTTCTTTTACGGTTCCATTCCATGAATTCTCGTCGTGGTTAGTTACAAAATTCATTAAAATATCATTTGCTTCGTAATCAGTTGAAATCTTGTTTATATAGTCCTGAAAATCTTGTAAATTCTTTTCTTTTTTAGCTAAACCATTCAATAAATGGTGTCCATCCCAGGCATAAGCCATATCAAACAAATTACCTTTTAATAATTCTGGCTCCCAAGCTTCAGCTAACATAAAAATGTCTTTTTCTTTACGTAATTCTGGAATAGCTTGTTCCCAAAAATCGGTTGGAACAGATCCAGCCACATCACAACGAAAACCGTCTATATTTTCTTGGGTTATCCAATAACTCATGTCTTCAATCATTTCTTTTCGCATGGATTGATTGTCGTAATTTAAATCGGCTACATCTGTCCAGTCTGTATCTTTAGGATGAATAATTTCGCCAGCTTCATTTTGTGTGTAATAATCTGGATGATTTTTAATCCATGTATGATCCCAACCTGTATGATTTGGCACCCAATCCAAAATAACATAAATACCGTTTTCATGAGCCTGTGCAACTAGTTCTCTAAAATCTTCAATGGTTCCAAATTCAGGGTTTATTTTAGTAAAATCTGTAACCGCGTAATAACTTCCTAAATATTTAAATTGTTCATCTTCTGGGAAATCGGTTGCAAACTTACTATTCTCGCCACCTGTGGCTTTACGCTTGGTTTCTGAAATAGGGAAAACTGGCATAAGCCAAATAACTTTAACACCTAATTGTTTTAATTGTGGAATATCTTTTGTGAAAGCATCAAAAGTTCCTTCAGGAGAGTATTGTCGAATATTTGCCTCATAAATGATGGCCGTTTCCAAATCGGTTTCTGAAATGGGTTGTAAACTATCTGCAACGGTTTCTTCTACTATCGTTTCTTCAACAACTTCCTTGTTTTTATCACTTTTACAAGCCACAAATACTGTAGAAATGACGCCTAATATTAAAAATATTTTTTTCATAGTTTATTGTTTAATTTTAATTTCTAATTCGTTTTTGGTATTCCAAACCATTGGAATAGTTAAGGTTTTTGACTCCTGATTCCATTGAAAATCCAAATGCTCTCCACCTATTTTAACACGTTTAGGCTTAACTTCCAACTGATGAATTACCCACGTAATTTGTTTGATTGTTGTTTTAAAATTAGAGCCTGTTTCCGCTTCCATTTCCAATTCCAGACCACGTTTTTCGAGTTCTGCTTCAAAAGTTAACAATTCAAATTGTCCTTTTTCGAAAGCATTAGCAGTGAAACCATCATCATTATAAAAAGAGGTTTCTGTTTCTTTCACATCCAAATCATAATAATAATGTATTACCAAATCATTTGCTTTGTAATCTTTAGTCGATTTTAAGTTTGATGCTAATGGTATAATGGCTCCAGCTCTCACAAAGGTTGGAATACTATTTTCTTGCGTTTGTACTGTTTTAGTTTGGCCTCCAGCTATTTTTTCGTCTGTATAAAAATCATACCAATTTCCTGTATTTGGAAAGTAAACTGGCATTTCTGTAACATCTGGTTTTAAGATAGGTGCTACTAAAATGTCATGTCCCCAAAGGTAAGCTTCAGAATAACCAAACAAATCTGGGTTATTAGGTTCTTCAAAAAATAATGGTCGCATAAGTGGTGCACCTGTTTGATTGTTTTCAAACATTAAATTATAGTTGTAAGGCAAAAAAGCATAGCGCAACTTAATGGCTTGTCTGGCTAGATTTTTCGCTTTATCGCTTCTAAAAACAGGTTCACTTGGCACTTCTTCTTGAGCGTGAGGTCTGTAAATAGGTTGAAAAACGCCATATTGCAACCAACGCACATACAATTCATCATCTAAATTGGCACCTGCAAAACCACCTAAATCACTATGCATATATGCCAAACCTTGCATACCCATTTGGAGTGCAATTTCTGGCTGACTTTGTAAGCCTCCCCAAGTTCGGTTAACATCGCCAGACCAAGGTACCAAACCATAACGTTGCGATCCAGAATATCCAGCACGCATGAGTGTAAATGGACGTGAATTTGGATTTACTTCTTGATGAGCTTCATAAACCAATTTCGCCCAATCATGTCCATAAATATTATGAACCTCGTCAGCAGTTCCTGCCGCATGTAATAATTTAGTTGGGTGAACTTCAGGCTCTCCTAAATCGCCCCAAAAACCAGTAATACCCTGTGCTGCCAATCCTTTGTAAATATTTTTAAACCAGGTATTTCCTTGATCACTATAGATATCTATTAAACCGGTGTTTCCAAAATAAAAATTGTAAGTATAAGGGTTTCCAATGGAATCTTTAGCTAAAATATTAGTATCTAAAGCTTCTTGCCAGCGATTAGATGTGGTTAAAATAAAAGGTTCTGTAACCAAAATGGTTTCAACATTTTTATCACGTAAGGTCTTTATCATTTGCTTTGGGTTTGGAAAAGAGTCTTTATGCCATTCCAAATTCCCCATAGTGCCTTGAATGTCTTTTCCAAACCAATATAGATCAAGAATAACAGCATCTACCGGAATATCTTGATCTATATATTTATCAATAGTTTGAGTAACTTCTTGTTGTGAATGATAACCAAAACGGCTGGAAAAATTACCTAAAGCCCAATTTGGTAGCATGGGCTGTTTTCCTGTTAGATTTGTATAATTGTCCATTAGGTTTAACCAAGAATTACCAACTACAACTTGGTATTTTTTACGACCTGAAATAGTTTCGTAAGTTAGTGTATTATCTTCACGACTATCTAAATCTAAATACCCAATTGGTGCATTATCAAAATGCAATAAATAGGCCTCTGAAGATATAACTATGGGTAATGTATAATTCATCAATTCACTGCGGGTTTCATAACCATAGTGAGCTTTATTGTATAGTTGCAATCTGTTTCCACGACGATTCATGCCCAAGGCTCTGGCTCCAGCTCCATATAAAACCTCGGTGTCGTTTAAATTAAATTGAATGGTTTCAAAATCATTCGTTTTTTGATAGCCATTTTTTTCTGAAGTCACTTCTTTTCCGTTATACCAATAAGAAATATGAAATGGTTTTTTTGTTATTTCTATTGATAAATCCGTTGTTTTAAATGTAATTTTTTTATCCGTTTCTAGGTATTGGGTTGCCGAATAGGTATCCGATAAAATAACGGCATGCGATTTTTCATTTTGCGTTTCACCCAAAGGGATAAAAGTTGTTTCTGCAATCTGTGGCGTATAGAACTTGATAGCATAATTACCATCTGAAACAGAAACCGATAATGTGTTGTTATTTGTTTTGGCACTTATAAATTCGCGTTTTTGAACCCGATCTTTAAAAAGCCAAAGCATGGCTTCTTCAAAGTTAGTACGCCATAATTTTTCATTATGTTTCCCTTCTGGAACGACTTTAGCTTGAATGTTTTCGGGTGCAAATCCGGTTTTTTCTAGAAGTGTCACCATACTATTCATACCTTTTACAGTCTGGCTTATTTCTGCTCGCGATGTATTTTGGCCTTCTTTTCCACCCGCTAAAAAATACATTTTTGTGTCTTTTAGATTGCCGTTTGTTCTTGAAAATGTTTCAACTTCTGGAGCAAACCAAAATGCTGGCGAATACACACCAATTTTACCAAAAATTTCGGAATACTTTAATGCTGCATAGTGGGATATTAATCCTCCCATAGAACTGCCAAAAATAGCTGTGTTATTTTTATCTGCAAGCGTTTTATAATTCGCATCAATATAAGGTTTCAAGGTTTTAACTAAAAACTCTAAATACGTATCGCCTTCACCTCCACCATAGGCATCGTTTTTCCATGGGGAATATTCGTCTAAACGTTTATCGCCTCCATGATCTACACCAACAACTATAAACTCTAATTTTTTTGTTTCTGCTAGCCTGTTTAAGGTTTCGTCCACTTCCCACTCACCAAAACCTGATGTGCTTTTATCAAATAAATTTTGCCCATCATGCATGTAAACGACTGGATACGATTTATTGGACGTGTTATAGTTTGGTGGTAAATAAAGCCAAATACGTCTATTTCTATTGAGTTGTGGTATATTAAAATCGTCCGCTAAAATAGATACATTTATAGCTGCTGATGATTGATTTTCCACATCAAATAAATTATCCCAACCTGCAATTTTTACACGTAACGTATCCGCTTTATCAGAAAACTTATAGATTCTGTTATCTACTGCTAATCCGTTTTTATCACATTCTACAGATTCCCAAGAACCTTGTGTAAATTTAAAAAGTATGGATTCAGATTGTTTTGGTAATGTAATACGGTATGTGTCGTTTATTTTTTTTAGCTGATATGCTTTACCACCACCTGTCCAACCTTCAAAGCTCCCAGAAATATAAATTGAGGTGTTTTCAGGAGTTTCTTTTGGAAGCTCTTCAACTAAAATAGTGACTTGTGCAAAAGTGTTAAATCCAATAAAAAACGCTAAAAAAGCACCTATGTTCTGTATCATTTTAAACCTATTTTTTTGTTGAAAGTATGGTTATTCCGCGAGTATTTAACGTGATCACTTCAGACCATTTTACCTGATTTCCAGTAACAATATTGGTTAATTTATCACCATCTAAACCCATTTCGGAATAACGCTTTAAATCAATAGTTATAGGATGATCGTTTTTATTTAAAATAACCACAACCGTCTCCGCTTCAAATGTTCTAAACATGAAATAAGTACCCATAAACGGTGAAAAATGTATGGTTTCCCCTCTGGTAATTGCAGAACTAGACTTTCTGTAATTCAATACTACTTTCATAAAATTTTGCATTTCCTTTTGATCAGCAGAAAGTCCTTCGCCCGAAAATGCATTTATGGTATCCGTTTTCCACCCTCCAGGAAAATCCGTTCTAATTAAACCATGATCGCCTGGTTTTTCATGATCGCTCATTAAAATTTCGGTTCCGTAATAAATTTGAGGAATTCTAGGAAGTGTTAACAGGTAGCCTAGAGCCATTTGTGTTTTTCTAAGATCCTGATTTAACTGTGTAAAAACGCGACTCATATCATGATTATCCATAAAAGCCATAATATCTTTTGGAGCTTTGTAGCTAAAATCGTTAGCCAAACCTTCATAAATTTTAACCAATCCTTGATCCCATTTTTCGGGTTCATTTATTGCATCTACACTATTTTTTTGCATGGCAAAATCCATAGTCGATTTTAAATTAGACTCGTAACCATCTGCGTTTTTATTGCCTGTTTGCCAATACGCAATAAGTAATGGATTTAAACTCCACTCCTCGCCAACAATACTAAAATTAGGGTATTCTGTCATAATAGCTTTTGCCCAATTTGCCATAAAATTTTTATCAGAATACGGATAGGTGTCTTGACGAATACCGCCTAATTGTAAGGTTTCTATCCACCATATATTGTTCTGGATAATATAGGTTGCCATAAATGGATTGCGCTGGTTAAGATCTGGCATTGCCTCTACAAACCAGCCCTCTTGTAATTCCGCTTGATCGCGTTTGGAAGCATATGGATCCTGATGGGTGGTTCGCCTATGATTGGAATTGTTTATGGGCTCTTTATTTTCAAACTTACTTTGTTGATTTACCCAATCGTTAAATGGAAAATCTTGCATCCACCAATGATTACTTCCACAGTGATTTGCCACCATATCCATAATTAATTTCATATCCTTTTTGCGCAAAGTGGTTGCTAACTCTTTATATTCTTGTAGTGTTCCAAAACGAGGATCTACTTGATATAAATCCGTTATAGCATAACCATGATACGAAGCAGATGGCATATTATTTATTAATAAAGGTGAAGGCCAAACAGCCGTAAAACCTAAATCTGAAATATAATCTAGATGTTTGGTTATGCCTTTAATATCGCCTCCATGACGACCATAATCATCTGCTCTGTTTATCGTGCTTTCTTCAAGTGTTTTATCTATATCGTTGGAATAATCGCCGTTTGCAAAACGATCTGGCGTTATCAAATAAATAGCATCCTGACTGTTAAAACCAACATAGTCCTCTGGCAATATTTCGCGATCTAAAAGCTGATACAAATGCGTTAAATGATTACCATTTTTAGACTTAAAAACAATTTCGAATATCCCTGGTTTGGCGTCTTTAGAAATCTCTAAATCTATAAACAGATAATTTTCACTTGTTGCTTCATGAACCTCTGAAATCCGGACACCTTTATAATTTATACTTGGTGTAGTCTGATGTATTTTTGGGTTTTTAACAAGAAGCTGAAGCATATTATTTTCCATTCCAACCCACCAATTTGGTGGCTCTACACGCTCCAATTGTGCAAAGCTAAAAATTGGTATTAACAGTAATAATAAATAAATAATACGTTTCAACATTTATGCTTCAATAAGATTATCTGGTTTAATTTTTAGAGATTCGCCATTAACTACAATTTCTAATTCTTGGGAACCTTCTAACTCAAAATGATTACCTTCTTGATTTACGTAAACTTTTAAAATTTGATTTCTAAAGTTCACTTTAAAAGAATACGATTGCCATTGATTTGGAATTTTAGGCTCGAAAGATAAGGTGTTATTTACAACACGCATACCGCCAAAACCTTCTACAATACTCATCCAAGTTCCAGCCATGGACGTGATGTGTAACCCTTCTTCAACCTCATGATTATAGTCGTCTAAATCTAAACGTGAGGTTCGCAAATAGAATTGATATGCTTGTTCCATTCTGCCTAGTTTGGCAGCTTGAATACTATGAACACAAGGAGATAGCGAACTTTCATGAACGGTAAATGGTTCGTAAAAATCGAAATGCTTTTCTAATTCTGCCGTACTAAAATCCGATTCGAAAAAGTAAAAACCTTGTAAAACGTCTGCCTGCTTAATATAGGGTGAACGCAAAATACGGTCCCATGACCATTTTTGATTAATAGGTCGTTGCGAGGCATCCAAATCTTTAACCGTAATGAGTTCTTTATCTAGAAAGCCATCTTGTTGAAGAAAAACACCTTCAGTTTCAGAAAACGGGAAATACATGTTATCTGCAACTGCTTTCCATGTGGTTAACTCGGAATCTGTTAATTGTGTTTTATCCCAAATACGCTTAAAATCTGATGCAAATTCTTTTGAAACTTTTTCTAAATTTTCAAGAGCATAATTAATACACCATTTAGCAATATAGTTTGTATACCAGTTATTGTTAATGTTATTTTCATATTCATTTGGACCCGTAACTCCTAAAATGACATATTGATTTTTGTCTGCAGAAAAGGTAGCTCGTTGTTGCCAAAATCTGGCAATTCCAATTAATACTTCTAACCCTTTTTCAGGAATGTATGAATAATCGTTAGTAAAGCGATAGTAATTAAAAATAGCAAATGCAATAGCGCCATTTCTGTGAATTTCCTCGAAGGTAATTTCCCATTCGTTATGGCATTCTTCACCATTCATAGTTACCATTGGGTAAAGAGCTGCGCCATTTGAAAATCCTAATTTTTCAGCATTTTCTATGGCTTTATCTAAATGATTGTAACGGTATTCTAATAGATTCCTAGCAACTTTTTGGTCTTTAGTTGCCATATAAAAAGGAATGCAATAGGCTTCTGTGTCCCAGTAAGTGCTTCCACCATATTTTTCGCCTGTAAAACCTTTTGGTCCAATATTTAATTGGGAGTCTGTACCTAAATACGTCTGATTTAAATGAAAGATATTAAAACGAATACCTTGTTGTGCTTTTACATCGCCTTCAATAGTAATATCGGCAAGATTCCAAATATTTGCCCAATGTGCTATTTGTGTTTTAAGTAACCCATCAAAACCTAAATTTGTCGCCTTTTTTAAAGCTGTTTTAGCTGCAGCAACTAATTCATTTTTGTTGTGATTTCTATCAGCCGTATAACCTCCATATTTATGAATACTATACGTTTCATTTGCTTTTACATGATTTGTATAGCTAAAGAGCACCTGTTGTTCATTCGTTTCAACTTCAGGGTTATTTTTAATTTTTTCATTATTAATAAACAGTTCCGATTCCATAAACGTACAGGTATGGAATGCTGTCTTCATGGTTTCAGCTTCAATAAACGCTTGGTTATTTTCGTGACTTACTTTAGTTGTATTCCAGAATTTATCTTCCCAATTCGTGTCTTCATTTTTTATATTGGAATCAATATAGGGTTGAAAAGTAATTTCTGCTGATGAATTAATGGGAGTTACCTGATAATTAATAGCACCTATTTCATCTAAATCTAGACTTAAAAAACGTTTAGCTTCTACTTTAATTTCAATATCATTTGGAAGAGTGGCTGAAAAAGTTCGGCTTAACCAACCTTCTTTCATATTTAATTCGCGCTTAAAATTAGATACTTTTTTACACGTAAATAAATCTAAAGCGACACCATTTACTATAACGTTAATACCTATCCAACTTGGAGCATTTATGACTTTTGCAAAATATTCTGGATACCCATTTTTCCACCAACCAACACGTGTTTTATCAGGATAATAAACACCTGCAATATAACTTCCTTGAAATGTTGATCCCGAATAGTGCTCTTCAAAATTAGCACGCTGACCCATAGCGCCATTTCCAATGCTAAATAAACTCTCGGAAGCTTTAACACGGTTGGCATCAAAACCTGCTTCAATAATGGACCAGCTATTTGGTTGTATATAATTTAAATTCATGAATGCTGTACTTAATATGTGGTTTGCAACGGTATGGTTTTAGATTGTTGCAATCGTTTTCTATTTATTTATTATTTCGTTTAAAAACTCGGAATCCATTTTAGTGAAGTCAGGAAAAACATAATCTGCTTCGTGTAAAACAGATGGTTCTCCAATTCCAACACTTATCATGTTTGCCGTATTTGCTGCTTGAATTCCGGCTACGGAATCTTCAAAAACAACACATTGTTCTGGCTGGATGTTTAAAGCTTTTGCTGCGGATAGAAATACTTCTGGATTGGGCTTTCCTTTAATCACATCGTTTCCATCTACAATGACTTCAAAATGTTGAAATAAATCGACTTTTTTTAATATAGTTCGTGCGTTTTTACTAGCAGAACCCAAAGCGATTCCTTGTTCTTTTTCAATTAAAAATTGTAATACTTTTTGAACATCTGGCAGTATTTCAGATTCATCCATAGTATTAATATACCCTAGATAATCATTATTTTTTAAAGCCATAAGTTCCATGAACGTATCTTCTTCAATGGTTTTATTTCCCCATTCCAGGATTTTTTCCAAAGATTTTACGCGACTCACACCTTTAAGTTGTTCGTTTTCCGCTTCCGAGAAATGAACATCTATGCTTTGAGCCAATTTTTTCCAAGCGAGATAATGGTATTTAGCAGTATCTACAATAACACCATCTAAATCGAATATGAATCCTTTTTTAATCATTTAATCTGTTTCTGTTTGATATGAAATAGCATCTTTATTTACTATGAGTAGATTACATAGTCCAGCTATAATTAAACTTATTCCTGCTACTGTCATGGCGTTTATAGTTTCTTCGCCCAAAAGACTAGATACAAAATTGATACCGCCTAATGCAGCAATAATTTGTGGAATGACAATAAACATATTGAAAATACCCATGATAACACCCATTTTTTTGGGGTCTACTGAACTAGACAACATGGCGTATGGCATAGATAAAATACTTCCCCAAGCTATACCAATAAGAATAAAACTATATTTTAAAGTTTCAGGTGTTGCGTAATACATGTATAAAAACCCTAAACCACCAAGAATGAGTGATCCTAAATGAACATATTTTCTGTTTATACGTCTTTTTGATGTGTAAAAAGCTAATATTAATGCGAATGCCATAGATGACAACCCATAAATTCCCATAGCCGAACCCACCAAATTAGACGATTTTTGAAAGGCTGTATTAGCTATATCAAAAGCTTGAGCTTGGGCAGAAATCGTCATATCAAAAGCAGCCTCAATTGGTGCAGGCGTATTGAATACATGTTCTGTTAGAGCTGGATTAGCTAAACTCCACATAGTAAAAAATGCAAACCAGCTAAAAAACTGAATCAACCCTAACTTTTTCATTGTAAGTGGCATGTTTCCAATATTGTTAAGAATGTCTGGAATGAATTGGTTTTTCTTGGATTTCTCCTTTTCAAATTCCTCCATATCTTCTGGCGGATATTCTGTAGTGGTAAAAACCGTATACAAAATACTAATAAGAAAAACTGCAGCACCAATAGCAAAAGCAATTTTCACAGACATAGGAACCACGCCTTGTGGCGCAGCATCACTAACACCTAATTGAGACACCAACCAAGGTAAGTTGCTGGCTATCCATGTACCAATACCAATAATTAAGGTTTGAATAACAAAACCATAGGAACGTTGCGAATTGGGTAATTTATCGGCAACTAAAGCGCGAAAAGGCTCCATGGAAATATTTATGGATGCGTCTAGAATCCATAAAAATCCAGCAGCAACCCATAATGTAGGTGAATGTGGTACAAAAAATAGTGCTAATGAACTTAAAATAGCACCAATTAGAAAATAAGGCCGTCTTCGTCCCCATTTTACACTCCAAGTTCTATCACTCAAATACCCAATAATAGGTTGTACCAAGAGCCCTGTTAAAGGTGCCGCAATCCATAATAATGGAATGGCATCTTTTTCTGCGCCAAGTGTTTGAAAGATACGAGACATGAAGCCTCCTTGTAATGCAAAGCCAAATTGGATTCCTAGAAAACCGAAACTCATGTTCCATATTTCCCAAAACCCTAATGCACGCTTTTTCATAATAGTATGTTTAAATTTATACTATTTTGACAAGCTATTGAACTTATCAAAACCTATTCGAGGAGTGAAAATATAAGTCTTGATTTGGGTGTAAATATATAAAAGTTTTTAAATAACCAGCTGTTAAATTTTATTTGGTTGAATTACGTTCGATTATTTTAGTTTCAATCACAACTGTTTTATAATGTTCGTCATCTTCTTCCGCCTCTAATCTATTAATCAATAATTCGGCTGCTTTTTCACCCATTTGCTGTGCATGTTGCCGCACTGTAGTTAAACTTGGTGTAGCGTGTTTAGACAACACACCATCTGTAAAACCTATAATTTGAACATCATCAGGGATTTGTTTACCAAGCTTCCTGGCTACTTTCATGGCTGATAACGCATATAATTCATTAACCGTAAAAACACCATCTATCTTGCTATTGCCTTTAAACAACCCTTCAATTTCTGTTTCTAAATCTTCTAAATGATCTTCAGAATCCAATTCTTCAACAATCTTTAAAATGAGGTTAGACTGTGGTTCTATTTTATGTTCTTCTAAAGCCTCTAAATACCCTTGGGTTCTTAACCTACCAACACTCACATAATCTTTTGTCGTGATGAGTGCTATATTTTTGCAGCCATTTGCTATCAGTTTTTTTACAGCATTTTTAGAGCCCTGCAAATCGTCCACAATAACTTTATCACAATTAACTTCATTTACAACCCTATCAAACATGACAATAGGCATCCCTTGGTTTATGGTTTCATTAAAATGATGATAATCCTGTTGAAGTAACGTTTCTTTTGAAATAGAAAGAATAAACCCATCAATACTACCATTTGCAAGCATTTCCATGTTGATAACCTCTTTGGCAAAAGACTCATTGGACAAACCAACAATAACATTGTAACCACGTTTGTTTGCTACCAATTCAATACCACAAATAACCTTAGAAAAGAAATGATGTACAATTTCAGGAATAATGATTCCAATGGTTTTCGTTTTTCTATTCTTTAGGCTTAAAGCAATATTATTAGGTCTGTAGTTGTATAATTTAGCAAAGGCTTGAACTTTACTACATGTATCCTCACTAATTTCTTTACTATTCCTTAACGCTTTAGAAACCGTTGAAATAGATACATCCAGCTCTTTTGCAATTTGTTTTAGGGTCACTTTTCGTTTCATGGTATCTTTTTTTAAAAAATCTTGCATAAATATATCATAATAACAGCTTTTATTGTCAGATTTCATGCTTTTTATTGCCCAAACTTGCAATCTGTTAAAAAGTTGTTAACACGAAAACGTTTTCGTTGAGGATATGACAAAGGTACGCGCTTTTTTTACTTAAAATTTACATAAATTTAACGTCGAGAAGTGAAAATATGATCAAATAAATTTAAGACTAATTAAAGAAAATTTATGAAAACAACTCTTAATAGCATACTGTTTCTTTTGCTTTTGCTACCCTCCTTTTTAGTAGCTCAAAATCAAGTTTCTGGAACAGTAACTGAAGAAGGATCTTCATTCCCACTACCAGGTGTGAATGTCATTATTAAAGGAAGTACCAAAGGTACTGCCACCGATTTTGACGGTAACTACCAATTACAGGTAACGAATGGCGATATATTAGTTTTTTCTTATGTAGGTTATGTTACAAAAGAATTAACGTATAATAATGAAAGTACATTAAATGTAGTACTAGCTGGCGATGCTGCCCAATTAGACGAGGTTGTGCTAATTGGTTATGGTAGTGTTAAGAAAAGTGACCTAACTGGTTCTGTTTCGCTGGTAACCACAAAAGATTTTAACAAGGGTAATATTGTTTCTACAGACCAATTACTGAATGGTAAAGTTGGTGGATTACGCATTACAAACTCGGGTGGACAACCAGATTCTGCTTTAAACATTAGAATTCGTGGAGGATCTTCTTTAAGTGGTAATAACAATCCGCTTATTGTAATAGATGGTGTGCCAATATCTAATGTAAATCCAGCTGGTGTAAGTAACCCACTATCTTTAGTAAACCCTAATGACGTAGAAAGTTTTTCTGTTTTAAAGGATGCTTCTGCTACCGCAATTTACGGTTCTCGTGCCTCTAATGGTGTTATTATTATCACAACCAAGAGAGGAACATCTGGAGCACCTCAATTCAATTTCTCTACAGATTTATCTATAAATAGTGCTAATGAAGGATTAGATATGTTTGAAAGTGCAGAGTATGTGCGTTTCATTCAAGAATACCATCCAGAATTAGCAGACAAATTAGGTGTCCCTTTAGGATCGGTTCAAACAAACGAACCTATCTCTCAAGTTATTAATACAACTGATGGCCAACGCGCCATTTATGATACGGATTGGAGAGATAATGTTTTAAGAACAGCGTTTACATCAAATACCAATTTTAGTGCACGTGCTTATTTATTTGATGCGTTGCCTTTCAGAGCTTCTGTTGGTTATACTAATGCCGAAGGTGTTGTAAAAACAGATGATTATGAGCGTGTAACGGCTTCCATAAACTTATCACCTAAATTCTTTGATGATAAACTGAAAGTAACAGCAAATGCTAAAGGTACTTATGCTGATAAAAACGCAGCTGATGTTGGTGGTGCTTTAGGTGGCTCATTAGTTTTTGACCCTACAAAACCTGTATATAATTCAGCTTCCGATAATCGTTTTGGTGGTTATTATTTCAACACCAATGTAGATGGTAACAATTTAATTTTAGACGGACAATACAATCCACTGGCACTTTTAGAACAACGTGATCGTCCAGAGCGCACCACACGTTTTTTAGGTAATTTAGAATTGGATTATGCTTTCGACTTTTTACCAGGTTTACGCGCTGTTGTTAATTTAGGTTTGGACGCTTCCACATCTGATAAAACAGAGCGTTTTTATGATAATGCTGCGGCAACCTATCGTTTTGATAGTGAAAACACAGACATCAATAATAACTTTGTTTTTAATCCAGGTGTTAATTATCGTGAAAATCAAACCCTAACTAACACAACTTTAGATGCTTTTGTACAATACACAAAAACCTATGAAGATAAAGTAATTAGTAAGTTTGATACACAATTAGGTTACTCGTACCAAAACTTTAAGAATGATGGTAATTCGGAACAATTCAGATATAACGAAGTAACGGGTTTGAGAGAAGTAAACTTCAACGAAGAAAACCCAAACAACCGTTATTATAACGAAATGAATTTACAATCGTTTTTTGGACGTGCAAATGTTGATATTTTGGATAAATATTTATTTACATTCTCGTTAAGAGCAGATGCATCTTCTTTATTTGTTGCTGATGATCCATGGGATAGCAATGCTTGGGGCTTTTTCCCTGCTGCCGCTGTTGCTTGGAAAATTACCAGTGAAGATTTTATGAAAAACGCCAATTTTGTTAACGATTTGAAGTTACGTATTGGCTGGGGTAAAACAGGTCAGCAAGACATAACTGGAGCTGTTGGATATTATCCTAATACACCTTTGTTTGTTGCAGGTGGCAATAATAGTCAGTATTTACCTGGTGCAGGTTTATATTCTGCATTACCTTTTAATCCAGATTTAACTTGGGAGAAAACAACCACTTATAATTTAGGTGTCGATTTTAGTTTCTTTAAAAACAACTTTATTGCTGGTTCTTTTGATATTTATCAAAAATTCACCAACGATTTATTAGCACGAGTAACAGTTCCACCTGGACAAGGTTTTTCTGATACCTTTGTTAAAAATGTAGGTGAAATTGAAGGAAAAGGTTTTGAAGTAAACTTGAATATGAATGCTTACCAAACCGAAGATTGGAATGTATCTTTAAACGGAAACGTTGGCTACGTATATAATGAAGTAACCGATATTGGTGGACAAGCAAATATTAATCGTGGTGGAAGTCTTCGTGGTACTGGCTCATTCTTATTAAGTGATGTTGCTGGACAGCAAGCACAAAGTGCTCACGTTTTTAAACAAGTTTATGACACTAATGGAAGTCCAATTCCAGGTGCTTTTGTTGATTTAAATGGTGATAATATTATTAACGATGATGATAGATATTATGCACAAATAGCACCAAACTGGACTTATGGTTTTGGATTAAATGTATCTTATAAAAAATGGGACTTATCTTCAGGATTTGTAGGCCAAGTAGGCGGGAATTTATATAATTTCAATAAATTAAATTACGGCTTTACAGATGCTGTAGTACCAGCAAATAACAACAGCATTACCAACGCATTAAATTTTTATGAAGGTGCTGCCGATCCTGCTTTTGAAAACGTAAATGGAAACATTCAATTTTCAGATTATTATCTAGAAGATGCTACATTTTTACGTTGTAACAATATTGTTTTAGGTTATACCTTTGATAATATGGTTAAAAATGGAAATGTTAGAATGTATGGTGCGGTTTCTAATCCATTTGTTATAACAGATTATTCTGGTTTAGATCCTGAAAATCCAGGTGGTATTGAACGCGATTTCTATCCAAGACCTACAACTTTTACTTTGGGTATTAATTTTGATTTTTAAAAAAACAACTATGAGAAAAATATTTTTAACATTAACAGGAATTTTGGCACTAACTTTTGTGTCATGTACCGATGATTTAGATACGGAACCAAAGGTTGAATTAACCTTAGATCAAATCTTAGCAGAGGATCCAAATGCCATAGAAGGTATTGTTTCCAGACTTTATGCATCATTTGCACTTTCAGGGCCAAATGGACCAGGTAGTTCAGACATTAGTGATGACCCAGGTGAATCGCCTTTTTTAAGAGGTATTATAAACTTACAAGATTTCACAGCCGATGGCATGAAAAATCGTTGGGGAGATGATGGTTTAGACCAATTAACTACGGCTTCAAATTGGGATGCCAACAATAAATTTTTCAGATACTTATACAATCGTGCGTATTACACCATTCCACAGTGTAATAACTTGATTTCAGTTCTAAACACATCTACGGATGTTCCAGATGCGGCTGAAGCACTATCTGAAGCACGTTTTTTACGTTCTTTAGCATACTTCTATTTAATAGATGCATTTGGTAAAGGCGTATTGGCTACTGAAGAAAATTTAGGACAAACAGATCCACTTCCAGAAGCATCAAGACGTCAATTATTTGATTTTGTGGAATCTGAATTATTGGAAATCCAACCAACTATGGCGCCAAACAACGGCTATGGTCGTGCTAACAGATTTACTGCTGCTATGTTATTAGCAAAATTATATATGAATGCTGAAGTTTATATTGGCGAAAGCAAATATGACCAAGCTTTAATTTACCTAAACCAAGTTATTGATGAAGGTGGTTATAGATTAGCAGATAATTTCTTAGAAAACTTTTCTGCTGATAATGATGGATCCATGGAAATAATTTTTCCACTATTAGCCGATGCAGTTAACAGCCAAAGTTTTGGTAACACAACCTATATTGTTAATGGAAACTTGAGTTCAGATACCATGACATTATCAGATTATGGTGCTGCCGAAGGTTGGCAAGGACATCGTGCCACAGAAGCTTGGTATGGTTTGTTTGGTGACCTAGGAACATCAACAGATGATCGTGCTGATTTATTTTGGACTGATGGACATAATTACACTATGACAGATTATAAAGAATGGACAGATGGTTATCCGTCCATCAAATTCAGAAATACGGATTTTAATAACCCAACTAATGTAACAACATCATTTTCTAGTACGGATTTTCCATTGTACAGATTAGCAGATGCAAACCTTATGTATGCAGAATGTGCTATTCGTGGTGCCGCAGGAGCTGATATGAGTAAAGCTCGCGATTTAGTAAATGATGTTAGAATGCGTTCTTCAGCTTCAACCATTTCTATGGGTGAGTTAACATTAGATTTCATTTTAGATGAACGTGGACGCGAATTAAATTTAGAAGGTCATAGAAGAACGGACCTTATCAGATTTGGTAAATTCACGGGAGGTAGTTATGTATGGCCTTGGAAAGGTAATGTGCAGAATGGCGCATCTATTCCAGAATATTACAACGTATTCCCAATTCCAGAACAAGCGTTAAGTGCTAACCCAAATCTTGATCAAAACACAGGATATTAAAAATTAAAAAACAATTATTATGAAAACAATAAAAATTATAGCTGCTATCTTTATTTTATGCCTAGGTTTTCAGGCTTGTCAAACAGATGATGATTTAGAATTTGTAGCGCAACCTCAAGGCGAACTCGTTTTTACAAACACATTCTTACAACAATATGTATTAACTCCAGGAAATGATGCTAATGATAATATTGGTGTTGTATTTACATGGAATCCTGCTAGTTTTGATGTTCCAACAAATGTATCTTATGAAATTGAAAATTCTATTTTAGGCGATTTTTCAGATGCAACCGTTGTTAGCGAAACAACTTCAGACACAAACCTAACCTTATCTATTGGAAAATTAAAAGAACTTGCTGAATTAGCTGGTCTTGATAATGATTCTGGTAGCCCTGAACCAGACACAGGCATGCTACACTTTAGAGTTCGTGCTTTTGTAGGTGATGCTATTTCTACAACGGAATCTTTTTCACCAGAACAAACTATTACTGTTTTTCTACCTGAAGCAACCACAGGTGGTGGATCAGGAATTGAAATAGCTACTTGGGGAGTTGTTGGAAGTGGTTACAATAATTGGGGTGCTTTTACTGATGGTGAATTTTACACAACTAGCCAAGCAGGTGTTATTGTTTCTTATGTAACATTAATTGATGGTGAAATTAAATTCCGTGAAAATAATGCATGGGATAGCGATTTAGGAGATAATGATACAGATGGAACCTTAGAAGCTGGAGGGTCAAATATTCCAGTAACAGCGGGTAATTATAAAATTACTATCAACTTAAACGATAACACATACACAATGGAAGAATTTTCTTGGGGTGTTGTAGGTGATGGTTATAATGATTGGGGAGCTACTCCAGATGCTAAATTTTATTATGACTATACAACTGACACCTTTAAAGTAGGTGTGAGATTATTAACAGGTCAGATTAAATTTAGACAAAACAACCAATGGACAACCGACTTCGGTGATACAGGTGCTGATGGCACGCTTGAACAAGGAGGAGACAACATTAATGTTACCGCAGGACACTATTTAATTACTTTAGATTTTAATAATAGTGTTTATTCTATTGTTGAAGATGATATTTTAGGTGTTGTTGGTGGTGCATACAATGATTGGGGAGCAACTGCCGATTTTTCTTTAACTGAAGTACAACCTGATATTCTTGTAGGTGATATTGTTACCTTAATTGACGGTCAAATTAAATTCCGTTACAATAATGCATGGGATAACGACTTTGGTGACAGTGGAGCAGATGGAACATTAGATGCTGGTGGTGACAATATAGATGTTACTGCAGGCAAGTACCGAGTAAGACTTGATTTAGTTGCTGGAACATACCAACTTAATTTAGTTCAATAGTAAACACATTAAAAAAAGGGGCTGATATTTTAATCAGCCCCTTTTTAAATTAAAATAAGTTATGAAAAAATTTTACTTCATATTAATAACGCTTTTTGTTTCAAAATTAGCTTTAGCTCAAGTAACGGTTTCTCCCAATCCATTTGAAATAAATGAATCTATTACAATTACAGTCAATCTTAATAGTAATGCAACAAATTGTAACGGTTTAAATAATCCGAGTAAAATTTATGCCCATTTAGGCCTTGGGACCGACGGGAATGAATATGGAACAAGTGTAGTAGGAAATTGGGGACAAGATGATGGTGTTGGCGAAATGACCAATAATGGAAATGGAATGTGGAGTTTAACCTTAACACCAAATACTTATTTTGGTCTTACACCCCAACAAGAACAAAACATAACTAAAATGGGTATGGTTTTTAGAAATGCCGATGGGACTCAAGAACTTAAAGCTACAGGTTGCTCTAATTTTATTTTTGATGTTGGAACCTTTCAAGTTGCATTAGCAAATCCAACTTCTAACTCGACAACCATTTTAAATTTAAACCAAGATTTTCAAATAAACGCTAGTAATATTGGTGGTAATGCAAATTATATTTTAAAAGCAAACGGCACAACAATTAATACACAAAATAATACAGCTAGTTATTCCTTCACAGATACGAATGTTACCACAAATAAAAATTATCAATTAGAAGTATCTCTAAATGGCAGTATAATTATTAAAAGCTTCAGCGTACTTGTAGATCCAGGTTCACAAATTGCTATTATGCCAACAACTTATCAAGATGGTATAACATATTTAAGCGATACAGAAGCTGTTTTAGTGCTGTATGCAACTGCCAAAGATTTTGTTTATGTCGCTGGTAGTTTTAATGGTTATCAGCCTACTTCAGCCTATGCTATGAAGAAAGATCCAACACGAAATAATAAATTCTGGATTACGCTTACTGGTCTAACACCAGGACAAATTGAAACTTACCAATATTGGGTTGTAGATAAGACACCTCTAGGTAATTCTCCAGCAGTTGTTAAAACTGCCGACCCATATTCCACATTAGTTTTATCACCTTTTGATGATCCCGGAATACCTTCAAACTCCTACCCTAATTTACCAACCTATCCGGAAGGACAGGAACGTGAAGTAACAGTATTGCAAACAGGGCAAACAGCATATAATTGGCAAGTAACAGATTTTGAAAAGCCAAAGAAAGAAGATTTAGTTATTTACGAAGTACTTATTCGTGATTTTGATACCAACAGAAATTTCCAAGATCTAATTGATAAAATAGATTATTTCAAAAATCTAAATATTAACGCTATTGAATTAATGCCTGTCATGGAATTTGAAGGCAATGAAAGTTGGGGCTATAATACAGCTTACCACATGGCTTTGGATAAGTTTTACGGTACAGAAGCAAAATTTAAAGAGTTTGTAGATCTATGCCACGAAAATGGCATTGCAGTTATTTTAGATTTAGCATTAAACCATGCTTTTGGAAGAAATCCTATGGTGCGCATGTGGATGGATGATCCAGATGGTGATGGATGGGGAGGACCAAGTAGTGAAAATCCGTATTTTAACCAAATTGCCACACATAGTTATAGTGTAGGTAATGATTTTGACCATTCTAATCCAAGAACAAAAGATTACACAAAACGTGTTGTTAAACATTGGATTGAAGAATTCCATATTGATGGATTTCGTTGGGATTTAACCAAAGGTTTTACACAAAATTGTTCACCAAGTGATGAAGGGTGTACAAATAGTACACAACCAGACCGTGTTGCTGTTTTAAAGGATTATGCGGATTATAGCTGGAGTTTGGATGACACACATTATGTTATTTTTGAGCATTTAGGTTCTGCCGCAGAAGAAAGGCAATGGGCAGATTATAGACTAGACGAAGGAAAAGGTATCATGCTTTGGGGTAAAATGACCGATCCGTATGCTGTTTTAGCGCGAGGTTATGCTACAGACCCTAACGGTATTAATAATGGCGCAGGCGGAAATCTAACTGGTGTTGGCAGTGATAGTCGTGGATTTGCAGCCAACAGGTTAATTGGTTATGCTGAAAGTCATGATGAAGAACGCGTTTTATATGATGTTATAACTGCAGGAAATACTAATGGTCAAAACGCTCAAACTCTAGAAAACAGAAATAAACGTATGGCTAGCGTTGGTGCAGCACTTTTTTCGGTTCCTGGCCCAAAAATGATTTGGCACTTTGGTGAACTTGGCATGGAAAACTCCATTTTCACGTGTAACAATGGAACTGTTAACGAGCCTGGAGGTAATGATGGCGATTGTAAACTTGATACCAAGCCACAACCACAATGGGTACAAAATTGGGAAACAAATCCAAGCAGAAGTGCTATCTATAACACATGGTCACGATTAATCGCGTTAAAAATAAACGAACCCGTTTTTGAAGGAACTTATTCTATAGAAACAGACAATAACAACCTAAAACAACGTATTACAGTTTTAAATTCAGAATTACCCAGCACTGCACTAAATAGTGTCATTGTGCTGATAAATTTTGATGTTAATAATCAAAATATCATTCCAAATTTTCCATCTACAGGAACTTGGTTCGATTTAATGGACGAATCAGGAGCGTCATCAATAAATGTTTCTAATGTATCGTCTTCTATATCAGTTCCTGCTGGCGAATTTAGGATTTACGGAAATACCAATAGTACATTAAGTATTACAGATGTGAGTCTTAAAAACACATTTAAAATCTTCCCTAATCCTGTAAAGACAGCATTTAAAATAAATGAAAATATATCAGACTTAGAAGTTTTTGATATGACAGGAAAATTAGTAAGTACCTTCAAAGGTTCTTTTACTAAAAATTCGGCATTCAATATTTCAAACTTAAAAAGTGGTATTTACATCATAAAGACAAAAAATAATTCAGGAATTCAAAAAACCACTAAACTTGTAAAAATCTGATTTATTTTTAATTGATTGATAGCATTTTTCACAAAAAGGTTTGATTAAGAGTCGAACCTTTTTTAATTTTTATTTTTGATAAAATTTATCACCAATCAATTTAAAATCATATTATAAACGGTAAAATTTGAACGTTTAACGATTTACGAATCAATTAACAGCGGATTATATTCAAAATCAATATCTTGAACCTCTTTTCACATTAATCAAATTGGAATTTCAATAATGCTATTTTCGTCAACTTACCGCCTTTTTTCCATAACTTTATTTGTCATGGTTTTTTTTCTTTTTAACATTGGATTTTCTCAAACTTGGACAGAAAAAAATGAAAATGAAAATTATGTAGCAAGGCATGAATTTGGTTTTGTACAGATTGGTGATAAATTTATCATGTTTGGTGGTCGTGAGTCATCACAAAGATTAGATGTTTATGACTACGCTAGTAATACATGGACACAAGGTGGTTTAGCACCAGTTGAATTTAATCACTTTCAAGCGGTTAGTTATGAAGGCTTAATTTGGGTAATTGGTGCATTTAAAACAAATGAGCCAAATCCTGAACAAAATGCAGATTATATTTATATGTAAATCCAGCATCTGAACAATGGATTCAGGGAATGGAAATTCCAGCTTCTCGCAAACGAGGTTCTGCAGGTTTAGCAGTTTATAACAATAAATTTTATGTGGTTGGTGGCAATAATAATGGACATAGTGGTGGTTATGTTTCATATTTTGATGAATTTAATCCAGCAACAGGGGTTTGGACATCCTTAACAAATGCACCACGAGCACGTGACCATTTTCAAGCAGCTATTTTTGGAAACAAACTATATGCCATGGGTGGCAGATTAACTGGTGGTCCTGGAGGTTTGTTTGAGCCTCAAATTCCCGAAGTAGATGTTTACGACTTTTTATCGTCTCAATGGTCAACTTTACCAATTAACCTAAACATACCAAGTCCTAGAGCGGGATTAGGTATAGCTGTCTTTGAAAATAAAATTTTTACAATTGGAGGTGAAACGACATTTAATAGATCAAGTAACGGTCAAGTTGGTATCGTTGAATCATTCAATCCGTTAACAAATACTTGGACAAATCAAAATAGTTTAAGTTTTACAAGACATGGTTTCCAACCTATTGTTTCTGGTACAACTATTTATGTTGCTGGAGGATCTTCAGGTGGAACATCTATTCGTGATATGGAATATTTGGGTACAGATAATGCTTCCGGAACACCAAACGTTAATAGTATATTTACAACAAATGAAACCACAAAAACATTTGAATATGGTCCAGATTTTGGCTCTACAACCATTGATCTTGAATTAGCTAATACAGCTGGAACAACAGGTACATATATCGATAACATTTCCATTTCAGGTTCAGATTATACCTTGGCTGAAAACTACACAAACTTGTTAGTTGGTGCCAACTCAAACATCACCATTCAAACCATACTTAATAATACAGTACAAAGTTCTAGAAGCGGGACAGTAACAGTAACATACAACAACAATAGTACATTAATTATTGAACTTGAAGGGACACTAAACCCAACATTATCTTTGGATACATTAAACCAAACAGACTTAAACTTTCAACTCTATCCATCCCCTACAAAAAACACGTTTTCTATTAATAAGTCGGTTATAGATTTGAAGATTTATGATCTTTCTGGGAAGCTAATAAAAGAATTTTTAGGAGCATTTAAAGAAAAACATACCTTTAGTGTTTCTGAATTATCGTCAGGACTTTATATAGTGAAAGCTAGTCATACTTTACAAACGCAATTCACAGGTAAATTAATTAAAAAATAAGTCCTTTCTTATACAAAGTACTCAACTTCTAAAAATAATTTCTTAAAATTAATCATAAAAAAAAGCTCCAGTTTTCACTGAAGCTTCTCGAGTCGTTGTGCGGGCGGGGAGACTCGAACTCCCACACCTTGCGGCACTAGATCCTAAGTCTAGCGTGTCTACCAATTCCACCACGCCCGCATTAATACAATTGCAAAATTCCGCAATCGGGATGCAAATATAAACAATAGTTTGAATAATCAAACGCATCTTATCATAAAAAAGTTCAGACTGTTTTGTACTTTTGAAAAAACACAAGAAAATTATTTTCTACCGCTTCAGAAAAAACAAAATATACGAATATGGAAAACATACAAGGTTACGTAAACGAACATAAACAGCGATTTTTAAACGAGCTCATTGAACTGCTCAAAATGCCATCCGTAAGTGCCGATTCAGCATTCAAAAATGATGTACTTCGCACAGCAGATGCCATTAAACTTAGTTTAGAAAAAGCAGGCTGTGATCATGTTGAAATATGTGAAACAGCAGGCTATCCAATTGTATATGGCGAAAAAATAATTGATGAAAATCTACCAACTATTTTGGTTTATGGCCATTATGATGTACAACCAGCTGATCCTATTGAATTATGGAATTCGCCACCATTTGAACCTGTAATACAAAAAACAGACATTCATCCAGAAGGCGCTATTTTTGCCAGAGGTGCTTGTGATGATAAAGGACAAATGTATATGCATGTGAAGGCTATGGAGTTCATGACTTCAACCAATCAATTACCGTGTAATGTAAAATTCATGATTGAAGGTGAAGAAGAAGTTGGCTCTGTAAACCTATCAACTTTTGTAAAGAACAATCATGAAAAATTAAAAAATGATGTCATCCTCATTTCAGACACTGGAATGATTGCTAAAGATGTTCCAAGTATTACAACTGGTTTACGTGGTTTAAGCTATGTAGAAGTAGAGGTTACAGGTCCTAATCGCGATTTACATTCAGGTTTATATGGTGGAGCCGTTGCCAATCCCATTAATATTTTAACCAAAATGATTGCTTCATTACATGATGAAAATAATCATATTACCATTCCTGGTTTTTATGATAAAGTAGAAGACTTATCAAAAGAAGAACGAGCCGAAATGGCCAAAGCACCTTTCTCACTAGATGCATATAAGAAATCTTTAGATATTGATGCCGTTTATGGTGAAACGGGCTACTCAACTAACGAACGCAATTCTATTAGACCTACGCTAGACGTGAATGGTATTTGGGGTGGTTATATTGGCGAAGGCGCAAAAACCGTTATTGCTAGTAAAGCTTATGCTAAAATTTCTATGCGTTTAGTACCTCATCAAGAATGGGAAGAAATTACGGAACTATTCAAAAAACATTTTGAAGGTATTGCGCCTGAAGGTGTGAAAGTTTTGGTGAAACCACATCATGGCGGACAAGGTTACGTTACACCAATTGATAGTTTGGGTTATCAAGCGGCTAGTAAAGCGTATGAGGCATCCTTTGGCAAAAAACCAATTCCACAGCGTTCAGGTGGAAGTATTCCTATTGTGTCTTTGTTTGAGCAAGAACTTCAAAGCAAAACTATTTTAATGGGTTTTGGTTTGGATAGTGATGCCATCCACTCGCCAAACGAACATTTTGGTGTTTGGAATTACTTAAAAGGTATTGAAACAATCCCGTTGTTTTATAAATATTTTACAGAACTTTCTAAATAAATTTAAATTTCTTTCAATTAGACCTCACAGATTTTAAAATCTGTGAGGTCTTTTTTTGTATCCATTTTTAAATATTATCACCTCTACAGTTGTAGAATACGTTTTTTTGCTCTATGTTTGTAGAACACAATCAAAACTTGTAGAACATGCAACTATCAAAATCGGAAGAAGAGTTAATGAATCACCTTTGGAAATTGGAAAAAGGTTTTATGAAAGATTTGTTAGAAGCCTATCCAGAGCCAAAGCCTGCCCCAACAACCGTGGCAACACTTTTAAAGCGCATGACAGATAAAGGTTTTGTAGCCTATAATACTTTTGGGAAATCGCGAGAGTACTTTCCACTCGTTAAAAAGAAAGCCTATTTCTCAAAACACGTTAACGGATTGATAAAGGACTTTTTTAATGATAGCGCGTCACAATTTGCATCGTTTTTTACCAAAGAAACCAATTTATCTAAAACGGAATTGGAAGAATTAAAAAAACTGATTGATCAAGAAATAAAAAACAAATAACAACGAATTAGCTATGGACATTTATATTCTAAAGTTTAGTGCGTGCTTGGCTGTTTTTATGCTGTTCTATAAATTAGTATTGGAACGTGAAAACATTCATCATTTTAAACGTTTCTTTTTATTGGCTGCTCTTTTGGTGTCTATTGGAATTCCGATTATTACGTTTACAACATTTATTGAAGCTGCTCCAATTATAAATGCAGTGGTATTTTCAAATTCGGAATCTGTTGCTATCACAGCTGAAATAGCACCAACGTTTTCAAACTATCTATCAACTATTCTATGGTCGATTTATTTTTTAGGCGTTATGATATTTCTGGGACGTTTCACCATCAATCTATTTCAACTAATTAAGCGCATTAAGCAAAATCCGAAATATATAAAAGGAAATTTAGTTCATGTTTTAATAACGGATTTAGTATATCCTCATACCTTCTTGAAGTACATTTTTTTAAATAAAACAAAATATGAAACGCACGATATTCCAAAAGAAGTCATGCTGCATGAAGAAACACATGCCAAACAAAAGCACGCTTTAGATATTTTGTTTATTGAACTCATGCAAATTATATTCTGGTTTAATCCATTACTCTATTTCATTAAAAAGGACATTAAACTCAACCACGAATTTTTAGCTGATCAAGCCGTTCTGGAACAAGGAACAGACACCAAAACCTATCAGCACATCTTATTGGCATTTTCAGCTTCCGGAAACAAGGAAGACGCACAGACTCATCATCTGGCGAATGCTATTAATTATTCATTAATCAAAAAACGATTTACAGTTATGAAATCACACACCTCAAACACCGTAAAATGGGTAAAAGGACTTATTATCCTGCCTGTTTTAGCTGTATTAATTTACAGTTTTAGTAGTAAAAATGAGGTTTATCAACCAGCAGAGCCAAACACTTTTTTTAGTGAAACACCACAAGAACTTTTACCTATTGAAAACACTTCGGAAGCCGACAAATTAGTAGGAGCTACTAAAGATAAATTAAAACATCTTAATGCAAACACCATAAAATACAAAAAGAATTCTGATAACAATTTAATTATAAACAATCAAAAAGGTGCTTCTAAAGAACAAATAGCTGAATACAACAAGTTAGCTAAATATTACAATTCGCAAAGTAAAGATCAATACGTTCTCAAAATGAAAGATATGGAACGTATTCAATATCTATATAGTTTAATGACAGAAGCACAGAAAAAAGTAGTGGAACCGTTACCAAATTTCCCGCCTCCACCTCCACCTTCCGCCCAAAACATGTCCAAGACACAACAAAAAGAATATGACGAGATGTCCACAAAAGCAAGAAATGGAGAGAATTATTCTTATAAGTATACAGATAAAGACGGAAAAGTAGTTAACGTAACAATGGATAAAAATAACACAACTTTTCCGCCTCCACCTCCACCACCTGTTCCAGCAAACGCTACACCTGAACAAAAAGCGAAATACAAAGATGTGAGTAGCGAATATTATAAAAAATATAAGGTGGAAAATGGAAAAGTGAGTGAGCGATTACCACCACCTCCAATTCCAGCAAATGCGACTCCAGAACAGCAAGAAAAATATAAAAAAGTTCAAGACGAATATAACCAGAAATATAAAGTCAAGAAGGGAGAAGTAAGCAATATTCCGCCTCCACCTCCTCCTCCAATTCCAGCAAATGCGACTCCTGAACAACAGGAAAAATATAAACAAGTTCAGGACGAGTATAACCAGAAATATAAAGTTAAGAATGGGGAGGTCAGTAATATTCCACCACCTCCGCCTCCAGCGCCAATGACCATGGCTAGCGATAAAAAAACAGATGGTAATACCAAAACTGGTTTTATTACAATTAACAACGAAAAGCATTTTTATGCAACGGTTGAAGGAAAAACCAAATATTATAACCGTTGGGGAAATCAAGTTGATAAAAATGGAAATATACTCTCCACTACCCAAACAAATGGCGATGACGTTGTTCCTGGTCAGAAAATAAGTAAAGTGTACCAAAATGATCAGGTTGTAAGTGAGTTTAACAAGAATTGGGTGTCTGATACCGAAACTTTGAATCCTCCTCCACCTCCACCAATATCACCTTTGGACCATGTTATACAAATGGCCAAGAAAGATGCTTCATTTTTCTATGAAGGAAAATCGGTTTCATCAGATCGTGCAATTGCTCTATTAAAAAGTAATAGAGAATTAAATATTCTTACTAGAAATACGGACAGTAATATTCCACGAGTATTTATAACCAAAGATCCAATAAATCATGATACGATAAGTAAAACTTCATTCCCAAAACCAACTGCCGAAAATGACATCAGCCATCTAAAAGTAATGAATAGACATGGTGCGAAATTTTATTTGGATGGAAAGGAAGTATCATTTGACGACGCTTTAAAAGCTGTTAGAAAAAATAAGAATGCTGATATTAACTCGACAATTGAACCTCCTGTAGTAAAAATAAGCACGAAATTAATTGGTGTTATGGGTAAAAAATAAAAGTTTTTTAAATCAAATTAATAAGAGCCACGAAAATTTCGTGGCTTTTTTTTGTAACAAAACCATCCATTTAACGTTCTAATAGTCAATCAACCTGCCTGACGAAAGGCAAGTCCAAACATCAATCAATCATGTTAAAACATTTCTTCATCCTCTGCTCTGGGTCTGATAAAGACATTTTAGACACCTGCTCCAATGGTGAGCAAAACAAATATGCAGGTATAGGCGCAACCGTTTTCTTCACCGCTGTTATGGCATTTATTGCTGCCAGTTATGCACTTTACACCGTATTTGATAATTATTTTATAGCCATGGCATTTGGTGCTATTTGGGGCTTATTGATTTTTAATTTAGACCGTTTTATTGTGTCCACTATTAAGAAACAGGATAGCAAAATAAACGAATTTCTTCAAGCCACACCTCGGATAATTTTGGCTGTTATTATTGCTGTTGTGATTTCTAAACCATTAGAACTTAAAATTTTTGAGAAAGAAATTAATCAGGTGCTTTTAACAGAAAAGAACCAAATGACACTTGAAAATCAGGAAGAAATTGCCAAACAATTTACACCTAACATAACTAATTTAGAAACCGATATTTTAGCCCTTCAAAATCAAAGTGCTACAAAAGAAGCAGAAGTTAATGCCTTGTACGACACCTATATTCAAGAAGCCGAAGGAACAGCTGGCACCAAACTATTAGGAAAAGGGCCTGTTTACCAAGAAAAACGCGACAAACATGATAAAGGTTTAGCGGAACTTCAGGCAATGAAAGAAGCTAATAATGCTAAAATAACAACGATTGAAAATCAAATTGCAGATTTACAGAATAATCAGAAAGCACAAATTCAAAATACACAACCCGTTATTGATGGGTTTGATGGTTTAATGGCACGCGTAAATGCCCTACAAAAACTTCCTTGGCTACCATCATTTTTTATATTTCTACTATTTTTGGCAATTGAAACATCGCCAATTATTGCTAAATTATTATCGCCAAAAGGCTCTTATGATTATAAATTAGAAGATGCAGAAAGTACAGTAAGCACTTGGGCTAAACAAAAAATGAACGAGCGGAAGGAAATTCTGAAAACTGATATGGTTTTAAATAATAAAATTTACAAAGACATTTCAGAAGAAGATGAACTTTACAATTACAAGCGTAAAAAAGCTCGTGAATTCATGCAATTGCAAGCTGATGCGTTTTTTCAGCATCAGAAAAAGACACTTTAGTTTTTTGTTTGTACTTTTAAGAAACAAATAAAAGTCACGTTATGAAATCACGATATCTATTTTTGAGCTTACTTTTTTCAATTGGATTGTTTGGTCAGTCTGAAACATCCAACACCTATAATGAAGATGCTAAAGCTATTCGCCTAGTTTTAAAAACACAGCAAGATGCCTGGAATAAATTTGATTTAGAAGGTTTTATGCAAGGGTATTGGAAAAGTGATTCCTTGAAATTTTATGGTAGCAATGGCATTACCAAAGGTTGGCAAAAAACATTGGACAACTATAAAAAAGGCTATCCAAGTAGAGAGCATATTGGCGAATTACAATTTACGCTTAAGTCTATTTCACCTATTGAAGACCATTCATATTACGTTATGGGGCAATATTATTTAAAACGCTCGGTTGGTGATGCTCATGGCGAATTCCTTATTATTCTTAAAAAGATTAATGGCGAATGGAAAATAATTGCTGATATGTCCAGCTAATTAAGCAGCATCATTAGATTTAAAATGATCGTATAAATCTTTACAACCAAAACCGATAATTGATAATTGCTTTTTCTTAACCAATGACTCGTTATGAAGTTTTGCTAATGCCATAACACCAAATTTATCAATACTATCTAATTCTTCGATACTGATGGTTACAGATTGTAATTTTTCGAACACATTTTCGAATTGATTTTGAAACGTAGCAACAGATGATTTATCGAGTGTGCCTTTTACGTTAAAGAAGTTGTTGTAATGTGAAATTATTAAGCTCATAACATATGATTTTTAAATATTAAACAATAAATAAAGTGCTACTAATCATATGAGGGATACTGTAAATATAATATATTAAAACAATTACACCTTTAGTTTTCGATATACGGCAAAACTTTTAGTTTATTGCCTCTTTACTACAGAAAAAGTTGACAAACTATTGCTTAATAAAATATTACAATTTAAAATTTTCTATCAGGGTGACAGTTTTGAATAGCCAATGAGAGTGGCTTTTCTGAAATAATTTCGGACACCAATTTCCCTGTTGCAGTTGCCATACTCCAACCCATCATGGCATGACCAGTTGCAATAGTTAAGTTTAAGCATTTTGAAGATTTTCCAATATACGGCAAACCATCTGGTGAAACAGGGCGTAAACCTGAAGCCGCATTCTCTTTTTCAGTTTGATTCAAAGTAATTTCGGGATAATATTGCGATGCTGCTTTTGCAATAGCATCAACTCTAATAGAGTTTATAACATTATTAATTCCTGCTATTTCCATAGTGCCAGCAAAACGTGTAAATCCGTTCATAGGAGTTACGGCGACTTTGGCTTCAGCTAAAATGGCTGGAATAGAGATTCCTGTGGACTGTTCTGTATTAATTCTATAGCCTTTACCAGCTTGCAACAATAAATTAAGCCCTATTTTTTTACTTAAAAAAGTACTCCATGTTCCTGCTGCTAGAACAAACTCATCGGCTTGCAAGATTTGCTTATTGGTCTTTAATGATACAATTTTAATGTTGGCTAAAGTTAAATCTTCTACTTTTTCATTGGTATAAAACACAACACCTTCATCCTTTAAATACGCTTTCATTTCCATCATGAACTCCTGTGGTGTGGAATGTGAATCGCATTTGTAATACACAGCACCTTTGGCTGAAATAGAAACATTAGGCTCCAATACTTTTAATTCGTCTAGTGATATTTCAGACGCATCTAACCCTTCACTTTTAGCTATTTCGGCTGTATGAATTTCCTCTCCCAGCATTTTATCTGTCTGACAAAGCATTAATAAACCTTTCTTTTCTAGCTGAAATGAAAATTTCTCATCTTGCTTAATAGCGTCATAAAATTCTTGCGATAGCAAGGTTAACCCTTTAATAGTTGGAATAGCTTTTTTAACATTTTTAGCATTACACGATTTATTGAAGGCATAGGTCCATTTTAAAAAATCAGAATCCAAACGTGGTTTAATATATAAAGGGCTAGCTGGATTAAGCATCCATTTGAATCCTTTTTTCATAACGCCAGGAGCCGATAATGGAATAATATGACTTGGAGATAAATAGCCAGCATTAACATACGACGCTCCTGAATCCATATTAGATTGATCTATAACACTAACGTGATGCCCTTCTTTATGTAAGTAGTAAGCAGAACACAAACCGATGATTCCACCTCCGATTATGATGATTTTTTTGCTCATCTGAATTTTATCATATCAATTCAACATTATTTCATTAACTCAATAACACATTGCTTTAAATTACCTGAAAACCAAACGCATAGGGATCATCATCATTTATGGTTATGGTATTGTGTCCATAAATTTTAGCCCAACCTGTTATGCTTGGAATAATAGCTAATTTGCCATTCAAAGTCGTTTCTTTTTCTACACGACCTATAAACTTACTACCTATATAACTTTCATGAATAAAATCGGTTTCAAGACCTAATTTTCCTTTGGCGTACAATTGTGCTAAACGTGCAGATGTTCCAGTACCACATGGACTTCTATCTATTGCTTTATCACCATAAAAAACAGCATTTCGCCCAGAAGACGAAGGATCAATTGGTGTTCCTGTCCATAATAAATGGGTTACGTCCCGAATGGTTTCATTTTCTGGATGTATAAAATAGTTAGGATATTTCTCCTGTATTCGTTGTCTTACTACTTGAGAAAATTGAATGATTTTTGAAGCCGAAAAATCTTGAACACCCGAAAAATTGGTTTGCGGATCAATTATCGCATAATAATTTCCTCCGTAAGCCACATCAAAAGAAATAGTTCCTAATTCTGGACATTCAATTGATACATTTTCTGCTGCTAAAAAACTCTTCACATTAGTTAACTTTACCCAATCTACTTTATCGTCTGTTTGTTGATAGTCAATTTCCACCAAACCAGCTGGTGCTTCCATTCGGATTTTGCCAGGCACTTTAGGAATAACTAAACCTTCCTCAATAGCAATTGTAATGGTTCCAATTGTTCCATGTCCACACATGGGTAAACAACCGGACGTTTCAATAAACAAAACAGCAAAATCGTTTTCAGGATTATGTGGTGGAAACAATATTGAGCCGCTCATCATATCATGACCACGCGGTTCAAACATGAGTCCTTTACGAATCCAATCAAACTCTTTTAAAAAATGCTGACGCTTTTCACTCATAGAGTTACCAAGCAATTTAGGACCGCCTTCCTTGATAACACGAACAGGATTTCCGCAGGTGTGTGCATCTATACAAACAAAAGTTCCTTTAACCATTTATATAATTACATCATGTGTTTGTTTATTATTTACAAGTCTAGAAATCCCTAACGGATTGTTATTCTTCAAGGCATCCGGCAACAAGTTATTTGGCCAATCTTGGTAACTAAAAGGACGCACCCAACGCTTAATAGAATGAATGCCAACTGCTGTAAAACGACTATCCGTAGATGCTGGATATGGACCACCATGATTCATAGATGGACACACCTCAACACCAGTTGGTACACCATTAAAAATAAGTCTGCCTACGCGATTTTGCATGGCAGAGATCACATCTTCATACGTTTCAATTTCCGAATTGCTAGCAATAATAGTTCCTGTAAGTTGCCCTTCTAATTTTGAAATGATGTCTTGTAATTGCTTGGCATCATTGCAGGCTACAACCATGGAATAAGGTCCAAAAACCTCTTGATGCAATGTTGCATTATTTAAAAATGTATTACCAGAAACAGTGGTAACCGTTTGTCTGGCATAATTTTCTTTTATAGTTGATTCATATTCGGCAACAACTTTTAATTCCGCTTGAGAGGTCGCTTTTTTTAGATTGGCTTCATAAGCACCCAAAATATTGGGATGCAGCATACAGGATGGTTCAATTTTTATTATTTCTTGTGAAAGTGTATCGATAAATGTGGACAATTTTTCGCCTTTAATTCCTAATAGTAAACCTGGATTGGTGCAAAATTGTCCGGTTCCTAATGTAATGGAATTGGCGTAGGTTTTTGCCCATTCAGTTCCTTTTTCTTGTAATGCTTCAGGTAAAATTACAACGGGATTTATACTACCCATTTCTGCAAAAACAGGAATGGGTTCGTCTCGTTGTGCCGCTAAATTATATAACGCACGACCACCTTTAATACTTCCCGTAAAACCAACTGCCTTAACACCTGGATGTTTTAATAATTCCGTACCAACTTCAATACCACTACTATTTAAATTTGAAAAAACACCCTCTGGCATTCCTGTTTTTTGAGCTGCTTTAATAATGGCAGAAGCGACCAATTCGCCTGTTCCAGCATGCATAGGATGTGATTTTACAATTACTGGACAACCAGCAGCCAAAGCCGCAGCTGTGTCTCCTCCAGCCGTTGAATAAGCTAATGGAAAATTACTAGCACCAAAAACGACAACAGGACCTAACGGAATGAGTAATTTTCGAATATCTGATTTTGGCATGGGTTCCCTGTTTGGTTGCGCTGTATCTATAGTCGCTTCCACCCAAGAACCTTCAAGTAATAAATCAGCAAACATACGTAATTGCCCTACGGTTCGTCCACGTTCTCCGTTGGCACGACCTTCTGGCAATCCTGTTTCAGAACAATATGTATTTATGAGTTGCACATCTAACGCTAAAATTTCATCGGCAATAGCATTTAAAAACGTTGCTTTTTTTGCTCCGGACATATTTCTGTAGGTTAAAAATGCGCTACTAGCTAAATCTACAGATTGATTTATTTCATTGGATGTTGCCTCTGTAAAGACAGCTTTATTTGACAAATTTGTTTGCGGATTATAGGTTGTAAACGTTTTATTTCCGCTAGCTTTTTGTTGATATCCAATATAATTTTTTCCTGTCATCATCTGTTTTGTTTTAAGCTATTTTTGTACCATTTGGCATGGTTCGTTCTGGTTGCAATATTACGACATCCTTGTTACCTCCCAATCCAGCAAGAATTAAACACTCACTCATCATATTCGCTATTTGTTTCGGTGGAAAATTAACAACAGCTACTACTTGCTTCCCTATTAAACTTTCCGAAGAATATAGATTTGTAATTTGAGCAGACGTTTTTAGTTTTCCTAAATCACCAAAATCGACTAACAATTTATAAGCTGGATTTTTCACTTCTTTAAAAATTTCAGCTGAAACAATTGTTCCAATGCGCATGTCTACTTTTGTGAATTCGTCCCATGTTAATATATTTTCCATTATAGATTTTTGTAATCTGGCAAAACTGGTCTATTTTTCAAACTGGTTTCAATAACCTGTTTTACATGTTCACGTTCAGAACCTTCTAATGGTAATCTAGGTTGCCGCACGTTTTCAGTTCCGATTCCTGTGTACACTTCTGCCAATTTTATGTTTTGTACTAATTTAGGGTTTATATCCAATTCTAACAAGGGTAAAAACCAACGATAAATTTCTATAGCTTCTTGAATCCGACCTGCTTTTTGTAATTCATAAATAGCAACCGTTTCAGCTGGAAATGCACAAACAAGTCCAGCTATCCAACCATCGGCTCCCATAAGGAGACTTTCCAATGCAATAGTATCAACACCTGTCATAATTTTCAATCTATTACCAAAGGCATTTTTAATTCGGGTTACGTTGGAGATATCACGTGTAGATTCTTTTACCGCTTCTATATTCTCACATTTCAATAATTCGTTAAACATTGGCAAAGTGACTTCTACCTTATAATCTATTGGATTGTTATACACCATAATAGGCAAAGATGTATTGTTAGCCACTGCTTTAAAATATTCAACCGTTTCTTTATCACCCGATTTATAGCGCATTGGCGGCAACATCATGAGGCCTTTAGCACCATCTATTTCTGCTTTTTGAGCAGCTTCAATGGCTGCTTTAGTTGTTTGTTCCGCAATATTTATGAGGACTGGAACCTGACCTTTGACCAAATCTACTGTTGTGGTAGTAAGTGTTCGTTTCTCGCTATCTAGTAAGGTACTAGCTTCTCCTAAAGTTCCACCAAGAACAATACCATGAACGCCTGCTTCTAATTGTGCTTTAATATTAACCTCGAAAGCTTTTAAATCCAATTCATCATTATCGGTAAATTTGGTTGTAACAGCTGGCATAATGCCTTTCCATTTAATACTCATAAATTCTAACTTTTAGTCAGTTAAAATTACTTTGATAAAAGTTAATTTTTTAATCCAAATTTATCCAAAATAGGTACTATATTATCCTAAATTATACTTTAAATATAACTATTGAATAGTATTTGCTTATTTTTACAGTCATGTAAGTTTAAAAACACGATGAAAGTCCTTCCATTTAAAGTACCAAAACCCGAACAAGATGCTTTTGTTTACCAAGAGGATTTTGAAACTAGTTTCTATGACAAACTACATCAGCATGAAGAAATTCAGTTCAGTATTATTTTAGAAGGCGAAGGCACATTAATTGTTGGCGATACTGTTAACTTCTATTCAAAAAATGACATTCTAATTTTAGACAGCCACATGCCTCATGTGTTTAAAAGTGATGCGAAGGCTTCCAAACATTCGCACATGCTATCTTTATTTTTTACGAAAGAATCGTTTGGAACTCATTTTTTTAAGTTAGAAGAACTACAGGAATTACAACCATTTTTTAAACGCTCCAAACATGGATTTAAAGTAACATCTCATAAAAAAGCGCTAAAAGAAATATTTATAAAGCTTGAAACAGTCAGCAAATTAGAACGCTTTATTATGTTACTTCAGTTGATGAAAATAACAGCCAAAGCTAATTACCAAAGCTTATCATCGTTTATTTACAATAAAAAATATTCTGATAATGAAGGCAAACGCATGCGTGATGTTTTAGCATTTACCATGAACCAATATAGAAACCATATTACATTGGATGCCGTTGCTGAAGTTTCTAATATGACTAAAAATGCATTTTGTAAATATTTTAAAAAACGAACGAATAAAAGCTATTTTCAGTTTTTAAATGAATTACGAATTGAAAATGCTTGCAGATTAATGCAAAGTGAAACAGATAGTTCGATTTCTGAAATAGCTTATCAATCGGGTTTTAATAACGTGTCTAATTTTAACCGACAGTTTAAAATGATTAAGGGAAAATCGCCTAATAATTATCGGAGAAATCCGAGTTAAGTTTATAGGGTAATTTATGTTTTCTTAACGTACTTGGTGATAATCACAATTTGTTGACCATCCACTTTGCCTTCAATAAATTCGGCATTTTCATGGTCCAATCGAATATTCCTCACAGCCGTACCTTGTTTCGCAACCATACTAGATCCTTTTACTTTTAAATCTTTTATCAAAACAACATTGTCCCCATTATCCAAAATAACACCATTTACATCCCGATGAATAATTTTATTGGCTTCATCTTCATGTTCACCAGTAGCTCTTGCCAAAGCTAAAGCTTCATCATCCAGATACATCATATCCAACAAATCCTTTGGCCAACCTTCGCTACGTAAACGTTGTAACATACGCCATGCCATAATTTGAACAGCCACATGTTCACTCCACATACTGTCATTTAAACAGCGCCAATGATTGGGATCCATATCTGTGTTTCCTTCAATTTGATCCAGACAGGTTTTACAAACCAAAACATCATTAGCCACATTTTCATTTAAAGATGGCGGAATGGTATATTGTTTTAAGTCCTGGTTAACAGCACATAATTCACATGCATTTTGGCTGCGCTCTTGAAGCATTTGTAGTACACTCATTTGGTTATTTTTAGTATGCAATGTTACGGATAATATGTAAATATAAAAAGCCTTGCCAGAACCTAGGTTTATTAAACCTATCAAAAAAAGTAAAAACCAAAACTTAACTCCTTTTTTTAAATCGCTATTAATTAAAAATCATTTTTACTCTAAACCAGAGGATATAAAAGGAACCGTTTTTTTGCTATAAACTTACTTAAGAAAAGTAAACAAAACACAAAATCTCGAAAAAGTGGAACCAGTTACGTTAGACAACCATTTGGTATAAATTAAAAATAGAGGTTTAATAAACTTATTTCATAAACTAGAATTTTACAACTATTAGTCAGATTGTGCTCTTTAAAATACTTAGCTAATTAACAAAAAAAAGCCCTGGTAGAACCAAGGCTTTTGTGTATAATCAAAAAAAGTGAAACCAAATCACTTTAATATGTAATCGTTATTAACCATATGAAAAAAACTACTTTTGCTATTAAAGTTAATTATTAACGATCGTTTGCTAATTTAAAGTAAAAAAATGATCTAGAAATAAAATTTCGACAGAACAACCAAATTCGTAGCTAGAAACCAATTTACTGTCGACTAAAAAATTAGTTTTTAAAAAAAATCATTTTATAAACTAGAATTTTACAACTATTAGTCAGATTGTGCTCTTTAAAATATTTAGCTAATTAACAAAAAAACAAAGCCTTGGAAAACCAAGGCTTATGTAAAATCAAAAAAAGTGAAACCAAACCACTTTTATATATAATCGTTACTAACTATATGAAAAAACTACTTTTGCTATTAAAGTTAATTATTAACGATTTTGTACTAATTTAATGCAAAAAAATAATCTAAAAATAAAATTTCGACAGAATAACCAAAGTCGTTGTTAGAAATCTATTTCATGTCGATTAAAAAAATCAGGATTTAAATAAATTCATTTTATAGACTAGAATTTAACTACTATTAGTCAGATTGAGTTCCTTAAAAAATTTAGCTATTTCACAAAAAAACAAAGCCTTGGAAAAACCAAGGCTTGTTTTACATCAAAAAAAAGTGAAACCAAACACTTTAATTTAAAAAATCGCTATTAAACATAATACTTAGTTTGCTATTAACTACTTACTTGAGGGTATAAACTATTATGCTGGTACTAATTAAAGATTAAATATGATACAAAAAATAAAAATTCGACAGAATAGACAAAGGTGTAGTTAGAAAACCATTTACTGTCGATTAAAAAAAATAAAGATTTAAATATACTGGTTTTATAGACTAGAATTTAACTACTATTAGTCAAATTGAGTTTCTTAAAAAATTAGCTATTTCACAAAAAAAAAGCCTTGAAAGATTCAAGGCTTGTTTTACATCAAAAAAAGTGAAACCAAAATCACTTTAATTTAAAAATCGCTATTAAATTAAAATACTAATATAAATTAATATTCTACTTCGTATTCAAATATAGTAGCAAATATCATGTAAAAATTAAAATTTCGACAAACGAGTGTTTCGTGTTGCTAGAAAGCTGTTAAGTATCGATTAAAAAAGATTAAGCTTCTTTAAAAAATCGTTTTTATAGGTTTTCCCTAATGGAATATTGGTCTCACAAACACGAATACCACTATCTATAATTTGATTAATTTTCTGTAAGTTAACAACATACGAACGATGTACTTTAAAAAAAGTTGATTCAGGCAATTTACTAAACAAACTTTTTAGTGATGTATGGACAACAAACGTATCCGTTTGGGTTACAACGCTAACATAGTCACCTTTTGATTCTATATAGCACAAATCTTCAAAATCAATTTTAACCAACCGCTTATTTATATTAACAAACAAATAATCTGCTTGCTGATCATTCTCTTTGCTTACAGAGGCATCCTTTACATACATATTTAGTTTACCTATGGTCAAATTAAAACGCTCTGGTACAATTGGTTTTAATAGATAATCTAACACGTAGGGATACTCAAAAGCCTTAATAGCAAAGTCCGAATCTGACGTTATTAAAATTATTTTAGGACTAGATTTTAGCGTTTGAATAAAGTCGAACCCTGAAAATCCTGGCATATGAATATCCAGAAAAATCAAATCAATATCTGTTGTGTTTAAAAACTTGAGAGCTTCGATAGGGCTTGAAAACTCATCAATAAAATTTAAAACATTATGCTCATCACATAAACCTTTTATAATGGTTCTTGATGTGGCTTCGTCATCAATTATTATATAATTCATAGGCTATTAATTATACGATTTGTTTTAAAAAAAGTGTTATTTTATGTAACACGCTTTCAAATTCATCTTGAAAGGCTATTTGGTTAAGTTTAAGACTCGCTTCATACTCTATTGCTAATTTATGACCTTTTTCTAAACTTAAAACAGCCATTTTATGTTTTAATTTATGAACAATTTTTGCAATTTCATTATAATCTCCTGCGAGCAATTTTTGATAATATAATTCTTTTTCAACAGGAAATTCATCTTTTATAACCTGTAAAATCTTTGTTTCAAAATCAGTATTGCCTTTGGACAATTTTCTAATGTAATCTAAACTAGGCGTTTCCAAAATACTATTTATTTAAAGTGAAAAAGAATGTTGTTCCAACACCAAGTTCCGATTCTATTCTAATAGTGCAATTATAAATATTTAAAATCTTTTTAACTATGGATAAACCAATTCCCGAATTATGAGACTTCTGATGGATGGAATTAAATATTTTAAAAATCTTTTTATGGTATTTTTCATCTATTCCAACGCCATTGTCGCTTACTGAAAACTCATAGTGCTTTTCTTGCTCTGAAAAATCAATGGTAATGATGCCTTGTGGCTTATCATTATGTTCTATAGCATTCATGATTAGGTTTTGAAAAATTTGGCGCGCTTTCATTCTATCAACAATAATAGTAGGCAAAGTTTGCTTAATTGTAATTGATATATTTTGTGGAATATGAATAGTTTGTAATATGGTATCTAATAATTCATTTAAATCGATATTATGATCCAAAACGGTTTCTTCAGAAATACTTGCATATTTTAGAATTCCAGAAATAAGGGTATCCATTTTTTCTAGTGTAAGTTCCAACTGCTTAAAATGCTGAATACTTTCCGGCTTTAACTTACTCAAATTATCCGTTTTTATCCAATTTGCTAAAGCACTTATATTGCGCAAAGGTGATTTTAAATCGTGCGATACAATATGGGCATACTCTTCTAATTCTTCGTTACTTTTTTTAAGTTTTTCGAGTAGATTTTCTTTTTGAATTTCTAATTTTTTTTGTTTTGTGATATCCAAATGGATACCAATAGAACCAATTATTTCATCGTTTATATTATAATTTGGCGCACCACTAATTAGCCAATATCTATCTGCATTCTCTTTGTTTTTTGCTGTTACCTCATAAATATTAGACTCACCTTTAACCCGATTATCCACTTGGGCTTTTAACATTTTTTTACTCGCTTCATCTAATAAAATATCGGCTCCTGTTTTACCAATTAATTCGTATTCTTTATAGCCCGACATTTGTTCAAAACTCTTATTTACCATAAGAATAACGTCATTATTATCTACTTCAATTAAACCCAAATTCATGTTTGAAATAATATTACTATACTTCTCACGCTGTGCTTCCAAGCTTTTTTGGTAGTTTCTATTTAGTGTTACATCCCGATAACTCCATAAATGCCCTAAATATTCATCGTCATTAAAAATGGGAATATAATCACGCTCTAAAATGGTATTATTGGCCATAATAACCTCGTCAGCAATAGCTTTCTCTCGTTTTTCTAGGAGCTGAGCAATACGTTCTGTAAAATGCTCTGGGTTTTTAAATAAATGTTTACTCTGTTCAGCCGCATTACTACAATCTTGACCTATTAAGTATTCTGGACTTAATGGGATTTGAAAAAAATTGCAGAATCTCTGGTTGGTTAAAATTATTTTTCTGTTTTCGTCTTCTAATAGTATACCTGTATCTAAACCTGAAATTAAGCTGTAAAGTCTTTTTTGTGATGTAATTAAATCGCGATCAGATTGATCTTTCTCACGCATATCCAATGCGTGCTTTACTTTTAAAGCAGCTACTTTAGCAATACTCTCTACTGTTTTAAGCTGCTGCCTGGTGAAAAAATTCTTATCTGGGTGTTCAGAATCTATAATTCCAATTACATGTCCATTTAATATAATTGGTACTGTTAATTCGGAAAATCTAGTTTCAATATCTTCAATATATCTATCATCCTTACTGGTATCATGAATAAGTTCAGATTTACCAGATTTAGCTACAGAACCAACAATTCCTTCGCCAATTGGCATCAGTAATTTGTTGATAATCTCACCGTTTTCAGTTAATTTCCTACCGCTAGCCGCTATTTGCTCCAAATGGTTTTTATCTTTATAAACAGCATAAATAACACAATCATTGGTGCCTAAGAATTGTGATAAAATATCTGAAATTTCTTGAGCTATTTCATAAATATTATAGGACCCAAATAATCGGTTAATAACAATATCTAAAACACCTATTAATTGCCCTTTGGTTTTGGTTGAAGCTTCATCCGTTGTAGTCACAGTATCAATAACAACACGAGTACTTTTTAATGTTTTATTCTCTAATGTTTTAATCCTTAAAGCCTCATCCAACGACTTGTTTTTTAATCGTTCTGACTCTAATTCCCGTTGCAAGTTTGCAATAATTATTGCTTCCATACTTTAAAATTAATGCACTAATTGGTTATGCATCCAATATTGAAAAAAGCACTGGATACAGGACACATACTCTTCATATTTAAGAGGTTTTAAAACATATCCTGCAATTCCCATACGGTAACATTCCAAAACATCTTTTTTATTGCTAGATGTGGTTAGAATTACCGTTGGAATACACTTAAAATCTTCGTGAGTTTTTAAGTATTCTAAAAACTCTAAACCATTCATTCTTGACATATTTAAATCCAACAATATGATATTAGGGAGATTTTTAGTTTCGTTTAAGTAAACTATGGCTTCTTCACCATTTGCAGATTGAGATACAGTATGGTTGTACTCCAAGTTTAATAAAACTCTCTGGAATTTCATGACTTCAATAGCATCATCTTCTACCAAAAGAATATTGAGTGGTTTATTCATTTAAAATAATAATTTAAAAAGGCAAGATAGTAGATTTCAATGATTAAAGGTACATAAAATCAAGTTCAACTTATAAAAAACAACAACTTTAAAGTCTTAAAATACCACAAAGTATAAGCTGGAAAAAATCACTTTAATAACTCCTCTTGAACCCTTTTTGTTAAGGACTTGAAAATCAGAACGTAAGAATCATCAATCATCTGTTTTATAAGTGATATTGATAATTCGCCTTTATAAAGTCTGAGCGTATTCCAGTGTATTTTGCTCATATGATATCCAGGTTCCACACTTTCATAATTTGCGCGTAGCTCCAACGCATATTCAGGATCACATTTTACGTTTATTGCAGCGTCATCTTGTTCCCAATTTTTTAAGGAAGTCAGCAGAAACATTTTATTACCAACTTTAAAAACTAACACATCTTCATCAAACGGAAAGTGTTCAGTAACGCCTTTTTTTGAAATACAATACTCCCGAAGTTGTTCGATATTCATGATTTATTTTTCTAACGGATTTGTTTCTGAAAATTCAGATATTTTTACTACCGAATAATCTATTTTCCAACCAATTAACACTAAATTTTCAATTAAAGAAATGGCTTCAGCGACTTCGCGCTGTGCTAATTTATATAAACCAAAAAATATATCCATAATTAGTATTTGCACATATCTAATTTACTCAATTTCAAATAAAACAGGTTTACTTGGTGTGGCATCATTTTCAAAAGGTGCAATTTGAAGATTTAAAAAATAGGTGCCATCTTCAACTGCATTTGGGACGAAAATTAATTCTGTAATGGTTGCATCCATACGCTTTCGGCCAGAAGTATTCCAAAAAGCATGATGTGCTAGCAATTGTCCATCATCTTTTTCTTTATCCACACTTGGTAAATCTATCAGTAAATGTTTGACGCCTTTTTCACGTAAATAGATTGCTGCTTCCTCTAATAAATAAGGTGGATTTGTATTCGAGTATTGCTGATTTAATTTCTCATTTGTATTCGGAATTGTTCTCAAAATAACAGCCTCGCGTTTTTTATTTCCCAAAGCAAACTGGATTTGTTTTTTGGAGATAATAAAATCCGTTTTATGTTTTTCTGGAGCAACTGTTATCACTTCTGCCAAAAAGAAAAACTGTTTTAAATTCTGATTTACAGAATGCACTTTTTTTGTAATATGCCCAACACATTCCGTATGTGTTCCGTGTGCATGCGGATTGAAAAAAATATTATTAAAATTAATATCGGCTCCTCCTACCACACTTGCTATCCAATCGCCATCTTGAACAGGTTCAATCTTTGGAGGATCTTGATACCAGGCATTCACATTATTTAGTGCAGCACGCATGGGAATGGAGATGTCCAAGGGTTTGGATAAATCTATTTTATATTTTTTTGAATTGGTTTCAATGGTTGCAATCATGTTTCTAATTTTCTATAATCAATGTGGTTATAAGAAACGTAAAAGTCAGGATAAATACAACTCTAGACCGTTTAATTTAGTAGAAATAAATCGGATGCAATCCCATCACATAAAAACAATCCTTTTTTGGTAACACGCAAGGTGTTTTTTTCAATATATAACAACTGATTTTTTATATGTTTTTCAGATTCTTTTACCAGTAATTCTTTAAAATGTATTCCAAAATCACGCTCAATTTCATCTAATGAAACACCCCAAATAGTGCGTAAACCTGTCATAATATATTCGTTATACTGATCGGATTTTGATAGTTTTTCAATTTCTATTGGCAACTTATTTTCCAATAGAGACTGTATATATTTTGAATTATTTCTAACATTCCAACCACGTTCGTTTCCATTGAAAGAATGTGCCGAAGGTCCAATTCCCAAATAGGATTTACCTTGCCAATAAGCTGAATTGTTTCGGCTGAAATAATCGGGTTTCCCAAAGTTAGACAACTCATAATGCACAAAACCATGTTGGGTAATTGTATCCACTAAAATAAGGAATTGTTGTTCCGCCAAAGCATCGTCTACATTTTCAATAACGCCTTTTTCAATAAAACTCGCTAAAGCTGTTTTGGGTTCAACTGTTAGGGCATAACTAGAAATATGTGGAATATTAAAAGCTAAAGCAGTTTCAATATTTTTAAGCCATTGGTCATTTGTTGAACCTGGAATACCGTAAATTAAATCGACAGAAATATTATCGAAATACGTGGTGGCTTCCTGTAAAGCTATTTTAGCTTCATGTTGATTGTGCGCACGATTCATGAGCTTTAAATCGGTTTCAAAAAAGGACTGAATTCCTATGGATAATCGGTTAATACCAATACTTTTGTAATCTTGAAAAACGGTATTTGAGGCATCTTTTGCAGAAATTAAATCATCTGGATTGGCTTCTAATGTGATTTCAGGATTATCGGAAACTTGATAGTTTTTATAAACAGCATCGATTATTAATTGCAATTCATCTTTATTTAAAAGACTTGGTGTACCACCTCCAAAATAAATGGTTTCTACTTGGGTGTTTTTGAATTCGTCTTTTCGCAACTGAAGCTCGGTGACTAAAGCCTGTAGCAATTCATCTTTCTTTTTTAAGGACGTAGAAAAATGAAAGTCACAATAATGACACGCTTGCTTGCAAAACGGGATGTGGATGTAAATTCCGGCCATTTTTTTATATTCAATCTCAAGCCGTTTTTACGCGCTTGAAGTGCTTAAAATCTCTTTTATTTTATAATTACAATACTGCAATCTACTTACTTCTTCTTAACCCGATCTTCATTTTGCTTGACAAAACTAGCCCAACCTGAATAACTTTTTCCAATTTCTATGCGACCTTCATTGTAAAAATGACATACGGCTGCTGCCAAACCATCCATAGAATCTAAATTTTTTGGCAAGGTTTTTAACCCTAACAAACCTTGGAGCATTTTAGCTACTTGTTCTTTACTGGCATTTCCATTTCCGGTAATGGCCATTTTTATTTTTTTGGGAGCATATTCGGTAATTGGGATTTCCCGACTTAAGCCAGCTGCCATAGCTACGCCTTGCGCGCGACCTAACTTGAGCATACTCTGCACATTTTTCCCAAAGAAAGGTGCTTCAATAGCAATTTCGTCTGGATGATGCGTATCAATCAACTCGATGGTACGTTCAAAAATAAGTTTAAGTTTTAGGTAGTGATCTGTGTATTTTTTTAAATCTAATTCGTTTAACTGCATAAAAGTCATGGTTTTTCCCACTACTTTTATCAATCCAAAACCCATAATGGTTGTACCAGGATCAATCCCTAAAATAATTTTTTCTTTGCTCATTAATCACAATAATAGCAACCACTTAATGATATTGAAACACCTACTGTTGCTGTAAATAGGTTTCCATTAAACGACCCAAACCCATCAGACATTGGGTCAAAACCCGAACTAAATCCGTAAATGTATGACGTATCCAAAAACACAGAAAGGGTTCGTGAAACAGTATAATGAAATTCCAATCCTGCCATAGCATTTAAAAATGATGTATTATTTTCAGAATATCCACTTAACGGCTTCACCATTGAAAATCCAGGCCCTGCATGTGCAACAATTCCTAAATACGGAGGCAAAAAGGTTGCTATTGGAGATAAATCGTACACAAACTGCGCATTAATTCTAGAATAATTAATTTTAAAGTAAGGTGAACCTGAATCTTGCTCCAAACGATTAAACCCATAATCCAATTTTACACCGTATTGTGGTTTAAACATACGCTGAATACCTAATTGCATAGTAGGAAAATTAATAGACTTACCTTCAAAACCTGTTACAAAACCGGTTGAACTTGGACTATTTAACCCAACAGAAATCTGGGCTTTCCAACGGCTGGCTTCACTTTGAGCAAAACTGCTTGCAACCATAAAAAATAAAATAGCTGCCAAACCAACTGGCTTAATTTGTTTAAAAGCTATGTGCATAGTAGTTAATTGTTTTTATTTGTATCATTACCTGTTATTGAAAAACGCCAAAATATGTTTGGAACGCTTCCACACAAAACTAAACAATTCTTTTTAGTGCTTATAAAATTGAGCATAGTAGTTGGTGCTTTTTATTTTATTTATAACAAACTGACAGCAAATCCTGATTTAGATTTTCAAGATTTTGTCAATTATTTAAGCGAAAACAATAAATTTTCACTCAAAACCATTAGTTTTTTAGTTGTTTTGACCATTTTTAATTGGTTTTTTGAAATTCTAAAATGGCGTGTTTTAGTGTCTTCATTTAAAAAAATCTCATTTCATAAAGCTTTGGAGCAAAGTTTAGGCTCCTTAACCGCCTCTTTACTTACACCCAACCGTATTGGCGAATATGGCGTAAAAGCTATGTATTATAAACCTTCCGAACGTAAACGTGTTGTGGCATTAAATTTATTGGGTAATAGTTTACAGATGCTTGTTACGGTTTTAATAGGAAGTGCTGGATTATATCTTTTTTTAAACCAATACGAAACTGATATCGATTATTATAAAATTGCACGTTTTGGAGCCATTATCCTAATTATTACAGCGGTTGGAATTATAGCTATTACCAAAAATAAGGTACTATTTAAATGGTTTTCATTAGAAAAAATGACTAATTACTTTAAACAATTGCCTTTTAAAATTTATAGTATTGGTTTTGTTCTAGCGGTAATTAGATATGCTATTTTCTCTTTTCAATTTTATTATATCTTAACACTATTTGGCGTTTCAACTTCATATTACAACACACTTTTGGTTATAACCAGTATCTATCTTTTAGCATCCGTAATCCCTTCTATTTTCATTTTTGATGTGGTTATAAAAAGTAGCGTTGCCGTTTATTTGTTTGCTATAGTTGGCGTGAATACATTTACTGTTTTAAGTACGGTTACTATTATGTGGCTACTAAACGTGGTGCTTCCTAGTGTTTTTGGTGGTATATTTGTTTTGAAATTTAAACTCCCTAAATACTAAACATGGTATTTATTTTAGCCATATCCATCACGTTAGCATATCTCCTTTTAATAGGTGTGCTGATTTATGGATTTGAGAAGGTTCCAAAATTTCAAACAGAAGACATTCCAGAAAAAACACAATTTTCAATTATTATTCCCTTTAGAAATGAAGAAAATAATTTACCGCAGCTTTTAAAATCCATAAAAAATCTTGATTACCCAACAGATTTATATGAAATAATTCTGATTGATGATGATTCTGAAGACAGATCCGTAGAAAACATAAAAACCTTTATTGAAAACGGCTTACAACACGTTACGATTTTAAAGAACAATATTAAAAGTACATCGCCAAAAAAAGAAGCCATTTCAATGGCCATAAAAAAAGCGAAATATAACTGGGTTATTACAACCGATGCAGATTGTATAGTTCCCAAACTTTGGCTTAAAAGCTTTAACGGGATGATTCAAAATACACCTGCAAGATTAATTGCTGCTCCTGTTAATTACCATGATATTGCTTCATTTTTAGACCGCTTTCAAACGCTAGATTTATTAAGTTTAATAGGCACAACTATTGGCTGTTTTGGAATTAAAGAACCTTTTTTAGCCAATGGTGCAAATTTAGCTTACAAAAAAGAATTGTTTTCGGAATTATCTGGTTTTGAAGGCTCAACAGAAATAGCCAGTGGTGATGATGTTTTTTTACTTCAAAAAGCCGTAAAACACAATTCAGAAGATGTGTTTTATTTAAAAACTATAGATGCTACCGTTGAAACAAAACCACAAAGAAACTGGAATCAATTAGTGTCTCAACGTTTACGATGGGCTGCAAAATCTACGCACTATAAAAGTTTTTTCGGCATCTTTACAGGATTCCTTGTTATGCTTATGAATTTACTGATAGTTGTCCTAATTCCAATAGTAGCTTTTGGCATTTTAACAACAAATAATTTTATAAGCATATTGCTTATAAAATTAAGCATAGACTTTCTACTAATTTTTAAAACTAGTCGGTTTTTACACCAAGAATCCGTACTAACATCGTATTTAGCGGCTAGTATTTTTTACCCATTTTTTAGTACCTATATTATATTCATTTCATTTTACAAAGCGTATACCTGGAAAGGTAGAACGTTCAAAAAATAAAAAAATAGTATTATAGATATCATTTTATTTCTTTAGCTTTACAAGTAATCAAAATTTTCAAAACATGAAAAAGGCCTTGTTTTTACTTGGATTTTTAGGTCTCGGATTTTTAAGTTTCTCACAACAGTCCTACACTATTAATAATGAAACCATAGAGTTAAAAACCGCTATTGAAGGAAATCTAGATTTACTTTGGACTATTGACAATGGCACATATCGTTATTTTGTAAGAACAGAATCTGGTAATATCCAGGAATTGGTTAACACCAAAGATGGTGACACCCGAAAATATCAAGAAGAATATAAAACTGTTTTAAAAAACCTAACAGAAGGTTATGATGTTTCAACAGAAAACGTAAATCTAACCTTATACAGTCTGGAAAACTTTTTTAACACCTACAATGCCACAACCGATTTAAACTATAATTTTGAACCTCGCGCTAAACTTCAAACCCGTTTAGGTGCTTTTGGTGGTATTACCAATCAGCCCTTAGTAGAAAATCCAAACAATACTAGCGTGCCGTTTTTTGGATTAGAATTTGAATTTTTTGAAGCTACTAGATTACAACGTCATACACTATTTTTCCATTTCAGACACGCTTTAGAAGCTGATGATTTTAAATACACAACCACACAAATTGCCATTGGTTACCGTTATCGATTTATTAATAAAGACCGTTTTAATGTGTATGGTAATTTAAAACTGGTGACTTATGACTTTGGACAGGCAACTTACACATCTAGTATTCCAGGAGTTGAAACTTATGATGAATCCTTCTCAAATATTGATGTGCCTTTTATTCTTGGTTTTGGAGCTGATTTTCGTGTCACCAAAAATGGTTTTATCACCTTTGCATATCATGATATTTATGCCCTATTTACTGATAATAGTGATAATTTTCCTATTGATTTTGCTCTAGGCTTTAAAATGAATTTATAGTGCGTTTAGACAAAACATCTAATCCTGCTTTCTCCAACTATTTTTGGGATGATGATACTACATCATCTAAAAAAATGACGGTTACTGGTATCCTTATTAAATCTATTTTCTGTATTGCAATTGTTGCAGCAATTACAGTGGCTATTTGGTATTATTACAGCAATGGAAATAATATAAAATGGATTACTTTAGGAGGCATGATTACAGCTATTGTTATTAGTTTAATCATTTCTGTTAGGCAACATTGGGCTAAAATTTTAGTACCACTTTATGCTATAGCCAAGGGTTTTTTTCTTGGTGGCATTACCAGTTATGCACAAGCGCAATTTCCTAATTTACCGTTTCAGGCAATTGGTGTTACAATCGTCACTTTTTTCGTTGTGTTAACACTTTATCAAACGCGTATTATTGTGGTGACAAAAAAATTACGAAGCGTTATTATAACAGCTTGTACAGCCATTTTTGTGACGTATCTTATTTCATGGATATTGAGTTTCTTCGGTATAAAAAGTTTTCTTTGGGGAACATCATGGCTTGCTATTGGCTTTAATGTGGTAGCTGCCGTTTTTGCATCATTAGCCTTACTTTTGGATTTCGATTATATTGAACGTCATAAAAATAAAGCACCAAAGGAAAAAGAATGGCTAGCAACTTGGGGATTATTGGTAACATTAATATGGTTGTATGCAGAAATATTACGACTCATGCGAAAGCTGGCTATTCGGTTTTAATTTTTAATTAACCTGAATAATCACAGGCAGTGTAAAAGCCGTTTTAACCTGTTGACTGCGTCTAATTGCTGGATAAATTTTCGGTAATGAATCCACACTTTTATGAAGTAATTCTTTAATATTTGGAATTTCTTGAAGCGTTAAAGAATCGGCTTTAATGGTTATAAGTGAAAGTAAACCTTCTTTTGAAATTTCAAAATTCATGTAAACTGTATCATGAATATCCTGCTTTACAATAAGCGTATCCTGTTGGATTTTTTGTGTAATAATTTGGGTTAATGTATTTTGAAAACAGTCTTTTTTTTCTTCTTTTGAAGCGTTTTCGTCACAGCTTTCAAACATAGGATATTCATCCACTTCATTCCAATTAAACGTCAGCAATTCATTCTCCAGAATAACGTCCGACGATGTTTTTTTTACATCGAAATAATTACAGGAGTTAACCAACAAACACATTAAAATAAAATACAGCTGTTTCATAGGTTTTTATGAACCCGAAAAATACAATATTTTTAGAATTTAATCAGTTTTCAGAAATTTTTCTTGTTTCAATTCAGCCAATCTACTTTTGACTTTATATGAAAATGGGCTTTCTGGATATTTAGCCAAAAATTCTTCATATAATTTAATTCGCATGTCTATATCTTTATAAAAATCGTCTTTGGTATATACTAAAAAAAAAGCAGCGTACATATTATTAGGGTTTTCAACTAACGCTTTTTCAAACGACTGAATGGCGGCTTGGTGCTTTTTTTGATGATTTTGTATGGTGCCTAAATTCATATATTCCGAATCCAACGGTAAATCCGCTAACTCAAGTGCTTTGCTGACGTAATTTTCTGCTTGTTTATAGTCGCTTACTCTTGTAAATAAAGAACCCAAAATATAATTATTATCTATGTTTCTTGGCTCTTTGGCTAATGCCAATTTTTGTTGTTCAATGGCCTTTTCAACTTCCGAAATTTCCGAATATGCAAAACTTAATTTTTCATGGACAAATTGTGAATTTTCACCCAAAGACAATAACTTTTCAAACCAGATAGAAGCGTCTTTATAGTCCTTTTTCCAATAATAATTTTGCGCTTTTAAACTGATAAGTTCCAAATTGTTTTCATAGGTTTTTAAACCGATATCTGTATAATAATCTACCGAATCAAACTCACGTTTTTGTAAGTGTCGTTTTGCTAATTTAAAAATGGCTTTTTGATGTCCTGAATCTAAATTAAAGCTGGTTTTAAATTCTGACAAAGCCGAAGAATCTCGTAATTGCTCATAGACCAAACCCAACTCATAATGATAATTTGGATGTTGTGAATCTGTTGCTATTAGTTGTTTAAAAACTGATGATGCGGTTTGAAAATTTTTCGTTTTAGATAACAATTTAGCATATTCGTATTTTAATAAGGCATTATCGGGATCTGCTTGAATACTGCGTTGGTAAAAGTTTAAAGCTTCGTCATAGTTCCCAATAGCTGTATAGGATTGCGCTAATTTATAAGAAATAGCATCAACATTTTTATAGGTTTTGTAGACTTTAATAGCTTCAGAATAATTGCCATTTACAAACAAACTATCTGCAACATTTAAAACCAAAGGTTGCGCTTCGGTTTTAAAAAAAGTGAGTATTAAAATTATAAGAATGCTTCTACTCATTTACTTTAAATTTTATGGGTAAATAGTAAGGCACAGTTACTTTTTTTCCTCTCTGCTCTCCTGGGATTAAATTAGGAATCATGCTAATAACACGTTTGGCTTCTGCCTCTAATTCAGGATGAGGCGCTCGAACTTTAATATCAACAATCTTTCCAGATGTATTTATTTTAAAGAATGACCTAATATGAACATCACCATCAAGATTTAATGAGCTAGCTAATTCCGTGTTGAAATTTCGACCAATAAAAGCATTTAACTTTGTATTCATGCAATTTTTCTTTTCGGCATTGGTTATACCACTTTCACATCCAGGAAAAACAGGAACCTGTTCAATTAATGCAAAAGGCACCTCTGAATCAGATCCGAATGACTCTTGTTCTAACACTTCAACAACTTCACCATTTCGATCTTGCTTTTCGGTTTTTGATTGTTCTTCGACAACTTCAATAATACCGTCACTCTCATGAGTTTTCAAAGCGTTGATAAACATACTTTGTAAAGCTGTTTTCTCGGCATCTGTTAATTCACCTTTCGCTTCAATAGAACTCTTTAAAAGTTCTATTTGAGCTTGAACGGTTAATTCCTGTTCTACAACTTCGGGCTGTGTGGCTTCTTCAGAACATGATGAATATACCAACATTCCTAAAACCATAGGGATTAATAAAGCGTACTTGATTAATTGTACTTGTTTTGATTTTGTTTTTTGTAACATAATAATTCGTTTTTTGATTAATGATTGTTTGAAAAATGGATTGATGAATGATACCTGATTCGTATCGAAAATTTGTGCTAATAAGTTTTCATAGTATTGCTTTTTGTTGTGTTTCACAGCTTGAGAATCTGCTATAAATTCATGTAAATCTGCCATACGGTTTTGAAACATGTAGACGAGTGGATTAAACCAAAATACCATTCGAAGTATTTCAAAAAACAGCAAATCCCACGTATGTTTTTGCTTCACATGAACAAGCTCGTGTTTTATTATTTGTTTGCGTTCGGTTTCTTTTATCTTCTCACCTAAAAACACATAGTTGAAAAAAGAAAATGCTAACGTACTTTTTAAAATCCGCACAAAATAAACAGAACCTTCCTTTTGCTTGGGATTGTCATACGTCAGCTTTATAATTTTAATTAAACGCATGATAAAGAATAAAATAGCTAGAACACTTCCAATTACTAAAACCAATGAGAAATACCATAGAAAACTGTGCGATGTGTTGCTTCCACTAATGACCACTTCTTCTAAAAAAATTGTATTTGGTGTTTGGGACAGAATTTGTGGCAACCTGACCATAAAATATTGTGGAACAGCCTCTTTAAAACCTGCTACTTTAATAAATGGCAACACAACCGAAAGTGCTACCGTTACTAATAAATACGCACGATTCCAGTTAAAAAACGTTTCTTTCTTTAAAAACACATCATAAATGAGTAAGAAAAATAACTGAAACGCAATGATTTGAATTATATAGTGTATCATGATTTTTCGTCTTTATGAATCTCTTTTAATACAGATTCTAATTCTTGCAAACTGATATCATTTTTCTTCATGAAAAAGGACACCATACTTTTAAATGAGCCTTGAAAATAATTATCAACTAACACGTTTATGCTCTGATTGCTATAATCTTGCTTTTTTACTAATGGGTAATAAATATGTCCTTTTCCTTGTTTTTCATAATCCACAAATCCCTTACTTTCTAAAATACGGACAATGGTAGAAACTGTATTATATGCTGGTTTTGGCTTTGGCAGTTGCGCAATAATTTGTTTTACTGCTGCTTTTTCTAATTGCCATAATACTTGCATTATTTCTTCTTCGGCTTTGGTTAATTGCTTTTTTTGGATCATGACTTTTATTGCGAATTATTTTTTAACTAAACTTTTAGTTAAACAAATATAACTAATTATTTAGTTTAAACTAATTTTATAGTTAATAACTTGTAACATTCTTTAAGTATCTTCGTCTAACAGGAAACATTTATGGATATTATATTAGTTGTTTTAGGGTTTGTTTTTATGCTGATTGGTATAGCTGGTAGCTTTTTACCCATTTTACCCGGACCTCCATTAAGTTGGATTGGCTTACTGATTCTTTATTTAACAAAGGCAGTCCCAAATGACTGGTGGTTTTTAGGGATTACTTTAGCTGTTGCTTTAATTGTTTTTGCATTGGATTACATTATTCCGGCAATGGGAACCAAACGTTTTGGCGGTAGTAAAAAGGGCGTCATTGGCACCACATTGGGACTTATTGTTGCAATTATATTTCCAATATTTGGTCCTTTTGGTATTATTATCTGGCCCTTTCTTGGCGCATTTATTGGCGAAATGATAAATAAAGCAGATTCTAAAATTGCTATTAAAGCTGCATTTGGTTCATTTTTAGGCTTTTTAGCAGGAACTTTTATCAAGTTTATTGTGGCAATTGTGTATTTGGGCTTCTTTTTATCTACTGTCTGGGAATATAAAGCTCATATTTTTTCTTTCTAAAAAGAAGAAACCTCATGGCTTCCAATTTAAAAAATGAAAAACCACGAGGTTAGTGTAAATGCTATTTATTCAACAAATTTATTTTATGAGGGATTAATTTGTCGTTGATATTCAAATGTAGTTATAACAAATAACTTTTTGCTGTGGCAAAACCGTAACACCATTACGGAAAAACCGTAATTACTAGTCACAGCAAAGCATATCAGACCAAAAATAATTTAATAAAAATGTTTATTTAACACAATATGCTATAAAATTTATATGAATCCTGCCTTTTTTGCAACAGCTAGCAGGTTCTCGTCATTACTATTTTCCACTTCAAAAATAATTTTCAACTGCTTTTTACGCTTTTCAATGGCACTTAAAGATATTTCAAAATGGTCTTTTAAACTTTTTGTTCGGATACCTTGTGATAAAAGATAGAGTATTTTTCTGTCAATATCATCTAAATTAATATCGTCGGTAATAGTTTTTCGGATGGTAGTGCTTACCGTTGCACTGTAAAAAGGCGGCTTGAAAAGTACGGCTTGAAACGCACTAGCAAGTTCGCGAGATGTTAAATCGCTTTTAATTAAAAAGCCTTCCGGATCAATATCCTTTATAATATGATGTATTCTATAAGGCTCATTAAACATGGTGAGCATAATTATTTTTGCACTTGGCATAATACGTCTGGCATATTTTGCTAAATCTTCGCCAGATGTAAATCCTCCATCTTCTGAAGGAGGCAGACTAATATCCATAAACAAAACATGATAGGGTAATTCCTTGTCTACTGCTTTTTTCATAAAATCAATAGACTGATCGCAGGTATTGGCAATGTCTATTTGTAATATTTGATTTTCTTTTTTGGTAGCAAGTAATGTATTTTGATACCCTTCAATAATAATTGGGTGGTCATCTGTCATTAGTATGCGAATAGTTTCTTCCATAATTAATTTAGATTGGGATTTTTATGGTAATTGTTGTGCCTTTTTCTTTTTCTGATATGATATTTAATTCACCTTTAAATTCTGAAACTCTTGAATACATGTTTTTTAATCCAATGCCCTTTTTGGCTTTTTTGCTATCAAAACCAGAGCCATCATCAATAATTTGCAACCAAATTACATTTTTTTTCAGTTTAAAGCTAATAGCAACCTGTCTTGCTTGTGCATGTTTATAGATATTTTGAAGCGATTCCTGCAACATTCTATAAATATGAATTTTTGTTTTATTGGAAACATCTTCCCATGAAATTTCTAAATCGCTATGCAAAGAAAACAACAAACCGTAGGCTTTTGTTTGTGTTTCTACCAAGGTTTCAATAATAGCTGGATATCCAGAATTAGAAATAAAATCGGTATTTAACTCATGTGATACTTCTCGGATATCTTGCTCAATAATTTTTAGTTCTTGAATATAATTTTCACGGGTCTGTATAGCTTCCTCTGTAGAACTCATATTTAAACTATCTAAACTTAAACGTGTTCCAAAAAGACGTCCAAGAATACCATCGTGCAAATCTTGTGAGATACGTTTTTTCTCGTTCGTTCTGGCCTCGTCTATTTTATCCTGCTGCGTTAACATTAGGTTATAAATTTCCTCATTTGCTTCTTGTTGTTGTTGAACAAGTTTTAATTCTTTATTTCTAGAGCGTTGCGTAATTATAATATATAATAGAAACGATGTAACAATTAATCCGGCGGATAAAATCATGAGCCATAAGCGTTCACGAGAAATTTGCTTATTTTCAAGTTCTACTTGTTCCGTTTCAAATTCTATTCGCGCAAATTTATTGCGAATAGCACGTTCTTTATTAATAAGGCTGTCATTTAAATGAATGTATTGATTTAAATACTCTACAGATTCTTTTTCATTTTCTATTTTAGACTTTAACAATAATGCATTCAACGTCACATCATGCGTTATGGAAAATTTACCAAGTTTGTAAGCAATATTAGCATAATTTAAAGCGGAATCCAATATACCTTCATCTAAATAAAATTCGGAAGTATTTAACGCAACAGACATCCGACTTAAATCGTTGTCAGTACTATCGCTAATCCGGTAAGCTTCTGATAACATGTTCCTTATGTCTTGTTTATCAAAACTTCCTGCTTTATGCTTTAATATGGCATAATCACCTAAAATAAGGGCGTAATTTTCAGGTTCTTGTTTCAGAATATCTTCCTTGATAAATAATTCTTGATAAATTTCTAAAGCTTTATCATATTGTTTCAGCTCTTTATAAATAAGCGCAAGATTACTTTTGGAATACAATGTATAGAGAAAATTATCCTCAATCATGTTACTAAACGATAAGGCCTTGTTGTGGTATTCAATAGCATTATCAAATAGTTTTAATTCGTCTGAAGATATAGCGACTAAATTATACATAGCCCATAAGCTATCGTAAATAGCATCGCTTTTTGGTAATTGCATATACAAACGAATAGCTTGAAACGCATTACTTTCACAACCCACATAATCACGCTCCTCAAATTGAATATTTGCCATGGCTACAACAGCATCAGCCTGATCCTTATTCATATTTAATGTGTCAAAATATTTTGATGCATTATAATAATACGAATACGAACTATCTACTTGGCGTTTTTGTGAATGATACCAACCCAAAACATTATTAATATAAGCCAATGCTAGTGTATCATTAAGTTTTCTGGCTAATTTCAGATTTTCATGATTTAAATCGTAAAGAGAATCAACCGCAAATTGTCGTAAAAACAATGTGGCTAATTGACGTTTTGACTTTAAAATAATAGAATCTTGTTTCGTTATTTTTGAAAACTCTATGGCTTTCTTAATAAAAGCTTGACGCTCATTGAGACCGTAGGAATTGTTTTCCGACAATACACTGTAATAATTTACACTATCTATAAGCTGATTTTGGGGGATTTGCTGCGCATAGAATATGGAACAAAAAAAGATAAAAAAAAGGAAAGGTGCATTTTTTAAAAACATAGCGATACTTCAAATCTTCTCAAATTTAAAATATTTTATAACACTAACAGCCATGTTATCAAGATAAGTCTTTAATTGACTAGAAAACAAAGAAAAACCCTTTGTATATAAAGGGTTTTTCATAAATATGTTGTTTTTTTTATCCGTTGGTTGGAACAGCAGAACCTCTTCTTATATGCCTTTTAGCTTGAAAAGCATAGGTGAAATCTTCTTTTTGAGAAACTTGTTCCTCATTATTTGGGTTTGAATTTTCATTTTGAATAGTAAGACCAGTAAGTGTCATACAAAAAATAAATGCGACTAAAGTAATTTTAAGAGTTTTCATGTTAGGTAATTTAGGGTTAAAAAATTTTACTATTAAATTTCAGTTAATTAAAAACAATAATTGATTTTTACATTAAAAATCACTGTCGAGGGAAGATGGATTAATAACCTTAAATTCAGATTGCAGCAAAAACAGCCACAAAATGTAAAATATAAACACGAGGGAAAGACAAAAATGTCTTGAATGGATTAATTAACCTTAAATAAGCTGAATAAATCGTTTAGGGACTTATTGAAGGACTGTAAAGGTAGAGTAAATTATAATGAAACAAAATAAAAAAACGATAAAAAGACATTTTTCTTCGACAAAAGGCATAAATCGGAGGTAATTCCTACAAAAATATATTGAATGTTGCTCAACGAGTATCTATAAAACCAAGAATTAGTTGAGTTATAATTTAAATACCAAAAGAAAGCTAGTTCCAGGATATTGAGTTAAATGTAATATGTCTGTTTACACCTTTTAAAAAAACCAAAACCACCCTAAAACAAAAAAGCATCCCAATCTTCTATTCAGAAAAAAGGAAAGCTTTCCATCGGTATTCCCAACAACACTGGGAACATCCTACAATTTATCTCAACATTACTGCCAAGATAAAACAACACAACTAAATTTTATTGCAAAAAAAAGCTCCAATTTCTTGAAGCTTTTGCAATTTTAGCGGTCTGGACGGGACTCGAACCCGCGACCTTCGCCGTGACAGGGCGACATTCTAACCAACTGAACTACCAGACCGTTGCTTTATTGCATGCTTGAGGTATTTTTACTTGCATAATAGCCTCTCAAGCGGGTGCAAATATAAACAGCTTTTTCAATATGTCAAATGTTTTTTCAATAAATTTTAAAGTTTTTTTATTACAAAAACTTTTGTCGCGCTATCATGTAGGTTGTCAATATGTTATTGAAATCCTTATTAATATCCGCTTCCACATAATTAATCCGATATTGCTGACATTTTAAACGTATCTCTTTAAAATAATCTGTTATAGCTACTTCGTAATTTTCTTTAATCCTATCTGCATATAAGTTAACGTGGTCACCCGTTTCAACATCTATAAAGCGTTTAGGTGCATTATCAAAATCAAATTGTTGCTCCTTTTCTTTATCAAACACATGAAATAAGACTACCTCATGCTTATTATGTTTTAAATGGCGTAAAGCATCAAATAATGCCTCGTCATCAGTTTCTGTTTGAAACATATCGGTGAAAAAGAAAATTAATGAGCGTCTGTGAATTTTTTCTGCAATTTGATGCAGATAAGTAAACGTTTCCGTTTTTCTGCTTTCGGTTTTTTTTACCAACATGGTATTAAGTTGATGCAATAACATGTGATGATGGCGCTCACTCCCTTTTTCAGGTGCATAAAAATCATAATTATCACTATAAATACTCAAACCAACTGCGTCGCGTTGCTTTTTTAAAATATGCATTAAACTAGCCGAAGCCAATGCCGAAAAAGCTATTTTATTCAACGAATCTATGCTGTATTCCTTCAGTTCCGGATAATGCATAGAACTACTATTATCTATAATTAAATGGCAGCGTAAATTGGTTTCATCATCATAACGCTTGGTAAATAGTTTGTCAGTTTTGGCAAATAATTTCCAATCTATATGTCGTGTGCTTTCGCCTTGGTTATAAATTTTATGCTCCGCAAATTCTGCCGAAAACCCATGAAACGGACTTTTATGCATCCCAGCAACAAAGCCCTCCACCACCTGTTTAGCAAGCAATTCTAGATTTTTAAAGCCACCAGCTTTATTAAGTTCGTTTTGTAAATCCATAAGCTCATTTGTCGCTTTAGCGACATCTTCCTTGAAGGAAGAAATAACATCGTTTAAATTATAATTTGGATATTCTGCGTCAAGCACAATTTATTATAGCTCTAAACTAAAAAAGGTTTGCCATAACAGCAAACCTTTTATCTTTTCTTTTAAAAGTATTCTATAAAAGCGCATCAATAGCTTCTGTGTAAGCACTTTTTTGAGCTACACCAACTTGACGACCTACTACTTCACCATTTTGAAAAACTAATACTGTAGGAATGTTACGCACACCGTATTTTGCTGCAAATTCCTGATTGGCATCTACATCTACCTTACCAACAACGGCTTTACCGTCATATTCTGTACTAATTTCATCAATGATTGGTCCAACCATACGACATGGTCCACACCAAGCTGCCCAAAAATCAACCATTACAGGTTTGTCACTCTTTAATACTGTTTCTTCAAACGTTGCATCTGTAATTTCTAATGCCATAATATTTTATTTTAATATGTTATACTTCAATTTCAACTGTCAGTTTCCAGACATCTATGCAATATTAGTCAAAAATTTTGCCAAAGCTTACAACCTGACAATTTGTTTTGTTTATGGTTACATTACTTGCAGTTATACTAACTAATTGGGTGTATCCCTTTTCCGTTGTCACTACAAAGCGTCAGGCTTTCGTACGTCGCTTCCCGATGAAAAAATCGGGAGAGCTCCAGCAAGTGCTCAATCCTTTACACGAGAACCGAACGTTAAAAGTGATTAATTTATGGTTTAAAAATCTAACTCAAAGTAATATCAAATCAAAATTCCTCTGTGTAATAATTCATAAGAAAAATACATCTTCCATATTTTGAAATTCAGTCTGCTTTCCTTCTTATTTAGTCTATTCTCTTTTCTATTAAACCTAAAATATATTTGCATTCCATCTATTTGATTCACGAGATTCCTGCCTTCGAAGGAATTGGTTAATTCAATTTATAAAATACGTCATTGCGTTCCAACTCCAACAACAACTCTTGCGAAATTTGCACCTTTTGTTTTCTACTCGGCATGTTTAATTTTATCTGTTCTTCATTGTCATACACAATAAAATTTAAGGCATGATCACCAACATGACTGCGTAATAAATTCTGTAATTGACGTATTTTCGACTCTTCTAAATCGGTTATATTTAATTGGATGGAAAGTTTCTTGGCATAGGTGTCCATCACATCGTGCAACAACTGAAAACTATTAAACTGAATTCGCGGTTCACCACGTACGCCTGTATCTTTTTTAATCCAACCTTCTCTTACAAATACCTTAACATGCACAAAGGAATTTTTTAATAAAAAGTGTCTAAACTTTAAATATTCTTCGCCAAAAATTCGGAATTCAAAACTATTGGTATAGTCATCAACTGTAAACATAGCCCAACCTTTTCCCTGTTTACTCACCCGATGCTGAACATCTGTAACTACGCAACCAAAGGTTAATTCCCGATTTATATAAGGTTCTATATTTTCTAATAACGCTAACTCCGCATTACAGAATGTTTTCATTTCAATTTTAAAATCGTCCAACGGGTGACCAGAAATATAAATACCAACTACTTCCTTTTCTTGAGCCAGTTTTTCCATGGTTCCCCATTCCTCACAAGGTGGCACTTCAGGTTCGGCAATTTGCACATCGCTTGCTTCACCAAATAAGCTCACTTGAGCTGAATTTTCATTTTCTTGATGCTTGGCGCCATATTTAATAGCTTTTTCTAAAAAAGTAATACCATCACCATCATCATGGAAATATTGAGCTCTATGGGTTTCGGTAAATCCATCAAAACCTCCAGCCAGCGCGAGGTTCTCAAACGCTTTTTTATTTGCTGCTCGTAAATCTATCCGTTTGGCAAAATCGAAAATCGACTTAAATGGACCTCCTTCATTTCTGTTCTCCACAATAGTCATTACAGCACCATGGCCAACACCTTTTATAGCACCCATTCCAAAACGAACCGCATAATCTTGGTTAACCGAGAATTTGTAATAACTCTCATTAATATCTGGACCAAGAACTGCCAACTTCATACGCTTACATTCTTCCATAAAAAATGATACTTGTTTAATATCATTCATATTATTGGACAATACGGCTGCCATATATTCCGCTGGATAATGTGCTTTTAAATAGGCTGTCTGGTAAGCAATCCAAGCATAACAAGTGGAATGCGATTTATTAAACGCATAACTTGCAAAAGCTTCCCAATCCTTCCAAATTTTCTCTAATTTTTTTGCATCGTGACCATTACCTTCTGCTTGAGCAATAAATTTCGGTTTCATTTTATCCAGAACCGCAATTTGCTTTTTACCCATAGCTTTACGTAAAACATCGGCTTCACCCTTGGTAAAGTTGGCAAGTTTTTGCGAGAGTAACATAACCTGCTCTTGGTACACTGTAATTCCGTAAGTTTCCTTTAAGTACTCTTCCATGGCTGGCAAATCGTACTCAATATCTTCCTTACCATGTTTTCGTTTTGTAAAGCTTGGTATGTATTCCATTGGACCAGGTCTGTACAAGGCATTCATGGCAATTAAATCTTCAAAAACGGTCGGTTTTAATTCCTTTAAATGCTTTTGCATGCCTGGCGATTCATACTGAAAAACACCAACGGTTTCGCCACGCTGGAATAACTCGTACGTTTTTTCATCATCTAGAGGAAAACTATCTGGATCCAACAATATATCATGTTTGGCCTTAACAATTTTAACGGTATCCTTAATTAAGGTTAGTGTTTTTAAGCCCAAGAAATCCATTTTTAATAATCCGGCATCTTCAACCACCGAGTTATCAAATTGGGTCACATATAAATCCGAATCTTTAGCTGTAGCAACGGGAACGAATTTGGTAATATCATCTGGAGTAATTATCACACCACAGGCATGAATTCCTGTATTTCTTACTGAACCTTCCAGTATACGAGCAAGATTAACAGTTTCTGCTTGTAAATCAGATCCTTCTGAAATATTTAAAAGTTCATTGACTTTCTCTAAATCTTCCGAGCGGAATTTAGTACTCAACTCCTTATCACTTAATCCAAAAATTTTTGCCAATTTGGACATAGTTGGAATAAGTTTTGCAATTCTATCTGCATCAAAAAGTGGCAAATCTAAAACACGAGCTGTATCCCGAATAGAGGATTTGGCAGCCATAGTTCCATAGGTAATAATTTGTGCTACTTGACTGCTGCCATATTTATTAATTACGTAATCCATAACGCGACTTCTGCCTTCATCATCAAAATCGATATCAATATCAGGCATACTTACACGATCTGGATTTAAGAAACGCTCAAAAAGTAAATCGTACTTCAACGGATCAATATTGGTAATCCATAAACAATAAGCTACAACAGAACCTGCTGCCGAACCACGACCAGGACCTACTGAAACGTCCATTTTTCTAGCTTCTCGAATAAAATCTTCAACAATTAGGAAATAACCTGGATATCCTGTGTTTTGAATAACGCTTAACTCGAAATCCAAACGCTCGGTTACTTCTTCTGAAAGTTCTTCGCCATAGCGTTTTTTAGCACCTTGATATGTTAAATGACGTAAAAACGCATTCTCTCCACGTTTGCCTTTATCTGTTAAGTCGGCAGCATCTTTAAATTCGTCTGGAATATCAAAGGCAGGTAACAATACATCACGCGCTAACTCATAAGCTTCCACTTTATCAACAACCTCTTGAATATTGCTAATGGCTTCAGGAACATCCTTGAAGAGTTCCTTCATGGCTTCTGATGACTTGAAATAATACTCTTGGTTAGGCATACCATAACGGTAACCACGACCACGACCAATTGGTGTGGCTTGCTTTTCACCATCTTTTACACAGAGTAAAATATCGTGCGCATTGGCATCTTCCTTTTTGGCATAATAGGTATTATTACTGGCAACTAATTTAATATCATGCTTTTTGGAAAATTCAATTAAAACCGGATTCACCCGGTTTTCATCTTCCTGATTATGGCGCATAATCTCAATATATAAATCGTCGCCAAATTCTTGTTTCCACCAAAGCAGTGCTCCTTCGGCCTGGTTTTCGCCAATATTTAAAACTTTACTCGGCACCTCACCATATAAATTTCCGGTAAGGACAATTAAATCTTCTTTATATTGTTGAATAAGTTTTTTATCAATTCTAGGCAAATAGTAAAAACCATCTACAAACGCATGAGATGATAATTTAGCTAAATTATGATAGCCTTTTTTGCTTTTTGCCAATAAGACTATTTGATAACCATTATCTTTTCTGGATTTATCTGTATGATTTTCGCACACAAAAAACTCACAACCTAAAATAGGTTTTATTTCTTGCAACGTTGGCGTTTCTCCGCGATCTTTAGCTTCCTTATTTTTTGCCTGAACACCTCTGTTATGATTACTTACCGCTTTTACAAAATGAAAAGCACCCATCATGTTCGCGTGATCAGTTAATGCAACGGCTGGCATGTTATGTTCGGCAGCAGCTTCAACTAATTTAGGTATACTAATTGTTGACTGTAAAATGGAAAATTGCGAATGGTTATGCAAATGCACAAAATCAACCGCCTTTAATTCCGAAATATTTTCTTTTATTTCTTGAGCTGATAAACCATCGTCTTGGGTTTTTATAATCTGCTCACGAATTTTAGCACTCGCTTGCTTTAAATTAATGTGCTTTAATCCTATCAGTTTTATTTGCTGTGGATTGGCTTTCGAAAACTTTTCAAAATAATCTGGCTGAAAATCTAATTGCTCCTTGGTATATTCCTCACGTCTAATTAATTCTAAAAAACAACGTGTCGTTGCTTCCACATCGGCAGTGGCATTGTGCGCTTCCGAAAATGGTTTATTAAATAAAAACTGGTGTAGTTCTGTTAATGTGGGCAACTTGAACTTCCCATAACGACCACCAGGTAATTGACATAAGGTTGCTGTATGTTCCGTACAGGTATCTAAAACAGGTAATTCTTGTAATTTATTTTCTAGATTACCACGTACAAACTCTGCTCCCATTATATTAAGATCGAATTTTACATTCTGACCTACTACAAATTTGGTTTTTTTTAAAGCGTCATTAAATTTCTCTAAAACGTCTTGCAAAGGCAAGCCTTGTTCTTGGGCTAATTCGGTAGAAATACCGTGGATTTTTTCGGCATCATAAGGAATGTTAAAACCTTCTGGCTTTACCAAATAATCTTGATGCTCTATACAATTTCCCATATCGTCATGCAACTGCCAAGCAATTTGAATACATCTTGGCCAATTATCGGTATCGGTAATTGGTGCGTCCCACCGTTTTGGTAAGCCAGTTGTTTCTGTATCGAAAATTAAGTACATAAGTCCCTATTAATCTCCCGAAAAGGGAGAAATTTAGTAATTGATTAAAATTTATTTAAGTGTATAAAATTACGTAGAATTAATCCTCTTTTAAAATGAAGTTATAAACAATTTTACAAAAAAAGCACAACCGTTCCCGGTTGCGCTTTTTGAAGCAATTTTTAGTATATTTTTTTCGTGTTTTTAGGATACTAATTCTTCATGAACTCTTTCCGTATTAATAGCATTTTGAATTGCATTTTTATGCTTAACTAGCAAGGAATCTATACTTGGTGGTAACATTCTGTCTTTAAGAATTTCTTTATATTCATCTAAACTTGCTTTTTCTCCACGAATAGCTTCTTCTAAAATGGCTGCCTCATCATTGTTTGTAAATGTTGATTTAAGTGTCATCCAATTTCTATGCATGGTACCTTTAAAACTTCCGGAATCTTCTGGAATTTCTCCATATTGTAGTATTTCTGTTCGGAGTTCTTTAGCAAATTGGCTGCGTTCTGTAGCACGACGCTTAAAGAACATCTTTATTTCTGAACTATCTACGTTATTCATAGCGTTGATGTATCCTTTTTCGGCATCATAATTCTTGATTAGTAATTCGTTTAATTTGTTTGAAATTTCTTCTGTGAACTTCATCATGTTATCTCTGTCATTTAAATTTCAATACATTCTTTATAGATGCGTATTGTTTCACATCTATTTTAATATAATGGAAATAAGGCCTATAATCAAACATGCAGGTAAAAACCTTTGAAACTTTGGCTATTTTTAACAAAAAACGCAGCTAAAGAGCTGCGTTTGTTAAATTTTTTATGAGAATTATCTTACATATTATCTAAATAATCCGGAATACCATCACTATCTGTATCATCGTTAGTCACATCACCATCGCCATCAGCATCTTCATCTATTGTTAGAATACCATCATCATCGTCATCATTATCTAAATAATTTGGAATCATGTCGCCATCTGTATCATCATCCATAACATCACCATTATCGTTAACATCTTCATTTATGGTTAATAGACTGTCACCATCGTCATCATCATCTAGATAATTTGGAAAAGCATCACCATCTGTATTATCGTTCGTTAAGTCGCCATCGCCATTCACATCTTCATTTACAGATAAAATACCATCACCATCATCATCGTTACACATTAAAGAGTCTATTTCCGCCTGAATAGAACCATCTCCATCTATACAAGCGTTTTTCTTATTAATAAGCGCTATTCTGTAGGCATTACAATTTGCTGAATAATCATTAGATGTGGTTGGTGTACTTTCGTATAAAGCTTTAGCTAAATCGGATTGTGCTATAGCATCATCACAAGACATAATATTTGGACCAGCTCCACTAGGAAGTGGTAAATCGAAAAAGATACCTTCACTAAAATTAACTGTTTTTAATCCAGAAAGCGAATAGGCATTAAAATAAAATTCACCCGAAACGGTGTTGTTTGATGCATCATAACGCGAAATAGTTATTAATCCATCAGCTGGATATAAGCTAAAATCTGGATCTGGCTCGTTATTTGTGGAATAGGTAATGTTTTCTAAATCTACAAACTCGGCATAACTTGTATTACCAACTCCTAGTGTATAATTACCAATAGCTAATTCAGCAACATGTAATGTAATAGATTCAAAATTATCGCCTCCTGTTATAATTAATTTCCCCGAATCATCATAACTCGCATTATAAAATAGGGCTTTCCAACGCTCACCATCTTTTTTACCTTGAAGGGCTGGTGTATTGAATTCAATTTCATCACCACAACTAAAAACAGTCACAAAAGCTAGGGCTAAAACAAATAATTTTTTCATAATTCTGTGTATATTCAACTAAAATGAGAACTCAAAAATAGAATAAATATTATAAGAAATAGAATTTTATATAACTATTTAAATTTCAAAAAAATATAGTATATTTGCACCCTTATTAATAATAGAGGTCGCGAACCTCACTAATTAATTTTTATGTCAGTTAAAATCAGATTACAAAGACACGGTAAAAAAGGAAAACCTTATTACTGGATCGTAGCAGCAGATGCTAGATCAAAAAGAGACGGTAAATACCTAGAAAAATTAGGTGCTTACAATCCAAACACAAACCCAGCAACTGTTGAATTAGACGTTGATGGCGCTGTAAAGTGGTTACAGAATGGTGCACAACCAACTGATACCGCTAAAGCTATTTTATCTTATAAAGGTGCTTTATTAAAAAATCACCTAGCAGGTGGTGTTAGTAAAGGTGCTTTAACAGAAGAGCAAGCTGAAGCTAAATTCAACGCTTGGTTAGATGAAAAAGCTGGTAAAGTAGATGCTAAATCACAAGGTTTAGTAAAAGCAAATGAAGAAGCAAAAGCAAAAGCATTAGAAGCTGAAAAAGCAGCTAATGAAGCGCGTATTGCTGCAAATGCACCAGTAGTAGAAGACGTTGTTGAAGAAACAACTGAAGATGCTCCTGTAGCTGAAGCAGATGCTTCAAACGAAGAAGAATAAAAAACGAAATTTTTTATACTTTTGAACCCAGACTTTATAGGTCTGGGTTTTTTTATTACATAAGAGTCTAAAAAGATGCCCACTTTCGTGAGAACAAAAATTAACAGGCTCCATTAAAGGCAAATAAATATGAAAAAAGAGGATTGTTTTTATTTAGGCAAAATAGTATCAAAATACAGTTTTAAAGGAGAATTACTTATAAAACTAGATACAGATGAACCCGATTTATACGAAAATCTGGATGCTATGTTTGTAGATTTACGCAATAATTTGGTGCCATTCTTCGTAGAATCATCCCAACTCCATAAATCCGATTTATTACGAGTTCGTTTTGAGGATGTGGACACCGAAGCCGATGCGGATTCGCTAATAAAATGCGATATCTATTTACCACTAGATTTATTACCAAAACTAGAAGGTGATAAATTTTACTACCACGAGGTTATCGGGTTTAAAGTAACCGATGTTAATTTTGGATATGTAGGTATTGTAACGTCCATAAACGATTCTACAGCACAAGCACTTTTTGAAATTGATAAAGATGGAACCGAGATTTTAATTCCAATGAATGACGCCTTTATTGTAAAAGTTGATAAAACTAATAAGGAAATCATACTCGACACACCTGATGGATTGATTGACCTATATTTAAGCCCATCCTAAATTCTTCCTAGAAGAACTAACTTTTACGCTTATGAATAAGCCATTTAAATTCAAGGAATTCACCGTCAACCAAGATCGCTGTGCTATGAAAATTGGAACAGATGCTGTATTACTTGGCGCATGGACTTCCATAGAATGCAACCCGCTTTCTGTTTTAGATATTGGTGCAGGAACCGGTATTTTAGCGCTTATGTTAGCGCAACGAAGTTCAGCAGAAGTTATAGATGCACTTGAAATTGACGACGAAGCTTTTGAGCAATGCGTTGATAATTTTGAACAATCCGTTTGGGCTGATAGACTATTTTGCTATCATGCGTCATTAGCAGAATTTGTAGATGAAATCGAGGACAAATATGATCTTATTATTTCCAATCCACCTTTCTATTCTGAAAATTATAAAACTGATAATTCGCAACGTGATACGGCTAGATTTCAAGACGCTATGCCTTTCGAGCATCTTCTGGATGGTGTTTCAAAACGTCTTTCTGAAACAGGTGAATTCTCTGTTATTATCCCCTTTCAAGAAGAAGAATCATTTATATCTTTAGCTACAAATTTTAAATTATTCCCAAGCAGACTAACACATATTCAAGGAAATCCCGACTCCGAAATTAAGCGCAGTTTAATTGCTTTTACTAGAACAGAAACAACATTAAAAAAAACGCATCTTATCATTGAAACGGGAAGACATCAATACACAGACGATTATGTGACGCTTACAAAAGATTTTTATTTGAAAATGTAATTTATAATTGCGAACTGCAAACGTTTTCGTTATTTTTACACTTTAATAAAAAAATACTATGAAGCCAGATTTATTTGAAGCTCCAGATTATTACAACCTGGACGAGCTTTTAACAGACGAACATAAATTAGTACGTGATGCTGCTCGTGAATGGGTTAAGCGTGATGTATCTCCTATTATTGAAGACTATGCACAACGTGCTGAATTTCCTAAACAAATTATAGATGGTTTAGCAGAAATTGGTGCTTTTGGACCTTATATTCCAGAGGAATATGGTGGTGCTGGACTGGATCAAATTTCTTACGGACTAATCATGCAAGAAATTGAACGTGGTGATTCTGGTGTAAGAAGTACCGCTTCGGTACAATCCTCTTTAGTTATGTACCCAATTTGGAAATATGGTAACGAAGAGCAACGTAATAAATATTTACCAAAATTAGCATCTGGTGAATGGATGGGTTCTTTTGGATTAACAGAACCTGACCATGGATCTAATCCTGGTGGCATGACTACGAATTTTAAAGACATGGGTGACCATTATCTTTTAAATGGAGCTAAAATGTGGATTTCCAATGCGCCATTTTGTCAAATAGCGGTTGTTTGGGCTAAAAATGAAGAAGGACGTATTCACGGACTTATAGTAGAACGTGGCATGGAAGGATTTTCAACACCTGAAACACATAATAAATGGTCGCTTCGTGCATCTGCTACAGGCGAACTTATTTTTGACAATGTGAAAATCCCTAAAGAAAACTTATTACCAAACAAATCTGGTTTAGGCGCACCACTTGGCTGCCTAGATTCAGCTAGATATGGTATTGCTTGGGGAGCAATTGGTGCAGCTATGGATTGTTATGATACGGCTTTACGCTACAGTAAAGAACGTATGCAGTTTGGAAAACCAATTGGTCAATTCCAATTACAACAAAAAAAATTAGCCGAGATGATTACGGAAATCACGAAAGCCCAATTATTAGCTTGGAGACTTGGTGTGATGCGTGAAAATGGCACGGCTACCTCTGCTCAAATATCTATGGCTAAACGTAATAATGTGGATATGGCAATCAATATTGCTAGAGAAGCTAGACAAATGTTAGGTGGTATGGGTATTACGGGTGAATATTCCATTATGCGTCATTCTATGAATTTAGAAAGTGTTATTACCTATGAAGGTACTCACGATATTCATTTACTAATTACTGGAATGGATGTTACGGGTTTAAATGCTTTTAAATAAGCAGCTAAACGACATGTAATTAGCTTCCTCGAACAGAATTTTTACACTAATTTAAATCATAATCATGCTTCTCATAATTGGGAAGCATTTTTTATGCTTTTTTGTTTACATTTACTTTATGTTATCCAGTAAAAAACGTTTAGACAGAGCATTTCAAAAAGCAAAAATCATCAACTTTGATGACAGTTCAAAATTTATACTTTTTAGTGATTGCCATAGAGGTGATAATAGTTTTGCTGATGATTTTGCCAATAACCGAAACGCGTATTTCCATGCATTAAAACATTACTATGCTGAAAATTTCACGTATATAGAATTAGGTGATGGTGATGAACTTTGGGAACACCGAACGTTTAAAACCATTTTTGAGGCACATAAACATGTTTATCTTTTATTAAAAGCATTTCATGAAAACAACCGTTTAGAAATCGTGTTTGGAAATCATGATATGGTTTATAAAGATCCAAATTATGTTAGAAAACATTTATCCACTTATTTTGAGCCTATAACTGGAAAAGAAGAACCGCTTTTTACCGACATTATAATTAACGAAGCTATAATTTTAAAACATACTGAAACGAAACAAAAACTATTTTTAACACACGGTCATCAAGCAGATTGGTGGAATTACACCTTTTGGAAATGGAGTCGGTTTTTGGTTCGGGTGCTTTGGAAACCATTAAATGTTATGGGTATTTCCAATCCAACAAGTCCAGCAAAAAACAGATTGGAACTTATGCGTATTGAAAGACTCATTAAAAACTGGATTATACAAAACAACAACTTGATTACCATTGTTGGTCATACACACAGACCACGATTTCCAGAACCAAAAGATATAGCATTTTTTAACGATGGTTCCTGTGTGTTTCCAAGAAGTATAACTGGTATTGAAATTGAAAATGGAAACATATCATTGGTTAAATGGCATATAGCAACCACAGATGATGGCACACTAAAAGTAGTGCGCGTTTTACTAGAAGGACCGAGAAAGCTAACGGATTATAAAACTATATAGATTGAAGCTTTAATTAAATTGGCAATAGGATTATTATTCTGCTGGAGCTAATTCTACTTTTAAACCTTCTAATTCTTGTGTTATGCGTAATTGGCAACCCAATCGGGAATTATCTTTTACATGAAACGCTTCAGACAACATAGCCTCTTCATCATCCTGCATGTCAGGCAACAAAGTATCACTTAACACATAACATTGGCAACTGGCACACATGGCCATTCCACCACAAATACCTATGGTTCCTTCAGGTGCTAATTCGTAACTACGAACAACTTCCATAAGGTTCATAGCCATATCTGTTGGTGCCTCAATAGTATGAGAAACACCTTCTCTATCTATGATGGTTATATTTACGTCTTGTTCCATATGCTTTTCAAGTCTGTCTGCGTTTTAAAAGATATAATTATTCAAATGCTTTTACTACAGCTTTAGGTGCTTCTTTTCTAGTGCCATCAAAACCATCTACTCCTGCAACGGTTGTGTATTTTAACACATAGCGTTTCCCTGGATTAATTATTTGGTAAGCCGATTGACACATGAGTGTTGCCTCATGAAAACCACATAAAATCAATTTTAATTTACCAGGATATATGTTGACATCTCCAATGGCAAAAATACCTGGAATATTAGTTTGATAATCTAGAGCATTATCAACCTTGATAGCATTTTTTTCAATCTCTAATCCCCAATCGGCTATAGGTCCTAATTTAGGCGAAAGACCGAAAAGTGGAATAAAATGGTCGCATTCTAAACGTATTGGATCTTGATCAGTTGGCGAAACCACAACACCTTCAACACCAGCATCACCATAAATACCAGTCACTTCAGCTGGAGTAATCAGGTTAATTTTTCCAAGGTTTTTTAATTCTTGTACTTTTTCAACAGAATCCAAGTGACCTCTAAATTCATTACGTCTGTGAATTAGTGTTACTTCACTAGCCACATCACTTAAAAAAATACTCCAATCTAATGCAGAATCACCACCACCAGCAATAACCACTTTCTTATTGCGATATAATTCTGGGTCTTTAATCATGTATTCCACACCTTTGTCCTCGTAATCCGCAATGTTATCAATTAGCGGTTTTCGTGGCTCAAAGCTACCTAAACCTCCTGCAATTGCTACAACAGGAGCTTGGTGTTTTGTTCCTTTATTGGTGGTAACAATAAAACTACCATCGTCTTGTTTTTCTATAGTTTCGGCACGCTCTCCTAATGTAAATCCAGGTTCAAATTGTTTACTTTGTTCCAAGAGTTTAAGAGTTAAATCGCCAGCTAAAATTTCTGGATAAGCGGGAATGTCGTAAATAGGTTTTTTAGGATATAATTCGGTACACTGACCACCTGCTTGTGGTAATGCGTCAATAAGGTGACATTTTAATTTTAATAATCCAGCTTCGAAAACGGTAAATAATCCAGTTGGCCCAGCGCCAATAATAAGTATATCTGTTTTGATCATAGTCCTGCCCAATTACTTGGGAAATTCTTTTTATTCAACTTCAGTTTCAATTACAAATTTCTAATAAATAATAAACATGTGTTATGACATTTATCAGGTTACTTGTCTGCTAGTAGCCAACCTAAACTTCTACATTTATAACCTGTTCAATCTGTGGTGCGTATTTTTTAATGGTCATTTCCACACCTGATTTTAAGGTCATTTGGTTAACACTACAACCCACGCAAGCACCTTGTAATTGGACTTTAACGAGTTTATCACCCTCAATAGACAGTAATGAAATATCGCCTCCATCGCTTTGTAAAAAGGGACGAATTTCATCTAGTGCTTTTTCTATATTTAATCGTAGTTCTTCTGTGCTCATAGCCTATTTTTTAACAGCTGAACATCCAGCCATGGTGGTAATTTTAATTGCTTCGGTTGGAGGTAAATCATCATTACGTTTTACGACTTCTTCCACGACATTTTGTGTTATTTTTTCAAAGGCCTTTTCCAAAAGTGTTGCCGTTTGCATAGCTGCTGGACGACCTAAATCGCCTGCTTCTCGAATACTTTGAACCAATGGAATTTCACCAATAAAAGGCACGTTTAAATCGGCTGCTAAATTTCTAGCGCCTTCTTGACCAAATATGTAATATTTATTATCTGGTAATTCCTCCGGTGTGAAATACGCCATATTTTCAATAACACCTAAAACAGGCACATTAATACTTTCTTGTTGAAACATAGCTACACCTTTTTTAGCATCAGCTAGAGCTACATTTTGTGGTGTACTAACAACTACAGCTCCAGTAATTGGTAAGGATTGCATAATGCTTAAATGAATATCGCCAGTCCCTGGAGGCAGATCGATTAACATAAAATCGAGTTCGCCCCAATGTGCATCAAAAATCATCTGATTTAATGCTTTTGCTGCCATAGGTCCACGCCAAACTACAGCTTGATTTGGTTGCGTAAAAAAGCCGATAGATAATATTTTAACACCGTAATTTTCTACTGGTTTCATTTTAGATTTCCCATCAATAGTAACTGCTAATGGCCTTTCATTTTCCACATCAAACATTATTGGCATAGATGGCCCATAAATATCGGCATCTAAAATACCTACATTGAAACCCATTTTAGCCAAGGTTACAGCTAAATTTGCCGTTACAGTTGACTTCCCAACACCTCCTTTTCCAGAAGCTACAGCAATAATATTTTTAATACCTGGAATGGCTTTACCTTTAATAGTGTTTTTTGGAGTTACAGTTGGTGTATCTACCTTCACATTAATGGTGATTTTAGCTTTCTCATAAACCTTTTCATGAATTGCTTTAAGTATTTCTACTTCTGTTTTCTTTTTAGCTTGAAGGCTAGGATTGGCAATAGTAATATCTACAATAACCTCATCACCAAAAGTCATCACGTTTTTTACTGCACCACTAGCTACCATATTTTGTCCTTCACCAGGAACGGTTATAGTTTCGAGTGCGTTTAATATATCTTGTTTTTCTAATTTCATACCACTACTATTTTGTAAAGATAAAACAGCTATTTTATGTGTTTGTAACAATAGTTGCTTTACCGTTTATTGAGAATTATTCTAAACTACAAATATACTGTGAAATGTTTAGAATTTGAAATGCTTTAATTGAAATGATTGATGCTTGGATTTGGATTTGTTATGAAGATTTTTTTAATGGTGTTTTCAGATTTTAGAAAAATTAGTAAAGAACTAGAGTTCTTTTATTGGCTCCCAAAAAACGGTCTCAAAATCCTGAATTTGATTCTCAATAACTTTGACACCTTCACTTTCTAAAAGTTGTTGCATCAAGTTGGTACCATCAAAATGATGCTTGCCAGTTAATAACCCTTTTCTGTTAACTACGCGATGTGCTGGAACATCTTTGGTATGAGAGCCATTCATGGCATAGCCTACCATTCTGGCACTACGTGCAGCACCTAAATATTTGGCAATAGCGCCATAACTGGTTACCCGACCATAAGGGATTTGCCTGGCAACTTGATAAACCTTATCATAAAAATTGATAGTTTCAGGTTTCATTATATATCTTTAAGAACATTGATAAGGGTAACAATAGCAACCAATCCTGTTATAAAACCAATAAGATAATTCATGCTTTTTTGTGACGCTATTTTTCGGTCTTTTATTCTATCAAAAAAAATCATGTAAATATACAAAGCCACAAAAGCTCCCAAAGTGGCGCCTGCAACATAGGAGGCAATTCCTGAATTATGAAATTTCAGCAGTCCAAAGGAGGCCAAACTAATAGCCACATAAGCTTGAAACGGAATAGGAAACACATTAATTGCTGATAAAAACATGCCATGAAAGAACCGACTGGTTTTACTTCTGACATCTACATCCTTTTTTTCTTTTTCTGCGCTTTTGGCTATAAATAGAAAATACACACTTATTAACGCAAAAATAAACAGAGCTACAACTCTTAAAATTTCTATAACGTTAGGATGATTAGTTAAATAACGCGCAAAAACTGTTGCAATTAAGGCTTGAAATATAATAACAAAACACGCTCCTAAAGAAAACATAATTCCTCGGGTAGGATTCTCCTTTAAACTTATTTTAGCAGCCGTCATATTCAACAAACCTGGTGGTAAGGTTGCCAAAAAAGTGGTCAGGAAACTAGTAAAGAAAACAAGTGTTATAGTCACTAATTTTTAATTTTAAACCGAATATACGTAATTGGTTTGTTTTGTTCTAAATATTGGCTCTCGTAAAAGGTCTGAATACTAGTTACTTCCTCTGGACTTCCTTCTTGCTTGTACACATTATGATTAGCGTACAAGACTTCATGACCAGCACCATGTAGCAATCCAAGCGTGTAGCCATGCATAAATTCGCTATCGGTTTTTAAATTTACAGCACCATCTGGCTTTAGTATTGTTTTGTAGCGTGCTAAAAATTCGGCGTTTGTCATTCTGTGTTTGGTACGCTTATATTTTATTTGTGGATCTGGAAAGGTTATCCAAATTTCATCAACTTCATGAGTAGCAAACGCATGATCTATTAATTCTATTTGTGTTCTTAAAAAACCAACATTAGGCATGTTTTCTTCAAGAGCTGTTTTAGCGCCTTTCCAAAAACGCGCACCTTTTATATCAACACCAATAAAATTTTTATTCGGATATTTTTCTGCCAAAGCAGTTGTATATTCACCCTTACCGCAACCTAATTCTAAAACTATTGGATTGTCATTTTTAAAAAAATCGCGGTTCCAATGTCCTTTAAGGTCAAATTTTTTATTTACGAGTTCCTCACGTGTTGGCTGAACAACATTCTTAAAAGTCTCGTTTTCGTTAAAACGTCTTAATTTATTTTTACTTCCCACTATAAATTTAATGATTTACATAAGTTTCGGTAAAATTAAGGAAATATGTGGAAGCACATATATGCTTACCTTTGTTTTTAATGTTAGAAAGCAAAAACATATTAGTTGCACCTTTAAATTGGGGACTCGGTCACGCTACCAGATGCATTCCTATAATTAAAGCTTTAATTCGCCAAAAATTCACTCCTATATTGGCTAGTGATGGCGCTGCTCTACTATTATTACAAAATGAATTTCCAGAACTCACCTGTTTAGAACTCCCTTCTTACAATATAACGTACTCTAAAAAAGGGAAATATTTTAAATATAAACTGCTAAAGGATTCGCCTAAAATTTTAAAAAATATGAAGGTCGAAAAATTAGCAACCGATAAAATAGTAGCGGATTATCAAATTACTGGTATTATTTCAGATAACCGTTTTGGCGTTTATAACTCTGAAATCCCTTCCGTTTTCATGACGCATCAATTGCAAGTTTTAAGCGGAAATACGACATGGATTAGTACAAAAATTCATAAAAAAATAATTAATAAATTTAATGAATGTTGGGTTCCAGATGCCAGTGGAATCCATAATTTGAGTGGAAAATTGGGTCATGTGGAAACCCCTTTTTCCAACCTAAAATATATTGGTCCTTTAAGTCGTTTTAGCAAAAAAGTTATTCCTATAAAATATGATATTCTGGTTTTATTATCTGGACCTGAACCACAACGAACTTTTTTAGAAACACGTCTATTTAAGGAATTAATAAACTTTAATGGATCTGTTTTACTTGTAAAAGGGCTTGTTGAAAACGAAATAAAAAAGGAAGTAACAAATGGCATAACGGTTTATAACTATCTTACAAGTTCACTACTTGAAGAGGCTATTAACGAAAGTGCATTAGTCATTTCAAGATCAGGATATACAACTATTATGGATTTGGTAAAACTGGAAAAACAAGCCTTTTTCATTCCCACTCCAGGCCAATTTGAACAAGAATATCTAGCAGAACGGCTACAAGAAAATGGCCTAGTTCCTTACTGTAAACAAGACGATTTTAGTTTAGAAAAACTACAGGTAGCTAAAAATTTTAAAGGGTTAAGCGAGTTAAACTACGAATTGAATTACAACAAATTATTTAGCCTTTTCCATGCTAAATGAAAACTCACTTCCTACATCGGGTTCGCTTTCTATATAAATACGCTCATCATGCGCTTCAATAATATGTTTTACAATAGACAAACCTAATCCAGAGCCACCTTCTTTTCGTGATCCACTTTTATCTACTCGGTAAAAGCGTTCGAAAATTCTAGATAAATGTTCTTCAGAAATACCTTCTCCATTGTCCGTTACTCGAACAATGACTTTATTTTTAATTAAGTTTTCAATACTTACTTCAGTAGTCCCCTTTTCTCTACCGTATTTAATGGAGTTTACCACTAAATTAGTTAAAACCTGCTCTATGCGTTCCTTATCAGCATAGACCATAATGGGATTTACATAATCCATATCAAACGTTAACGTGATTTTCTTTTTTGCAGCTTTCATTTCTAACAAATCAAACACACTTTTAACCAGCTCAACAATATCAAAAGCCTCTTTGTTTAAACTTAAATCGCCTACCTCTAGTTTGGTAATCATATCTAAATCTTTAACAATATAAATGAGTCTTTCCACGCCTTTACTGGCACGATGCAAATAACGCTTTGCAATGCGTTTATCGTCAATAGCACCATCTAACAAGGTTAATATATAACCTTGTACAGTAAAAAGTGGTGTCTTTAATTCGTGAGACACATTGCCTAAAAATTCTTTTCGGTATTCCTCCCGAACTTTTAAGGTTTCAATTTCTAACTTTTTATCTTTAGCATACTTATCAATTTCTTTGGTAAGCGTTGCCATATCTGTAGTAATAGGCTGTTTGGTTAAAGAGGTGGATTCTAGCAGTGTTAAATCGTCGTATATTTTTTTTACACGTCTATATATAAAACGCTCTACACGATATTGAATAATAAGAAATGAAATCAGGCCAAAAAACAGTGCAAACGGAAAAATGAACCACGTCATGGCGTTAAGAACATACAAAAAAACACTCAAAAGGAGTGTTAAGGATATGGTGATGAACAGCGATGTTTTTATCGCAAATTTATACGTCTTTTTTAATTTTTGCATTAATCTACAAACTTATAACCAACACCTTTTACGGTTTTAAAAGAATCGTCGCCAATTTTTTCACGGAGTTTTCTAATGTGTACATCTATGGTACGACCACCTACAATAACTTCATTTCCCCAGACTTTATCTAAAATTTCTTCTCTTTTAAATACTTTTCCAGGTTTGGATGCCAATAAAGATAATAATTCAAATTCTTTTCTAGGCAAAATTAATTCTTCACCATTTAAAATAATTTTATATTCATCTCTATTAATAACCAAATTGCCAATTTTAACAATAGATTCAGAAGAAACATCTTCTTTAAAACGACGCAATAAGGATTTCACTTTACTGATTAAAACTTTCGGTTTTATAGGTTTGGTAATATAATCGTCAGCTCCGGCATCAAATCCAGCAACTTGAGAATAATCTTCACCACGAGCTGTCAAAAACGTTATAACCGTTTCGCTTAAATCTGGTTCTTTACGTAGAAGCTCACAAGCTTCAATGCCATCCATTTCAGGCATCATAACATCCATGATTATAAGATGTGGTTTTATTTTTTTTGCCAATTTTACAGCTTTCAATCCATTTTCGGCAGTAAAAATTTCATATCCTTCAGAAGACAGATTATAACCAACTATTTCTAAAATATCTGGCTCATCATCAACTAGTAATATTTTGATTTCACGTTTTTTCATAAATCAATAGGTATTCTATACTGTAAAGATAAAATTTATAAGCTTGTGTAAACATCTAATTTTGCATAAATAACATTAAGGTAACTTTGGAAAAAAATAATCCAACACTTTCAAAAGGTTGGCAGCTATTATTTTCAATTTACAATATTCTTAGAAAAACACATTCCAGAAACAGATTAAACACATCAAAATTAAACGCAATAATCTATAATATTAAGATTAAGGAAGACGCTATTGGCACGACTAGAAAGCTGATTGTTAAATAAGTATTACTCATATTATCTTATTGTAAAAAAGCAATTTATCCTTTAATATTTATAGATAAAAGATGAATTCTACGTATATTTGTTTTTTAATTCTTATACAATAATCAATTATGAAGAAAATTTACTTTTTACTACTAACTGTATTAATTACTGCCACATCTTTTGGTCAAGTTTTTATTACAGAACTTGCGGATCCAAATGATAATGCAGATGCGCGTTTTATTGAGTTATACAATGCTGGCGCAGCATCTGTTGACTTGAGCACTTGGCGTATAGACAAATACACAAACGCTAGCGCAACTGTGTCTCAAACACTTACATTAACTGGCACAATTGCTGCTGGAGGTTTTTATATTATTGCTACAGGTCCTGAAGACACTATGTTTTTTGACACTTTTGGATTTGTTCCTAATCAATGGGATCCAGCTGGAAACGATGTTGCTGGAAGTAATGGAGATGATAATTTAGAACTATACAATGGTGCTACTTTAGTTGATCAATTTGGTGTTCCTGGCGAAGATGGGACTGGCACATGTCATGAATTTGAAGACGGTAGAGCAGAAAGAAAAGCTTCTGTATCCTCTGGAAGCGCAACATGGGATGAAGCTGAATGGAACGTTTGGGCTGATAGCGCAGTAACTGGATGTACTTCTCATGTAGGTACGGAACAAAATGTTGCTGATGGTTTTGATCCAGGAAGTTGGATTGGTACTGCAACAGGTCCATTAATTACTGTAGGTGCAGATGTTTCTGGTTTAGACTATTTTGAAGGAAATGGCCCTTCTAGTGAAGGCTCTTTTAGTGTTGGTGGTGTTAACTTAACAACTGATATTACTGTAACGGCTCCTACCTTTTTTGAAATCTCATTAACATCTGGTGGTACGTTTGGTTCTTCTGTTACCATTCCAATAGATGGTGGTGGAGTTGCTGCAAGCACTATCGTTTATGTTCGTTTAGCTGGTGGTTTAACCGATGCAATCTATACTGGAGATGCCGTTGCTTCTGCTACTGGCGCTTCTGATGTTACTGTAAGCTTAACTGGTACAGTTTCACCTGCAGATCCTTTAGTAACTGTTACAGCTTTTGTAGACCCTCTTAATTATTCATTAGGTGAAGGCCCTTCAAGTGAAGATTCTTTTTCAGTTGAAGCATTATTCTTAACAGACAATATTATAATTACTGCTCCAACCAATTTTGAGGTATCATTAACTTCTGGTAGTGGATTTACTTCTTCAGTTTCTGTAATGCCTGACGGATCTGGAACTGTTGCAAGTACAGATGTATATGTAAGACTTGCTGCTGGTTTAGCTGCAAATAGCTATGCTGGTGATGTAACAATTGCATCCGTTGGAACTACCGATCAAACAGTTGCCTTATCTGGTAATGTATTTGGTGCTGCTACAAATTCACTTGTTTTAACTGCTGTTTTTGATGCTCCACTAGTTGGTGGAACTCCAAAAGGTGTTGAAATATTTGTTTTACAAGATATAGCAAATTTAAGCTTATATGGTTTAGGAAGTGCTAATAATGGTGGTGGAACTGATGGTCAAGAATTTACATTCCCAGCAGTTGCTGTAACAGCCGGAACTTTTATTTATGTAGCTTCTGAAGCTGTAGAATTTGCTAATTTCTTTGGTTTTGCACCTGATTATACAGCTTCTGGACCAATGGGAATTAATGGTGATGATGCTGTTGAATTATTTGAAAACGGTGTTGTTATTGACACCTTTGGCGACATTGATGTTGATGGAAATGGCGAAGCTTGGGAATACACTGACGGTTGGGCTTACAGAGTTTCAGATACAGGTCCTGATGGTGGTTTTGTAATTGCTAATTGGACTTTTAGTGGTATTGATGTTTTAGATGGCGAAACCACTAATGCAACTGCAGTAACTCCTGTGCCAATTGGAACATACTCTAACACCTTATCAACAGAATCATTCGCAACTGCTACTTTTAATGTATATCCAAATCCAGTAACAAATGGTTTTGTAAACATTACAAGTCCATCTTCTGAAGCTATTTCAGTTAGCGTGTATGATGTATTAGGAAAACAAGTATTAAACAACAATACCATTTCTAACAATAGTCTTAATGTTTCTTCATTAAACTCGGGAATGTATATTTTAAGAATATCTCAAAATGGAAATTCTGTTACTAAAAAGTTAGTAATTAAATAATACGCCATTTTAATAATTTTAAAAGCGCTACCAATTGGTAGCGCTTTTTTATTTTACATACTTTTGTAGTCATGATACAACCGTCTGAAATATTTAAAATTAATTCTGCACAAGCATTCGAAAAACAGGCGCTTGATATTTTTAAATATCAATTTGAAAACAATTCAGTCTATCGTTCTTTTTGCGATTTATTGTATAAAAATCCGAGTGATATTAAACAAATTGAAGACATTCCGTTTTTACCGATTCAGTTCTTTAAATCCCATGATGTTATTAGTTCTAACAATCCTATTCAAAAAACATTTACAAGCTCGGGAACTACCGGACAAACCACCAGTAGACATCTGGTAACAGATTTATCCATTTATGAAAAAAGCTTTGAAAAAGGGTTTCATACGTTTTACGGAAATGTAGAAGATTATGTCGTACTAGCTTTATTACCTAGTTATTTAGAACGAGAGGGATCCTCATTAATATATATGGCTGATGCGCTCATAAAACAATCCAAACAGCCTGAAAGCGGTTTCTATTTAACCAATTTAGAAGCACTTAAAAATACCTTACTTAAATTAGAAGTAAGAAACAGGAAAGTTTTACTTATTGGTGTTTCTTTTGCATTACTAGATTTAGTGGAATATTATCCATTCCAATTGAAAAATACCATCATTATGGAAACAGGTGGTATGAAAGGTAGACGTAAAGAATTAATCCGAAATGAACTTCACAACATTCTAAAAAAAGGATTCGGTGTTTCTGAAATACATAGTGAATATGGCATGACTGAACTTTTAAGTCAAGCCTATTCCAATGGAAACGGCATTTTTAATTGTCCGCCTTGGATGCATGTTTTAATACGTGATACGGAAGATGCCTTAACAATTCAAAAATCTGGAAAAACGGGTGGATTAAACGTAATAGATTTAGCTAATATAAATTCCTGTTCCTTTATTGCGACACAAGATTTAGGAAAAATTCATGAAGATGGCTCTTTTGAAATTATCGGTAGATTCGATAATTCCGATATTCGTGGCTGTAATTTAATGGCTTTGTAAGGAACCGATACTTTTTACGACCAAAATAGCGCTATGAAAAAGAAAGATTTTTTTTTAGTTGGTTGATTAGAAAATGAAACGTCCCGAATTACTTCGGGACGTTTCTATTTTATAACAGATATATTTATCCTACAAAACCTTAATAATGTAAGTGTTTTTCTTTCCTTTATTAATTATGATATAATGGTTATTGATTAAATCATCATTTGAAAGTATATAACTCTCACTAACTTTTTCTTTATTTACTGAAACAGAATTTTCTTTTAACGCACGTCTGGCTTCACCATTAGAGGCTAAAAAATTTGTTTGCGCAGCTAAAGCGCCAATCATATCTATACCGTTATCAAAATCTGGTCTTGAAATTTCAGCTTGAGGAACACCTTCAAAAACATCTAAAAACGTTTTTTCGTCCAAGGTTTTAATATCAGTTTTAAACGATTTACTAAAGAGAATATTTGATGCTTTTTCAGCATTTTCAAAATCTGCTTTAGAGTGAACAAATACAGTTACCTCTTCAGCTAGACGTTTTTGAAGCAAACGCAAATGTGGTTCGTCTTGATGCGTTTTAATTAAGGTATCAATCGTGTTTTTATCTAAAAACGTAAATATTTTGATATATTTTTCGGCATCTTCATCCGATGCATTTAACCAAAATTGGTAAAACTTATAAACTGAAGTCTTATCCGTATCTAACCAAATATTACCACCTTCAGTTTTACCAAATTTAGAACCATCAGCTTTTGTTATTAGCGGACAGGTCATAGCATACGCTTTCGCTTCCTCTCCAACATTCATGCGCCTTACCAGTTCGGTTCCAGTAGTAATATTTCCCCATTGGTCACTTCCGCCCATTTGCAATACACAATTATGGTGTTTATACAAGTGGTAGAAATCGTATCCTTGAATTAATTGGTAGGTAAATTCTGTAAAAGACATCCCAACGTTGCCGTCATCTCCAGATAATCGTTTTTTAACGGAATCCTTCGCCATCATGTAGTTTACGGTAATACGTTTACCAACATCTCTAGCAAAATCAATGAATGAAAAATCTTTCATCCAATCGTAATTATTCACTAAAACGGGTGCGTTTTCTGCTTTAGAGTCGAAATTTAAAAAACGAGACAAAACAGATTTAATTCCAGCCACATTATGGTTTAATGTCGCTTCATCTAACAGATTACGCTCATCACTTTTTCCTGAAGGATCACCAATCATACCCGTAGCACCACCAACTAAAGCAATTGGCTTATGACCTGCTTTTTCAAGATGCACCAACAATATAATAGGAACTAAACTCCCAATATGAAGCGAATCCGATGTAGGATCAAAGCCAATATAAGCGGTTGTCATTTCTTTAGAAAGTTGTTCTTCAGTTCCAGGCATGATATCATGTACCATTCCGCGCCATCTTAATTCATCAACAAATGCATTTGCCATTTCGTATACTAATAAAATTAAATAAGCGCAAAGATAAAAATCAATACATAAACCATTGCGCTTTCTGGATAATTCTTTATTTTGTATGTATGATATTAGTTACAGGAGGAACTGGATTAGTCGGTTCGCATTTATTATACCAATTAGTGGCTAACAACAAACCCGTTAGAGCCATTTTCAGAACAGAAGCGAAACAAGAAATTGTAAAGCGCGTATTCTCATATTATTCGGATGATTATCTAAATCTTTTCAATAAAATTGAATGGATAGAAGCTGATTTATTGGATATTCCACAACTCACAGAAGCATTTAAAGGTATAGAGTATGTATACCATGCAGCTGCATTTGTTTCATTTGCACCTAATGATTACCATAAACTTCGGAAAACTAATATTGAAGGCACCACAAACATTGTCAACTTATGTATTAGCAAGCAAGTTAAAAAACTTTGTTATGTAAGTAGTATTGCAACAATTAGTGATCCTGAAAACAATAAATATATAACAGAAGAAACACATTGGAATGCAGAAAAAGATAATAGCGTATATGCCATTACAAAATATGGTGCCGAAATTGAAGTCTGGCGTGGAACTCAAGAAGGCTTAAATGCTGTTATTGTAAATCCTGGCGTTATTATTGGATCTGGCATTTGGAATCATGGAAGTGGCTTTATTTTCAAACAAGTATTTAATGGACTTTCGTATTATACAAATGGACATATTCCTTGTGTAGCTGTAACTGATGTCGTAAAAAGTATTATAACACTTTTAGAGGAAGAAATTAAAAATGAACGCTATATTCTAGTTGCTGAACATTTACCTTACAAAACATTTTTAAATCTCATTGCGAATAATCTTGATGTAAAACCACCACATATTGAAGCAAAAACATGGCTTTTAAGTTTGGCTTGGCGATTAGACTGGCTAAGACATAAACTAACAGGCAAACCAAGAAAACTTGTAAAGCAGATAGTTAAGTCTACACAAAGTGAAACGATTTATGATAATTCAAAAATAAAAAAGGACTTAAATTTTCAATTTTCACCTATTGAAAACCACATAAAGAAAGTTGCAAAAAACTTCCTCAAGGACAATGCATCTACTTAACCTTTCTAGATTTTTTTCTAATTGAATCTGTGCTACTTTTTTTAACCTCGGTAGTTTTAACATTTACTGTTTTAGTATCCAATTCCTCAACCTCTATTTGATACAGAGATTTCAAACTTTTCAAACTATCCTCAACACGTTTTAAAATAGCCTCATAATTTTCTGTTTTGTAGGCGTAATAATTATTACTATTTAAAAATTGTAAACTATCAATTTTATGCGTTTTGTAAACATATTCCTCTGGCGAGACACCATTATTTTGCAAGGTCATTTTATTGACACCTTTTGCAGAAGACAACACGGCCAAATCAACCAGAATGGCAACCATATCCTTTTCAGGGATTAGATTATCTGGCTTTTTTGGTTTTCCTAATTGACTACAACCAAAGACAAACACAACCAAAAGGCAATATATTATAACTTTTTTCATCTGTTGAAAGTTAGACGTTTTGCTGCTTTTTCTGCACTAAATTTATTATGTTCAAAAACTAACTTACCATTTAAAACGGTGTGTGTAACACGCGATTTAAAAGTTGCACCTTCAAAAGGAGACCAACCACATTTGTATAAAATATTATCTTTTTTAACGGTCCATGGATTATTGATATCGACAATGACCAAATCCGCAAAATAGCCTTCTTTTATGTAACCACGTTTTTCAACCTGAAAAAGTATGGCTGGATTATGGCACATTTTCTCAACAATCTTAGGAATTGTTATCTTTCCCTGATGATGGGTTTCCAACATAGCCACCAAAGCATGCTGAACTAAAGGTCCACCAGATGGCGCATTAGTATAAACATTGTTCTTTTCTTCTAGAGTGTGTGGCGCATGGTCTGTTGCAATAACATCAATCCTACCATCTAGTAATGCTTTCCAGAGTCCATCACGATCTTTAGCAGTTTTTACAGCTGGATTCCATTTAATATGTGATCCTTTTTTGTCATAATCCGCATCACTAAACCATAAATGATGAATACAGACTTCCGATGTGATTTTTTTATCTTTTAAAGGAATTTTGTTTGTAAACAAAGCCGTTTCTTTAGCCGTGGACAAATGAAATACATGTAAACGCGCTCCTGTTTTTTTGGCTAATTCAATAGCTTTTGAGGAGGATATATAGCATGCTTCTTCACTTCTAATAATGGGATGAAATTTCATGGGAATGTCGTCACCATACTTATCCGTATAGGTTTTTAAGTTGGCTTTTATAGTGTCTTCATCTTCACAATGTACCGAAATAACCATATCAGTACTGGCAAATATTTTCTCTAAAACAGCTGGATCATCCACTAACATATTTCCGGTAGAAGAGCCTAAAAACAATTTCAAACCAGCAACCTCTTTTGGGTTAACTTTTAAAATTTCGTCTAAATTGTCATTTGTTCCACCGAACATAAATGAATAATTCGCGTGCGATGTTTTTGCAGCAATATCAAATTTTTCATTCAGCTTTTCAACGGTTGTTGTTTGTGGATTGGTGTTTGGCATTTCAATAAAAGAAGTAATACCACCTGCAATGGCTGCTTTGGATTCGCTTCCAATATCACCTTTATGTGTTAAACCTGGTTCTCTAAAATGAACTTGATCATCAATAACACCAGGTAATATATAATTTCCTTCGGCATCGATAACTTTAACGTTGGATGATTTTACGCTTATTAGAGGAGAAATCTCCTTAATAATATCATTTTCTATGTAAATATCACCTTCAAAAATAGCACCATCATTAACTATTTTTCCATTTTTAATCAATAAAGCTGTTGGTAAACTCATATTTATTTTTTTCTAAAAAAACTATTTATTTTCATACTAATAACCCCTAATATAGCTTCTGAAATAATGCCTCCACTCATTTTAGATTTCCCTTTGGAACGATCCGTAAAAATAACTGGTATTTCAACAATTTTAAACTGTTTCAGATAGGCTTTAAATTTCATTTCTATCTGAAAGGCGTAACCCACAAATTTAATACTATTAAGATCTATTGCTTCTAAAACTTCCCGTTTATAACACACAAAGCCTGCTGTGGTATCGTGTATTTTCATACGTGTAATGAATCGCACATATTTAGACGCAAAATAGGATAACAATATCCTACTCATTGGCCAATTAACAACATTTACACCTGTTACATAACGCGATCCAACAGCCAAATCGGCATGTTGTAAATGGCATGCATTATACAGGCGAATTAAATCATTTGGATTATGAGAAAAATCGGCATCCATTTCAAAAACATACTTGTATTCGCGTTCCAAACACCACTTAAATCCAGCAATATAGGCTGTTCCAAGTCCTGTTTTTTCTTGACGCTCTAACAAATGTAACTGCCTTGGATACTCTAATTGTAGCTCCTTAACTTTTTTAGATGTTAAGTCAGGTGAGTTATCATCTACCACTAATACATGAAACACTTTTTCTTGAGAAAAAACAGCTTCAATAATAGCTTCAATGTTCTCAATTTCGTTAAAAGTAGGAATGATGACAACAGTGTCTGGCATTACATGCGGTTATTTTTAGCAAATGTAAACTATTTAAAAGATACTTTTTTTTAAATATTCCTTAAAATATTAGATGCAAGTAGAATAATTTATAATAATTTTACAACATGCTTCGTAATATCATTTCAAACGATTTGTTTACCATATTAATTGTTATTGGACTTATTCTGATAGCTGTTTGCAAGGTTCTTTTTACCAAACGCTTTAATGATTTTATATTAGTTTTAGGAAACTCTAAGTATTTAAAAATCTATTCAAAGGATCAAAAATTTTTCGATGCTTTTGATGGACTGCTTTTTCTAAATTTTGTAATGGCAATTTCAATTTTTGGATTTATAAGCTATAATTATTTGGTTGCTGAAATAGATATAACAAAAATACTTTTATTAAAACTTACAGCAATAATTGCCATCGTTTTAATAATGAAAACATTAGTTGAAAGACTTATTGGAAGTGTTTTTGAGATTGATTTTTTAATAGATAATTATTTGTTTCAAAAAATAAGTTACAAGAATTTTTTAGGCATCATACTTATGCCATTAAATGCTATTATTATTTTTAGCATTTCAATTACCAACCCACTTATATATGGTATTTGGGCTGTAATAGTATTCGTTTTTATTATTGGGATAATTACAACCGTTAAGACCTATCAAAATCTTATAAAACAGAACATGTTTTATTTTATTTTGTATCTTTGCGCACTTGAAATCGCACCTTATGTTATATTATACCAAATAGGTATGCATGATTAAGGATTCAAATTAAAGAAAATACCTATGAAAGTGAAAACAATTTTAGTATCTCAACCAGAACCTAAAATAGAAAATTCGCCATATTTTGATCTCCAGGAAAAGCAAAAGGTAAAAATTGACTTTAGACCGTTTATACATGTAGAGGGCGTTGATGCAAAAGAAATTAGACAACAAAAAGTTGATTTATCAAAATATTCAGCTATTATATTAACGAGCAGAAATGCCGTTGATCATTTTTTTAGAGTAGCTGATGAGATGCGCTTTAAGGTACCTGATAGCATGAAATATTTCTGTCAATCTGAAGCTGTTGCATATTACCTTCAAAAATATGTGGTTTATAGAAAGCGTAAAATTTATGTTGGAAAACGAAATTTTGCTGATCTATCTCCATTAATTAAAAAATATAAAGGCGAATCTTTTCTGTTACCAACAACAGACAAATTAAAGCCAGAAGTTCCAGAAACTTTAAATGGTTTAAGTGTTGAGTGGAAAGAAGCTATATTTTACAGAACCGTTATTAGCGACTTATCAGATTTAGCAAATGTCTACTACGATATTTTAGTGTTTTTTAGCCCTTCTGGAATTGAATCTTTATTTCATAATTTTCCTGACTTTAAACAAAATGACACGCGTATTGCTGTTTTTGGAAACACAACCATTAAGGCGGTAGAGGAGCATGGATTAAGAGTGGATATTTCGGCTCCTACACCAGAGACACCTTCGATGACCATGGCATTGGAAAAATACATTAAAGACGTTAACAAAAAGAAATAAGCTTTTAAAAGCAAAAAAAAAGCCCAATTGAAATTAATCAATTGGGCTTTTTACTTTTATGCTAAAACTAATTTAGTTAACAATTAGTTTTTTAGTAACCGTTTTAGTGCTTGTACTTACACGCATTAAATATACACCAGAAGATAATGCTCCAATGTTTAATCTGTTATTTCCGAAAGAAATAGTGTTAGAATGCACTAATTTTCCTGTAATATCATAAATACCCAAACGTGTATTTTCTTCTAAATTAGAAGAAATAGTAACAGTACCTTTTGCTGGATTAGGAAAGATAGAAAACACAGTAGCATTTGCTCTTTCAACACTTAAAGTGGCACATGCTGGTTCCGTTTCTACAAACGTACTTCCACCATCAATAATCCAAACGCCTAAATTAGGTTCCGTAGCATCATCTACAAAAATACAAGTTAAGCTACTGTTAAAATCAGATCTAAAAACGGTATTGGCATTATTACCATTTCTCATGTCTACAGATGTTAAGTTGTTGTTTCTTAAATTAACATTTGTAACAGAACCATTTGCAGACAAATCTATTGTTGCTAACGTTGCATTTTGGGCATTAAAAAGTAATAGAGCTGTATTTGTAGACAAATCAACCGTAGTTAACACAGTACCATAAATATTAACATTTTCCAAAGCCGTTAACCCTGTAACTGTCAGGCTACTAAAAACACCACACCCTTCAAAATTAATATCTGTAAGACTAACATTAGCTACTAAATTAGCCGTTGTTAATCCTGTGTTGTAAGATAAATTAAGTGCATCAATATTAATAAACGCTTCTAATCCTGTTAAGTCTGTTATTCCTTTATTTGGCAAACTTAAAGAACCAGTTGCTGCTATAGCGTCTACAGTGAGTATACGGCCGTCTAAAATAGCTTCAGTATCGTAATTAAAATCAATTAAAGCCTGTTCAAAGGCTACGTCTGGAACACAGGTATAACCTGGAGCTGGCGTTACCGGGCACTGTGCATAAGTTAATGAATAAAAAGCCATAAAAATGACTAATAAATAAGTAGTTTTTTTCATAATAAATAGGTTTAATATTTAGCCAATAAAACTACAATATTAAACCTATTCAAACAAGTAAAACAACAATATTAACTAACCAAAATAATTGGTACGCAGTTTGTTATGATTTTACGCTTGGTGCTCCTGCCATAATCTCCGCATTTGCATATTCCTCAAATTTCTTGAAGTTTTCTTTAAATGAATCTGCTAATTTATAAGCAGTCTTGTAATACCCTTCATCATTATTCCATGTTGTTCTTGGACTTAAAACATCTGTTGGTACATTTGGACAAACACGAGGTTGTTGGACTCCAAAAACAGAATGCACATGATAGTTATCCTTGTTAGCAGCCTCCAGACTTCCATCCATTGCAGCTGTTATCATAGCGCGCGTATATTTTAATTTCATACGTGTTCCAACACCATAGGGACCACCTGTCCAACCTGTATTTACTAACCAAACGTTGACACCAGCTTCTTGCATTTTTTTACTTAACATTTCAGCATACTTTGTTGGATGTAACGGCATAAAAGGCGCTCCAAAACATGCAGAAAAACTTGGTAATGGCTCATCAATACCAGCTTCTGTTCCAGCTACTTTAGCTGTATAACCTGATATAAAATGATATGCTGCTTGACCTGGTGTTAATTTAGAAATAGGAGGCAATACACCAAAAGCATCTGCTGTTAAAAAGAAAATATTTTTAGGATTCTTCCCTATTGAAGGTACTTGAATATTATTAATATGCTCAATTGGATAGCTAACACGTGTATTTTGTGTAATGGTTGTATTCTCAAAGTCTACACGTCCTTCGGCATCCATGATGACATTTTCAAGAATAGCTCCAGGTTTGATGGCATTAAAAATATCAGGTTCATTTTCTTCAGAAAGATTAATAACTTTAGCATAACAACCACCTTCAAAATTAAAAACAGTGTTTTCTTTAGTCCAACCATGCTCATCATCTCCAATTAATCTACGATTTGGATCTGCAGACAATGTTGTTTTTCCAGTTCCTGATAATCCGAAGAAAATAGCTGTATCACCATCTTCACCTACATTAGCACTACAGTGCATTGGCAAGGTGTTTTTGAAAACTGGTAATATAAAGTTTAAAGCTGAAAAAATTCCTTTTTTAATTTCACCTGTATAGCCTGTTCCACCTATTAATGCAACTTTTCGTGTAAAATCTAGAATTGCAAAGTTGTGCTGACGGGTTCCATCTTCATCAGGAACGGCCATAAAACCTGGCGCATTTATAACAGTCCATTCTGGTTTAAAATCTTTAAGTTCAGAAGCTTCTGGCCTTAAAAACATATTATAAGCAAACATATTGCTCCAAGGATATTCAGTAATAACACGAATATTTAATCTATAATTATCATCAGCGCAAGCATAACTATCTCTAACAAAAACTTCTTTTTCAGATAAATAATCGGTTACTTTTTTATATAATTTTTCGAAGGCATCAGATTCAAATGGGATATTAATATTTCCCCACCAAACACGATTTTCGGTAATCGCATCTTTAACAATAAAACGATCTTTTGGAGAGCGTCCTGTAAATTCACCAGTATTAACAGCTATAGCTCCTGATGAAGCTTCAACGCCTTGGCCTTTTTCAATAGTAAGTTTGTGTAGTTGTTCTGATGATAATTGATATTGAACTTTAGCATTTTTAATTCCATAATTTTCTAACGAAATCGTTTTCGATGCTTGAGTATGATCTATCATAATAATATGTGTTGTTTAGTCTGCAAAATTAAACATTATTTTATTCTATGCACTTAATTTTTAGAATTTTCAAAGTTGTTTTTCAAAAACTTTATTAACAATAGTAGCCATGAAATAATTAATAATAAACCCCCAATTGGTGTAATAAATCCTATGGTTTTGAAATCAAATACAGATAAGTTATTAGTTGCCAACCCATAAATAGACCCTGAAAACAATAATATTCCTAACAAAATTAAATAAAAAATAACCTGTTTAGTTCTAGCACTAACAACTGATGTACTCCCTAAAAAAAGCAACAATAACGCATGATACATTTGGTACCTCACACCTGTTTCAAAAGTCGCAATTTGTTCCACGGAAATTAATTCTTTTAAACCATGCGCACCAAAAGCGCCCAAAACAACACCTGTTAAACCTAAAAAAGCGCCTAAACTTAATACCTTACTGTTCATATTAATTTGTAAATTGAGTTTTTATAACAATTACTATTTCATACTTTCGTGATAACAAAAATACTCAACATATTTCATTATGCGAAAGATATTACTCATTGGTGCTGGAAAATCCGCATCCTACCTTATAAAATATTTACTTGAAAAATCTAAAGAAGAAAATCTATTGATAATCGTTGGCGATGTAAATTTTATGCATGCTAAAAAATTAATCAATAATCACGAAAATGCCCAAGCCATTATGTTGGACGTTTTTGACAAACAATCACGACAAAGCGCTATTCAAAATTGTGACATTGTAATTTCCATGTTACCTGCTCGCTATCATATTGAAGTTGCTCATGACTGTATTTCCTTCAATAAAAACATGGTAACAGCTTCCTATATTAGTGATGAAATGCACAAACTAGACAAAGCTGCTCATGATAAAGGCTTAATTTTCATGAATGAAATTGGCGTTGATCCTGGAATAGACCATATGAGTGCTATGCAGGTTATTGACAGAATTCGAGATGCTGGTGGAAAAATGATTCTCTTTGAATCCTTCACAGGTGGTTTAGTTGCTCCTGAAAGCGATAATAATTTATGGAATTATAAATTCACATGGAACCCAAGAAACGTGGTAGTTGCTGGACAGGGTGGTGCTGCAAAATTTTTACAAGAAGGCACGTATAAATACATTCCTTACAACCGATTATTTAGAAGAACCGAATTTCTAGATGTTGAAGGCTATGGTCGTTTTGAAGGTTATGCCAATCGTGATTCTTTAAAATACCAATCCGTTTATGGATTAAATAATGTTAAAACGTTGTACAGAGGCACCATGCGTCGTGTTGGTTTTAGTCGTGCATGGAATATGTTTGTTCAATTAGGCATGACAGATGACAGCTACACGATTGATGATAGTGAAAACATGAGCTACCGCGATTTTGTAAATGCATTTTTAGCTTACAGCCCAACGGATTCTGTTGAATTAAAATTCCGCCATGCTTTAAAGATTGATCAAGATGATATAGTTTGGGACAAACTTTTAGAATTGGATCTATTTAATGGCAACAAACGAGTAGATTTAAAAAAAGCAACACCTGCTGAAATTCTTCAAAAAATATTAATGGATAGCTGGACACTAGCTAAAGAAGACAAAGATATGATTGTTATGTATCATAAATTTGGTTATGAATTAAACGGCGAAAAACACCAGATAGATTCAACCATGGTTACCATAGGCGAAGACCAAACATACACTGCTATGTCTAAAACTGTAGGACTTCCCGTTGCTATTGCTACACTTGCTATTTTAAACGAGAAAATCACGACTCCTGGTGTGCAAATGCCTATTACTAAAGAAGTATATGAGCCTATTTTGAAGGAATTAGAGTCGTATGGAATTGCATTTAAGGAAACCGAAGTGCCTTATCTAGGCTACAATCCACTGAATTTATAAGAATTTTTGCTCCTGAAGTTTTCCGAATCATGAAAATAAACAACAACGAAATAATTATTGATGGTATTGATAAAACTATCTTACGTGCTTTAATGAGCGATGCCAGAACACCTGTTTTGGAGATTGCGCGTGAAGTCGGTATTTCTGGAGCAGCAATTCATCAACGGCTTCGGAAACTGGAAAAATCAGGCATTATTTCAGGGTCTAAATTTGTAATAAACCCGAAAGTTCTAGGCTATACAACGATGGCTTTTATTGGCATATATTTAGATAAAGCCATGAGTAATCCAGAAGCTGTAAAACAATTACAGAAAATTCCTGAAGTTTTGGAGTGTCATTACACAACAGGAAACTGGAGTATTTTTATCAAAATACTCTGTAAGGACAATGAACATTTAATGCATTTGCTAAATAAGGACATACAGTCTATTTCTGGTGTTTCCCGTACAGAAACCTTTATCTCCTTGAATCAGCAAATTGACAGACAAATAAAGATATAAAAAAAGCTCCTGAATACTCAGGAGCTTTTTATTAACAAAAACACATTTTTTTAATCGCGACCACCAAATACTTGAAGTGCCCAGTATATTAAAGATGCTAAAGCACCAATAGCAGCTACTAAGTACGTTCTAGCTGCCCATTTAAGTGCATCTTCAGCAGCAGCATGTTCATCAGGTGTTACCATGTGTTTATTTTCTAACCAAGCCAATGCTCGATTACTGGCATCATATTCAACTGGCAATGTAACAAAACTGAATATTGTTGCCAATCCCATCATGATTACTCCTGCAACTGCCACGTACCAACCAAGTCCTACACCAGCCGCTCCTCCTAAAACCAAACCTCCTATAACTAACCATTGGGACATACCAGATGATACACTAACCACTGGCACTAATTTGGAACGCATTGTTAACCATTCATAGGCTTGTGCATGCTGAACAGCGTGACCACATTCGTGCGCTGCAACTGCTGCTGCAGCCGCATTGTGTTGGTTGTAAACCGACTCACTTAAATTAACAGTTTTATTTTTTGGATTGTAATGATCTGTTAATTGACCAGGTGTTGAAATAACGGCAACATCGGTAATACCATTATCCAATAGCATTTTTTCTGCTATTTCTTTTCCGCTCATCCCATTTTTTAAATGGACTTGGGAATAGGTTTTAAATTTTCTTTTTAATTGACTACTCACCAACCAGCTTACTAAAGCTATGGCTCCAATTAAGATATAATATCCTATCATGTGTTTTCTTAATTTAAAGGTAAATTTACGAGATGTATAGCAAATAACAAGCCAAATATTCGTTAAGAAATTTTGTCAGCTTTTTGTGTGCTCGATACATCCCGATTTGCAATCGGGACACTCGAACTGACGTCCGGATTCATAAATATGGCGTCACTTCGAGTGATCTCGAGGTACGAGAGATTGTATCGAGAAGCTAGCCAACTATATTTACAATCTTACCAGGAACAACAATCACTTTTTTAGGTGTTCTCCCTTGTAATTGTTCTTGGGTTTTTTCGTGAGCCATAACGGTCTTTTCAATATCGTCTTTACTCATATCCATTGGCAACTCTAAAGTAAAACGCATTTTACCATTAAAAGAAATGGGATAATTTTTCGAACTTTCTACCAAATGGGTTTCATCAAACTTTGGAAAAACAACTGTTGAAATAGATTCATTATGACCTAACTGACTCCATAATTCTTCTGAAATATGTGGCGCGTAAGGAGACATTAAAACAACAAGTGGTTCCAAAATAGCACGACTCGTACATTTTTGTGCTGTTAGCTCGTTAACCGCAATCATAAAGGTAGAAACAGAGGTATTGAATGAGAAATTCTCAATATCTTCTTCTACTTTTTTAATGGTTTTGTGTAATGTTTTTAGAGCTTCTTTTGTTGGTTCAGAATCGGTTACTTTAATACCATTATCATCTACATACAACTTCCATAACTTTTTAAGAAACCCATGAACACCTGTAATTCCTGCTGTATTCCAAGGCTTATATTGTTCTAAAGGACCCAAAAACATTTCGTACAAACGCAAACTGTCTGCGCCATAATCTTCGCAAATACTGTCTGGATTGACCACGTTGTATTTGGATTTGGACATTTTTTCGACTTCGCGGGAAACTATATACTTATTGGAGTTATCTTGAATTATAGATGAATTTTTAAATTCAGAATACATACTATCATTCTTTAATTGATTTACATCTAATTCATTTGTAGCTTCGTTTATATAAGTTAAAGGAACGTGAAGCTTTGAAGTAATGACTGAAACAACATAGTCTTCCTTTTTAATTAAATCAAAATCGTTGTTATCAACGTAATTTTCTAATTTATCTATTAGGAAATTACTGTATTCTTCTTGAAGTTTAATATTAAAATTATCCTTTGGACTCAAGCCATTTGATTCTATGAAATTTTTAAAATTTAAACAAGAATAAGAAATAATGATAGGTTTAATTGTCTGAATTTTTTTTACAAAATCACCTAAAATCGGGTCGTATTTAATGTCTGGATTTAGCTCCTTTTTTTTCTCATGTATAAAAATCTCTGATACTCGATGAACAAAAGCACTCGTCCCAAGTATCATCCCTTGATTAATTAACTTCTTAAAAGGTTCTTCTACGGCTACAAAACCTCGATCCTTCATAAACTTCACCCAGAAACGTGAGTACAATAAATGTCCCGTGGCATGCTCGCTTCCGCCAATGTATAAATCCACATTTTCCCAGTATTTGAGTGCGTCTTCACTTGCAAAATCCAAGTCGTTGTTCGCATCCATATACCTAAAGAAATACCAAGAACTTCCTGCCCAACCTGGCATGGTGTTTAGTTCTAGAGGAAATACAGTTTCATTATCTATCAACTGATTACTGACCACGGAACACTGTTTTGTGTCCCAAGCCCAAACATCAGCACGACCTAGAGGTGGCTCGCCTGTTTCGGTTGGTAAATATTTTTCTACTTCTGGCAAACGGATTGGCAAATATGCTTTATCAATCATTTGTGGCATGCCATTTACGTAATATACCGGAAACGGTTCTCCCCAATAACGTTGTCTGGAAAAAACCGCATCACGTAAACGGTAATTGGTTTTACCTTCGCCTTGTTCTATTTTTTCTAATTCGAAAATAGCGCGTTTCATGGCTTTCTTATATGGTAAGCCATTTAAGAAATCGGAATTCGTAATGACCGTTTTTTCTTTATCTGCAAAGGCTTCTTCAGAAATATCTACACCTTCAAAAATATTAGGAATCGGAATATTAAAATGTTTGGCAAACGCATAATCACGCTGATCGCCACATGGAACTGACATAACGGCTCCTGTTCCGTAACCAGCTAGTACGTAATCGCCAATCCAGATTGGAATGGGTTCTTTACTAAATGGGTGTTCCGCATACGCACCTGTAAACGCACCGGAAATGGTTTTGACATCTGCCATACGATCGCGTTCGCTGCGTTTGGCTGTTTTTTCTATATAAGCTTCAACCTCGGTTTTTTGAGCATCTGTTGTTATTTGCGCAACGAGTTCGTGTTCTGGCGCTAATGTCATGAAGGACACACCGAATATGGTATCTGGTCTGGTTGTGAAAACGGATATATCCCATCCTAAATCCTTCCCTAGGGGAAGGACTTGCTTACTCTTGAGGGATTCTCTTTGCTCTAATTCTGCACTGATTTTATTTAATACGTCGTTGGTATTTCCTAAAACTTCTTCGTTAGTGAAACGAATTACCTTGTACTCTTCGTTTTCTAATCTGACTGTTCTTTCATGATCAGCTTCCAATTGAAAATCGTGAATTTTACCGTCGACCTCAACAATCAATTTTTTATCAAGACAGACAAAATCAACAATAAAATCTTCAATAAGGTGTTGCTGTCTGAACTTTGATTCTAATTTTTTACCTCTCAAACATTCCCATAAAGCTGCTTCCGCCTGCGTTGGATTTGCTCGCATTTCTTTAGCGCGATCAATTAATAAGTGTGAATTATTTCCGCCAGTCATATAACCAGCACGTTTTTTAGTATCTGATGTCTCTTCCCCTTTGGGGAAGGATAGGATGGGGAATGTAACACTAGCTCCAATAGATTTTCCAATCCAGTTACGTTGACTTTCCTTTAATGAATCCGTCCAATCAATCGTATCTAAACCTTGCAATAATCGTTCGGCATAAGCTGATATACGCATAGACCATTGGGTCATTTTTTTACGCATAACTGGATGTCCACCACGTTCGGAAACACCATTAACAATTTCATCATTTGCTAAAACGGTTCCTAAAGCGGGACACCAATTCACTTCAGTTTCCGCTAAATAAGTTAGTCTATATTGTAATAAAATCTCCTGTTGTTTTTCGGAAGAAAAACCGTTCCAATCTTCAGCTGAAAAAACGGCAACGTTATCATCACAAACCGCTTCCACTGCAGCATTTCCTTCTAAAGCAAAAACTGCAATTAAATCAGTAATTGGAAAGGCCTTGTTAGCATGTTTACAATACCAAGATTCAAATAATTGAATAAAAATCCATTGGGTCCACTTGTAATAACTCGGTTCTGATGTTCTCACTTCCCGACTCCAATCAAATGAAAACCCAATTTGATCTAACTGACGTCTGTATGTTTTAATATTTTCTTCAGTTGTTAACGCAGGATGCTGACCGGTTTGAATGGCATATTGTTCTGCAGGTAATCCAAAACTATCATATCCTTGTGGATGCAAGACATTAAAGCCTTTATGCCTTTTATAACGTGCATAAATATCAGACGCAATATAGCCTAATGGATGTCCAACATGCAAACCTGCACCACTTGGATACGGAAACATATCCAACACGTAATATTTTGGTTTATCAGATTGATTTTCGGCTTTAAACGTTTGGTTTTCTGCCCAATATTTTTGCCACTTGGCTTCTATGTCGTTGAAATTGTATTGCATCTGTCTTTTTTCTACTTATAAAGGCGCAAATTTAAACTTATTATAACAATGTTGAAAGTTTAAACGTTGTAATCAGCAAGGAATAGGATTTCTTTTATATTTTTACAGTATTAACCCATTGTATTTATGAGTTCATCTTTTGATAAGTATCAAAAACGCCGATTAATATCCTCGTATTTTTCGGTTGTATTAAGTATTGGCTTGGTTTTATTCCTGTTAGGTTTATTAGGCATGCTGGTATTGAATGCTAAAAAAGTGTCTGATCATTTTAAAGAACAAGTTGTTGTTACCATCTATTTAAAAGATACAGCTAAAGAAGTCGAAACGAAACAACTCGAAAAAAGCTTGGCAATGTCTGATTATGTGAAATCGACTGAATTTGTTTCTAAAGAGCAAGCTGCTGAATCTATGAAAGCTGAAAACGGTGAAGATTTCATGGCTTTTCTTGGTTATAATCCGCTACAAAACTCCATTGACGTTCATGTAAAAGCCGATTTTGTTACAGCTGAACAGTTAGATGGCATTGCCCAAGAAGCATTGACCAAAAGCTTTGTAGATGAAGTTCGCTACGATAATGATTTGGTGAATTTGATGAATGATAATGTGAAAAAAATCAGTTTTTGGATTTTAGTTATCAGTGGTTTATTTACACTTATTGCTGTTTTATTAATTAATAGTTCAATCCGTTTATCGGTTTACTCCAAACGTTTTACCATTAAAACCATGCAAATGGTTGGTGCAACCAAACAGTTTATTAGACGTCCTTTTGTTTGGAAAAGTGTACGTTTAGGTGTTATTGGAGCCATTTTAGCTATGATAGGAATGGCTGTAGTTTTATACTATATTAACCAAACTTTTCCAGAATTAGAGCTACTCAATAACCACGTTTTATTAGGACTTTTATTCGCTGGCATTTTTGTGCTAGGTATTATTATTACTTGGATTAGCACCTTTATTGCTACACAACGTTTCTTGAATTTAAAAACCGATCAATTGTATTATTAAACATGAAGAAAGGAACTATTTTAGCAGCCATTTTGGCCTTTGTGCTCGGATTTTTCGGATTAATTGCCATAAACGATTTGTTTATTAAAGATCCACAACTAAAAGATTCTGCGGTTCAAACAGTTATTATTACTGAAATACGTGAAGGCACAACCAACGATATCGTTTTTACGGATAGCCAAGGTGATATGTATTATATAAATCGCGGATTAGAACATGGCTTAATTTTAGATTCTCTTAACGCAAAAGTTTTAAATAAAACAGTTACTTTGCATTTGCCGAAAAATTGGCTCGGCACATCAGAACATATTGCACAATTAACTGTAAATGATGTTATTATTTTTACAGAATTTACTTCAGAAGTTGAAAATTCTGAAAATTAATTAAAAATTATGGGCGAACAAAAACGTAAAGAAGACTCACAAGCCGAATTTGTATTCGGAAGGAAAAATTACAAATTCATGATAATTGGACTAGCCGTAATTGGTTTAGGTTTCATTCTCATGTCTGGTGGTGGAAGCGATGATCCTAACGTTTTTAATCCAGAAATATTCAATTTTCGCCGCATTCGTTTAGCACCAACGTTAATATTACTTGGTTTTGCTATTGAAGTATATGCTATTTTATTGAATCCAAATAAAAAATAAGTCATTTAAAAAATGCTTTTTAGGTTACTACCTCAATTTTAATATTTTTGCCCTATGGATATAACCGATTCAATTATTCTAGGTGTCATTCAAGGGCTTACCGAGTTTCTACCAGTTTCATCTAGTGGACATTTAGAGCTTGGAAAAGCTATTTTGGGAGACAGTTCCATTCCTAAAGAAAGCTTACTATTTACCGTAGTTTTACACTTTGCAACCGCTTTGAGTACCATGGTTGTATTTAGAAAAGATATTTGGTTACTACTAAAAGGTGTTCTAAAATTTGAATGGAACGAAGACTTACAATTTGTATCTAAAATTGCGCTTTCCATGATTCCTGCTGTTATTGTAGGACTCTTTTTTGAAGAACAATTAGAAAGTCTTTTTGGAGCCAATATTTTATTAGTTGGCTGCATGCTTTTAGTAACAGCTGCGCTACTATTTTTAGCTGACAAAGCTAAAGACACGCATAAAAAAGTAAGTTTTAAAAACGCATTCATTATTGGTATTTCACAAGCCATTGCTATGCTTCCAGGTATTTCACGCTCTGGAGCTACCATATCAACTTCGGTATTATTGGGAAACGATAAAACACGAGCTGCACGTTTTTCATTTTTGATGGTTGTACCACTTATTTTTGGAAAAATTGCCAAAGATCTTTTAAGTGGCGAATTGACTTATGAAGCATCTAATTTCACTTATTTAAGCGTTGGGTTTATAGCTGCTTTTGTGGCTGGACTTTTTGCTTGTACCTGGATGATTTCCCTTGTAAAGAAAAGTAAACTTTCCTATTTTGCCATATATTGCGCTATTGTTGGCGTAATTGCCATTATTTATACACTCGCCAATTAACATGAAAACTGCTGAAAATTTCCAAGCTGGACAAATATTATTAATAGATAAGCCGTTACACTGGACCTCCTTTCAAGCTGTGAATAAATTGCGTTGGGAAATACGTCATGCTTTCAATATTAAGAAAATAAAAGTCGGTCATGCTGGAACTCTAGATCCATTAGCAACTGGTTTATTGATTATTTGCACCGGAAAAATGACCAAGCAAATAAATATCTATCAAGGTCAGGACAAAGAATATACAGGAACCATTGTTTTAGGTGGAACAACTCCATCCTACGATCTGGAAACAGAAATTGATAAAACGTTTCCAACCGAACATATTACGGAAGATTTAATTCACCAAGCCACAAAACAATTTATTGGCGAGATTGACCAATTTCCTCCCGTTTTTTCAGCTATTAAAAAAGAAGGTAAACGCTTGTATGAATTTGCACGCGCTGGTGAGGATGTCGAAATTAGTTCACGACGCATTCAAATTTCAACTTTTGAAATTACTAAAATTGATGGTTTAAATGTTGCGTTTCGTGTGGTTTGTAGTAAAGGCACATACATTCGTTCTTTGGCTCATGATTTTGGAAAAGCCTTAAATTCTGGTGCGCATTTATCGGTTTTACGACGGACTAAAATTGGCGATTTCCATGTAGATGATGCCCTGTCACCTGAAACCTTTATAGAAAGCTTAACAACCAAGTAGCTTCTTTTTACGTATATTAAGTTGATAATTTTTTCTTAAAAAAGACATTTACACGTATTGTATATTTCAGATAAACATAAAGCGCTTTTCATTTCTGGTTTAATTTCAGCAACGGTTTTAATGATGCTATTCAGTTTTCAAATCACTCAACATGGTGAAAAACTAGCCGAAAGTTATTATGTAATAGAACCAAAAACAGCTGAAGAATTAGAAGCTGAAGTGTTAGAAAAAATGGCTACTGAACTGACTGAAAAGGCAGAAACCAATAAAGCTTTTAACGACACTGAAAATTATAAGAAATTTGCGCAAGCCTACCAACCTATTGCGCCTCCTAGAGATTACGAATTTACCAAACCAGACTCTCCAACAGAAGAAAGTACAAGCAAAAAAACTGGAACTGGATCAGTTTCTGAAATAAATGAAGATGTATTATCATCTTTTAATAATGCGAATGCTGTACTTAAACAACAGCAAGGAAAATCATCGTCTCAATCGGTGAACAAAAAAAGTTCCATGCATTATTCACTAGTAAATAGAACGCATACATATTTACCAACGCCTATTTATTTGTGTGATACTGGTGGTAAAGTGGTGGTTAATATTACGGTTAATAATAAAGGTGATGTTATAAAATCAGCCATTAACACAGCCGCTTCAACTGATAATGATTGTTTACACGATCATGCTTTAGAATATACAAACGCATCGCGTTTTAACATAGATAATTCTAAAAAAACACAACTCGGCTCTATTACGTTTTATTTTGAAGGCAAAAATTAAACACCCAACATTTGTAGTAAATCTTCAATTGTACTTTGACCTTTATCCTTATTATACCAGCCTTGTAAATCTTCTTTAAATTCTGGTGTTAAAGCACCATGTGCAGCTTTATAATCTACTACTAGTTTTGTAGCAGCAGCAGGTCTTGGACCAAACGTATCCAACACATCTCCTGTTTCAGTATCAATCATAATTAATTTAGGAATGGATTTTCCGCCATTGGTTAAAAACTGATTCATCAACTCATCATTGGCATCTGGTAGCACTAATTTTAACGTTACGTTATCTGACTGTTCTGCTAATTTAGCTATTGCAGGAACCACATGGGCAGCATCACCACACCAACTTTCTGTAATAACTATCCAAGTCACATTACCTTTAAAATTAGCCAAACGTGTTAACGTGCTTTCAGACAATTTAATGGTTTTATCCCAACGTTTCATCCGTTTATCATTCAGCATGGTATAATTTGCCATAGCTTCAGATTTGTCATTTCCAGTTGTCGATCCTTTCGCCACCAAATCAATCACCAAATCGCGATAATCGGTATAATTATAGCCCGTTTTTAAACTTGTTTTAATAATATCTAAAATTTGTGTGTCGTTTAATGTGTCCATAGAATATATTTCATTTAATCTAGTTACAAAGGTATGATGCCTTATTTTATTATATGTAACCAATATTACTTAACCAAAAGTAACAGGAATTAATTACTGGGTTTATGATTTATGTCATATCTATGTCTATCTTTAAGTTGAAAACTTACAATTCAAATTCTAATGACAAAACATAAATGTAATTGGTGTGTTGGCGACGATTTATACGAAGCGTATCACGATATAGAATGGGGAGTCCCTGTTTATGATGATGACATATTTTTCGAATTTTTAGTTCTGGAAACCTTTCAAGCAGGCTTAAGCTGGATTACCATTTTACGCAAACGCGAGCATTTCAAAAAAGCGTTTGATAATTTCAACTATAAAAAGATAGCCAATTATGAGCAGCCAAAAATTGATAGTTTATTGCAAGATACTGGCATTGTTAGAAATAAACTAAAAGTAAATGGAACCGTAACTAATGCGAAATTATTTATGGACATTCAAAACGAATTTGGCAGTTTTAGCAATTATATCTGGAAGTTTGTTGATGGAAAACCAATAACAAACAAAGTTGTAAATTATAAAGAAGCACCTACAACTACAGCTATTTCAGATGCCGTTAGTAAAGACTTAAAAAAGCGTGGTTTTAAGTTTGTTGGCTCTACGGTTATGTATGCATTTATGCAGGCTACAGGTTTGGTGAATGACCATGAGGTTGACTGTTATAGGTGTGAAGAGGTTTAAAAGAATACCGTTTTTATTTAAAATTTTTTTTATAAAAAACAGCTACTCAATAAAATTTCACTTCAAATATTCCAAAAACGCATCTCTCGAAATATCTTCTGCACCCAATCGTTCCAAATGATTGGTATACACCTGGCAATCTATTAATTGATAATTGGTATTTTGAATGAAGGTGATGAATGCCACTTTACTGGCATTGCTAACTTTGGCAAACATACTTTCACCACAGAAAATGCCATTACCTAAATCTATACCATAAAATCCGCCAACCAATTCATTATCCTGCCAAACCTCAACAGATTTAGCATAACCAGCTTGATGTAAGTCGTTATAAGCCGTAATCATGCTATCTGTAATCCAAGTACCTGCTTGACCGTCTCGTTTGGTGTTAGAACATTGGGTAATAACCTGATTAAAATCTTGATTAATAGACACGGTAAAATCAGCATTTCGCAATACCTGTTTCATACTTTTAGACACTTTTAATTTTTCAGGAAACAGCACAAAACGTGGATTTGGCGACCACCATAAAATAGGCTGATTATCTTCAAACCAAGGGAAAATTCCCGATTGATAGGCAAGTAATAATCGTGGAACAGATAAATCACCACCAATAGCTAGCAAACCGTCTTCACTAGCTTGTGAAACGGGTGGAAACCATAAGTTTTGATTTAGAAATTGCATAAGTGAATAAGTTATAAAAAAAAGACTGTCTGAAAAGCTTAACTAAACGTCATTCATCCTTTTTTAAGGGATAATGGGAAATTGAAACAAGTTCAATTTGACGCAAAATTCACTTTTGAGACAGCCTGATTATATAGGCAATTTAACCAAAATTTAGAATGGTAAATCGTCGTTTTCTTCTTCGTTTAAATTATCCGCAGGTGCAAAAGCTTGTGCAGGTGGTACTGGTGGCATTTCAGGATTAGAAGCGTCTGCTTGTGCTGCTTCAATTCGCCATCCTTGTATAGAGTTGAAATATTTGGTTTCACCTTGTGGGTTAACCCATTCTCTACCACGTAAATTAATACTAATTTTTACTTGTTGTCCAACTTGAAAACTGTTTAATAAATCCGTTTTATCTTGAACAAATTCTACCATAATATGCTGTGGGTACTGCTCTTCTGTTGTAACGACTACTTCTCTTTTTCTAAAGCCATTGCCACCAAACGATTGTGTCTCTCCAATAACTTTAATTCTTCCTTGTACTTCCATTGTTAAATTTAATTTTCTGTGTTATGATAATAATATTTTCCAGGCACTATCTAGATCGCCGAAGCTTAAATAGTTTTGTGCCAATTTATGTTTGTCTCTATGATTTGCCTCTTTAATATTTGGGTAATTCTGACTTACCGATTCTAAAAATTCTTGAACAACTTCTACTGTTGGCAAATTTTCAACATTGCCTAACATCCCTAATTCATTTCCGGTTAAAATCATGCTATTTTTTACATGATCTGGCATTTGGTCTACACCAATTCCTAGAGTTGATAAGGGTTTCGGAATTTCAAAAAAACCACTTTTAGCGCGACTGTAATAACTTCCACCTGCTCTGGCTACTAAATCTAGCTTTTCTTGATTAATTTGTCCGTTTTCATCCAAAACATCTTCATCTATATGAAGTTTTACAACCTCACAAATAACCAAATTTCCAGCACCTCCTTCTGTTCCTAATTGAACGACTTCATTTACCTTACATTCAAATTGAACAGGAGATTCTGCTACTCGAAATGGTTTTACTAAATCCGATTTTAACATACTAAAACCAGCTTTTTCAAATTCGTTGACACCCAATGGGTATTCCGTGCTACTTAATGACATCTGATGAACCATATCAAAACTTACCACATTAATAACCACTTCTTTGGTTGCTAAAACATTTTCTAGCGTGTGCTTTGTGGTATTATCACGAACACGTCGAGCTGGCGAAAAAATAAGGATTGGCGGATTTGCACTAAACACATTAAAGAAACTAAAAGGTGATAAATTAGGATTACCATCCTTATCAACTGTACTAGCAAAGGCAATAGGTCTGGGTGCTACAGCACTTAACAAATAACCGTGTAACTTGCCTGTGGATAATTCTTTAGGTTCGTATGAAATCATGAAAACTTTATTATTTTGCACAAATGTAATTAATCTATTAGCGAACTAAAAACGATTTGGTTATCATATCACACAATATTATTAACAGATTTCCATTATATTAACATTCCAAAATATACTTATGCTTTTTTCTAAATATCGAAATCTTACACGCTGGATTATTGTAGCAGCCAGTTTTGTTATTATATCCTTGATTCTGTGGAATACCTTTGTGTTTTTTCAACATTTTAAAGAAGAACAACGAAAAAAAATGGATGTTTGGGCAGCGGCTCAAAGTGATATATCACAGAATTTTTTAGATGATAATTTAAACCCTGTTTCATCTAAAGTTTTTTTTGACACAAAATATGACAATCCTATGATTGTGGTTAGTGAAAACAATATGGTTAGTTCTTTTCGAAATATTGATAGCACTAAACTTTCTAATTCAACATATACTAAAAAACTGATTGCTCAATTTAAAGAAGAAAACACACCTATTGAATTGTCTTATTTTGACTCTGAATTAAATAAGAAAGTTAGTATGGGAATATTATTTTATGGAAATTCCCCATTAATAAATAAACTCAAATACTACCCACTCGCTTTATTACTAATTATAATTTTATTTGGAGCCGTTGCCTACTTTTTCTACCGAAGCACCAAAATTGCGACACAAAATAAATTATGGTCTGGTATGGCAAAAGAAACAGCGCATCAAATTGGCACGCCTTTATCTTCATTGATTGGTTGGACAGAAATACTAAAAACTGAAAACGTAAATCCTGAATATATTCTAGAAATAGAAAAAGACATTAGTCGCCTGCAAACCATCACTGAACGTTTTAGTAAAATAGGCTCCTTACCTAAACTGGAAAAGGCCGATATTGTTGCTGAAACTTTAGAGTCTTATGATTATTTAAAAACACGTTCGTCCAAGCTGATAGAATTTGAAATTTTCGTTCCAGAAAATCCCATATATGTACTGTTAAACAAACAACTTTTTAGTTGGACCATAGAAAATTTAGTGAAAAACGCAATTGATGCCATGAAAGGTAAAGGGAAATTAGTTATTGCAATTTCGCAGTTGGAAGACAACGTAAAAATAACCATAACAGATAGCGGAAAAGGACTGACTAAAAGTCAATTTAAACGTATATTTGAAACTGGATTTACAACAAAAAAACGTGGTTGGGGATTAGGATTATCATTAGCCAAACGCATCATTGAAGAATTCCATAACGGAAAAATTTACGTGCTTGAATCAGAAATTGACAAAGGAACCAGCATGCAAATTCTTTTAAAAACTACATAAATTGAGTATGGAAGATAGATTTATAACCATCAAAGAAGTTGCCATTAATAATAATTGTCCCGAATGTTATAACACCAATGGTTTGCATTTTACATTCAAACAAAAATTTGTGGAAACTCGCTTTTATAAATCGTTAACAACTGAAACAGCGCAAGAACTTTTTTGTAAAACCTGCGAATCTGTAATTTACCCTGTAAATTGGTCCGATGATATTGATCGTGTTTTCAAGTATCAACAACGTGCTTTTATACCAAAAAATGCGTCCTTTAAATTAAAGAAAACAGCTTGGATTGCAATTGGTATTTTAGTAGGAATTATTGCTATTGGAATTGTTGTTACCGTATTATTAAACTAACTTATAGGTAAGAACGAATAGCTTCTGCTACAGTTTCAAAATCTTTTTCTGTTAACTTTTCTTTAGAAATAAAACGTGCATCTTCCATGGTATTCAAAGGAATTAAATGCACATGTGCGTGTGGAACTTCCAATCCTATAACCGTCATTCCAACACGTTTGCAAGGCACAGCTTTTTCTATGGCAATGGCAATTTGTCTGGAAAACTCTAATAAGCCATGATAGGTTACCTCATCCAAATCAAACAACTTATTAACTTCCTGCTTTGGAATACAGAGCGTATGTCCTTTGGCGTTTGGGTTAATATCCAAAAAGGCGAAATAATCGTCCGTTTCCGCAATTTTATAACACGGAACTTCGCCATTAATAATTTTTGTGAATAATGTTGCCATAATTTGCTATTGATATACCTGTAAATATAAAAAGATTCCCGCTTTAAGGGAATCTTTTTAGGATTAATTTCGTGTTTACTGTTTTCTATCTTCCAAACTGTAGACGAAGATATTTGTTATCTAGATATTTCTAAAACATCAAATTTCATAACACCGTTTGGCACTTGCACTTCGGCAACTTCGCCAACGGATTTTCCTAATAAGCCTTTTCCAATTGGTGAGTTAACTGATAATTTGCCAGACGCTAAATCAGCTTCACCATCGGCAACCAAGGTATAAGTCATTTCCATACCATTGGTCTGATTTTTTATACGCACTTTAGAAAGCACTAATGCTTTGGTATTATCTAACTGCGATTCATCAATAAGCCTAGCTCCTGCTAGAGCGCTCTCTAATTTAGAAATTTTCATTTCCAACATACCTTGGGCTTCCTTGGCAGCATCATATTCAGCATTTTCACTTAAATCGCCTTTATCTCGAGCTTCGGCAATGGCTTGAGACGCTTTGGAGCGCTCAACATCTTTTAATTGACGTAACTCATCACGTAATTTCTTTAATCCTTCGGGTGTATAATAAGATGCTTTACTCATAACTTCATGGTTTATAATAATAAAAGATGCTGAAAACATATATAGTTTGCACCAAATCTGTTCAGCATAAAAAAATCCCGCTTGCACGAGATATAAGTACAAAGCTACACAATTTTTTTGATTTTAGTAAGTTTAAGACTTGTTAAAAATATGACAAGTAGCTTGCTTTTAATTGGTTTGAATAGCGTGTTGCAGGTCAGTTAAATATACGAAATTTTTATTTCACTTGTGTTTTTATCGTAAATTGCACCCAATAAATACCCAGTTATGAGACATGTACTTTTCTTTGTTTTTGCATCTTTAATTTTTACATCTTGTAATAAAAATGATGATGATATGGTTCGCCAAAATGAATTTTTACCAAATTACACCTTTGATACTGTTAATTTAATAAACACCAATTTACCTCAGTATAGTGATATGGAATTCCCAAATAACTACATAATACTAAACAATAATTATGGCATTAATGGTGTAGTTGTTTTTTATGCAGGTGGAAATAATTATAATGCTTTTGAGTTATCGGATCCAAATCATGTTATTCGAGACTGTTCCAAGCTAACCGTTACTGGAGTTATTGCAACGTGTAGTTGTGATGATGAAAATTCTTATGATATTTTAACCGGTCAGCCACAAGAAGGAACCACTGGACAATATGGCTTAAAGCGCTATTTTGTTGAAAAAACTGGAAATATCATTCGGGTTTATAATAATTAAATGGTCATTAAAAATAAAAAAACTGCTTAAAAACAAATTACCGTTTTAAGCAGTTTTTTTATTTTAGTACTTATTTAAAGTAGATGTTCTTTTTAAAACTTCAACGTCATTCCCAATAAAAAATTTGTTGTTGCTTGTGGATAAAAACCAGCTCCTTCAATAGTGGTAACTTGTGGTGGGTTTGAATAATCATCATCAAAGGTGTAATAGTAACCATTGGATTCATATTTCACATTAAACAGGTTGTTAACCAATCCAGAAAATAGAATGGATTTTAAAAACGGTTTAGATTCTTCATCTTCCTGGAACGTCAATGTATAATTAACACTCAAGTCATTTATAAAATAACTATCCAATTTAGACGTTTTAGCTTCCGTATTACTCATAAACTGATCGCCTACAAACTTACTTAAAAGCGTTAATTGCAAATTATTAATCGGTTGAAACGTTAACGCATTAGAAGCAATCCATTCTGGAGAAAAGGAAATATCAGTTTTACCAAAATTCTTCAAGCTTCCATCAATTTCTGTAATGGTTTCTTTATTTTTATTGGAACTCCAAGTTACACTTGGTTGTAAACGCCATTTTTCACTTAACTGAATAGCAGCTTCCACTTCCAAACCTAAACGGTAACTATCTCCACTATTAGTACGCACTGGATTACCAACATTATCAATATTTCCTGTTAACACTAATTGTTCGTTATACAACATGTAATATGCATTAACATTAAATCGGAATTTTTGGTTGTCATGACGCCAACCTAACTCAAAATCATTTAATTGTTCCGGTTTTACGTTGGCATTGTTTTCAAAATCGTCCCGATTCGGCTCTCGGTTTGCACGAGCATAGGAAAAATATAAGCTATTTATTGGATTAAATTTATACGTAATTCCAGCTTTCGGATTAAAAAACGCATAGTTTTCGTCTACATCAAACGGAATTCTGTCGGAATTTAAACCATCAATGGTATAATCAACTAATCGAACTTGTAAATCGGCAAACAGACTGATCTTATCATTTAATCTAAACGTTCCTTTTCCGAAGAAATTAACATCCGATTTAATGCCTGTGCTTTCATAATAGCGATCATTATTATCACTATTACTTGCAAATTGCGCCCAAATAATTTCACCAAAATGGCCTCCATCATAATAACTATAACTTCCTCCAAAGAGTAAATCTAATGCGTTATTTTTATAATTGGCATTAGCATTAACCACATAGAAATCATTATCCAACCAACGACGTCTTACCAAATCTGTTTCTTCTATTGTTTCAGTTCCTATAATAACATCATTTAAACCGTAATCAACAAAAGAGGCTAATTCTTTATATTGCTCAAAAAAACCACGTCCAGCAGTATAATTTAAGGCCATATTAGTGGACCATTTATTATCATAGCGCTGATTCCAATGCATTTGATAATGGTCTTGCTGATAATTATCCACTTCATTTTCGTAGAATTGCGTGTTGCCATTTTCGTCAGTATATTCACCTGCTGTATTGTAGGTTCTATCGTTTTCCAATTTATCTAAATCTTCCAAGCCGTTCCAAGACTGATAGGTAATTTCTTTACCTGAAAACGTAATAGTTTTTATTAAGGTATTAGCTGATTTATAAGATGCTTGAAGGAAATAGGATTTTAAGTCTGATGTGGCTCTATCTATGTAACCATCCGATTTAATATTAGATAAACGTCCTGCAAATTCAATCTTGTTATTTAATAAACCTGTACTAAATTTTAAGGTGTGTTTGCGTGTATTAAAACTTCCAAAAGAATTGGCAAATTCGCCATAAGCTTCTTCGGAAACCGCATCTGTTAATACATTAATACTGGCTCCAAAAGCTCCAGAACCATTGGTAGACGTTCCTACACCACGTTGCAGCTGTAAACTTTCTACAGACGATGCAAAATCGTTTAAATTTACCCAAAAGGTTCCAAGTGATTCCGCATCATTATAAGGAATACCATTTATGGTAACATTGGTAGATTGTGCATTAATACCACGCACGCGAATACCTGTATAACCAACACCTGCACCAGCATCAGAAGTCGTAACAACCGATGGTAAATAGTTCATTAAAATAGGAATGTCTTGTCCTAAATTCCGTTGTTCTATCTCCTCCTTTGAAAGATTGGAATGGGTAATGGGCGAATCCGCTTTTACACGAACCGATCGTACTAAAACTTCATCTAAAGTTTCTAGTTTAGTGGAATCCTTTGGTTTTTCTTGTGAAAAAACGCCAATAGAAGTCGTTAGAAAAATGGAAAGCAATCCTGCTTTTTGAAATTGTTGCCAGCGAAAAACTGACGCATTGTTGAATAAAATTTTCATTCGATAAAAATAAATTTAGCGAATAAAAAGAGGTGATTATTCTGATTAAAAATTAGTTTTTTTGCTGCCACACGCAATTGCGTACAACAGGACAAAGTTGTTGTTATTTTCCTAAACAGCATTACCTGTTCTAGGTTCAATGGGTATGATCTCAGCCAATATTGGGCACCCCTTTATGAGAACGCTACAAAGGTAGGCGAGATTTTTGATTTAAAAAATGAGAATTGAATTTTTATTTTAAAAGATAAATTTTAAACAGAACACTACATTTCAGGTGGTTTTCTATTTGCTTTTTTATCAGCATTTTTTTTCTTGTTTGAAAGACGTTTGAGTTTTACAGATCTTGGAACTGTAGTCGGTCTTCGTTTTTTAGGCACAATAAGTCCTTGCTTAACTATTTCTAAAAAACGCTTGATTACTAAATCCTTATTTTTATGCTGACTACGACTATCTTCACTGGAAAGGATTAAAACACCTTCAGTTGTTAAACGGTTTTGTAGCTTTCTAATTAGGCGTTCTTTTTGATTTTCAGAAAAAACTTGCGAATTTGGTAAATCCCAATTTAAAACCACTTTAGACGATGTTTTATTCACATGCTGACCACCAGCTCCAGAGCTTCTAATGGCTTTAAAAGATAATTCGGTAATAAGTAAAGCGTCATCAAACATGTTATTTTATTTGATGTGGTGGTTTAAGCAAGTCATTTACTGTTTTAACTGGGTTGAAGGTAATTAGTGGCACTTCCACAAAAACAGTATTCCAATTAGCCATACTACCGTTCCATAATCCTGGTAACTCTAAAGCTTTTAACTCTTTTCCTAATCGTGTTTTTTTAGTAATAAAAGCGGCCTTATGATCTACAAATTGGGTGAGATCAAATTTATTTCCTTTGTAATCTTTTACTCCACAAACCAAGTCTACAGGATTAAAATGTGTTGCATTTTTTAAAATACTTTTTTGATGTTTATTCTTCTGATTTATTTGAGCTGACTCTACAATTTGAAGCGAAACTGTACCGCCTTCATCTTTTACCCAAAATGGCCCACCTCCTGGCTCGCCTTCATTTTTAACCATCCCACATATACGAATAGGTCTGTTTAATTTTTCCTGAAGGTATTCTATTTGATATTTTTCTGCATATTTTTCAAATTCCGAAGAAATTTTCACATGCATTTTACGGATTAAGAATTCTGCTATTTCTAAAATTTCATCAGATATTAATACGCCTTTTTCAATTTTTTCTAAATACTGAAAAGCCTGTTTTTGAATTTCAATAAGGATGCCAGCCAAAATCTTTTTGTTTTTGGAAACCTCATCTTTGTACCTATAAACAACTACATTATCTATATTTTTAATAAAAATAATATCGGCATCTAAATCGTTTAAATTTTCAATAAGTGCTCCATGACCAGAGGGCCTAAATAGCAATTCACCGTTTTCTAATCTGAAAGGAGCATCAGAATTGGTTACGGCAATGGTATCGGTAGATTCTTTTTGGTAAGAAAATGAAATATCGAATTTAGAGTTGGTTTTACGCTCTACCTTTTCTTCAATTCTAGAAAACTCATTACTAAATTTATCGTTATGACTTTCAGAAATAGTAAAATGTAATTTTGCATATTTATTACTAGAAGCGTATAAGGCAGATTCAAACAAATGCTCCTCAAAGGCTGTAGAAATAATTTGATTTTTATATTCGTGAAAAGGCAGTAATCCCTTTGGCGAATTACCATAATTCAGCCCATTTTCATCTAACATTGTTTTAACAAACAATTGCGACCTGAAGCTAACATCTAAATCAAAATAATTAGGATAAGCTTTTTTTAGTAAATCTAGAACTTCATTATAAAACGGAAATTTTTCTAAACCCACGAAAAAAATATGCAAATCTTTATTATCTCGCGAATTTAAGTATGAATTAAATGTTTCTGATTCTGGATTATACTCCTCTAAAAATTGAAATAAAAACTTAAACATGCGTGTAGCTGCACCAGAAGCAGGAACAAATTTTAGCATATCCAAGCTGTCTTTTTTATTATCAAAAAGTGTTATAATTCTATCAATTTCTGAAACATTTAAGCGCAAAATACCATCATTTATAGTTGCGGCTGCCACTAAATTTGAAAATGGTAATCCGGAAGTAAATGTTTGAAGTTGTCTGTTAACTTTTTCGACTGTTAGCCCTTTGTCTTCAATTTGTTTTATGTCCTTTTCGGAAAAAGTCATACACTAGTTTTTAATAATTCATTAATATGTTTAACAGCAATTTCAAAACGATTTGTTAGATTTCCACTTAACACAATATACGGTTTTTGGTGAATTTCTAACGCGTTATGAAACATCTGAAACATGGTTTCTCTTTCATGCGGTTTATCACGAATGCCGTCAGGTTCCCAAGGCAGATCAATATTAGTTAAAAAATACAGATTATAGTAATTTTCTGCAGCAAATTTATTTAAACGATCCGAAGTAAAACCCTGATAATAAGCCTCACCATATACTTTTGTTTCCAGTAAATCGGTATCACAAAACAGTAATTTGTCGCTTTGAAGTGTCAGTTTGTTTTCTAAAGCTATTTGGCCTTCAGCTATTGGCAATACATCATCTTTTGTTAAGCCATCATTTAATTTTGCTTTTTGTTCGGCATACATTCTGGAAAATTCAGGTACCCAAAGTGTATTAAAATACGTAGCTAATTTTTTTGCCAATATGGTTTTACCCGTCGATTCGGGACCAAACAAAACAATTTTTATGCAATGACTGTCCTCTTGTTTAAGTGTTTCTTCCATGCTAAATAACCATAAATTGCTAAAATTGTAAAACCTAAATATTGTAGACTTGTAAATGTAAATCCTTTGTAAAAGTATAACGGTATGGAAATAACATCGCCAATTATTAATAAAATCCAATTTTCTATTTTACGTTTAGCCATCAGCCACATGCCAACAAAAAATAAGGCTGTTGTTAAAATATCTATATAAGACACCCAACCGATCCATTTATTGAAAAACTGATAAATAACGGCAACAAAAACAACTGATACGGATGCAATTCCAATCGAAATCTGTTTATCTTTTTTTGTCCATGAAGTGATTGGTGTTTGATGAGTATCATCTACTTTTCGTGACCAAATATACCAGCCATAAATACTCATTATAAAATAGTATACGTTAATTATCATATCTCCTAACAATCCCCATTTTAAAAGCAAATACACAAATATACTGGTATTAATCATACCTGTTGGAAACACGAGAATATTGTTCTGTTTAGAAAACCAAACCGATAGGAACCCGAAAATCACGGCTAAGACTTCTAGAACAATATCTAACGTTTCATAATCACTATACTGCCCAAATAAATAATCAAAAATGAGGCTCATAATCGTGTCTGTCTGATTTGACTATTTTCATATGAAGCAAACCACGCTCAATTAGTTCAAACGCTTCTTTTATTTCAACCGTTAATAATTGCATAACCTTATCATAATCGCCATAAACTTGGGTGCTTAAGGGATTTTCTAAAACGGTTAGTTTAGAAGCTCGTAGTTTTTTTATGAAATGAATGATGGCTGGTTCATAGTCATCATGCAATGGTGTTAAAGTTAATTCTACTGATATTTTCATGTTTATTTGCCGCGAAAGCGGGAATATATTTTATGTTAGTATTTACTTTAAATTTAAAACCTCTCAACAGCGCACTAGGTGACATTATCAATGTTGAAGTTCTTCAAAAAATGTTTCATCATCTTCAAAAGCGGTTCCAATAACGACCAAATCGGCTCCAGCTTGGTAAGCTTGCTCTAATTGTTTTAACGTTCGAATACCGCCTCCAACAATTAATGGCATATCCACATCTTCTTTAATTTTACTAATTATATCCGAAGAAACAGGATTAATAGCACCACTTCCAGCTTCTAAATATATGAGTTTCATGCCGAGTAATTCGCCAGCTTTAGCTGTGTCAGCAATTAATTGGATATTATCATTTTGTAAAGGTGTGGTTTCTGTTACGCGTTGTACAGCTGTTTGTTTTCCATTCTCAATTAAAATATAACCCGTTGGAATAATTTCTAAATGTGAATGTTTTAACTTGGAAACCGCTTGCACATGCTTCCCAATTAAATAGTCTGGATTTCTGCCAGAAATTAAAGACAGAAATAACAAGGCATCCGCATCATTTGTTATCTGCGTTACATCGCCAGGAAACAAAACTACAGGTAAATCTGTATGTTTTTTTATCGTTTTAACTAATGATTCTGTGAGTTCTTCAGCAACTTCACTTCCGCCAACAAAAATATGCGTAGCTCTAGACTTGTTTACTTTTCCAATAAAGTTTAGTATTCGTTCTAAATCCATTTTATCTGGATCTATTAAAACGGCTAAAAGTTTTACGCCTTTAACAATACTATCTAATATGTTTTTGTAAACATCTTTCATTACGAAAATGGTAATGCAAACGCGCAGGTAAACCCTTCAAACTCCAAAAAGGTAGTTTGGTACCCATATTTATTGTTATCATAATCTATCCAAGCTCGTGTTTCGCTATCTACAAGCTCAAAAGGAATAACCAATGTATGCTTTAAAAAACTCAATCCTGGTGTGGCAAACAATTTATAAAGCGATTCTTTTACACACCAAATAACGGTTAGTTTACGAATATAATCATCAGCATCTTTTTGTAAATACTGGCTTTCATAAGCCATAAATTTATGAGCAATAACACCAATTTTATCACGTTGTTTTTCTATGTCAATACCAACTATATTATCACTTACAACTACACCCGAAAAAGTAAAAGAATGAGTAATAGAAATATGCTTACCGTCTTTTAAATGTGGCTTCCCATTTTCGTCATAAAATAAGTCATTATCTGTGTAACCAAATTCAGCAAGCAGATGCCTAACGCTTAAAAAACCACGTTGATGCAGCTCACTTTTCATACTTAATACACGACTCAAACTTTCGGGTCTTAAAGTAATTGGCTGAATTAAAACGTCAAAGGATTCTTCTATCTTCCAGATTTTAACAGTAGTTTGTGAATTGGGATTAAGGGTTTTATAAAGTGGCATTTAATATTCTAAAAGTTATTAGTTATCTTTGCACTGCCAATGGCAGATTTAATAATTGTGACAAGCGAATTTAACTATTTTAAGTCCTATTGCCAAAGTTGTTAGACTATAAAAAACATTAAGAAAAAAAAACACTATGAGTACAAAAACTGTTGCCTACATACCAAACAAGGTAAAAGATATGTCGCTTGCGGCTTGGGGAAGAAAAGAGATGAATTTAGCTGAAGCAGAAATGCCAGGTTTAATGAGTCTTCGTGAAGAATACAAAAACGAACAACCTCTTAAAGGAGCTCGTATTGCAGGTTGCTTGCACATGACGATCCAAACGGCGGTTTTAATTGAAACCTTACAAGCTTTAGGTGCTGAAGTAACTTGGAGTTCATGTAATATTTTCTCTACACAAGATCAAGCAGCAGCAGCCATTGCTGCAGCAGGAACAGCTGTGTATGCTTGGAAGGATATGACCGAAGAAGAATTTGACTGGTGTATTGAACAAACCCTATTTTTTGGAGAAGACAGAAAGCCATTAAACATGATTTTAGATGATGGTGGCGATTTAACCAATATGGTTTTCGATAAATATCCAGAATTAGCTGCAGGAATTAACGGTCTATCCGAAGAAACAACTACAGGTGTTCACCGTTTGTACGAGCGTATGAAAGCTGGAACGCTACTTATGCCTGCTATAAATGTAAATGATTCGGTTACCAAATCTAAATTCGATAACAAATACGGCTGTAAAGAAAGTGCTGTAGATGCCGTTCGTCGTGCAACAGATACAATGTTAGCCGGAAAGCGCGTAGTTGTTTGTGGTTATGGTGATGTTGGTAAAGGTACTGCTGCCTCTTTTAAAGGTGCTGGGAGTATTGTAACCGTTACAGAAATCGATCCTATTTGTGCGCTTCAAGCTGCCATGGATGGGTTTGAAGTGAAGAAACTAGAAACTGTTGTTGGTAATGCCGATATAGTAATTACAACAACTGGAAATAAAGATATTGTTCGTGGTGAGCATTTTGAAGCCATGAAGGATAAAACAATTGTGTGTAACATTGGACATTTTGATAACGAAATTGATATGGCTTGGTTAAACAAAAACCATGGTAATACAAAAGACGTTATTAAGCCACAAGTGGATAAATATACTATAAACGGTAAAGACGTGATTATTTTAGCACAAGGTCGTTTAGTAAATTTAGGCTGTGCAACAGGTCACCCTAGTTTTGTAATGAGTAACTCGTTTACAAACCAGACATTGGCTCAAATAGAATTATGGACAAACAAGGATGCTTATGAAAATGAAGTATACATGTTACCAAAACATTTAGACGAAAAAGTGGCTAAATTACACCTTGAAAAAATTGGTGTAGAGCTTACAGAACTAAAAGACGATCAAGCCAAATATATTGGTGTAGCCGTTGAAGGTCCTTATAAGCCAGAATACTACAGATACTAATTGTCATTCAGAGCGAAAGCGAAGAATCTTAATAAATAATTTAAAATCCCAAGCAGTCATGTTTGGGATTTTTTTGTATTAGTATGGTATGTCACTACGAGTGATTTTCATGTGCGATAGCGATTGGAAATAATATCGAGAAGTAGAGCAATTGCTACTTCACAAAAAGCTTTTTAGCAGCAGGCTTTCTACTAAATCTTTTTTTTCGTTACTCAAAAAAAGGATACCGCTGCAAATGTGCAGCATTCACGATTTCTTATTTATTAAATATTGAAAATGCACGAGTAATACTTATCGTGAACTCATCAATAAACATACAATTTTTGATCTAGTCATCAAAGTCCAGAATTATTGCGACTATGAAACCTTAAACAGAAACCTAAACTATAACTCTAAAAAGCGTAACTTCGAATACTTAAAATATCATTTATGAGCTCAAAAAAACTACATGTATTAATAAATACTTTAGTAAACCATATAGAACATTATGACGTTGGTAATCCAAAAATTTCTGAAGCAAATATTGGTTGGCACATTGACCATAGTTGTAAAGTTATTAATCAAGTAGTTTTAACCGTTCAATCTTCAAATCCTGTTTTGTATAAAGATAATTTTAGTTTTACAGGAAAACTACTATTTACATTTGGCTTTTTTCCAAGAGGAAAAGCCAAAGCACCAAAACATGTGTTGCCACAAGAAATTATAACTAAAAAAGATTTAATGAACCAATTGGAACAATCTAGATTGCTTATTCGGACAATTCCCGATTTAAATAAAAATGCGTTTTTTAAGCATCCACTTTTTGGAGATATTAATAAGAAACGAATAAACCGTTTTTTGCAATTGCATACCAATCATCATGTGAAGATTATACATGAGATTTTGAAAAAATAATAAATTAGATACATTTTCAATAAACAAAAAACCCTATCCAAATTGGAAAGGGTTTAATATATGTAAAAGAAATTGTTTCTTAAGCCTCGAAAGGTTCAATAGAAACATAAGATTTGTTATCTTTTTTCTTTGTAAACTTTACGAGTCCGTCCACTTTTGCGTGTAACGTGTGGTCTTTTCCACCATACACATTTTCACCTGGGTGATGTGTATTACCTCTTTGTCTTACGATGATATTTCCAGCAATAGCAGCTTGTCCACCAAAAATCTTAACGCCTAAACGTTTTGATTCTGATTCTCTACCATTCTTCGAACTTCCGACTCCTTTTTTGTGTGCCATTTTATTTCGATTTTAAGGTTTATAATTAACTTAACGCAGCAATTAATTCAGCTTTCTTCATAGAAGAGTATCCTGAAATTTCTTTTGCTTTTGCCATATCTCTTAATTCAGTTACAGTTAAACTGTTTAAATCATGAGATGCTTCATTTTTAGCTTCAGCCTTTTGAGCTTCTACTTTACCTGGAGCAGCTTTCTTTTCAGCTTTAGTAGCTGGTTTTGCTCCTGAAGCTACAATGCTTTCAATAACGATTTCAGTTAAAGATTGTCTGTGTCCGTTTTTTACACGGTAACCTTTACGTCTTTTCTTTTTGAAAACAATAACTTTATCACCTTTAAGGTGCTTTAAAACTTTTGCTCCTACTTGAGCTCCGTTTATAGCTGGGGCGCCTACAGTAATTTTGTCACCATCAGCAATTAAAAGAACGTTGTCGAAAGAAACTTCCTGACCTTCTTCTGTTGCTAAACGATTAACAAAAACTCTTTGGTCTTTTTCAACTTTGAATTGATGCCCTGCTATCTCTACAATTGCGTACATAGCGTAACGTTTTTATTAAATTAGTTTATTAAATAAGCTCATCCTACGATAAGCGGATGCAAATATACTGCTAAATAATTAAACTACAAACGTTTTGCGAAAATTAAGAAATATTCCAACTTTTCTTATAATACTGCATAACCGTAAAAGCTGAAATAACGGTTGTTGCCATACCCATAATTCCAACTACAAAAGTTAAAACACCAACACTCACAGGAGATCCAACATTAACAACACTTAAAACTTGTGCTAAAAATTCAGTATTAATTTCTGTTATATACAGTAAAAAGAAAATGGTAAAAACAACCGTTGCAATACCACCTGTAATTAATCCTGCTATAAAACCGCTTGAGTAGCTGAAATTCTCACCTTGCTCTAACTTGTAATAACGTATGGTTTCAAAAATCCCAAAAGCTGTAATAAATGCGTTTACAAAACTAAAAGCCGGGTTTGTATGTTTATCAAACATGGCGAGTATTAAAAAATATGCAATTAGAACAGCACTTGTAATAAGACCAAACCGAATAGGAAGAATAATATTTTTCATAAATCAATAATTTTTTGGTTTTCTTAAATTTCGTAAAAATTTATGTCAAATAATAATTTGTTTATGTTTTTTTGGCATTCATGAGAAAAGCGATAAGTATTTCTTATTTTTGAAAAATCGTAACATTTTGAACACGTAACAGACATATTAGTTGTCATTTAACAAAAAACAAAAACAGATGAAAAAAGGATTATTAACTTTTTCTGCATGTTTACTAGCGGTAATTACTAGTGTTGCACAAGAAGTGAAATTTGAAGAATTTGATTTAGATAATGGTTTACACGTTATTCTTCATCAGGACAATACAGCTCCAGTAGTATCTACATCGGTGATGTATGATGTAGGTGGTAAAGATGGTGACCGGAGCCGTACAGGTTTTGCTCACTTTTTTGAACACCTATTATTTGAAGGAACCGAAAACATTGGCCGTGGTGAATTTATGAAAATCATTCCAGCAAATGGCGGAACTTTTAATGCCAACACATCCCAAGACAGAACGTATTATTTTGAAGTATTCCCTTCAAATAAAATGGAATTAGCATTCTGGTTAGAATCTGAACGCATGTTACATCCTGTTATTGACCAAGTTGGAGTGGATACTCAAAACGAAGTAGTAAAAGAAGAAAAACGCCAGAGTTTTGATAACAGACCTTATGGACAATTACTAAACACAATTGGTGAAAATTTATTTTCTGTTCATCCATACAAAGGCTCAAATATTGGAGAGATGGCGCATTTAGATGCTGCAACTTTAGAAGAGTTTATGGCATTTTTTAAAACTTATTATGTTCCTAACAACGCTGTTTTAGTTGTTGCTGGAGATATTGACCTTGCAAAAACAAAAGGATTAGTGAAAGATTATTTTGGAGCCGTTAAAAGAGGTCCAGAAGTTGAACGTAATTTCCCCGTTGAAGAATCTATTACAGAAACAATTAAAGCAACTACTTACGATAAGAATATTCAAACACCTGCTATTATTGCCGCATACAGAACACCAGGTATGGCAACTAGAGATGCACGTGTGTTGGATATGATTTCAACATACTTGAGTGGTGGAAAAAGTTCCGTACTATATAAAAAATTAGTGGACGACCAAAAACAAGCATTGACTGTACAAGCTGTAAACATTCCACAAGTTGACTATAACATCTTTGCCTTATTCGCTTTACCTTTAGGCGACCAAGTTACTATTCAAACATTATTATCTGAAATGGATGAGGAAATTGTAAAAATGCAAAATGAATTAATTTCAGAGCGCGATTATCAAAAACTTCAAAATCAATTTGAAAATCAGTTTGTAAACGCAAACTCAAGCATTTCTGGAATTGCTGAATCTTTAGCTTCCTACTATCTATTATATGGTGATGTAAACCTTATTAATAATGAAATAGACATTTACCGTTCTATTACAAAAGAAGACATACAAAACGTAGCTAAAAAGTACTTAAACGCTAACCAACGTGTAGAAATTGAATATTTACCTAAAAAAGACGATCAATAAGATGAATATATATAACGTAAAAACAAAATTATCTGCTTTTGTAGTCCTGTTTTTTATTGCTATTAGCGTTTCAGCTCAAATAGACCGATCTAAACAACCAAAAGCTGGACCAGCACCAAAAATCACTTTGGAAGAACCTGGCGAATTCGAATTAAAAAACGGCTTAAAAGTTTTAGTTGTTGAAAATCATAAATTACCACGTGTTTCCTATTCATTACGAATAGATAACAGCCCTATTTTTGAAGGCGATATTGCTGGAGTAACTAGTGTTTTAGGTTCTATGCTAGGAAATGGAACAACGTCTATCCCTAAAGATGCCTTTAATGAAGAAATCGATTTTTTAGGTGCAAGCCTTAATTTAGGTTTTGGCAACGGCTATGCAAGTTCATTAACTAAATATTCTGAACGTATTTTAGAATTAATGGCAGATGCTGTTATTAATCCATTATTAACAGAAGAAGAATTTGAAGCTGAAAAGACCAAACTTATTGAAGGTTTAAAAAACAGCGACAAAAACCCAGATGCTATTGCTGGCCGTGTTGGAAGCGCTTTATCTTACGGAAAAAACCATCCTTATGGTGAGTTTACAACGGAAGAAACTATCAAAAACATAACGTTTGATAACATCAAAGCCTATTACCAACAATACATGAATCCTACTAATGCGTATTTAGTAGTTATTGGTGATGTTGACTTTAGAACAGTTGAAAAGCAAGTCAAAAAATACTTTAAGAATTGGGAAACTGGTGCAAGTGTATCAACTACAATCCCAAAATTAGCTGAAAGCTTACCAGTACCTCAAATTAACTTTATTGATGTTCCTGGTGCTACACAATCTAATATTTCTGTAACCAATAACGTATCGTTAAAAATGAACGATCCAGATTATTTTTCTGCCATTATTGCCGATGAAATTCTTGGTGGTGGTGGTGAAGGGTATTTATTTTTAAACCTTCGTGAAAAACATGGTTACACCTATGGTGCTTATTCTAGTCTTGGAGCTAATCGTTATGGAATGTCTCGCTTTAGCACAACCGCTAAAGTCAGAAACATGGTAACTGATAGTGCAGTGGTTGAAACATTGAAAGAAATTAAGCGTATTAACAACGAACCTGTAGATGCTGAAGTGTTACGTAATGTAAAAGCAAAATACACAGGAAACTTTGTAATGGCTTTAGAGCGTCCGCAAACCATTGCTAATTATGCTTTAAATATTAAATTGAATAATTTACCAAAGGATTTTTACGCAACATATCTTCAAAAAATAAACGATGTCACCATAGAAGACGTTCAAGCAGCTGCAAAAAAATACATGCGCCCAGAAAATGCACGTGTTATAGTAGTTGGAAACGGAAGTGAAGTTCTTGAAAATCTTGAAAAAGTTGGCTTACCAATTCGTTATTATGACAAATATGCTGACTTAACTGACAAGCCAGAATACGAAATTGAAATGCCTGCGGATATGGATGCCAATAAAGTGCTTAACGCCTATATTAATGCCATTGGAGGCAAAACTACTTTAGACAAAGTAAACTCAGTTTTTATTACTGCTGAAGCGGAATTACAACCAGGTGTGGTTATTAATTTAGAGATGAAGAAAACCATAAAAAACCAATCTTTACAACAAATTAGCGTTATGGGTCAAACTCAAAAGCAAGTTTTAGATGGTAGCGCTGGTTACTCTATGGCTCAAGGTCAACGTAAAGATATGACAGATGATGAAGTTAAAGATGCACAAATAGAATCGTCTCCTTTTCCTGAAGTAAACTACTTAAATGGTGGTGTTACTTTAGAAAAAATTGAAAAGGTAGATGGAGTAAACGCTTATAAAATTAAAGTTGACGAAAAGACTTCAGTTTACTACAGTGTTGAAACTGGCCTAAAAATCAAAGAAGTAGAGGCTTCAGAAATGGGGCAGTCAGCTACTTTTTATGGCGAATATAAAGCTGTTTCTGGAATTCAGTTTCCTTTTAAAATTTCGCAATCAATGGGTCCAAGAACAATTGACTTTATTGTAAAGGAAGTTAAAGTAAACGAAGGTGTTACTGATGCTGATTTTGAATAATTAGAAATCGATAATTCATATTTAAAAGCCTGAATGAAACTTCGGGCTTTTATTTTTTCCGCTTATGCGATAAATACACACCAACTAAAATAATAAGCGATCCTAATCCTTGCCACACACTAAAACCCTCACCATCTAAAACACCCCAAATCAGTGCTATAATTGGCATTAAATACGTAACCGAAGATGCAAAAACAGGTGTAGATATTTGTACCAATTTATTAAATAACACTTTTGCTAAAGCGGTTCCAAAAAATGACAAAATAACAACATATAACAATGACATTTTCAGGTTTGGATTGGATAGTGTTTCTTCAGTAAAAAAATCTGTAAAAAACAATATTACCAAAGCTGGAATAGTAATAACTGCGTAATTACCAGCAGCAATTGCTAATGGTTTTACATCTTGTAAATACCGCTTTATAATATTCACATTAGCAGCATACATTATGGTAGAAACAATAACAAAACCAGCATATAAATAGTTTTGTTCCGGATTTAACTCAGCTCCTTTTAAAATAAGAATTGCTGTACCAACGAAACCAATAATTACACCTAACACTTGACGTTTAGTTGATGCTATTTGAAATACAGCAAATCCTAGTAAGATAGTATTTAATGGTACTAATGAATTTAAAATAGATGCAACAGCACTATCAATTTCTGTTTCAGCGATAGCAAATAAGAATGCTGGGAAGAAAGAACCTAAAAATCCAGAAAGCCCAATCCATTTCCATTGCTGCTTACTAATAGTTTTAAGTGAATAAAAACCAGCAGCAAGTAAGAAAATTCCTGTTATTATAGTTCGGAGAGCACCCAATTGATAAGGTGATAGACCCAAAAGTGATTTTTTTATTAAAATAAATGAGGTGCCCCAAATCACGGAAAGCACCACTAAATATAACCACTTACTATTAATTTGTTTCATATCAAAACGTTTCTTGCTACAAAACTCCAATTTTAAATGCAATAAATAACAATATTTATTAATTTTGTATTGAACTTAATTAGATTTTCAAAATGAAGACATTAAAAAAAATTATGACACTTGTAATACTAACTTTAGTATTCGCGAGTTGTAAAAATGAAACAACTCCAGAAGTTGTAACTGTTGAAACTACTGAAACAGTATCAACTGAAGTTGCAGTTGCAGAACTAGATCCAAATGCAAAATATGCTAAAGCAGAATTTACTATTGAAGGTATGACGTGTGCTATGGGTTGTGCAAAAACAATTGAAAAGAAAATGGCTAAAATGGATGGTGTAAAATCGGCTAAAGTTGATTTTGACACGCGTATTGCTATGGTAGAATATGATGAAGCTAAAGTAAATGCAACTTCTTTAGAAGACGTGGTAAAAAAAGCTGGCGATGTATATTCTGTAAAAGACATGAAAACGGTTGAAAGTTTTGATGCTGATAAAAAGCCTTGCGACAAAGATTGCAAAAAAGCGTGTTGTGCAGAGAAAACAGAAGCTGAAAAAACAGCTTGTGCTAAAGACTGTAAAATGGCTTGTTGCGCAGACAAAGCAAAAGCATAATCAAAAAAATATTATACTAAAAAGCCACTCAAATGAGTGGCTTTTTTATTTCCAGTTAATGGTTTCCATGATGTGCTGAATATCCTTTTGCAGATATTTGGCGGCAGGCAAAATAGAATCAAAATTAGGTTTAGCATAAAAATACAACGAACCTGTTACAAAGTGATTAAGACTATCCGTTACATAAAATTGGGATTGTGATGCTGCATTACCACCAACCTCATAAAACATGCCGTAAACCTTACGTTCTTTATTAGCATAAAGTTGTTCGGCAATTTCATCTGCTTTTACCGTATGTTCTTGGGTGAAACCTTGCGCATCTTTAAGGAGTCTATCTAGGCGTTCTTTATTACTGGTAATTGGTTTATAGGTTATATAAATGGTGCCTTTTAAAGTAGGATACATTAAATCAATTCCATAACTACCAGAATCATTCCCAATAGTTCGTGCTTTAATTTGCGTTGCCAATTCGTTTTTTTCAAAAGTAAACGGAAAACCAGCTTCTAGCTTTTTATAATTGGCTTTTGGATACTCCAGACGTAAATGTGCAGCAGGCTTTGGTAAGGTATCATTACCGCAAGCCGTTAGGAATATTGCTAGAATTATAATTAATATATTTTTAAATTTCATTTTTTTTATTTTAATGAATAAATCAAGGAATAGTAACCTTGACTCGCGTAATGCGTTTTTTATCCAAGGCTTCTATTATAAAAACGTAATTTTCGAAATATATTTTACTGCCCTGTTTTGGGAAACTTTTAGAGAATTCTAAAATAAAACCAGCCAAGGTTTCTGCTTCGCCTTTTTCAGCTTCAAACAAACTATCATCTTCAACTTTTACAATTTTATAAAAATCTTTTAGAGCTGTTTTTCCTTCAAAAACATAATTATTATTGTCTAGTTTGGAATAGACCAAATCTTCATCATCAAACTCATCACTAATATCGCCAACAATTTCTTCAATAATATCTTCTAAAGAAATTAATCCAGATGTACCACCATATTCATCCACTACAACAGCTAAATGGACTTTCTTTTCTTGAAATTCTACCATTAAATCATCTAGCTTTTTATTTTCTGGCACAAAAAACGGTTCTCTTAACAGCGTTGTCCAATCAAATTGCTTTCGGTCTAAAAACGGCAATAAATCTTTTACGTACAGTATGCCTTTAATTTTATCGATATTTTCCTCGAAAACAGGAATTCTTGAATAGCCATTATTCACAATTTCTGGAATAATTTCTAAATATTTCTGATTGATATTTAAAGCAAAAATATCTATTCTCGGTCGCATAACCTGTTTGGTATCTGTATTCCCGAAAGATACGATGCCTTTTAAAATTTTCTGTTCTTCTTTAGTGGTATCTGCTTCGCTGGTTAACTCTAAAGCTTGCGATAATTGATCCACACTTAAATTAGATTTCTGCTTCCCTAGCCTATTGTGAATTCCTAATGTTATGCTACGCATAGGTAAACTTAAAGGTGAAAAAAGAAAATCTAAAACACGCAATGGATATGCCATAAGAATGGCAAATTTCATCCGATTTCGACTGGCATAAATTTTGGGTAAAATTTCGCCAAACAATAATATTAAAAAGGTTATTACAACAACTTCCAATAAAAACTGAAGAAGTTCCGATTGGATGCCTTTAAAAATAAATTCGCCTAAATACGCAAAGAGTATAACAATACCAATATTGATAAAATTGTTAGCCACTAAAATGGTTGCTAATAATTTTTTAGGTCGTTCTAATAATTTAGAGATAATATTAATTACAGTGGCATTTGTTTCGGTTTCATTTTCAATATCTGTTCTAGTTAATGAAAATAGAGCCACTTCAGCTCCAGAAATTAGTGCCGAACAAAGTAATAATACAAATAAGAGTGCAATTCCAAATAATATGGAATAATCAACGGATATAGTTAGTGATAAAAAACTGGGAGGTTCTAGGTCCAATGGTCGTTGGTTTTAATGACGATTAAAATGGTAAATCGTCTTCAGGCATGTTTACTTCTGGTTTAGGAGTAATTGGCTCTTGACGAGGTTGTGCGCTTTGCGCGGTTTGGTTTTGTTGTGATTGCTGCTGGCTAGATGACTGATTTCCACCATCATTTTTAGTGGTTAAAAACGAGAAATCTGTGCATTGAATTTCAGTAGAATACCGGTCATTTCCACTTTCATCTTGCCATTTTCTGGTTTTTATGCGACCTTCAATATATACTTTATCGCCTTTGCTTAAATATTTCTCACAAACTTCTGCAGCTTTATTTCTAACCACAATATTATGCCATTCTGTATTGGTAACACGTTCATTGGTTTGCTTGCTTGTATATGTCTCGTTGGTAGCCAATGGAAAACGCCCAATACAGCCACCACCTTCAAAATAGTGCATCTTTACTTCATCTCCCAAATGCCCAATTAGCATAACTTTATTTAACGTTCCTGACATATTTTTTTATTTGTTTGGCAAAATTACGCTTTTGCTATTCATAAACTTAAAATTAGTAAAAAAATATGAGCTTGCTAAATTTCAGATTGAAAATTAAAAGCATCTATAAAGTTTTTAATAAGAACTGGAACCGCATAATTTTCTATTTCAGAAATAGCAATACCAGATTTCGGTAAAGTAGTTGTTTTTATAATCCAGAATTTGGTATGTAAATGCTGATGCGATAATTTATGAATAATATCAATGGAATTGAATAAGGTTAGATTTTCAAAAAAATCATCAGAATTTAATTCTTTCCGAAATTCAGTTTCATTCAAACTTTTGGTAGTTTCCAACAACGGAAATTGATATAAATTTTGCCAAATTCCTTTCCCTTTACGTTTCTCTAGGATAGTTTGTCCATCATTTGTGACATAAACCAGAAAATTAAAGAATTTATTTTTGGGTTTATTACTTTTTATTTTGACTGGTAAAATAGCTATATCATTTTTCCTGAAAGCAACACAGTTATCCATTAACGGGCAAGCTGAACAGTTTGGGCTACTTGGTTTGCATTGTATAGCACCAAACTCCATAATGGCTTGATTAAAATCGGCTGGATTATTAACATCAATAATATCTGTTGCAAGTGCTTTAAAAACTTTTTTACCTTCGGTACTATTTATAGGTGTGTGGATTCCATAAAACCTAGAAAGAACACGATATACATTTCCATCAACAACAGCAGCAACTTCGTTAAAGCAAAAAGAAGCTATGGCACTTGCTGTATAATCGCCAACACCTTTTAGTTTCAGTAAATCCTTATAGGTGTTTGGAAAATTTCCGTTCAATTCAAAAGCCACGTATTTTGCTGTAGCATGTAAATTTCTAGCTCTTGAGTAGTAGCCCAAGCCTTGCCAAAGTTTTAAAACAGCCTCTTCGTGTGCATTTGCAAGGTCGAAAACTGTAGGGTATTGTTCTATAAAAGCTTCGTAATAAGGCAGACCTTGATTAATTTGCGTTTGTTGCAAAATAATTTCGGATAACCATATATAGTATGGGTTTTTGGTATTTCGCCACGGTAAATTGCGCTTATTAATTGAATACCAACTAATTAATGTTTTTGTTATATACATTTGAGAAATATACTAATGGCAAAAATAAAGGTTTATATTCTTAAATTTTAATGAATTAGGTTTGAAATATTGAATTTTTAATTCCTATATTTGCATCCCTTAATAGATTAATAGCAACATAATAAAATAAGTAAAATGACAAAAGCTGATTTAGTAGCAAAAATTTCTGAAAAATTAGGAATTGAAAAAGGCGATGTACAGGCAACTGTTGAAACATTTATGGAAGAAGTGAAAACTTCATTAGAGAGTGGAGATAATGTTTATTTAAGAGGTTTTGGAAGCTTTATAATTAAAACAAGAGCCGAAAAAACTGGAAGAAATATTTCTAAAAATACAACTATCAAAATACCTGCTCACAATATTCCTGCATTTAAACCTGCAAAAGTATTTGTAGAAGGTGTTAAAACGAATGTTGACGTCAAGTAAAAACATTAAATTATTAACTTAAAACAAGTAACTTATGCCAAGTGGTAAAAAGAGAAAGAGACACAAGGTAGCAACGCATAAGCGTAAAAAGAGAAGACGCGCTAACCGTCACAAGAAGAAGAAGTAAGCTTAAAAAGTAGTTATTTAACTACTTTTTTGGTTTTTAAAACAAAGAGTTCTTTGAAATTGAGTTTCTCAATGCACCAATTTGTGTATTGTGTTTACTCTTCGGATTTAAAAAAAATCCTGTGAGATACCATAACTATTGTCAATTTCAAAACTGACTATAGCTATGGTTTCTTTCTATTGTTTATAATGAGCAGTAGAAAAAATAGTATTAATCCATCTGTCATACCTAATGTATGGTAGATAAAAATTAACAAAATGGATAAAGAATTAATTATTCGGTCTGGTTCAGACAACGTTGATTTTGCCTTATTAAAAGATGGAAGACTAGTTGAATTACAAAAAGATGAAGGTGGTAACAACTTTTCTGTTGGCGATGTGTTTATTGCCAAAATAAGAAAAGCTGTTCCAGGTTTAAATGCAGCATTTGTAAATGTGGGCTATGAAAAAGATGCCTTTTTACATTATCATGATTTAGGACCTAAACTCCCTTCCCTTTTAAAATTCACAAAACGTGTAAGCACAGGTAAACTAAAAGACTATTCTTTAAAGAATTTCCCATTTGAAAAAGATATTGATAAAGACGGCAAAATTACTGACGTTATAAAATCAAATCAATCTACTTTAGTACAAATAGTTAAAGAGCCGATATCTACAAAAGGACCACGGATTAGTTCCGAATTGTCCATAGCTGGTAGATACATTGTTTTAGTGCCTTTTTCAGACCGTATTTCTATTTCTCAAAAGATAGAAGATCGTGAAGAGAAAGACCGCTTAAAACGCCTTGTAAAGAGCATTACGCCTCAAGGTTTCGGTGTTATTGTACGAACTGTAGCAGAAGGCAAAAAAGTAGCAGAGCTAGACAAAGATTTACAAAATTTAATCGGTCGTTGGACCGCCATGTGTAAAAAGCTAGACAAAGCACACCACCCAAGTAAAGTACTTGGAGAATTGAACAAAGCCTCGTCCATATTACGTGATATTTTTAACGATACGTTTACAAATATCCATGTAGATGACGAAGAGCTTTACATTCAAATTAAAGATTACGTGCAGGAAATTGCACCAAAAAAAGAATCTATAGTGAAATTATATCAATCCAATGTTCCCATTTTTGAGAAGTTTGGTGTAGAAAGACAGATAAAAACGTCCTTCGGGAAAACTGTTTCTATGGCAAAAGGCGCTTATTTGGTTATAGAACACACTGAAGCACTGCATGTAGTAGATGTAAATAGTGGAAATCGTTCCAATAAAGCTCGCAATCAAGAGGAAACAGCCTTGGAAGTTAATATGATATCTGCAACTGAAATTGCTAGACAACTTCGTCTACGTGATATGGGTGGCATTATTGTTATTGACTTTATTGATATGACGAAAGCTGAAAACAGAAAAACGCTTTACAATCATCTTCGTGATGAAATGAAAGATGACAGAGCGAAACACAAAATACTACCACCAAGTAAATTTGGTTTAGTACAGATTACAAGACAACGCGTACGTCCAGAAATGAACATTAAAACGCGTGAGGAAAATCCTGATGCTGCAAACGGCGAGGATGTTGAGGCACCAATTGGTATTGTGTCTAAAATTTCTCACGATCTTGAACAATTATTAAAAAAAGACTATACGAAGGTGACTTTAAACACACATCCTTTTATAGCAGCCTTTTTAACAAAAGGTATTCCATCTATTCGTTCAAAATGGTTTTTTGAACACAAAAAATGGGTCAAAATTTTACCAAGAGATGCTTACACATATTTAGAGTACCACTTTTTTGATAAAGATGGTAAACAAATTAAATAATAAAAAAGCTCCGAATGTTTTCGGAGCTTTTTTTATGCCTTCATGTTACTAAAAATTCTTTTTGTTATTGGTTTCCACCACTTACAATTAAAAATTCAGAACGACGATTTAATTGGTGTTGGTCTTCTGTACAGTTTGAACCGCAATTAACTTTCGGTTCATTTTCACCCATACCTTGACCAGAAATTCTACTCGCATCTATACCTTTAGAAATCACATATTGGACAGTTGTTTTTGCACGTCTGTCTGATAATTTCTCATTGTATGGAGCTGATCCACGACTATCCGTGTGAGATGTTGCTTTAATAACCATATTTGGATACTTGTTCATGATTTGAACTAATTTATCCAACTCAAATGCAGCTTTAGCTGTTACATTCGATTTATCAAAATCGAAATAAATAGGATTTAATTCCACACGATCTGCAACTAATATTTTCTCAATAGGATTTAATGGAATTTGTACTGTAGTTTCTTCATCTCTTGTTCCATCAACAGCTACTTTATTACTTTCGTAACCATCTAAAGTTACTTCTACTTGTGTATCTGTTTCACATTCAACAATAAATTCAGCTATCCCGTTTTCGTTTGATAGTTTAGATGCCATTTTGTTTCCTTGGTCATCCACTATGGATGCCATAGCTCCAGATAATGGTTTCCCTGTTGTAGCATCTACAATAGTTGCTGTTATTAAAACATCGCAAATTGGTTGTAGTTTTTTAAGCATGTAAATATCATCACTTCCTTTTCCGCCTTCACGATTTGAAGATACATAACCTTCACCAGATTCTTCATTCATAACAAATGCAAAATCGTCTGCATTACTATTTACTGGAATCCCAACATTACGTACAGGCGCCATTTTTCCGTCAATTTCCTTTGTATAGAAAACATCCATGGAACCAAGACCTAAATGACCATCGGACGAAAAGTATAAAGTACCATTATCACTTGAATAAGGGAATTTTTCATTGCCTTCGGTATTTACTTTCTGACCTAAATTCACAGCATCTCCAACTGTTCCGTTGTCGTTAACTGGAGCCATGTAAATATCAAACAATCCGAAACCGCCTGGCATATTAGATTGGAAATATAATGTTTTACCATCTTCACTCATTGCTGGGTTACTAACATTGTAATTTGGGCTATTTAATTTAAGCGGCTCAACATTTTGCCATTTTTCACCATTTTTGGTTGCCTTAAATAAATGTAAAACACTGTATTTAGTATTTGAAATACTATCTTTTTCATATTCACCTTCAAAGAAACTTTCACGTGAAAAATACATGGTGTTACCATCTGGACTAAACGTAACAGTACCTTCGTGGTATTTAGTATTAATATCTCCTTCTACTTGATCTGCTTCTTGGTATGTACCATCCGTAAGAATTGTAGATACATAAACATCTAAAAATGGTTGATCATTCCAACCGTAATTACGTCTGGCATTGTTTCTAGCAGATGTAAAATAAAACTGACCATTATTTACTGTTCCTCCAAAATCAGAGTTTTCTGAATTAATATCTAAATTCTGAATATTAAACTTTTTACCTTTTTCTAAAATCTTTGGTAAATAATCTGGATTTGCTTGAAAAGCTACAGCACGATCGTCTCCTGGACGCATACTAGCAAAACGTTGCATTTGCTCATTAGACTCTTTATACTTACCATTTGCTTTAAGCATTTGGGAGTATTTGTAAATGGTTTCTGCATTTTGAGAGGTCTCCAAAGATTTTGAAAACCAACGTTCCGCTTCAACCGTATTAAAAATATTATAATTTGCCTCGCCTAATTGAGTATATACATAAGTATCAGCTTTACCATTTTCTACTAATTTATTGTAATCTTCAATAGCTTCCACAAACTCATATTTAGCAAAATGCTTATCGGCTGCTTGTGTGGCTTTGTTTTGAGCAGTTGCACTTAAACTACTCATGAATATAAGTGCTATAAATATTTTAATGTTTTTCATTATGTTTAGCTTAAGTGATTAGAAATAACGTGGTGAACGCGATACTTTTTTTGTGAAACTGAAATCGAAGTTTATAAATATCTCGTGTGATGATGTGGTAGCGATGTCTAAATCAGACTGAACGCTATCATAAGCATAACCGATTCTTAAGTTAGGAGAAACCATGAAGTTAATCATCCCAGTAAATGAATCGTCTAAACGATAACCTACACCAACTTCAACAAAGTTGTACATAAACAAGTTTGCATTTACATCAAAACTAACAGGTGCATCAAACGCCATTTTAACCATTCCGTGTGGTTTTAAGGCAAATTCTTCTGATAAGTTAAAAACATAACCAGCACCAGCGAATAAATGTTGTGTTTCAGAACCTACTTTAACACCGTTGGTTGCATCTAAATGTACAGAATTTAACATGTTTGGCATAGAAACAGACACGTAATATTTACTTGGTTTATAAAAATAAACACCTGCTCCAATGTTTGGTGTAACACCATCTACATTTTCTTGAAGAAATGGATCATTAATATCAATAACATCCAATCCTACCAATCCAACTTTATGGAATGTTGCACCAGCTTTAACACCAAATGCTAATTTATTATCACCTCCCAGAGGTAATGTGTATGAGAAATCTGCATACACATTATTTTCTCTAACTGGTCCAATTTCATCATTGATAAAAGACAAACCTAAACCAACGCGTTTTCCTACTGGAGAACTGATGGAAAGTGTTCCTGTATTAGGAGAACCTTCTAATCCGACCCATTGACTTCTGTAAAGTGCACCAATAGCAATTCCTTCAAAAGAACCTGCATAGGCTGGGTTTACCACGTTCATATTATACATGTACTGCGTGTACTGCGGATCTTGTTGTGCGTGCATAAAGGATGCAGACAATAAGAATACGAAAATTATATATAGTTTTTTCATTATTAAATTTTGGTTGTGTTCGTTTACTTGTTGATATATATCCATGCCGTTTTTACTTTACCTTCTTGATATTTCATAACGTAGAAATACGTTCCAACAGGTAATTCATCACCATTATCGGCAACTCCTCCAAACTCGTTGGTGTAACCATTAGTTTTACTGTATACTTTAATACCATTACGATTAAATATTTCTAAACTTGTTACATCGTAACCCGTTAAATCAAACGTATCGTTAAAGTTATCATTATTAGGAGTAATAACCTGCGGAATAACCTGTACCAAACATTCTTCTGTAGTAAATGTTTCAGTAGATGATACTGGACAAGGTCCTGCTGTTGTATACTCTATAGTATAGGTTGTATTTGTAACGGCATTAGACACAACTCCGGTTGATGAATTAATCGTTGCACCATCATTAGGTTGAGGATTAAATCCGAATGTACCACCTGTATTACCTGTAATTTCTATGGTAGCCGTTTCACAAGTTACCGAAGCCACACTAAAGGTAGCATCCTCCTGAGTTGGAATAGTAACCATTTGAGTACTTGTAGTTGGACATACGCCTAAAGTTGTATAATCTACTGTATAAAGTGTTCCTGAAACAGCGTTAGATATTTCTCCTGTAGTTGCATTAATTGTTGCACCATCACCTAAATCAGGGTTAAACATGAATGTTCCACCTGTATCTCCTGTAATATCTGCTGTAGCTCCAATACAATTGGCTGTCATAGTAAATGTAGCATTACCACTTATTAGTACTGTTACCGATTGAGTTTCCGTAATTGGACATGTTCCTGACACAGTATAATCCACATCATAAGTTGTTCCTGATGTTCCACCTGTAATTTCACCTGTAGTACCATCAATAACAGCGTCATCTCCAGGTACTGTATTAAACGTAAACGTACCACCTGCATCCCCTGTTACTGTAGCCACAGCACCATCACAATTAGCAGTTAAGTTAAATGAAGCATCACCTATCGTTGGAAGTGTTACTGTTTCTAGAACAATAGCAGGACAACTAGTTGCACCAACCGTATATTGCACAGTGTATGATGCGCCAGCAGTAGCATTCGTAATTTCACCAGTCGTTGCGTCTATAACAGCGCCATCTGCTGGTTCAGGATTGAATGTAAATGTCCCTCCTGTATCACCTAAAATATTCGCTGTTGCTCCTGTACAAGATGATTCGAGTTCAAATGAAGCATCTTGATTAGAAAGATTAGTATATATAACGTCTACGTCATCTGAAACTGTAGCTTGACCACCAGTACATAAATCATACGTTACAGCAAAAGTATACGTGGTAGTCTCAACTGGTGATACGGTTACAGTATCTTCAGTACCTATAACAGTACCATTACTATCTGTCCATTCTAAAGTATAGTTAGGTGTTCCGGAAGGCGAAAATCTCCAAGACTCTTCCTCTACAACTGTCCAAACGCCTGTATTTCTTCCTGGAGGAGTTGTTGCAGCAGTATCGTCAACATTTTGTAGACCAATAACCGCTCTACCGCCATTCCAAGCCGTACATGTTGGTTTACTTAAAACGTGTATATCAATATTATTTGATGATTCATGTAGAATAATTTGAGATGTAGATGTGTTCGTATTACACTGACTACCAAAATGACAAACACCATTGTAATTAACTACAAACTGCCTGTAAGGAGAAGATCCTAAAACTACATAATCAATACTTCCACAAACGGATGGATCAATATCATGACCTACACCAAAAATATTACCTTCAGTTAATGTCGCATTGGTTGCGTTTGGTAATGTATCACCAGCACCCATTGCCCAGCCGTTACCTGTATTGGCATTTTCAATTTCAAAACTAATAACACCATTGGAACCAATAATAACCTGATCATAAACACCACCATAGAAGCAGAATTCAAATCCAAGGTCAATAACTTCAGACCAAACATCATCCGTATCAATACTTGTAGGTGTTGCTCCATCAACTGGAGGTGTAGGACAGGTGTCGATAGAATTTATTTCATAATTAGTTGTGTCTTGGCCATATAAATGGAAGTTTGCTGAAAGCGTAGCATCTGGCGTGTTACAATCTACAGCACCGTCTTCACCAGCATATACAATAGAACATGGATTTGGTGGTGGTGGACATATAAATGCTAATGGGTTACTAACAGTTGTACAGTTTGAATCGTTTGTGTTTTCAACAGTTACTACTACGTTTACACCTGCTGCATAGGGTCCTAAAATTAATGAACTAACTTCAGTAATTACTACAGGAGTACTTCCTTGGTTATCTGTAACCGTTAAGCTAGTTGCATCACCTAAATCAGTAATATCAACCTCTATTTCAAAAACGGGGTTATTTGGATCGGTAATACAATCGCCATTTACAATATCAAAACTAACCGATTGCGGTAAACATGTTTGACAATACACATCAAAATCCCATGGTATAAACCCACCCGTTGAACAACTTCCAAAGCCATCTGATTGTATTATTACCGTTAAGGTTGCTCCGGAGGTAGTAAACGTTAATCCTGTTAAATCCCCTCCATTACCATAACCGTTGTAGAGCTCTGTACCATCCGAATCTAGAATTATAAGTTCATCCCAGTTTTCTTCTACTTCACCTGCATTAAATTCTAAAACAAGTGGAAAACCAGTAGAACTAACATAGTTAAATTGAGTAGTATCATTGCCAGTATAGCAATACGTTGTATTTAGTGGCACGCCTGAATCACAATCAACTACTTGATTTGGATCTGGTCTGGTAGTAAAGCTATATTCTGTACAGCCAGTTGCTACACCATTATCGTTATATGGTGTAATTGTTACGTAATATGTTGTATCGTAATCTAAAGTTCCTGGATCGAAAGTTAAAACGTTTGTAACATCGCCACTAAAGAATTCTGTTCCTCCTGGAGTTGTACCGATAGATAAATTATATCCGGTTACAATAACAGAGGCTATGCTCCAAGTTAAATCTACGTTTTCATTTACATCAACCGAAGCATCAGCTGGTATTGTTAACACTGCATTACAATTTGGAACAGCTGTTGTATCTATACATGACACATCAAAATCCCATTCGTCATCAGCGCCACTTGCACAACTAACTGAACCATCAGCTTCAACAAAGACCACGATAGTGTCTCCTACTGAATTAAATGATAGGCCAGACAGATCTCCAACGCCATTTCCTGTACCTTCATAAATTACAGATCCATCACCATTTTCAATTCTAATAGTATCACAACATGTTTCTATTGTTCCCGAATTGAAGAAAATATTTAATGGGTTACCATTAGAACTTACAAAGCTATATATTTCTACATATTGATTATTTCCATTCTCATAACAATGAACGGTGTTTACTATTTGTCCAGCATCACAATCCACAACTTGATTAGGATCTGCTCTTACTGTAAAGCTTTCTTCTGTACAATTTTCTGCAGGACCATTATCATTATAAGGAATAATGGTGACAAAATATGTCTGATCAAAAACCAAGGTTCCTGGATCGAAAGTTAGTACATTTCCTACATCTTGGTTATCTAAAATATCGTTTCCACCCGAAGTAGTACCCATGGTGATACTATAACCTGTAACGAAAACAGTTGCTGGACTCCAAAATAGATCTTGATCTTCATCTACACCAACTGCACCATTTAAAGGGTTAGTAAGTGACGCATTACAATTTGGCACTTCTGAAGTATCTACACAAGACACATCAAAATCCCATTCTGTTCTACTACCACTTGAACAACTAACTGAGCCATCAGCTTCATAGTACAAGACCAACCTGTCGGTCAGAGACACAAAAGATAAAGTAGCTAAATCACCTCCATTGTTACCTTCAAAAATAATGGTTCCATTACCATCTTCGATTCTAATATTATCACAACACGCTTCTATAGTTCCTGAATTAAAAACCATACTTAAAGGACTTCCATCAGAACTTTGGAAACTAAAAATTTCTTGAAATTGGTTATTTCCGTTTTCATAACAGAAAACAGTATTTAAAACTTGACCAGCGGCACAATCTATTATCTGATTTGGATCTAGTCTTGTTGTAAAACTTTCTTCATTACAGTTTATTGCTGGACCATTATCATTATAAGGGATTATGGTTACGTAATATGTTGTATCATAATCTAAACTAGCTGGAAGGTTATACGTTAAAACGTTTCCAACATCAAAATTATCTAAAATGTCTGTTCCGCCAGATGTAGAACCCATAGTAATTCTATAACCTGTAACAAAAACAGAAGCTGCATTCCAAACTAAATCCACATTTTCACTAACACCAACTTCACCATTTATAGGTGTTGTTAAAGATGCATTACAATTAGGAATTGCTGTTGTATCTACACAAAACACATCAAAATCCCAAGGATTGTTTGTACAACTTACTCCAGAACCATCGGATGTCACACCAATAGTTATAGTATCACCTGTAGATGTAAACTGTAAACCAGCTAAATTACCAGCATTTCCGTAAGGTGTAGCTGCATTTAAGTTAGTAACACCATCAGAATCTAATACAATTAATTCATCCCAGTTATTTTCTGTACTTCCCGAGTTAAAAACAACTACTAAAGGAGAACCATCACTACTAACAAAACTAAATGTGGTATTATCATTATTTGTATAACAAAAAACGGTATTAATAGGTATCCCTGAACCACAATCTACTGGTGCATTAGGATCTGATCCTGTTGTAAAAGATTGTTCTACACAGCCTTGAGCATCACCATTAGCATTAAAAGGTATAATAGTTACATAGTAAATAGTTGAGTAGTCTAACTCTGGCAAATCAAAAGTAGTAGAAAGACCAACGTTTTGAGTAGCTACAACATCGTCACCTCCAGGTGTTGTTCCAACAGAAAGCGTATATCCAGTTGGAATCCCTGTAGCAGGCTGCCAGCTTAAATTTGCTGTAATAGCCACACCTGTTTCACCATTTGTTGGCGCTATTAAGTTAGAACATGATGGCGGATCTACCACCACTTGTGTTGCTGTAACATTATCTATATAAAAATAATAATTACCTGAAAAATAGGTGTTTTCAAATCGTAGTTTAATATCTGTTCCTACAGGAACATCAGCTGCAGGCAAAACAAAACTAATGTTTGCACAGGCATTTGATGTTTGATGATTGGTATCATTCACCGTACCCATAGTAGTCCAAACCGCACCATTATTTGTGGAGTATTGAACGTTAAGTTCTCCCCATCCTGGATTGGTTGCATCTACAGCCGCAGCCCAATCTACAATCTTGTAATCAAAAGCAACAGTTAAATCTGAACCGTTTGATTGACCAACAATATTTGGTGATATTAAATCATCTGATAAGTTTGTATCACTTAAATTGGCTCTTAAGGAAACAACACTACATGGCTGAAATACAGAACCGGTATAACCACTTCCAGTCCATCCTGGTGGCAACACTAAACCTGCATCGAAATTTTCAACTAATCCAATTTGGGAGAATCCACAGAAGGATATAATTCCAAAGAGGATTGAAAGGGTAATTTTTTTCATTGTTTAAATCTAAGTTAGTTAATCTATTGACTATCAACTTATAAATTAACAACACACTCTTAATAGTTCCAATTTTGAGGGAAAAAACAGACTATGTCAAACAATTTATATTGTTGATTATTTCTTAATTAATTCCTAAAATTATAAAAAAACTATGTCAAGAATCTATTAACATAAGGTTAATAGATTAACTACTTATTTAATCGATGAATTGAAAAAATCTTCACCTAAAACATACAGTTTATCGATGATTTAGTGCATTTCTTAAAATTATGGTGCAGGGTTTGGGAAAATTTCATGAATCTTATTTATGGATGCCAAAATAGAATCGTTTAATTCCAGATGAATACTTGCTATATTCTCTTTAAGTTGCTCCATGTTGGTTGCACCAATAATATTACTTGTTATAAATGGTTGTTGGGTTACAAAAGCCAAAGCCATTTGAGCCAAACTTAAATTATGATCTTCTGCCACTTTTAAATAGCGTTTAGTGGCTTCTGTTGCTTGATCACTACTGTAACGTGCAAAACGCGGAAAAAGTTTTAAGCGTGCATTATCAGCTACTTGATTTTTAACATACTTACCTGAAAGCACTCCAAATGCCATAGGTGAATAGGCTAATAATCCCATATTTTCGCGAATGGCAATTTCAGACATATCGCCTTCAAATACACGATTTAATAAGGAATATGCATTTTGAATAGTTATCATTCGTGGTAAATCATGTTTTTTAGATTCTTCCAAATATCGCATAGTTCCCCAAGCTTTTTCATTTGAAATACCAACCTGTCTAATTTTACCTGACTTAATAAGGTCTTGAAGTGTATGCAGAATTTCATTAAAATTATCTTCCCAGAGATCTTCAGTATTATGTTTATAGTCTCGGATGCCAAATGTATTTGTTTGACGCTCTGGCCAATGCAGTTGATATAAATCTATATAATCTGTTTGCAAGCGTTTTAAACTTTGGTTTACACCATCTATTAAAGCTTCAGGACTAAAACCATTGGTTCTAATATGAGCTGTATAATCGCCTGGACCAGCAATTTTTGAAGCCAATACAACCTTATCACGATTACCCGTTTTTTGAAACCAATTTCCAATTATACGTTCCGTTTCTGCATAGGTCTCGGCAGTCGCAGGAACTGGATATAATTCTGCTGTATCAAAAAAATTAACACCTTGATCCAACGCATAATCCATTTGCTGATGTCCTTCGGCTTGGGTGTTTTGATTTCCCCATGTCATGGTACCTAAACAAATTTTACTAACTTTTATATCGGTATGTGGTAAGGTGGTATATTTCATAATGTGAACTGTAAATTATAAATAATTTGATGTTTATTCTTCAGTATTAAAACGATTAAATATCGTTTAATAATTTTGAAATCTCATCTAATTTTGGTGTTAAAATAACTTCAATACGTCTGTTTTTGGCTTTGCCTTCTGCTGTTTCATTAGTGGCTATTGGCGCATATTCTCCACGTCCAGCAGCGGTTAAATTCTCCGGATTAATAGCATCGTTTTCTCGTAATATATTTACAATAGCTGTTGCACGTTTTGTGGACAAATCCCAGTTTCCACTTAATTGTCCACTTCCGCTGTATGGAACATTATCTGTATGACCTTCAATTAAAATAGCAATATCAGGATTTACAGCTAAAACAGAACCTAATTGATTTACGGCTTGCTTTCCTTGCGTACCAACTGCCCAACTGCCCGATTGAAATAATAATTTGTTTTCCATGGACACATATACTTTTCCACCACGTTGCTCAACGGTTAAACCTTTTCCTTCAAAATCGGTTAAGGCACTGGAAATAGCATCTTTTAAACGTTTCATATCAGCATCTTTGGCCGCTATCATACTTTCCAGTTCTGCCACACGACTGGAGCGTTCGCCCAACTCCTTTTTCAATTTTTCTAATCGCGCATTTTCTGCTGCTAATGCTTGCTCTTTAGCTTCCAATTGTGCTAATAATTCACGATTTTTTTTAGAGTTTTCAGCAATAGATGCGGAACTATTTGTTTCTAACGCATCATATGAGGCTTTTAAAACATCAAATTTAGATTGTATACCATCATAATCTTGTTGTAACTTATCGCGTTGAGAAACCGTTTCATTAAAGCTTTTTTGTAAGGCTTCCAATTCATTTAACGCTTTATTCTTTGCTGAAGATAATTCGTCATTTTCAGCTGAAAGATTACTGTTCTGCTTTTTTAACGTATTGTACTTTCCTTCTAAATCTTTATAAACTTTTGGAGATACACAAGCTGTTGTTAATGCAACTAATAGAACAGATGCTAAAATATATTTTTTCATAATTTCATTTTTATAATTTGGGGTTATTTATCTAATTCAACTAAAATTGGACAGTGATCACTATGAACCGCATCCGTGAGTATAACGGCTCTTTTTAGTTTTTCTTGTAACGGTTTTGAAACCATAGCATAATCCAAACGCCATCCTTTATTATTAGCTCTGGAATTAGCACGATAACTCCACCAACTAAACACCTGTTTGTCAGGGTTTAAATATCTAAACGAATCAATAAAACCACTATCTATGAAGTTCCCTAACCAATCGCGCTCTTCTGGTAAAAATCCTGAAACACCTTTCATTTTCGGATTGTGGATATCTATTTCTTCATGGCATATATTGTAATCGCCACATATAACAAGATTTGGAATTTCTATTCGTAAGTCTTCTATATAATTATGGAACATATCCATATAATCAAACTTATGTTGCAAACGTGCATCATTAGTACCTGAAGGCAAATACAAACTCATAACGGAAACACCAGGAAAATCTGCACGAATATTTCGTCCTTCAAAATCCATAGACTCTATTCCTGTACCATACTCAACATGGTTGGGTTCAGTTTTACTTAAAATGGCCACACCACTATATCCCTTTTTATCAGCTGAAAACCAATAATGATAGTTATAACCTGCATCTTCAAAAAGCTCTAAACTTAATTGTTCTTTATTTGCTTTAATTTCTTGCAAACAGATTACATCGGGATTGGCAGCTGTTAGCCAATCAATAAATCCTTTATTTAATGCGGCACGAATACCGTTTACGTTGTAAGAAATAATTTTCATGAATGTTCTTTTTTGTCGCACAAAATGTGCCTTTACCGATGCTTTTTAGGCAACACCGAAATAATTTCAGCTAAAATAAATAATGCGTTACTTTTACACTATTAATTTAATGTCGATTTAACATAATCTATCAACAAAATAAATTCGTGATTCCACAGTTTTAATTCTACATGAAATATTGCTATACCTGTTTCGTTTTTTTTATCTGCTTTTGTGCTTTTGCACAAGAGACGGATTCTAATTATAAATCGAAAACAGTTGCGGTAAACGATTCTATTGTTATTGATAGCGTGAGTATTAATTCCAGTTTCTTTTCACTTAAAAAATTAGACGCCTCTTTTATTGATGAATCTTTTTATGAAGTAGATTTCGCCCAAGCTATTCTAAAACTAAAAAAAACCATTGATGCTGATTCGATTGTTATTAATTATCTAGCCTATCCTGAATTTTTAACCAAAACATACCGCCAATTAGATGAGAGCGTTATTTTAGCAAACACCAATAAACAGCAGCAATTATATAAGTTAACGCAAGCCAGCGAAAAATCGACTTTTAAGCCGTTTGATGGTTTAACAACAACTGGTAGTATTTCTCGTGGTGTGGTAATTGGGAATAACCAAAACTCGGTTTTAAATAGTGAATTGGATTTACAAATTACTGGTAAATTAAGTGATAAAGTATCACTTCGCGCCTCTATTCAGGATGCTAATGTGCCACTGCAAGAATCTGGATACTCACAACGTTTGGATGAATTTGACCAGGTATTTATTGAACTATTTAGCGAAAATTGGAAAATTCGTGCTGGTGATGTGGACTTGGAAAACACCACCTCTTACTTTGGAAATTTCAGTAAACGTGTTCAAGGATTATCCGTAAATGCGAGACTCAATCACCCAGAATCCACCACCAATATTTTTGCTGCTGGCGCTTTGGTTCGTGGTCAGTTTACAACTAGTCAGTTTATTGCGCAAGAAGGAAATCAAGGCCCTTATAAACTAAAAGGTCCAAATGAAGAATTGTATGTTTTAATTGTCTCTGGAAGTGAAACTGTTTTTGTGAATGGTATTCCTCTAGAACGTGGCGAAAACAAAGATTATATCATTAATTATAACGCTGGCGAATTAATTTTTAACCCAACTTTTCCGATAACTTCGGAAATGCGAATAACAGTAGATTATCAATTTAGCGAGCGAAATTATTCGCGATTAGTTGTTTATGGTGGTAGTAATTATGATAGCGAAAAACTAAAACTTGGCGTGTCTATCTACAGCGAAAACGACTCTAAAAATAGTCCGCTACAGCAAAACCTTTCCGAAGAACAGGTTGAAATTCTTGCCAATGCTGGAGACGATAGAGGTTTAATGGTTGCACCTTCTAGCGCACCCGAAGCGTATAATGAAAATCGGATTTTGTATAAAAAAGAAATTATAAATGGCGTGGAAGTTTTTGTATTTTCTAGCAATTCAGACGATGAATTATTTAGTGTTCGGTTTACCCTAGTTGGCGACAATCAAGGTAATTATATTATTGACAATGAGGTTAATGGACAGCAAATAAATGCCATTTCTACTATTTATAAATACATAGAACCTATTGGAGGCGAACCGCAAGGAAACTTTGATCCCATTATTCAATTGGTTGCTCCTACCAAATTACAAATGGCCATTGTAAACGGAATTTATATGCCTTCCGAAAAAACAAACGTGGCTTTTGAAGTGGCTGGAAGCAAAAACGACCTCAATTTATTTTCTGATATAGATAATGAAAACAATGACGGTTTTGCCAGTAAAATAAAAGTAGATCAAGCTATTATTAAGCAGGATAGTCTCTGGAATTTAAGCGCCATGGTGGACACAGATTTTATTCAAGAGAATTTTAGGTCTATACAACGTATTTACAATGCGGAATTTAATCGGGATTGGAATTTAGAGCAAGCAACAGGAAACCAAACCATTCAAGAACCTGGAAATCAATTATTTTTTAAAACAGGTTTACGCACGTTTCATACTGAAAAAGGGTTGGCAAGTTATCAGTTTGAACATCTTAATTATTCCGAGAATTTTAATGGAAATAGACATATAACTTTTGCCGATTTACGCCTAAATAAATGGCAAATTCTGTCAAGTTCTAGTTTTTTAACGGCAAATTCTACTAGTTCTACTTCTAACTTTTTGCGTTCTTATAATCGCATTACTTATAGCCTTAATAAAGCTTGGGTTGGTACAAGATTGGCTTTAGAAGACAACGAACAAAAAAACAAAGCCACCAATGAATACACAGCATTAAGTCAGCGCTTTAAATCCTATGAAGTGTTTTCAGGCATTGGAGACAGCACCAAAGTATTTGCAGAAATAGGTTATAAATTTCGCGTAAATGATAGTATACGAAACGGCAACTTACAGAAGGTAAATACGTCTAACACGTTTTATATAAATTCCCGCATTATTCAAAATTCGAAAACCAATTTATCTGTTTATGCGAATTATAGAACGTTAAAAGATGCCGAAAATGAACAAAACAATGAAAACTCACTAAACTCCCGACTTATATTTAGTCAGCGGTTTTTTGAGCAACTTATGTATTGGAATACGGTTTTTGAAACCAATTCCGGAACACTTCCGCAGCAAGAATTCACGTATATAGAAGTAGAATCTGGACAAGGAATTTACACATGGATTGATTATAACAGTAACGGAATTCAGGAGTTAGAGGAGTTTGAAATTTCGCAATTTCCTGATGAGGCAGACTATATTCGGGTGCTTTTACCCAATCAGGTATTTATTAAAACACACCAAAACCGTTTAAGTCAACTGTTAACACTTAATCCGCAACAATGGATAAATAGTGACAATAGGTTTAAAAAATTCCTATCGCGTTTTCATAATCAAACATCATATTTAGTAGACAGAAAAGAGCGACGAACCGGAAGCGATTTTAATTTAAACCCGTTTGAAGGTGCAGAAGCCGACCAACTGGCATTACAATTAAATTTTAGAAACATCCTATTTTTTAATCGTGGAAAACAGCATTACACAACATCCTACACGTTTTTAAGCAACAAATCGCAAAACACATTATCGTTTGGTTTTATTGAAAACAATTTAGAGAGTCACAAACTACAATTCACTCATAAATTTGCAACCAGTTGGTTGGCTAATTTGGAATCTAGTTTTAATAAAAATATCAGTATTAGTGAAAACTATTCAAGTAAAAATTTCGATATAGACGAGTCTAATATCAACCCAAAAATAACGTATTTATTAGATGATAACACACGTTTTGATTTGTTTTATCAATACACCACCAAAGAAAACACCATTAGTAATTTTGAAACCTTAAAACAACAAAAATATGGTGCTGCATTTACATTTGCTAATTATCAAAAAGCAGCTATTAGTGGTGAATTTAATTATTTTGACAATAATTTCTCTGGTAGTGCAAACACAGCTGTTGCCTACCAAATGATGGAAGGTTTGCAACCTGGCAAAAACTATACATGGAGCGTTTTAGCCCAGAAAAAATTAACTAGTTTTTTAGATTTAAATCTAACTTATTTCGGTAGAAAAAGTGAAACCAGCAAAGTGATTCACACAGGAAATGTACAATTAAAGGCTTATTTTTAAGACTTGTAACACAAGTTACACAATAGCGTAATAAATTTTGTATTTTTGTTTAGCATGCAAAAACTAGTTGCCATATCATTTTCATTTTTAGTTCTTTTTCAGAGCTTTAATATTAGCTTTGAAGATTTCTCACGATTTAGCGTCTTGCTAGATCATGCCGAATATCACCAAGAGCAGTATGGCGATTCATTTTTTGAATTTCTAGCAGAACATTATGGTGATGCTACATTTCATCCTGCTAGCTCCCACAAAGAACACGAAGATTTACCGTTTAAGGAACACCATCAAGCATGTGCGCACAATTCAGCCGTGTTCACATTAACGGCTCAAGAATATCTTATTTCTCACGAGCCATTTGTGGAAATTCCTATTAATTTTCATTACCAAGAATCTATTTCCTTATTCGAAAAGCAAGCCGTTTTTCAACCACCCAAATTAGCATAATTCCGTTTTATCTTTTTTAATCACTAGCGTTCCTTTTTATAGGTAGCTAGCAACTTTATTTAAAATGAATTATGTTAGAAAAAATCATCAAATTCAGCTTAAAAAATAAGCTGATAATTCTATTAGGAGTAGTTGCCATTATAGGTTTTGGCATCGTATCCCTAACACAAATATCCATTGGAGCCGTTCCAGATATTACCAATAACCAAGTTCAGGTTATTACCACATCGCGCAACCTATCCACCCAAGATGTAGAGCAGTTTATTACCTATCCTGTGGAATTGGAGATGGCCAATTTACCTGGTGTTCAGGAAATTCGTTCGGTATCAAAATTCGGGCTTTCCGTTGTTACTATTGTGTTCAATGACGATTTAGGCACCTATTTACCAAGACAGCTTATTGCTGAAAAAATTAAATCAGCTTCCGAGAAAATTCCCGAAGGTTTCGGCACACCAGAAATGGGACCAATAACCACTGGTTTGGGTGAAATTTATCAATATATTTTGGATGTCAAACCCGAATTTAAGGATGATTATTCCATAACTGATTTACGCAGCATTCAAGATTGGATTGTTAAACGCCAATTATCAGGAATTACTGGTGTTGTAGAAGTAAATACTTGGGGAGGATTTTTAAAGCAATATGAAGTAGCTATTAATCCGCAGAAATTAACAGCCATGAATATGTCAATTTCGTCAATTTATGAGGCTTTAGAAAAAAACAACAGTGTTGCTGGAGGTGGTTATATTGAGAAAACGAGTAAAGCGTATTTTATTCGTGGTGAAGGATTGGTAACATCCTTAAAAGATATTGAAAATATCGTCGTAAAAAATGATGGCACACCAATCTATATTAAGGATGTAGCAAATGTTGGCTTTGGTCATGCTACCAGATTTGGTGCTATTACTGGAAATGGCGAAGGCGAAAAAGTACTCGGCCAAATAATGATGCTGAAGGGTGGAAACTCCAAACAAATTATAGATGCGGTAAAAGAACGTGTAGCGAGCATTCAAAAAACACTTCCAGAGGGTGTTTATATTAATGGCTTTTTAGAACGTAGTGAACTAATAAATAAAACCACATTCACCGTTGCTGAAAACCTCATCCTAGGATCACTCATCGTGATTTTTGTAGTGGTTTTATTACTCGGAAATTGGCGCTCCGGATTAGTTGTAGCGTCTGTTATTCCATTGAGTTTATTATTCGCTATTTCACTTATGAATATTTTTGGTGTAGATGCTAATTTAATGAGTTTAGGTGCTATTGACTTCGGAATTATTATTGATGGAGCTGTCATTATTGTAGAATTTATTGCCTTTCAAATAACAGCTCAAAGCGCAAAATTGAAGAGCGTATCTAAAGAGGTCATTGATAATATCACCTTAAAAAGTGCTTCAAAAATGATGAATTCGGCTATTTTTGGACAGCTAATAATTCTTATCGTTTTCATTCCTATTTTATCTTTAAGTGGTATTGAAGGTAAAATGTTTAAACCCATGGCTATGACATTTAGTTTTGCTTTGGTTGGCGCCATGATATTATGTTTAACGTATGTTCCTGTAGTTTCTGCGTTGTTTTTAAAACCAACAAATCCATCACCAAAAAACATTTCAGTTAGACTTATGACCACCATTAACGCATGGTACAGTCCTGTTATTCATTGGGCACTACATAATAAACGTCTGGTTGTTGGTTTAGCTGCGGCACTTTTAGTTGTAAGTATTGGAATTTTCAACAAAATGGGAGGTGAATTTGTACCGACATTAGATGAAGGTGATTTTGTAATTCAACCCGTTTTAAAAACAGGAACATCACTTAGTAAAACCATAGAAATTACCACTAAAATTGAAAAAATACTACTTGATAATTTTCCGGAAGTCGATCAAGTAGTGAGCCGGATTGGCGCTGCAGAAGTCCCTACAGACCCAATGTCCATGGAGCAAAGTGATGTAATTATAAAACTAAACCCTAAAAACACATGGGTTTCTGCTTCTAGCAAAGATGAACTTGCCGAAAAATTTAAAAAAGCTTTAGAAGTCATTCCCAATATGGAAGTGGAATTCACACAACCTATTGAAATGCGCTTTAATGAACTCATTACAGGTGTTCGTGCTGATGTAGCTATTAAAATTTTTGGTGAAGATTTATCCATACTAGCCACCAAAGCCGATGCCATAAAAACAGCCATTAGCGATGTGGAAGGTGCATCTGATATTATTGTTGAAAAAGTAGAAGGTTTACCACAAATGAGTGTGAATTATAACCGTTTTAAAATTGCGCGTTACGGACTTAATATTGCCGATTTAAACCAAATTATTTCCATGGGCTTTGCAGGTGATGTGGTTGGTCAAGTTTTTGAAGGTGAAAAACGCTTTGATTTGGCTATCCGACTTGATGAAGAAAATAGACAAAACCTATCCGATTTACAAAATTTATACGTGGATTTACCATCTGGCGGAAAAATTCCTTTAAGTGAATTAGCCGATATTTCATACACAACAGGTCCTGCTCAAATTTCGAGAGACGATACCAAACGACGCATTGTTATTGGTGTAAATGTTAGAAATAGAGATTTACAATCGGTTGTACATGATATTCAGTCGCGCGTTAATTCAGAAATCCAATTACCAGTCGGTTACAGCATAACGTATGGTGGTCAATTTGAAAATTTACAGAGTGCCAAAGACCGATTATTAATTGCAGTACCTGTTGCGCTTGTGCTCATTTTTATACTGCTCTACTTTGCGTTTAATTCTGTAAAAGATGCTTTAATGGTGTATACCGCTATCCCTTTGGCTGCTGTTGGCGGCATACTCCTACTTTGGGTTCGAGATTTACCGTTTAGTATTTCTGCAGGTGTTGGCTTTATTGCTTTGTTTGGTATTGCCGTTTTAAATGGCATTGTACTTATTGAACATTTTAAAGAACTTAAATCGGAAGGTATAACAGATATTGAAACACGTATAAAACGTGGCACAACAGAACGCTTACGTCCTGTTCTTTTAACGGCTTTAGCTGCGGCTTTAGGGTTTCTTCCCATGGCTGTTTCTACAAATGCTGGAGCCGAAGTACAACGACCACTTGCAACAGTAGTTATTGGTGGTTTAATAACCGCAACACTTTTAACCTTGGTAGTTTTACCTGTTTTATATGCATGGATAGAGGAACGAAAACAACTAAAAATGAATAAGAAGCAAATTTCAACTGTTATTATACTTCTGATTTCAATGGCAGGTTTTTCTCAAGAAAAACCATTGAATATTTCAGAAACATTAGCATTAGCCATAGAGAATAATGCAGCCATTAAAGTTTCTAATTTAGAAATAGATGAATTGGATGCACGTATTGAAAGTGCTTTTACTTTTGATAAAACAGCCATTTATTATAGCTACGACGAAAATAATTTAGCCATAAATAATGAACCATTAAAAGTATTTGGGGTTTCGCAAGACTTTCTATTTCCAACACGTTATTTTGCAGAAAAGCGCGTAAATCAAGCGGTCTATAATATGCAGCAATCCAAGCATAATATGACACTCCTAAAATTGAAGCAGGACGTTTACGCTAATTATTACGCATTAAGCTATGCCAAAAACAAAGCTAAAACGTATCAATTTCTAGATAGTTTATATACAAAATTTGCTCAAAATGCGAAACGTCGTTTTGAATTAGGTGAAACCAACTATTTGGAAATGATAACTGCCGAATCTAAAGAACGGCAAATGAAAACCCGTTTTACCCAAGCAAAGCAGGATGTTCTAGTTAAAAAGCAACAATTGCTAAAAGTGGTGCAAACAGATTCACTAGAAACAGAATCAGCACCATTGGAAAAATTAGCATTAACCACGTTTTCTGTTTCAGAGGTAAATCCTGGATTACTTTATTTTGAAGACACTAAAAACTATTATCAAGCACTGAAAAACAAAGAAAAACAAACCTTATTACCAGACATTTCAGCAGAATATTTTGTAGGTAGTAATAGCGGACTTAACACCAACATTCAAGGCTATCAAATTGGATTGAAAATTCCGTTATTCTTCTCTGGAAATGCATCACGCATAAAAGCATCTAAAATAGCTGAAGATGTTATAGACATGAAACAAATAGATTATAAGTTAAAACTTGAAAGTGATTACCAAAAATTAGTAGAACAATTGAAACAGCATGATGCTGCTATTCTTTATTATGAAAATCAAGGTAAAAAACTTTCAGAAGAAATTATAAAAACAGCCAATCGGTCATTTCAAGAAGGTGAAATTGATTTCTTTCAATATATACAAAGTATAGAAACAGCTAAAGATATGGAACTGGAATATTTAGATAATTTGAACACCTATAATCAAACAATTATCACTTTAAATTACTTAATTTTATAATATATAAAACCATGAAAAACATATATATAATTCTAATTGCTGGACTTTTAACGGCGTGCGGAAACACAGAATCAACGGAACAAGCAACGGAAACAGCCGTTTCTCATAATGATGAAATCCAAATTACAACCGCTCAATTTAATGGCGAAGGTATGGTTCTTGGAAATTTATCCGAACAAACTTTTGATGAAACTGTAACTGTAAACGGTATGATTGATGTGCCACCTCATAACAAATCGCGAATCACAACATATATGGGTGGTTATATTACCAAAACACCTTTATTGGTTGGCGATCGCGTGAGAAAAGGCCAATTATTAGTCACCCTTGAAAACACAGAATATGTAGAATTACAACAAGAATATTTGCAAGTTGCTGAACAGTTAGGATTTTTAAAAAATGAATATACACGTCAAAAAACCTTGTTTGATGAAGAGATAACGTCCGAAAAAAATTATCTAAAAGCGGAAAGCACCTACAAAAGTAGTTTGGCACATTCCAACGGATTGGCCAAGAAATTAGAAATGCTTAATTTGAATCCGAAAGCAATTTTGGAAGGTCGCATATCGACAACCATCAATATTTACGCACCTATTGAAGGTTCAGTTACGAAAGTAAATGTGAGTAATGGTATGTTTGTTTCCGCCAGTGATGAAATTATGGAAATTGTGGATGTAGACCATATTCATTTAGAACTTTCTGTATTTGAAAAAGATATTATGAAAATTAAAAAAGGTCAGAAAATAACCTTTACTATTCCAGAAGCGTCAAATAAAATCTATACTGCAGACGTGCATTTGGTAGGCACAACTATTAATGAAACCAGCAGACGTGTGCAAGTTCATGCGCATATTGATAACGAAGACACTAATTTTATAGTTGGCATGTTTGTAGAAGCGCAAATTCACGTAAATGAAGCAACTGCAATGGCATTACCTCAAGAGGCGGTTATGCAATCTGGCAATCAACACTATATTTTAGTCCTTAAGGAACAGAATGAAGCTGGTTATGTATTTCATAAAACTGCCGTTGAAGTTGGTAAGCAAACGGAGGAATATATAGAAATAATACAACCCGAAAAACTCACCAAAAGTAGCATAATAATTAAAGGAACTGCTATGTTATTGAGCGAAAGTGAAGGTGGTCACAATCATTAACCTATAAAATATGTCAGAAAATCATAAGCATTCCCATCTAATATTTGGCAAACGTACAGAATTGTACTTCTCAATTTTTTGCGGTGTTTTTTTAGTTACTGGTTATGCTTTAGATACATTAAGCAATTTATCTTCTGCGTTTGTTTTAGTCAGCTATATTATTTCCTATGGTTTTGGCATGTATTTTATAAGTATAGAAGCCTACCATAAATTAAAGCAAGGGTTATTTGAAATTGATTTTCTGATGATAGCAGCTGCTATTGGAGCCGCTTATATTGGAAGTTGGGCTGAAGGTTCACTTCTATTATTCTTATTTAGTTTAGGGCATGCGCTGGAGCATTATGCCATGAATAAAGCCGAAAAATCTATTAAAGCTCTAGGAAACTTATCAGCTAAAACAGCGTTATTGAAAAATGGAAATTCTTTGAAAGAAATTCCAGTGGAAGATTTAGAAATTGGTCATATTATTGTGGTACAACCGCATACTAAAATTGCAGCCGATGGTGTTGTAATTAAAGGTGTAAGTAGTGTAAACCAAGCGCCAATTACAGGTGAAAGTATACCTGTTGATAAAAGCCCGTTCCCTGAAAACCAAAAAACACCCAATTTCTCTGATATAGATAAAATGCACATCGTTTTTTCTGGAACCATAAATGGTGATAGCGCATTGGAAGTGCGTGTTCTAAAATTAACAAAAGATTCTACAGTTTCCCGACTCATTAGATTAGTTAATGATGTAGAAACGCAAAAATCGCCCACACAAAGACGTACAAAAAAATTCGAAAAAATATATGTGCCAATTATAATTCTAATCGTCACTATGTTATGTTTTGCTTTTTTGGTAATTAATGAACCTTTTGAAACCAGCTTGTACCGTGCCATTACGGTCTTGGTAGCTGCTAGTCCTTGTGCTTTAGCTATTTCAACACCAAGTGCTGTTTTAAGTGGTATTGCACGCGCTGCGCAACGCGGTGTTTTAATTAAAGGCAGTAAAGCATTGGAAGATTTGGGGAGCATTTCTACCATAGCTTTTGATAAAACTGGGACATTAACCGAAGGAAAACCGAGTTTAAAAAACGTAATTGCTTTTAATGATTTTGACAAAAAAGAACTGCTGCAATTGCTTTATGAAGTAGAGCGTTTGAGTAATCATCCATTAGCAAAAGCCATTGCAAAAGCCATAAAAGAACAAGAGCAATTAGAAGCTGCCAATTTAGCATCCAATATGAGTGCCATTCAAGGGAAAGGTATTGAAGCACTTTACAAGGATAAACCTGTTTATATAGGGAATATCCGATTGATGACTGATGAGAAATTTATAATTTCCGAAGGTGTTGAAACGCAATTTAACCAGCAATTGGAAGCTGGCGAGACCGTTATGCTTGTTGGGTATCAAAATCAGATAATTGGTTTGGTAAGTGTTATGGATGTTCCAAGAAAAACAGCTGCTAAGACCTTATTACGACTCAAAAAAATTGGTATTAAAAACATGATTATGCTTACAGGCGATCATGAAAGCGTTGGGAAGGCTATAGCCAAACAAATTGGCTTGACTGAAAGTCGCGGTAATTTATTGCCAGAAGATAAAGTAGATGCAATGCGTTTATTAATAGAGCGCGATGGCAAAGTTGCCATGGTTGGCGATGGCGTAAACGATGCACCAGCCATGGCATTGAGCACAGTTAGTATTGCTATGGGAGCAGCTGGAAGCGATGTGGCGTTAGAAACGGCTGATGTAGCTTTAATGTCTGATAAATTAGAAATGTTACCCTTTGCTATTGGCTTAAGTCGCGCTTCCAAACGTATTATAAACCAAAATATTTTTATCAGTTTGGGTGTTGTTGCTATCTTGGTTCCTGTAACTATATTTGGCTTAACCAATATTGGACTTGCCGTATTATTCCATGAAGGCTCTACCGTTGTGGTTGTTTTAAACGCGTTGCGTTTGCTTAGTTATAAAGAAGATTAAATTGTTTCGCATCTCTTAAAACACTTAAATAATGCGACTATCTTACTCTGTAAAACGAGTAAATAAGGAACTAGTTATTTGCGTAAATTTTAATTCTAAAATCACACAACCTGTTTAGGAGCTAGACGATTGCCATATGCTATCCTTTAAAATTGCACAAATTAATTGAACATGTTTTTAAACACTCTTGTGTTTAAAAAAACAAAATAGCCTCTAACACTAATAACCCATAGAAATTTAGGTTAAAATCCAATTTACAGTCATCATTATTTTTTCTAAATCTATCGGTTTATTATAATAACCTTTTATACATTCGAACGATTTAGAAGCTGCATAATCTTCAGGGTTTAGAGAAGATGTTACAACAAAAACATTAAGGTGATTTAGTAATTCAACACGCTCTTGTTTTAGCTTTTCAAGGAAAGCGAATCCATTTAATTCCGGCATATTAATATCTAAAAATATAATATCTGGTATATTTTCTAAACTTAAATTCTTCAAAAAATGCAGAGCTCTTAATGGAGACTCAAAAGATTTGATGGACTTACTTAACTCAAATTTTTCAATTTGTTTTCTATGAATAAAATTGAAAACGTGGTCGTCATCAATTAACATAAAGGATAATTCATTTTTCATAACTAAATTTTTAAATTGGGGATTTTTATTGTGAATTTTGTTCCAATATTTATAATAGATTCCACAGCTATAGAGCCATTTAGCTTCTCAACCATTTCTTTGACAATAAACAGGCCTAAACCCGTGCCTTTAGATTTTGTAGTACCTCTAAAGAACATATTAAATATTTTATCAATAGACTCTTTAGGTATACCTGAACCATTATCACTTATAATAATAATGTAATTTGCTCCCTGTTCTTCAATATTAAACTTTACCACAGGATTAGCAACGTAAGGACTATGATATTTTACCGCATTACTTAACAGGTTTTTTAATACTGTTTCAATTCTTGTTTTATCCGTATTAATAAACTCTATATCATTAAAGTTGGTATCAAATTGAATGGATGTGTTAACAAATTTGAGATCTTTACAAATATTGTGAACTATGGTTTTTATATTTAATGGGTGTATATCCAAATCCAGTCTTGAATTTCTAGAGTAGTTAAGGATCTCTTGTATGGTATTATCTAATCTGTTAGCACTTTGATCTATCAAGTTAATAAACTCTAAATTCTGCTCACCAATATCGCTTGCCGTATTGATTTTAATTAAATCAATAAGACCAATAATAGACAATAAAGGCGTTCTTAAATCATGCGAAACCCTATAGACGAAAGTATCTAATTCGTGATTTATTTTTTTTAAATCCTTGTTCGCATTATTCAGGTTTTGTTCTGTTTTCTTTTTATTTGTGATATCTAAATGAATACCAATGGACCCTATTACATTGCCATCTATATCATAATTAGGGGCTCCACTTATTAACCAAGTTCTTTCATCGCCTTCTTTATTGTTAACAGTAAGTTCATAAACAGATGAAATATTCCGACTTCTTTCTGCTATAGTCCCTTTCATTTTTTTATGATCCTCTTCTTTTAAAAGGACATCACTAGCTAATTTGCCAATTAACTCTTCTTCTTGATAACCGGACATTTCAGAAAAACTTGGATTAGACATTAAAATACGGTCGTGATTATCAACTTCTAAAAGACCTAATTTCATGTTCGCAATGATGCTTCTATACTTATCTTTTTGATATTTTAAGTTAATTTCATAGATTCTTTGTTTGAAGACAGAATGTATTTGTCCGGAAAAATTGTCTAATAAAATTAATTGCTCGGGATTTAATTTATTATAATTAAAGGCATGTTTTTTTGATACTAAACCAATAATAACAAAATTATACTGATCTTTATTAGATGTGAATTTCCGGTATAAAACACTTTCAAACTTATTTAAATACGTATTGGAACGAATTAGGGATTGATTTAAATAAACAGGCTTTTTACTGTTTTTGTTTGAAACACTTTTTAGGATACTTTCGTATAGATGGTTTATATCATATTTATCTGTATCAATACCTTCACTCGAGACAGATGTTATATCGTGTTTTTTTAAAATAACTAAAGCGCTTTCAAATTGGAATACATCTATAAAGCCCTCTGCTATAATATTACCAAAATCTTGTAGAGAGCTTGTTTCAACCATCATTTTAACATAACGGTTAATTTTTTTATATACCTCTAATTGTCTGTCTATTTTGTCATTAGCACTTATGAGCTTTTGTTGAATAATGGTGTAATTGTGTAGCCTTTTCTTGAGAATGTTATTTTCTGCAAGCAAAGCTTTACTATCCATCATGGTGTCTTCAACTTTTATTTTCATAGCTACATAACAATAACAGTTACTATTTATTTCCGTGACCTGGTTATAACATATAATGCTGTTGTATAATTATGGTACCGATTTTGACCACCTAAACGTGCAAATTCGCCAAAACCATACATACCCAACCATGGTGGACAAAGTCCGTTCCTGTAGAAAGGATTTTGCATTTTAGCTACCAATTCCTCCTTAAAAACTTTGTTAAACAAGAAACGTCCTCTTGCCAAACAATCTGCATGGAAAACGGACACAATTTCATCATCCCCTATATCTTGCAACATATTGGTAGTCATTCTTTCCATTTCATCAAAAATCAGATTTTCATCCCTTACTGTTATCCAAAGTTTTGTGTTAACCGGACATGAAGTTGTATAATACATATCATCACCGTCATGCTTGGTAACCACTCTTAAAATATGGCTGTTTCCATACTCTTGAGCCAAATCAACACTCAATTCCTCCCCTAATGCGCCAATTGGTATGGTGTCGCCACATGAGGCCTGACTATCCAGACCCAAGACTCTGGTATATTCCTGCCATGCAGGTTTGTTGTTAAACTCATGTATAATATGTCCTGTTGATTTAGTAACCACTAAAGGATCTCCATGAGCAACAAAACCATGAGTTGCTCTAGTATGAACTTTTAGTGAGGAATCCGAAAACCCAATAGCGTAAGCACCATTTTCATAAACGTTATTATTAACAGCTTGATAGCTTATAACGCCCTTCATATTATCAGATGAAGTTGCTCCAAATAAAGTAACATCTTCACCAAACACACTCTCAAAAGCATTTATTACATCTGAATTATTAATATCTATACCAGATGCTAAAAAGTAGATCATATTTATACCATCTTTCTGGCTTTTAAGCGACTTGGCTAATTCAACACTTTTTTCGTAGGAATTAACACCAAAAATACCATCCACCTCAGCAAGTGCATAATCTTTGCCTTTTACAGCCATCAAACCCATATCTTTCATAGATTCGCTAACACCTTCTTTGCCTATAATACCACAACAAGATGCTGCAACAACATCGGCATTTGGATATAAAGATTTGGTTTCTGATAATATATCATTAAAATCATGACCTATGGACGCATTGAAAATTAACAGGTCCACATTGTTCTTGTTTGAGTCGCCTAAAGCGATCTCTAAACACTCATTTACGCATCTTTTGGTATTAACGACTCTTGCAGAGGATGAAAAAAATTCTAACATATATAAGGTTTAGATTGAACATCAGGGCTTTATGAATTAAAAAAATATTCACACTTATTTTATAATGTAAAAAAAAATAAAACAAAAACAACGTAAAACTTAAAGAAAAGTCGGTTTTTCTGTTAAAAAACTAAAAATCAAATAATTACAACAGACTTTAACCTACACATGAAAACAGACCTAAAAAATAGGAAAAAAGCCCCCTTACACAAAAAACAGCCACAAATATATTTTAACAAATCGTGTAAATATTAAAAATTGACTAACAAATATTTACAAAATCACAAAACAAACAAATTTCCTATTTAATTCATAAAACATTTTATTGTTGACATAAAAAAAAGCATCTATTAATTAGATGCTTTTGCTGCATATACTTTATTTATTGTAAGGATTAAATTATAATAGAAAATAGACCGTTTGGATCATATCTATACTTAAAAAAATCTGACTACATTTTCATTAACCACTCTTTAACGTCTACTTCTTTTTTAATAATATCGCGTAAATCAGAAATCCTAACACGACTTTGCTCCATAGAATCCCGATGACGAATGGTTACCGTTTGGTCTTCCAACGTATCATGATCCACTGTAATACAAAATGGTGTTCCGTTAGCATCTTGACGTCTGTAACGTCTTCCTACTGCATCTTTTTCATCATAATCCATATTGAAATCCCATTTCAAATCATCAAAAATTTGACGTGCAATTTCTGGCAAACCATCCTTTTTAACCAACGGCAAAATAGCAGCTTTAACAGGCGCTAAAACAGCTGGTAATTTTAAAACGGTTCTGGTTGTGTTGTTGTCTAGCTCTTCTTCTTCCAACGCATTGGAGAAAACCGCTAAAAACATACGATCTAAACCGATGGATGTTTCTAAAACATACGGTGTATAACTGGCATTATCTTCATGGTCAAAATACTGTAATTTTTTACCTGAAAATTCTTCGTGTTGTTTTAAATCGAAATCAGTACGTGAATGAATCCCTTCTAATTCTTTAAATCCGAACGGGAATTTAAATTCAATATCGGTTGCAGCATCTGCATAATGCGCTAATTTTTCATGGTCATGAAAACGGTAATTATCTGTTCCCATACCTAATGATAAATGCCATTTCATGCGTGTTTCTTTCCAATACTCAAACCATTCCATCTGTGTTCCTGGTTTGATAAAAAATTGCATTTCCATTTGTTCAAACTCACGCATTCTAAAAATAAACTGTCTTGCAACAATTTCATTTCTAAAGGCTTTTCCGGTTTGGGCAATTCCAAACGGAATTTTCATACGTCCCGATTTTTGAACATTCAAAAAGTTAACAAAAATACCTTGCGCTGTTTCTGGACGTAAATATAAATCTATAGCATGTTCAGCAGAAGCACCAATTTTGGTTCCAAACATGAGGTTAAATTGCTTGACTTCTGTCCAGTTTCTAGAACCTGTAAGTGGATCTGCAATTTCTAATTCTTCAATCAAGGCTTTGACATCTAATAAATCTTCAGCTTGTAAAGATTGCCCCATTCTGGTTAAAATGGTTTGAATTTTTTCAAAATAACCAACTACACGTGGATTGGTACTTATAAATTCTTCTTTATTAAAAGCATCACCAAAGCGTTTTTCTGCTTTTGCAACTTCTTTATCAATTTTTGCTTCTATTTTTGCGCAATAATCTTCTATTAAAACATCAGCACGATAGCGTTTTTTAGAATCCTTATTATCAATTAACGGATCGTTAAACGCATCTACGTGTCCAGAAGCCTTCCAAGTGGTTGGATGCATAAAAATAGCCGCATCAATACCAACTATGTTTTCGTGCATTTGCACCATGGCTTTCCACCAGTAATCGCGAATGTTCTTTTTTAGTTCTGCGCCATTTTGTGCGTAATCATATACTGCACTTAATCCATCGTAGATTTCACTACTTTGGAATACGTAACCATACTCTTTTGCATGAGAGATTACTTTTTTAAATTGATCGTCGTTGTTTGCCATAGTGCAAAAATAAAAAACCGCTTCAACTAAATGAGCGGTTTTAAGAAAAATATAATGGGTTAATTAATTTAGTTCGATTTTTGAAGATCCAAGCAACTTATTATTATGAAAAATGGCTATTACATACTCGCCTTTTTTAAGTGGCTTATCATTTTCTAAATTTATTTTAGTACAAACTGCTATGTTATCGTTTTTATAATTGAAAGCTGTTTTTCCACTGTAAGATAAAAGTTCTTGACCAAATTCTAGCAAGCCACGATTGGAAATAATGGTATTATCTGGACCTATAATTTGTACATAAATATCTTTACTACCTTGCGTAGCAAATTCATTTTTTAATACGGTAAAACAGACTTCAAGATTATCAATTTTTCCTGCTTTTGTAGTTTCTACATCGTATTCGGAACTACTAGTAATCATTGCTTTAACTTCAATATTTTCAAGCGCCAGAGCTGAAATATCATCAATAAAAGCTGAAAGCTGTAAATTTTCTTCTTTAAGTTTGGCTAATGCTATTTGGTTGGATTCAAACTTTAGTTTATTGGCTAAAGTTTCTTCTTTTAAAGCATCGTTTCTTTCTAAAGTATTAGCAATTCTCGTAAACAGATTTCTGCGCTCATTAAGCAACGCAGTAATATTTTCTTTATACTTTGAAATTAAAGGATAATCTGTTTTTACCAAGCTTAATGAATCCAAAAGAGAATTCAATTTAGATTTTGATTGCTGTAACTGTATGCTTAATTCTTGATTATCAACACGTATATTGTCATAGAATGTTATCATATTAGATAACTCATTTTGGACAAGTTTTACTTCTTGCTCCATTAATTTCTCCTGACTTTTAATCGTGTTGTAACTAGCTAAACTATATGACCCTAATACAACAATGGCTATTACCAATGATCCAATAATTAATTTGTAGTTAAATAATTGAGGGTTAACTATCATCTTAATTAATTTATAGGAACAAATCTAAAATTAAAGATTACAAATCAACTTTTTAATCGATAAAAAGAAAAAAAACTTGTTAAAGTTCTTGTTTAAATAACAAATTGTTGTGTCTTGATAAAAAGTTATAATATCTTTAGAATTAAATTACTGGTTTGTTTCAAACTCTACTCACTTTATTCTTTCCCAAAGTTTGTTATAGTTGCAATGGTTTTTTGCACGACAATGAACAGTATGCTTGTACAAGTTGCAGACATGATTTTCCTGTAACTAATTTTCATTTTAATAAAGATGAAACAGTTAAAAACGTTTTTTATGGTCGCTTACCAATTGAATCCGCTACAGCCCTTTTACGTTTTGAAAAAAAAGGTATTACTCAAAACTTACTCCACAACTTAAAATACAAAGGTTTCGAAGAAATAGGTATCTTTTTAGGTAGATGGCTTGGTGGTGAACTTCAAAATATTCCTGAATACCAACATATTGACGTTGTAATTCCTGTTCCACTTCATAAAAACAAATTACGAAAACGCGGATATAATCAGGTTACAAAATTTGGTCAAGAATTAGCTAAAAGTCTGAATGCTGAATATATGGATGATGTATTGATAAAGGTAAGTAACACAAGTTCTCAAGTTACAAAAAACAGATTAACACGTTGGTTGAGTAATGTAACGATTTTTAAAGTCATTAATTCAGATAAAATTCAAAACAAACACATTCTTTTGGTGGATGATATTATAACTACAGGTGCAACCATGGAAGCTTGTGGGACTGTTTTACTTAAAAACAATCACGTTAAAATTAGCATTGCCACTATGGCAATAGCATAAAGGATGTTTCGTTAATGATAAATATGTTGTTTATTTGCAAAAAAAGAAAAGTCGGTATGCGTCAAGCGTTTTCTAATATATTCCTAGTCATTCTAATAGCATTATTAATTGCAAGTTGTGCCAACAGAGGCAGACCAAGTGGTGGCATTAAGGATATTATACCTCCAAAAATTACCAAATCTGAACCTGAAAATTATAGCACGAATTTTACAGGAAATGAAATAAAAATTTATTTTGATGAGTATATCAAGATTAACAATGTTTCCAAGCAACTAATTATATCGCCTCCAATGGATCCTGCACCAGATATAATTCCGCTTTCTAGTGCTAGCAAGTATATAAAGATTAAAATTAAAGACACTTTAGCGCCCAATACAACATACGCTTTTAACTTTGGGAATAGTATTGTGGATAATAATGAAGAAAATCCATATCCATTTTATAAATATGTGTTTTCAACTGGTAATTATATCGATTCGCTTTCTATAAAAGGAATTATTGTGGATGCCACTTTACGTAAACCAGAAGATTTTGTTTCCGTCATGCTATACGAAGCAGATTCTACGTTTACTGATTCCATTATTTTTAAAAAAAAACCAAAATACGTCACCAATACACTTGATAGTACTACCACTTTTTCTTTAGAAAACTTAAAGGCTGGAAAATACAAATTGATCGCGTTAAAAGACAATAATCAAGATTACAAGTTCCAGCCACATACTGACAAAATAGCCTTTCATGAAGGTTTTATAGACGTTCCGGTAGACACAACTACAACTTTTCTTTTAAAATTATTTTCAGAAGATTTAGAACCCAAAATTACTAGACCTCGTTTGATTTCTGGCGAAAAAATTGTTTTCCCTTTTGAAGGTGATCATAAAAACTTTCAAATTGCTATAACAGAAACGGTTCCTGAAAATTTTGAATATCGTGTAACCAAAGATGCTAAAACAGATTCATTGTATTATTGGTACAAACCACGTTTGGAATTAGACTCATTACAATTTCAAGTAACAAACAAAAATTACAATAAAAACTTTAACGTAAAATTAAGCGAACAAAAACGGGACACCATGATTGTTAAGGTGGAACCAAATGGTCTTTTAGATTTTAATGAGGACTTTAAAATAACCAATACCGTTCCTTTTACACGTTTCAAAAAAAAGAACGTAACTATATTAGATAAAGATTCTGTGGCAGTAGATTTTAGAGTGAAGCTAGATTCTTTATCAAACACCTACACATTAAAATTCGATAAAAAGGAAAGTGAAACCTATAGAATTCAGATGTTACCAGAAGCTTTAACCGACTTTTTCGATAATAAAAACGATACACTTAATTACCAATTAACAACGAAAACCTATTCAGATTATGGTGATATTCGTGTTGTGCTAAAAAATGCAACTTATCCAGTTATTACTCAAATTACCGATGACAAAGGTGACGTTATTGCTGAACAATACAGTAGTAAAGCCGAACCTATAGATTTTAGGCATTTTAAACCTGGTATTTTTTACTTACGTGTGATTTTTGACACCAACAAAAATAAAAAATACGATACTGGAAATTATCTTAAAAATCAACAACCAGAGCGCGTTAGCTATTATAAAGACAAGTTAGAAATTCGCTCTAATTTTGACCAAATTTACGAGTTTACATTATTTTAAACTGGTCGCGATCATTTAAGAATTTTAATTTTTCTCGATATCTTGAAATATGCGTTTTATCTAGCGAAACCAATTCAATATGATCCTTGTTTGGCCTAACAGGTGTAATATTATTCCCTAGCACATCATACACTGCCGAATGTCCAGAATATTCATTATGAGCGTCATCTTCTCCAATTCTATTTACTCCAATACAGTAACACATGTTTTCAATTGCACGTGCTTTTAACAAGGCATCCCATGCTGCAATACGCGGTTTTGGCCAGTTAGCCACATAAATTAGTGCATCATAATCTGTGGTGTTTCTTGCCCAAACTGGGAAGCGTAAATCATAGCAAATTTGCAGGCAAATAGCCCAATCTTTATAGGTAACAATTACTTGCTCTTGTCCAGATGTAAACACCTTATCCTCTCCTGCTAATGAAAACGCATGGCGTTTGTTGTAGGTTTTATGCGTGCCATCTGGAAAGGCAAAAACCATTCTATTATAAAACTGTCCGTTTTCTTCAATAATAAGACTTCCAGTAATGGCTGCATCAGTTTCCAAAGCTCGTTTTTTCATCCAAGTAACGGATTTCCCATCCATAGTTTCTGCAACAGCTTTCGCATTCATAGTAAAACCTGTTGTAAACATTTCGGGCAACACAATTAAATCCACAGGCTGTTTAATTCCTTGAATTTTTGCCTTAAAATGCTTTCTATTTGCTTTGGGATCTTCCCAAATTAAAAGAGTTTGAATTATGGCGACGTGCAATGGTTGTTTCATAGGATATAAATATCTATAAATTATTTAAAATATCAGCCGCTTTTTTAAGCGTTTCATTGGTCTTTGCAAAACAAAATCGTAAGACCTGATCATCTTTATTATCTAAATTAAAAACAGACAATGGAATAGACGCTAAACCATTCACAATTGTTAAACGTTTTGCAAAATCCACATCGTATTCATCTGTTAATTCTGAATAACCCAACACCTGAAAATAGGTTCCTTGACTTGGTTTAAACGTAAATTTAGAATCTTTTATGAGATTTAAAAAATAATCCCGCTTTTCTTGATAGAAGTCCGCTAAACCTAGATAATGACTTGGCGCTTTTAAATAGTCGGCTAATCCTTTTTGCATAGCACTATTTACAGAAAACACATTAAATTGGTGTAATTTCTGAAATTCAGACATCAGGTCTTTTGGTGCGCAGCAGTAACCCATTTTCCAACCTGTATTATGAAACGTTTTCCCAAAAGATGCCACAATAAAACTACGCTGCTTTAAATCTGCAAATAAACACGCACTTTGGTGTTTTTGTTCATCAAAAATCATGTGTTCATAAACCTCATCGCTTAAAACGATAATATCGGTTCCTTCGGTTAATGCTTGTAGTTTCAGCATATCGTATTCTGATAAAACCGTTCCGCTCGGATTATGTGGTGTGTTGATGATTATCATTTTCGTTTTACTGGAAATTTGCACGTTCACTTCATCCCAATTTATTGAATAATCCGGCGCTTCCAATTGAATTGCCATAGGTTTTCCACCATTAATTTTAATTGCAGGTTCGTAACAATCGTAAGCAGGTTTAAAAATAATAACCTCATCATCTGCATGAATAAAAGCAGAGATAATGGTGTAAATAGCTTGAGTAGCTCCAGCTGTAATGGTAATTTCTGATTCTGGGTTGTAACTGGTGTTGTAGAGTAATTCGAATTTTTTCGAAATAGACTCTCGTAATTCCATATTTCCTGCCATTGGTGCATATTGGTTAAAACCAGAATTCATAGCCTGACTCACTAAATCAATCAACTTTTGATCGCTTTTAAAGTTTGGAAACCCTTGCGATAAATTTATAGCGTTATGTTTGTGAGCCAAAGCACTCATTACTGAAAAAATACTAGTTTCAACCTGTGGTAATTTGGAAATATGTCTCATACTTGTAAAGGTAATACGTTATGGTTTACTTTTCGATACATTTTTTTTCGATTCTTAAAAAATAGGCATCATGACTACAAAATATCATCAACTATTAAAACAGAAGTAAAATAAGTAACAATAACTTTTTTATATTTACGGGAATAAAATAATAGACCATGAAATTAATTAGATTATTAGTACTCTTTATTGTTTTTCAAGCATCTGCACAGCAAGGTGGTATGTGGATTCCTTCGCTTTTAGAAGGGATGAATGAAAACGAAATGACCGCTTTAGGTAGCAAACTATCTGCTAAAGACATTTACGACGTTAACAATTCCAGTCTTAAAGATGCCATTGGGCATTTTAATGGTGGTTGCACCAGCGAGATTATTTCAGATAAAGGTTTGGTGCTTACCAATCACCATTGTGGATTTGGACAAATCCAATCGCATTCCTCTTTAGAAAACGATTATTTAAAAGATGGTTTTTGGGCCATGAATTTAGAAGACGAATTACCAAATGACGGTCTCTACATAGAATTTATTGTGCGTATTGAAGACGTTACAACACAAGCTTTAGCCGGTGTAACAGATACCATGACTGAAAGAGAGAAACAGTCGGCTATTGATAAAAACACCAACACACTTCAAACTCAAGTGACTAAAGAAGCTTGGCAAGACACCAAAGTGAAGTCCTTTTTTAAAGGCAATCAGTATTTCTTATTCGTAACAGAACGTTTTGAAGACATTCGTCTAGTTGGTGCACCACCAACCAGTATTGGTAAATTTGGTAGCGACACAGACAACTGGGTATTCCCAAGACATACAGGCGATTTTTCTATGTTTCGTATTTATGCAAACAAAGATAATAAGCCAGCAAAATATAGTAAAGACAATGTGCCTTACACGCCAAAACACTATTTACCAATTTCTTTAGATGGTGTTGAAGAAGGCGATTTTACTATGGTTTTTGGTTTTCCAGGAACAACAGACGAGTATTTACCAGCCGTTGCTATTGAGCATATAACACAAGAATTTAATCCGAGTAATATTGCTATTCGTGAAGCTGCCTTAAAAGTCATTGATGCAGAAATGAAGGTAAATGATGATGTTCGTATTAAATATGCATCTAAACAAGCAGGAATTGCTAATGCTTGGAAAAAATGGATTGGCGAAAATTTAGGTATTAAAAAGAGTAATGCTGTTGCTCAACGTCGTGCTTTTGAATCCACGTTTACCAAAGCCTTAAAAGAAAAAGGCCTAGAAGATAAATATGGTCACATACTTCCAGAATTTGACACATTATACAAAGATTTTGCTGCCACAAATATTAAACGCAGAAATTTTATTGAAGTCTTTTTAATTACCAATGAGCTCATGACTATGACGTTTAGAGCCTATCAAGTAGAACAAGCTTTACAACGTGATCCTGAAAGTATGGATAAAAATCGTGCTTCTATTACAAGTGTTTTAGAAGGGATTCATAAAAATTATGATGTAAAAGTAGATAGAGGTGTTTTTGAAAACGTGATGCCTTTTTACACAGATAATGTAAACGCCTCAATTTATGATACTACGGCATTTACTAATTTAGAGTCAGCTTTAGCCTTATTTGAAGGCTCTGCAGATGTTGTAATTAAGAAGTTAAATAATGATGCAGCTTACAGCTATGCAAAACCGTTTATTGAAGAATTCTACACCAAATTAAATCCGGAATTTCAACAAAAAAATGAACCCATTACAGCTCTTCAAACGGAATATATGACAGCCCTTATGGAAGCACTACCAAACGAGCGTTACTTTCCAGATGCTAACAGCACGCTGCGTGTTACTTATGGTCAAGTTCGTGGTTACGCACCAAGAGATGCCGTGTATTACAATCCTGTAAGTTATTTAGATGGTGTTATTGAAAAATACGTTCCTGGCGATTATGAGTTTGATGTACCACAAAAATTAATCGACCTATACGAAGCTAAAGATTATGGTCAATATGCAGATGCCAACGGAAAAGTTCCCGTTTGCTTTTTGGGAACCAACCACACAACAGGTGGAAATTCAGGAAGTCCTGCTATTGATGCACACGGAAATCTAGTGGGTTTAAATTTTGATCGCGTTTGGGAAGGCACCATGAGTGATATGAATTATGATCCAGAAATTTGTAGAAATATCATGGTAGATTTACGCTACGTATTGTTCATCGTTGATAAATATGCAGGTGCTTCACACCTTATTGACGAAATGACGTTGGTTCACCCAAAAAATGAAACAAGCAAATCTAAAAACAAGAAGAAAGTTAAGAATTAATTTTAGTTTTTAACCAAAACAGTAAAGCCTCACAATCCTGACATAATGGATTTGTGAGGCTTTTTTAACACATATTAAAAAATCAAACTCCAATTTTATCCTTACATTTGATCTTCAAATACTTACAAATATGAAACATATATTCACCAGTATGGCCATGATTTTCGGATTTCAAATACTGATGTCGCAAACCATAAACCAACAAGTGAAAGATGAAGACGGCAAAGACATGCTTGTCGGAACTATTAATAAAGCTGGTTTAACACAAGTACCTTTTGGCGAATGGTTTAATAAAAATCACGATGCGTATGCCGTAAATGACAAAATTGTAAAACAGCTAAAAGACTCCTTAAATCAGTATACTATTAAAGCTTTTTTAGGAACTTGGTGTGGCGATAGCAAACGCGAAGTTCCTCAATTTTATAGTGTTTTAGAATTAGCTAATTTTCCTATGAATCAATTAGAGGTAATTGCTTTAGATCATTCTGACACAGCTTATAAACAAGGTCCAAATGGAGAAGAAAAAGGCATGAATATTCATAGAGTACCAACGTTTATTTTTTATAAAAATGGTGAGGAAGTCAATCGGATTGTGGAATTCCCAAAAGAGACTTTAGAACGTGATATGCTAAAAATTGTAAACCATGAGAATTACCTTCCCAGCTATTATGTTGCCAATACACTTTACAACTTTATAGAAAAAAATAGTTTAGAAGACCTTAAAAAAAGCGAATTGAGTTTTCTTGCTACTTTTTTAGAATACTCGGAAGGCAGTAAAGAATTGAATACGCTTGGGAATATATATTATTATGATAAACAATTTGATAAAGCTGCTTATGTTTTTGATTTAAATAGCAAATTATTTCCAAATCGGCATATTGTTTACACCAGTTTAGGGAAACTACAATTTGAAACCAAAAATTATTCTGAAGCTTTAAAAAACTATTATCAGTCCTTAAGTTTGTATCCTGATGATGCAAATGCTTTGGAAATGATTGAGAAGATTAAAGCCGCTAATACTAAAGACCATGACTGATTTGCTTCTCGATACATCCCGATTTACAATCGGGACACTCGAAGTGACGCAAAAATCAAGTTTACTACATACTAAAATAAATAGACCTGACAGGTTTTTAAAAACCTGTTAGGTCTATCACTTTATATAATCTCCATTTTCTTCAATAAGAAACTCGCATTCATATTTTGACAAATGCCTTTTTTGAATTTATAGTCAAAAAAGAGTTCGTCATTACTAATTTGTGCATCGAAATAATAGTTTTTTACAGGCTCTAATTGCGTTTCTATTTCGCATAAACTTAAATCATGCGTCGCAATAATGCCTGTGGCATGGGATGCGACCAATTTTTCAACAAACTTTTTGGAACCAATGGCTTTATCGGTGGAATTGGTGCCTTTTAAAATTTCATCCAGAATAATAAAGTAGGGTTCGATTTGAATCGCGTCTACGATAAATTTTAAACGCGTTAATTCCGAAAAGAAATAACTACTATCATCGGTTAGCGAATCGCTGGTACGCATGCTTGTAATTAGTTTAATGGGTAGGTAGTTACTAGTAGTTGCACAAACTGGTAACCCAACATTTGCCATAACAATATGTAAAGAAACGGTTCGTAAAAACGTGCTTTTTCCAGCCATATTAGCACCAGTTACAATAAAAAACTCCTGATTATTGATGGTTAAATCGCTAGCCACACGTTTTTTAGCGTCTAATAACGGATGTCCCAAATGTTCAGAATTAATAGTTGTTTGTGTTGTTACAATAGTTGGAAATACATAATCTGGATGATTAAAGGCATAATTTCCTAAACTGTTATAGGCATCAAAAAAGGATACAACTTCAAACCAATGCGAAACCGTTTCGTGGTATTGCGCAATCCACTGCTCTACTTTATAACTATTTTTTAAATCGATAAGAAAAAAGCCATTTCCTAAAATAGCCGAAATCAAATTGTTTCTATTGTCTAAGGCATCTAAATGTTTAGAAAACTTGGCGAAAATTTCCGATGCTTTTTGATGTTTTAATTGAATTTGATTTTGCTTTTCTTTTAGTTCACTGGATGAAAATGTTTCCTGTTCAATCTGATCTAAAAGCGTGGCATATTGTCTAAAGGTGTCTTTTACTTTATCCGTATTACTAGAAAAGTGATTTATCTTTTTCAAATAGACACCAGTAATTAATAATCCTAAAACTAACCAACCTAAAACTAGTATAGATGGAATAATTTCCAGGGTAGATAATGCAACAACCAATACAGAAACTAGACTAAAAACAATTGGCAACCAACTCATGACTTTTGGTAAAAACAACTTATGACTTTTAAGCCAATCTATAATTTTTACAGCAGGTGTTTCTACATGAATCAAAGATGCCACAGCAGAAAAATGCTGTCGCCAATCTGGTTTACTAGCTAATTCTTTAATCACTTCTTGTCGCGACTCAACGTTCGTAATATCATTGGCATTTAATGCATTTGCCAATGTTTTGGTTCCTTCGTTTATGGACGTTCTATTTATAAATTGAAAGAAAGATCCTTTGCCAAATAAATCAATATCTAAACTATAAAAATGGGTTGGGTTTTGAAATTCTAAACCCGTTGGTCGTTCATGAAAATCACCAGAATCAATAGCCAATTCATCTTCATTAATGGCAACGAGAGCTTTATGAAGATTCCGTTGGTATTTAATATCAGTATATTTAGAGATAGTAAAAATAAACAGAGCCGTTCCAAAAATTCCAACTCCTGTTGCCACTTGCCAATTTTGAAACGTAACATAAATAGCTATTGCAGTTCCTACAAAAATACCAAGACGCAACATGCTAAATGTAAAAAGCTTTTTATTAAAAACTTTTACTGCGGTTTGGTGGTTTTCTAATTGATTTTGGTAATAGGTATTTGGTTCGTGTTTCATGAAAGATTTTTAAACTATTAGAATGTTAATGCATCTATTTGATGAAACATACTAATAATACTGTTTACAGCATTTTTATAAAATTCTGGATGAATATTTTCATAATCGTCCGTAGGTTGGTGATAATCCTCATGATCTTCAACACCAAAATATAAAAATGGAATATTCTTCATATGAAAAGGTGCATGATCTGACGAAAACATCCAGCTCTGTTTCCCATCAGTTCCATCATGTCCAGCAATAATGGTGATATCTTCAGATTTTTCTAGATTTTTATAGATGGTTTCCAATTGCGGATTACTTTTAATTCCCGTAACGTATAATTCTTTATTCTCATTCCTAGAAACCATATCCATATTAACATTAAGAATAATAGACTTTAAGGGCACAATTGTATTATTGATAAAAAATTTAGAGCCTTGAAGACCTAATTCTTCGGCATCAAAAAAGGCTAAAATCACCGAGTGTTTTGGTGGATTTTTCTGAAAAAATTCGGCAAAAGCAAATAATGCACTCACTCCAGAAGCATCATCATCAGCTCCATTATAAATTTGATCATTTTTTATTCCTTCATGATCATAGTGCGCACTTATTACCATATATTCTTCAGGATATTCAGTTCCTTTTATTGAAGCTAGAATATTAACGCCATTATAGGATTCATTTCTACTACTGAAAGTAAAAGGCTGTTCAAAATTATCCACTAAAGGTGCCACTTGAAGCATTTTTAGTTGTTTAATAATATAGTTTTTGGCTTTTTCAGCACCAGGTGTTCCTGTTCGCCTTCCTTCGTAAGCATCGGATGCTAATTCCTTAACATGATTGAGCAAGTTTTCAGAATTAAAACTATAGGTGTTTTTTACTTGTCCAAAGGAAAGACAAGAGAACAGCATAATAAAAGCTGTTGACAGAATAAAATTAGTGCTTTTCATTATTATAGATTATGAACATAAAGAAACAAAAAAATCCCAAGCTAACACTTGGGATTTTTATAGATTTATTAAAATATTTTTATCCTTTTAAACTTGCTTTTAAATACTCACGATTCATACGTGCAATATTTTCTAAAGAAATTCCTTTAGGACATTCCACTTCGCAAGCTCCAGTATTGGTACAGTTACCAAAACCTTCTTCATCCATTTGTTTAACCATGTTTAAAACACGGTCTGTTGCTTCAATTTTACCTTGAGGCAATAAGGCAAATTGTGATACTTTAGCACCAACAAATAACATAGCTGATGAGTTTTTACAACTTGCTACACAAGCACCACAACCAATACAAGTTGCTGCACTAAAGGCATCGTCTGCATCGTGTTTGTTAACTGGAATAGCATTAGCATCGATAGTATTTCCTGAAGTATTTACCGAAATAAATCCACCTGCATGTTGAATACGATCGAAAGCACTTCTGTCTACAACTAAATCTTTAATTACTGGGAAAGCAGTTGCTCTAAATGGCTCGATAACAATCGTATCACCATCTTTGAACATACGCATGTGTAATTGGCAGGTTGTAACACCTCGATCTGGACCATGAGCTTCACCATTAATATATAGGGAGCACATACCACAAATTCCTTCACGACAATCGTGATCAAATTCTACAGGTTCGTCACCTTTATTAATTAAACCTTCGTTTAATACGTCCAACATTTCTAGGAAAGACATATCTGGCGAAACATCACTTATTGGATAATTAACCAATTTTCCTTTATCGTTAGCGTTTTTCTGACGCCATATTTTTAACGTTAAATTCATAGCTTTCCTTCTTATTTATAACTTCTTTCTTTAACTTCAATGTTTTCGTAAACCAAGTCTTCCTTGTGTAAAACAGCATCTTTTGGTTCACCTTTAAATTCCCAAGCCGATACGTATTGAAATTCCTTTCTACGTTTAGCTTCACCTTCGGGTGTTTGATGTTCTTCTCTAAAATGACCACCTGCAGATTCTTCTCGTAATAAGGCATCTTTTGCGAATAATTCACCTAATTCTAAAAAGTCCGCTACACGTAAAGCTTTCGCTAATTCTTCGTTAAACTCTTCATTAGTTCCAGGGACTCTAACATCTTTCCAGAATTCTTTACGCAGTTCTGCAATTTCTGAAATAGCTGAATTTAAATCTTCTGCATTACGAGCCATACCACATTTGTTCCACATAATTTTACCTAAACGTTTATGGAAATAATCTACAGAATGTGTTCCTTTATTATCAATTAAATGTGCAATATTATCACGAACACTCTTTTCTGCTTCATCAAATGCTGGTGTATTTGTAGGAATTGGTCCTGTTCTAATATCATCAGCTAAATAATCACCAATTGTGTATGGTAACACAAAATAACCATCCGCTAAACCTTGCATTAATGCCGAAGCACCTAATCTATTTGCTCCATGGTCAGAGAAATTAGCTTCACCAATGGCATACAATCCTGGCACTGTAGTTTGTAAGTTATAATCTACCCAGATTCCACCCATAGTATAGTGAACGGCAGGATAAATCATCATAGGTGTTTCGTATGGATTCTGATCTACAATTTTCTCATACATCTGAAATAAGTTTCCATACTTATTTTTCACGACCTCTTGACCTAATTTTCTAACAAGCGCATCATCACTTTCATCTAAACCTCTAACATGTGCCTGCTCTTTTCCGTAGCGCATAAATGCTGCTGCAAAGTCTAAGTAGACAGCTTCACCAGTTGCATTTACACCAAAACCAGCATCGCAACGTTCTTTAGCGGCACGTGACGCCACATCACGAGGTACTAAATTACCGAAAGCTGGATAACGACGTTCTAAGTAGTAATCGCGATCTGCTTCTTCTAATTGTGTTGGCTTTAATTTACCTGCACGAATAGCGTCCACATCTTTTTTATGTTTTGGTACCCAAATACGACCATCGTTACGTAACGATTCGGACATAAGGGTTAATTTTGATTGATGATCTCCTGAAACTGGAATACACGTTGGGTGAATTTGTGTGTAACATGGATTTGCAAAGTAAGCGCCACGTTTGTGAGCTTTCCAAGCAGCTGTTACATTACTTCCCATAGCATTTGTGGACAAGAAGAATACGTTTCCGTATCCACCAGTTCCTAAAACCACAGCGTGTGCTGAATGACGCTCAATTTCACCAGTTACTAAATTACGAGCAATAATACCACGTGCTTTTCCGTCTATAATAACTACGTCTAGCATTTCATGGCGGTTATACATTTTCACTTTACCACGACCAATTTGACGGTTTAATGCCGAATAAGCTCCTAACAATAATTGCTGCCCAGTTTGACCAGCAGCATAGAAAGTTCTGGAAACTAATACACCACCAAATGAACGGTTATCTAATAATCCACCATATTCACGAGCAAAAGGAACACCTTGAGCCACACATTGGTCAATTATATTTGCCGATACTTCTGCTAAACGATATACATTAGCTTCACGTGAACGGTAATCGCCACCTTTTACGGTATCATAAAATAAACGGTATGTTGAATCACCATCACCTTGATAATTTTTAGCCGCATTAATTCCACCTTGTGCTGCAATAGAATGCGCACGTCTTGGAGAATCTTGAAAGCAAAATGCTTTTACATTATAACCCAACTCTGCTAACGTTGCTGCTGCAGATCCACCTGCTAAACCAGTACCAACAACAATAACGTCTATTAAACGCTTGTTGGCTGGATTTACCAGATTAATTGAGTTTTTATAATTAGTCCATTTGTCAGCAAGAGGACCTTTTGGTATTTTAGAATCTAAAGCCATATTAGATATATTTTTTAGTGATTAAGGTGATGGAATAACGCAATAAAAATAAATCCTAATGGAATACCTATTGCGTAAACTTTAGCAAAACCTTTTAAACTTTTTGTGTATTTGTTATTTGCTCCAACTGATTGGAATGCGGACATAAAGCCATGCAGTAAATGCAGCGCTAAAAACACAAATGCCAAACAATAAGCAGCAACACGAATTGGGTTTTCAAACTTATGAACCAATTCCTCATAATATCTAAACCCTTCTCCATCGGCTAATAATCCAGACATATCTCCTTGAATATACTTGATGTTCATTTCTGGAAACCAGAAATCTATAAAATGAAGTATCATAAATGCCAAGATGGCCAGACCACTCCAAATCATGTTTCTACTCATCCAAGATGAATTGGCATTACCATTATTTTTGGCGTAGCTAATTTTTCTAGCACTATTATTTTTAATCTCTAGAACAAATCCCATGACAAAATGAAAAATAACACCAAAAATTAAAACAGGCTGCATGAGATATTGAATAACCCAGAAAGTTCCCATAAAGTGAGAAACCTCATTAAATGTATCTGGATTAAATACCGATAACATGTTGATAGCAAAGTGCTGTAGTAAAAAAACCATTAGGAAGAGTGCCGAAAGTGCCATGGCAACTTTTCTTCCAATCGAAGAATTCAAAATTCCGCTCATTGTTGAAGTTTAATATTTATCTAACAAAGATACGCTTCAAATCAGTTTTAGACAAAATACAAACCTTAATATTATCTATTTAGAATGATTTTAATTAAAAGTTAAATCGTGGGTTAACAATTGTATTATAAATTGACCCAAATGCGTAATTAAACCCAAAGCTTGCATAGTAATTATAACCAGATTGTAATTGCTGTTGTTGAAGTAACAATTCTTCTAAAGACACATTTCCTGCTGGAAGGTTTACTTGATTTCTAGTAATGCTATAACTACCATTAATATTAAAATTAAATCCTTTAAAAATTCGAATATTGGCTCCAAGATAAAAGGACAATGAGTTTAATGTGGTGTCGTGCAAATATTGCCTAAATGACGCTTCGCTAAAAATATTTCCCCATTCTTGGTTGATACTTCCTCCCAAATTAAGCTCATGCTCCCAAAGTGTTTCTTTTTCTTTTGCAAAAATGGTACGCTCAATATAGTTTTGATACACAATTCCATTTCTATAAGATAGGGTTAATTGTTTTTTAGCAGATTGTTTATATTCAAAAAAGTTGTATTCTAATGCAGGTTTAAGAGACCAATAAAAATCTTTATTACTGTAGGTTGAAGCTCCTAAATCGGCAAAAAAACCATAAGACCAATTATCATTAATGCTCAAAACATCACTTATAAATAAATATTTATTACTGTTTATGGCTATAATATCTTCATCACCATAAGTAAATGTTGATTTATCTTCACCTATTCCCAAACGCAATAAAAACTTATTCTCTTCAGTTACTCGTTTAATTGACAAATCGCCATTTAAATTACTGTATTTATTTGTTTCTTGACCGTTAAAATATCCATTAGCACCTAATCCAAATACCCAATAATCCCAAGGGTCATTTTCTTCTAATTTTTGTTCATTGTTTTCTGGTGAATCCACATTTACCGAAACAGAATCTGTTGCTCCTTTTTCAATCCAATACCTAACCAATCCTAATTTTAACTGGTCTAAAATTTGGTTTCGTACATCATCATTTGTCATATTAGTATCTGTTGAAAAACTTAATTTGTACTTGATGTTTTCAAACGTATTTTTTCCAATAAAATCAATTTCATACAAACGACCACCACTTCCATTTTGTTGGGTTACAAAAAATAGGTGTACATCACCTAAATTCTGATCTCTTACAAACTGGACATTCCCAAGATTTTGTTTTATATATGTATTATCGCATATATTACAATCAAGATATATTTTAAGTTCATCTAGTTTAACATCTTGTGAAAAAATAATAGCAGGAATAATTGATAACAATATCACTAAAGTCCGTTTTAGCATAATTATAGCTTTATGTTTTTATTAATGCTAAAACTAAAATGACTTCACACAGTAAGTGTCAAAAAAATGCAAAAGAAGTGCAAATCTTTGTAAAATATTAAAAAAGTGAGTGTCTGAAATAGGAAAAATTATTTATAATTTAATTAGAAACCATAGGGATTAAGCCACGTAAACCCATATCAACCAATTGCTCACCAGCTTGTGGCTCATATTTTCCATCAGTATTTATTTCTGTCCATTCAAAACTATTATTTACCGAAAAAGATAAAGTAACAATTATATCTTCGGTTTCTTCACCAGAAATGGTCAATCCATTTTCAAACTCACCAGTTACCACACAAGAACCCTGTGGTATTGGAGATGAATTAAACAATGGATTCGGAACCGTTGTTGCACCAGGAGGTGCTTGTCCTTGAGAAGTAAAACCTAAAGCTTCAAAAGCCCAGAAACCTTGAATTTTATTGGCATTAACTGGAAAAGTTGCTCCGTTAAAAGCAAGGGTTGGCACATAGGTATTATATCCTACAAAACTGGCTAAAGTTCCTGAATATTCATTACCATCAGCCGCCAAAAAATCTATTCCACCTTCTTGATAGGCTAATGAAACACGTACCCAAGTATAATTTCCTTCGGCAACTTGACTTAATGGAACGGTTACAAAGGTTTCATTATTTCCCGCAAATTTAGCTTGGCTAAAATCTATTGCTTCTTCACCTCCAATTGTTGTGGTGACACCATTATAAACAATAGCACCTTGACCCAATAAAGTATTTGCTGTTGGTGCAAACTCTATATAATGCGAACTCATTCTTGCAAAATCTGGCGATTGAGCCGCATTCCCATTTGAAATAGTTGCTGGTTGCCCTAAATTGTCTAATCGAATTTGGTTGGAATCAAATTTAAATTTGATAACTAAATTAGCTTCCGGATTAATTGGTTCATTTACAGAATCGTCACTGCAAGCGAATAATCCGAATAAAGCAAAACACAAAATAAAATTTAAAGGTTTCATAGGTTAAATTGTTTGGGGTTATAACTCGAAAATACAAAAAATAGTATGCTTATTCAATTTTAAAATCAACCGACTCATTTAACAAATGAATCTTATAATCGCCTTTTGGCAAATAATATGTGTTATTTTGAGCTTTTGGAATATCTAAATCTTTTTGTTCTTTCATGAGTGCTTTTCTACCCTTTTCAGTGATGGATAAATCATAAGAAACGTAGTTGAAGCCTGCATCTAGATCAGCTGAAATGCTATGTAATATATCATTATTTGCTGAACGGATTTCTATTGTGTGTTTTCCGGCATCTTTTACATAAACTTTTATTGTTGTTTCTGGCACATAAGGCTCTAAATACTGGCTCCAAGAACTTCCCCATCGTGACGAATAACGCATAGATTCCAAAGGAAAAACGGTTACATTTTTAGCTAACAACGACGCGTTGACTCCTTGAAGAGGCTCAATATTTGCGGTATATAAACTACGTCCATGGGTTCCTAAAATTAAATCGTTTGCTTCAGGTTGAATAACTAAATCGTGTATCGCTACAGCAGGTAAACCTTTAGAAAATGCCTCCCAAGAATCGCCTTGATTAAAGGACACATAGACACCATTATCAGTACCGACATAAAGAATATTTTCGTTTTTTGGATCTTCTTTTATGACATTAACTGGTGAGATTGGTATGTTGGACACGATACTTTTCCATGTTTTTCCGTAGTCGTTTGACATATATAAATAGGTGTTAAAATCATCCCATCTGTAACCATTAAGCGCTACATAAACGCGTTCCTTTTTATGTTGTGACGCAATAACGCGTGTTACCCATAAATCTTTAGGAAAACTATTGGAAATCAAATCCCAAGAACTACCAGCATTTTGTGAAACTTGCACCAAACCATCATCACTTCCGGTGTAAAGTAATCCGAAATTAAATGGCGATTCACTAATACTTGTTAAGGTTCCATAAGCAACATTTCCTTTTTTACCACCATTGGTTAAATCAGGACTAATGGCTTGCCAGGTGTCACCTTGATTCATGGAACGCATGAGTTTATTGCCTCCTAGGTATAAAATATCCTGATTATGTGGTGATAATAAAATTGGTGTTTGCCAGTTAAAACGATACGGATTTTCACCTAATTCATGCTTTGGCTGAATGTAAGTTTGAGTATTGTTTTCTCTATTTATTCTGTAATAATTGCCAAATTGATAGCCTGTAAAAACAATATTGGAATTCCTATTATCTATTTGAATTTGCATACCGTCTCCACCCATAAGCTCTTCCCATGGATATTGCCCACTTTGATGCCAGCTTTTACTTTCACGCGCATTGTGATTTCCAACCCAAACACCATTATCCTGCAAGCCACCATAAATATTATAGGGCTTTTCATTATCTACATTAATAGCATAAAATTGTCCAACAGCATTAACATTAAGTTTTTCCCAGTTTTCGCCATCGTCATAACTCATATTTAAACCACCATCATTCCCATTGATTAAATGACCTTGCTTTTTAGGATTAATCCATAACGCTTGATGATCGGCATGCACGTTTTCGCGACTGATAGATGTGAATGTTTTTCCCGCATCTTTCGATTTTAAAATGGGAACTCCCATAACATAAATCCCATTTACATCTTGCGGATCTACACGAATTTCACCAAAATAGTATCCGTAACTAAAGTATAAACCTTCTAAATAATCATCATGTGTTTTGTTCCACGTTTTTCCTCCATCTATACTTTTATAAACCTCGGCTCCAATAACTGGTGTATCAAATAGCATGGCATTAGCATCTTCCAAATAATGTGCTAAATCAATTGGCTTTACAGTTCCACTACTAACTAATTGTTTCACATTATCTGCACGGTATTTTTCCTGAAAACCATTCATTTTCAAATAATTATTTAGCTTTTTATCTTCCAAATCTAACAACTGCTCAACAGTCATGGTTTTAAAATCGTCTTTAGTTAAACCACGTGTTTCGCTTTTTTCTTTAGAATCTGATCTATGAAATTGACTATCGTGCAAAGCATAAATTGTGTTTTTGTCAAAAATGGCTAACCCTATTCTACCAACACCAATTCCCGTTGGAAAACCGCTGGCTTCGGTTGATACTTTCTCCCAAGTAGTTCCAGCATCCGTACTTTTATATATAGATGAATTAGCACCATTCCCTGTAAAATTCCACGCTTTTCTATCTCGCGTCCAAGAAGAAGCAAATAGCATATTGAAATTATCTGGCACCTGCTGGACATCTATAATACCACTAGAATCGTCAACAAACAAAGTCTGTTTCCATGTTTTTCCACCATCAGTCGTTTTATAAATTCCACGTTCGTCATTAGACGAATATAAATGACCAGTTGCACCAACAACCACCTCATCTGGATTATTTGGATTGATTAAAATACGACCAATATGATGCGAATCTGATAATCCAACATGCTCCCAATTTTTACCATTATCTATAGATTTTAATATCCCAATTCCAGCATAACTAGAACGCGACGAATTATTTTCACCTGTACCAACCCAAATAGTTCTTGTTGGCCAATGCACGGCAATATCACCCACATTTTGCGTATTTGCCGAATCTAAAATTGGCTCAAAAGACGATCCGTTATTTACTGTATACCAAACACCACCTGATGCGTAAGCCACATAAAACTCAATTGGGTTTTCTGGATTCACATCCAAATCTGTTACACGACCACTCATAACCGTTGGCCCAACATTGGTAAACGGAATATTTTTAACGAGGGATTTTTGCATTAAAGCTTGTTTCTGTTCCAACGCTTTTTCTACAGAACTAGAAGGTGTTGCTGGTTGTTGAGAAAAAGCAGTAGCAGCTATAAAAGCAAATACAAGGTTAATAAGCTGAAGGCGTTTCATAAAAAAAAGTGTGATTAGTTGTTTAAAATTGAAAAATAACCATAAAGCGACTAGCATCAAAATTTGATGTTAAAGTTTAACAAAAAGTGAAGCGATATTTTTCTAAACTACCATGAAATATGTAGCTTTGAGGAAATCAATTTTGATTACTATGAAACGAGCTTATTAAGCAAGTTTTCATTTAGTAGACTCTACTAAAACTCGTTTTAGAAAACAGCTTGCAGAAGGCAGGCAATAAAAATACATGTATGAAATACCATCTTATAGACAATAAACTCTTTATTAAAAACAGAAAAAACTTCATGGCTCAAATGAAGTCCAATAGTTTGGCCGTTTTTAATTCTAATGACATATACCCAATAGGTGCAGATAGTACAATTCCTTTTCAACAGGACAGAAATATTTTTTATTTAAGTGCTGTAGATCAAGAAGAAAGCATCCTATTACTTTTTCCAGATTGCCCAAACCCAAAGCATCGCGAAATTTTGTTTTTAACAGAAACAAACGATCATATTGCTGTTTGGGAAGGCGAAAAATTAACCAAAGAAAAGGCTTTAGAAACATCTGGAATACAAACCGTTTATTGGCTTCAAGATTTTGACAAAATTTTCAAAGAAGTTATGGCGCAATGCGAAACGGTTTACGTGAATACCAATGAACATTATCGTGCGCATACAGCAACTGAAACGCGCGAAGATCGTTTTAACAAAAAGCTAAAAGAACAATATCCAGCTCATAGTGTAGCAAAAAGCAATCCTATTTTACAGCGTTTACGTTCTGTAAAACATGCCATTGAATTAGACATCATGCAACAAGCTTGTAATATTACAGAAAAAGGATTCCGTCGTCTTTTAAATTTCGTGAAGCCAGGCGTTATGGAATATGAAATTGAAGCCGAATTAATGCATGAATTTTTAAGAAACCGATCTAAAGGGTTTGCATACACACCTATTGTGGCTTCTGGAAATAATGCGAATGTATTACATTATATACAAAACAATCAAGCATGTAAAGCTGGCGATTTAATTCTACTTGATGTTGGTGCGGAATACGCAAATTACTCTAGTGATATGACCAGAACAATTCCAGTTTCTGGAAAATTTAGCGACCGACAAAAAGCCGTTTATAACTCCGTAAATCACGTAAAAAAAGAAGCCGAAAAAATGTTAGTTCCTGGAACTATTTGGGCAGATTATCATGTAGAAGTTGGAAAATTAATGACCTCTGAACTTTTAACATTAGGTTTATTAGATAAAGCCGATGTTCAAAATGAAAACCCAGATTGGCCAGCTTATAAAAAATATTTCATGCATGGAACGTCTCACCATATTGGTTTAGACACACATGATTATGGATTGCTTCATGAACCTATGACAGCCAATATGGTCTTTACCGTAGAGCCTGGAATTTATATTCCAAAAGAAGGTTTTGGAATCCGTTTGGAAGACGATTTAGTGATTCAAGAATCTGGTGCACCTAAAAACTTAATGGGTAATATTCCAATTGAAATTGAAGAGATTGAAGAGATTATGAATTCATAAACCAATCACATATTATACAAAGCCTCTTTAAGTTAAATTATTGAGGTTTTTTTTTTGAACTAAATTAACGATCACAAAGGTTAAAACAGCTGGAAAAACCCAACCCAAACTGTAATTTGCTAATGGAATAATCTTTAAAATACCTTTTAAATTATCTATAGGGACTAAAAATTTTAGAAAATCAGGAATACTAAATATAAATGTGACCAATATGACGAATTTAAAAACAGTTTCTGAAGCAAATTTATCTGGAACTACATTCAACAAAATCAATACTATAGTAATTGGATAAATAAACATGAGTGCCGGAAGTGCAATATCAATAATAAAAGCTACATTATAACTTCCAACAATAACACCAATAACAGAGGACAAAATTGCCGTTACGGTATACACGTTTCGGGAATCTTGAAATAAACCACTTACATAATCTGATGCACCAGTTATAATACCAACAGCTGTAGTAAAACAAGCCAAAGCCACCAAAACACTTAAAAAAGCGGTACCAACATCACCCAATGTTAATTGACTTAAGCTAGTTAAAACTTCCGTTCTGGTTGCATTTTCAGGAAAGCTATCTTTCAACAAAAACCCACAAAATATAAGACCAGTATAAATAATTAATAGTCCGAAACCAGCTAATAATCCTGATTGAGAGATGACTTTTTTCTTCTCACTATAACTTCCTTCTCCATACGTTTTTAAGGACAATACAATAACAGCACCAACCACCACACCTCCAATAGCATCAAAGGTTTGGTACCCTTCTAAAATTCCTTCGGAAATAATAGCAAATGGTAAACTTACAGCTGTAGAAACCGATTCTGAAGAACCTCCATAAATGCCTAAACATATTATGATTAATAATATGATAACTATTAAAGGTGTTAAATACTTGCCTATTAGACTTAAAAGTCGCGAGCGATTCATCACAAAAATAAAAACGAGTGCAAAATAAACACAACTGGTTAATAAGGTAGATGAATTAAAAAATGGTGCAATAGCCATTTCGTGTGTTACTGATGCTGTTCGTGGTGCAGGCAACGCAATCGCAATAGCATACATAAAGACACAATAAACTGAACTGAAAGCAGGCGACACTTTTTTTCCAAAATCAAACATCGTTCCTTGCAATTTAGCATGTGCAAAAATTGCTAATATGGGAATTACAACTGCTGTTAAAGCAAAACCAAAAGTTACTAAATACCAGGCGCCTTCAGATTGAGCTCCCAAATATGGTGGTAAAATTAAATTGCCTGCTCCAAAAAAAAGCGAAAAAAGCGCAAAAGCGACTATAAGTGTTTGTTTGGTTTTATTCATATAATTTTCAGAAAACAAAAAACGGATTAAACATTTAAAATTTAAACTCTGTTATCTTTGTCCAAGATACTTTAAAAATGATATTAGACTATAAAGATACTTCTGTTTTTTATACAGACCAAGGCCACGGAACACCAATAGTTTTGCTTCATGGTTTTTTAGAAAACAGTTTTATGTGGCAACGTTTAACGCCTGAACTTATTAAAACAAAAAGGGTAATAACTCTAGACTTGTTGGGTCATGGACAAACTGGCTGCTTGGGTTACATTCATAGTATGGAACTTATGGCTGAAGTGGTTCATGCGGTTTTAGTTCACTTAAAAATAGATACATGTCTATGTATTGGTCATTCTATGGGTGGCTATGTAGCGTTAGCTTTTGCTGAAAAATTTCCAGACATGGTATTGGGTTTATGTTTAGCTAATTCTACTTCAAAAGCAGATAGTGCCGAACGAAAAACAAATAGAACACGTGCCATAAAGGCTGTTAAACAAAACCACCGCGCATTTGTTAGTATGGCAGTAACAAATTTATTTGCCATAAAAAATCAGTCTTTACTTTCTGATGATATTTTAGTTGTAAAAAAAGAAGCCTTAAAAACACCACTCCAAGGAATTGTTTCTGCTTTGGAAGGCATGAAAATTAGACCAGACAGATCTGACATTCTTAAAAATTCAACTTTCAAAAAACTAATGATTATTGGTCGTAATGACACTGTTATTCAATTTGATGACCTTGTTGAAGAAGCAAAAAAAACAAACACCAATTTTGTTATTTTTCCAGATGGACACATGAGTTATATTGAAAATGAAAGTTTATTCTTACATGAAATTGTGCGTTTCATCGAATAATAAGTAATTTTAACGATTAAATGTATATTTTTCATAGCTTTATTGAACCCAAACTTAAAAACTATGAAACCTACTAATCAAAAAATCGCTTTCATACCAAAATTATACTGTAATATATTTGGTCATGACTTGCACGTTTCTCGAAAAGTAACGCTACATGTTAAGGAGTACGAATGTAAACATTGTAAAAAGCAAGCCACCACTAATGGTAATGGAAGATTAACCGAACTAACTCCAAAATTTAAGGAAATTAACAGTATTCTGGAACAGATTTACACACGTCGTGCTATGCGATTAGCATCTAATAGATATTCTGAAAGTAACTTGCGAATTACTGGTTAATAAAAAAACCTTGTTTACTCATTAAAGCTTTTCCAACCTTGGGCTTTTAGTGGAATTTTACTTTCGGCACGCGTAACTAAATGCATTCCAGCACTAGCTTCTTGCATAAAACCAATAACGCTAAAATTTGGATTTGCTTGTATTTTAGGAAAATCTTCTTGAGAAATAGTGAACAACAATTCATAATCTTCACCACCATTTAAAGCAACTGTGGTACTATCTATATTAAACTCTTCGCAAGTAGAAATAACTTGAGGATCTAATGGAATTTTGTCTTCATATAAATCACAACCTACATCACTTTGTTTACATAAATGTATGATTTCAGATGACAAACCATCACTAATATCAATCATAGCCGTTGGTTTCACTTCTAATTCTTTCAATAAAGTAATAATATCTTTTCGTGCTTCAGGCTTTAATTGTCTTTCTACAATGTACGTATACTGGTCTAAATCTGGTTGACTGTTTGGATTTACTTTAAATACTTCTTTTTCGCGTTCTAAAACTTGTAATCCCATATAGGCACCGCCTAAGTCTCCTGAGACAACTAATAAATCATTTGGTTTTGCGCCATTTCTATAAACGGCTTCACCTTTTGCTACCTCACCAATTGCGGTGATTGAAATTAATAAACCAGAAGTCGAGGAAGTAGTATCACCTCCAACCACATCTACACCATAAATATTGGCAGCTGTATGAATACCTTCATAAAGTTCTTCCAAAGCTTCTAAAGGAAATCTATTAGATACCGCAATGGAAACGGTTACTTGAGTTGCCATAGCATTCATGGCGTAGATATCCGATAAATTAACCATAATAGCTTTGTAACCTAAATGTTTTAAAGGCATATAGCTTAAATCAAAATGCACACCTTCCACTAATAAATCGGTAGAAACAACTACTTGTTTTTTTCCAAAATCTAAAACGGCAGCATCATCTCCTACTCCTTTAATAGTTGATTTTTGAGTCATTTTAAAATTTGCTGTTAAGTGATCTATTAAAGCAAATTCGCCTAAATTCTCTAATTGGGTACGTTGTTGATTTTTATCTTCTATCATGGCACAAAAATAAGAAGCTTGGAGTTATTTGTTGTCATATTAACCAGTTAAATTATGCCGAAAACAGTATCAAAAACTCATTTTAACATAAATTAAAGACTAATCCTAACTGTTATTATCAATAATCTATTAATTTTGTTCAAAATCAGCAAAGAAATAGTAACATATTTAAAGCTATTTCAATTTTAAAAAAATTGCATGTGTTTTATGTTTAGTTTCGGTATTCTCTTTAAAACAAAAAATAAACCTATTAAATAAATCGTTTTTAATTAAAAAAAAAATGCGTTGTTTAAACCCATTAGACCGCAGTAAAAAACCTATGAAAAACTTACTTAAATCCCCTTTACCTATCAAGCTTATATTTATTTGTGTTGTTATTTTCTCAACACTACAAGCTTGTGATGACGAATCTGTTGATCCCATTGCAATTGTAGACACAGATAATGATGGTATTCCTGACGGAGAAGACAACTGTCCTGAAACATCAAACCCAAATCAAGAAGACACAGACAATGATGGTGTTGGTGATGTTTGTGACGCTCCAGATATAACAGATTCCGATAACGATGGTATTCCAGACAGTGAAGATAACTGCCCAACGATTGCCAACCCAAATCAAGAAGATGATGATAATAATGGCGTAGGAAATACGTGTGAAGACACACCTAATACAACACCTTTATTTCCATGTGTAAATGGTATGGCTGGCCCATATCCTTGTAACGGTTATGATTTAATGAGTCATATTGCTATAGATATTTTAGGACAACCAAATGCAGAAGGAAATGATTCTTGGGGCTGGACAGATAGCACAACTGGTCATGAATATGCACTAGTTGGCACCACTCAAGGAACTGCATTTGTAGATATTACAGACCCAATAAACCCTATATTAACAGGACGTTTAGCTTCTGCTAACCCAAGTAGCAATGGAAACATTTGGCGTGATGTAAAAGTGTATAATGATTATGCATTTATTGTTAGTGAAGCTAGTGGACACGGTATGCAAGTTTTCGATTTAACCCGATTAAGATCAGTAACAAATCCACCACAAAATTTTACAGCAGACACACATTATACAGGTTTTGGAAGTGCACACAACATCGTTATTAATGAAGATTCTGGTTATGCTTATATTGTAGGAACTAGCAGAAATGGCACTTTTGCTGGAGGTCCTTTATTTATAAATATTCAAAACCCTCTTAACCCAGTTAACGAAGGAGGCTTCTTTGGCTATTCTCATGATGCTCAAGTTTTAAATTATAATGGTCCAGATTCAGATTATAATGGTCAGGAAATTTTAATTGGAAGTAATGAAAATGAAGTTGTTATTGTAAATGTTACAGATAAGGCAAATCCGGAAATTATATCAAGTATTGCATATAATAATATTGGATACACACATCAAGGTTGGTTTACTGAAGATTTAAACTATTTTCTTCTAGGTGACGAAACAGACGAACAGTCTTTTGGTGGAAATACACGAACAATTGTATTTGACTTTTCAGATCTTGACAATCTAGCTTTTCACATGACCTATAATGGTCCAACTGCTGCAATAGACCATAATGGTTATGTAAAAGATGACACATTTTACATTGCAAATTACTCGGCAGGTGTGCGTTTTGTAGATATTTCCGCTATTGCATCTGGAACCATGACTGAAACTGGCTATTTTGATACCTATCCAGCAAATAATAGTACTAGTTTTCATGGTGCTTGGAATGTATATCCTTATTTTGCTAGTGGCAATATTGTTGTTAGTGATATTGAAGGTGGCTTATTTATAGTAAGAAAGCAAAATTAGAAATCCCTTGAAAGCAAAAATTTTTAGTTTATTTATTTCATTTTCGGTAGTTGCTTGTTCATCTGATAATGAAATAGCTCCTACAAATCCTGATGTTCCAAGCACATCAGTTACTACATTGGGTGGATCTAAAAACGAAAGTGGGCAATCCATTATAAAAACAACGGATGGTGGTTATGCCATTTTAGGTTTTACACAAAGTGCTGATGGAGATATTTCAGACAAAATAAACGAGAGTTATGACTTTTGGGTGTTAAAATATGACACTAATCATATTCTTCAATGGTCTAAAACGTATGGCGGAACAGGCAATGATCGTGGTGAAAAAATAGTACAAACACCAGATGGAGGTTATGCTGTTTTAGGCTATAGTGATAGTAATGATGGTGATGTTGCAACCAACGCAGGCGCTCAAGATTACTGGCTAGCAAAATTAGACTCCAGTGGAAATCTAATCTGGCAACAATCTTATGGATATGCAGGAGCTGATCGCGGAACATCGATACTAGTAACAACGGATGGTGGATTTTTTATAACAGGCATTCTAGATGTTTCGGCTTCAGGAGGTGCTGGAAATACTAGAAATGTGAGCTCCAGACATGCAGGAGGTGATTATTGGGCTTTAAAACTAGATAATCAAGGCATGATAGAATGGAGCAAATATTATGGTGGCAGTTTCACAGATTCTCCCTTTGATGCCATTCAAACCACTGATGGCGATTATATCATTGTAGGCTCATCAGATAGTGATGATGTAGATATTACCAATAATATAGGTCAATATGATTTTTGGGTACTAAAAATTTCAAGTTCTGGAGCTATTATTTGGGAGAAAAATTTTGGAGGCACACAAATAGATGAAGCACGTGGAATTATCGATTCTGGTGATGGTAATTATCTCATTATTGGAGATACACGCAGTGAGGATATTCAAATTTCAAATAATCTAGGTGCTGCAGATTTATGGCTCATAAAAATAACACCTTTAGGGGAACTAATTTGGGAGAAGACGCTAGGTGGTAGCAATTTTGATGCTGGACGCTCCATAACTAAAGCATCTGACAACGGTTTTATTCTATCAGGAAACTCCAGAAGTGTCGATGGAAACTTAACGAACAACAAAGGTCAAAACGATGGTTGGTTGCTAAAAGTTGATTCAAACGGGTCTATCATCAAACAAAAATCCGTTGGTGGATTAGCTATTGATTTTTGTAACAGTGCTATTGAATTAGACGACAAAACAATAATTGGTGTTGGAGAATCTAGTAGTACTGATGGTGATATTTTAGAAAATAAAGGATTCACAGACCTATTAATTATAAAAACAAAATGAAAAAAATAATATCAATCCTTGTGTTGACTTGCGTTATTTTTTCCTGTAGTGAAGATAAAGACGACACACTATTAGCTCCAATACCACAAGCTACAATTGCATTTAATTTTACGCACAATTGGGATGGAATTACAATAAACAGTAACAATCTTCAAACAGAAATAGTTACCAATGCTCATGGCGAAATTATGAGTATGACAAGATTACGTTATTTAGTATCACGACTAGAATTAACAAATGAAAATGGAAACATTTATAGTTTTGATGGGTATAAGTTCACCGATCTAGCTAATGAAACGACCTATAATTTTTCACCTGATAATAACAGCATTCCTATTGGGACGTACACGCTTAAATTTATTTGGGGCTTTAATGAAACTGATAATGTAGATGGTGCATATCCAGATTTAAACAGTGCATCTTGGAACTGGCCAGCTATGTTAGGTGGTGGTTATCATTTCATGCAATTTGATGGTAATTATAACATTAATACCACACCCATGCCATTTAATTTCCACAATGGAACAGCTCGTGTAAGCGCAGATGTTTTTGAGCAAAATTTTGCTGAAATTATTCTTCCAACGCAAATTACGATTACCAATAATGCAACCATAGAGGTAAAAATGAATGTTGCTGAATTTTTCAAAAACCCAAACACATGGGATTTAAATGTGCTTGACACACCATTAATGCCAAATTATGATGCGCAGAAAATGATGCAAGAAAATGTTTCAACTGTATTTTCTATTGGAACTATCATGCAATAAAACAGTCAAAAATGAATAGATTATTAGCATCCACACTTTTAATTTTCTGTGTTTTTATAGCTGCTTGCAGTAATGAAGATACAGAAGCGTATGTTAATAAACCAACTGCTCAACCTCTTAATATTCCGCCTTTATTTGAACAATTAATTATCAATCCTGTAATCCCTATTAATAATCCACAAACAGTTGAAGGCGTAGCTCTTGGTAAAAAATTATTTTTCGATAGAATACTTTCTGCCAATAACACACAAGCCTGTGCTAGTTGCCACAGTCCACAAAAAGCCTTTACAGATAATGCCCAATTTAGTGTTGGTATTGATGGTATTTCAGGAACCAGAAATTCCATGCCATTGTTTAATTTAGCCTGGAATTATGACGAAAAATTCTTTTGGGATGGTAGCGTATTTAGCCTGGAACATCAAGCTTTAGAACCTGTTGAAAATCCAATAGAAATGAATAATACCTGGGAAATTGTTATTTCTAGATTGCAACAACATCCTGAATATCCCAATTTATTTGCTAATGCATTTGGCGATGGTGCTATTACAAAAGAAAAAGCAACCAAAGCACTCGCACAATTTGAACGTACACTTATTTCAGCAAACTCAAAATTCGATAAATATTTGTTAGGTGAAACTACCTTAACACCTCAAGAAACTAATGGGTTAAATGTGTTTATGGATGAAACTCGAGGCGATTGTTTCCACTGTCATGGTAATCCAAATAATCCGCTATGGACAGATAATATGTTTCACAACAACGGATTGGATACTACCTTTTCCGATTTAGGTTTTGGAGCCATAACAGGAAATCCAGCTGATAATGGAAAGTTTAAGTCACCATCCCTACGTAATTTAGCGTACACAGCACCCTTTATGCATGACGGTCGTTTTGCAACTTTGGATGAAGTGATTAATCATTATAGTGAAGGCCTACAAAACTCGCCTACTATTGACCCGTTAATGAAAAAATTAGCTCAAGGAGGCGTACAACTTTCTGCAGTGGACAAAGCAGATTTAAAAGCTTTTTTACTCACATTATCCGATCCATCTTTTATTAATAATCCAGCATTTCAGAATTAATTTGAAATACGAATTTTTAATTGAATCCCTTTATTTTACTGAACTTTTTCACATTAAAAAAATAACGCATAGGCATAACTTTTTTCTATGCATCTATCTATTAATATCATGTTAGGTTATATGGAAATCCATGACTTATATTGTATATTTGCATACTATTTAGAGCAAATCTAATTAAGACTATGATAAAAGTATCTGAAACAGCAAAAAAGAAAGTCGTTGAATTAATGACTGAAGACGGCTATAATGCAACAACCGACTATGTTCGTGTTGGTGTAAAAAGTGGTGGTTGCTCTGGCTTGTCGTACGATTTAAAATTTGACAAAGACCAAGCAGATGGTGATAAAGTTTTTGAAGATAATGGTGTAAAAATCATTATAGACAAGAAAAGCTTCCTATACCTTATTGGAACAACACTAGAATATTCTGGAGGTTTAAATGGTACTGGTTTTGTTTTTAATAATCCCAATGCCAATAGAACATGTGGTTGTGGTGAAAGTTTTTCACTTTAAACCCTACCTAACCTTTCCCATGGAGAGGAATTAAAAAAAAGAAATTACAGATGAGTAAATATACAGAGGACGATTTAAGAGAAGAGTTAAAAACCAAGGAATACGAATACGGTTTCTATACAGATATCGAGTCGGATACATTTCCTGTCGGTTTAAATGAAGATGTTGTTCGTGCCATTTCTAAACGAAAAGAAGAACCGGAATGGATGACAGAATGGCGATTAGAAGCTTTTCGCGTTTGGCAAGACATGGTTGAACCTGAATGGGCAAACGTACATTATAAGAAACCTGATTTCCAAGCCATTTCTTATTATTCAGCTCCAAACAGCAAACCGAAATATGATAGTTTGGATGAGGTAGATCCTGAATTACTGGAAACCTTTAAAAAATTAGGTATTTCCATTGATGAGCAAAAAAAATTAGCCAATGTGGCTATGGATGTGGTTGTAGATTCCGTTTCGGTAGCAACAACATTCAAAAAAACACTAGGCGAAAAAGGGATAATTTTTATGAGTATTTCAGAAGCTATCAAAGAGCATCCTGAATTAGTCAGAAAATATCTAGGAACCGTAGTTCCTCAAAAAGATAATTTTTATGCCGCTTTAAATTCAGCTGTTTTTAGTGATGGTTCTTTCTGTTACATTCCAAAAGGGGTTCGTTGCCCAATGGAATTATCAACCTATTTTAGAATTAATCAAGCTGGAACGGGACAATTTGAAAGAACACTGGTTATTGCAGACCAAGGTAGCTATGTAAGTTACCTAGAAGGTTGCACTGCGCCAAGTCGTGATGAAAACCAACTGCATGCTGCTGTTGTAGAATTAATTGCTCTGGATGATGCCGAAATAAAATATTCAACTGTACAAAACTGGTATCCCGGAAATGCCGAAGGAAAAGGTGGTGTTTTTAATTTTGTAACTAAACGTGGTTTATGCGAGAAAAACGCTAAAATTTCCTGGACACAAGTAGAAACAGGATCTGCTGTAACTTGGAAATATCCTAGTTGTGTTTTAAAAGGTGATAATTCTGTAGGCGAATTTTACTCCATTGCTGTTACTAATAATTTCCAGCAAGCAGATACAGGAACCAAAATGATTCATTTAGGTAAGAACACAAAATCAACAATTATTTCGAAAGGAATTTCCGCTGGAAAATCGCAAAACTCTTATAGAGGTTTGGTTCAAATTAGCTCACGTGCAGATAATGCTCGAAACTTTTCTCAATGTGATAGTTTGTTAATGGGTAACGAATGTGGTGCACATACCTTCCCGTATATAGAAGCTAAAAACAAATCGGCTATTATAGAACACGAAGCAACCACGAGTAAAATTGGTGAAGACCAAATATTTTATTGCAACCAACGTGGAATTGACACCGAAAAAGCCATTGCACTAATTGTAAACGGTTTTAGTAAAGAAGTATTAAATAAACTTCCTATGGAATTTGCTGTAGAAGCTCAAAAACTATTAGAAATTAGTTTAGAAGGCTCTGTAGGATAAAAAAATAATCAACCTTTTTAGTAGTAATTTTATGAAAAAACTAACCATTCTTTTAATGATATCTATCGTTTTTATGAGTTGTAAAAATGATAGTAAAACCGAAGAAACCACAACGGAAACAGAAGCCATTGATATGGATAGCCCAAATCGCACCAGCAAACAAAACGATGGACTTACCTTATTAAATGGTGAATTTGTATACTATGAAAATGCGGCTGTATTGCAAACGCATCGTGAAGTTTACGGAGTTGTTTTAGACGATAAAATGATGGAGTTAAACAACATGGCAGAAGCTTATAAAAAAGAGCCAACAGATTATGCCACAGTTTCCATTCGTGGTAAAGTAGTACCAAAACCAGAAAACGAAGAAGGCTGGCCTTTTCGAGTAGAAATAAAAGAAATTTTAAGCGTTTCAGCATCAAATCCTGAAACCAATAATGTAGTAAAATTGGAATCCAAATAACATGTTAAAAATAAACAACTTACACGCAAGTGTTGACGATAAAGCCATTTTAAGAGGCATAAATTTAGAAGTAAAACCAGGTGAAGTCCACGCTATTATGGGGCCAAATGGATCTGGTAAAAGTACGCTAGCTTCTGTTATTGCTGGTAAAGAAGAATACGAAGTAACAGATGGAACCATCTTATTAGAAAACGAAAATATTGATGAATTAGCAGCAGAAGAACGTGCTCACAAAGGTATTTTCTTGTCATTTCAATATCCTGTAGAAATACCAGGTGTTTCGGTAACAAACTTTATCAAAACGGCTATTAACGAAACACGTAAAGCAAAAGGATTAAAAGATATGCCAGCTAATGAAATGCTGAAATTAATTCGTGAAAAAGCTGAAATGCTAGAAATTGACAGAAAATTCTTATCGCGTTCTTTAAATGAAGGGTTTTCTGGAGGAGAAAAGAAACGTAATGAAATTTTTCAAATGGCTATGCTAGAACCTAAATTGGCAATTCTTGATGAAACCGATTCTGGTTTGGATATTGATGCCTTACGTATTGTAGCTAATGGTGTAAATAAACTTAAAAGCAAGGACAATGCAGTTATTGTAATAACACATTACCAGCGCTTGTTAGATTATATCGTTCCAGATTTTGTTCACGTTTTATACAATGGTCGTATTGTAAAATCCGGAGGAAAAGAATTAGCGCATGAGCTTGAAGAAAAAGGTTACGACTGGATTAAGGAAGAAGTAAACGCATAGTAAGTGTAAAAGTTTAATGTTCAAAAAAATTCAAGTTTCATAAAACATGATTTTTTTGAAAAAAGCTTTATTAGTATAAAAATAGCAAACAGCTTTCTCTAGCAGCTTCATAATTTTTGAAGATTACTACCGAAAACTGAAAACTGAATCACATGGAATTAAAAGATAAATTAGTATCCTCATTTATGGCTTTCGAAGATCAGATTGATATCGATTCGCCAGTGCATGATATTAGAAGTGAAGCAATAAAAACATTTGAAACTAATGGTTTTCCTAGTAAACGAGATGAAGCTTGGAAATACACATCGCTTAACACCGTATTAAAACATGATTATAGTGTGTTTCCAAAACAGGAAAATGCACTAGATTATCAGGATGTTAAAAAATACTTCATTCATGATATAGACACCTACAAAATAGTATTTATAGACGGTAAATATTCGTCATACTTATCTCAAACAACCCACGAAGGTATTGATGTTTGCCTGATGTCGTCTGCATTAAATAAACCAAAATACCGCCTAATTATTGAAAATTATTTCAATAAAATAGCAGGCAAGGATAGTATAACATCCCTAAACACAGCGTTTTCGCAAGAAGGTGCTTACATTCATATTCCAAAAAACAAACTGGTTGCAAAACCTATTCAGATTATTCATTTTGCAACTGGAAATGAATCGGCTTTAATGCTTCAACCACGAAATTTAATTGTGGTAGATGAGAATTCGCATGTTCAAATTATTGAACGTCACCAGAGTTTAACCAGCAATCCTGTTTTAACAAACAGCGTTACAGAAATTCATGCCAACAAACGTGCGATTGTAGATTATTATAAAATTCAAAACGACAATGAGCATGCCTCTTTAATTGATAGCACGTTTATTAATCAGAAACGCGAAAGTCATGCAGCTGTTCATACGTTTTCATTTGGTGGAAAATTAACGCGTAACAATTTGAATTTTTATCAAAATGGCGAACGTATAGATTCTACACTAAAAGGTGTCACCATTATTGGCAACAAACAGCATGTAGATCACAACACGTTGGTGCATCATATTGAACCTAATTGCGAAAGCCATCAGGATTATAAGGGTATTTTTGGCGATAGTTCTACAGGTGTTTTTAACGGAAAAGTACTTGTAGATAAAGACGCTCAAAAAACCAATGCGTTTCAAGCTAACAACAATATTTTGGTGAGTGATAAAGCCAGTATCAACACCAAACCACAATTAGAAATTTTTGCTGACGATGTTAAATGTTCACATGGTTGTACTATTGGTCAACTAGACGAAAGCGCTATGTTTTACATGCGTTCCAGAGGTATTCCAGAAAAGGAAGCCAAGGCGTTACTTATGTTTGCATTTAGTAATAACGTATTGAGTTCGGTTAAAATTCCTGAAATAAAACAACGTATCACAAAAATTATTGCTCATAAATTGGGCGTTAATATTGGTTTCGATTTGTAGACAAAGCGGAAAATAGATGTCTTAATTAATAAGAATTAATCTGTATTTCTTGGAGCTATTTCACGCTATCCGCTAAATCTTTTTGCTAAAAAAAAGCAAAAAGGATATCGCTACTATCGTGGCTATTTTTTAAAACAACACTATGTTTAACGTCGAAAAAATAAGACAAGATTTCCCTATACTTCAAAGACAAGTAAACGGCAAGCCTTTGGTATATTTGGATAATGCAGCAACATCACAAACACCAAAACAAGTTATTGATGTTATTGTAGATTATTACAGCAACTTTAATGCTAACATTCACAGAGGTGTTCATACGTTAAGTCAGGAAGCTACAGATAAATATGAAGCTGCCAGACACACCATTAAAACCCATTTTAATGCCAAACATGCGCACGAAATTATTCTAACTGCAGGAACAACTCATGGAATTAATTTAGTAGCCAATGGTTTTGCTTCACTGTTAAAAAAAGAGGATGAGATTATCGTGTCCGCATTAGAACATCATAGTAATATTGTGCCTTGGCAAATGCTTTGCGAAAAAACAGGTGCAATTCTAAAGGTGATTCCAATGAATATGGCTGGCGAGTTAATCATGGATGACTATGATAAATTACTATCCGATAAAACTAAACTTGTTTTTGTAAATCATATTTCAAATGCTTTGGGAACTATCAATCCTATTGAATATATTATTAAAAAAGCGCATCAAGTTGGTGCAGCCGTTTTGGTAGATGGTGCGCAAGCCTGTCCACATATAAAAGCAGATATGCAGGCTTTAGATGTTGATTTCTATGTGCTATCTGCTCATAAAATGTGCGGACCAACAGGTGTTGGCATGTTATATGGCAAGGAAGCATGGTTACATAAATTACCGCCTTATCAAGGTGGAGGAGAAATGATTGCTGAAGTGACTTTCGAAAAAACCACCTATGCAGACTTACCGCATAAATTTGAAGCAGGAACACCAAATATCTGTGGTGGAATTGCTTTTGGAGCTGCTGTAGATTATATGAACAACATAGGTTTTGAAGCCATTAACACCTATGAGCATGAGCTTCTAGAGTATGCCACCCAAGAATTATTAAAAATAGACGGTTTAAAAATTTACGGTACAGCCAAAAATAAAACATCCGTAATTTCCTTTAATTTAGAAGGCATTCACCCGTATGATATTGGAACCCTTTTAGATAAAATGGGTATTGCTGTTCGTACAGGTCACCATTGTGCGCAACCTATTATGAATTTTTATAATATTCCAGGAACTGTTAGAGCATCTTTTGCGTTTTATAACACCACACAAGAAATTGATGTTTTAGTGACTGGTGTCAAAAAAGCACAACTTATGTTGGGCTAAAATTAAAAAACACGAACCACTAGAACATATAAACTGTAGCGTTTCTATAGGCGCTTACACCAGCTACAAATTAGTAATTAGTGTTTCTGCTACACCCTTTAAATATCATAAATGGATGTTTCATAGTAATGGAATTAAAACAAGACGGTGTCTCTAATAGTTCCACTACTCTCTTTTACAATTTGAATTGTACCACCGTAACCAGTACCATTGGCATTGGTAGCGTAGGCTCTAACATAGTATGTTACACCTGTAGTAAAAAAGATCGGATTCAATTGTTTTGAAAAAGATGGATAAAAGTTGTTGCAGCCAGAAGGCGGGCAGGTAATAGGCACTGATGCAAAATTATCGGAAATAGTTGGATTAAGTAACGTACCCCAAACAAAGCCTTGAGCCGTTATTACACTGCCTCTATCATCTGTTATACCACCCGTGAGTTCAATATTTCCACCTGTTGTTATTGTTACCGTAGAGGATGTTACCACCAATGGTACTACTGGTGGTGGAGCACTCGTTGTAAATTGTACAACATTGCCATAACCCGTACCTGTGGCATTAGTAGCATAGGCTCTAACATAATAGGTGGTATTTGCTGTTAAATTACTTAAGCTATTAGAAAAGTTCCTATTCCACTACCATTAGCTAGTACATTGTCTGAAAGCGTGGGATTACTAGAAGCGCTCCAAACTAACCCTCTAGCCGTTATGGTACTACCACCATTACTAGAAACAGCACCTCCCGAAGTAGCAGCACTCGTTGTAATACCAGAAATAGCAACGGTAGATACGGTAGGCGTAGACAAAAGAGGTAAAGTATATTTTATTTTTAAGGCATTAAAATTTTGTTGAATTTCTTCGGCAGTAAGTATCCGTTTATAAAGGATTACTTGTGCTATGTTGCCGGTGAAGAAATCCTCACTACCACCTCTAGAACCAATAAACAGTGGAAAACTAGCATAGTTTCCCATAATATCATGAATTAGGTCTGGGTTATTTTCAGCACTTGCAGCATTGCCATCAATGTAAATTTGGCTCTGATTAGTCGCACCTAAACTTCTATTTGTAGTTGCTGTTATTAGATGCCAATTCGCATCCGCAATAGTTTCTGGAGCGTTTGCTACATTGTATCCTTCTTTTTGGTCTGTAACTCGCATTTTGCCATTATTTGCTGTAACGCCAAAAGCATTGTTGCTATTCCAATCGGTACTATGTTCTAAAATTATATCAGTTTCTATAGATCCTGTTTTTAAAATAACTTGGATGGTTAATTTATCCGTATCAGACAAATCTAAAGTGTTGTCAGTTACAAAATAATCATCGGTACCATCAAAAACTAAAGAGCCTCTATTAGCACTATTATAAGTAACGCCATTTTGTAGGGTGCCATGATTGCTATTGCCACTTACATCATTCCAAGTGGTGCCAGAACCCGAATAACTACTGGTATTACTAGCATCTAAATGTAGGAACATGCCAGGAACTAATTCGGAAGTTGATAAAAACTCACCAAATGGCGTGACACCAGTACCCAAACCTACAGCGCCATTTTTATTGACTGAAAGTAATGGGTCTGAAATTATGGCGCCATTTTTATTCAAAACCGATATTTGTGCGGTTGCGGTCACCGTTATTAGTAATAAAATGATAGTAAAACAACGAATTCTGATAAAGGGCTTTTTTAGTAAACTGTTTTTCATTTTATTGTTTTTAATTCAAATATTGCAAATAATTAAAACGCTCTTATTGCGCGTACATTGTAAAGTGAGTTTTTATCTTTACCATATGTAGGTGGCCCGCCACTTGGGTTAATACGAAACACTATTGCTGTAGTATTGCCTGTTTCAGTATAAGACCAATAAAAATTATTAGGATAATCTGTTTTAATGGCAGTACCGCCATTAGCTACCGATGCGCTACTTATTTGACTTTTATAAGTTACTATTTTTAACATCTCGTCCCAACTCGGCAAAAACCATCGGTGTAACCCCCTCCGTTATAGGTATGTCTATAAGTCATATTTCAACTACTTTAAATTGGCTTTTCCGAATCAATCCTTTATACAGCGCACACAAAACCCATCTATTCTTTCGTCTCCCGCTCTTGCCGCTGATGTACTCGTAATATTTAATATCAATGTACTATTAGTCCTATATATTCCGTTAGAACCTACAGAATAAATACTTCCATTAGTATGGCGACGTCCAGCTATAGGTAATTTAAGTGATGAAGCGAGTGCACCTGCTGCATTTTGTGAGCTCCATAAAACTACTTCAGCCTCAAACTCTTCAATTGTAGGTAACCTGAAGCCATTTGGGCAGGGGTTATTTTTACCATCTACTCCTTGCCATAATTCAGTATTTACTGGTGATTGCCAATTGAAAGAATTCGCATTAATAAAAAAACCATGTCCAGGTGTATCTGTAGTCGAAACCGTACTAATGTTTGTGCTTGTTCGCTTTTCATGACCATCTGTTCCACGCCCCCATTGGTATAAATCGCCAAAAGAAGCAGCATCTGTGCTGCTACTAGCGACTTGTGTTGCCCCTAAATTTCTGTCGAGCCAAACCCTGCCAGTTGCTGTAGTCACCACGTTATAGGTATAGCCATCAAAGGTTCCTCCCGAAAATGGTGACTTTGTAACCAATAGTAATCCATTTTTAGAAACTCCAGTTATATCACCTATTTCACCATAATTATTCACATAATTTGAATTTGTAGCGGATATTTCACCATATTTTGTAACAACAGAAACACCATTTACGGTTAAAGGAACGGTAGCAGTATTAGAACAAAAAGAACCATTTGCTGCCTGTGTAGCTGTAATATTTGCAGTACCAACACCGGTAATAGTTACAGTATTGCCAGAAATAGTTGCTACAGACGCATTGTCACTTGTATAGCTAAACGAACCTGCACTAGCACTTGTTGGATTTGCTATAGTAAATGATTCATCAAAATAGGTTTTAGAATAATTATTAAAATTGGTAATTACTGGAATTTGATTTACCGTAACCAACTGCGAGATACAACTTGTGTTTGTTTCAGGCCCCTTTCTATTTACATAATAGCTGGTATTAGCTGTTGGTGATACTGTTATGGTATTACCCGTTCCTACAATAGGCGCAGAACTTAATTCTATAAAATCAAGATCCATGGTTACACCGCTAGCAGTGGTATAATCATATCTAATGCCTGTAATATTTCCGTCCGATGTCCACAGTGGATGTGTGGACATGTCAACCACTGCAGTATGCCATTGCCCATCAGATATTAAAGATTTCCATTTAATTTTAGAACCACTTGCTAAAGTCATAGCACCATTTAAAAAGAAAATTTGCCCTTGGTTCGCAGTACCAGAAACAACACGATAGCGAAAATTAATATACTTATAAAGCGTTGGATCAAAACTCCCTAGATTAAACATATTAATATAAGGATCACCCGATGTAGATGTGATATTTAATACACCATTGGCATTAGCGTTAACTGTAGTAGCTACCGAGCCATAGGGTTGTGTCTCCCAACCTTCGTGAAAACCTTGGTCGCCGCATGCGCCTTCATACCAAACAGCAACAGCATTAGAATTTGTAGTCCCACCAGAGGCTGTTAACGAGGTGCTATCGCCAACGCAAATTACAGACGTTCCAGAAATTGCTGTAGGTGCAGTTATTGGTGATAGCGAAAAATCATTAGCTGGATTATTCTCATAAGTATATAAATTAGAGACTTCTGTATTTGTTAATGCAACATTCCACATTCTCACATCATCTACGCTACCTGTATAAGTAGTAGCAATACCTTCAGGGTTACCAGCAGCATCAAACCGCCCAATACCAACAGAAAGGCCGTAGTTTTTAAAATTAAACCTACGCAGAGTGTCATTAGCTTGCCTAACCAAACTTCCATCAATAAATAATTTTCTAAAACTTCCAGCCACATAAACAAATGTATATTGATGCCAATTGTTGTCAGATTTTTTGCCAGAAGTACTTGTTGAGGGAAATCCCCAGTTAGATGAATTAAAACCTATAGTAGATCCAATCACTGAGATCATACCTGTATATAAACCATCTGCCTCACCAAAAGCAATAAATATTTCATTATCAACGACGGACGATTTTGCCCAAATACTTATAGTGTAATCATCTTCATAATAGCCGTCACTATCGGTATCGGGAAGGTCTGCATATATAGAATTTCCAAAATACAAATAGTCATCTGTACCATCTAAATAATAGGCGGCATCATTAGTGCCAAAACGATTTTGGGTTAAAGAAGGGTCTCCATTAATACTACCTGTGTTATGATTTTTACCACTTTGGTCTTCTAAATTTCCTAAAAAAGGATAATAGCTAATTAAATTATTGGTTTGCGGTATTTGACTATAAGTTTCTAAAGACATTACAGTTATGCAGAAGAAAATAATGGTTTTAAAATAGTTCATCAATAAAGTGTTTTTAGGTGTTGCATCAAATCCTATTTAATCGTGATTAATAATAGTAATCAAACTGTATTCTATCAGATGCAGATAAAGTATAGTTCCCATTGTTTGCCGCAATATAAGTTAATGCAGACCCAGACCATGTATAAGCAGCGTTACTCACTCTAATACCATTTACATACATTTTCACCTTACTGTTTGTTGAAGGTGTTTGTGCTAATGTAAAACTAGTCTGAGACGTCGTCGCTGTAAATTCATCAGCAACTTCTCTAACGGCTGCAGCTCCTGTAGAAACAGAACCATCGGCCATTAAAAACTGAGTAGCTGTGCCTCCAGATTTTACGAATCCGTTTGCGGTAACAGCTCCACTAGCATTAATTTCTACTATAGGTGTAATAGAAGGATCTACCGTACTTGAAGTATTATAAAATCTAAAGCCACCAGCACTAGTGCCTTTATTATTAACAAAAGAAGTGTAGCCGTCTCTAAAAGTAGAGCTTCCTGGTTGTAATAAGTTCCAGACTAAATAACCACCTTCTAAACTTGTGTAATTCGGTCCCGTTGCATGAAAAGCCTTACCTTTTACCAAACCACTTGTTCGTACTTCTGTAACAGCTGCATTTCCTAATTGTATAGTATTGCTGTTGGTTACTCTGGCTTCAAAGCCAATGGCTGTACTGTTCTCTAAAGCAGGGAATGCAGCTCCAGGACCTGAGAAAGAACCAATACTTGTATTGTTAGATCCGGTTGTATTTGCTTCTAGTGCATAATATCCGGTTGCTGTATTATTTGTACCCGTAGTATTTAATAGAGCATAACCTCCAATAGCTGTATTCCTTGTGCCGGTAGTATTTACGTCTAAAGCATCTGTACCCATAGCCACGCTAGTATAATCGCCTCCGCTACCTTTTCCAATAGTTAAGGTACTTATCATAATATCTGAATTAAAGGTTTTAGTACCTGCAATGGTTTGTGCGGTTGTTAAATCTACAAAGTTTTGCGTGGCAGAACCTGTACCTCCATTGGCAACTGGCAAAATACCACTATAAGACGTTGCTGGTGCAAGATTTGCCCAAGTGGCAACACCAGATGCATTGGTAGTTAGTACTTGACCGGCAGTTGCATTGTGTATATTTGGGTAAGTAACAGTGCCCATAGTTAATTTTCCACTTGTTTTTACATCGGTAACATCAGTATTTCCTAATTGTATGGTGTTGCTGTTGGTTACTTTGGCATTAAAGCCAATGGCCGTAGCATTTGTTATGTTGGCTACAGTTACATCAGCTTGTGAACCCAAAGCTGTATTTGCATAGCCTGTTGTATTCGTTACAAGCGCTGACAAACCAACAGCTGTATTATTATTATTTAAATTGTTTCCAAGGGCAAGTCGTCCAAGAGCCGTATTCCCCTCTCCGGTGATGTTGCTCCAAAGACTCCGATATCCAACGGCGGTGTTATTGTCAGCTGTAGTGTTGCTTACGAGCGCCCATTCACCAACTGCTATATTGTAGTTGCCAGTTGTGTTATCCTCAAGGGCCTTCATTCCAAAAGCTGAACTACCGCTCCCTAAATTATTCGCCAATGCTCTATAACCGTAAGCTGAATTGCTATTACCTGTACTAACCCTAAATAGAGCTTGAGAACCAGTTGCGGTATTAAATTGTCCTGAAGTATTGGCAGCTAAAGCTTGAAGCCCTATAGCTGAATTAGTATTACTATTTCCGCCACCTATACCGATGTTTATGCCATTAATTTTAGCATCACTGCTAAAGGTTTTAGTACCTGCAATGGTTTGGTTGGTGGTTAAATCTACAAAGTTTTGCGTGGCAGAACCTGTACCACCATTAGCTAGTGGTAAAATACCGCTATAAGAAGTCGCTTCTGTTGATGGTGTGCTCCAAGCTAAAATACCAGCACCATTGGTTGCTAAAACTTGCCCAGAAGTACCATCCGTATTTGGTAAAGTAATAGCGCCAGTAGTTAATTTTCCACTCGTTTTTACATTGGTAACAGACGTATTTCCTAACTGTATGGTGTTGGTGTTGGTTACTTTGGCTTTATAGCCAATGGCCGTAGCATTTGTTATGTTGGGTGCAGTTACATCAGCTTGGGAACCCAAAGCTGTATTTTCATAGCCTGTTGTATTCGTTACAAGCGCTGACAAACCAACAGCTGTATTATTATTATTTAAATTATTTTTAAGGGCAAGTCGTCCAAGAGCCGTATTCCCAGCTCCGGTGATGTTACTCGAAAGACTCTGTTGTCCAACTGCGGTGTTATTTGAAGCTGTAGTGTTGCTTTTGAGTGCCTCATTACCAACTGCTGTATTGTAGTTGCCAGTTGTGTTCTCCAAAAGGGCCTGCGCTCCAAAAGCAGAACTACTGTTCCCTAAATGATTCGCCAATGCCCTATAACCGTAAGCTGAATTTCTTGAACCGGTATTAAGCATATTTAGAGCTTGAACACCAGTTGCGGTATTAAATTCTCCTGATGTATTGGCAGCTAAAGCTTGAAGCCCTATAGCTGAATTAGTATTATTATTTCCGCCACCTCTACCGATGTTTATGCTATTAATAATAGCATCACTGCTAAAGGTTTTAGTACCTGCAATGGTTTGATTAGTTGTTAAATCTACAAAGTCACCGTTAGTTGCACTACCACTAGTAGTAGCATACAGAGCATATGGCACACTCAACAACTGGCTCGTACCGGTTATACTGTAGGTTGTAGCTCCGTTTGGATCGGTTTCTGATTTAACATAGTACGTTCCTGTTGACCAGTCTATATTAGCAAACACGCCACTAACAACTGTACCTGTTCCTATTTGCATACTCACCAAACCATTTACATTGGTTGTTGGTGTGTGAGTTTCTTTATAAACGGCAGTGCCAGATGTACTACCTTGCAGTACGCTTATTTGCATGCCTACTTGTTGGCTTATTACTAAATCACCACTGCTGTCTCTTATCAGGGCTTGGTAACTCATCTGCTCTGGTGCTTGGGCAAAACTGCTTGCCGTTATAAATAGGGCTACCAGAATGGTGTAAAATTTGTTCATCGCTAATTGTTTTTAATAATTTAATTTGTGGTTGGTGTTCTTATTATTGGATATTATCGTTTGGTTCTGGTATGTCGCTTTGATACACTACCATGACTTATAGTTTTTTCAATTACCTATCCAAACGGATCCGTACCCGGATCTGGTGGCAAGGATTGTGCTTGTGATGTTTGAGGATTTAAAATCATAAAGGTCCCTAATGCTGTTATGCCAGCATATTTACCCATTTTCTCTATTGCCTCTTTTCGGGTGATACTTGACTTATTAATGGTGTCTTTCATTTCTATCCTTTTTTTTTACTTAATAAGTACTTTTTGTGTTTTTATTTGTTGGTTGTTTACCAGCTTTACGACGTACACACCATCGCTTATACTCGCCACATCTATGGTGTTAGTGGTACGTGATGCATTTAAGTTTTGCTGGCGTACCAAACGGCCTTGCATATCATATAAATACGCTGTGGCTGCACCTTGTAACTGCCCTTTGATAAGCACTTCCTTTGGTGATCTGGTTGTATATATCTGTATGTAATCTTGATTACTTGTTGGTGTAGATAGCGTGTTATTGGTAAGTCTTAAAAAAAAGCGTCCTATCCCATCTAAATTACTATCTGGGGTAATAATATAATCTCGTGTTGTTAATAGTGTTGTTGTATTTGCTATTACATCCTCTAGATAAACGTCTAAACTTGTAGGTAGGCTTGAATCACTAATACGAATGGTTAATTGGGTACCTGCATTAGATTTTACTCCTAAAGGGATAGTAATATCTGATATATCTGTACTGCCTAAAGCTTGGAGTGCTATGGGCACACCTGTATTCTCTTCAACCAAATGCGAATACAAGGCAAAGTTTGGCACATTACCTCCCCAAATAACCGCATCGTAACCAGCATCTAATCCTGTACTGGCGTTATCATTAAAATAAAATTCAGTTTTATAGCTGTTATTTGTGGTGCTAGCATGAAGTTTTAAAAACGTGAGTGGGTTGGCTTCTCGCCCTAAAATAAAATCGTCACTTGTGCCTGTGGTTCGCATCGCTGGTGTAAATGCTAGGTTATAACTTGCTACATCATTGGCATCGGCTGCTACAAAAAAGCCTTGGCCTGGTGCTAGTAAGCGAGAGCCTACATTGGCAAGTGTAATTATATCCCAACCATCAGAGGCATCGCCATCATAGCCATAAATACCTGAAGCATTTTCTAAAAGATTTAAATTGGTAATCCCTGAATCTACTTCATGATTTAAAAACGCTGACATATCTACATAAGATGGATACGGGTTTCCTACAAGGTTCCAGGTTGTATAATAAGGTCCGGAATTTATAATATTAACAGCAACATCTCCTGTTTCTACTGTACCTGTAAAAGTAAGTGTGCCGCCATTGGTTGTTGCGGCTCGATAACCTGTACCTGCGGTGATACTGGTGCTACTATTAGCTGATGTATCATAATTTGTATAGGTACCTGTAGCTTTGTTAAATGGTGCAAAAGCACGTAGGGTGCCTGAAGCTAAAAGATTTGTGTTAGCTGTTGCAAAACTACCAAAGGCTTGCCCTGTTAAGGGCGCACTAACCAGGTCATTATCATTATTGGTGCCGTCATTTGTATAGGCATTAACACTGCGGTTGTAGTAAACCGTTCCGGTAATTGTACCATCTAAAATTAAACTGGAATAACTTGTAGAGGTAGACCCTAACGTTAATGTATTGGTGGTTAAATTAGCGCCTGAATCTATTTTTATAGCGCCTCCTGGTGCGATTTCTAAATCTTTTACAGAGGCATCTGAACTTAAGGTATAATAACCATCTAATATAAAGGCCTCACTTGATCCTGTTGAAACCGATGGCCCTATTGGAGACCAGAGGCCTCCTGTATAAATCAACTTAAAAATAGGGATTTGAATCCCTTCTTCTTGGGTACCTGATCCTGTAATGTAAGTGTTGTAATATACCTGACCTATAGAAAAACTAACCATACCTCCACTACCTGTGGCTTCTGCTCCTAATGGTAAAACGGCTTGCTGGGCGTTTATAAACATGGTCATATTTAACAATAAGACCAAAATTGAAATTCTTTTCATAGTGGGTATTTATGTTTATAGATATACGCTTTGTAATTTACCTAACAACTCGTTGTTTGTTGTATCTGTGCTTTGGAGTATTAAAGCTTCTTGTGTTTCAATTAATACCCTTATGTTAGCTTGGTAAGCTACATGTTACAGGGAAGGCAAGTTGGTTGATTTTTTGTTATTTTCTGCAAATTAAAGTAATTAAAAATTTATTTGTTTTTAAAAATAACTGCTTTTGAAGTATTTGACCTAAATTTGTAAGATATGACACACGTTTTACAGACTTTAGTACCATGCTAATAAACCTACTCTCTTTTTGTATTGGCTTTATTTTACTGCTACTTACACCTATTCTTTTCTATAACTATAGCGCACACAAGAAGAGTAATAGCTATTTTTTTATTATAATAATGTTTGCTGGAATCTTAAGGTGCTTTCATGGTTTAGAGGTTATGGGCTTTTTAGAACCATTAAAAAATCCGACTATAAAGAATTTGCCATTTATGCTTTTTATTACACCTATATATTATTTATTTTTTGAAAACATGGTGTCGAAAAAGACAACTTTAAAAAAAGACATTTCACTAATAGCTATTGCTCTGATTATGTTTATTACGTCTAGTGTTTTCAATTTTGGAAGAGCCAATAATAATATTATTTTCATATTTTATTCCACCATATATTTAATCTTTATTAGTAAATCAATTTTAACTTTTTTTGCTAATAAGAAAAACATACTAGAACTAAAAATTAGGCGAACTATTAAGAACTGGATTTTAATTATGTTCACTTTATTTGTTATAATGTATCTACTAGTCTGTTTATATGTTTTTAATTATTTCTTTCATAAAGTACCAGATAGCATTTTAAACACACTATACAATAGATCCTCAATTGTATGGCTCATCATCATTTTTTACCTTCTTATAAATCCTGAAGTATTGTATGGCGATCAGCTTTTATTAAAAAAAATAAATACACCAAAATTAGAAGAAATACCTATTTGGAAAAGCACTAAAAACAAAGCAACAGATAGTACTGACGTAGATGTTGAAAAAATGGTTCTTACAAATCTAGAATTTATACTTTTCAATATTAAAAATTTCGAAAAAGAGATATTTAACAACTATAACGTCTTTCCAAGCTTAAAAGAATGGTCTATAACTTTAAAATACCCTCAAAGTCATCTAAAATATATTTTTAAATACTACACGATTTATTCTTTTAGTGAGTATCAAAATGCACTTAAAATAAAACATGCACTTCAATTAATAAAAAACGGTTATCTAGACAACCATACAATTGAATCATTATCTATAGAATGTCTATTCACTAGTAGGAGCACTTTTTTTAAAAATTTTAAAAAGCTGACTGGCTATTCAACAACTGACTACGTATTAAATAATACTGACTCATAAGTGGTTTTTTTTTTAGATGAACGACTCTAAGTTGCTGCCTTCTCTAAAAAAATAAATATCTTTACGAACACCTTAAATATGCCTCAAGAAATCTTAAAGATTAACGCTTGGCTTTCTTTTTTGCATAAACAAAAAAAAACCATTATGAAATACATCAGTTTACTTGTCACTTGCCTTTTTGTAATTTCCTGTGGAAATGCCAAAGAAGCTTCAGCCATGACAAAACAAGGACCACTTACTGGAACGTATATAATAGCAACTGTAGGAGAAACTGCATTGAATTCTACCGATTTTCTAATAACCTTCGCCATAGAAAAGAATATGGTTTCGGGATACTCGGGATGCAATAACTTTTCGGGATCTTATGAATATAAAGGTGCTGCTTTAAATTTTGGACCATTAGCAAGTACGCGAAAGATGTGTCGACCAGAAACAAATAAAATAGAGCAAAGCATTCTAAAAGCATTAAATAAAACGATTCGGTTTACAGATGAAAACAGTATCATCACTTTATATAATGACGAAGGAAAAACTTTAATGACTTTGAAAAAACCAAAGCCTTCTGTTACTAAAATTGCCAAAGAGCAGAAAGATTATAATGCAACCTATACAGCAATTTCCCGTGGTTATTATGTAATGATTAGCTATGAAAACAATAGTATATCGTTTCAAAAAGACCGCAATAGCAAACCTCAAATATTAAGTTTATCTGAAACGCAAATTGCATCTTTGAATGCTAAAATAAACACTTTGGAATTAGATAGATTAGAAAATCTGGAAGCACCAAGTAAAGCACACCAATATGATGGTGCCGCCATTGCAGGATTGAAAATTATACAAAATGGCACAAATTATCAAACACCTTCTTTTGACGCTGGCAATCCACCAAAGGTAATTGAAGCGCTTGTTTCAGAATTAATAATGCTTACCGAAAAGCAATAAATAATTGAATAGCTAGCTTACTTATTGTATTTTTGTATAAAATTATAATTATGCAAATTGAAGATATCCAGAACGACATTATAGAAGAGTTTTCCATGTTTGAAGATTGGGAGGAACGCTATCAATATATGATTGATTTGGGTAAAACATTACCCTTAATTGACACACAATACAAAACTGATGACAACCTTATTTCGGGTTGCCAAAGTAAAGTTTGGGTTCATGCAGATTTAGAAGATAATAAAATTATTTTTACAGCAGATAGTGACGCCATTATTACCAAAGGTATAATTGCCATTTTAATTCGCGCATTTTCCAACCAGTCACCTCAAGATATTATTGAAGCAAATACCAATTTTATTGACGAGATTGGATTAAAAGATCATTTATCACCAACACGTGCTAACGGTTTAGTAAGTATGATAAAGCAATTAAAAATGTACGCCATTGCGTATCAAACACAGATTAACTAATTGAATCTGTAATAGACGGTTTCTTTAAGGAACAACAGGTTTTAGTAAAAGGCTAATAATGCCAAACAACAAAAAAAATAAAGACATGAGTGAAACAATAGATACAGCAGCTTTAGGCGAAAAAATAGTTCGGGTTTTAAAAACCATTTTCGATCCAGAAATTCCAGTAGACATATACGAATTAGGCTTAATTTATGACGTATTTGTTAATGAAGATTATGATGTAAAAATCCTCATGACATTAACTACGCCAAACTGTCCTGTAGCGGAAACGCTTCCATTGGAAGTTGAAGAAAAAGTAAAATCTTTGGACAGTGTTAAATCTGCTGAAGTAGAAATTACATTTGATCCGCCTTGGAGTCAAGATTTAATGAGCGAAGAAGCCAAATTAGAATTAGGTATGCTTTAAATTTTAAAGTATCAATCAAGTTTAGTTAGGAATTACCAACTTTAAATCTTGAAACATAAACTTTAAACTTTTGCACCTAACACATGGCAGGATCTAGACTTAAATCACTAAAAGACAAGGACAAAACAAGTTTAAAAAAGTCGTTTAGTGCCTTAATTTATATTCCACGTTTCTTTAAAGAAATTTGGAAAACAAACAAAAAACGTTTCCTCTTATCGGCTGTTTGCCGATTAATTGGTGCTATTTTACCTGTTATAATTCTATGGATTGGAAAGGTTATTATAGATGAAATTATCCTTCAGTCTGGAACAGATGCAACAGATTTTAATAGACTTTGGACTTATGTTGCCATAGAGTTTGGATTAATAGTGTTGTCTGATTTGGTTAGTCGTGCCATATCATTAACAGATAGCCTTTTGGGCGACGCCTATTCTATAGATTCTTCCGTTAGAATTATTAAAAAAACCAATCAAATAGATATTAGTTTATTAGAGGATTCTGAATTTTATGATAAACTTGAGAGAGCCAGAACCCAAACTGCAGGACGTGTTGGACTCATATCAAACGCGTTGGGTGAAATACAAAGTTTAATTTCTATAGCCACACTTGTTGCTGGATTAATTTATTTTGAACCTTATCTGATAATTTTACTGGTGTTGAGTATTATTCCTTCGTTTGTTAATGAAATTTGGTTTAGTCAGCAGCAATACTCTTTAGCTAGAGGTTGGACAGCCGAAAGACGCGAATTGGATTATTTGCGTTTTATAGGCGCTAACAGTCAAACGGCCAAAGAAATTAAACTTTTTGGACTAACAGATTTTGTTGTTAATCGTTTTAAAAACCTATCAGAAGAATATTATCAATTAAATAAAAAACTAGCCGTAAAACGTTCGGCTTTAGGCTTTGCGTTTAATGTATTAGGAACTTTAAGTTATTATGGCGCTTATGTTTTTATTATTTACCGCGTGGTTTCTGGATCCATTACATTGGGTGAATTAACATTCTTATCTGGATCTTTTAACCGGTTAACACGAAATCTTCAAGACTTCTTTTCAAAATTTACGCGTATAACAGAAAGTGCGCTTTATTTAAAGGACTATTTTGAATTTATTGATATTTCCATCATTCCAAAACATGCTGAAGACCAAATAATACCTAAAAAAATTATATCTGGTTTTGAATTTAAAGATGTTCATTTTTCATATCCAGATTCGGATAATGAAATTCTAAAAGGTGTGAATTTTAAAATTTCAGCAGGCGAAAAAATGGCTTTTGTTGGTCAAAATGGCGCTGGAAAAACAACACTCACAAAATTACTATTGCGTTTTTATGAACCCACTTCCGGAGAAATTTTATTAGATGGTATTAATATTAATCGCTTTAAAAAGGAGGACTATCAAAAGTATTTTGGTGTGATATTTCAGGATTTCTTCCGGTATGAATTTACCGTAAGAGAAAATATTGCTATTGGTGATATTGACGAATTAGACAATCAAGAAAAAATTGAACATGCGGCAGAATTAAGTTTAGCTAACCAAGTTATTTCGGAATTAAAACAAGGCTATGACCAACAACTTGGAAAACGTTTTGCAAAAGGACAAGAGTTATCTGGAGGCCAGTGGCAAAAAGTAGCTTTAGCTAGAGCGTACATGAAAAATGCCGAAGTGATGATTTTGGATGAGCCAACATCTGCATTAGATGCCAAAGCAGAAAGCGATGTTTTTAAGCGTTTCATTGGTTTAACACAAGGCAAAACCAGCATCATAATTTCACACAGATTCAGTACTGTTAGGCAAGCTGACCGCATTTTAGTTCTGGAAGCTGGAAAAATATTAGAAGTTGGGACGCACGAACAATTAATGGCAAACCAGGACTTGTATGCCAAACTCTTTGAGCTACAAGCGGAAGGCTATCAATAATTTATTAACTTTATACTATGGCAGAAGAGATTATTAATCGTGTTGCAAATAGCAAACTGATAACCTTTAATTTGGAGGATTATTACCCAAAAGGACCTCGCATAATTTTAGATATTAAAGATTGGTTATTAGAAGGTATTGTACTTCGTGAAAAAGATTTTAGAGAACAGGTAAAAAATCATGATTGGCAGCACTATCAAGATGCCTATGTAGCAATTCTGTGTTCCACAGATGCTATTGTCCCAGCTTGGGCGTATATGCTGATTACTATATCTTTAGAATCTGTAGCTAAAAAAAGTGTTTTAGGCGATTTAGAAGCATTGGAAACAGCTTTATACCAAGATATTGTTTCAAATTTAGATGTTTCTGAATATCAAGATAAAGCCATTATTATTAAAGGATGTTCAAAAAAACCCGTTCCTGTAAACGCTTATCTCATGATTTCCAACAAACTAAAACCAATTGCAAAATCTATAATGTTTGGTGAAGCATGCTCAAGTGTGCCATTATTTAAAAGAAAATAGTATTTTTGTCAGGTTATTAACAACTAATTAATTCATTAAACGTATGAAAAGAATATTTACTATTGGTATGATGCTGCTTGCGACAGCCTCGTTTTCGCAGACTAAAGAAGAATTGAAAGAACAAAAATCTGAAAAACAAGCCGCTGCAGATGCATTACAAGCTGAAGCAGATGACTTACAAAAACAAATTGATGCCTTTCCAGGCTGGAAATTTGGTGCATTTGGTACCGTAGGTGCTAGTTTTTCTGAATTTAACAATTGGTATGGACAAGGAACACCTAACAATGCTTCTGGAAACATAACGCTTACTGTTAATCCGTATGCAAAATTAGATCGTGAAAAATATTTCTGGTACAATACTGCTAACATTAACCTAAGCTGGGTGAAATTTGATGACAAAGACGATCCAACAGATGATGATAGCTTTAGAGAAGCCAATGATGTATTTAACGTAACATCATTATTTGGTTATAAAATAGCTAAAAATTTAGCAGCTTCTACGCTTGCTGAATACCGTACAACGTTAATCAACAACTTTAACGATCCTGGATATTTGGACGTTGGTGTTGGTGTTACATGGACACCTATTGAAAATTTAATCGTGGTAGTTCACCCGTTAAACTATAACTTCGTATTTGCGGATAATAATGCTATTTTTGAATCATCATTAGGTGCTAAAGTAGTAGCAAATTATGGTCGTTCTTTTGGAAAACTAAACTTCAACTCGAATCTTTCTGCTTTTATGAGTTATGAAGATTCTAACTTATCAAACTGGACATGGATTAACGCTATTAGCTATAAGTTATGGAAAGGTATTGGTTTAGGTTTTGAATTGGGATTAAGAGACAACAAGCAAGAAGCTGTTAATTTTGCTTTCAAACAATACGAAGGGCGTTTGGCTAGCAATGGTGGTATTGTTGATCCTACTGATCTACAGCCAACCTTTGATAATGTAGATAATGATTTACAAATTTACACGACGTTTGGTTTGAGCTACTCGTTCTAAATCAAACACCATATAAAATTAAAAAAGCTCCGAAGGTTACCTTCGGAGCTTTTTATTTTTAAACCATACCATCAATAATAAAACTGATGTTATTTATTCTTCTTCATCGTTATAATCGGGATATAAAAAGTGATTATAAGGAAAACGGGTAACATGAATTTGGCGAACCTCATCATATACACGCTTTTTAAATTCGTTCATATTCTGTTTGTTTAATGCCGAAATAAATAAGGCATTATTTCCAACCCGATTCATCCACGTTTTTTGCCATTCCTGTAACGAGTAATGCGCTTCGGTACGTTCCACTTCCAAATCTGTTTCATCATAAGGTTCCGGTTGGTAGGCGTCAATTTTATTAAAAACCATGATCGTTTCTTTATCTGCACTATCAATTTCACCTAAAATTTTGTTTACAGAATCTATATGATCTTCAAAATTAGGATGTGAAATATCGACCACGTGTAATAACAAATCGGCCTCGCGAACCTCATCCAGCGTGCTTTTAAAACTCTCTACTAATTGTGTTGGTAGCTTTCTAATAAATCCTACGGTATCGGTTAATAGGAATGGTAAATTTTGAATGACCACTTTCCTTACCGTTGTATCTAATGTGGCGAATAATTTGTTTTCGGCAAATACATCACTTTTACTAATGGTATTCATCAGAGTTGATTTCCCTACGTTTGTGTACCCAACAAGCGCTACACGCACCATTTTACCACGATTACCGCGTTGCACAGACATTTGCTTGTCTATGGTCTTTATTTTATCTTTTAATAACGCAATTTTATCTCGAACAATACGTCTGTCTGTTTCAATTTCCGTTTCTCCAGGTCCACGCATACCAATACCACCTTTCTGGCGCTCTAGGTGTGTCCACATCCCTTTAAGTCGTGGCAATAAGTATTCACATTGTGCTAATTCCACTTGGGTCCTGGCATAACTTGTTTGGGCACGTTGTGCAAAAATATCAAGGATTAAATTGGTTCTATCTAAAACCTTACATTCTAATATTTTACTAATATTACGTTCTTGAGCAGACGATAATTCATCATCAAAAATAGCAGTGCCTATATCATTTTCTTCAATGTATTTGCGGACTTCCTCCATTTTACCTTTCCCAATAAAGGTTTTGGGATTCGGCATATCCATTTTTTGGGTAAAGCGTTTTAAGACCTCACCACCTGCCGTGTAGGTCAGAAATTCCAATTCATCTAAATATTCTTTAGATTTGTCTTCATCCTGACTTTTTGTAATGACTCCAATTAATACGGCACGTTCGTGCGTTATATCTTTTTTTTCTATCATAAACTGTGTAAAGCACAAAGTTAATCAATTGAAGTCACTTTAATTTGTATATTTTTAACGCAGATACTAAAATTCATGAGCGATTTGGAAAAACCTACACTTTTATCAGAAACCTTTACCATAGCTTTTTACAATACCGAAAACTTATTTGATATTTATAATAACCAAAGTAAAAACGATCGAGATTATTTACCAAATTCTGATAAACTTTGGACTAAGAAACGCTACCAAAACAAGCTTGACAACATAGGATTATCTATTTCTAAAATTGGCCATCCCGAAACGAATGGTTTACCCAGTATTATTGGTTTAGCCGAAATAGAAAATGGGAAAGTAATTCAGGATTTGTTGGATACAATGCATTTAAAAGATGTGCCTTACGACTTTGTGCATTTTAACTCCAAGGACGAACGTGGTATAGATGTGGCTTTAGTTTATAATAAATCTGAGTTTACGGTAACACATTCTGAAATTTTTGCTTTAACATTTGAAAGACCCGAAGGTGGTAACGATTTTACGCGAGACATTCTACTAGTAACAGGATTACTAAAAGGCGAAACGATTTCGGTTTTGGTAAATCATTGGTCCTCCAGACGTGAAGGCACCGAACAAACGGAAGCGAAACGCTTACAGTCTTCCAAAAAAGTGAGTCACATAATAACAGCTATTCAAGCTAAACAGGTAGATGCTAAAATAATTATTATGGGCGATTTTAATGATGATCCGCATTGCAAAAGTATTGTTCAGCTTATAGAAAATCATAATTTATATAACCCAATGAAAACGTTGCGTTCTTATAATCGTGGAAGTTTGGTACACGACAGGAAATGGCATTTATTTGATCAGATCCTGTTTACGATGCCTTTTTTTGAATCGCGAAAAAATTACTTGGAATTTGATTCGGCTCATATTTTTGATGCCGATTTTTTAAAGGAAACCAAAGGAAAATATAGAGGAGCACCATTAAGGACGTATGCTGGCTATGAACACAAAGGTGGTTTTAGCGATCATTTTCCAGTTTTTATAACATTGAAAAAGTAGCAATAATTTTAAACAGCTTGCCAGAGTATTACGGATAATATAATACATGCTATTGGAAGCATCCAGAGCAAAAAGATAGAATGATTTTGAGTCTTTTTATTTAGCATTTTAGCGTTTAGTACTTTTCGCTTTCTTCCTGCATATTGCACCCAGTTTTTAAAGAATATAAAAACAGATGCCATAATAAATAATGCCCATGCTTTATCTTGAGACATAGTATTCATATTCATTTGATTGGAAAATCCGGCAAAAAACATACCCAAAAGCAGTAATATGGCACACTGTAAAATAGAAATATAGATAGTGGCAAACTGATTTGCATTTTTACTCTTACGATTTTTATAGTGCTTGAAAGCGCTAAAAAAAAGAGAATCGAAAATCGTCATATTTATTATCCTGGTATAAAATTAAAAACCTGCTAAATGTAATCATTAGCAGGTTTTTTTATATCATTAATTACAACTATTATTCAGTTGCAAAAATATTGAAGTTATCAATTTGATAAGCACCGTCTAAAGATGTATCTGTTCCAGATCCTGTAACTTTAAATGCTACATAAAGTGTTCCTGTGTAACCAGAAATATCAATTAAACCTGAATCAACCATTTCATACCAACTATTGTCTTGTGTTGGTAAACTAGCCGATACCGCTTCCCAAGTAGCACCTAACACATCTGTTCCATCAAAATCTGTAGAAATAAATACTTCTAATGTATTGGCTGGAGATTCTAAATGGTGTTGAGCTGCAGAAAAGTTTAATTTTTCATCATCTTGAGCATCCATATCAATACCTGGAGACACTAACCAAGCAATATTTACTGGGCTTCCTGAATTAAAGGTGCTGAATTCTGTATAACCATTATTATCAAAGGTTTTTTCTCTCCAAACCCAGTTACCTGCTTCAGCAAAGTTTGTCCAACCTGGAAGGTCTAAATTGGTGTTATTTGTTACCATTTCAAAATCTTCGCTAAAAATAGCAACTGCTAAAGAGCAACGTTCACCTTCTAAATTTACATCATCAATAGAGTTTAAAGCTAATACTACAGATGCTCCATCAAACGTTTTGTTTACAACAGCTTTTAGTGTTCCGTTCCCTTCTGGTAATAACTCATTTTTAAAAGTTGAAAATCCACTAGTTTCAAGATTGATGCTTGTATAATTTACACCACCACAAGATTGTACCGCTCTTTTTGTATCAAAATCTTCCATTGGATCAAAATAACGTTTTCCTAAAACGTTATCAGCGAACTCAACATCATTTAATTGTACAAACACACCAACAAGACTTGAATTTATTTGAGAAACGGTTACGCTTAAAGGCACTATTTCTTCAGTAACAGATGATCTAAAAACATGTGTTCTTGCACGAGTTTGTCCTAAACTTGTTACGGTTGTTCCGTATTGATCTGTTTCAGTTCCACCTCCAATAGCAGTAACACCATTACCTACACGTTCTTCACCAATAAATAAATCTTTTAAACTTACGTAAACCTCACGACCAAAGTTAAATTGATTATAAGTATCCACTTGGTTAATTATTACTTTAATAGCAGTGGTTGGGCTTGATGGACTATCTTGAAGATAGAATTCTTTAAAGAAATTTCCAGATCTATCAGAAGAAGATACATATCCTTTAATGTAAATATTTTCATCAATTGGCTCAATAAAATCACCTTCAGTATACATAGCTTTTGCTTCAGCTATTGAGACTTCAGTTCCATTAGCTAATAAGGTGTTTAATCGTGCATTTTCTTCATCACCTAAACTTGTAGGAATGGTATAATCGTCATCTTGTACACAAGATACAATAGCTAAACTAGCAACTATTGTTAATACTAGGGTTAGAAATTTATTTGTTTTCATAATAAATAATATTTTTAATTAATTTTTCTTTTTCGTTTTTAGAATCTAAAGTTAACATTTACAAAATAAGTAGCACCACGTCCATACCAATATTTTGATCCAAATTGGCGTTTAGGGGTTTGATTGTCAGCTAATAATTCTGTGTAATTTGCATTTCTTGCTTGCTCAAAACCACCTGTTCTGTAAACTTCGTCCAATAGGTTATTTACACTTGCAAAAACACCAATATAATAGTCGCCAATTCTCCAAGATTTTCCACCTGTTAAGTTAACAGTGAAATAATTATCAAATTGTTCTTGTTTTAGTAATTCGGTTGCAACTTCTGGATCGTAGTTATTAATTGGTAAACCATCATTAGCTAAATAAAAGTTTTCAGTTCTTAAAAACGGACTAACATCTACATACGTACTAGCTAAATAATTTACAGTCGCTCCAAACCACCAGTAGTCTGGATCGCGATATTCAAAACCAACTGAATAGGCTTGTTGTGGACCACCAGCAACTTTATAATCCTTTAAATTAGATTTGTACGTTGGAGATCTACCAAAACTTGTTGATGTTAAATAAAGGTTTGGGTTATTATCATACGTAAATTGACCTACTGCTGCTACACCTTTCAGTTTAATAGTTGGTGTTACTTGTGCTTCTATACCTAGTTCTGCACCAATATGTCTTTTATCTACACCTTGTAAGGTTTCCTGAACAAATGCTGACGTATCATTAAATTCTTCTCCAATATTGGTAATACCATCTGCATAGTAGAATGAAATTTCATTGGCATCTTCAATTTTAGTGTAGAAACCTGTTATTTTGGCTTTTACAATTGGAGATCTGAAAATATAACTAGCATCAAAAGATGTAATTTTTTCTTCAGTTATGTTATCAACAACACTATTATTATCTCTTGAGTTAGAATAAGAATTTCTAATAGTTGGCGCTTTAGTTATATAACCAGCATTAACATCTATTAAATGCTTGCCTGTTATTTTATATGTAAATCCACCTTTTCCACCGACGCCAGTAAAGTTTAATTTTTCGCCTTTACCTAAACTTAAATTACCTAAAAACGCACTATTTTCCCAAAGACCTTCTCGTTGGTATGAGGTGCTAGTAAGACTTGCAGATAAATAGAAATCTATTTTACTGTATTTAAATTGTGCTTGTGCGTATCCTGAAATAATATCAGCATAAATATTATAATTGTAACGGTATTTATCGCCTTCGCCAACAATACGATCTGGATTTTGATTATCAAATTGAAAACCATCAAAAGCATCCACATTTAAATAACCTGTAGAACCTAATAAATCAATAATTTCACCGAAGTTTTTAGACTTTAGGTTTTTATAGTTAACAGCTGCATTAAAAACGATATTCTCGTTAATTTCAGTATTAAAGATCGTATTAGCAGAAAATTGTCTATCATCCGTACGATCTTCATATAAAACATAAGCACCAGATTCTCCTACAGAATTGTTGGTAACATTGGCATCTAGAATACGTTCCCAATCTATTTGACCGTCATTCATGAAGTTTTGTTCCGCTATATAAGCACCTGCATAATCTGGACCATCTGTATCTGCTAAAAAGTAACTTGGTAAGTTTTGGTAATACGCAGGACTTGGATTAGCGCCTCCACCGAAATCTAAACGGCTATTTCCTATTTTTCCATATTGGTAACCAACATTGGTATTTAAAGTAGTTTTACTATTAATATCCCAATAATGGTTTAGCATAAAGATTGGTTCTTCAATTTGTTTGATACGTGAGTTTTTCTTTTCACCATCTAACCAACCCCAATATTCGTTGTATTTAATGTCTTTTAAATCATAAACCTCTTGAGTATTAGGTGATGATTTTCCACGACGATTTGGTGTGTACATAGATGTAAAGTTTAAACTATGCTTTTCATTTATTTGCTTTTCAATAGCTACAAAAAATGAATTTGCATCATACAATGTACCATCTTGAAAACCTTCGCTTCCCCAACGTCTTCCGCCCATTACAGCATAAGACCAGCCACCTTCTAATAAACCAGAAGCATAACTTGCCATAACACGGTTGGTATAACTTCTGTTTGAAGACGAGTACGTTACACGTCCACCTTCACGGTATTGTGATGCGCGAACATTCATATTTGTTGTTCCTAAAACACCACCAAAATTGTAAGCTGATGGTTGTAATCCTGTGGTAAGTTCTTGGTTACGAAGCATGTCATTCAAACCTCCCCAATCACTCCACTGTGGTCTTCCATCAAAAACTTTGTTCATTTCTATTCCGTTAATTAAAACAGAACCATTTTCAGAATCTAAACCTCTAACTCTAAAGAATGACGAACTCCACTCAAAAGCAGCTGTACGCTGAAATACATCTTGAGAAGATTGTAACAAACCCGAAATATTATCTAATCCACCTGAATCATCATCTAACTCATCGTCTGTTAAGTTAATGGTAAATAAATCAATGTTGGTGTCTCTTACAATATTCATGTCTGTAATATTCACCGTTTGTCCTTCATTAATAACAATAGGATACCTTTTTGCAACGTAATCTTCTTTTGATACATTTAAAATTTGTTCACCTAACGGTAACCCTGTTGTAAATTCAAATAATCCATTGGCATCCGTTTTTGTTGTAATTTCAGTACCTTCAATAGTAATAATTACATTTGGAATAGGATTGAGAGAAATAGATTCGGTTACACTTCCTTTAACTACCGTTTGCTGCGCTACAGCAGTGACAGTTGAGAAAATTCCGAATAAAAAAATAAATAAACTGTTTTTCATACTTAACTTTATAATTAAAAAAATTGATACTTTACGTTAAATGTTAATTAAAATAGCTTGCAAATTTACATTATTTCTAATAAATATCTACTTTTGGCGTAAGTTTTGTAATATAATAACCTAAACATAACAATATACATTGATGAAACATTTAAAAGTTTGGATTCCAATTCTTGTTGCATGCTTTACTATGACTGTAAATGCACAAGAAGCAAAAAAATTCAAAATCCACACCGTAGCCTTTTATAATTTAGAAAATTTATTTGACACGATTAATGATCCGACAAAAAATGACGAGGCTAGCCCTATCATGGAAATGAAGATTAATACTAGTGAAATTTACAAAAAGAAAGTATCCAACATGGCACGCGTATTAGCTGATATTGGAACAGATACTGCAAAAAATTCTCCTGTAATTATTGGGGTTTCTGAAGTTGAAAATGTACATGTTTTAGAAGATGTTGTTAATGATCCACAACTTTTATCAAAGGACTACGGTATTGTACATTACGAATCTCCAGACCGTCGTGGCATTGATGTAGGTTTATTATATCAGAAAAAATATTTTACGCCAATTCATACAAGCAGTCATGAATTAATTTTTTACGACGATAATTCACGTGAACGTGTTTACACCAGAGATCAACTATTAGTTAGTGGAAAACTAGAAGGTGAAATGATTCATATTATTGTTAATCACTGGCCATCCAGAAGTGGTGGAGAGGCAAGAAGCCGACCAAAACGTGTTGCTGCCGCAAAATTGAGTAAAAAAATAATTGACTCATTACAAACCATAGATCCTTATGCTAAAATTGTTTTGATGGGTGATTTAAATGACGACCCAACAAATGAAAGTGTTAAAGACGTTTTGGGAGCCAAAAAAGATAAAGAAGATGTTGAACTAAAAGGTATCTATAACCCTATGGAAAACATGTTTAAAATGGGTGTTGGGTCCAATGCGTATCGTGATAGCTGGAGTTTATTTGATCAAGTATTAATAACGCAACCTTTTTTAGAAAAAGATTACAGTTCATTCCGTTTTTACCAAGCACACATATTTAATAAAAACTATTTAGTAAATAAAAAAGGACGCTACAAAGGCTATCCTTTACGTAGTTTTGCGGATGGAGGCTTTACAGATGGATTTAGTGATCACTTTCCATCTTATATATATTTAATAAAAGAAGTGGAATAAATCTCATGTTTTATTTATAAAAAAAATCGCCTTTTAGTTACATAGTAATTAAAAGGCGATTTCATTATTTACAGGCTTGATTCGTTAACCTAACCAAACGCTCCATGGAATTTTGGCAATAACCAGCAAAAGTGCTAATGTGTAAAAAATGGCTATCATTTTTAATTTCCCATTAGATGTTAACTTCTTTTTGTGTTTAGAATACCCAATAGTAATTAATACCACAGCTATTATCATTGTTAAAGGGTGTTCAACAATATTAGACCTTAATGCACTATTTTTCATAACACTGCCCATTCCAGATTCACTTATTATAGACAGATAGTCGGCAGCAAAAAATAGCACAATACCAATAAGCAATTGAATATGCGAAACGATTAGCGTAAACAACGATATTCTAAAATCTTTTGCGGAATACTCCTTTCCTCCCACAACCTTTATTATGGCATTAAAAGTGGCTAGAATTAATATTAGAAACACCAGGTAAGCCCAATAGGAATGTAATATTTTTACGGTATTATACATGTTTTAACGTTTTTTAGTTAGTGTTACAAATGTACTAAATAAAGCGCATAAAAAAACCGCTTCGATGACCGAAGCGGTTTTGTTTAAATCTTATATTCAAGATTAGAAGTTAAAACGAATACTTGTATTCCAAGTTCTGCCATAACCAAATCTACCAGTGTTGCTTCTGTTAACACCTTTATAATTCTCGCTAGCATTAGCACTTGCTTGTGTATTACCATTTACAGACTCTAAATATACTTCATCAAAAACGTTGTTTACATTTAAGCGAAATTGAATCGAACTCTGCTTGTTTTCACCAACTATCATTTTATATGAAAATCCAGCATCAACAGTATCATAAGAAGGCATAGAAAGCGTTTCGCTCTCTAAAGAACCTGTTGAAAATATATCATTATACCAGTTCCAACCTGCATCAAAACTTGCTCTAGGTAAAAACTCATAACTACCATTAATACCAGCAGTTACTTGTGCAGCACCACCAACATTAAAGCCATCTATAACAATTTCTTCATCATTACCTACTTGCACACCATCCTGGTCAAATGTTCTTTGTGTGGCATTATCTTTAAATTGCCATTCTCCCATGGAAATAAAACCGTTAAGTCTTAAATTATCTAAAGGTCGTGTCATCACTTCTAATTCCACACCGTAATGCACTTGCTTAACACCTAAAGTTTGGAAGCTTAAGAAATCTTCAGCGTCTTGACCATTAGTATTTATTAACGTTCTATTTCCCCAAGTTGTATGGTAAGCATTGAAATTTGCAGAGATTGCTCTACCTCCATTAAATTGGTACCCAACTTCAAAACCAGTAATTTCTTCATTTTCAGCTTCTGGTTGTAACAATTCATTACTTGCGCGTCCATTTTGAAATAAATTATCATGAAATGGTTGACGTGAGTAATAACCTAGGTTCGCAAATACCTTATGCATATTGCTAATTTCGTAACCTGCTCCAGCTTTTAGGTTATAACCTAAATTATTCACTTTTTCAGATTCTTCAGACACACCCTCTTCTTGAGCGTTCAAAAACTCTGTTCTTACGTGAGATTGATTTGATAATGCACCTTGAAAGAAAGCAGAAAAACGATCTTTAACATATTCTAATTGACCAAATACGCCAGCATAATTAATTTGCTCTTCGTAATCATAACCAAAACGTTGTCCATGATCTGTATTTGGATTAAAGAAAACTTCCCAAGGATTAATTCCTCCCGCTTCAGTTAATTGATACGCACCACCATTGTAAGCACTAGAAGCGTTTACAGCATCTACAGATACAAATTCTCTAACATCTCTAAAGTGAATACCGTTATAAAAACGAACATCTGCTCCAATATTAAAATTTAAATTTTCTGTTAATTGATTGTTATAGTTAGTAACTGCACCATACCAATTATGATTATTGTTTGAACCTCTAGCATACAATAAATCGCCAGAATCTCTATCTGTAATAGCTTGCGCAAAACTACCACGACCCATTGAACCGTAAAGTACTGTTGACAAACTAGACTGATCATTTATAGTCCAATCCCAATTTAAGTTAGCCACTGGCTTGTGATAAATATTTCTACCTCCAGGATAACCTCCTCCATTTAGTGTATTTGGGCTATCAACGCCATCAAAATTCCAAGAATTATAACGTCTACCTCTTTCACTATCTAGAAATGAACCTATAGAACCATTTCCTGCTGCTGCATGCCATTGTGGAGCTCCGGTTAACAATAAATTTATTGTATGGTCTTCATTAGGCTGATAACCTACAGAGAAAAAATACGTTTGACCTTGACCTTGCGTATTATCTACATAACCATCACCTTGCCAGTGCCCTAATAAACCTGAAAAAGACCAACCTTTATCACTTACGCCTGTAGAGAAATATGCAGTAGATTTAATGTAATTATCATTACCTACCATTTGCTGAACAAAGCCACCTGCTTTTCTATCAATTGTTTTAGTCACTATGTTCACTGTTCCACCTACTGAAGAAATAGCTAACTTAGAAGCACCTAAACCACGTTGTACTTGAATAGCATTTGCTACTTCAGTTACACCTTGCCAGTTAGACCAGTACATTTTACCATCTTCCATACCATTAATAGGTTGTCCATTTAATAAAAATGCAATGTTTGTTTGATCAAAACCACGTAAAAACATTTGACCATCACCAAATCCACCTGCCTGAAGTGTTTGTACAGAAGGAGTAGATTTCAATAACACAGGTAAATCAAAATTTCCTGATTTTTCTCGAATTTCAGAAGATCGAATAGTAGAGACTGCAATAGGTGTTGCTCTATCTTCAGCTAAATCAATAACTCCAGATCCAACGATTACAACTTCTTCTAACGTATTATCGCTTTCTAAAACGATTTTACCTAAATCCTTACTACCTGTTACAGTTACTGTTTTCGTACCGTAACCAACATAAGAAATTACTAATACTGCATTAGTACTTCCTGTAGTAATTGTAAAATTTCCATCAAAATCAGAAGATACACCATTGGTAGTACCTCTCTCTATGATGTTGGCACCAGGAAGTGGCGCGTTCATTTCGGCATCCATGATAGTACCTGTTACAGTACTTTGAGCCATTGTAATACCAGTAAACAAAAATGCTACTGCTAAAAATAATAATCTTGTAATTTTTTTCATTGTATTAAAAAGATTGGTTTTTAAATTTTCGGCAAAATTAAACCTTTAAAGCATTTTAACATTACTTTAAGGTTAAGAATTTCCGATTGTGTGAAGATATTAATTTTTAACCATTAACAATATGATAAGAAATAAAGCTATTAACAGACTTTTTAACAAAGAAATATTATTTTTTTAAGTAATATCTCAATAGATTGGCAGTAGAAGCATCATGATTGATAAAAGTGTTATTTTTTATATCCTCCAAAATATTAGTCGCTAATTGCTTTCCAAGCTCCACACCAAACTGATCGTAACTAAAAATATTCCAAATAACACCTTGAACAAATATTTTATGCTCATAAAGGGCAATAAGTTTCCCTAAACTTTGTGGAGTTAGTTTCTTTATGAAAATGGTATTCGTTGGGTTGTTTCCAGTAAATACCTTAAAAGGCACTAATTCTTTGACACGTTCTAATGGTTTATGCTGCTGTTTAAATTCAGTAATAACATCTGCTTCCGTTTTTCCATTCATTAACGCTTCAGTTTGTGCAATGAAATTAGAAATTAATTTATCTTGATGCTCTTGATTTCCATGCAATGATTGCGCAAAACCAATAAAATCCGCTGGAATTAATTTAGTTCCTTGATGAATTAACTGAAAAAAAGCATGTTGTGAATTCGTACCTGGTTCTCCCCAAATTAGTGTTCCTGTTTGGTAAGTTACGGGTTGACCATTTCGGTCTACAGATTTCCCATTACTTTCCATAATGCCCTGCTGTAAATAGGTTGCAAACTGATTTAAATATTGGGTATATGGAATAACGGCTTCACTTTCTGCATGGAAAAAATTGTTATACCAAATACTAATTAAAGCTAAAACAACTGGAATATTTTCTTTGAAAGGTGCTGTTTTAAAATGGGAATCCATTGTATGTGCACCTTTTAACAGGTTATTAAAATGATCATAACCTACAGATAAACTTATGGATAATCCAACAGCGCTCCATAATGAGAATCTACCACCAACCCAATCCCACATTGGGAAAATATTATCGGTTTGAATTCCAAATTCTTGAACACTCTTAATGTTTGTTGATACGGCCACAAAATGTTTGGCTATAGCATCTTCTGAGGTGTAATTTAAAAACCATTCACGAATAGTGTTCGCATTAGAAAGGGTTTCTTGCGTGGTAAACGTTTTTGAAACAATGACGAATAGTGTGGTTTCTGGATTTAGTTTTTTTATCACTTCATTTACATGATCTCCATCCACATTACTCACAAAATGTGTTGTTAAGTGGTTTTTATAAAACTGCAAAGCTTCTACAACCATGGCTGGTCCTAAATCTGAACCTCCAATACCTATATTAACTATGTCAGTAAAAGGTTTCCCTGTAAATCCAGTAAGATTGCCATTTACTACGCGATTAGTAAAATTTTCAATTTGCTTTTTTACCTGATGTATTTCTGGAATAACATTAACACCATCCACCAAAACTGTTGCATCTTTCGGTGCTCTTAAAGCGGTATGTAAAACAGCACGTCCTTCAGTTTCATTAATAGCTTCTCCAGAAAACTGACTATTTATTGCATCCTGTAATTTGGTTTCTTCAGCTAATTTTAGCAGTAATGAAAACGTTTCATCTGTGATTCTGTTTTTTGAAAAATCGACGAAAAAATCATCCCACTCAATAGAAAACACATCTGCGCGATTGGCATTATTTGCAAATAAATCAGTCATTTTCTGATTTTTCATAGCTAAAAAATGCTCATGAAGATTTTGCCACGCATTCGTGGTGGTTGGGTTTATTTTAGGTAATGACATAAGCTTAATCTAATTGTGTAATTAAATCTTCTGGTGTAGATTCTAAACCTTCCGATTCTTGAATATTTATAGCGTCTAATTGCCTTTTCAACGGTTTAATAAAGTCTAAATATCTAACTTTTAAACTATCGGAAATGGGTTCAGATTCTGGTAATTTTTGCTTAAATGGATCTACTTGTTTTCCATTTTTCCAAAAACGATAACATACGTGAGGTCCAGATGTATTTCCCGTCATACCTACCCAACCAATAACATCACCTTGTTTTACATATTGACCAACTTTTACGTTTTGTTTTTTCATGTGAAGATATTGCGTTTCGTAAGCAGAATTATGTCTAATTTTTACATAATTACCATTCCCTCTAGTGTAAGCAGATTTGGTAACGGTTCCGTTGGCTGTAGAACGAATTGGCGTACCAATATTTGCCGAAAAATCGGTTCCTTTATGTGGTCTGATTCTATTTCCATAAAGCGCAATACGTCTTTTTAAATTATACCGAGATGTAATTCGTTTATACTCTACTGGTGCTTTTAAAAAAGCACGACGTAAGTTTTTAGCTTCTTCATTAAAATAATCTGTAATTCGTTTTACAGAATCAGTTTGAAATTCAAAGGCATAAAAAGGTTCACTTTTATGTTCAAAATAAGCCGCTTTAATATTATCAATACCAGCATAAAGTGTATCGTCAATATACTTATCAGTATAAATTATTTTGAAATGGTCGCCTTTTTGAAGTCTAGTAAAATCTATTGTCCAAGCATAAATATCAGACATTTTATACGCAAGAAGCAAACTTTTTCCACCATCTGAAAGTGTTTGAGAAAGATCGCTAGTAATAACACCTGCAAACTCTTTTTCAACATAAGTTATGGGCTTTCTGCTCGTAAAGGCATGAATAGAATCTTTAAAATTAAGAACTACATATTCCTCCCGATTGGGTTGATAGATAAAAGAAAGTGCTTGTTGTAGAGAATCTTTTGAGCATAAAACGGTATATGGTTTTCCTAATTGCAGTTTTCTAATATCAAAATCATTTTTTGTTTCTTCAGCAATCTGAAAAATTTTAGGATAGCCAATTTTATAGCGTTCCATAATAACACCAAAACTTTCACCTTTACGAATTGTATCGCGTTTAACGATATAATCATTTAAGTTAAAACCAAATTCTTTCAGTTCCTCTGGTGGTATAATACCTGCAAACTCATCTATTTCAACAGGTTCTGCCTGGTCGTTTTTACAACCTAATAATGTTATAAAAACAGCAATTAGAATTATAAATTTTCTCCCCATTCCGCTAGTTCTTGTTTGCTCCATAGTTCTGGAAAGAATATTCGTCTTTGATATTTTGGATGCATGTATTTTACCCATTCACTTCCTCCTGTTGCTTCTGCAGTTTTACCACCTATATTTAAATAATGGTTGGCCGTATTATAATGTGCCATAACCCATTTAATATTCACCGTATAGTCATAATGACGCATGGCATTTACTAAATCTTTATTTGTTCTAACTTCTTCTGGCAATTCTTTGAACTTGGTCCAAAGGTTACTTTTGTTGTAGAATTTCGCAAATCTAATAAATTCCTCTTTGTATCGTTCTTCAAAAACCGTTAATAAATAGCTTTTTTTACCCGTTTTGTAGTCTTTTCCTGCTGCTTGCCAGTATAAATGCTCAAAAGCATGTTCAAATGGTGTATTTCTGTCAATGGTTTCACGAAAACGATTATCTATTAAATTTATTAATTCGGTAGATGAAATCTCAATTTTACGATACTGTGCGCTTTGAAAACCACTAGCTGGTGTTAATGTTAATCGGAATTTATTATACTGTTCCACATCCATTCCATCTCGCATAATTTCGAAAGATGATGTTAACATATCAAAATACCGACTAATACGCATAAGTTTTGTTGAAAAGAAATCGGCTGATAGTTTTTCCGCAGTTGCAACTTGATCTATTTCCCAAAGTATCATTTTAAATAACAACTCGTTTATTTGATGATACATGATAAAAACCATTTCGTCAGGTAAAACAGAACGTTGTGTTTGCAAATCTAAAAGCGCATCGGTCTGAATATAATCCCAATAATTAATGGGCTTACTATATAATAAACCTTGTAAGTGGACATTTAAATCTTGACCTATATTATCAAATTTTTCTTTGAGTTGGTTGGTTATGTCGTTATTCATGCTATTAATTTTCTACTATAATTTTAAAAGGGTGTTTTAAACCTTTGAAGGCATCTAAATCGGCTCGTAATGAACCTACAGCCAAATCGGCTTTGATACGTAAAGGTATTCTATTTTTATCATTTGAAACCCATAACGTTAGGCTTTCTTCTTCTTTAAATACGCGACCTGCCATAACATACGGTCTAAATTTTAAGGCGTTAACTTTTCCAAAACTAGTGGTAATGACTTCGATACCTAAATACCGTAATTTGAAGCCATAATTTTCTTCATCAAAAAACATATTAATTTCAACTTCATCATTTATTTTAAGATTATCGATATCCAAATTATTACGCAAATAATAAAATGTAGATACCATATCTTGAATTTTAGGCTTGGTATCAAACGATTTTTTTTTATTATGTTTTATATTATTTACATGTGCTTTGTTATTGGTTTGATCGAATTCTATTTCAATATTTTTAGTATGTCCGCCTTCATCAATATCTCTGATAAATTTATAAGGTATATTCAATTTTTTATCGAAATAACTTTCATAACGATCCTCTACTTTAAAAAACCAACTTACAGCACCTGTTGTCCACCCTTTTCCAACAACATGAAAAACAGGTTTGTTTTTATACATGGATTCGTTTACGGTTAGTGTTGCTTCTCCAGCTTTCATCCATCCGCTATAACTCATTTCAAAACGAAACCATTCGCCAACACCATAAGCACTCTCCATTTGAGAAAAAGCAGAACTTAAAGTTAAAATGGCAATGCATGTAATTAGTGTTTTTCTCATAACATTGATTCTAATTGTAAACCACAACTGTAACGTTGGTTTATTAATAGATTACAATTATTATTCCAAAAATATGAAACAAAAAACTCTATCTGTAATTATGATAGAGTTTTTATGTTATTCATATTTTTAATTATTACAAAGTTCCTCTTAAAGCCTGCTCACGCTCAATAGACTCGAAAAGGGCTTTAAAATTCCCAGCCCCAAAACCTCTGGCTCCCATGCGCTGAATGATTTCAAAAAACAAGGTAGGCCTATCCTCAACTGGTTTGGTAAAAATTTGTAGTAAATACCCTTCTTCATCTGCATCAATCATGATCCCTAATGATTTTAGCTTTTCAATATCTTCACGTAATTCATGGCTAAATTCTTCTAAACGTCCTGGCACCGATTTATAGTAAGATTCTGGAGGTGTGGATAAAAACTCAACACCACGCGAACGCAAATCAGAAACCGTGGAAATAATATCATCGGTTGCTACGGCAATATGTTGTACTCCTGGACCTTCATAGAAATCCAAATATTCTTCAATTTGCGATTTCTTTTTACCTTTTGCAGGTTCATTAATCGGAAATTTTATGCGTCCATTTCCGTTACTCATTACTTTACTCATTAAAGCTGAATATTCAGTATGGATTTGTTTATCATCAAAAGACAAGAAATTTACAAAGCCCATAACGTCTTCATACCATTTTACCCATGTATTCATTTCTCCCCAACCAACATTTCCTACCATGTGGTCAATAAATTTTAAACCTGTTGCTTTGGGGTTGTAGTCTGATTTCCACTCTACAAAACCTGGCATAAAGTGACCGTTATAATTTTTACGCTCTACAAACATGTGTACTGTTTCTCCGTAGGTATAAATACCTGCTCGAACAACTTCGCCATGTTCGTCTTTTTCAACGGTTGGCTCCATATACGATTTTGCGCCACGTTTTGTAGTTTCTTCGTATGCACTTCTAGCATCATCTACCCAAAGGGCAACAACTTTTACACCATCACCATGTTTAACAATATGATCGTTAATTGGTGATGAACTAGTTAAAGGCGTTGTTAAAACCAAACGGATTTTATCTTGTTTTAAAACATAACTAACCTTATCTCTAGAGCCTGTTTCTAATCCTTGATAAGCATAGGATTGAAATCCGAAGGCTGTTTTATAAAAATGTGCTGCTTGCTTGGCATTACCTACATAAAATTCTACGTAATCGGTTCCTAATAAGGGTAGAAAGTCTTCTGCACCTTCAAATATTTTTTCTAATCCGTATTCTACTGATTTGATGTCTTTTTTACTCATAATACTGTTAGTTGTTGATTCGTTAAGATGTTAATTTGATAACGAATGTTTATTATTTTGTTTTAGCCCTGATTGAAGCGGCATCCTTTTTTGTTTGTCACAAAAAATATACAGCGAAAAGCGGGAAATAGCTTCTAATTATTCATGTTCTAACCATGACTTATAATAATCCTCATCGGCTATTTTCATGGCATCTTCCGTTACTTGTAAAGGTTTGAACGTATCTACCATGACGGCTAATTCTTCTGTTTCTGTTTTTCCAATACTACGTTCGGCAGCTCCTGGGTGTGGACCATGAGGAATACCTGCTGGATGTAAAGAAATATGACCAGCGTCTATATCATTTCTGCTCATAAAATCGCCATCTACATAGTACAATACCTCATCACTATCTATATTACTGTGGTTGTAAGGTGCAGGAATGGCATCTGGATGATAATCATACAAACGCGGCACAAAACTACAGACAACAAAAGCTGCGGTTTCAAAGGTTTGATGTACTGGAGGTGGCTGATGTATACGTCCTGTTATGGGTTCAAAATCGTGTATTGAAAAGGCATACGGGTAATTAAAACCATCATAACCAACAACATCAAAGGGATGCGAGGCATAAACCATTTCAAAAATATCGTCTTGTTTTTTAACTTTTATTAAAAAATCGCCAGTTTCATTATAGGTTTCTAATTCTTGTGGTTGTCTTAAATCACGTTCGCAAAATGGCGAATGTTCTAATAATTGCCCAAACCAATTCCTATACCGTTTTGGTGTATAAATTGGATGTTTTGACTCCACAATAAAGAGTCGGTTATCTTCCGTATCAAAATCTATTTTATAAATAATACCACGAGGAATAACTAGGTAATCGCCATATTTAAAATCCAGATTACCAAGCATGGTGCGTAGTTTTCCAGTTCCTTTATGGACAAAAATCAGTTCGTCTGAATCGGTGTTTTTATAAAAATAATCTTTTGTTGATTGTTTTGGTGCTGCTAAAATAATACTACAATCGCTATTAATTAAAACAGTTTTTCTACTCTCTAAAAAATCATTTTCTGGTTTTACTTGAAACCCTCTAAATCGATACGATTGAATACTGTTTGCTTTGGCTATTTTTGGTGCAACACTGTATTGTTTTCTAATTTCTTTTACTTGCGTTGGACGCTGCTCATGGTAAGAGTTTGTGGACATTCCATCAAAACCAACGGTTCCAAAAAGCTGCTCATAGTATAAGCTACCATCCTGTTTTCTAAACTGTGTATGTCGTTTGGGAGGAATTTTCCCTAATTTATGATAAAAAGGCATGTTTTTAAATTTTTAAATCGGGTGCTTTTTTAAAAAAAATAACACCACATTATAAACTACATAAAGATACTAAAATAAATATGATTTTACCGATAAGCATCGGATTTGAAAACATAAAAGATATGTATGTTATTCTGGATTTCTCTTAATAAGAAACTGAAGATGGGCTAATAAATCTATCCAAAAATGTGTCATAACTCAACAAATATCGATAAAAAATATGACTTTTTATTAAAATGTGAAAGGCTTTAAAACCAGAAGCCTAAATTAAAAAACCAAATACCTCTTTTCATTTCGGGACTCCATGTGTATTTTGCTTCAATGGGTCCGATAAAGGATTCTACAGAGTAACCAATGGCATAACCTGTGTAATTAGGTGTGGTAATCCATTCGCCAGAATCGAAAATATTATCGGCCACATTTGCGAAATTTGCGGCTCCTACAATATGATGTTTTTTAAATAATTCGTAATCTACAGTTAGCATAGTTTTTACATAACTATTACCCGGAATAGACAGATAGTCATAACCATAAAATGAAACAAAATTATTAATGAAATTAGACCCATAACCACCTAAAACAAAATCTAAATATTGTGTTGAGTCTTCACCTATTTTAAAACCTCCTTGAGCTGTTAGGTTGGCAGATAATTTACCAAAACTTTTGGCATAACCCATGTTTGCTTTTGCTATTGAAAATTCTGAAAAATTTTCGTTATAATCTGATGAATATAAATATAAATGAAAATCACCATCAAAATAAAACCCTTCGTTAGGGAAATACTTATTATCATAGGTGTCTAATTTCAGCTTACCGTAAACGCTTAAATAATCACTATTATCAAAGGTTGTTTCATCCGTATTATTGTTATCTGTTAAAATGGTTTCAGAAATAACTTTAAACCGCTTATGCTCTCCACCTAATGTTAAAGCAAAATTATTTCCTAATACTGTTTGTGCATATATTTGATTAGTAAAATCGTCTACCTCAATATCCAATTTATTAACATTCAAATCCGTTAAATCTTCCTCTGACAATAATGATGTTGCTGGAATATTTTTCTTAAACTGATTAAAGCGCGAGGTAACTCCAATACTCCAATAAAACCCTTTATCTATATAATAATCAAAACTATACCGAATGTTATCACCCAAAACAAAATCTAAAGATGCTACATCGTTATTAAAAATAAGCCTTTTACGGGTTAAATTAACTAATACGCCTGTTTTATAAAGATCGTCATAATGTGCACTTAACTTAAAAAATGTTCGGGTTCGTGTTTCTAAAACAGTAACATCCAAATCATATTCTTGTTCGTTTTCTGTAGGGTGTAATTGATAAACAACACTGTCAAAATTATTGGTGGCTGCTAAATTATTAACACCTTCTACAAAACTCATATATTCAATTTTTGTTTCAGGCTTCATTTTTAATTTCCCTATAACATACGAGCGTGTGTATTTATCATTCCCAGAAATATTAATATTTTTTATCCGAATACTATCTATAGGCTTTATTGGGCCGAACTTTATAGGTTTTACAACCTGTTGATTGACTATTTTTACTAAATCGTCCGTTTTTTTATTTGCTGCTAACACACCATTCTCAATAATGCTTTTCCCATCACTAAACGAAATAACGGTATAATCAGTAATATTTGGCTTGATATAAACGTCCGTTTTTTTAGCCTTAACTTTCATATCATTAATAGTCCGATAATTATTAATTTGAAGAATAATATCTGGAGCTGAACGCAGTTCTTCTCTTGTTGCTAAATCATCTTGAACATCCACACCAATAATAATGTCCATGCCTTTTGCTTTCAATTCATCTATTGGATAATTATTAACAACACCACCATCTATTAATATTTGATCGTTAATAACTACCGGTTGAAATAATGACGGAAACGCACCACTAGCAACTATTGACTGCGCCAGACTCCCTTTATCCAAAATTACAGCTTGACCAGTTTCTACGTTGGTAGCTATACAAAAAAAAGGAATTGGTAATTTGCTAAAATCTTCCACATCACTAACATGTAAGGTGAGTTTTGATAATAAACTCAACGTGTTTTGACCTCTAGATAAGGCGGATGGCAACTTTAATTTAAACTTATCAAAGGGTAAGGTAATGGCGTATTTTTCTGAATTATCACGCTCGTAGAACGTTTTAGCGGCTCGTGGTAAATTATCATTTATAATTTTATCAAAGTCAACATCTTTAAAAATAGAATCTATTTGTTTTCCAGAATATCCTGAAGCATATAATGATCCAATTATGGCTCCCATACTGGTTCCTGCTACATAATCTACACGAATACCTAAACTATCTATAACTTTTAAAACACCAATATGCGCTAGACCTTTTGCACCACCTCCACTTAAAACCAAGCCTACTTTAACATCATCATTTGTGTCCTGATTTTGGGAAAAACCAGTCATGATGACGAAAAAACAAAAGACTATTAAGGTAGACTTCATAAACTGTTATAATAATTATAAACTTTGCTTGCGCGAGAAAGACCAACTGCATCTTCCAATTCTTGTTTTGTTGCTTCTGAAATCCGTTTAACCGACTTAAAATGTTTTAATAAATCGACAATCGTTTTTTCGCCAATCCCAGGAATGGTTTCCAACTCGGTATTCAACGCTGTTTTACTTCTTTTATTACGGTGATGTTCAATTCCAAAACGGTGTGCTTCATTTCGTAATTGTTGAATAATTTTCAGAGTTTCACTTTTTTTATCTAAATATAAGGGAATTGGATCATCTGGATAGAATAATTCTTCCAAACGTTTCGCAATTCCGATTATTGCAATTTTACCACGCAAATTTAAAGCGTCTAAACTTTTTAATGCAGATGATAATTGCCCTTTTCCTCCATCAATAATTATAAGTTGTGGCAACGATTTTTCTTCATCTAACAAACGCTTGTAACGCCTAAAAACAACTTCTTCCATAGAGGCAAAATCATCAGGACCCTCAACCGTTTTAATATTAAAATGTCTGTAATCTTTTTTACTGGGCTTTCCATTTTTAAAAACCACACAAGCTGCAACAGGATGCGTTCCTTGAATGTTTGAGTTATCAAAACACTCTATATGTCTTGGCTCTTCGCCTAACCGTAAATCCAATTTCATTTGTGCCATAATCCGATTGACATGACGGTCTGGATCCGTAATTTTAACTTGCTTAAAACGTTCCATACGGTAATATTTGGCGTTCCGAAGCGATAAATCTAAAATATGTTTTTTATCTCCTAATTTAGGAATGGTAATTTTCAACTCTTCGCCTAAATCTACTTGAAAAGGTACATAAATTTCTTTTGAATTGGAGTTAAAACGCTGTCGGATTTCTGTAATAGCAAGTTCCAATAACTCCTTATCGGTTTCATCTAGTTTCTTTTTAATTTCTAATGTGTGCGAACGAATAATAGATCCGTATGATATTTGAAGGAAATTAACATATCCATAGCCTTCGTCGCTCATAATTGAAAACACATCTACATTACTAATATTAGGATTTACGATTGTAGATTTGGCTTGGTAATTTTCTAGCACATCAATTTTCTCTTTAATTATTTGCGCTTCTTCAAATTCCATGTTTTCCGCCAAAGCTTTCATTTGACTTTTAAATTGCACTAAAGATGTTTTAAAATTTCCTTTCAAAATTTCCTTTATAGATGCAATATTAGTATGATAGGCTGTTTCTGTTTCAAGACCTTCGCATGGACCTTTACAATTTCCTAAATGGTATTCTAAACAAACTTTATATTTTCCAGAGTGAATTTTTTCTGAAGACAAATCGTAATTACATGTCCGCAATAAAAACAGCCCACGAATTAAATCCAATAATGTGGAAACCGTTTTCATACTCGTATAAGGCCCAAAGTATTCCGAACCATCCTTAATGACTCGCCGTGTAGAAAACACTCTTGGAAAGCGTTCGTTTTTTATACAAATCCACGGATATGTTTTATCATCTTTCAACAACACATTATAACGAGGTCTGTATTTTTTTATCAGATTGTTTTCTAATAACAAGGCATCTGTTTCAGTGTTAACAACAATGTGTTTAATACTTGCAATTTTCTTTACCAGAACACGTGTCTTACCGCTATCGTGCGTTTTCGTGAAATACGAACTCACACGTTTTTTTAAATTTTTTGCTTTACCTACATATAAAATCTTACCTTCGTTATCATAATATTGATAAACACCTGGCTCATTTGGCAAGGTTTTTAATTGTATTTCTAGAGCAGTTTTAGGCATAGTATCAAAGGTACTTATTTCTATATTTTTAAGGTTACATTAGCTAAATAAAAACCTGTTAATTTTTAGATATAAAATGTATTGAAAAAATGTCCGTTTTACTAACTTACAACACTTTTTTAAAAATTAAAACATGACAAAACAACTCATTGGAAGGGTTGATAAAATAGACTTCCCACTACTTAATTTATTTGAAATTGATGCCAAAATAGATACAGGTGCTTATACATCTGCTATTCATTGTTCAAAAATTATTGAAGAAAATAATACCTTACGCTGTAAATTTTACAGCAAAGGTCATCCTAACTTTAATGGAAAAGAGGTTGTTTTTACGGAATACACCCAAACCGATGTAAAAAGCAGTAATGGCTACAAAGAAAATAGGTTCAAAATAAAATCTGAAGTCATATTCTTTGGAAAAACTTACAAGATTAACTTAACTTTAAGCACACGTGATGACATGCGATTTCCTGTATTAATTGGCAGACAATTTTTAGCTAAAAAATTTCTAGTTGATGTGGACTTGCAGAATCTATCATTTAATAAAAAATAATCATGAATATAGTTATCCTATCTAGGAATCCACATTTATACTCAACTCAACGTTTGGTTGAGGAAGCAAAAAAACGCAATCATAGAATTGAAGTTATCGACCCATTAAAGTGCGATATCATCATTGAAAAAGAAAAACCCACCATATATTATAAAGACCGTTATCTGGATTATGTAGATGCTATTATACCACGAATTGGTGCATCGGTTACATTCTATGGCTGTGCTGTGGTAAGGCAATTTGAAATGATGGGAGTCTTTTCTATTGTTTCATCGGGTGCTATTTTGCGTTCTCGCGATAAATTAAAAAGTTTACAGCTTTTAAGCAAAGCAGGAATTGGCATGCCAAAAACGGTTTTCACCAATTATTCTCGCGATGTAGAAGAAGTTATAGAACACGTTGGTGGTGTTCCAGTTATTATAAAACTACTAGAAGGCACGCAAGGTTTAGGTGTGGTTTTAGCTGAAACAAAAAATGCTGCCGAATCGGTTTTAGAAGCCTTTAATGGTCTAGAAGCACGCGTTATTGTTCAAGAATTTATTAAAGAAGCCAAAGGAGCAGATTTGCGTGCCTTAATAGTAGACGGTCAAGTGGTAGGTGCTATGAAACGCCAAGGTAAGGATGGCGAATTTCGTTCCAACTTACATAGAGGCGGATCGGCAAATATTATTAAATTAAGTGATGGTGAAATTCGTTTAGCTATGGAAGCTGCTCGCGCTTTAAAACTTCCTGTTTGTGGTGTGGATATGTTACAATCATCCAGAGGACCTTTACTATTAGAAGTCAATTCTACTCCAGGATTAGAAGGTATAGAAGGTGCAACAGGTAAAAATATTGCTAAAGCCATTATTTCCTTTATTGAGCGAAATAAAAAATAAATATGTCGCAAAAAATCATAACCATTTTAGGTGAAAATATTGAGCCAGGCAAAAGCTACGAGCTTAATTTTGATGTTGCCAAACTCCACACAGCATCCTCTATTGATGTACCCATAATTATTGAACGCGCCAAAAAAGAGGGACCAACGGTTTTATTAACAGCGGGTATTCATGGTGATGAATTAAATGGTATTGAAATTGTGCGCCAACTTATTGCAAAAGGCATTAATAAACCCAAATGTGGAACCATTATTTGTATCCCAATTATTAATATTTTTGGTTTTATTAATTTAAGTCGAGAATTCCCAGATGGTCGCGATTTAAATCGGGTTTTTCCTGGATTAAAAAATGGATCGTTAGCGAGCAGAGTCGCTTATAAATTAGTAAATGAAGTATTAAACCAAGTTGATTATGTACTTGATTTTCATACAGGAGGTGCTGGTCGTTTTAATGCACCACAAGTCCGTATTGCTAAAAACAGTAATAGATTAGATGCGTTAGCTAAAACCTTTGGTGCGCCTTTTGTTTTGTATTCAAAAAATTTAAAAAAGTCTTTTAGAGATACATCCTATAAAGCGGGTATTTCTATGTTATTGTTTGAAGGTGGGAAATCGCATCATATAGATGTAAACATTACCAATACTGGTGTTAATGGTGCCAAACGCGTACTTAATAGTCTAGGTATGTTAGGTTCTAAATTTAAAGTTACCGAGCCCAAACAAAAACCCGTATTTATTATGGCCAGCAAATGGCAACGTGCCAATTATTCTGGGATGTTTAAAGCTTCGGTTATTACAGGAACCAAAGTAAAAAAAGATGATATTCTTGGAAATATTACCGATCCTTATGGCAAATTTAATCACTTTGTTCGTGCTGAAAGTTCTGGTTATATTATTAATGTGAATGAGTCACCATTGGTGTATCAAGGTGATGCTTTGTTTCATATTACGGCTCGTTTAAAGCATTAAGTATTTAATTGGGTAGAATATGACGAAATCGGAATTACGAAAAATCTATAAACAAAAACGGCAAGCACTTTCATCTGAGACGATTGACAATTTAAGCTTTCAGATTGCTAATAATCTATTACAGTTAGCCATTTGGGATTTTTCTTATTACCATATTTTTCTATCTATAACCGAACAAAAAGAAATTAACACCGATTATATTTTAAGTATTCTTTCCGGAAAAGATAAACATATTATTGTTTCAAAAAGTGATTTTTCAACTACCAATCTATCGCATTTCTTATTAACAGATGCTACTCTAATTAAAAAAAACAAATACCATATTCCGGAACCTGTGGATGGGATTCCTATAGCTTCAAATTTAATTAACGTGGTGTTTATTCCTTTATTAGCTTTTGATAAGCAAGGCCATCGTGTTGGTTATGGCAAAGGGTTTTATGATAGTTTCTTAAAAGACTGCAAACCTGAAACCCTTAAAATAGGACTTTCCTTTTTTGAAGCTGAAAATCATATTGAAGGCATTTTTGAAAACGATGTGCCTTTGGACTTTTGTGTGACACCAAATAAAACGTATCAGTTTTAATTGTGCCTAAAGTAATATTTCTATTTATGAATGATAGAAGCAAAAATGAAGTAATTGGCGCAATAATAATGGCAATTTTAATTTACTATGTTCTGAAATATATTTTTGGCTAGAAGATTAGACCATAATTGTTTAAAATATTCTAAATTATAGCTTTAAGTGAACCGTTATGAGCTATTTAAGTTTGTAGCTGAAACCCTGACGCTTCAATTTTTACGCGAAAGCTCTTTTATTAAACACAATTAATAATCCGAAACCTGTACTTATAGCCATATCAGCTATATTAAAAACAGGCTCGAAAAAGGTGAAATATTCACCACCATAAAATGGTAACCATTCTGGCAAATAGCCTTTCCACAACGGGAAATAAAGCATATCTACTACTTTACCATGAAACAAATTATCATAACCACCCGAAACAGGCATAAAACTAGCTACTTGACTAAAACTATCATTAAATAAAACGCCATAAAAAACGGAATCTATAATATTCCCCAATGCGCCTGCAAATATTAATGCTACTGCCCAAATGAGAATTTGCGACTGTTGCTTTTTGGTGGCATCATATAACCAATAACCAATTCCAAAAATAGCGACAATCCTAAAAAGAGTTAACGAAATTTTAGCCGTCCTGTCTGAAATAAAACTCACAAAATCGCTAATCTTGGTTCCCCAGGCCATGCCATCATTTTCAATAAAATAAATTTTAAACCAACTAAAAACGGTCACGTCCTCGCCTAAAACGAAATGTGTTTTTATATATATTTTACTCACTTGATCTATTAGTAAAATGAGAATTATAAAAAGAATGGATTTTTTTAAAGACATAATAGGTTCTAGTTCTTTGGAACTATTTTAAAATTGAAGCACAAAAATAGCACTATTATTGGGTTTTTGTTACGCTTATATTACCATTTATGGAATTCAATGAAATTTGATTTGTTCCTAATGATATTTTTTCTTGTGTAATAACTCCTTGCTTTGTGTTTAAATCTAATTTTCCAGAACGTACTTCCAATTCTATATTTCCATGCAAAGTATCCACTTGTAAACTACCTGTATATTTTTGAGCCTTAAAATGACCGTTTAATAATTCGGCTGTCAAAAATTTAAATGTTCCTGATACGAAAACAGATGCAATATCGCTAGTAATTGTTAGTGTTAAATTTTCAGGAATTACTAGCGTTAACTCGATGGATATTTTTTTATGAGCCGCTAACTTATCATCTGGTTTCACAAATAAAGGTTGGTAAGCACTTCCAATAAAAAGCGTATCATTTTCTTGATATGTTTGTAATACTATTTGTTCATTATTTTCGCCTTCTACCTGCAAATCCATAGATACAATTTGTACTGGTTTTGTGGCTATTTTAATTTTGAATATGGTATTTCCAGCAATATCAATAGTGGAAATTTTTGAAGCATCAACAATCCGTTGCATCCCTTTTTGAGCAAAGATTTGTGCAGAAAGTAAAATAAATAATATGGTTAATGTTACGGTTTTCATAAAACTAAAAACGCTCCAATAGAAATTGAAGCGTTTTTTATTATTTAAACATGTGAAATTTATTGTTGCATATTTTTCGCTTCAATACTCAATGTAGCATGAGGCACCAATTTTAAACGTTCTTTTGCAATTAATTTATTGGTAACACGACATACACCATACGTTTTATTTTCAATACGAATTAACGCATTTTTTAAATCGCGAATAAATTTTTCTTGACGAATAGCTAATTGCGCATTCGCTTCTTTACTCATGGTTTCACTGCCTTCTTCAAACGCTTTAAATGTAGGCGATGTGTCATCGGTTCCATTATTTAAATCGTTCATATAGGCACTTTTTATAAGTTCTAAATCGTGTTTTGCTTTTTCAATTTTCTCTTGAATAAGCGTTTTGAATTCAGCTAAATCTTTATCTGAATATCTAACATTGATATCTTCTCCCATATTCTTAATGTTTTTTAATAAACAATTTGGTTGTTATTGCATCAAAAGCAATTTCTATACCATTTTCAATTTCTTCTTTAAGCTCCAACGTTTCCGTTAATGTTTCTGCCTTAATATACGCTAAATTTTTAGCAATGGCTTCTAAAATGTCATCATGTTTTTTAATGCATACTTCTATTCTATCTGTTACTTCAAAACCAGAATCTTTACGTAAATTTTGAATACGATTAACAAGCTCTCGAGCTATACCTTCAGAACGTAATTCTTCTGAAATTGTTACATCTAAAGCCACTGTTAACGCACCTTCATTTGCAACTAACCAGCCTTCAATATCTTGAGACGTAATCTCCACATCAGCGCGTTCCAAAGTAATGTTTTTTTCGTTAATTTCAACATCAATTTCACCCTTTTGCTCGATTATTTTAATCTGTTTAGCATCAAACTGTTGAATAGCATTTGCCATCAACTTCATATCTTTACCAAAACGTGGCCCTAAGGTTTTAAAATTAGGCTTAATTTGCTTCACTAAAATTTCTGAAGCATCTTCTAAAATCTCTATTTCTTTAATGTTTACTTCATGTTTAATCAGATCTGCAACTGCTAAAATTTCTTCTTTTTGTTGTTCACTATCAACAGGAATCATAATTTTCTGTAATGGCTGACGCACTTTAATTTTTTCTTTAGCACGTAAGGATAAAACCAATGAAGAAATAGTTTGTGCAGCTTCCATTTTTCGCTCTAAAGATTTATCAACAAAACGCGCATCAAACTTTGGAAAGTCTGCTAAATGAACACTTTCAAATGCTTCTTTATTAGTTGCTGTATTTAGATCCATGTACAACCTATCCATAAAGAATGGTGCAATTGGTGCTGCTAATTTAGCGATGGTAACCATACACGTATACAGCGTTTGATAAGCCGATAATTTATCGGTTTCATAATCGCCTTTCCAGAAACGTCTTCTGCTTAAACGCACATACCAGTTACTTACGTAATCTTGTGTGAAATCTGAAATAGCACGAGCTGCTCTCGTTGGTTCATATTCTGCGTAGAATGTGTCTACTTTTTGAATAAGAGTGTGTAATTCCGACAGGATCCAACGGTCTAATTCTGGGCGATTTTCTAATGGAATTTCAGCTTCTTCGTATGTAAATGAATCTAAATTGGTATACAAACTAAAAAACGAATAGGTATTGTAAAGTGTTCCGAAAAACTTACGTTTCACTTCTTCTATGCCTTCTAAATCGAATTTTAAATTATCCCACGGATTGGCATTTGCTATCATATACCAACGCGTAGCATCTGCTCCATAGGTTGATAAAGTCTCAAACGGATCAGCAGCATTGCCTAAACGTTTGGACATTTTCTGGCCGTTTTTATCTAAAACGAGTCCGTTAGAAACGACATTTTTATATGCAACCGAATCGAAAACCATAGTTCCAATAGCGTGCAGCGTATAAAACCAACCTCTGGTTTGATCGACACCTTCGGCTATAAAATCGGCTGGGAAAGATTCATTTTTGTCAATTTTTTCCTTGTTTTCAAATGGATAATGCCATTGAGCATAGGGCATGGAACCTGAATCGAACCAAACGTCAATTAAATCAGCCTCACGTTTCATAGGTTTTCCTGAAGGCGAAACCAATACGATGCCATCAACAATGTTTTTATGCAAATCGATTTTCGCATAATTTTCATCCGAATTGTTTCCAACTTCAAAGCTTGCGAATATATCTTCACTCATGATACCTGTGCCAACGGCACGTAGCATTTCAGCTTTTAATTCTTCAACGGATCCGATACAAATTTCTTCTTTGCCATCTTCGGTACGCCAGATTGGCAATGGAATTCCCCAATAACGCGAACGTGATAGATTCCAATCGTTGGCATTGGCTAACCAATTTCCAAAACGTCCTGTTCCTGTGGATTTTGGTTTCCAATTAATGGTTTCATTAAGTTCGAACATTCTATCCTTAACGTCAGTAATTTTAATAAACCATGAATCTAACGGATAGTATAAAATTGGTTTATCTGTACGCCAACAGTTTGGATAACTGTGCTTGTATTTTTCAACCTTAAAGGCTTTATTTTCTTCTTTTAATTTAATGGCAAGTTCCACATCAATAGAACGTTCTGGAGCTTCACCATCATTATAATATTCGTTTTTCACATATTTACCAGCAAATTCTCCCATTTCTGGACGAAATTTACCTTGTAAATTTACCAATGGCACTAAATTTCCATTTTCATCTTTTACCAACAATGGTGGCACTTCTGGTGTGGCTTGTTTGGCTACCAAAGCATCATCTGCTCCAAAAGTTGGCGCTGTATGTACAATTCCAGTTCCGTCTTCTGTCGTTACAAAATCGCCAGCAATAACTCTAAATGCATTTTCAGGGTTATCATTTGGCATGGCATACGGCAATAATTGCTCATAAGTAATACCAACTAAATCGATTCCTTTAAACTCTTTAACTACGAAATAAGGAATTTTTTTATCGCCAGATTTGTAGTCTAATAATTCCGGTTTTGTTTCAACACGTTTAAATTTCCCATCAAACTGATTGTTTACTAGCGGTTTTGCTAATACCACATTTATAGGTTCAAACGTGTATTGGTTATAGGTTTCAACTAAAACATAATCAATTTTCGGACCAACAGTTAATGCTGTGTTACTAGGTAATGTCCAAGGTGTCGTTGTCCAAGCAAGGAAGTAAATATCACCTTCATTTTGTAAGAAATCTGGTAACGAATTTTCACTCGCTTTAAACTGCGCAACAACAGTAGTATCGGTTACATCTTGATAGGTTCCTGGCTGATTTAACTCATGTGAACTCAACCCTGTTCCCGCTTTTGGCGAATACGGCTGAATAGTATACCCTTTGTAAATTAAGCTTTTGTTGTAAATTTCTTTTAATAACCACCAAACCGATTCCATATATTTTGGATCGTAAGTAACATACGGATTATCCATATCTACCCAATAGCCCATTTTTTCAGTCAGGTCGTTCCAAACGTCTGTGTAACGCATAACGGCTTTTCGGCAAGCTGCATTGTAATCTTCCACTGAAATGGTTTTACCAATATCTTCTTTGGTAATGCCTAATTCTTTTTCAACACCCAATTCAATAGGCAAGCCATGTGTATCCCAACCAGCTTTACGCTTTACTTGGTAGCCTTTCATGGTTTTATAACGCGGAAAAATATCTTTAATAGCACGTGCTAAAACGTGGTGTACTCCAGGTAATCCGTTTGCAGAAGGAGGCCCTTCAAAAAACACAAATGGTTCAGCACCTTCACGTGTTGTAACACTTTTTTCAAATACGTTATGTTGCTTCCAATAATCAAGGATATCATTAGCTACTTGTGGCAAGTCAAGTCCTTTATATTCAGGGAATTTATTACTCATAATTTCATTCATTCGTTTCGACCTGCGAAATTAATGATTTTTAGATAAATACCTGTTGAATTTAAAGCGAAATAGAGAAGAAAATGACTATGATTAAAAAACTTTAAACAATAAACCCAACTAAATCCTCAATTTTAGAAATCAATTGAATTTTTATAACTGGATTTTTTAAGGCAATTTTATTGTATTTCGACACAAATATGGTGGAAAACCCTAATTTTTCAGCCTCCAGAATCCGCTGTTCCACACGCTGAACGGGTCTTATTTCTCCAGACAAACCAACTTCAGCTGCAAAGCAATAATCCTTTGGTAAGGACACATCTTCATTGGATGATAATATGGCAGCAACCACGGCCAAATCGATAGCTGGATCGTCTACAGTTATACCACCTGTAATGTTCAAAAAGACATCTTTAGCACCTAAACGGAAACCAGCGCGTTTTTCTAAAACCGCTAATAACATGTTTAATCGTTTGGCGTTAAAACCGGTTGCACTCCTTTGTGGAGTTCCGTAAACTGCTGTACTAACCAAGGCTTGAACTTCTATCATTAAAGGCCGCATACCTTCTAAAGTTGCAGCAATAGCGTTACCCGATAAATCTTCATCCTTTTTAGAAATGAGTATTTCCGAAGGGTTAGACACTTCACGCAATCCAGAACCTTGCATTTCATAAATTCCTAATTCGTTGGTTGAGCCAAATCGGTTTTTATTGGCGCGCAAAATGCGAAACACATGATTCCTATCGCCTTCAAACTGTAAGACCGTATCCACCATATGTTCCAATATTTTAGGACCTGCAATATTTCCGTCTTTTGTAATATGGCCAATTAAGACAACTGGTGTTGCGGTTTCTTTGGCGAATTTAATGAGTTCGGTTGTGCATTCTTTAATTTGTGAAATACTTCCTGACGAAGATTCAATATAATCACTATGAAGTGTTTGAATAGAATCCACCACCACAATATCTGGCTCTAATTCTTCAATTTGTTTGAAGATATTTTGGGTCTTGGTTTCCGTTAATATGTAACAGTGATTGCTATTTGGATTTATCCGTTCCGCACGCATTTTTATTTGCTTCTGACTTTCTTCACCTGAAACATACAAGGTTTTGTAAGGTAATTTTAAAGCAATTTGTAGCAACAAGGTACTTTTTCCGATTCCTGGCTCACCACCCAAAAGTGTTAAAGATCCTGGCACAATACCACCACCTAAAACACGATTAAACTCACCATCAAGCGTTTGCATACGTGCTTCTTGTGATGCATCAATTTCGTTGATTAACAAGGGTTTTGAAGCGCGTTTAGTACTGGAAGATGCTGGTGTTTTCCAGTCGCTTTTTTCGGGTTTCTGAAGTACTTCTTCTGCAATGGTATTCCATTCTTTACAAGCTGTGCATTGCCCTTGCCATTTGCTATATTGCGAACCACAATTCTGACAAAAAAATGTTGTTTTTACTTTAGCCATATTCCTCTCCTAGCCTCTCCAAAGGAGAGGGATTAATCAAACTATTGAAATAAAAATTTATTAATATCCAAAATCCGCTTTAATAGCATCGGCACGACGTAGCATTTCATCTTTGGTTAAACCGCCAATTTCTTGTAAAACATAGGCGGTTTGATAGGCTTTCATAGCACGTTTAGGCTCGCCTGTTTCTTCATAAAAACGGGCTATATAATAATTTCCTAAAAGAGTATCTGGATATTCTTTTCGTGCTAGTTTACCTAATTCTTCAAAATATTCAAATTTTTCAGATTTATTAATAGCCGCTTCAACAGCATTAAAATCGTTAATTAAAATAGGCTTATCAATATCAAATAAATCCTGAATGGTTTGATATTTTTCGGTTAAATAAATAACTGGAGACCCTTCTAATTTTAAAATCGTGTCTTTATATTCTGTTTTACTAATTGGCTGAAACACGAAGAAAATATCTTCTAGAGCATTTGGAATTGCATGTGCTGGCAAGGCATAATGTGATGCTTTTTCAAACGAATCAAATGAATACAAGAAGTTTTTATTTTCTATTCCAAACAGAGCTGTATTTAAAGCGTCTGTGCCTTCTTTTAGTTTTGTAATGTCATTTGCTGACGTGGCTAAATAATAAAATATTTTACGTTCTACTTTTGGTAGTTTTTCTGTTAAATACACTTGCATATCTGGTGCTAAATCTGGACTAATAGTAACATAGGCTTGAAATAATGGTTGCGCTTTTAGCAAAAAGTAATTGATAAAATTAGCTGTACGATCATGACCAATAACTACTCGGAAATTAACCGTTCTATAAGTATCATCAATGTAAGACAACAATTCCATACCAAGAAATTCATAAAAAGCGGCACCTGTTTCTATGGGAAGTGAATTTTGTTCGGAATACATAACATCGGCAGAGCGACTATCTACTTGATTTATGCCAACAACAATACTTTCTGGCATATCTTCCCAATACGAATAGTAGTCTACATTTCCTGCTACGGCTTCAAACATATAATCGCCATCCAAGACAACAATAACCGGATAAGATTTATCAGGATTTGCATCATAACCACGTGGTAATTGAATTTTAATTTCACGTGTTGTTCCTAATTTAGCAGACTCCAAAGGATGATATATGACTTGAGATTGTATTGTGGAAATACTAAACAAAAGAACAAATAGAAAGGCTAGTTTTTTCATGTGTAAGCTATATAATATTTAGGGCAAGTTATGAAAATATGCCTAAATAATTTATGGTATTAAAAAGAAAATATAACGACGTGTTAGTTGGAATCTGTTTGGTGTGAATCCTTATTTCGATTAAAAATGGGCAAGTATAATAATGATAAACCTCCAAATAAAATAATGAGCAAGGTTTGCGATGTCCAAATTATCCAACCAAAAGCAATACTTGGAGCTTCTGCAATAGAAAAAATAGAAAATGCCGCATAAATGGCTATTGGATATGAGCCAATTCCGCCATTGGTAGCAGCAATACTAAACGTTGCAGATATAAAGCCAATGAGAATTGCACCTAAAGTTAGCCCATTTAAAGCATCAACTGAAAATGACGTTGTGTAAAACATGAGCACGTACATGACCCAAATAAAAACAGTATGAAATAGAAATGCCCATTTTTTCTTCATTTTAAAAATACTCAACGCACCTTCTGCAAGACCTTTAATAAAATTTTTAATTTTTAAACCGAAACCAGCTTTGCTTTTTCGGATGTAGACTATAAAAACAACTAAAAATACAATAGCAAACAGCAGATAAATAAGTAAAGTTTTAGGATTAAAACGCTCTAAAAAAAATGAGGATATAAAATCAAATTGTAAAATAAGAGCAATTCCAATAATAGTTAGAAGCATAATAACATCTGCAACGCGCTCTGCTACAATGGTGCCAAGTCCTTTTTCAAAAGGCACACCTTCATAGGTTGTTAAAATGGATGCTCTTGCAACTTCGCCAGCACGAGGAATGGTATAATTAATAAGATATGCTGAAAAAACAGCCATAAAACTATTACCAAATTTTACTTTATAACCCATAGGTTCTAACTGAAACAACCAACGATATGATCTAGACAAATGACTTAAAAACCCGAAAAACATACCAAGACCGATATAAAAGTAATTGGCGTTTTTAAAATAATCTAGCAGTTCTGACAATGGTACTTTAGATAAAGAATACCCTATTAAAAAAACTCCCAACAGAATTGGGAGTATAATTTTAAGATATTTCTTTAGTATAGGATTCACTATTTATTTCAGTAGATTGTTCTCTTCATTAGGAAAAACTAAAGCTGGCTTAAACACTTTAGCGTCTTCAATATCCATAAACGCGTAAGTTATTAGAATTAAAATATCGCCTGGCGATACTTTCCTTGCTGCTGCGCCATTTAGGGTAATTTCGCCACTATTTCGTGGACCAGGTATACAATAGGTTTCTAAACGCTCACCGTTATTGTTGTTAACGATTTGTACTTTTTCACCTTGAATAATATTGGCAGCTTCCATTAAGTCTTCATCAATAGTAATACTACCAATATAATGAAGTTCGGCACCTGTACATTTTACGCGGTGAATTTTAGATTTTACGACTTGAATTTGCATGTGGCAAAGATAATTAATTTAATGCGATATTATCAATTAGTCTAATATCGTCTGCATAAACAGCAATAAATGCTCTATACGTTTTGGTTTTTGATTTACGTGTTACGGGTTTCAGCGTTTCTTCATCAGCAATTATAAAATATTCTAATTGTAATAAATCATGATTACTAAAGGCGTTTTCTACCCATTCTGTAACATATTTAGCACTTTTTGTGCCAAACTGTTTTTTGGCAGTTTCTAGTGTTTTATATATAAAAGGTGCTGCTTTTTTATAATCTGGTTTTAAGCGTTCATTTCTAGAGCTTAATGCCAAACCATTAGAATCTCTATGAATTGGACAACCATGGATTGTAACAGGAATTTGATGTTTTTCAACCAGTTTTTTAATGATGGCAAGTTGTTGGAAATCCTTTTGCCCAAAATAAGCATTATCGGGTTTTACTATTTCAAATAAACGTTTTACAATAGTACCAACACCATCAAAATGGCCTTCACGAAAACGCCCTTCCATTTCATACTCCAAACCATCAAAACTAAAACGTTCTGCTTTGGTTTCTACTTCATAAATATCCGCTACTTCTGGCGCGTAAACAATAATAGTGTCAGAAACTGATGCCAAAAGTTCGGTGTCCCGTTTTAATGTTCTTGGATAATTTTTTAAATCTGTTGCGTTATCAAACTGCGTTGGATTCACAAAAATACTTACTACAGCTATATCATTCTGCTGAAGTGCCTCGGCAACTAAAGACAAATGTCCCTGATGCAATGCACCCATAGTTGGCACAAAGCCAACACTAAATTGCTGGTCTTTTAGACCTTGCAAATGTTTTTCAATTTCCTTTCTTTCTGTAAAAACAATCACTTAATAAAAATTTAACGCGTGCAAACTTAATATTTTACGGGCAATTAGCATAAATTTTTGTAATTTTGCGTGTTTTTTATTTTGAACTTCAAAAGCTATTTAATATTATGAAAGATAAGAGGATATTATATGTATCATCTGAAGTAGTTCCGTATTTACCTGAAACTGAAATTTCATCCATGTCCTTTGAAACTCCTAGAATGGTGAATCAATTGGGTGGACAGATAAGAATTTTCATGCCACGATACGGTAATATTAATGAACGCAGACATCAATTACACGAAGTTATAAGACTTTCTGGAATCAATTTGGTTATAAATGATTTGGATATGCCACTCATTATTAAAGTTGCTTCTATTCCAAAAGAGCGTATTCAAGTATACTTTATAGATAATGATGAATACTTTAAGCGTAAAGCCACACTAACTGATGAAGACGGGAATTTATTTCCGGATAATGATGAGCGTGCCATATTTTTCGCTAAAGGTGTGATTGAAACGGTTAAAAAATTAAATTGGTCGCCAGACATAATTCATGTTCATGGATGGTTAGCTTCTTTGTTACCATTGTATTTAAAAGAATATTATAAAGATGAACCTTTATTTACCGACAGTAAAATAGTAACATCCGTTTATAGTAAAAGCTTTGATGGCTCGTTAAACAAAGACATGTTTAACAAAATAAAATTCGATAACATTAACGAAGCCGCTATTAAAACTTTGGAAGACCCGACCTACAATAATGTTATGAAGGTTGCAATTGACTATTCTGACGCTTTAATTATTGGCTCGGAAGAACTTCCTGAAGATTTAACAAAACATTTAAAAGATTCTAAAAAACCTGTTTTAGATTACAAGCCCAAAGATGAGTTTAGTGAAGCCTATGCTGAATTTTTCACCACAGAGGTGTTAAACTAAACTATTTGAGCTAAATATTTACTATGAAAAAAACATTTAACCTGTATAAATCTATAGCAGTTGTAGGCTGTCTATTATTAACAGTTGCAGCTTGCGAGAAAGATTTCTCCACTATTGAAAGTGATATTGAAGGTATAAAAGATTTTACTACTGATGGTAAAATTTTTAGTGCTGTTATATATGACCAAAAATTAGAGCCTGTTCAAACAAATGCGCTACCATCTAACTTATTAGGTATTTATTCTGACAAAATATATGGTAAAACAACAGCCAATATTGTTACGCAGGTTTTACCAACAAGTTTTAACTTTAATTTTGGAGAGAATCCGAGTGTGGATTCGGTATATTTAACCATTCCTTATTACTCTAAAGTCACTGGTTCTGGTGATGACGGTTTTAGCACTTACGAATTAGACTCCGTTTTTGGAGGCAATCAAGGTTTTAACCTTTCTATATATCAGAATAATTACTTTTTACGTGATTTTGATCCTGGAACTGAATCGGTTGAACCTCAAAAATTCTATTCCAATGCGAATGAAACCATAAATTTCGATAATTATGTTGGGCAATTATTAGGTTCAGAATCTGATTACACGCCAAGCCCTGAAGCAGACCCTGTATATGGAATTAACGAAGAAACAGATGAATTAGAGGTTATAAATAGAATTGTACCTAGTTTATATTTAAAACTTAACAATGACAACGAATTCTGGGATAACTTATTTTTCTTCTATACAGAAAACCCAGGTTCTCAAACAGAATTAAGTAATCCAAATAACTTTAAAGATTACTTTAGAGGATTATATTTCAAAGCTGAAGACAACAACAATGATGGTAATCTGGCAATGATGGATTTTTCGCAAGGTAACATTGTTATATATTACAGTACAACAGTCACTGATGTTGATGACGAAGGTAATCCCGAAGAAACTATAGAGCAACGAAGAATAGTAATGACTTTTTCAGGCAATCGATTAAATACAATTGAAAACTCTGATTCTGTAAAGAACATCATCAATAATACGACATCCTCATCTAACACAGATTTGGTAAATGGCGATAATAACGTATATTTAAAAGGTGGTGAAGGAAGTTATGCTGAAATAGATTTATTTTCTGGGAATATGGATGATGAAAATGGTAATAGCGTTCCAGCTTTAGACTATTTTAAAAGTAAAGAAGGGAAATGGCTAATTAATGAAGCTAATTTAACCGTGTATGTTAACCAAAATGAGGTTAATAATTCTAATCAAGAGCCAGACCGTGTCATTATTTATGATCTCAAAAATAACACGCCAATCATAGATTATTTCTTTGACCCATCAATTAGCACAACAGATCCTCTAAATTCTAGGATCAATTATTCGGAAAAATTAATACGTGACGGAAATAATAAAGGGTTAAAGTATAAATTTAGATTAACAGAACACGTAAAGAATATTCTATTACGCGATTCTACAAATTTAAAACTAGGTGTTTATGTAACAACTAACATAAATTTAACTCAAAATGCTAGCGTACTAAATGTGCCAAGTGAAAAAGTATCAACTGGGTCTGTTTTATCTCCAAGAGGAACTGTCCTTCATGGAAGCAACCAAAATGTTCCCGATACTAAAAAAATGAAATTCGAAATTTTTTATACTGAACCTAATAACAATTAAGATATGTGTGGTATTGTAGGATATATAGGTCATCGTGAGGCTTACCCAATCGTAATTCAAGGACTAAAACGATTAGAATACAGAGGCTATGATAGCGCTGGTGTTGCTCTTTTTGATGGTACTGAATTAAAGGTCTGCAAGACTAAAGGTAAGGTTGCTGATCTGGAAAAACTTGCAACAACAGACATTACAACAAATGGCAACATTGCTATTGGACATACGCGTTGGGCAACACACGGTGTCCCTAATGATGTTAATGCACACCCACATTACTCCAACTCTGGAGATTTAGTTATTATTCATAATGGTATTATAGAAAATTACGACGCACTCCGAAAAGAATTAACATCAAGAGGATACACATTTAAATCAGATACCGATACCGAAGTCTTAATAAATCTAATTGAAGACGTTAAGAACAAGGAAAATGTAAAGCTGGGAAAAGCGATTCAAATTGCTTTAAATCAAGTTATTGGCGCTTACGCTATAGCGGTTTTTGACAAAAACAAACCAGACGAAATTGTTATTGCTCGTTTAGGAAGTCCTTTAGCAGTAGGTATTGGCGAAAATGAATTTTTTATAGCTAGCGATGCTTCACCTTTCCTAGAGTACACAAAAAATGCCGTGTATTTGGAAGATGAAGAAATGGCCATCATCCGCTTAGGGAAAGCTATTAAAGTAAGAAAAATTAAAGATGACTCTCTAGTTGTTCCTTACGTTCAAGAATTACAAATGAATTTAGAGCAGATTGAAAAAGGTGGATATCCACATTTCATGCTTAAAGAGATATTTGAACAACCAAACGCAATTAAAGATACATACAGAGGCCGATTATTAGCAAGAGAAGGCATAATTAGAATGGCTGGAATAGACGATAATCTAGATCGTTTTCTTAATGCTAATCGTATAATCATCGTTGCTTGTGGTACATCATGGCACGCTGGTTTAGTGGCCGAATATATTTTTGAAGATTTAGCACGAATTCCTGTTGAAGTAGAATATGCTTCGGAATTTAGATATCGAAATCCAGTTATTACAGATAAAGATGTAGTTATTGCCATATCACAATCAGGTGAAACTGCCGATACATTAGCTGCTATTAAATTAGCCAAGGCAAATGGTGCATTTGTTTTTGGTGTTTGTAACGTAGTTGGTTCTTCTATTGCTAGAGAAACCCATGCTGGAGCTTATACCCATGCTGGACCAGAAATTGGTGTTGCATCAACAAAAGCCTTTACAACTCAAATTACAGTTTTAACTTTAATAGCCCTAAAACTAGCAAAAAATAAAGGATCAATCTCTACTTCAGATTTTCATTACCATCTTCAAGAATTGGAATTGATACCTGAAAAAGTTGCCAAAGCCTTAAAATCTGACGAACACATAAAAGCAGTTGCCGACATATACAAAAACGCTAAAAACTGTTTATATTTAGGAAGAGGTTATAATTTTCCCGTGGCTTTAGAAGGTGCTTTAAAACTCAAAGAAATTTCTTATATTCATGCAGAAGGCTATCCTGCTGCTGAAATGAAACATGGACCTATTGCTTTAATTGATGAACAGATGCCAATTGTTGTTATTGCAACAAAAAAGGGTCATTATGAAAAAGTGGTTAGTAATATTGAAGAAATTAGAGCTAGAAAAGGAAAAATAATAGGTATTGTAACTGAAGGAGACACCAATGTGAAGCAATTAGCCGATCATGTTATTGAAGTTCCAGAAACTCTTGAATCTCTTTCGCCATTATTAACAACTATACCTTTGCAGTTATTATCATACCATATAGCTGTTATGCTTGGTAAAAATGTAGATCAACCTAGAAATCTTGCAAAGTCCGTAACCGTTGAATAAGCAATTATTTTTAAGGTATCTTATTCATTGATATTAAGTTAGCTATCTAGCACTTAAAATATTCGTTACTATGCGCGCATAAAATTTTAGAATTTTTTGTTGAGTTTTATTATAATTATCTATATTGCTACTATAATAACTAACTTAAACAAAAAAATGAGATCAATTCTTTCAATTTTATTGTTGTTTTCTTGTGCAATAACATTTGCGCAAACAACAATTTCAGGAACAGTTGTAGATGGAAATGAGCAACCTATTCCTGGCGCAAATGTCATTGTAACAGGAACGTCAACCGGAACTATTACCGATTTTGATGGCGCATTTACTATTACAGTATCCCAAAACCCACCATTTACTATACAAGCTAGTAGTGTTGGATTCGAATCTGCTTCACAAGAAGTAGCTTCTAGTAGTGATTCTATTAAATTAGTCCTTTCTGAAGGAACATCTTTAGATGAAGTCGTTATTTCAGCTTCAAGAACACCAGAACGTATTTTTGAATCACCAGTTACAGTGGAGCGCTTTGGTTTAAAAGAAATTAAAAACACCGCTTCTGTGGATTTTTATGATGGTTTAGAAAACTTAAAAGGTGTAGACGTGAACGTAAACAGTTTAACATTCAAGTCAGTTAACACCAGAGGTTTTGCTTCCTTCTCAAATACCCGTTTTATGCAATTGGTAGATGGTATGGACAACTCAACACCTGCTTTAAACTTCCCAATAGGAAATTTAGTTGGTATGATGGAAACGGATGTCTTGAGTGTAGAATTATTACCTGGAGCAGCTTCTGCACTTTACGGAGCAAATGCTTTCAATGGTATTTTATTCATGCGTAGTAAAAACCCATTTGATCATACTGGAATTAGCGGTTATGTAAAACAAGGAATCACATCACAAGAAGCTGGTGGAGACAATAACTATACTGATGTTGGTATCCGTATGGCCTACAAGTTTTCAGATAAATTTGCTGCCAAAGTGAACTTTGGCTGGTTAAAAGGTACAGATTGGTTTGCTACTAACTACGATGGAAAACCTGGAACAGGTTCTACAAGAGCTGATGTAGGGTATGACGGTTATAATATTTATGGCGATGAAGTTTCTACAAACATTAGAGCTGCTTCAGGTGGTTTAGGTATTATTCCAGATGTTACAGTGAGTAGAACTGGTTATGAAGAACGTGACTTAACAGATTATAACGCAGAAAGTGTTAAAGCCGATTGGGGACTTTATTACAGACCATGGGCTAGTGATTTTGAAATAGCTTATGTAGGTAAAATTGGTACAGGATCAACCATCTATCAAGGTTCTAACCGATACAACATTGATAACTTTACCCAACAACAACATAAAATAGAAGTTAGAAATGATAATTTCTTTGTAAGGGCATATGTGGTAGCCGATAAAGCTGGTGACTCTTATGATATGACGGTTACAGGAATTCAAATTAATAGAGCTTGGAAAAGTGATGCGGATTGGTTTGGACAATACATTAATACATTTGCTGGAGCCACTTTAGGAGGCGCTAGTGAAGCCCAAGCCCATGCAGCCGCAAGAGCTCAAGCTGAATCTGGCCGTTTTCTGCCTGGTTCCCCTGAATTTAAAGCAGCATTTAATAGAAGTATAAACGATCCAGAATTAGCAACAGGTTCTAAATTTCAAGATGCGTCTAAATACTACCATTCTGATGCAAACTACAACTTTAGTCATTTAATTGATTTTGCTGAAATTCAAGTTGGAGGTTCTTTTAGACAATATGATTTAAATTCTTCAGGAACTATATATACGGATTTTGATGGCCCAATCCGATATTCGGAAGCAGGAGTTTACGGACAAATTCAAAAAGATTTAGACTTAAGCGATAATGTAAAATTAAAGTTAACTGGATCAGCTCGTTTTGATAAATCAGAATTGTTTGATGGTTTTGTATCACCAAGAATCTCTGCTGGTTTTACGGTTAATGAAAACCACAACATTAGAGGGTCTTTCCAAACTGGTTTTAGAAACCCAACAACACAAGATTTATTTATTGGTTTAGATGCTGGCCCTTATGTTTTAATCGGTTCTGCTGAAGCAAATTTAGATCGTTACTCAAGACCTTATGATGTAAATAATGCTGGTCAAGCAAACTCTATAGTACAATCTGCTGGAAATGCTTACACCAATTCATATTCAAAAACATCCGTAGACAACTATTTAGGTAGTGGTAATACACCGGCTTCAAGGGATGCTAGCCTTTTAGTAATTGGTAATCCAGACATCGTGAAACCAGAACAAGTAACATCTTTTGAAGTTGGATACCGTGGAAAATTAAATCGTCTAATTGTAGATGCAAGTGTTTACTATAACTCTTACAAAGATTTTATTTCTAATGAAAGAGTAGTTGCGCCACTTTACGGAATAGTAGGTGATAATGCTTTATCAGTAGAGGCTATTAACTTTGATGACGTTCAAGAGTACCAAACCTATACAAATTCTAGTGTTAATGTAAATTCTTATGGTGCTGCTATAGGTTTATCAACTAAAGTATTTGGTAACTATGATTTAAGTGGTAACTACACATTTGCAAAACAAGAGTTTGACCAAGCCGCAGATCCAGATTTCAGAACTAGTTTTAATACACCAGAACACAAAGTGAAAATGTCTTTTGGAAACACCAATGTGGTTAAAAATATAGGATTTAATTTAGCTTGGAGATGGAGCGATTCTTACCTATGGCAAGCAACATTTGGTGATGGTGATGTCCCATCTTACCACACTATAGATGCTCAAATAAGCTATACGATTCCTAAAATTAAATCAGTAATTAAAGTAGGTGCTACCAATTTACTTGGTAACGAATATTTCACAGCCATTGGAACAGGACAAATAGGCTCTATGTATTATGCCTCAATAGTAATTAACAACTTATAAGATTATGAAAAAGATTAATATAAATGTAAAATATATTTGGTTATTTGCAGCTGCTTTAGCAATTTCTGCATGTAGCAATGATGACGATGCGTCATCAGACATAGAGGCTCCAAAGCCAGCACTAGTAACTGGTGAGGCAAATTTTTCTAAATACATAGCCGTAGGTGCTTCATTTTCAGGAGGCTTTACGGATAATGCTTTATTTGTAGCTGCCCAGACTAACTCATTTCCTAATATGCTTTCCCAAAAGTTTGCATTAGCAGGAGGTGGATCTTTTACACAGCCCTTAATGGCTGATAATATAGGTGGCTTTGTTGCAGGACCTACAGTCGTTGCCAATCCTAGATTATTTTTTAATGGTTCAGGTCCAGCAGTTTTAAACGCGACACCAACAACGCAGATTACAGATGTTCTGTCTGGGTCTTTTAATAATTATGGAATTCCTGGGTTGAAAAGTTTTCATTTAGGTGTACCAGGTTACGGTTTTGCTAATCCATACTTTGGTAGAATGGCTTCTACGCCAGGCGCAACTGTTCTTGGTGATGCCGCAGGTGAAACTCCAACATTTTTCACGTTGTCTGAAATAGGTGGTAATGACGTTTTAACATATGCAACTTCTGGTGGAACAGGTGTAGACCAAACAGGAAATGTTGACCCATCAACTTATGGATCAAGTGATATTACAGACCCAAATGTATTTGCTGCATCATTTAGCGCAGCGGTAGACGCTCTAATTGGAGCTAATGATGCCAAAGGTGTTGTAACTAATGTACCTTATATTGCTAGTTTAGCACATTTTACAACGGTTCCTTATAACCCAGTTCCATTAGATTCTGATACCGCTAGTCAATTAAATGCTGGATATGCTACTTATAATGGTGGTTTACAATTTGCAGTTTCAAACAATCTTTTAACCGCTGACGAAGCTGCTGCTAGAACTATTGTATTTGAGGAATCTGCTAATAATAGAATGGTAATTATCGATGAAGATTTAACAGATTTGTCTGGTTTCGGAATTCCTAGTTACAGACAATCAACTTCAAGCGATTTATTTGTTTTACCATTATCTTCATTAATACCACAAGGTTACGGAACTCAAATTCCATTAGAAGATAAATGGGTATTAATTCCAAGTGAACAAGCAGCTATTAAAACAGCTACTGATGCCTATAATGCAACCATAGAAGCGGTTGCAGCTAACAAGGGTTTAGCAGTTGTTGATTTTAAAGGTATTTTAGATGAAGCGGCTACTACGGGATATTCTTCAGGAAATTTTATATACACAACCGCTTTAGTTCGAGGTGGCTTAATTAGTTTAGACGGAATCCATTTAACAGCTAGAGGTTACGCCATAGTTGCAAACGAAATGATGAAGGCTATAGATATTACTTATGGTAGTAATTTTGAAGCATCTGGCAACCTTATGGATGTTGGAACTTTTCCTACAAATTACCCACCAACTTTACGATAATAACAGTTATTTTTTCAAAAATATGAAAGCCCTCAATTAGAGGGCTTTTTTAATGTCAAAAAAAGGCCTATTTTTTAATATGGTTTTTAAATTAAAACTCATATATTTGCAGCGCGAAAACAGTAGGTGTTTTCATTGAATTAAATTGCATAATATTAAACATATAAGTAATGTCAAAAGTTACAGGTAAAGTTGCACAAATTGTAGGTCCAGTTATTGATGTTGAATTCGGAGCTGGTACTGAACTTCCAAAAATTTACGATTCTTTAGAAATCAAAAAAGCTGATGGATCTCTATTAGTATTAGAAGTACAATCTCACATTGGTGAAGACACAGTTCGTACTATCGCGATGGACTCATCAGATGGTTTAAGTAGAGGAACTGAAGTTGTTGCAACTGGTGCACCAATTCAAATGCCTATTGGTGAAGATGTTTACGGACGTCTTTTTAACGTAATCGGTGATGCTATTGATGGTATTGGTGATTTGCCAAAAGCTGGAGCTTCTGGTTTACCAATTCACAGACAGGCACCTAAATTTGAAGATTTATCAACCTCGACTGAAGTTTTATTCACAGGTATTAAAGTAATCGATTTAATTGAGCCTTATGCAAAAGGTGGTAAAATTGGTTTATTTGGTGGTGCTGGTGTAGGTAAAACAGTATTAATTCAAGAGTTGATTAACAATATTGCAAAAGGACACGGTGGACTTTCTGTATTTGCAGGTGTTGGTGAAAGAACACGTGAAGGAAATGATTTACTTCGTGAAATGTTAGAATCTGGAATTATCCGTTATGGTGATGATTTTATGCATTCTATGGAAAACGGTGGCTGGGATTTAACGAAAGTTGATAAAACTGCCATGAAAGAATCGAAAGCAACTTTCGTTTTCGGACAAATGAATGAGCCTCCTGGAGCACGTGCACGTGTTGCATTATCTGGTTTAACTATTGCAGAATATTTCCGTGATGGTGCTGGAGAAAGCCAAGGAAAAGATGTACTTTTCTTCGTAGATAATATTTTCCGTTTTACACAAGCTGGTTCTGAAGTATCTGCATTACTTGGTCGTATGCCTTCTGCTGTAGGTTACCAACCAACATTAGCAACTGAAATGGGTGCTATGCAAGAGCGTATTACATCAACAAAAAGAGGTTCTATTACATCTGTTCAAGCGGTATATGTACCTGCAGATGATTTAACGGATCCTGCGCCTGCTACAACATTTGCGCATTTAGATGCTACAACGGTATTGTCTCGTAAAATTGCCGAATTAGGTATTTATCCTGCTGTAGATCCATTAGATTCTACATCACGTATTCTTACTGCTGATATTTTAGGTAACGAGCATTATGACTGTGCACAACGCGTAAAAGAGTTATTACAGCGTTATAAAGAATTACAAGATATTATTGCCATTCTTGGTATGGAAGAATTATCTGAAGAAGATAAAATGGCTGTTGGTAGAGCAAGACGTGTACAACGTTTCTTATCACAACCTTTCCACGTAGCTGAACAATTTACAGGTCTGAAAGGTGTTTTAGTAGATATTAAAGAAACTATTAAAGGATTTAACATGATTATGGATGGAGAATTAGATCACCTTCCAGAAGCTGCCTTTAACCTTAAAGGAACTATTGAAGAAGCTGTAGAAGCTGGTGAGAAAATGTTAGCTGAAGCTTAAAACTAGTATGCAGTTTACGGTATCATTTGCAGTAGCAACTGAATACTTAACAGTGTATACTAAATACTTAAAACTATGTATTTAGAAATTGTATCGCCAGAGGCAACGTTATTTAGTTCGGAAGTAGATTCTGTAATTTTACCAGGAATTAATGGTGAATTCGAAATGCTGAACAACCACGCACCTATCGTGTCGCTTTTAAAAGAAGGTATGATTAAAATTAATACCAATTCTCAAAGCACATTGGATCTTGATGAATTACACGCTTCTGTTACTCCACAAAAGGATAACAAGAAAATTTTAACATTGAATATCAGTTCAGGTACGCTTGAAATGAAAGATAATAAAGTAATTGTATTAGCAGACTAAACGCTAATTCGTTATATACATAACTAAAAAGACCTTACTTACTGTAAGGTCTTTTTTTGTTTTAAACCTAAAGGTCTAATTGATACTTAAACAGATATTTTGATTAGAAAAAATAATCCTATAGAATATATTTCTTGCCCATATTCTTACTACTAAAAGCCAAATCAATTATAGCACATTCACTTTAATCTTCTTCCAAAGATTAATAAGAACAAATCCGAAAATAATTGCTGCTCCCGTTAGTATAAGCGCATGCTGATACTCTCCATAAATGAAGTAGCCTGTTGCAAACATGACACTGTAAATCAAGGCACAACCCACTAACATAGCTAAAATTCCTGATGGTACACTCCACCCTTCTTTAGTATCAACCAATTCCAAATTATCTTTACGTGCTTCAGTAACTACTTTGTGCCAACCTGGACCTCCTGGTTGAATTTTCTTATAAAACTTCTGTAACACGATTTTACTTTCTGCTTGCGTTAAAAACGTAACCGCGACCCAAACAATTGTTGTTACTAAAACAATCATAGGGAATTTAGCCCATCCTGGCATAAGTGCATCATCACCAAAACAATAGATTCCAAAATCTGTTAAATTTAAAATAACAGACACAAAACCAGAAACAAACATAGCCGAAATTTCGCTCCAGGCGTTTATGCGCCACCAAAACCAACGCAAAATAAATATAAGTCCTGTTCCAGCTCCAAACATTAAAATAATATCAAATAGCTGTAAAGCGTTTGTTAAAACCAAAGCCAATAAGGCACTGCAAACCATTAAAACAATAGTAGCTATTCTACCTACAGCTACCAATTGCTTTTCAGAAGCATCTGGATTAATTTGTTGTTTATAATAGTCGTTAACTATATAGGATGCTCCCCAATTTAAATGTGTGGAAATCGTACTCATATAAGCCGCAACCAAAGAAGCTAATACCAAACCTAATAAACCACTTGGTAACTTGGTAAGCATGGCAGAATACGCTAAATCGTGACCTAATTTATCTTCGGCGACTAATGGAAATGCTTCATGAATACTAGCTATATCTGGAAACACAACTAATGATGCCAAAGCCACAATAATCCATGGCCAAGGACGTAAGGCGTAATGCATAATATTAAAAAAGAAGGTGGCACCAATAGCATGATTTTCATTTTTGGCAGCCAACATACGTTGCGCAATATAACCACCTCCTCCTGGTTCGGCTCCTGGATACCAAGAACTCCACCATTGTACTGCCAGCGGAATAATTAACAACGTAATCAGCGCTTCTGTATTGGTAAAATCTGGTAATATATTTAATTTATTTGCTACGTTTTCATGTTGCAACATAGCTTCTAACCCACCAACTTCTGGTAAACCTACTAAATAATAGGCAGCCCCTAAAGCACCAGCCATGGCTGTGAAGAATAAAATAAAATCGGTATAAACAACACCTTTAAAACCACCCAACGCACTAAATATAACCGTTATGGTTCCAGCATATATAACAGTTTCCCAAGGTTGCAAACCCAACATTATAGCACCAATTTTTATAGCTGCCAAGGTTACGGCAGACATGGCTAAAATATTAAATATTATACCCAAATAAATGGCCCGGAAAGCCCTTAAAAAACGTGCTGGCTTGCCGCCATAACGCAATTCGTAAAACTCGATATCGGTGTTAACTTCTGACTTTCTCCATAATTTAGCATATACAAAAACGGTTAGTAAACCCGTTAACAAAAAGGCCCACCATACCCAGTTTCCTGAAACACCATTGGTTCTAACAATATCAGTTACTAAATTTGGTGTATCAGTTGAGAAGGTTGTTGCTACCATAGAAACACCTAATAACCACCAAGGCATATTTCGTCCTGAAAGAAAATACTCGGAAGCACTTTTTCCAGATTGCTTGGAAACATAAATACCTATAAAAAGCGTGATTGCAAAAAAGACAAGAATTAAAGTAATATCAAGTGTTGATAATTCTACCATGGATATAAGACGTTTATATTTAGAATGATTTTGACTGCTATAATTTATACTTTTTTAATCACATTGGTTACAATGCCCCAAATGATAAAATCATTATCGTCAGTAATTTTTATAGGCTGATACATAGCATTTTCGGGTTGTAACCAAACGCCATCTTTTTCCACACGTAAACGTTTTACGGTAAATTCACCATCTAAAAAACAGACAGCTATACGGTTATTTTCTGGTTCCAAACTTCTATCAATAACAAGTAAATCATTATCATCTAGTCCAGCATCTATCATACTTTGCCCTGAAACACGCGCATAAAATGTGGCCATTTTATTTTTAACCAACATGGTATCTAAAGACAGGCGTTCTTCCTTAAAATCTTCAGCTGGCGATGGAAATCCTGCTGAAATACCTGTATCTAAAAAAACAGCACCTACGTTTTCTGATAAATCTGGTGTGTAAAATGTTAAGTTTTTGGATGTATGAAGTAACATAGGTTTTTAATATTAATCGTTTTCAAAATTAAATAACTTTTATAATGTCGGCAATATGGGTTGTGTATTTGGGTGATAAGCGCTCTTGACGCATTTTCCAAGTACGATTTAAATCCTGATTGCCCAACTTAATTTTATGAGTTTGATATTTTTTATTCAACAAATCTATGGTTGCCATTAGCGGTTTATGCTTTGGATTCTCATGTTCAAACAAATGTAACTGATAATTATCATTTGGAACCAAGCCCATAACAATAACACCAGCTCGTTTATATTTTATGCCTGTTTTAAAAATTTCGGTTACCGCCTTCACAGCTTCATTACTTATAATTAACGTAGAATCGGTAGGGTAAGATAAGTTAATTATTTTACTCGCACGATGTTGTGGTGCATCTGTTTTATGCCTATCGCTGCTTATAGTTACAAGAATGACGTAACAACTAGATTGTTGTTTTCGTAATTTTTCGGCACAACTGGTAGCAAAGGTAGAAATACGTTCTTTTATATTATCAATATCCGAAAATGTGTATTCAAAGCTTCGTGTGGTAGCTATGGCTTTTTTATTGACCACTTCATCCAATAACATACTTTCTACGCCTTCTAAATCCTTTTTAAGTTTTAATTCGGTAATCGAAAAATGCTTCCGTACCCATTCATCTGGAAGTTGAGTAAAATGATACGCTTTATGTACCTGTTTTTCTTTTAGCCGTTTTGATAATCTGCGACCTATTCCCCAAACGTCTTCTATATCCAACCACTTTAAGGCTTTAATGCGTTTTTCTTCGGAATCTATAACATAAACACCTTGGGTTTCTTTTGGGAATTTTCGGGCAATTTTATTGGCCACTTTACTCAATGCTTTTGTTGGAGCAATACCAACACTGGTTGGAATACCTGTCCACTTTAAAATACGTTTTCGCATTTGACTGCCGTAATCTTTAAAGTCGTAGTTTTCAAAACCTTTAAACTGTAAAAAAGCTTCATCAATACTATACACCTCAACATCTGGCGTAAATTGTTGTAGAATTTGCATAACACGACTACTCATGTCACCATACAATGCATAGTTAGACGAGAAAATCTGAATATGATTGGCTTTACAAAAAGATTCCCACTTAAAAATAGGTACACCCATTGGCAGTCCAATAGCTTTAGCTTCGTCGCTTCGCGAAATAACACAGCCATCATTATTACTTAAAATAGCAATGGGTTTTCCGTTTAAACTTGGATTAAAAGTGCGTTCACAAGACGCATAAAAATTATTACAATCTACCAGTGCATACATGGGTATAAAGGTAATTGAAATTGTTTTTTATAAGATGTTTGAGTTTAAAAGTAATTCACAAAATTAATCTGGAACATATTCTAAAATATCGGCTGGTTGGCAATTTAGAGTTTTGCAAATAGCCTCCAAAGTAGAAAACCGTATGGCTCGCGCTTTCCCAGTTTTTAAAATGGACAAATTGGCTGTGGTAATACCAATATGTTCTGCTAATTCGTAGCTTTTCATATTATGTTTTTCCAATTGTACATCTAAATTTATAAGTATTGCCATAATTATATGCTTAATTCGCTGTCTTGTTTGGCGTGCTTCGCAATTTTGAACGACTCACTCAATACCATAAAAAACAATCCTAAACTCATAAGTAATAAATACGGACTCAAGCCTAAAGTGAATTCTATTTTACTGGTAAAAACTATTCTTACAATAAAAACACATATCATACTAATGATGCTCAATCCTATTAAAATTTTTCCCATTTTATTGTAAGTTTCTATAACATAACTATCAAATGGATTTCTTTGTTGAAAAAGTCGTAATGTTTTACGAAATAAAAATATTGCATATATAAAACCACAAATAATGCCATAACCAACTATAATAAAGAGTTGTTTTTGCCACATAGGTGCTTCTGTTTCGATTCCTGCAAATTGTGTTAATTCTAAAATATCCGTATTAAAAAACATATAAATACTGAATGCAAACCCTAAAATCAAAATAGGAATACAACTCAAAATCCAAATAAAATCAATTAACGTTTTTAAAATAATTAGTTTTCTCATAAGTCAAAATATTATCGTTTAACAATAACAAATGTAATAAAATTATCGTAAAACAATAATTATTTTCTTTTTCTGAGTTTTAATAAATATCAATGCTATTCTAAATAATTTCCAAATCCATTTTTTCCATTGATAAAAAAACGAACCAAAAAAAATCTAGACTTACGAATCTTTATCTAAATTTATGGTTCGTCACCTAAATTTTAGGAACTCGCATTTAGCAATAATCCTTTGGCGACTGTATGGTCTAGCTCAAACAATCTAAAATTTTACGGTAACTTCACTTCAAATTTTACGATAAATTTTCGATAGGTCGAAATTTGGAATTATAAAAACAATTCTATCAGAAAATAATATTAAAAAGAACTAGTGGATTCATCTAGAAAGTTATGACCATTTCATTTAAACTATATTTCAAAAATTGTTTCCTTATTTTTACACCCTATGCCAAACACTTTTAAAACCATTAGCGTATTTCAATATACTACGGAAGCCGAAATTATAAAAGGACGCCTAGAAGCTGAAGGTATTCACGTTTTTTTATCAGATAGTACAACTATTGACACAAACCCAATTGTAAGTAACGCTATTGGTGGTGTGAAACTGAAAGTGTATGCCGAACAAGAAGCCGAAGCCATTGCTATTTTAAAATCTATTTCTAGTTATTCCCTGGATAATGATGGTCAAGCTATCAGCTGCCCTAATTGCCATAAACACCAAGTGGACGTTTTTTCAACAATTAAAGATTTAAAATCCTTTTCAGCGTTTTTGGTGGGTTTTATTTTTGGCACATTACCATTTCATACTAGATATAAGTACCGTTGTGAGGCGTGCAAAACAGAATTTCCTATACAATAAATACAATTTTTAAATTTAGATTTTAACTTGAAACCATACTATAGGCTACTTTTAGCTTTTTGACAACTACCTCAATATCTGCTTCATTTAAATGCCCAAAACCTAAACGAATAGCGCAAATATTTTTATTTTGATACAGAATGGTTTTGGGTAAGAACAAATCGTTTTCTTTCGCTTTTTTAGCCAATTCAACAAGCGAAATTCGCGGTTCAAAACGCAACCAAATAGCTAAACCGCCTGCAGGTCTATCCCAAGTCGCAATAGATTCGAAATGTGCTTGTAGTTTTTCACATAAATAATCACGTCTTTGCTTATAAACGGTAATATTCTTTTTAATTAAGCGATGAATTTCGCCTTCCGAAATAAGCTCCGAAAGCATTTGCTTCTGGATTAAATCCCCTTGCTTATCCAGTATTTGCAAATAGTTTTTTGCTTCGTTTATAATATTTTCTGGAGCAACCACAAATCCTATTTGAAAACTAGGAAAGAAGGACTGCCCCAATTTACCCAAATAAATGACTACACCATAAGCATCGGAACTTGCCATAGGCAACATAGCAGATCCATTAAATTGAAAATCATAATCAAAATCGTCTTCAATAATTGCAAATTGATACGCTTTTGCTAATTGTAATAACTTTAAGCGTCTTTCCGCACTTAAGGTTACTGTTGTTGGATAATGCCTATGTGCACAAACATATACACAACGAATACTACCTTTTGTAACATGCTTTTCAATATAATCCACATCTATGCCATGCGCATCAACTGGAATCGTTATGATGTTAGCTCCTGCTTGCTGAAAAATCATATTAGATTTATAGTGGCTTAAATCGGCTACTAAAACCACATCGTCTTGCTTTATTAAAAGCTGGGACACGATATACAAACTCATTTCCGTACTTCGTGTACTCATAATATTTTGCGGCTTGATATGAAAACCACGTGTTGCGTTTAAATAATTACATAACTGCAAATTAAAGGTTGTTGCAGATTGCTCATTGGTCTGATTCCATCTGGAAATTAACGACGTACGTTTCATGGACGCACTATACATTCGCGAAAACTGATGTGTAGGATGCAAGCGCAAATCGGGCTGACCATCATTAATAATATAATTACTAACAGAAACTTCTTGTGTAGACGCTAAATTAAAAGAAGATTGAAATGGAAATCCGGATGAATTTGGATAATCTCGCAACATGTCCAACCCTTGAGATGTAGCGGTTATACTAGCCGTTTTTTGTTCAGGCATTAAAACAAAAGTGCCTTTATTAGGCACAATATCTACCCAACCTTGAGATGCTAATTCATCATAAACCGCAACAGCAGTATTTCTATTAATAGCTAGCAACTCGCTTAACGTTCGTGTTCCTGGCAAAGCCGTTCCTTCTATTAAATAGCGACGCTGAATAGCATTAATAATTTGCTGTGCAATTTGAATATATACAGCTGTGACCTGCGATTTTTCAAAATGAACCAACGTTTTTAATAAATTATTAACCGGACTACTCATAGTTTTAAAACTGGACTACTTTAGTAATCCGGAAAGTTACGACTTTTGCACCCTTATAAAAACACGAATTCACATTATTATGAAATTTACACCTCTGGTTATCTTACTTGTTCTTTTTTCGGCTACTAGTTATGCTCAAGAGCTTTCCAAACAACAAGCTTTAGATTCTGTAGTTATTACATCAAGCAGAATTGATTTACCCTTTAAAGAAAACTCTAGAACCATTACTATTATTACCAGTGAAGATATTAAAAGTAGTGCTACCACAAATGTTGCCGATTTACTTCAGCAAGTTGCAGGTGTAGATGTAAGACGTCGTGGAGCCGATGGTACACAAGCCGATTTATACATTCGTGGTGGTAGTTTTGACCAGACCTTACTACTTATTGATGGTATGAAATTAGAGGATGCACAAACAGGACATCATACACTAAACATGGCTTTACCTCTTGAAGTTATTGAACGTATAGAGGTTATTAAAGGTCCTGCAGCACGTGTATTTGGACAAAATGCATTTACAGGCGCTATTAATATTGTGACTAAAAAAGAAACAGACAATATGGTGTCCGTTGGTGTTCAAGCTGGTTCCTATGGACAAAAAAATGCGGATGTTACCGTTGGAAGCAATTTGCAAAACTCATCACATATCATTCATGTGTCGCGAAATCTATCCGATGGCTATCGTTATAATACCGATTTTGACAACCAGAGTTATTTTATTAAAAGTATATTCAATAAGAATAAACTACCTATTTCATTTATTGCTAATTATCAAGAACGCAATTTTGGTGCAAACGGTTTTTATGCTTCACCAACTGCTAGAGATCAATACGAAGAAACACAGACAAGTTTAGTTGGGTTTTCAACTGAAATAAAATCGGAAAAACTTACTTGGAAACCGCGTTTATATTGGCGAAGAAACCAAGATATGTATGTGTTTATTAGAGATAATCCATCGGTTTATAGAAACTTACATATTACCAATAAAATTGGAGCAGAAGTAAATGCATCCTACAAATCCAAACTAGGTATTACCGGTTTTGGTGTAGATATAGCGCAAACCTTTATTGCGAGTAATAATCTAGGAAACCATGAGCGTTTTACCACCAACCTATTTTTAGAACACCGTTTTTCGTTAGTAAACAATAAGCTCTCCATAACACCAGGTGTGGCAGTTAGTTATTTCTCGGACTTTAAATTTCACGCCTTTCCAGGTATGGATATAGGCTATAAAATATCTGATAATTTTCAAGTATATGGAAACATAGGTTACACCTATCGTGTGCCAACGTACACAGATTTGTACTATACAAGTCCAACAGAATTAGGAAACGAAAATTTAGATCCTGAAGAAGCCATTTCAGAAGAGTTAGGCTTGAAATTTAACCATAAAGGTTTCCGAATATCTGGAGCATTTTTCAACAGAGATTCTAAAAAATTAATTGACTATGTAAAGGACAATGAAACGGATGCATGGCAAGCTACCAATATAGCCGAATTAAACACTATGGGATTTGAAGCAAACACTAGTTACTCACTGTTTATTGCCAATTTTACGCAGAATATTAATTTAGGTTACACCTTTTTAGAAGACGATTTAAAAGATGTATCTGCCAACTTTTCACGCTATTCGGTAAACTCTTTAAAGCATCAATTTGTAGCTACCTTTAGAAGTCAGTTTTTCAAAAACCTATCGCAATCCATTGTATATCGCTATGCAGAACGTACTATTGGCGAAAGTTATAATGTATATGACGCAAGTATGATATACGAATTTAAAGATTTCGAGTTTTCGGTAACCGCTAATAATATTTTTCAAGCAGACTTTACGGAAACCAATTTAGTGCCAGCTCCAAAAGGCTTGGTTGTATTTGGATTAAAATACAGTTTTAAGTAGAGTTTGTTTATGTTCAATTCCTTAACTTTGCTTCTCTAAAAGTTTTGAGCATTGACATGGAACCTACAAACGATTCCGCGCGTTAAAACCATTACCAAAGCGGATTTTATAAAGCACTATTTTAAACCACAAAAACCTGTGGTTATTGAGCAGTTTATTCAAGACTGGCCAGCATATTCTAAATGGAATTTAGATTATATGAATCAGGTTGCAGGCAATATAACGGTTCCACTTTATGATGATAGACCAGTAGATTATAAAGATGGTTTTAACGAGCCACATGCCAAAATGAAAATGAGCGAATATATTAATTTGCTTAAAAGAGAACCGACTAAATACCGTATTTTTCTTTGGAATATCCTGAAAGAAGTTCCTGAACTTCAAGATGATTTTTCCTATCCTGATTTTGGACTAAAACTCATGAAAGGATTACCTATGTTGTTTTTTGGTGGAAAAGATTCGCACACCTTTATGCATTATGATATAGATTTTGCCAATATATTTCACTTTCATTTTCAAGGCGAAAAAGAAATTATTTTATTCAATCAGAAACAAAATAACTATCTCTATAAAATTCCGCACGCCCTAATTACTCGTGAAGACATTGATTTTTCCAATCCGGATTTTACTAAATGGCCAGCATTACAGAATGCAAATGGCCATAAAACAAATCTGAAACATGGCGAAATTTTATATATGCCTGAAGGCTATTGGCATTATATGAAATATAAAACACCTGGCTTTTCTATGAGCTTGCGCGCTATTCCACGAAATCCAAAAAATTTAAGTAAGGCCATCTACAACGTTTTTATTATGCGCAATTATGACAACTTGATGCGCAAATTAAAAGGTCAAAAATGGATAGATTGGAAAAACCAACAAGCCATTTTACGAACAAATAAGTCCTTTGAAAAATCCAACTAACGGACAATTGTAATACTATTCTTGTTAAAAAACTCGATAAAATGTTAATTTTTTACGTTTAAGTGTATTTCATCGAAAACTTTTCGTAAAATTTTCATGTACACTAAATTAGTCCTAATTTAGCAATCCCTTTAATCTACTTTATTATGAAAACCCTAAATTACACTTTTGGTTTCATATTTTTTGTATTATTTTTTAATAGCAACGAGTCAAAAATTTTAGCAAAAAATTTAGAAAACCCCTTAAAAGTTAAATCTGTAACACCTTATTCTTTACCCAGTAGTTTATCTGGTTTAGACTATGTTTATGGAGATGGTCCATCAGATTTTCAAACCATTACAATTGTTACTACAGATTTAACAACTAGACCTTTTTTAACTATTTCAGCTCCAGCAGGTTTTGAAGTTTCTCTTGAAATTGATAGTAATTATGCAAATAGTTTTACCATGGATGCCATAGAAATAACAACGGCAGACATTATTTTATATGTTCGCCTAGCAGGTAATCTACCGGTAAATACATACACAGGCGATTTGACGCTCATGGCTCCTTCAATAGTGCCATTTCCAGTATTTAATGAAACCATCCAACTGGAAGGAACCGTTTCTACTGCACTTACCGTTTGGAATGGTAGCGTATGGAGCTTAGGTATTCCAGACGAAAACTATAGTGTTATTCTAGATGGCAATTATAATACCAACAGCAGTGGAAGTATAAATGCATACGATTTAAAAGTTAACACCAATATGGTTTTAACCGTAAACAACGGAACTTTTACAAAAACACAACAAGATGTGGATGTGGATGGTCAGGTAATTATAGAAACAGAAGGCGCACTTGTTCAGGTTTCAGATACAGCAAATTTTATTGTGAATGAAGGTGGTTCTGCACAAGTTAACAAAACTACTTCACCATTAGCACATTGGTATGATTACACCTATTGGTCCTCTCCAGTAAGCAATATAACCGCCTTAAATGCTTTTGCAGAAGCTAGTAGCAGCAGACGTTATTGGTATGATGCTCAAAATTTTCTGGATATATTAAGTGAAATTGATAATACAAACACGTTTGAAGCAGGTCATGATGATATTGATGATAATGGCGATGATTGGGCTTTTCTATCTGATGAAACCATATTATCACCAGGTGTAGGCTATGCAACTGCTCAAAATTCTGGTGGTTTTGCAGTAGGAAATACTTACAATTTTAGTTTTGAAGGCACTTTTAATACTGGTATTATTACAACACCATTGTATTATAATGGAGACAATGGTGATAAAGATTGGAACCTTATTGGGAATCCTTATCCTTCAGCTATTAGCGCAGATGCATTTTTTGCAGAAAACACTGGAAAAGTAGGTGAGGCTATTTACTTATGGTCGCACGCATCAACAGCAGACGCTGACGGAAGTGGAAATTCTATTTATAATTTTACAACTGATGATTATGCTATAATTAACTCAGGTAGTGGCGAAGTAGCAGGCGGTAAAAATATTATTCCAAATAGATATATTCCTTCTGGACAAGGCTTTTTTATACAAGCCCTAGCAAATGATAATGTAGTCTATAATAATAGTATGAGACAAGCAGATGCAACTAGTAATGATCAATTTTTTAGAAATCAAGAAACCTTCAATAAGCTTTGGATTAACCTAACATCAGATAACGGTATTTTTAATCAATTATTAGTGGCTTATGTAGATGATGCAACGGATGGTAACGACGGACTAGCATATGATACGCAACGTAATTTATCTAGTGATGTTGCAGCTATAATTTACACCACTATTTCAGATGATTTATCAGCTAAATACGCCATTCAGGGCAAAGCCAGCAGTAGCATAAATGCAAATGAAAGTATCCCATTAGGTTTTTATACATCTATAAATGACGCAACAATTTACACCTTTTCAATTGGAAAAATTCAAGGAGAATTCTTAACCGAAAGCCCTGTATATTTAGTTGATAATATCATGAATATAACACATGATTTAAAACAGTCAGATTATAATTTTACATCAACAACAGGTGAATTTAATGAGCGTTTTACTATTACTTTTGATGTAAACACATTGCAAACAAATAACTTCAATCCAAATAGTCAAAACGTAACTGTAATTTATAATCAACCCAATACTATAACTTTTAAAACCAATTCAAATAAAACTATAAAAGCTATTTCAATTTTTGATATGAACGGTAAGGTTATAAAAAAGGTGTTTGGTACAAATAATACCAAATCTATTAAAACAAATGGATTTAGTAAAGGTGCTTATGTAGCCGCAATTACGCTAAATTCTAACGTGGTAGTTACTAAAAAAATAATTATATAACTATTCGTTTTATTTTAAACGGTTTACAGTTAAACATCCATAAATTTATTGATATATTTGCACCCTAATTTTCAAAAAAATAAGATGAAAAAATTATTAGTTATTGCTGCTATATTAACTGTATCTTTTGCAAACGCCCAAGCATTTTCAGGAAAAGGTGACCAAAAATTTCAAGTAGGTGCTAATTTTCAGGCAAACGCTACAGGACTTCACGTAAGCTATGACTATGGATTAGGCGAAAACATATCAGTTGGTGTGAGTTCTAGCTATGCATTAGGTATTTCTAGCGAACTTCAAGATGGCATAAAAGATCCTATATCAGGAAATACACTTGTAAAAAAAGCTGGTTTTGATGATCGTTTTGATTTAAAAGCACGTTTTAATGCGAATATTGGAAACGTGTTAAAAATTGATGACAATTTTGATTTGTATCCAGGATTAAGTTTTAGTTTAAAGAATTTTGGTGGTCATGTTGGTGCACGTTACTTCTTTACATCAGGATTTGGTGTGTATACGGAAGCGCAATTTCCAATTGCAACCTATAAAGACAATTTAACACCAGCTCAAGAAATTAACAATCAGTTTTCTATGAATTTAGGAGCTGTATTTAATTTGTAAGTTTAAAAAATATAAAAAAAAGGCTTTTATGAATGCTACATAAAAGCCTTTTTTTATGGAATTAATTCAGCCGCCTTTTCATAAACTAAATGACTCTCCCAACCACGATAAAGCAAATAATCAGCTAACTTTTTTCGTTTTTTCCATTTATCGGTTTCCGAAATGGCATTCAATCTTTTTTCAGCAAGGGTTTCAAACGTTTGAAAATAATCCTCATCGGATATTTCCTTCAATGCCAAATCAATATTATATTTACTAATATCCCGTTTTTTCAATTCCAATTTTAAACGTTGTTTTCCCCATTTTTTAATATTGAACTTTCCACGCACATAGCTTTGTGCAAAACGGGTTTCGTTTAAAAAATCGTGTTTTAATAAATGAACAATAATATTATCAATTGCTTCCGGAATCATGCGCATATTGTATAATTTAGTGTTCACTTCTTGATGGCAACGCTCTTGATAGGCGCAATAGCGCTCAATGGCTCGCATGGCTTCTTCAACTGTGTACGTTTTTACGTGATTCATAACAAGCAAGATAATAACAATTTGTTAATAATAAAGAAACTGTAACTTATTGCTTTATAGTCGTTTTAGCGTATATTTGGTTCTTTAATCCATCAATTAATACCGAAATTACGGTTATGAAACATAAATATTCCCTCATATTTATTACTTTTTTGTGTGCTGTTTTGTCTGGGTATGGGCAGGCAACTTTACCGCTTAGTAGAACAACGTGGAATAGCACTCCATCTGGGTGGACGGATTCCCCTTTAGATTCTTATACTTCATCATTTGCATGTTCAACAAATAATGGCGCTAAATTTGATACAACAGGTGATGTTAAAATTGTATTTCTTGACAGTTCACCAGATGAATTAATTTTCGTCACAAAATCTAATTCATCTACATCCTCTACACTTTTAATTGAAGAATCAATAGATGGATCCACTTATTCGACAGTAGTTAATTTAAGCGGTAATGCTGACTTACCTACAACCTGCACTACCAAAGGGCCATATAATCTTAATTCTAGTACTAGATATGTTAGATGGACATTCACGAAAGGATCCTCCAACATGACTATGGATGATGTTGAAATAACAAAAGCAACTCCAACTGGCCCAACCATCACAGTCACTCCAACAACACTAACAGATCTGGATTACATATTAGTTAATGGACCTTCAGCAGAACAAAGTTTTGATATAGAAGGCAGCTTATTAACTGGTAACATAGCAATTGCTCAACCAACAAACTTTGAAATTTCAACTGGTACAGGAGCCGCCTTTAATGCAAATATGACAGACCCAATTGTATTAACCCAAACGAGTGGAACGGTAGCTTCAACACCCATTTATGTCCGTTTAAAATCAGGATTAGCCGTAAACACTTATAATGAAACCATTACAGCTACAAGTACAGGAACAACCAATGTAGACATTAATTTGGAAGGTGAAGTTACACTCCCAAGTGGAACCAATTGTTCAGAATTATTTATATCAGAATACCATGAAGCTGCATCAGGCAATGAAAAGTATATCGAAATATATAATCCGACAAACTCTTCAATTAATTTATCGAACTACAGGTTAGTACAATATAATAATGGAGCCACTTCCGTAGGTAGTTATATTTTACCGTTGAATGGAAGCATCGCAAGTTTCTCAACTCATATCGTATCTAACACCTCCGCAATTATCTCAGGAAATAATAATGATAATAATGTAATGACATTTAATGGCGACGATGTTATTGCATTACAAAGTTCATCTGGAACCAATATAGATGTTGTGGGTATTATTGGTTCAAGTGCAAATTTTGCGATAAATGTAGACTTACGTAGAAAGGCAAACATTCAAAGTCCAACAATAGCATACGATGCATTAGAATGGGATTCTGTTGCTGCAAACAACACCTCAAATCTAGGAAGCCACACAAATGACTGTCAAGCGCCATCTCCAGAAATTCAATTGGCAGATAACACCTCAACAAACCAAAATTGTGGTTTCACCATTGATTTTGGAGCGCAAACAAATGCAACAAATACAGATCTTACTTTTAATATTGACAATGTTGGTTCAGCGGATTTAGATATAACCGCTTTAAATATATCTGGCGATTATACACTAGTTTCACCAACTGCTCCGACAACTATTCCTTCTGGAAATTCTCAAACAATAACTGTCAGATTTACGCCTTCTACCACTGGAACAATAACAGGTGTTTTAACTATAAATAGTAATGATTTAGATGAAAGTTCTTGTACAGTTAACCTAACAGGTGAAGGCTTTATCCCTAAACCAAACATTATTGTTAGAGGTGTTATTGGTTCCAACCCAACCATTACAAATGGAAGCACCACAACCTCTTCATTAAACAATACTCTTTTTGCACAGCAAACAATTAACACAACCCAACAAACCAAAAATTTTAGAATTGGTAATGAAGGTGGAACAGCTCCTTTAACAGTATCCAACATTAACCTAACAGGAGATACAGCAGACTTTTTTGTGACTTCAAATTTTACAAATCCATTTACTGCAGATACGTTTCAGGACTTTACAATTACGTTTCAACCAACATCAATTTCAGGATTAAGACAGGCTACTGTTACTATTACTAATTCAGATTCAGATAGAAATCCTTATACATTCATAATACAAGGAACAGCTAACTGCCCAGCGGTAAGTGGCAGTATTTTCCCTACTTCAGGTCCTGCAGGAACCACAGTTAGCATAACATCGGCTGGAAACGATTTAATAGGTGCTACTGCGGAACTTAATGGTGTTGCCTTAATACCAGTTTCAGACACAACCAATGAGCTAATTGTTAGATTACCAAATACTATAACAACTGGAGGCGCTTTAAGTGTTAATTTAGTATCTAATAGTTGTGTATTTACTAACACATTTACATTAATAGACGAACTAATTTCTGGATGTGAAGCAAGCGCAAGTACCCTAGTAAACAACTTATTTATAAGTGAGGTAACTGACTCTCCTTTTGGGAGCATGAGTTATGTTGAATTATACAATGCAACCGGAACTGCTATTAATTTTGCAACTACAAATTATTCTGTTCGCGTTTATAATAATGGAAGTACGACTAATTTCAATGAAGTAATTCTTAACACTGGAACTATAGCACAAAATGGCACTTATGTTATCTCTATGGGAATTACTAATTCAGTATGTACAATTCCTGGAGGTGATGGGAGTTATGCACAAGCTAATATAGCATCTGCATCTGCAAGTGTAAATTTTAAACAAGGTAGTAATTTTAATATTGGTCATGATTTTATTGGACTTTATGATGCTTCAGCTACGTTATTAGATTCTTGGGGAGTTTTTGGCGACGAAACTTGGGCAACTGGATTAGGACTTTCAGGTCAAGGCGCAAATTTTGAGCGACTTACATCAGTAGTATTACCGAGTACAACATATGATAACACAGATTGGACTATAACAAATTGGAATGATTGTACAGATGCAGATTATGCTTCCATTGGTTCGTACGATTTTTCATCCGGTACAGCACCTTCAATAAGCATTCAACCTAGTGATCCTATTTTTAACTGTTCTTATTCTGCTAGTATATCTTTAACTGGAATGGAAGGTTTTGATGGCCCAACTGATACTCAAGATTTAGTATATAGTTGGTTTGTAAATGCAACGGGAACAGGCGTGTGGAATGAAATTTTATTGTCGGACACCAATTATACAGGTCAACAATCTGCTACATTAAATATTCTTGATACTACAAGCCTTGATGGCTTTCAATATTATTGCCAAATAAGAGAAGACTCTGCTACGTGTTATATGGCTAGTAATGCAGTTGTTTTAAATATAGCAATAGCCATTTGGACTTCAGGTGCATGGAGTAATATAATTGGCCCAGATTCTTTTACTATTGCCATTATTGATGATGATTACAATACAACGCTTAATGGCAGTTTTTCTGCTTGCCAATTATTAGTAAATGCTGGTAACGAATTAGTGATTACAGATGGGCATTTTGTAGAAGTTGAAAATAATGTCGTCGTTAACGGAAACGGATCAAATTTAGATGGTATTTTAATAGAAGACAAAGGAAGCTTTGTTCAAAGAGGTGAAGGTATAGATGCTGGAACATATACTTTAAATGCAAACGCTAGAACACAAGTTAATAAGAAAACAGGTTTATTAAATAACTGGTTTGAATATACCTATTGGAGTTCTCCAGTTACAAATGAGACTATAGAATTTGGACTAGAGGAAGCACACCCAACTAGACGATTTTGGTATAACGGCCAAAACTATTTGGACGCTACAGCTGAAACAAATAACAACAACACTACTACAGCTGGACAAGATGATATTGATGATAATGGTAATGATTGGCAATTTACCAATAATGCCGATGTTATGATTCCTGGTGTTGGCTATGCTGCCATGCACAACCTTATTGGATTTTCGCCAAACAGAAATTATGAATACACCTTTAATGGCGCTTTAAATACAGGTGATTTTACGGTTCCTATTTATAGAAATGATTCTGAAATGGCTGATAACAACTGGAATTTTATTGGTAATCCGTATCCTTCCGCTATTGATGCGGACGCATTTCTTTTAGCTAACACACTTATTGATCAGAATGTTTCTGAATTGCCAGTTGGATCTGGAACCACGGATGGCGCTATATTTCTTTGGTCTCAAAACACAAACCCTTCAAATACAACCAATGGTAATCAGGCGCTAAATTTTGCCCAAGCAGATTATGCTGTAATAAATGGTACTGGACAAACAGCCGGTGGTGATGGTGTAACGCCAAACCGATTTATTCCTTCTGGACAAGGGTTTTTTGTAACCCTATCTGATGCAGCAATAACAACATTAGTTTCTGGACAAATTAAAACGGCCAATGTTATTTTTCAAAATAGTATGCGTGTTACCGGAAATAACAGTCAGTTTTTCAGAAACTCAAATAGTACTCTAGATAAATTATGGATTAATTTAACATCAGACAATGGTGTATTTAACCAAATATTAATTGGATATGTAACAGGTGCAACCAACGGAAAAGACGGAATGTATTTTGATGCTCCTAAAAATTTATCGGCAGACTCCTATTCAATGCTTTATTCACTTATAGACGAGGAAACAGATAAATTCGCCATTCAAGGAAAAGCAACTGAAAGTTTAAATTTGGATGAAGTGATTTCGTTAGGTTTTAGCACAAATATTAATGAAGCTACTATTTATTCTATGAGTATTGCGCAACTTCAAGGTGATTTTTTAAGCACCAACACCGTTTATTTAAAAGACCAATTATTAAACGTGACACACAACCTATCTAATAGTAATTACAGTTTTACATCTGTTGTTGGTGAGTTCAACGATCGTTTTCAAATTGTGTTTAGAGAAAATGCGCTATCGGTTGATGATTACGTTGCAAACAACTCGAATTTAACCATTATTGAATTAACGGATAACAACGTAAAATTCAGTATTGGAAAAACAAGTGCTACCATAAAATCAGTTGAAATAATGGATATGTTGGGCAGAACATTATACAACTTTAAAGGCTCTAGAAACGTAGAAACTTATAATCTATATAACTTAAGTAGTGCTACGTATATTGCTAAAGTAACCTTATCTAACAATCAAGTGTTAGTTAAGAAAGCAGTCAAGAAATAGAACCTTATTTTAAAAATGTAAAAGCGGTTGAGTTTAAAATTTAACCCTTTTTATAGCGTATATTGTAAAGACACTACTAAATTTCTTCCTGGGGAAGCTATTCCCGAAGAATAGGTTTGGTAGCGTTGATTCGTTATATTTTCTAATCCAGCAGTAACCGAAAGACCGTCTTTAAACTGATATTGAGAGCGTAAATTAAGCGTATACCAAGATGGTGCATACGGATTACCATTTGCATCTTTAGCGTATAAATAGTCTTTAGCAATTTCTGAAGGTGCTAATTGATTAAATGATAATTCGCCATTAAAATCTACAAATCCATCTACTTTAAAACGTTTCTTTTGCCATACTAAATGCGCATTTCCGAAATTTGGAGCTACATGACGAATAGGAACTTCAATCCCATTATCATCTTCCGTACCTCCAATTATATTATATTGAGATAAGAATGAAACCGATTTCGAGACATTAATATGGAGTCCCACTTCAAAACCATAAATCCATGCTTTTGATGCATTTTGAATGGCTTGAACAGTACTCATTTGACCATCATAAATAATTTCAGACTCTCCGTTTATTGTATAATCTCTTCGCACCAAAGCATTATCTAGAAAGGTATAATAGGTTGCTAAATCTAAAATAACCACGTCATTAAAATTAAGTAATAAACCCAACTCACCACCATACGCGTATTCGGAGTTCAAATCATTATTTGGCACAACAACGCTACCTGGTTCAGAATCGAAAACCTTTCCAACATCATCTATATTTGGTGCTCTAAAAGCAGTAGATGCATTCAGTTTCCATTGAATCATGTTGTTTGGCATCCAGCTAACACCAGCTGTTCCAGTAAAGGCTCCTGAATTAATTTTGGCGGTATTAAAAGGTAAATTTAAATACGTATTATTTTGGGTGAAATTGGCTTTAGCTAAAACCTGATTATACCGAATACCTGTTTGGAAAATAAGTTTGGCGGATGGTTTATACTTCAAACTGGTATAAGCAGCCAATGATTGCCAAGTAGAACCATCAGGATATCTGGATACTGTTGGTATACTAATTCCAGTACTAATATTCACTTCACTTCCTGAAGAATTTACTAAATTATAAACATATTCTGCTCCATAGAAAAGTGCTGTTTTAGGGCTAATTTGTTTTTCTAAATCAAAATTAACTGAAATAGCCTGGACATCTTCTTCCCTGTTATTCTTTATAACTGATTGAAAATCTCTATCATGCCTACTTTCTTTAAAATCTTGATACGCAATTGTTGTTTGAAATTTATCGAAAAGTAAAGACGTGTTACTCGATTTGGTTACTTGCAAATTGCTCATAAACCATTCTTGAGGTCCGTAATACCATTCGGCAGAACGTAAACTTTCACCATTATAGCGAATAAGTCTATCATAACGTGAATAATTTGAGGTTGTAGAATAGTAAAGTCCAAAATCAACTAATAGATTATCATTAGCTTCAAAACGCACTTTTTGTAAGGCGTGAAATTGATTAAAACCAGTTGGTTTTTGAATGCGTGGGTTTTCATTTACGGTAATGACATCCATACCGTTTAAAGTTTCAACATATTCGGGACGTAAATAGTCTGTTGGACCATGACTTCCCATGCGTAAATCGTCAAAATCACTATAACTAAAGCTCGTTAAAAATGCCCATTTTTTAAGTCCGAAATTAACATCTACATGTCCTGTTTGTTCAGAATTAGCAGCGGCATATCTTGCCAAGGCATTCGCTTTTATATAAACATCCTTTTCGTAAGATAATTGTGGTTTTTTAGTAAAGAAACTCATGACACCACCAATAGCATCACTACCATAGACAACAGAACCAGCACCAAGTGTAATTTCGGTATTTTGAATGCTTAACGGATCAATAGAAATTACATTTTGCAGATTACCACCTCTAAAAATGGCATTATTCATACGGACACCATCTACAGTAATTAAAAGTCTATTGGTTGAAAACCCACGAATCATAGGGCTTCCGCCACCTAACTGACTTTTTTGAATGTAGACATTACCTGTTTCCCGTAATAAATCGGCACTTGTTTGTGGATTATTAAATAGGATTTTTTTACTTGAAATATTTATTATTTTCTGTGGAATATCGCGTTTACTCTGTTCAAATTTAGATGCAGAAATAACGACCTCATCTAAACCTACACGACCTCTTAACGTGACTGTATTGTTTTTAATTTGGTTTTTGGGTAGCTCTAAAACATGGTAGTTTTCAGCTTGAAAGGTAAGAATATCGTTATTTGAAAACTGACTTAAATCAGCTTCACCTTTTAAATTAGTGATTACAGATTCCGTTTTGTTTGATATAATAACGCCTGGAATAGGTAAATTAGTTTCACTTCCTAAAATCGTTAATTGCTGCGCTTTTGCAAAAAGATTTACAAGCAGACATAAACAAAAAACAATTTTAGTTTTCATAAAAAACAACTAATGAGTGATTATTTAAATACTTGGTTAAATATTTGCAATGATTTTGGTTTTTTAAAATATCCAAGGTGCAACTCAAAATACTGTAGGAGCATATTTAAGAAAGCCTGACGTTGTTGCGCTTGTAATTTAACCGTGTTTAAAGCATCAAAATTCATGCCTAACAACTGCTTTAATAACGTATTGTTTTCGGGTGAAACTGAATAAATATGTTGTGCATTAGATTCAAAATACCCAGATTGTAAATTAAAAGTACCTGTTTCCATATTAATTGTATCTGGATAAAAGCCTAAATGCTTAGTAAGCTTCAATAAAAATAACAAATGAAAATTAGCAAAATTCACCTCAGAATCCAACCATTGCAGTGCTGTTTCTAAATAATCGTAAAGTAAGTTATTTTGCTCTTCTTCTTTTAAAACATTTGCTAATACTTCTGATAGAAATAAAACAATACTACTTTTTATAACATTAGTATGTAGTGTACTATAAAGAAAACTAGACTTAACTTCCTTAATATAATGTAGCGATTGATTAGGTTTATAGGTTTCAACTATTTCAAGTTGTGTTAATAATTGATAGTAGGCTATAGTACCAGAACGCTTACTTTTAAAGGCACCACGAATAAGGTAATTAGACAAACCTCTATGTTGTGTATAGCAACTGATAATTAAATCATTATCGCGATACCGTATTTTTGAAAGTACAATAGCTTTAACAGAAGTAGACATTAGCGCACAACCATAACTTTAATGACCTTGGTTTCAAAAGTATCTAAATCTGAGAGCATAACGAGGTAAACACCAGTTCTTACAACGTTATTTGCCAAATTTTTTCCATTCCAAAAAGCCACACCTCCATCAATTTCTAGGTTGTAACCTTTAAATCGAGAATTGGTTCTAGATTGTGCTTCAGCTACTAAATTACCTTCAATATCTGTGATTTTAATATTGACATTGTCTGAAATATCTTTAATTTTTACTTTCTCTTCGGTTATGTTAAACGTAGGTCGTACAGGATTTGGGTATACATATGCATTAGCTATAGATTCTTGTGTTTCTGAACTACCAGAACCAAAGGATACCAAACCTTGACGAGTTGCAAAATAGACATCTCCATTTATATCATCTATAGAAATATCCACAACATCATTACTTGGTAAAGGCGAATTATCTTTAGTAAAATGACGAATGGTATTCTGACCATCAGCCGAAAAGTAAAAAACACCTGAACCTATAACAGAAATCCACTTATTATTAGCACCATCTACTTCTATATCGGACACAAACTGTTGAAATAATAACTCTTGCGGAACACCATCTTGTAAAATTACTATATTTTGAACTTGTGGATTACTTTCTGTAAAAAAACTCGAGGTATTATATAAAACCCGTAAACCATTACTGGTTCCAATCCAAACCTGATTGTTTTTATCTATGGCAACAGCTGTAACATAAGGCGTTGGCATATTTTGACTTTCATCTACAATATTTTTAAATTCGCCATTTCCATTTAGATTTAATCCAATAATCCCAGCACTGTAGGAACCGAAAAACACGTTTCCAGCACGATCAAATACAATATCTGAAAAACCCAAATTACTTGTTGGGGAGCTGATAATACCTGTTAAATCATAGGAAGTCCAATTACCATCTTTAAACCTATTTAGCGGACTATCAACACGACCGTTGGTTACCCAAAGCGCTCCTTCATTATCATAATCTGCAGTAATTGCAAGACAAATATCTGATGCAAAAGGTACAATGGTACTATTATTTTCATCGTATATATCGATTATCTCATCATTTTGAATATCAATTAAACCAGAAAAATAGGAGCTCACATATACTTGGTCTGTGTTAAAGGGGTTTATGGCTATATGAGACAAAAATCTAGGACTACTTACTACATCCGCAATGGAATCGTATGGTTTATTGACCCATTCCTCATTAATATAATGACTTAAACCTGAAAAGGATACACCACCACTAAATTCATAGGCTGCTGAATACCCACCAAATGTGCACCAGAGGTTGCTGTTTTTTGTTTCTACGGTAAAAACGGTATTTAATAATGGGCCATCAGGATGTATCTCATTAAAATTGGTTAGACTACTTAAACTAGTTTCTAATATTCCAAAACCTGGGTATCTAGAATTATTACTATTCTTCGTGCCAATATAAATTTGATTATTTTCAAAAATAGTAGCACAAGAGAATTCTGCTGAATAATCATCCGATTGATTTATAACTGCTATTTCATTAAAATCTGCATCATAAATAAACACATTATCATTTGTAGTAACTAACAAGTTATTATTAACACTAACCATATCTGTTGGCAATATATCATAAGAAAACAGACTAGAAAACACATTATTTTCGTCTATTTCAAATAAAGTTCTGTTTCGACGAATCGTGTAAATTTTATCACCTACAGACTGAATAAAACTAAAATTCCCAGTGCGAATTCTTTCCCACTCCTCAAAGTCAATTAAATTTGAGCTAGAAATTAACGCTTTCCTGATTCCGTAATTATTTGAATCACAAGCGGCATAAATATATCCATTATTAACAGTCGTTTGGCTAATACGAGATTGAGCACCACCCTCACCAATAAAATAGGTGTCACCAAATTCTAAATTTTGAAGATCATAAACTGAAATTCCATAATCCGTAGCCACATAAACCAAATTTTCAACCACATTAAAATGATTAATTCTTTTAATATCTGGTGGAATATTGGGTTTATCCTTAATATCAACTATGGTTAATATATCTTCATCTTCATCAAAAACAATTTCCATTAAGCCATTTTCGTATCCTATAAGCACCAATTGATATAATTCACTATAATAAATGGTGGATATTTTTTCACCTGACAAGCCATTAATAGTGGTAATCTGTTCCATCTCTCTGGTAACGGTATCAAAACTAAAAACAGCATTATCTGATGCTGCATAAATTTTTGTTTCACCTCTTGAAACACTCTGAATATTTAAAAATGAAAAATATCCTTTCCAATCTGCTGAATAATCTTGACTAAAAACTATATTAGACACAAAAAAAAGTGCTAAAATAAAAAATAGCTTGTTTTTAATTTTCTTCATTAAAGTTAGGTGTTTTTTTAAGCGTATAGTTTAAACCAAAAATACTATATTTTATTGTATTTTTGGTTTTATTAATTAGGCTTATTTCATGTTATTTACCAGTCCAATATTTTTATTTTTATTCCTTCCGCTGGTTCTGCTTATATATTTCTTAACACCTAAAAAATTCAAAAACTTTACATTACTAATTTTTAGTCTTGTATTCTATACTTGGGGTGAAAAGGAATTAGTCCTATTAATTATGCTATCTGCTAGTGTGGATTATTTTAGTGGTTTAATTATTAGCTATGGAAAAAGAAAACTTGGTTTATATATTTCTATTGTATTTAATATATCTATTTTACTTTATTTTAAGTATGCCAATTTTATTTCCTACAATTTAATAAAGACTTTAGAACACTTTAATATAAGCGCAGAAAATGCCTTAAGTTTCTCTAATATAGCGCTTCCAATAGGGATTAGTTTTTATACATTCCAAACCATGTCTTACACAATAGATGTGTATCGCGGACATGTAAAAGCGTCTAAAAACTTTATAGACTTTGCTACGTATGTTACGCTTTTTCCGCAATTAATTGCAGGCCCTATTGTAAGATATGCTGTTATTGAAAAGGAACTAAAAAGTAGAACAGTAACCAAAACCTTATTTTTTGAAGGTGCTGAACGTTTTATTATTGGCCTTTCTAAAAAAATGATTATTGCCAATAATTGCGCACTTTTAGCTGATGGTATTTTTAATCTACCACCTTCTGAATCTTCAGTTTTACTAGCATGGCTTGGCACAATAACATATAGTTTTCAAATATATTTTGACTTTTCTGGATATTCTGATATGGCCATAGGATTGGGTAAAATGTTTGGATTTAATTTCCCTGAAAACTTTAATTACCCATTTATTTCAAAATCTATTCGCGAGTTTTGGAGGCGTTGGCACATAACACTTTCAGACTGGTTTAAGGATTATTTATACATTTCCCTAGGAGGAAGTAGAAAGACAAAATGGCGAACTTACCTAAATTTAATTACCGTTTTTTTTATAACCGGTTTGTGGCATGGTGCTAATTGGACTTTTATATTTTGGGGACTTTTTCACGGTATTTTTATTATTATGGAGTGGTACTTAAAAGACCGGAAAACAAAAGCACCTGCAATTTTTTCGCATGTATACTTTATTCTTGTTTTAAACTTGTCTTGGGTACTTTTTAGAAGCGATACTATGAATGACGCATTTATTTATTTTAAAACCATGTTTAATTTTTCGCTTGAAACCAATACAGCTTTTTTAAACTTTTATCTAACCAAGGAATTATTATTCATTCTGGTTATAGCCTTTGTTTTCTCTACACCTATCCATAAAAAATTAAGCCATTATATTCATAATTCTAAACTGTTTACAGGGACTAAAAATGTATTTTTATCGCTAAAATTAATTGGCCTTTTGATTCTTTTGCTTATTTGTTTCACCTATATCGCAACCGATTCTTATAATCCGTTTATTTATTTCAGATTCTAATGAAGAACAAAAAAAACATATTACATTTCGTATTTATTATCATTTTTTTAATGATGATACTAGCACCTAATGTGGTTATGTTTTTCAATTTGGAGACAACAGAAAATAATGAAAATAGGAAATTTGAAAAAGCACCAGAATTCAATTTAAAAAATCCGATTAATTCAATGACTCAATTTAAAAATTACTACACAGAAAACTTTGGATTAAAAACAACTTTAGTAAACAATTATATAGATTTTAAATTTAAAGTATTACACGAAACACCCATGCCAAATAAGGTTGTTAAAGGTTTAAACGACTGGTATTTTTTAGGAAACAGCTACAACAACACGCTTAATAACGCTTTTGGAAACAATACTTTCAATACAGATGAATTACAAGAAATTAGTAAAAAAATTTCAGAATTAAAAGCCTATTTAAACAACCAAAATATTGCATTTTATATCGTTGTTCCTCCTAATAAAAATAGTATTTATAAGGAGTTTTTACCGTTTCATTTTAAAGATCATGAATCCAATTTAAGCGTTTTAAAAAACTATTTGAAAACGCATATAAATTTCGAAATCATTGATTTAACGGAAACCTTATTAACCCAAAAATCTAAAACCCAACTATATTTAAAAACCGATTCTCATTGGAATGATTTTGGCGCATTTATTAGCTATCAAGAAACCATGAATGTTATAAACCAATACTTTAACATACCCGTTGTTACTTTAGAAGATTATGATATTCAGATAAAACCTGTAAAACAAGGCGATATTATAAAAATGATTAATCTCAATATTGAAGAATCTGCCGCAACCTTCACAAAAAAAGCAACAGCAATCAATCCTGCAAATAATAACAATAATGATGAGAAACTTGTAATGCATTACGATTCCTTCTCATATACTTGGATGCCTTTTTTTAATGAGAGTTTTAAAAATGTAAATTATGTTGACAACTACTATGTAAGCAAAAAAAATATTGAAGCAGAAAAACCGACTATCGTCATTTTCGAAATTGTTGAACGACATATTGATATGTTTCTTAATAAAAAAAGCCTCCTAGTAAACTAGGAGGCTTTTCAAAAAAAATTATTTATGGGATTGTTTTAAACAACACCTTGAGCTAACATAGCATCGGCTACTTTTACAAAACCAGCAACATTAGCACCTTTTACGTAATCTATATAACCATCTTCTTGTGTACCATAGGTAACACATGATTCATGGATAGCATCCATAATTTGATGTAATTTAGCATCTACCTCTTCACGCGTCCAGTTATAACGTAATGAGTTTTGACTCATTTCTAAACCAGATGTTGCTACACCTCCAGCATTTGATGCTTTTCCTGGTGAGAACATAACTTTTGCTTTTTGAAATGCTTCAATAGCTTCTGGAGTAGTAGGCATATTAGCACCTTCTGCAACTACAACAACGTTATTTTTAATTAACGCGTTTGCTTCGTCTCCATTTAACTCATTTTGAGTGGCACATGGCATGGCAACATCGCAAGCCACAGACCATGGTCTTTCACCACTATGAAATGTTGCAGATGGATATTTGTTTAAATAATCACTAATACGACCTCTTTGAACATTTTTAATATCCATAACGTGCGCTAGTTTTTCAGCATCAATTCCAGCTTCATCGTAAATATAACCTGAAGAATCAGACATAGTTACAACTTTACCACCTAATTCAGTAGCTTTTTCACAAGCATATTGCGCTACGTTTCCAGATCCAGAAATAACGACTGTTTTTCCTTTAAAGGAGTCACCTTTGGTAGCTAACATATTTTGTGCAAAATACACACAACCATAACCTGTGGCTTCTGGACGAATTAACGATCCTCCAAAAGAAATTCCTTTACCAGTTAAAACACCTGTAAACTCGTTACGTAATCGTTTGTATTGACCAAACATATAACCTACCTCACGACCACCAACACCAATATCACCAGCAGGCACATCGGTATTTGGGCCAATATGTCTGAATAATTCAGACATAAAGGATTGGCAAAAACGCATAACTTCATTATCACTTTTTCCTTTTGGATCAAAATCAGATCCACCTTTTCCACCACCCATTGGCAATGTGGTTAAAGAGTTTTTAAATACTTGCTCAAAACCTAAAAACTTTAAGATACTTAAGTTTACAGATGGATGAAAACGTAAGCCACCTTTATAAGGTCCAATTGCAGAATTAAACTCTACTCTAAAGCCTCTGTTTACTTGAGTCTGCCCTTGATCATCAATCCAAGGCACTCTAAAAACAATTGTGCGCTCTGGTTCTACCATACGCTCTAATAACATTTTGCCCTTATATTTAGGGTTTTTTTCAATAAAAGGAATTACAGTTTCGGCAACTTCGTGCACAGCTTGAAGGAATTCAGGCTCATGACCATCTTTCTTTTTTACTAAATTTAAAAAAGCGTCTATTTCATCTTTCATTTACTTTTCTATTTAAAAAATTTTACAATAATTAGCTATGTGGCTGCAAATATACATTATCTTTAAAAAACAATACTGGTTTTTTTATATTTCATAATTGTAACATCTTGAAAATAATTTGTTTATTTGTGAGTTTAAAATATACATTTACAGCGTAATTGGTAAATAAATTTGAGTAATTATACCTATTTTATATATTTGTTAGTAATTTGCTATAAATACTTGAAAATCAGACTATGTTCAAATTGAAACTAATCATTGTTTTTTTATTCCTGTTTGCAGGTTTGCATTCGGGATTTTCGCAATTAGGGTTTTCTCATGAAATTGGTGCTATAGTTGGACCTGTTCAATTTAGATCGGATTTTGGTGTTCGTAATGATGAGGGTACAAACTACGGAAACTCTGGTTTTGGTATTGGAATAGTTCATTATATAAACTTTGCTTACCGAGCTGATTGTAACTGTTATTCTACTGACACCTATTTTAACGACCACTTTAAATTACGAAGTGAAATATCCTTAAATAAAACAAAATTAGATCACCATGGGCAATGGGCTGAAGGTAGCGGTGAAAATGCCGAAAAACTCCGCAGACATACTGGTGAAGCTAATAATTTTGATATTGGTATGCAATTGGAATACTTCCCGTTAAGTATCCGTTCCTTTCAATCTTTTAGTTATCGTTTAGCGCCTTTTGTAAGTCTTGGTGCGCATTATACATCATATAACCCTAAAGCATATACTACGTATGTAAATCCAAATACTGGAATAGCAGATAATAATATTTTAAATGCCAGTAATTTTTGGGGTCCTTGGGAACCTGGCTCCATCAATCCAGCATCTGGAAGTTCATGGTCTTTAGTGACGAGTGTTGGTGTACGTTATAAATTAACTGCACTATCAGATTTAATGTTAGACTTGCGTTTACAAAGCTATTTTAGTGACTGGATAGACGGTTTAAACCACCAATTAGAATCCAACAAAAACAACGATTATCTTCTTTGGTTAAATGTTGGGTATATTTATTATTTAGATTAAAATAATCATATCATAAGATAAAAACCCGAGATTTAAACGTCTTGGGTTTTTTGTTTCTTCTTGTTAGTTATCCAATAGCTTGTTCTAAATCGGCAATCAAATCGTCTATATCTTAAATACCAACACTTAACCTTATTAAAGAATCCACAACACCCGTTTTTTCGCGTTCTTTTTTCGGAATACTTGCATGCGTCATACTTGCAGGATGTCCAGCTAACGATTCCACACCACCCAATGATTCTGCCAAGGTGAAAATTTTCAACTTTTCGACGATTTTAATAGCTTCATTGTAATTATTCCCTTTTGTAGTAAAAGATAACATTCCTCCAAAATCTTTCATCTGCTCTTTAGCAATATCATGGTTTAAGTGATTTTCTAATCCTGGCCAATACACGGTTTCAATTTTATCATGCTTGTTTAAATATTGGGCAATAGCACGACCATTTTCGCAATGACGTTGCATTCTAATATGTAGGGTTTTAATCCCTCTCAACACTAAAAAGCTATCCTGTGGACCACAAACGGCTCCACTAGCATTTTGAATAAAGTATAATTTATCAGCAAGCTCCTTATTTTTTACGGCTAAAACACCCATAACCACATCACTATGTCCACCTAAATATTTGGTTGCAGAATGCATAACAATATCAGCACCTAAATCTAATGGTTGTTGTAAATAAGGGGTTGCAAACGTATTATCAACCGCTAACATCAAATTGTACTTTTTGGAAATGACGGCACATGCTTTAATATCAATTATATTCAGCATAGGATTGGTAGGCGTTTCAACCCAAATGAGCTTGGTATTTTTAGTCACATATTTTTCAATATTACTGGCATTTCCCATGTCAACAAAATGAAAGGTAATTCCGAATTTTTCAAATATAGATGTAAATAACCGGTAGGATCCACCATATAAATCGCTTGTAGAAATAACTTCATCACCAGGTTCTAATAATTTAATAACCGCATCAATAGCTGCTAGACCAGAACCAAAAGCCATTCCGTAATTACCATTTTCAATACTTGCAATTGCGCTTTCTAAAGCACTTCGTGTTGGATTTTTACTACGCGAATACTCAAATCCTTTGTGTCCTCCAGGTGTTGTTTGCGCATATGTTGTTGTCTGATAAATAGGTATCATGACAGCTCCATAAGCAGGATCATGGTGTTGTCCACCATGAATTGTTTTAGTATTAAATTTCATATTTTTTGTTCTTCACGTTATTTTAATATTTCAATTTATTAAGTTTTTTAGGGCTTTAAAAATTTGAAATATTTTAGTAAGCTTAACTTAAATTTATATAAAGTTAGGGTTTAATTCGGTGTATTCAAATGCAATAATTATCTTTAGTACTTAATTAACGTATTTCCTTTATGCAAAATAATTTCTACCTCTTATGTCTTTTTTTTCTTGTTTTTTCCTGTCAAGAGGATTCTGCTATTACCTTTTCTGAAGAAACAATTACCACCCAACAAAATAAAATTGTTGAAATCAATATTCCCGTTGCGAAAGGTGCTGAAGCTGTTAAAAACAGCATCAACGAATCAATTGCAACATTAATTAGTGCTAGCTTAAGTATAGAGCAAGAAATGGAAACCAAAAACAGAACCATTTCAGAAAGTATCAATAAATTTAATTCAGAATACGAAAATTTTAAATCTGAATTCCCAGAAAGCCCTGTTGTTTGGGATGCCCAAATTGATGGTGAAATTATGTATCAAACCGATGCTATTATTTCCATTGCTATTACCAGTTATTTAAACACAGGTGGTGCGCATGGCAACTTGGTTATTTCATTTTTAAATTTTGATGCTTTAACGGGTCAATCCTTAAAAAACGAACAATTATTCAACAATTTTAGCGCGTTTAAAACACTAGCAAACGATTATTTTAATGATCATATTGCTGATAAAAAAGAACTGTATTTTGAACCTGACACCTTTATTCTTCCAGAAAACATAGGCTATAATGATAGCGGAATTATTTTGCTTTACAACAGTTATGAAGTAGCACCTTACTCAACTGGATTAACAGAATTTACCATTCCTTTTAATGCTGTTATGCCGTATTTAAACTATATGTAGTCCTTTATAAAAGTTTATTAAAAAGCGTCTTGTAATAATAAACAGGCAGATTTTAATGGCTTTTTTCTTTAGAAAAACGTTTTCTTTGCTTTATATAAAACAATTTTTACACGCATGAAAAAAGTATACTTTTTAAAAACTTGCAATACCTGTACACGAATAATTAACGATATCAATTGGCCTTCTGGTTTTGAATTTCAAGACATAAAACAAGATCCTATTACCGTTAAACAGGTTGAAGCCATGCACAAACTTTCAGGAAGTTATGAAGCTCTTTTTAGCAAACGCGCTAAATTATATAAAGAAATGGATTTAAAAAATGCCAACTTATCTGAAGCCGATTTTAAACAGCACATTATAGAACACTATACCTTTTTAAGTAGACCCGTTGTTATTTTTAATGATCAGATTTTTATAGGGAATTCTAAAAAAACTATCGAAAACTTAAAAACAGCTTTAAGTGAATAGCACCCGAATTTTTGCCCTTTTTGCCGTTTTTATGGTTCAAGTTATTTATGGCTTTACTTTTACGTTTGCCAATGATGTTATAGATGATGGCCATATTAAACCTTTTGGATTTATTTTACTTCGTGTGTTTGGCGCCTGCATCCTGTTTTGGCTTTTAAGCATTTTTACACCCAAACAAAAAATTGACAAAAAGGATTATTTCAAGTTTTTTATAGCGTCCATTTTCGGGATAGCCCTAAATATGCTCACATTTTTTAAAGGCTTTGAATATACAACGCCTATACACGCATCCGTAATTATGACTGTCGTTCCTATTGTGGTGTTAACGCTTTCTGCTATATTTTTAAAAGAACGGATTACCAGTCTCAAAATTTCTGGTATTGTTTTAGGCTTTTCAGGCGCCATCATTTTAAGTATTTATGGAAGATCTGCACAGATTGGCGACAATATTCCACTAGGAAATTTCTTGGTATTTATAAATGCGGTTTCGTATAGTATTTATTTAATTCTCATTAAAAAGATAACCGAAAAATACCATCCATTTACATTTATAAAATGGCTGTTTCTTTTCGGTCTTATATTGGTTTTACCATTTGGCTATCAAGATGTACTTGCCATAAATTGGCATGGATTTTCGCCATATATTACATTTTCTGTTATATTTATAATCCTTGGCGCAACCTTTACTACATATTTACTAAACCCAATTGCGTTGCAGCATTTAAAAGCATCTACTGTTAGTACGTTTTTGTATTTACAACCAGTAATTGCTGGAATATTTGCCGTTTTAATGGGAAGCGACAGCATGAATGTGGTAAAATTAGTAGCCGCAGGACTTATATTTGCGGGTGTCTATTTAGTAACAAAAAAACCAAAATTAAAGGCTTAAATGAACCGGTTTTTTGCTCCCTGTACGTGTGTCTTCTTTTGTTAAATACTTGAAATTTTCAGTCTTCGGAAACGCTTCGGCCTGACTCAATAATTCATTAGGCAAACCAATTAGCTTACGTGTTTTTAAATCCATCCAAGCGCCAAGCATTTCGCAATGCGCAATATTTTCGCCTTTATGGTTATAAAAATTATGATCAAATTTAAAAAACATACCATCTTTACTTAATCCAGAAACTTCCAAACTTACCGTTACAGGTTTTCCCATAAACACTTCTTTAAAATAATACATGTGTTCATAAAAAACAACTGGACCTATATTAAAAAGTGCGAGTTCCTTCATAGAAAATCCTTTTTCAATTAAAAAAGCCATTCGTATATGACTCATAAAATTGGTATATGCACTATTAGCTAAATGCCTATTAGCATCCACATCGCTCCACCTAATTTCAAATTGTTTGGTATACATTTTTCTAAAATTTTAGTCGCAAAACTACTTAATTATCATGGTTACGCATAATATTCTCTTACAGTTTTATAAACTTCTAGTTTTAATTACCTTTGTGCAACTTTATATATTAACTATGATACATTCAATGACTGGTTATGGAAAATCTGTTTTGCAGTTACCAACCAAAAAAGTAACGATAGAGATAAAATCGTTAAACAGTAAAAACCTGGATTTGAATGCTAGAATGCCTTCAATTTACCGAGAAAAAGAATTAAATCTGCGTAAACTAATTGGCAATCAGTTAGAACGTGGTAAAATTGATTTTTCTATTTATGTTGAAATGACTGGTGAAGAAACCAGCACACAAATTAACAAACCTGCTGTAAAACAATATATAAAGCAGCTAAAAGAATTAGTAGATGGTGATGACATTGAACTACTAAAAATGGCTGTACGATTTCCAGATGCGTTAAATACAGAGCGCGATGAAATTGACGAAACGGAGTGGCAAACTATTTTAAACGAAGTAAAAAACGCATTAAAAAGTATAGGCACGTACCGTTTAGATGAAGGGAAAGTATTAGAATTGGATTTTAGAAATAGAGTACAAAACATTGCAGATATTCTAGAAGCAATTATAGCTATGGATCCAGACCGTATTGAAGGAGTACGTGAGCGTTTACGCAAAGGTGTTGAAGAACTGAAAGAAAAAGTTGACGAAAACAGATTTGAGCAAGAATTGGTTTTCTACATCGAAAAATTTGATATTACGGAAGAAAAAGTCCGTTTAAAAAACCATTTAGATTACTTTATAAAAGCTTTGGACTCTGATGATTCTAACGGAAAAAAATTGGGATTTATCAGTCAGGAAATGGGTCGCGAGATTAACACCATTGGCTCTAAAAGTAATTATGCACCTATGCAGAAATTGGTGGTACAAATGAAAGACGAATTGGAGAAAATTAAAGAACAACTACTAAACGTACTGTAAAACGATCATTAATTTCTATTCGTTTTAAAACATATTTATTTTGACGCAAACAAACAACAAACATACAGGAAAATTAATTGTATTTTCAGCTCCATCAGGATCCGGAAAAACGACTATTGTAAGGCATCTTTTAGGTCTTAACACGTTAAATTTAGAGTTTTCTATTTCTGCTACCTCTCGCGAAAAACGCGGTGACGAAATAGACGCAAAAGACTATTATTTTCTGTCAGCTCAAGAATTTAAAAACAAAATAAAAGCCGACGAGTTTCTAGAATGGGAAGAAGTTTATAGGGATAATTTTTACGGTACCTTAAAAACTGAAGTAGAACGTATTTGGGCTCAAGGCAAGCATGTTATATTTGATATTGATGTGTCTGGCGGCTTGCGTATTAAACGTAAATTTCCAAAGGAAACGTTGGCCATTTTTGTAAAACCACCCAGTATTGACGAGCTAAAAATTCGACTAAAAAAGCGCCAAACGGAAAGTGCTGATAAAATAAATATGCGCATAGCCAAAGCATCAGCCGAATTAGCAACAGCACCACTTTTTGATGTTATTATAGAAAATGACAATTTACACAAAGCCTTAACTGAAGCTGAAAATTTGGTTTCTAATTTTTTAAAATCGTAAGTAACAATCATGAAAATAGGCTTATACTTCGGAACCTTTAATCCTATTCATATTGGACATCTTATTATTGCCAATCAGTTAGCCGAACAAAGTGATTTAGATCAAATCTGGCTGGTTGTAACACCACAAAGTCCGTTTAAAAAGAAACAATCCTTATTGGATAATTATCAGCGTTTAGAAATGGTTTTTCGTGCCACGGAAGACTATGACAAATTGCAACCAAGTGATATTGAATTTTCATTACCACAACCCAATTACACCGTAAATACCTTGGCACATTTGCAGGAAAAATTCCCACAGCATGCGTTTTCTTTAATCATGGGTGAAGACAATTTAAAAAGTTTTCATAAGTGGAAAAACTATCAACATATTCTGGACAATCATGATATTTATGTGTACCCTAGAATTTCTGAAGGAACGGTTAAAACCCAATTTGATGGTCATAAACGAATTCATCATGTAGATGCACCCATTATAGAATTGTCATCTACTTTTATTCGCAATTCCATTAAAAACGGCATCAATGTAAAACCCATGTTACCACAAACGGTTTGGCAGTATATTGATGAGATGAATTTTTATAAATAGAATCCATGAACACCTTTCCCGTTTCTGCATCCACACTATCTGAAACAGCATTGGGTAGTTTTGTAAAAGAAATATATCATCTAGCGGAAAATTTTACTTGCAAGTTATACAGAACAGGATTAAACCATACGTATTTTATTTCAGATGAAAACACCAAATATGTAATTCGGGTGTACTGTTATAATTGGCGCACAAAAACAGAAATTCAAGAAGAGTTACATTTATTAGAGGAACTTAAAAATAAAGGTATTTCCGTTTCATTTCCTATTGCAGACAAAAACGAAAATTATATTCAGGAAATTAAAGCACCAGAAGGCACTAGATATATGGTGCTTTTTTCGTTTGCCAAAGGCGAAAAAATTCGGACAATGCAACCAAAAACGTGCTTTGCTATTGGTGAAATGATGGCAAAAATGCACAACCAGACCGAAAACCAGAAAATAAACCGTATTCATTACAATAACAACTTGCTTTTAAACGCATCATATAATTACCTAAATTCATTTTTTCCTCATAGCTATACGGCTATGAAAACACTAAAAAAACTAGGTGCTACAATAGCCGAAACTTTCAACAAAATTAATACGACCCAAGTAAAAAAAGGCATTGTTCATTTAGATATTTGGTATGATAATTTGAATGTAAATACAGAAAAAGATATTACTATTTTCGACTTTGATAATTGCGGAAACGGCCTACTTATTTTAGATGTTGGGTATTTCTGCAATCAGCTATTTTTTATAGAACAAGATAAAGAACAGTACCAATTAAAATTAAAACACTTTTTACATGGTTACCAAAGTGCAAGACCTTTATCTGATGAAGAACTACAGTTAATTCCTGAAGCTGGAGCGGCCGTTTTTATGTTTTATTTGGGTGTTCAAGCACAGCGTTTTGATTGGTCCAATATATTTTTAACCGAAAATTATTTAAGCATGTTTGTTAGCCGCATAGAAACTTGGATGGATTTTAACAGAAAAATACGAGCTAACTAAAACACAACCATACACTTATACGTATTTAATTCACATATATTTATCTTTTTTAAGTATCTTGTAAGGATGAAAACCACCATAACCCTTACACCACTATTTCATAAAAACGCCAAACAAATTCGCATACATTTTACTTATAATAATACAGATAAAGATATTATTAAAGGTTTTGCTGGTGTATCCTGGTCCCAAAGTCATAAAACGTTTTATGTACGTTATACAAAAGAAGTATTAAATACGCTATTTCAATATTTAAAAAAGCATGGTTATTATGTAAACTATAGTGAGTTATTAAAGGAAAAACCTGAACTGGTTATAACCGAAAAAAAACAGCCCGTAAAACTTTCCAAACTAGACATGCATCGTGCTTTACCAAAAAGCCATAAGGCACTTTTAAAAGATTATGTTTCCTATTTAAGAGGAAAACGATTAAGTAATCCAACCATAGCCACTTACGGTTATTTTGTTTTAAGGTTCCTGTATTTATTTAAAGAGGAAAAATCTAATACATGGAAACATAGCCATTTAGATTTGTTTATGAGCCAGATTATGGCCAAGGAACACTACAGTATTAGTAGTCAGAGACAATGCGTAAGTGCCTTTAAATATCTTGCTACATACTGTAATATAGAATCGTTTGATGCTGAAGATTTTAAACGCCCGAAGCGTGACAAGAAAATGCCTCATATTATTTCCAAAGAAGCCGTTGTACGACTTATTCAGGTTACCAAAAATTTAAAGCACAGAACCATAATTTCTTTGTTATATTCTAGTGGTTTAAGAATAGGCGAATTATTACAACTAAAACCGAGCGATTTAGATTTTGAGCGGCACCAAATATTTATTAAAAATGGAAAAGGCAGAAAAGACAGAGTTGTAGGCATGGCAGAAGTAATAAAGCCCATGTTATTAAATTATTTAGCCACCTACCAACCCAATTATTATTTAATAGAAGGTCGTGATGGTGGTGTTTACAGTGCCAGTTCTGTAAGGAAATTTTTAAAAGACTCCTCTAAATTGGCAAAGATATTCCCGGAAATATCGCCTCATGTTTTGCGCCATAGTTATGCAACACACATGTTAGAAAACGGTGTAGATTTACGGTATATACAAACCTTGTTAGGTCACAGCAAGCCAGAAACCACTATGATTTATACACATGTAGCACAAACACATTTAATGGCCATTAGCAACCCATTGGACAAAACGATCCGTGATTTAAGAGCCACCACAATAACCGACAAAAAAGTTACGATATCAGGCGATGATAAACTATAAAAGTGTATTTTAGTGATTATATAACCAGTTGTAAACAATTATGAAAAAAATCCTTGCTCTATTTCTAATTTTTA